>OLIY01000038.1_pt1 | contig 131474 bp, 130 predicted proteins | sample 1601431 | NCBI WGS metagenome assembly OLIY01 (sample SAMN04168659, study PRJEB22393) | human gut metagenome | biome: human gut microbiome; feature: stool | host: Homo sapiens | collected 2014-05-12
TTGCCCTTTGTCCAGCGCATCGCCGTTTCATAGCCGATGCGGTTGGCCTCCTCCGCCGTCACCTCACCGTGAGGGAACGCCTGCCGGATCTGGTAGCACAGCGCCCCGTGTCCGGCCCTGCGGTCGGTTTCGCCCTGATACTGATTTTTGACCAACATGAACTCGGCGTGTGCCGTGGCCGGATCGCAGAGGTAGGAGGAAACGGCCCCCAGCTTCTCCGGGTTCAGGCCATAGTCAAAGCGGTCTTTCAGACTTTGCAGGGCCGTCCGCTTATCGGCCCGCTTGTGGGATTTGAGGTAGGTCGTGGCCGTAGACAGCCCTCCTTTCCATACGACAAACGGCGGATGGGATCAGCCGCCGTTTTCTGCATCTTCTGGCCACCGTGACCAGAACTCAGCCTGTGATGAAGCCCCGCAGGGAACCGTTCAGCTCGTCCAGCTTGGCAAGCAGCCATCCGGCCAGCGCGGGCAGGCCAAAGGGCGAAATGGCAAACGCCATCAGAAGCCCCGCGATCCCTGTGGAAATGTCTTTCTCCACAAACAGCATCAGGACACTCAGCAGCCCCAGCACCGACGCGAGGATGGAGAGCAAACCAGCGGAAAGACTCAGCAGGAACGAGAGCACGGCCACAAGCAGGGTCAGCACCAGCACAAAGGGAGCGGCAAGGATTTTGAATATGATCCGCATAGGGGGTTCCTCCTTTTCCCTGTATATGTCTATTATAACTCCGAAAAAATCGGCACTCAAGGTTGTCCCGGCTGTCCGCACTTCTGGTCTCGTCGCCACAAACTGCGTTTTGCTCCTTTGTCCGCAAGCGGCCAAAATCCGCACACTCCGTTGCGGCTCCTCTTCCCACAAAGTCAAATGACTTTGTGGGAGCCCTTTTATCCAGAAGCAGGGACAGCCGGGGAACGGCGCGGGGCCGTTCCCCCTGTGTCACATCGTTACAATGGCGGAGAGCTGGGCCAGCAGATCAGACAGTGGCCCCCACAGGTCGGCGTAGTCCTTTTGCAGACGCTTCAGCTCGTCCGGGTACAGGCCGCCGTAGCTGTTGGCATGGATTGCCGCCTGATTGAGATTATTTGCACAGCGCCGCTGGAGGGACACAAGCTCCTTGACGGGTTCAAGGTCAACGTGGAGCACATAGCCGCCCAGCGCCATTTTTCGGATATAGGCGCTCATGTTGCGGATGCCCGCCTCGGCCATGCGCTCCCGAATGACCTCCAGCTCGTCAGGCCGTACCCACACATAGATGGGGACGCTGCGGACGCGCTTTTTTGTCAACGCTCCTCACGCTCCCGGCTGCGGCGCTTGGGCGGGTGTTCCCGCACCTTATCCAGCGGCTTATCCTCTGGGAGCGGCGCAGGCAGATTGTTGATGATGCCGTCGATCTGATTATAGTTCTGCTCCATCGAAAGCTCGGCGTTCTTGTTGGGATTGCGTTCCTGATCCATGAATGTCCTCCTATCTGTCGCCCCGGTCAGGGGCGCTTTTCTTTGGGGCCGCTTGGCCCCGGTCAGCCTCGGCCTGCCTTGCGGCGGTTTTCATCTGCTCCCGGATCGAACGGGGCCTGTCGGGATTGTCAGGCGCAGGCCGCAGCTCATAGTCAGACGCCTGCCGTTTCGTCAATGGCCGTGTGTAGGTCAAATGCCCCCACGCCAGAAACGATCCGTTTTCAACCGGGACGCGCTGATCGTAGTTGACAATTTCATCCGGGGCGTTGCGGGGCGGCTTGGGGAATGTCCCCATGTCCACGGGACGCTGGGTAGAATAATACTTGTAAAGGCCGGGAGCCTCGGTCTGCTTGACACCGACATTGTAAAGGCGCTGGTACTCCTGCACCCGCGCCGCAAAGTCCTGTTCCAGAGCGGCACGGTCGCTGCCGTAATGCCCCCATTCATACTGCCGCTGGCCGTCCCTGTCATCATAGCAAGCCCATGTGACATAGGGCGAGGGAGCTGCTGGGTTATGCCCCAGCGCAAAGCCCCTGCCATTTTCCAGCATGACGGCCTGAATGATCTCATAGCCTTGGTTTTTGTCCATACGACCTCCTTTCCAAAATGTTAGCAATATCTCTGCAAAACCGGGCGGGACTATGAAATCATACACCCCGCCCATGAAGAGGCCCCGGAAAGCCCTGCAATTAAGGGTGTTTTCCGGGGTCAAATGCTCACAGCCTACCCCCGGTATTTCCGCATATAGCCGCGCTGCTTCTGCCGCCTTGCGGCACGGGCACAGGCCGGGGAGCAGTACCGCTGCCGTCCGTCCGGGAGAAATGCCCTGCCGCACACCGGGCAGGGCCGGGTTTCCGCCACGGCCTCCACGGTTAGCGACCTTTCCAGCACGGGATCAAGTGGCAGCACCGCAGAGCGGAAATAGCGGCAATAAGCGCCCGTCCAGCACTTGCCCAGCATATAGCAGGGGCAGTCCAGCGGCAGGCAGCCATAGTCTTTATCGTAGTTGGCGCACCATTTTACCACCAGCTTGCGGATCGCCGCCTTTTCCTGCCGGGTCAATTCACGGCTCATTTTTGCCCCCTGTCTTTGACTGAAGCTGCTCCCGGTAGCACAACACGCAGCCGATCCCGTGCCAGTAGGGACAGCCATCGCAGCGGGAGCCTTTGGGCGGCAGGTTGGGCGGGACGCCCTTGAAGTAGCTCTTTTCTTTCATAAAGTCCTCATAGGGGCTGTTGGTAAACCTCATTCCTCACCGTCCTCGTCCCACGGTGGCCCGTCATCCTCGGGAGCGGTTTCGTCATAGTCCTCCGCGCCGTCATATTCGCTGCCGTAGTCCGCCTCGGACTCAGCGGCCCGCTGCTTCTTGGGACGGTAAATTTTGAAGTACCAACCAGCACCGCCGCCAACAACCACCACGGCCAGCGCCAGCAGAAGCATACCGCCGTTGCCCGTGGCCTTGGGCTGCTCCGGCTCTACCACGGGCGCAGGCTCCGGGGCCTTGCCCTGGCACTCGCTCAGATTGACCGCACAGACGGTACAATCCGTGTTGATGGCACCCACGGCGCATTTATCGGTGCAGGAACACTCCGGCAGTTCGTCGCCCGCCGCCTGCATCGCCGCCAGCAGGTCGGCCTCGTCCACCATGTTCAGAAAGTAGGTCTGATACTGTTCGCCGTCCTCGTCGGTGGGCTTATCGTAGTCAATGACGATGTAAAAGGTGTTGCCGCCGCTGGTCTGCACCGTGATGAACTGCTTGTTGGTGGCCTTATCGTAGAGCAGATCACGGGTCACAAGGTTTCCATCCTCGGTAAAGCCCTCGCCGGGGTCAACGGTTTCGGCGGGCAGCGGCTCCACCGGGTCAAGGCCGTCCCATTCCTCACCGCCCCCGGCGTAGGCCGTGACCGCCATACTGCCCATGAGGACGGACACACAAAGCGTTATCAGCAAAAGCCGCAGTTTTTTCATTCCGTCACCTCCGCCTGTTCTGTCGGCTTCTGGCCACTGTGACCAGAAGCGCCGCTCCGGAGCTGCTGGAGCACCAGCGGCAGATCGGCAAGGGAGATACTCATGCCGCGCACGATCTCCACGATCTCACTGTTTTCCGCCTCCAGCTTTTTCTGCTCCAATTCTTTAAGCCGTGCCTGCTGCTCGGCAATTTTGGCCTTGACCTTTTCAATCTCGGCCTCGATTTTCGCGCTTTTCGTAATTGCCATATCAAAAACCTCCTTTACGGTAGTCGCCCGTAGGCGTAAAGATGGGATTGCCAATAGCTGCTGTTGAGGTTGGCATAGCTGATGGGATCGCCGCAATGGAGCATCCAACCGTCGCCCACATAGATGCCCACATGAGAAATACCCGCTGTGTCATAGGTGCCGACAAAGAACACCAGATCACCGGGCCGGGGGCTGCTTGTCCGGGAACAGATGTTATAAAGACCCTGCGCCCCCAACCGCCCGAAGCTCCAGCCGCATTGATTGTAGACGTAGCTGACGAAGCCGGAGCAGTCAAAGGACGTGGACGGGCTGCTGCCGCCCCACACATAGGGAAAACCGAGATACTTTTCCGCTTCTTTCAGAATGGCGGCAAAGGTTTCATCATCCAGATAGGACTCCGGGACTTCGTGCTCCGGCGGACGGTTGGTGATGTATTTCCCGATATAGCCGGACGAGGGGAACAGATCGGGACGGTTCCCCAGCGTGGACATATACAGGGCGTACATGGAAAGCTGCTCCTCGGACATCATGTAAACCGGGACGTGGGAAAGGTTGAAGTTTTCCAGCGTGACATAGCAGATGTAATAGTTGTACGGCACCGCCACCTCATAGTCGTTGCCCTCACTGTCCGTCCGTGTGACCGTGCGGTAGCGTACCTCGACAACCACATCCTCAGTCAAAATGTACTGGCGGTCAAAAAGGTCTTGCAGCGTCCCCTGCACCTCGTCCAACGTCCACGCGCCCTCATGGAGCGCGGAGATCATGGAAATCAGCACATAAGGATCGTGTTCAATGGTGTCGAGGTCAAAATGGTATTCGTCATAATCGTGGGTGCGGGTGTAGGTGTCGAGGTAGCGTTGCAGCTCGTCCTCCAGAGCGCAGTAGGCGGCCTCGACTCCCAGCATATCCGCGTCCTCCGCCTTATAGGTGCTGGCGGCGATGGCCGCAAGGGTGCTGTTTCCCACGGAAACCATTGAGGACATACACGATTGCAGGGTCAGCACCACCAGCAGACAGCCCAGCGCAATCAGCGTCCCCACGGGATGCCGCTTGACGAACGCCGCCGCTTCCCGGACAAACCGCTCCGTGGCTGACGCGGTTTGTTCGGCAGCCTTGGCGGTCTGCTTGGCGGTTTCCCGCGCCTTGCGTTGATATTCCCGTTTCAGCTTGTGGCGGTGCCATAACCGAGCGGCGGCGCTCCGCGCCTCCGGCTGCTCCTGTGCAAACTTGCGGGAATGGTAGTCCGCCGTGGCCTTGATGTACCGGGACTCGGCACGGGCGGCGGCCTTGGCCGGGTGCTCCCGGATGGCCCTGCGTACCTTGTGCCGCCCATAGTGAAGCGCGGCCTCGCCGGAACGCTCCACAAAATGACCGCCCTCCACTCCTACATTGTCGCGCTCCTCCTGATACACCTTTCCGTGCAGAAAAGCGTGGGTTTCATGTCCGGCGATTCGGGCGATCCGCTTGATGGGGCCGGGCTTTTTCGGCGGCTTCTGGTTTGCCAGCCTTTCACGGGCCTTGTTCAGCCGTTCCTCCCGGCTCTCCATGCGGAGCTTGGACTTGTGGAGCTTGGCCTGTTCGCTGTCGGTATAGAACTTCTGGCCACCGTGACCAGAAGCGGCCTCGCCCTCGGGCGGCTTATTCTGTCTGTTTTCCATTGGCGGCGTCCTCCGGCTTGGTGGTCAGCAGGTCGTAGATCTCGCCGCGGGGGAAACGGTCAACAAACGGGATAGTGACACTGCCATAGAACAGCAGGCCCTCGCCGGAGTTGGACTGCGTGATATACGATAGCTGGTGCTCTGAAATGCCGATCTGCTTGGCAAGAATGGTGCGGTCACTCTGCGCCTGCGACAGCAGGATCATAAAATCCGTGTTGTCCAGAATGTTCTCGATCTCCCGGCTGACCAGCAGGTCTTTCACATTCTGCGTCAGGGCCGAGGGAACGCAGCCCTGTTTGCGGAGCATCTTCCAGACGGTCACGAAGTAGCTGGCGGTCAGCGGGTCACGGAGCAGGATATGGAACTCGTCAAAATAGCACCATGTCGCCACGCCGTTTTTGAAGTTGGCTCCCACCGCAGAAGTGACAAAATCGTTGGTGATGTGCATGGCGATCTTGCGGAGGTTTTCGCCCATGCCTTTGAGCACAAAGCACACCACGCGGGAATTGAGGTTGACGTTGGTAGGATGGTTAAAGAGGTTGAGGGAGCCTGTGCAGTAAAGCTCCAGCGCCGTGGCGATCCGCTTGGCCTCCGGCTCCGGCTGGCGCAGCAGCTCCTCATACAAATCTTGCAGCAGCGGCGTTTTGGCCGTTTCCAGCCCCAGTGCCATTTCCCGGTACACCTGACGCACACATCGGTCAATGACGGTTTTCTCAATAGGCTGCAAACCGTCCCGGCCTCCCACCACCAGCTCACATAATGACAGCAGAAAATCCGCTTTCAGGGACAGGGGACTGTCCCCACTGCCCATGTCCATCTGAACATCCATCGGGGAAATGTGGTTGGGGCTGTCCGGCGCGATCTCGATGACCTGACCGCCCAGCCGTTCCACCAGCGGGGCGTATTCGCCCATCGGGTCAACCACGATGATGCGATCCTGCGGGATGGCAAGAAAGACGTTCAGCAACTCGCGCTTGGCGGCAAAGCTCTTGCCGCTGCCCGTGGAGCCGAGATAAAGGCCGTTGGCGGATTTCAGCTTTTTGCGGTCAGCCATGATGACGTTATGGGACAGGGCGTTCATGCCGTAGTAGAGGGACGGGCCATCCATGCGAAGCTCCCGCGTCATAAAGGGGACGAAGATGGCCGTGGAGCTGGTGGTCATGCCGCGCTGAATTTCAATGCCGTTGTAGCCGAGGGCCAGCGAGGACATATAGCCCTGCTCCTGCTGCCAGTCCAGCCGCTTGACGGCACAGTTATATTTCTGCGCGATGCCGTTCACGGTGAAAATGTCGTTTTCCAGCCGCTCCCGCGTGGGGGCGGTGTTGACGATCAGGAACGTCAAGAGGAACATTCTCTCGTTGCGGCTTTGCAGGTCGGCCAGCAGCTCGGCGGCGTCCTTGGAAAAGGTGACAAGATCGGGCGGAAGAATGTCAGGGTCATATCCGGCGCGGGTGGCCTTGCGCTGCTCCTCCACTTTCATCTTGTCGATGTCGGAGATTTTACCCTTGACCGTTTTAATGGCCTTGACCTGATCCACCGTCTGAATGTGCATGGTGACGGTCAGCTCGGCGTCCAGCTCCAAAATCTCCAACAGCAGCTTGTCCGACAGCTCCGACGCCATGATCTGTAAATAGGACGCCGCGCCCCATGTCTGGCCCACGCGGAACGAGCGGCTCTGCCGGAAGTCAAAGCTGTCCGGCACGATAAAGTCTTTCGTTCCCATGCCCGTATGGGCGATGTCCGCCCACTTGAAGCGGAACGGCTCCCGGCTGCCGGGGTGAAGCTGGCCGTGCAGCAGGGCAAGACGCTCCCGCCCGTCGAGGGGCTGGCTCTGTACCCCCAGGCGCTTAAAGTTGCCGATCACGTCCGCCTCTACACGTTCCAGACGGGGCCGGGCGGCGGCCACATTTTCAGCGGGGATGCAAAAGGTGACGTACTTGGCCCGTTCGATACCGTTGTTGCTTTTGGCAATCTGGTTTTTCAGCATCCCCGTGTATTCCGTGCGGACGCTGTTGAAGCGGTCATCCGCCTCGGAGATATTCACCTTGTAGCGGCTCCCGGAGCGGCTGCGGCGGTTGACAAAGGAAAGCTGGAACGGCAGCGAACTGTCAAAATAATTCAGCCACGAACTCCAGCCGCCGAAAATGGCCGTCTGATCCTCGGCGGACGCAACGGAATAGTTGATGTCCTCATATTCCAGCGTTTTTGTGTAGACACCGCTGGAAAGCTGACAAATGCCGTCCGGCAGCATCCGCACATAGGGAATGGTCTGCTGGGCCGATATGGTCGCCGGACGATTACCGGCCCGTGTCAGGCTTTTTGCCTTCTTGGGGCTTTTGATCAAGCTGTGTGACCTCCTTTCCCGCAAATGGGGCGTAGATATTCTGCGTCTGATAGGCCCTCACACCGGGCCGCAGGAACTTGGCCCGGATGATATTCCGGGCCACCTTTTCAAAGGGCAGGCCATCACGCTCATACATCGCCATGAAAAAGGCCGGGAGCATGATCGCGATCATCAGGAACATCGCCCCGGTGCCGCCCAGCGCATGACGGGTCAGCAGATACACGGGGATGCCCACGGCAGCCGCGCCGCCAAAGCAGATAAGCTGGCGGCGGGTGAGGTTAAAGGCAATTTTAGTCTTGATCTTGGAAAGATCGTTGGGAACATTCACATAGGGCAAGAAACATCCTCCTTTCCGCTATCTTCTGGACACCGTGACCAGAGGCCCGCTGTCGGCTCCACCTCGTTGCCCCACACATCCCAGCCGGGAGGGGTCTGCCGTGCGAACAGCTCCACGCGGGGCCTGTCGCCCATGAGGGCAACGATCTTGTCACGGGTTTCGTCTGGCTTTTTGCTGTGGGCCTCGATGGGGGAAATGATAAACTGGTGAATGTCGGCGGCCTGCCGCTTTGGGTGTCCCTTGGTCGCCAGCAGGCAGACCTCGGCGTTGGCCCGCGTCCAGAAGCCCAGCCCATAAAACCAGCTATCCGCCTTTTTGTTCTTTTTAAGCCAGACAAAAGCGACGCTTTTATAGGTGAAGCCCCACGCACGGATCAGCCGCAGAGCCTCCGGGAGCTGCGGGAACGTGGCCCACATGAAAAGGGCGCTGTCCTTGGCCGCAAGCTCGGCCACAGGCAGCGCGCACAATTCATCAATGCTCATGGTGGGGTAATGGTTTTCTGCCGCCCCCTGCACTTTCTTTGCAGAGTAGCGCCACGGGGGATCGGCGTAAATAATTTCGTAGGTTCTTATCATCATTCTCCTTTCCCGCCAGATGCCACAGCCTCCTGAGCCCGCCGGATACGCTCCGTGGCGGGGCCGTAAAAGGCCGGGGCGGTTTCAAAGCAGACGAAGCGGCGGCCCGTGTTCAGCGCGGCCACGGCAGTTGTGCCGGAGCCAGCGCAGATGTCCACCACCACCTCGCCGGGGCGTGTGTAGGTGCGGATCAGGTACTCGCACAGGGCCACGGGCTTCTGCGTGGGATGCACGGTGGTTGTCACTGCGGGAAACGCCAGCACATTCCCCGGAAAGCGCTGCCCATCGGACTCGCCGCTGGTGCGTTCAAACTTTCCGTAGTTGGGGCTGTTCCCGCTGCAACGGTGAGTTTTCTTGTACGGCTTGCCCTGTTCAAACTGCGGAAAGTAGGCCGGGGACTTCTGGTAGAACACCAGAATATTCTCCGTCTTTTTCAGCGGAGCGCGGCGGGCATTGAGAAAACCCGTGCAGCGGCTTTTGTACCATACCCACTCATAACGGAGCATGGCGAGGTTGGACGCGCCCAGCACCTTGTCATAGGGGCATTGTGCGAAAAACAGCACCGCGCCCTCCGGCTTGACGGCCCATTTCACCGCCTCCCACAGCTCCGGGATCGGCAGCGGCACATCCCAAAAGTTCCGGGTCGTGCCGTAGGGCGGATCGGTCAGCAACATATCCACGCTATGCTTCGGCAGGGAACGCAGTCCCTCAATGCCGTCAGAGAGGTGCAGGCCCTCCGGGATCGGCCTCTGGCCACCGTGACCAGAAGCAGCGGTATCAGCGATAAGATCACCTTTCCTTTCTCAATGGGCGCTGAAGATGCTTTTGGAGATCGTCCCGGTTTTCATCAGCATGAAGCACAAAAGCACCGTATAGCCGATACAGCCCCAAATCGCGCCGATAGGATCTCCGCTTGTGGCGATCCCCTGAATGAGCACCGCATAGATCGCCACGCAGACGAGGATCAGCATACCCTGAAAGCCCACGGCAAACAGGGAGCGCAGATAATTCTGGCCCATCGTGCCAAGCTCCCGGTTGGAGAGCGTCGCCACGGGGATGGGGGCTAAACTGGTCAGCAGATATATCTCGATCATGCGGCCATATACGATCACGAAAATAAAAATGTTCAGCGCCAGCATGGTAAACTTAATGAGGAACGATTGCAGGAACAGGCCCAGCAGGGAGCCAAGCTCCATTGCTTCAAGGGTCGTTTCCAGATCGGCCAGCATATCCGGCGTGATGTTGGTTGCGCCTGTGACAATGCCCGCCGCGCTTGCGATCACGCTTTGCGACACGTCAAAGACCGCCATGACGATATTGAACGTGTTGGACAGGATCAGGATGGCACAAGCGGCTCCTCTTCCCACAAAATCTCCGATTTTGCGGGAGCCCTTTTTGCCAGAGGTTATACAAAGGCGTCCGGGTCGTCGAGGTCGTCATAGTTGAGGATGTCCTCGTCCTCGTCTGTGAGCGCCTCGTCCGGCACGTCCACCTTGTAAACGGTATAGGTTTCGTTGGGGTTGAGCTTGTCCATCCGCCGCGTCACAAGACTGTTGAGGTCAAAAGCGTTCTTCACCTTGTCGGCCTCGGCGGTGTATTTGTAGTTTGGATGCTGCTTCAAATCGTACTTCTTGGAGTAGAACGGCGGCAGGCCCCGAAGCTGCAAAATGCACCGATCTCCGGGCATGGTGGCAAGCTCGCTGGGGGTCATCAGCTCCCGGCCCAGCCGCTGGGTATTTTGGCTGTAGCTTTCGGATTGGCCCCGTGAGCGTCCCTCGGTCTGCATGGAGATGGTGGCCTTACCCAGCCAGTTCTCGGATATTTCCTTGATGGTGGAGCTTTCGCGTCCACCGAGGAACAGCACACTATCCATGTTGCCGAGGATGGTTTCCGCGTTCTTGTCGTAGATGGCCTTGCACTGGGCCAACTGCTGATACAGCAGACACAGGCTGATCTCACGGGAACGGATGACGGCCACCAGCTTTTCAAGCTGGGGTACCTGTCCCGTGTTGGCCGCCTCGTCCCACAGTACCCGCACATGATGGGGCAGCCGTCCGCCGTGAACATTGTCCGCCCGTTCACATAAGAGGTTGAACATCTGCGAAAAGGCCAGCGCCACAAGGAAATTGTAGGTACTGTCCGTGTCGCTGATGCAGAAGAATGTTGCCGTCCGGCGATCTCCCATGCGGTCAAGCTCCAGCTCGTCATAGGACATGATCTCCCGAAGCTGGGGAATATCAAAGGGAGCAAGCCGAGCGCCGCAGGAGATCAAAATGCTTTTGGCCGTCTTGCCGCTGCTGAGCTTGTATTTTTTATACTGCTTCACCGCAAAGCAATTCGGTTTGCGCTGTTCCAGCCCCTTGAACATATAGTCCACGGCGTTGAGGAAATCTTCGTCATCCTCCTTGACCTCCATGCCGGAGATCATGTCCACCAGCGTATTCATGTTGCGATCCTCCTCGGCTCCCTCAAAAATGATGTAGCCCAGCAAGGCGCAGTACAAAAGCGTTTCCGCCTTCGTCCAGAACGGGTCGCCCTCCTTGCCCTCGCCCTTGGTGTTGGTGATCAGGGCGTTCACGAATTTCAGGATGTCGGCCTCGTTGCGGATATACGACAAAGGGTTGTAGTGCATGGACTTGGAAAATTCTATGCTGTTGAACACTTTGATCTGATAACCCCGGCGCTGGAGAAAGGCTCCGACCTGTCCCAGCACACCGCCCTTGGGGTCTACCACCACATAGGAAGAATGGGCTTGAAGCAACTGCGGCGTGAGCCAAAAGCGGGTCTTGCCGGAGCCGGACGAGCCGATGCCGCAAAAATTGAGGTTGCGGGCATTGGCGGGATTTTTGGGGCGGGTGTTCATGGTGAGCCGTTCCGTTGCAGTCAGCAGCATATTGTTTTCAAACTTGGGATCAAAGAACGGCTTGATGTCTGCTGCTGTACCCCAGCGGGCTGTGCCGTACTCGGCATCGCGGCGAAATTTCTTTGCTTTTTTCGCCTTGCAGTAGATCAGCAGCCGGAATGCCAGCGCACCCACAACGCCCACCAGCCAGTCAAAGGGGACAGGACCGGGGGCGAAATTGGCAAAGGCCGCGCCGATGGTCTGGCCCAGCCCCAGCAGCTTTTCCCCGAAGCCCGCGCCAGCGGCCAGACGGTACGCCGTGCCGATTTTCAGGCAAAACCAGCCGATGAACAGGTACGGGATATTCGGAAGAACATACTTCCTGATTTTATCTGTCGCCATGCGCCGCCTCCTTTGTCAGCTCCCGCTGGGGCTGCTTTTTCACCTGTTCCTCCGCCTGCCGGAGTTGCTCCCGGATCGGCGTCTGCCGGGACTTAGCCCGTTTCAGCTCCAAACGGGAATACTCGGCAAAGCAGCCTGTGATGGCGTCGGCCTGCCGTGCCTTGAACAGAAGCAGATATTTTTCCTCTCCCACACGGCGGATGGCATAGTCCACGCCCCATTTCCGGGCCACCTTGTCAAACAGCTTGGGCGTGTCCACCTCGATGGCGTTGGTATCCCCGCCGTGGCCCATGAGCTTTCGCACACTCTGCTTGCCGTGGGGCGTCTGTGCCTTGCGGTGCTCCTTGGCAATCTTCCGGCCCACGGCGGCCACCACATAGGCCAGCGCACGGGCGGTCAGCTTGGACGCCTTGACGCTGACGGCGATGGTCTGCCGGGACACTTCATCTCCGACGATAGCTTACACCTCCTTTGCCCTCTGGCCACCGTGACCAGAAGCGGCCTACCTGTCCTCGCGGCTGGCGGGAAGCCGCTGCTTTTCCTCGTTCAGCGCCGAACGGTCTATGACCTCCTGATACGCCGCCATCTGCTCCCGGATATTCAGCTTGGGATAGGCAAAAATACGGTGCTCCGGGGGAATATCCTCCATCCCGTGATACCGCTCAACAAGTTTTCCGCCGTTATTGAACACATAGCCGCCGGGTGCAAAATGGCCGCCGTCGTTGATCCGTGCGTCTCGCCCGTAGGCTTCAAAGTCGAAGTAGGGCAGCACATCATCCGGCACATCCAGCATTTCCATTTCCTCAATGTAGACCCGGCCCAGCGCCTCCTCGCTGTCAATGCCGGGGTAGAAGTCATAGCAATCCAGATTTTGTGCGAGGTTGATCAGGTCGTGGACGCTGCCCGTGTATTCGCCGCTGTCAATGACGGCCTCAAACTTTTCAATGTCGCTCTGGTCGAGGTCAGACAGCACATGAGCCAGATGGTTCAGCTCGTCAATGCTTTCATACTCGCCCAAATGGTCATACAGGCCCAGCACGTCGCCGTCGAATGAGGTAATGAAGATTTCCTCATACCGTACCCCATCCACGTCGATGCGCTTCAAAAGGGTCTGCGCCTCCTCCGTGGTGGCCGGGAATTTCAGCGTTTCGCCTACAAGCCGCCCTTCGTTGTATTTGCCGAGGTTGGTTATGTAGGCTTCAAACAGGGATGACATATCAGCGGCGGCCCTGACGCTTTACGGTCAGGATGCCGTCCAGCGTGGTTGCCGTGATCCCCAGCCGCTGGGCCACAGCCACATCGTTTTTCATGCTTTCCGTGGAGATACTGCCGCACACCACCAGCACATGAGAGCGGCGGAGCAGGTCGCGCCCCATGTCGATACCGCTCTTATGTTCCTCTGGAACGGCGTCATTGAGGAAAAGGGGCTGATAGAGCGTCGGGCAGATGGGCGAAAAGCCCGCCTCATAGACAGCGCGGCAATACTTGGCGGCCTGCTCTGTCGCCTCACAGGGATCGCCACTCCACGCGGCGGTGATATACGCAAGGGGTCGTTTCATTGTGAAAACCTCCGTTTTTATATAATGTGGTGGGTCAACCTTTTCCCCCCGCCCTTTTCCAAGCTTGGAAAAGGGGGCGGCTCTGGAGGATATACCCCCGCCGCTTGCCGGAGAAAAAGCACAGCCGGGGCAGGCGGTCAAGGGCAAAGCCGCCGCACACGGCGGGGCGAAGCCCCCTTGACAGCCCACTCCCGCCTGTGCTCGATTACGGGCGGCGACGGGGGATATAACCCAAAGAGCCTGTCCTATCGGGGCAGCAAAAAGCCTCTGGTCATGGTGGCCAGAGGTCGTTACTTCTCCATATCCATTTTCTTGTCGGGCTTGGCAAGCTCGGGCGGCTGTCGCTCTTTCCAGTCCTCCAGCAGCGTCATGATCTGGTCTTTCATCTGCCGGGGCGTGGCCTCCTTACCAAAAAACTTTTCCAGTTCAGCGCCAGTAATAATCACGTCACGATCCTCCTTTTTCTTTTCTTCACACAAAATACCGTCGATCACGTCCGGGGAGAGCTTGTTTTCCTTGTCCAGCTCACGAAGCCGCTTTGCCTGACCCTTGGAGGGCGAAGCCTGCTGGCCTTCAATGGACACGGCGATATACTTCTGGTGCTTGGGCCGCACACGGGAAATTTCCACAGCCGGGGTAAAAGACAACTTTCCGTCATCCATCGTCTGCTTCAATTCCGGCACAAGATCATTGAGCCAGATATACCGCTGTACGGTTTTCACGCTCATGCCGTTGCGCTGGCCCACGCTTTCAAGAGAGAGCTTTCCGGCCTCGGCGCTGTCGCCGCGCGCCCCCTGATGCTTGATGGCCTCATACTGCATTTTCAGGGACATAGCCTTTTCGCTGGGCAAAATCGTTTCGCGCTGACGGAGGTTGTCATCCGTCATAGCGAGAATGGCCTCGTCATCCGTCATATTGCGGACGATACAGGGCATATTGCGATACCCGGCAAGCTGGCTGGCCATCTGGCGGCGGTGGCCCGCGATGATCTCATAGCCGCCGCCCTCACGGGGACGCACCAGCGCAGGCTGGTTGACGCCGCCGTTACGGACGCTTTCCACCAGAGATTTCATTTCCGCATCGTCACGGACACCGAAAGGATGATCCTTGAACGGGTGCAGGTCGGAAAGGTCAAGATAGACGATTTCCTCTTTCTCGGCGCGGGTAGCGTCACGGGGCGTAGGCGGTACTTCCGGGGCCGGGGGCTCTGCCTTTTCCTCGGGGGCCGCATGGGTCTTGCCAGCCTTGGGCGGCTTGGCCTGCTCCGGGGACGCTTTTTCCGTCTTGGGCGGGCGGCCTTTGCCGGGCTTGGCGGCCTTCCCCTTTTCGGTGGGCGGCTTCTGCTTGACTGCCTTTTTTCCCTCCTTGGCCGCCTCGTCACGGGCGGCGGCAAAATCCACCACCTTGCCGGAATGTGCTGGGACGGGATCGTCCTTACCGGGAGTGGGCGGCTGCGCCTGCTCCTTTTCGGCCTTGGGGACTTCGGGAGCGGCAGGCTCCTCCACCTCGGCGTGGGTAACAGCGTCGGCGGGATCAGACACGGCCTCGCCCATTTCAAAGAGCGCCGCCTGCCCCTCCTGTTCCAGCATGAGCGCCTCCGCATCAGTCAGCACAGGCTCGGGAACAGGCGGCTCCGGCACGGTAGCAGTTTCTGTCGTGGGAGCGGATGCCTCAGTAGGTGGGGCTACATCGGGAATATTTTTCTTATCATCTGCCATTTGCAAACCTCCTTTTCGTGGCATGAAAAAAGCCAGTCCGCAGACCGGCTAAAGATAAAGAAATTAAATCTCCTTTCTAATTTTTTTGATAAATATGGAGTATGACCGCTTAGATGTCTCATTTGGCAGTCATACTAATAAACATAATGTGTAAAGAGTTGTTGCACTTTTATATACAACAGAGCGCCTGTATTTTGATGTAGGTGAACTAATAGTTATTTTCCAAATCTTTAGTAAAGGAGAAATTGAAAATGTATTTCAAAAACCTACAAGAACTCCCGGAAGAATACCATGATTTGATAGAGATGTTATTGGAAAGAGGAATTATTGCGGAAAATAACGGTAATTTTGAATACCCACTAAGTCTTGATACTTTATACCTAATCAAAATTATGCAACGCATGGCTCAATAGCTTGCTTTATAACGAATTTAGTCGTATAATACAAAACGAGGTGAAAAATATGGGAAAAGCTACAGTAAAGCGAATAATCTGCGGAATAATGTTCAATCACTCATTTTCTATTCTCGATGAATGGGGAAAAATTGCAGATACACTGCTCTATAACACTTCCAAAAAATCACCTGGCTTTTCGCCTCAGTATTTTCCGACGATAAGTCAGCAGTATACAACATCACGCTTTTTAAGTAATCAAGATTTAGGCCATAGTTTAGAATTGACTTCGAATAATTTAATTTATACCCATACAATCCAAAATGATTTTGAATCTGAGTATAAGGAATTTATTTCTCGTGTAGAAAAATGCCTGATCCCTAAAATTATAGATAAATACGCACTAATCACCCGGCGAATTGGCATGGTCTACATATGCGAAATGGATAATACTTCCATTTCATCATTTAAGCAGCAATATTTCTCTAAATCATCAGAAATAACAGATTGTCGTTTTGCAATTCGAACTACAACACCAGAGGGCTTGGCGTTTTCTGGAAACGATAATTATGTAAACAAAATTTATACAGTTGGTAGTATTGACGATGCTATTCAAGGCATTTCTTTTGACTATCAGCTATATTTTCAGCCACCACAACCTGAAATTACTTCAAAAATAACTTCTTTTTTTGAAACGAGCAAAAAATGCTTCTTTGAGGAAATATTCAATGAGGAATATTGTGGGAAACGGTAACGGAAGAAGAAAGAGCAAAAGTGAGGCACGAGCATATAGACAAAGTATAAAGTCAAATACTACTCCTCTTGAAAGCACAGTTGATCTTCGAAATAATAACCTTTCAGGTAGTGCAGAAGCTAACAACATAGCATTTCTGGATTCATCAACGCAGAGTGCAAAGATTTCTTTTTGCCTGCGCGCAAAACGCTTTTTCAAAACTCATATTTTTGAATCAGTTTTAGGGGCACTTATGGCTATCATCGTGGCATTAGCAGGGTGGTACGCTAAAACTCTTATTGATTTGAAAGTTGACTGTGCCGTTTTTGAAAGTAGGCTATCATCTATTGAAGAACGAATTGATGAACTTGATGCCGATAATATTACTCGTGAGATTTTGGAATTGCAATTAAATGCACTTAGGCAAGAACTTCTTAGCGGATCAACCCTACAAGCGGCAAACCTGAGTAATCGTATTGATTTGCTTGAACGTCAGATTGAGCTACTTCAATAATGCCATACTGTGGAGGGACGCAGAGCAGAAAAATTATTTTCCTTGATATACGGGCTTTCCTTGACTATAATGAAAAATATCTTTATAGCTTTCAGGGTGTTTTTTTGAGGTAGCCCGCGTATTGAAGCGCTCATTTGACCCGGTTTAGGGGGGTATGTAACCGCACTAACCGGGAGAGCGCTTGACTGGCAGTCAAGAGGTCAGCGGTTCGATCCCGCTTATCTCCACCATGAAAAAGCCTTGAAAGTGTAAACTTTCAAGGCTTTTTTGCTTACCATCGATCCGAAAGAAACGCGGGTGGAAAGAACATGAGACTGATCTGCATCGGTGACAGCCTGACCTTTGGATACGGCGTGCATCTGTCTCAGCGGTGGACGCAGCTGTGCGCACAGGAGACAGGCTGGGAGCTTGTCAATGAGGGCATCAACGGCGACACGACCGGCGGCATGCTGGCGCGCATGCAGGGCGGGGTGCTCGCGGAGCTGCGCGAGGGCGGCCTTGGCGCCGACCGGCCCTATGTGCTGCTGATGGGCGGGAGCAACGATGTGTTCTACTCCGGCTCCGACGCTGCGGCGCGGGGAAATATGGGCGCGATGATCCACCAGCTCTTTTCCGTGGGCGTGCTGCCGATGGTTGGTATCCCGCTTCCGGCGGATGCACCGCATGCGCCGCGGGCGTGGGCGGCCGCGGTCGATTTTGAAGCGGCGGAGCGGACGATGAAAGAGTACTGCGCATGGCTCAAGCGGTACTGCACGGCGTTTGGCGTGCCGTATATCGACTTCTGCGCGGATTTTCTGTCGCCAGACGGATCGATCCGCTCGGAGCTGCTGCTCGACGGTCTGCACCCGACGCCGGAGGGACACCGCTTGATGGCGCGGCGGCTGAGCGCGCAGCTGAAAAGACAAGGATAACAGCCCTGAAAAAGGCTTGAAAATCAACGACCCTGATAGAAGGAGACCACGACTATGAAGCTATCATATCTGGACCTGATGACAACCGATCCAAGCTACAATCTGGCGATGGAGCAGTACGTGTTCGACTGCCTCCCGCGCGACCGCATGTATTTCATGCTCTGGCAGAATGATGACGCGATCATTGTCGGAAAGTATCAGAACACGATCGCTGAGATCAACGAAGAGGCCGTGCGCGAGCGCGGCATTCGCGTGGTGCGCAGACTTTCCGGCGGCGGCGCGGTCTATCACGACATGGGTAACCTGAACTTCACGTTCATTACAGATGTCGGCGAGAGCAATGCGCTGGACCTCAAGCTCTTCTGCGAACCGGTCGTGCGCACGCTGGCGACGCTCGGCGTGAAGGCGGAGGTCAACGGCCGCAACGACATCACGATCGACGGAAAGAAGTTTTCCGGCAACTCGCAGTACATCCGCCAGGGACGCGTGATGCACCACGGCACGATCATGTTCGATTCGGACCTCTCTGTCGTCAGCGAGGCGCTGCGCGTCGACCCGACGAAGATCCAGACCAAGGGCATCCGCTCGGTGCGCAGCCGCGTGACGAACGTTGCCGAGCATCTGCCGGAAAAGGTCACACTGCCGGAATTCCGCCGCATCCTGCTGGAAAACATCCTGAAGGAGAATCCGGGCGAGGCCTACCCGCTGACGCAGGACGACCTTGCGGCGGTGGAAAAGCTGCGCGCGGAGCGTTACGCCACATGGGATTGGAACTACGGTTTCTCTCCGGCGTGCACGATGCTGCGCCGCCGCCGCGTGGACGGCTGCGGCCTGATCGAGGCCTACATCACCGTGGAGCACGGAAAGATCGCGGCCCTGACATTCAAGGGCGACTTCTTCAGCGCCTCGGAACCGGACGAGCTGGCGGCGCACTTTGTTGGCTGCACGCCGGACCGCGCGGGCTATGAAAAGGCACTCGGCGATGTGGACGTTTCGCGCTACTTCGCGGGCTTGCAGAAGGATGAGCTGATCGACATCCTGTGCGAGGGATAATGAAAAGGGGAGCCGGCGTAAAAAGTGCCGACTCCCTTTTTCTCGCTCAAATGGCAGGCAGAGCATGTCATTTTCCACCCATCAGCAGAGCCAGCAGCTCTGCAAGCTTCGACTTCACTACGACATCACCGCTTGCGGCGCTCTGCGTCAGGATGCCGTCGCACAGCGGGGAGAACGCTGCGCTCCACCACTGGAGGGTATTAGTGCCGCGCGCGGCGCAGAAAAGCAGCATGACCGCGAGGCCAACGGCAAGGGAAAGCTCCCATTTCGTCCATTTCATCGAAAAACCGCCCATCTCAAAGAATTTGCTTCGAGTATGGACGGTTTTCTGAGTTTTCAAACAAATTCGGCGCAGAAAGTTTTGACGCACTCGCCTTGCAGTGCCTCGCACGCTCTGCGGCAAGCCGCTTTGTCAGAGAAGAGGCCGAACACCACGCTGCCTGAGCCGGTCATCGCCGACGTCTTCGCGCCGTAGGCGAGAAGATCGCGCTTGATGGTCTCAATGCGCTCACGCTGCTCGCCGTCGAGCGCCTGCTCAAAGACGTTGCGCACGTTTGCACACAGCGTGTCCGCGTCGCCGTGCTCGATGGCGGCGAGCATCGCGTCCGTGTCAGGACGGTCGGTGATCGTCACGCCGTCTACGCGCGCGAAGAGCGCGGGTGTGGAGATCGGGAAGTCCGGCTTGCAGACGGCGACGAAGAAGCGCGGTGCGGGCTTGAGGACGGTCAGCTTTTCGCCGCGGCCCTCGGCCAGCTGCGTGCCGCCGCGGATGCAGAAGGGAACATCACTGCCGACGCTTGCGCTGATCTGCTCGAGCCGCTCGTCCGTGAGGGTGGGGGAGACGAGCTCGCGCAGCGCGCGCAGCACCGCCGCGGCATCTGCGCTGCCGCCGGCCATGCCGGCCTCGGACGGAATGCGCTTTATAAGCGCGATGTCGATGCCGCCGCCGTAGTCCATCGCCTCGCAGAAGGCTCTCGCCGCCTTGACAGCGAGGTTGCGCTCATCGCAGGGAAGCGCCGCGCCGTCGACGCGGCAGGTGATGCCTTTGCCGTCTGTGAGCGTGACGGTCACATCGTCGTGGAGCGAAACGGTCTGCATGACCATCTGCATCTCGTGGTAGCCGTCATCGCGCTTGCCAAGAATGTCAAGCGTCAGGTTGAGCTTAGCATAGGCGGGGACAGTTATGCTGCGCACGGGCTCCCCGACCGGCGCATTCAGCGCCTTGCCGCAGTGGGGGCAGTAGGCACCGCCTTCACCTATGCGTCCGAGCGGTCTGCCGCAGTGCGGACAGCGGTAGTAAAGAACCCCAATCACGATGGCAAAGAGCATGATCGCGATACCGAGAATAACAAGCGGTACGCTGACGCTTGTGCCGACGCCGCTGAGCAGCGCGCCGGTAAGAAGCAGCGGTGTTTGGAGCTTTTGGACCCTGCGATAGTCCATCAGGGGCTTTTTGTCGTTCATCGCGGCCTCCTTGTGCGCTCAGTGTTTCTTTTTCTTGTGCTGGATCTTTTTCTTCTCCTCGGGCTCCGGCTCGTCGGCGATCCACGCGCCGCATTTTGGGCAGCGCTTGGGATTGCCGCGGCCCAGCTGCTCGTGACAGTAGGGGCAGCGGTAAAAGCGCCACCAGACGATGAGAGAAGCGCCCATCATCATGAGGCCGACGAGCGCGGCGACAGTGTTTTGAAAGCCCCACGCGCCGACGAGGGAGACCACTGCGCCGCCCCAGAGCAATACGTCCTGCCATATCCTGGCTGTTTTCAAATCCATAGAGAATCCTCCTGATGAGAAAAGCGCCGCAAGGCGGCGCTTTTCTGCAATGGTTACATTAGGTTAGCGGATCTTGCGCGCCTCGACGTAGTAGCGCTTGTCCTGCGCGTGACCCATGGAGAAGGTCTTGCGCGGCAGAACGCCGTCGGCCATGACGGTCTTGAAGAGCTGCTCCTTGCCCATCGCGGGAAGCAGGAAGCCCATGTTGCCCTCCTTGGAGCCGAGCTCGCGGGTGACCTCATCGCCGTGGATGTAGTCGACCTCACCGCCGAACTGCTTGAGGTACTCGTCGATGAAGGTCTGCAGCGTGCCGACGGCCAGCTGGACCTTCGGGTCGGGGACGGTGACGAAATCGTCGTGGCCGTTCCAGCAGACCTCGATGACGTGGCCCTCGCCCTTGCCCTCGTGGGCGTTGGGGTAGAACTTCTTGAACTCTTCCATGAACTTCTTATGGTCGACGCCGAAGAGCACGCGGTGGATGGGCTCGAACTGGAGCGCATCGTCGTGGTTGTTCACGACTTCGACAAGTGCGTAGCGGGAGGGCAGCGCGAGGTATTCCTCGGGAGTCTTGCCCTTCTTCTGCTCTTCATAGCAGGCCTTGGCGGTGGCGAGGGAGTGATTGCCGTCGCCGACGGCGAACAGCAGGGGCGCGACGCCGGAGACGCCGTACTTGCTCTTCATTGCCTCGTCGGTCGTGAGGCCGGTCAGCGCGTCGGCGACTGCGTCGATCTGCGCAGCGGAGAGCTTGTAGCCCTTGATGTGGCCGCCGTTTTCCATCAGGTCGAAGTCATAGACGCTCTCCATCTTGTCGGCCGCGGCGGTCAGGGGCTCGATGACGGTCTTCGCGGGGTCGTCAATGAGCAGCATGACGTGGGGCAGCTCGATGGGGGCGTTGCGGCGCACGCGGGCGCGCGGGGGGATACGGTCGAGCACGGTGCCCTCAGTCGCGCGGATCAGCGCGCCGGAGCCGGGGGTGAAGTCGTACTGGTCGAGGTCGACCATACCAATGAGGCCGTGACGGATCTTACCGTCGCTCTGGCCGCGCTCGATGTAGATGAGGGAGTCCTTGAGCGTCTCGAAGATGCCCTCTTCGAGGTACTTGCTCATCGAGGCGTTGATGTCGGCGATGAACTCGTCGACGTTGGGGGCCTTCAGGTTGGCCTCGGGCAGGATGAGGCGCAGGGTGGAAGGCGCGTCGCCGACGGTCTTCTCCACGCGCTCCCAGTACTCGGGCTCAGAGGTGAACTGGTCGCATGCGACGACCGCCCACTTGCTCATATCGACATCCTTCTTGGGCAGCAGAATGTCGGAAGGATAAAAGCCAAGCTTGGAAAACTTTTCGTTCATGGTGATTCCTCCGTTATTTGTTTGATAAGCGGAACGCGGGGTGCTCCGCTGGTGCGATTGTAAAACAAATTATACAATAGTCCACGCGAAAAAAGCAATGGAGAAAGTGAAAAAATGTCCAAAAGCGCTTTATGGAAATGCCATGATAGAGCGCTTCGCGGCCCGCTTGCTTGACGAACGCCCCGCGGCATGATATTCTAACAAACTATGCGGAAAAATACGAAAGATTCAGGTGAAGATTTTGGATAAGCGCGCAGATCTGGGACACGGGGACGTCAAAAAGCTGCTCTTTTCGCTCTCCGTGCCGACGATCACCTCGCAGATCGTCAACATGCTCTACAATCTGGTCGACCGCGTGTTCATCGGCCATATGCAGCCCGCCGAGACCGTCGGAAAACTCGCGCTGACGGGCGTTGGCGTATGCCTGCCGATCATCATGGTCATCTCGGCGTTCGCGTCGCTCATAGCCATCGGCGGCGCGCCGCGCGCCTCGATCGCCGAGGGCGCAGGCGAGAGCGAAAAATCCGAGCGCATCATGGGAAACTGTCTGACGATGCTTGTGATCACGGCGCTGGTGCTGACGGTGCTGTTCGAGTCCTTTGCCGAGCCGCTTTTACTGATGTTCGGCGCGAGCGAGAACACCATCGGTTACGCGCTTGACTATATGCGCATCTACGCCCTCGGCACGATCTTCGTGCAGCTGACACTTGGCATGAACGCCTACATCACGGCACAGGGCTTCGCCACCGTGAGCATGAAGACGGTGCTCATCGGCGCGCTCTTAAATACGGCTCTCGACCCGCTGTTCATCTTCGTGCTCGGTCTCGGCGTGCGCGGCGCGGCGCTGGCGACGGTGATCTCGCAGGCAGTGTCGGCCGTGTGGGTGATGACGTTCCTCACGGGAAAGAAGACGCGCTGGTACTTAAAGCGCGAGAACCTGCATGTGGACGCGAAGATCGTGTTGCCGTGTATCGCGCTGGGACTTTCCCCGTTTGTGATGCAGTCGACGGAGAGCCTCATCGCCATCTGCTTCAACTCATCTCTCCTGCGCTACGGCGGCGACATGGCCGTCGGCACGATGACAGTGCTGACGAGCATCATGCAGTTTTCGAACATGCCGCTTCAGGGCTTGACACAGGGCGCACAGCCCATCGTGAGCTACAACTTCGGCGCAAAGAACGCCCAGCGCGTGCGCGACGCCTATTTCTGCCTGCTGCGCGCGTGCTTTACTTATTCAATGGCCATCTGGCTTCTGGTCGAGTTCTTCCCGCGCGCGTTCATCCTGATTTTCAATAATGACCCCGCGCTGGTCGAATACGCGGCGTGGGCCGTGCGCATCTACATGGGGTGCAGCGGTATTTTCGGCATCCAGATCGCCTGCCAGCAGACGTTTGTGGCGCTCGGCAACGCGAAGACGTCGCTCTTCCTCGCCGTGTGGCGCAAGATCATTCTGCTCATCCCGCTCATCTATATTCTGCCGCACTTTTTCGCGGACAAGGCGTTCGCGGTGTTCCTGGCCGAGCCCGTGGCGGACTTCGGCGCGGTGGCGCTGACGAGCTTCACATTCTATCGCCAGTTCCGCCGCTCAATGCGCAAGCTGGAAGGTGCGGAAGCGACTGGGGAGCGGTAAAGAAAATTTTTAACGCAAAAATAAAAGGAGAGGGCAAGCCCCTCTCCTTTTATTTTTTACACCTGGCCGCCGCTTTCCATCGGCTCTTTCTCGCGGAACAGCATCGTGATGCACCAGATGCCGGCAAGGCCGACGAGCGTGTAGATCACGCGGCTGAGCATGCCGGTCTGTCCGCCGAAGAGAAAGGCAACGCAGTCAAAGCCGAAAAGGCCCACGCTGCCCCAGTTGAGCGCGCCGATGATAGCAAGTGTCAGCGCGATCTTGTCGATGACCATGAAGTTCCCTCCTTAAAAAGATGGTTTGGTCTTCGGTAGTCTTCCCGTGATGGGCGAAAATATGCGTACGGCGTTTTCTGCGTTGCCCGAAAAAGAAAACTATGATAAAATTAGGATAAAATATTGATAACTTTAAGAGAGAAAAAGGGGGAAGGACGCTTGCTGCACATACTGATGGGACGCGCGCGCACGGGCAAATCCGAGCGCGTGCTGCAAAGGATCGCCGCACTGGGGGACTCGTCGCAGCAAATCCTGCTCGTGCCGGAGCACGCCTCGCATGTGGCGGAGATGGACCTGTGCCGTGTTTGCGGCGACACCGCGTCGCGCCATGCCGAGGCCTTGACGTTCAAGCTGCTCGCCTCGCGCGTGCTGAGCATCTGCGGCGGCAGCGCGGACGTGACGCTCGATTCGGGCGGAAAGCTCCTGACGCTCCAGCGCACGCTCACGGAGCTTGCGCCGGTGCTCAAGGTCTACAAGCGCCCGTCGCAGCGCGCGGCATTTTTGGAGAGCCTGCTCGCCGTGATGGAGGAATTGCAGGCCTACGCCGTATCGCCCGAGCAGCTATCCGAGAGCGTAGCGCAGATCGAAGGCGAGAGCGGCGACAAGCTGCGCGACCTTTCTCTTATCTATGGCATTTACCTCAGCAAGCTCCACGCACCGGGGCACGACGCGCGCGATGTGCTTGAAAAGCTGGAGGAAAACCTCGAAGCGTCGGGATATATTGACAATAAAGACATTTTCCTCGACGGTTTTTCGTATTTTACGGGGCGTGAGCTGCGCATTCTGCGTATCCTGCTGCGGCGCGCGAAGAGCGTGACCGTCACGCTCCTTGGCGACACGCAGGACCGCGAGCTCTTTTCCGAGAGCCTGCGCGTGCGCGAGCGGCTGTACGCGCTCGCGCGCGATGCCGGCGTCGCATGCGAGGAGAAAATTCTTCCGCAGGGCGAGGTGCGCGGCGCGCTCGACCATATCGAGCGCTGCTTTTTCGGCGCGGCGGACGAATTTACCCAGCCGACCGACACCGTCGCGCTCTATGAGGCGGGCAGCGCGTACAGCGAGTGCGAGTGGGTCGCGTCGCAGATTTTGAAATTAGTGCGTGAGCAGGGCTATCGTTACCGCGAGATCACCGTCACGGCGCGCGATCTCGACTCCTACGCGGGCGCAATCGAAAACGTGTTTGCCCGCTACGGTATTCCGCTTTATTATGCCCACCGCAGCGATATTTTGAAAAGTCCCGTGCTGACGCTGCTGCTCGGCGCGCTCGACGCCGCGAGCGGAGGCTTTGAGTATGAGGATGTGTTCCGCTGTCTCAAGACCGGCCTCGCCGGCCTCAGCATGGCGGAATGCGACATTCTGGAAAATTATGCGCTCAAGTGGGAGATCCGCGGCGCGATGTGGACGCGCGAGACGCCCTGGTCGGCGCATCCCGACGGCTACGGCGAAGAATGGACGGACGAGGCAAGGGCGCGGCTCAAGACGGTCAACGCACTGCGCGAGCGCGTGCAGGGGCCGTTTGCGCGCCTAAAAAAAGGTGTGGGCGGCAGCGGCGAGGCCGAGCAGAAGGTGCGCGCGCTGTACGGCTATTTGGAGGAGATCAAACTGCCGGAGGTCTTGCAGACGCAGACCGAGCAGCTTTTCGCCGCGGGCGAGGCCCAGCGCGCCGAGGAAACGGCGCAGCTGTGGGGCATTCTTTGCGGTGTGCTCGACCAGTTTGTGGAAATCCTGGGCGACGCGATCCTCGACGCCGAGGAGTTTGCGAGTCTGATGCGCCTTGTGCTGACGCAGTACAGCGTGGGCACGATCCCCGTGACGCTCGACGCGGTAAACTTGTGCGAAATGACGCGAAACGACCGCCACACGGTGCGCGCGCTGTTCCTGCTCGGCGCGAACGACGGCGTGCTGCCTGCGGCGGAGAACCGCGGCGGCGTGCTGCGCGACGAGGACCGCGAGGCGCTCGAGAGGCAGCAAATCTTCCTCGCGCCGCACGGGATGGAGCAGTTTCATCTGGAAATTCAGAATCTTTACGCCGCGCTGGCCCAGCCGACGGAAAAGCTGACGGTGTCCTATCCCGTTTCGGACGGAAAGGGCGCGGAGAAGCGGCCATCGTTTGTCATTGGGCGCATCGCGCGTCTGCTGCCGTCGATCAGCGTCGAAACAGAGAGCGCTGACAAGGAATATCGCCTGTCAGCAAAGTCGACGGCGCTCGAGTATGCGGGCGAGCATATCGGCGGCGCGCTGTGGCAGTATTTTGAAGGACAGGGCGACGCGGAGCGTGCGCTTGCCGCGATGAAGGACGCTTCGCGCTATACGCGCGGGCATCTGTCGCGCGACGCGGTGCGCGCGCTCTACGGCGGCGCGGTGACACTGTCCGCCTCGCGCATGGACATGGCGCGCTCATGTCACTTTGCCTATTTCATGCGCTACGGTCTGAAAGCCAGGGAGCGCACGGGCGCGGGCTTTGACGCGCCGCAGATCGGCACGTTCGTGCACGATGTGATGGAGCATACGCTGCGGCAGGCGAAGGAGTGCGGCGGACTGCATACGCTATCGAAGGACAAGCTGCACGCGCTCGTGCGCGCGTCGATCGAGGAATACATCGACCGCGTGCTGCCGGACTTGTGCGAAAAAAGCGCGCGCTTCCGTTATCTGTTCAACCGCCTGTGTGCGACGGTCGAGCGCATCATGGACGAGGTGAGCGAGGAGCTGCAAAGCTCCGACTTTGAGCCGCTGGCATTTGAGCTGGAATTTGGTGCGGACGGGCAGCTGCCCGCCATCACGATCCGCGAGGAAAACGGCACGGCGCGCGTTGTCGGCAAGGTCGACCGTGTGGACGGCTGGCTGCACGACGGCAAGTTATATTTGCGCGTCGTGGACTACAAGACGGGCAAGAAGAGCTTCGACCTCGCCGAGCTGCGCTACGGGCTGGGGCTCCAAATGCTGCTCTACCTCTTTACGCTTAAAGAAGAGGGACAGATGCTTTTCGGCGGACACGAGATCGTTCCCGCGGGCGTTCTCTATACGCCCGCGCGCGAGCCGATGCTGCGCTGCGCGCGCGACACGGAGTCCGAAACGATTGAAAAAGCACTCAAAAAGGAGCTGCGCCGCAGCGGCATGGTGCTCGAGGACCCGGCGGTCCTGCAGGCGATGGAGCACAGCGCGCTCGAATCGCCGTGCTACCTGCCCATCGCGGTGAAAAGGGACGGCGCGGTGACGGGAAGCCTTGCTTCTGCCGAGCAGCTCGGAAAGCTCTCGAAATACGTCGACTATATTTTACATGAAATCACGCAGGAGGTCTTCGCGGGCAACATCGACGCCGACCCCTACGCGCGCACGCCGCAGCAGTCGGCCTGCACCTACTGCGAGTTCGCGAGCGCGTGCCACTTTGAAAACGGCTGCGGCAGTGACCGTATGGAATACATCAAAGCGACGAAAAACGACGAATTCTGGCAGTACATCGACGAGGTGAACGGAGAGGGGGCGCACGAAAATGGCTGAAAAGCTGACAAACGAACAGCAAGCGGCGGTGGACAGCCGCGAGCGCAGTCTGCTCGTCTCCGCGGCGGCGGGCTCGGGCAAGACGAAGGTGCTCGTCGAGAGGCTCTTTTCCTACGTGGAGCGCGAAGGGGCGAATCTCGACGATTTCCTCATCATTACCTACACGCGCGCCGCGGCGAGCGAGCTGCGCGGCAAGATCGCGAAGGCGCTCACCGAGCGCATGGAGCGCGACCCCGCCAACTACCACCTGCGGCAGCAGATGCTGCGCGTCTACCGCGCGGACATCAAGACGGTGGACGCGTTTTGCACCGCGCTTTTGCGCGAAAACTGCCATCTGCTCGGCGAGGACGCGCGCGGTCACGTGCTGAGGCCCGATTTCCGCGTGCTGGACGAGAACGAGGCGCAGGTGCTGCGCGAGCGCGTGCTCGCGCGCACGCTGGACGATTTTTACGGCCGTCTGACGACTGGCAGCACACTGCTCGCCGACACGCTTGGCGCGGGGCGCGACGACAGCGCGCTTGAGGACTTAGTGCTCGAGCTGCACGCAAAATTGCAGGCGCAGCCGTATGAGGACAAATGGCTCGAGGCGCAGCGCGCGTTTTGGCGCGCCGTGCCGGATAAGATCGAGGACACGCCCTATGGAAAAATTCTGCTCAATGAGGTGCGGCGCAAGGCGCGCCACTGCAAAAACCTTTTGCAGCGCGCGGCGCAGGAGATGTGCGCGAATGACGCGCTGAACCAGAAGTATGCGCCCGCGTTCCTCGACGCGTCCTACCAGCTTGAAGCGCTGGAGGGGAAGACCGCAGAGGGCTGGGACGCCGCGCGCGGCGTGACCATCGCGTTTCCGCGCCTCGCCGCGGTGAAGGACAGCGACGGCGGCGAGATGAAAGCGCGCATGAAAAGCCTGTGGGACAACTGCAAGGAGACCGTCAAGGGCTTTGCCGAGATTTTTTCCGCCTCGTCCGACGAGGCGGTGGAGGACCTGCGCACGATGGCGAGCGCAATGCTCGCGCTCATCGACCTGACGGCGGACTTTTCCCGCCGGTACAACGAGGAAAAACGGCGGCGGAATTCTGCTGACTTCTCCGATCAGGAGCACGAGGCCATCCGCCTTCTCATCGGAGAGGACGGCGCGCCGACAGAGCTTGCGCGCATCGTCAGCGCGCGCTACCGCGAGATCATGGTGGACGAGTATCAGGACACCAACGAGGTGCAGAACCGCATTTTTGACGCAATTTCTTGTAAAGGAGAAAACCTTTTCACTGTTGGCGATGTCAAGCAGAGCATCTATCGCTTCCGCCTAGCCGACCCGCGTATTTTTTTGCAGCATTATAACACCTGGCCGCCGCTTGAGGACGCAGAGGAGCACGACAGCGCGAAGCTGCTGCTCTCGCGCAACTTCCGTTCGCGCAAAGAAGTGCTGGATGCGACGAATTTTATCTTCTGCAATATTCTTTCCGAGGAAATGGGGGAGCTCGACTACGGCGCGGATGAAATGCTGCGCCTCGGCGCGAATTATGTCGAATCGAGCGCGTGCGGCGCGGAGTTCCATCTGCTCGATCTGCCGACGCAGACGGGCGGGCAGCGCGTGCGCGCGAGCGAGGCGGAGGCCGCGTTCGTCGCGGACTATATCAGCAATATGCTGACAAGTGAATTTCCTATACAGGATGACAAAACAAAAGAGCTGCGGCCCGTGTGCGAGGAGGACATCGTCATATTGATGCGCTCGCCGAGCACGCGCCTTTTGGACTATCGCCGCGCGCTGGAGGCGCGCGGCCTCCACTGCGCCGCTGACGCGGGCGAGGACTTTTTTGCCTCGATGGAGATCGCAGTGCTGTTCGCGCTCTTGCAGGTCATCGACAATCCGCGGCAGGACGTGCCGCTCATTGCCGTGCTGCGCTCTCCGCTCTTCGGCTTTACACCCGATGAGCTCGCGGCGATCCGCGCGCGGCAGCGCACGGGTGACTTCTACGATGCGCTGCTTTTGAGCGAGGATGACCACAGCAGAGAATTTCTCGATACGCTGGACGCTTTGCGCAACAGCGCGGCGCACCTGAGCGTGCGCGAGCTGCTGAGCGAAATCTACCGCCGGTGCAATGTGCTCGGTATCTTCGGCGCGATGCGCCGCGGGGCGGAGCGCAAGGAAAATCTGCTCGCGTTTTTGGAGCTCAGCGAGGACTACGCGCGCTCGGGGCGGCAAGGCCTTTTCGACTTTGTGCGCACGCTGCGCGAGCAGCTTGCCGAAGGCGAGGCGGGGACGATGCAGACCGCGCACGCATCATCAGGCGTTCGCATCATGTCGATCCACAAGTCGAAGGGCCTCGAATTTCCGGTCGTGATCCTCTCGGACCTCGCGCGTCGCTTCAGCAATATGGACTTTTTGAGTTCGGTGCTCGTGCACCCGCAGCTCGGGCTGGGGCCGGTGTGCGTGGACACGCAAAGGCACATCCAGTACCCGACGGTCGCACGGCAGGCGCTCGAGCGAACGCTGCGGCGCGAGGCGAAGGCCGAGGAGCTGCGTGTGCTGTACGTTGCGATGACGCGCGCGAAGGAAAAGCTCGTCATGGTGCACACGCAGGCAAACGCGAAAAGCCGCGTCGCCGACCTTCTGGCGCTGAGCGATTGTCCTGTGCTGCCCGAGGCTGTGGACAGCGGCAAGTGCATGGGCGACTGGATCATGCTGCCGCTTTTGCAGCGCAGCGAAGCGGCGTCCCTGCGCGAGCTTGCGGGGCAGAATGGCGAGGGGAGATTCTATGCTGACGAAACGCCGTGGACGGTGCGTGTGCACGACGGTTTGAGCTTTGTGACGCCGCAGCAGCGGCCCGATGACGCGCCAGTGGATGCCGCGCCGCCGAAGGAGGAGCTGCCGGTGGATTTTGCTGCGCTGTCGTACCGCTACCCCTACGCGGGGCAGACGGCCTTTCCCGCCAAGCTGACGGCCACGCAGCTCAAGGGCCGCGCGCTGGACGAGGAGATATCCGAAAATACAACGCTCCCACCGCGGCTGCGCAGCCTATATAAACCAAAATTCCTTGCGGGCGAAACGACGCTCACGGGTGCGGAGCGGGGCACGGCGCTGCACCTTGTGATGCAGGACCTTGACTTTTTCTGCGAAGCAAGCGAGCAGAGCGTGCGTGAGCAGGTCGAAAAGCTCAGAGCGCTGCGCAAGCTGACCGACGAGCAGGCAAGCGCCGTCGATGTGCGCGCGATCGTCCGATTTTTGCGAAGTGATCTTGCCGCGCGCATTCGCAAGAATGCGCAGACGGTGCGGCGCGAGTACCGCTTCTCGCTGCTGCGGCCGGTGCGGGACTTTGCCACGCTGGACGCCGACGACGCGGTGCTGCTGCAGGGCGTGGTAGACTGCTTTTTTGAAGAGGACGGCGAGCTTGTGGTCGTGGACTTCAAGACTGACCGCATTGGAAGAACACAGATCGAAGAACGAGCTGAGCACTACCGCCCTCAGCTCGAGGCATACTCCATGGCCCTTATGCGCGTGATGGGCAAAAAGGTCAGGGAAAAGGTGCTGTATTTCTTCTCGGCCGGCGAAGAAAAGGTGCTGTGAATACATAAAAACACCCTCCGCGGGAAATGCGGGTGGTCGTAAGACAGTTTCAGCCCCGGCAGTAATGTCTGCTGGGATTGTTCTTGCATATATTAAAGCCATATGATAGAATTAGTCAAATCAATAAGTCGGAATAATAAGGTGGGTAAGGTCTAACATGCCAACAATTCATTTAAAGGCGATGACGCGAGAACTATGTCACGAACTGTACAAGCGTTGGACGAATGATGCGTCTATCTATATGGATATGCACCTGTTTCAGCCCTATGTTTATGACGAAGCTGCGGTAAATCGATATTTTGATATGAAGGGGCAGGATGCTTCACGCAGACTGTTTGCGATCATGCTTGGAGATAAGGTGATCGGGGAATTGCAATTGAAGCAGATCGACCATGATAAAAAAGAATGTTCCCTGAGTATCCATATGCAAAACGACGCAGTGAAGGGAAGGGGATACGGAACGCAGGCAGAACGTTTGGCGGTAAAAACCGCCTTTGACGAGTTGGGAATGGCTGCGGTAAACGCAGATACCATCAGGAAAAATACCCGGAGTCAGCATGTGCTGGAAAAGGTAGGCTTTCGCTTTGTTGGAGAAGATGAAACATTCAAATACTACCGTATCGAGCGGTAAACTTTAATCTACCGAACTGATAAAGGGCGCACTTCTATACACCTTTCGGTATACCGTGCGAGCATCCCTTGCCTCTCCCTTTGGGAGAGGTGGCCGAGCGCAGCGAGGACGGAGAGGGTAAACAATGCTTCGGCCAGACTGGTCATTGAATTGGATGGCTCTCAGCATTATGAACCTCAGGGGCTTGCTTATGATGCGGAAAGTTCTCAATTCCTGACGACCCTTGGCTTGGAGATTCTGCGATTCTCCAACCGGGATATCGACAGGGATTTTCGTGGTGTGTGCACACAAATTGATCTTATCATTCGAAAAAGGCTGCAAGACCCTCTCAGTCACCTGCGGTGACAGCTCTCCCAAAGGGAGAGCCAAGGGGCTGCACCACATTACATAGTATGTTGATATGAGAAATGGAGCGTATCTGTATCGATACGCTCCATTGACTGTTTTATGAACACCCATCTAAATCTGCGGAGGGTGTTTTACAAGATTTGCTCACACGATAAAATGCTCTAAGATCAGCACTGTCGCGCAGCAGACGAGCGAGACGGGGAGAAGTCCCAGTCCGCACCAGGCGGCGACGATGCCGATGACCATGGCCGCCGCGCCCGCGAGGGGCGACTGCGTGGCGTTCATGATGGCGGGGAACGTCATCACCGCGAGCGTGACGTAGGGCACGTAGAAGAGAAACGAGCGCAGGAAGGGATTCTGGATCGGCTTGCGGATCAGCGTGAGCGGCAGGACGCGGATGAGATAGGTCGTGGCCGCCATGACGAAAAGATATAAATACGTTTTCATGCGACGAGATCATCCTCCTTGTGCGGGAACAGAATGGCGGCGGCAGCAGAGATCACGATGGTCAAGACCAGGATGCGCATGCCCTCGGACAGCTCGCGCGTGAACGGCAAAACGCTTACAAGAAGCGAGCAGAGAAAGCTCACGCCGATGCAGCCGAGCACGATGCGGTTCTGCTTGCCGACGGGGATGATGATGGCGAGAAACATGCCGAACAGCATCACGGAGCAACCGCTGACGGCCCAGACGGGCATGAGATTCCCCATCAGCACGCCGAGCACGGTGCCGATGCTCCAGCCCGGCATGGCCGCGCACATGGTGCCGAAGTAATACCACACCTCAAGATACCCAGGCTGCGCGATGGCGAGGCCGAAGATCTCATCCGTCAGGTCATAGGCGATGAGGAGCCGCCAGGGAAGCGGCGTATCGGGCGAGAGACGCTGGCTGAGCGCACAGCTCATCAGAAGATAGCGCGCGTTGACGACCAGCATCATCAGCGCCATGGCCCAGAGGCCGGAGTCGGCGGCGATGATGGTGATGCCGCCGTATTCACCCGACGAGGCGTTGTTCAAAAAGCTCAGCAAAAAACCCTGAAAAATGCTCAGGTGCGCGTTGTGCGCGCTGATGCCGATGCCGAAGCTGACAGCAAAATAACCAAGCCCAATGGGGATGCCGTCGCGCAGTCCCCGCAGGAAATGTTTTTTCGACATAATTCTGATGTTCCTTTACTTCCAATCATCCGTGCGCAAGGCGCATAAGTGCCATTATACGACTGAAAACGGCAGAAGTAAAGAGAAATTGCATAACGAGCGTTAAAAAATTGACGATGAAATTAGGGAAAAGTGCTAAGGAAGAGAAAAGCACGGAGAGGATCAAAAATTTCTCTTGCAATTTGACACAAAGCGTGGTAATATCCTATATGGCTTTTTTAGAAAAGTACATTTGGATCAGAAAGAGGTGAACACGAGCAATGAAGGAAGGAATCCATCCCAATTATCAGCAGACTACTATTACTTGCGCCTGCGGTAATGTGATTGAGACAGGTTCCACCAAGCAGAATATCAAGGTGGAAGTGTGCTCTAAGTGTCACCCCTTCTTCACTGGTAAGCAGAAGCTGGTCGATACCGGCGGCCGCGTTGCCAAGTTCAACAAGAAGTTCGGCCTGAACTAATTCAATCACAAAAGCAGCTCTGCTACGGCAGAGCTGCTTTTTTCTGCTTTTTTGGAACGCTCAGTTTTGCCCGTCGGGATATTCGACGATGAAGGGGAGCGGCTCACTGAGACTTTGGTCGAGGTAGTTTATCTCCTCGTAGCTGTCGCCGCCTGCAATGGCGCGCACCTGGAAGAGGCGGACGCGCAGTACTGTGTCGTCCGCAGGGTTGACGACAAGCTCGCAGACGAGCGGCGTTGCCCCGAGCGGGAGCGTGAAAGCCTCCGATTCGCTGCTGGAGGCATAGGCGAGGTCATAGTACGACACGCCCTCTATGACGGATGCGCCCACGGCTTCAGCGCTGTCATCGCCGACATAGGTGACGGCGCTGCCATCGCTGTACGATGCTTCGAGCGGCACGCGCCTGAGCAGCTGATTGGCGCACGTGTATTCAAGACACGCGCTGCGGATGGACACATCGGACAGCGCGCCGAGCGAGATGGTGCCGAGCGGGATGCCGGCATTGCCCGGCGTGAACTGGTACTGCCATTTGCTGCCGGCCTGACGCTCGTAGGAGATAGGGGCTAGAAAGCTTTTGAGCTGCGGCTGATACTGGGATTTGAGATCATAGATCGTGTCGAGCTCCTCTGACTGTGTCTCACCGTCGTGCTTGAAGTTGACACCAACGCCGAGCTCGTCGCTCAGAGGGACGGTTACACTGCCGTGCAGATACCCGAAGCCATCCTGTGTAAGGTCGGCAGAGTAGCCCGGCCGATAGCTGTCGAGCGGCGAGGAATTGCCATGGTCGGTCACGCCGATGATGACAGTCGTTCCCTCGCTGATTGTCTTTGGCAGCAGGGAAAACGCGATGGTGCATTCCTGCTTTTTAAAATCGACGTTTGTGATCTCGTAATTATACTGCGAAATCAGGCTCGACTCGCGCGTCAAGATGTCCGAGACGTTATTGCTGATGCCGTCGATCTGGCTGGAGAGATTGTTCTGCACATTGTAGAGCTGGCTGCGAAGGTCATTTACTTGCGTGCTGAGCGTGTTGATGCGGTTGTTGTAATGCACGCCGACGGCGATGAGCGCGGCGAGCGCCACGGCCGCACCGCCGATGATCTTCTTGTGCTGCGCGCAGAAGGTGCGAAAATCCGGCTTTGCCGCGGGAGAACGCTCGGCAGCGACCTGCGCTGCGCCCTCGGCGGCGGGAGCGGCGGGGGAGCTGTCCTGCGGTTCCTTGGCGTGCTCAAGGCTCAAAAGCGCGTCGACGGAGACCTGATAGATCTTGCTCAGCTCGATGAGCTTTGGAAGCTCCGGCTGCGTGGCGCCGCTCTCCCATTTGGAAACGGCCTGACGCGAGACACCGAGCTTCTCCGCCAGCTCCTCCTGCGACATACCGCTCGCGCGGCGCAGTTCGTAGAGCTTTTCATATAGTTCCATGCGTGATTCCTCCTTTGGGGAATGATGCTGCACCTGACGCCGTGCACTGCGCCTTTGCAGGAAAAGCATAGCAGGAAAACGGGAGAAAACACCACCAACCGGGCGTTTCTTTTTGTCAACCTGAGGTTGCGTCCACCCTATTTTCGCATGAAAGGGGCGGAAATGTCAATGAAAAGCGTTTTTGCCTTTTCTTTTAGCGGAAAATACACTATAATAAAAATGATTTGTACAGCGCCGATTTCGGCGCGATAAGGAGAATCTATGGAAGAATTGAAAGAGAACAACGCGCCGCGCGACAGGGCAATTTTAGTCGGCCTTTCGTCGCCGCGGCTCGATCGAAAAGAGAATGCCGACGAGGAGAGCCTTGAAGAGCTCGGTGCGCTCGTCGAAACGGCGGGCGGCGTCAGCGTCGGCGTGGTTTTACAAACGCTGCCGTCGCCGAACCCGCACACATTCATCGGCGAGGGCAAGGTGGACGAGATCCGCGAGCTGGTAAAGTCGCAGGAGGCGACAATGGTCATCTTCGACAATGACCTCTCGCCCTCGCAGATGCGCGTTCTGTGCGAGGAATTCGGCGTGCAGGTGCTCGACCGCAGCGGGCTGATTCTCGACATTTTCGCCCAGCGGGCGAAGACAAAAGAGGGGCGACTTCAGGTCGAGCTTGCGCAGTATCAATACCTGCTGCCGCGCCTGATCGGTATGTGGACGCACTTGGAGCGCCAGGCGGGTACGTCGGGCAAGGGCCCCATCGGCTCGAAGGGCCCCGGCGAAACGCAGCTTGAGACCGACCGCCGCCACATCCACAGAAAGATCGACAAGCTGAAGGCGGACCTTGAAGAGGTGCGCCGCGTGCGCGCCACGCAGCGCGACCGCCGCAGCAAGAATGAAATTCCCGTCGTCGCCATCGTCGGCTACACGAACGCGGGCAAGTCGACGCTTTTGAACGCGCTGACCGGCGCGGGCATTCCCGCGAATAACCGCCTGTTTGACACGCTGGATACGACGACGCGCCTTCTCACGGTGTCCGACACGCTGGATGTCGTGATCTCCGACACGGTCGGCTTTATCCGCAAGCTGCCGCACCAGCTGGTCGAGGCCTTCAAGGCAACGCTCGAGGAACTCGAATACGCCGACCTTCTGCTGCACGTCATCGACATTTCCGACCCGCACTGGCTCGAGCAGGCGCAGATCGTGGACGAGCTGATCGAAGAGCTCGGCGCGCAGCAAATTCCCTGCCTGCGCGTTTACAACAAGTCCGACCTCTACTTCGGCGATATCCGCCCGCACGGGGAGGACAGCGTCAACATCAGCGCCAAGACCGGCGAGGGCGTGGATGAGCTGCTTGCGCGCATCGACAAGCTCCTCGACAAGGGCACGCGCCGCGTGACGATCCACCTGCCCTATGACAAGGGCGGGCTTCTCGATATGCTCTACCGCGAGGCGAAGGTCGAATCCGTCGAATATGGCGAGACCATCGACATCGTGGCCACCTGCGTGCCGCGCGTCATCGGCCAGGTCAAGGACTATATCGAGGGCTACCGCGAGCCGAAGGAGGACTGGGAGGAATGACGTTTGAAACGACGCGCCTTCTCCTGCGTCCGTGGTGCGAGAGCGACGCGGAGAGCTGCTATCGCTACGCCAGCGACCCGCTCGTCGGCCCCGCCGCAGGCTGGCCGGCGCATACGAGCGTGGAGAACTCCCGCGAGATCATCCGAACCGTCCTCTCGGAGCCGGACACGTTTGCAGTCATTTTGAAGGAACGGCCAGACGAGCCTGTCGGCTCCATCGGCGTGTTTCCGACGGAAGCGCCAGAAATCGGGAGTGAGCCGGAAATCGGCTATTGGATCGGCCGCCCGTTCTGGGGTCAGGGGCTTATCCCCGAAGCCGTGCGAGAGCTGCTGAGGTACTGCTTTGAGGATAAAGGCGCACAGCGGGTCTGGTGTTCGCACTATGCCGGCAATGAAAAGTCAAAGCGCGTGATCGAAAAGTGTGGCTTTTCTTATCAGCTGACCTGTGAAAGGCCGGCGCTTGTGGACGATGCGCTGCGGCCGACGCTTTTTTACGTTCTCACGAAAGAAAAGTGGGAGAAGACCCGCTGAAAGGAACCTTGAAACCATGACAGAGTACCTTGTCCCATACGAGAGCGCGGAGAGCGAGTTTGAAGAAAAGCGCTCGCGCTTCATCAGCCACGTTTTCCTTGTGGAGAGCGAGGCGGAGGCCCGCGCGCGCATCGACGAGATGAAAAAGAAATACTACGACGCGCGCCACAATTGCTGGTGCTTCGTCCTGCACGACGGCACCGTTCGCTACGGCGACGACGGCGAGCCGCAGGGCACGGCGGGCCAGCCGATACTGAACGTCTTCCAGCGCGAAAACGTCGAAAACGTCGTGTGCATCGTGACGCGCTACTTCGGCGGGATTCTGCTTGGCGCGGGCGGGCTGACGCGCGCCTACGCCAAGGCGGCGAAGGACGCGCTTGACGCAGCGGGCAAGGCGCGGATGCAGCCGTTTTCCGTGCTGCTGCTCGAATGCCCGTATCCGATGTTCGAGCGCATAAAGCTGCTGATCGAGGGGCACGAGGGCAGGATCGAGTCGAGCGATTACGGCGCTGCCGTGACGCTTACGTTTCTTCTGCCCGTGCAGAAGACGGCGGACTTTTCCGCCGCGCTCACGGAGCTCTCCGGCGGGCAGATGAGCGCGGAAGAGGTCGAGCAGCGCTTTCTGCCCGGCGCAAGGGAGTGACGGCATGAGTTTGCGAAGAAAAATCTACGAGGTCATCGAGGTCGCGGACAAGGACGACCGCGACAGTCTCATTTACGACCGCTTCATGCTCGTGTGCATCGCGGCGAGTATTGTGCCGCTGTGCTTCAAGGAGACGAATGCGCTGTTTATATGGCTCGACCGCGCGACGGTCACGGTGTTCATCGTGGACTATCTGCTGCGCTGGTGGACGGCGGACTTAAAGTACGAAAAGAGCGGGAAATGGGCGTTTTTGCGCTATCCGTTCAGCTTTTTCGGCATTGTAGACCTGCTGTCCATCCTGCCGTCGCTGACGATGCTGTCGTCGGGGTTCAAGCTGTTTAGGCTTTTCCGCCTCAACAAAGCACTCAAGGCGCTCAAATTCCTGCGCTACTCGCACAGCTTTGAACTTATTTTGAATGTCATCAAGCGCGAGAAACGAGCGCTCGCGGCAGTGTGCGTGCTGGCGGGCGGGTATATCGCGCTGTCGGCGCTCATCATGTTTCAGGTGGAGCCCGACAGCTTTGACACGTTTTTCGACGCCATCTACTGGGCGGTCGTCACGCTGACGACTGTCGGCTATGGCGACATCTATCCGACGAGCGAGATCGGCCGCATCGTGAGCATGACGTCGTCGTTCATGGGAATCGCCATCGTTGCGCTGCCCACCGGTATCATTACGGCTGGCTACATGCGCGAGCTCAGCCGTGAAAAGTGGGACTAAATAGAGAGGGCAGAACCATGGAGATCAGAACAGCAACGATGAACGATCTGGACGCGGTCGCGGCGGTGGAAGCCGAGTGCTTTCCCGTGGCCGAGGCAGCGACAAAAGAGGAATTCGCCGAGCGAATCAAATATTACGGCGACCACTTCTGGCTGATGTTCGAGGGCGACAAGCTCATCGCGTTTCTCGACGGCTTTGTGACGGACGTGCCCGACCTGACCGACGAAATGTACGCGAAAGCATCCATGCACGACGAAAATGGCGCGTGGCAGATGCTCTTCGGTCTGAACACCTTGCCGGAGTACCGGAAAAACGGCTGCGCGGGCGAACTGCTCCACCGTGCCGTTGAGGATGCGAGAAAGCAGGGGAGAAAGGGTGCAGTCCTGACCTGCAAACAGCGGCTCGTCGACTACTACGCGAAGTTTTGCTTTGTCGACGAGGGCGTGACAGACAAGTCCGTGCACGGCGGCGTTGTCTGGCACCAGATGCGCATCACATTTTGATCGAGACTGACAGAAAAAAGGAGCACGCTTGCGCGTGCTCCCTTTTTGCGATTTTTATTGCTTTCCCGCGAGGTAGTAGTCGCTTTGGCCCGGATGATAGAACGGACAGGCGGTCAGCTTGCCGCGCAGGAACGACGCCATCTCGTCCTCATCAAGTTGCTCGTCGCAGTAGTAGCTGTCGGACTCTTCATCGTAGCTGTAATAAACGCAGTCCTCGCACAGGCTGATGGACATGAGATCATCTCCCGAAAGAAATTAGTGCTGATACTCGAATTCGAGCTCGTACATGCTGACGATGTCGCCGTCCTTGATGCCAAGGTCCTCAAGCTGCTGGAAAACGCCGTTTTCTCGCAGCATCTTATCAAAGAACATCCGGCTCTCGTAGTCACCAAAGTTGACGTTGCTCATAAGGCGTTCAAGCCACTTGCCCTCGACAATGTAGGTGTTGTCCTCGACGGTGATCCTGAGCGGCTCGCTCGCGTCGATCTTCACGGGCTTGGGAACGTACTCGGGCTCATAGACCGTGACGGGCGGGAGTGTGGAGAGCTTTTCGGCGATCTTGAGCACGAGCTCGCGCGTGCCGGTGTGCGACGCGGCGGACAGGGCGAAGAGGGGATAGCCGAGCGGCTCGACATGCGCGCGCAGCTTTTCGAGCAGGCTTTCGTCCTCCATGATGTCGGTCTTGTTCGCGACGACGATCTGCGGGCGGGTGGCAAGGTCGGGGGAATACTGCGAGAGCTCTGCGTTGATGGCGTCAAAGTCCTCGACCGGGTCGCGGCCCTCGCTGCCCGACACGTCGACGACATGAACGAGCAGGCGGCAGCGATCGATATGGCGCAGGAAGTCGTGACCAAGGCCCGCGCCCTCGGCTGCGCCCTCGATGATGCCGGGGATGTCGGCCATGACGAACGAAACGCCCTCGTCGACGTACACGACGCCGAGGTTGGGGTAGAGCGTGGTGAAGTGGTAGTTTGCAATCTTGGGGCGCGCCTTCGACACAACGGAAAGAAGCGTCGACTTGCCGACATTCGGGAAGCCGATGAGGCCGACGTCGGCCAGCAGCTTCAGCTCGAGCACGACATCGTGCTCCTCGCCCTCAAGGCCCGATTTGGCAAAACGGGGCGCCTGACGCGTCGGCGTTGCGAAATGCGCGTTGCCCCAGCCGCCCTTGCCGCCGCGGCAGAGGATGAACGGCTCGGAGTCGGACATATCCTTGATGATCTCGTTCGATTCCGCGTCGCGCACGACGGTGCCGCGCGGCACGCGGATCGTGAGATCCTTGCCCTGCTTGCCGAACTTGCGCGCGCCCTGACCGTCCATGCCGTTGTCGGCGACGTATTTGCGCTTGTAGCGAAAGTCCATCAGCGTGGACATGTTGTCGTCGACAACGAGGACGATATTGCCGCCGTTGCCGCCGTCGCCGCCGTCGGGGCCGCCCGCGGAGACGTACTTTTCGCGGTGGAACGCCACCGCGCCATTGCCGCCCTTGCCCGCGCGGCAGAAGATGCGCGCCTTATCAATAAAAGATGCTGCCATGTTGGCACCTCCTTGAATTCTTGTTATTCCTGAACAAATAGTTTATCCGTTTTTTGACGATTCGTCAAGAAAAATGGAACGTTTCACAAAAAAGAAAAAATCGTAAAAAGTTGGGAACTTTTTTGTGCTCCCTTTCGTCAAAGGAAAAGACACAACGGGAAAGGAAGCGGAAACCTTGAAAAGACTGCTTGCATTGATGATGGTCGTCGCCGTAACGGCGGCGCTTTTGGCCTGCACGAAGGGCGGGCGCGATAACGAAGGCGGAAATGACACGCCCAATCCTGAGCCGCAGTACGCCGGCGCGGACACGATGACGCTGCGCGTCGTGGGCGACGGTGAAAACGGTACGCTCATTTTAGCGGGAGAGACGGAGGTCTACGCCCTGCCGCTCGAAGGCGTGACGCTGTACTTAGACGGTGGCAGTGTGTCTGCTTCCGAGATCGAAAGCGGCATGAGCGCCGAGGTCTGGTACACCGGCGGCGTGCAGGAGACATATCCTGCGAAGTTTTCACAGGTGGAGGCCGTGTCGCTTTCGCGCGAGGCGGACCCGAGGTATGACCTCTGCGGCCTCTATTTGCAGGTACTGGAGGATCTGTGGAGCGCGGACGACGGACTCAACGGCGGCGCGGAGCTCGTGAGCGTTGACCTGAGCAAAGCACCCGGCGGGCTGACCGCCGGCGAAAAGGCGGCGATCGCCTATGTGTTTGCGCAGAAGCACGATGTGCAGGGTCTGACGATGACCTTCGACGAGCTGCGCGAGCAGGGCTATCTCACGGGCGAAAAGCTGGAGGGCGGCAGCACGGCCTATTCGTTCACGAACGGCCTGCTCTTCACCATCACGCCGGAGGAGACGCAGGACAACGGCGCGTCCGTCTGCTTCAGCGCCGGAAAGTGGCGCTCGCCGCTCGGCGCGTACTACTTTACAAAGTGTACGGCCTCCCGCGGGGAGGGAAGTTGGGAGTACAGCGTCGGCGCGGAATTGATTTCCTGAGCTACAGCAGATTCTTTAATTCAGACAGCGATTCGACGATCTGGTCGGCCTCGCAATGCTCCGGAACGGGGCGGCGCGTATGGTTGTACCAGATCGTTTTCATACCCGCGGCCTTGCCGCCGGAAATGTCGGCGGTCAGCGAGTCGCCGATCATCATGCACTCGTCCGCGGCAACATCGGGAAGAAAAGCGCGGCATGCATCGAAAAACGCCTTTTCGGGCTTGCGGTAGCCAAGTGACTCTGAAACGAACACATGGTCAAAATAGGGGAGAAGTCCCGCCATTTCAAGTCGGTTGAGCTGCTGGTCGTGGAAGGCATTGCTCGCCGCGCAGAGGATATATTTTTCCTTGAGGTAGCGGCAGATCTCGTCCGCGCCGTCGACTGGGATGGCCGTCTCGTAGAGGAGGTCCAAAAACCGCTTTTCAAACGCGGCGCCGTCGGCCTGGATGCCGAGGGCCTCGAAGATGCGGTTCCAGCGGAATTCAAAAAGCTGCTGCGTCGTGAGCTCGCCGCGCTCGATCATGAGCCAGAGGCCGTCATTGATGCGCGTGAACGTCGCGTAAGTGGAATCGTCATAGGGGAGACCCCATTCGGCAAAGCCGATGCGCATGGCCTGCTCGGCGCATTTGCCGAAGTCGAGCAGCGTGTCGTCGATATCCATCAAAACTGCCTTGAGCATGAAAAGTGACCTCCTGCGGAAAAGATAAAGAAAAGAGCCCCGAGCATTCGCTCGAGGCTCTTCATTGTGCAATTACTCAGCGGGGTAAACAGAAGCCTGCTTACGATCCTTGCCGAGACGCTCGAAACGGAGCACGCCGCTCTCCTTGGCGTAGAGAGTATCGTCAGAGCCGATACCGACGTTGACGCCCGGATGGATGTGGGTGCCGCGCTGGCGCACAAGAATGTTGCCGGCGAGAACGAACTGACCGTCAGCGCGCTTGGGGCCAAGGCGCTTGGCGTTAGAGTCGCGGCCGTTCTTCGTGGAGCCGCCGCCCTTCTTGTGGGCGAAAAACTGAAGACCGATGTTCAGCATGGTGATTTGCCATCCTTTCTGTAAGATGATCGGAACAGGGGGCTTACGCCTCCATGACTTCGATATTGTCCGGATATTCGCTGTGCAGCTCGGAAAAGAGCAGCATCAAACCCGTTAAAAGAGCCTGACAGGTGCTCTCGTTCGTGGCGGACAGACCGCCGGGGAGCCGGAATTCCACAGCGCCGGAGCGTTCATGGACCTTGACGGAAGCGGCGAGGCCTAAAACATCGTTCACGGTGCTTTCCACAAGGCGGACCGCGCTTGTGATCGCCGCACAGACGATGTCGGAGCCTTCTTCGCTGTAACCGCTGTGGCCCTTGGCATCAAAACCGATGATGCGATTTCCTTCGGTGAGGAAAGTAACAGTGGTCATGCCTTAGACGGAGATCTTGCCGATCTCAACCTTGGTATAAGGCTGACGATGACCCTGACGCTTGTGATAGCCCTTCTTGGCCTTGTACTTGTAGACACGGACCTTCTTGCCCTTGCCGTTCTTAACGACAGTGGCCTCCACCTTCGCGCCCTCCACCACGGGAGTGCCGAACTTGGTGTTTTCGCCGTCAACGATCGCCAAAACCTGATCGAAGGTAACGGCGTCGCCCGCCTCGACGGGGAGCTTCTCAATGAACAGGGTGTCGCCCTCGTTCACAACATACTGCTTACCGCCGGTAACGATGATCGCTTGCATTACTTGCACCTCTTTCCTTAATTACGGACTCGCTGTCGGGGGCGTTCGAAAAGTCTCGAAACCTTCCGAAACTTTAAGCCCATTCAAAGCGGCTGTTCAAGTATAACTTCTGACTTTGAAAAAGTCAATAGGTTTTTGGAAAATTCTCTGTGCAGTTTTGCTCAGGTGCAAAGTGAGTCGCGGCACGTGTGCCGCGAGGAAGCAGCGCCAAAGGCGCTGCACGGGTCAAAGGGGATATTCTCTTTCGCAAAAGAGAATATCCCCTTTGGAACCCCAAGAGAAAGACTTTGTATTGTCAGATTGCGGCTTGAAGAACTGCACGCACTGCGCAATCAGGTGCCTGCTTGATGATGTATCTAAACGATTTGACTTTCTTCTATCTTCGCTGTCGCTATGCCTGCGTGTCGGAGGTCTTACGCAGTTTCCGTCTACTTTGGATTTTATCAATTCTGTTGTTGCCTGCCAAGGCGGCATTGCTGTGCTCGCCGCGATATGCGCACCATCGGTAGACGGCGATTAGGCTGCACTCCTACAAGATCAGCAGAGCGGCAGCGGGTAGTAGAAGTAGGCCAAGTCGTATAGCAACACCAAACGCGGCAACGCCGCGCGCAGGTATTCTCATTCCGGAGGCACAAGGGCCATTCAAGCCTGAGACTGCCGATCAAAACCTTTCTCTTGGGGGTTCAAGGGGGCCATTCTCTTTTGCGAAAGAGAATGGCCCCCTTGTCCGCGTCCCCCTGCGCGGCGCGGGGAACAAGGAGCAGCGCTTTGCGCTGTAGAAATGCAATTTTGCATACTTTTCACCGCGCGGTAAACAATAACTCCGCAAGTTTTATTTGGAAGGAGAGCATTTCAATATGGAAAAGCGAAAAGAATTCTGGCGCGCGCTGCCGTTTGTGATGGCGCTGTTGTTGCTTACCCTCGTGCCGATGCAGAGTGCGTCGGCGCTGTTCGGCAAGGGAAAAGAGGAGGCGAAAGCTGTCGACGGCGCGCCGGTGGCAGAGAACATGGAGATCAAGGTCTACCGCGGCGTCGCGTATGAGGGCGAATTCCGCGCGGTGGACAACGAGGGCGACGAGGTGACCTTTGCCATCGCGCAGGAGCCGAAAAAGGGCATGGCCGCGCTGACGGAGGACGGCCTCGGCTTTGTCTACACGCCGGGCGGCAAGCTGGGGACGGACAGCTTCACCTACACGGCGATCGACGCCTACGGCAACATCTCGCTGCCCGCGACGGTGAGCATCACAATCGAAAAGGCAAATAGCGGCGTCTGCTACGCTGATATGGGCGGCAGCCGTGCGCATACGGCGGCGGTCGATCTTGCCGAGCACGGTGTGTTTGTGGGCGCGAAGATCGGGGACAGCTATTTCTTTGAGCCCGAGCGCACGCTTTCACGTGGTGAATTTGTTGCGATGGCGCTCGCGGCAATGGACGTGAGCGCGGAGGATGTGCAGATGACTGGCTTCTGCGACGATGCGAGCATACCGACCTGGGCGAAGGGCTACGCCGTGAGCGCACTGAATGCGGGCGTTGTGTCCGGCGTCAGCACGGCGGAGGGCGTTGCCTTTCGCGCGAATGACGCCATTACGCTCAATGAGGCCGCGGTCGTGCTGAACCGGCTGCTTCGCGTGACGGACGTGGACCTCTCGGACTACGACGTGCAGGACGCGGACAACGCCTGGTGCGCACAGGCGGTGGCGAATTTGCAGTCCGTCAGCGTGATCGAGAGTGGGCGTTTTTCCACTGACGAGATGCGCTCGGGCGTGACACGTGCGCAGGCGGCAGAGATCCTCAGCGCGGCGATGACGCTCAAGGACGGACGCGCGGGAAAGGGCGGACTGCTCTCCGGCATTTTCGGCTAAGGGCAAAAAGTGAGAAAAGCGAACAAAAGAGAGCGGTTTTCACGCCGCTCTCTTTTGCTTGTATTTGGGAAAAAGCTGTGGTAAAGTATAAATTAGTATAGTATGGATAAACGGGGACGGCGACGTTCCTTTTAAAAATAAGGAGGAAAACGGTATGCGTATCGTTGTTTTAGCAGGCGGCCTGAGTATGGAGCGCAATGTGTCGCTCTCGAGCGGCAACAAGATCTGCCGCGCGCTGAGAGCGCGCGGACATCAGGCCATTCTGGTGGATATGTTCATGGGCTTTGAAGACTACGACGGTAAGCTCGAAGATGTTTTCGACGCACCGGACGGCTTCTGCGGCGACTACTCCGTCGCCGAGGCGGAGCCTGATCTCGCCGCCGTGCGCGCGAGCCGCAAGGACCAGAGCAAGAGCCTTTTCGGTCCCGGCGTGCTCGATGTGTGCGCCAAGGCGGACGTTGTCTTTCTGGCGCTGCACGGCACCTGCGGCGAGGATGGCCGCGTGCAGGCCGCGTTCGACCTGCTCGGCATCCCGTACACGGGTGCGGGCTACTTATCGAGCGCCATTGCGATGGATAAGGACCTGACGAAGCGTCTTGTGTCGGAATATGTCATCACGCCGCAGTGGCGCACCGTGCGCTATACGGAAGGCGACATCGCGCGCCTTGTGTCGGAAACGAAGCTCCCTTGTGTCGTCAAGCCGGTCGCCAACGGCTCGTCTGTCGGCGTCTCCATCGCGCATACGGGCGCGGAGCTCAAAAAAGCGCTTGAAGAGTGCTTACAGTTCGGCGCGCAGGTCGTGCTCGAACAGTACATCTCCGGCCGCGAGATCCAGGTTGGTATCATCGCGGGCAAGGCGCTGCCCTCCATCGAAATTATCCCGAAGACGGGCTTTTATGACTATGCGAACAAGTATCAGGCCGGCGCGGCGGAGGAAATTTGCCCCTCTCCCATCCCCGAGGACTGGGAGATGCGCGTGCGCACCGCGACAGAGACGGTCTACCGCCTGATCGGGCTGAGCGTCTATTCCCGCGCGGACTTCATTGTCACGCCGGACGGCACGCCGTACTTCCTCGAGATCAACACGCTGCCCGGCATGACGAAGACGAGCCTTCTTCCGCAGGAGGCGGCGGCGGTCGGCATCGGCTACGAGGAACTGTGTGAAAAGATCGTCGAAGAGTCGCTGAAGCAGAAAAGAGGGCTGTAAATGGAGGCCATCACGGTAAAGGAGCTGCTCGCGGCGGTGCACGGTGAGCTCTTGCAGGGAGATGAGACAGCGCAAATCCTCGGCGTGAACACCGACAGCCGCACCGTCAAAGCGGGTGAAGTTTTCGTGCCGCTCGTCGGCGAGCGCTTCGACGGGCATGACTATATCGAAAAGGCGATTTCCGCGGGCGCGGAGGGCTGTCTGTGCGCCCGCGTGCCGGAAACGCTGCTGCCCGGAAAGTTTTACATCAAGGTGTCTGACACGCTGCTTGCGCTCAAGGACTTGGCCGCGTGGTACCGTGCGCAGTTTTCTATCCCCTTTGTGCAGGTGACGGGCAGCGTCGGCAAGACGACAACAAAGGAAATGATCGCCTCGGTACTGGGCGTGAAGTTCCATACGCTCAAGACCGCGGCCAACTATAATAACGAGATCGGCACGCCGCAGACGTTGCTGGGCCTCTCCCACGCGCATCAGGCGGCGGTGATCGAGACGGGCATGGACCGCGCGGGGCAGATCCGGTATCTTGGCGAGATGGTGAAGCCCGATATTGCCGTCATCACGAACGTCGGCGACATGCACATTGAATACCTCGGATCGCGCGAGAACATTCTGAAGGCCAAGTGCGAGATCTTTGAAAACCTCAAAAAAGACGGTCTCGCCGTCTTAAACGGCGACGACGAGCTTTTGAACACCGTCTCTCTGCCGCAGAAAACGTTGCGCTGCGGTCTGTCGGAGCACTGCGATGTCCGCGTCAGCGAGGTCGAAGACCTTGGCATCGACGGCATCCGCTGCGTCGTGACGACGGCAAAGGAGCGTTACGCGCTCTCCATCCCCGTGCCGGGAAAGCACATGGTCTACTCCGCGGCGATGGCCGCGGCCATCGGCGAGTACCTTGGCGAAACCAAAGAGGAGATCGAGCGCGGCGCTGCGGCTTATGAGCCCGCGGGCTCACGCATGCACGTCATCACGTTCTCTGAAAACCGCCGCCTGCTCGACGACTGCTACAACGCGGGTCCGCAGTCGATGGCGGCGTCGCTGCGCGTATTGGGCGCGAGCGGCGGCAAAAAGGCCGCCGTCATCGGCGATATGGCGGAGCTCGGAGAGCTCACCGAGCGTGCGCATAAGGAAATCGGAGAACTCACCAAAGAGCTCGGCATCGGCACTGTCATCGCAATCGGCGCACGGGCAAAATACTTTACAGAAGGGAACCCCTCTGCGCAGTGGTTCGGGAGCGTGGACGAGGCGATGGGCGCCGTCAAGGCGGCGTTCACGGCGGAGACGGCGATGCTCGTCAAGGCCTCGCACTCCATGCACTTTGAGAAGATCGTAGAGGAACTGACCAAAGCATGATCGACATCAGTGTTACGGGACTCATCAAGTCCTTTGACCTCGAAAAGAAAATACTGGACGGTATCACCTTTCAGATCGACACGGGCGAGCGCGTGGGTCTTCTCGGCAAAAACGGCGCGGGCAAGACGACGCTCTTCCGCATCCTGACGGGCGAGCTCGACTACGACGCGGGCGAGGTGAGCATCGCCTCGGGCCGCAGGCTCGGTCTCATCTCACAGATCCCCGTGTATCCCGAGGGCTACACGGTCGAAGACGTGCTCAAGAGCGCGTTTTCGCGCATGCAGAGGATGGAGGACGAGATGAACGCCCTCTCCCAGCAGATGGCAAGCGGCGACGAGAGCGAAGAGACGCTGCGCCGCTACGGCGAGCTCTCGGCCAAGTTCGAGGGCCTCGGCGGCTACGACACCGAGACGCCCATCAACAAGGTTGCCAACGGCCTTTCCATCCCGCCGGAGATGCGCGAGCGCCTGTTTGACACGCTCTCGGGCGGCGAAAAGACGCGCGTGAACCTCGGCCGCCTCATTTTGGAGGATACGGATATTTTACTTCTCGACGAGCCGACGAACCATTTGGACCTGCACGCCATCGAATGGCTGGAGCAGTATCTCTCGACGTTCAAGGGTACGGTCGTCGCCATCTCGCATGACCGCTACTTTTTGGACCGTACCATCACGCGCGTCATTGAGGTGCTCGACGGCAAGGCGGAGTTTTACAGCGGCAACTACAGCTTCTACGCGGTGGAAAAAGAGCGCCGCTACCTGGAAAAGATGCGCCAATACGAAAAGGAGCAGGCCAAGATTGCCCAGCTTGAAAAGAGCGCCGAGCAGCTGCGCATGTTTGCCTTCAAGGGCATGGACAAGACGTACCGCCGCGCGCTGTCGATGGAAAAGCGCATCGAGCGTATGCGCACGACGGACAAGCCGACGAAGGAACGGGCACTGAGCGCGCAGTTCAAGTCGCAGGAGTTCTACGGTGACGAGGTGTTCGCGCTCAAAAAGCTCAAAAAGAGCTTCGGCGACCGTGTGCTGTTCCACGACGTGGACTTGCAGGTGCGCGGCGGCGAGCGCATCGCGCTCATTGGCGACAACGGCACGGGCAAGTCGACGCTCATCAAGATGCTGATGGAAGAGGAATATCCCGACGAGGGCAAGATCAAGTTCGGCCCGTCGGTGCGCATCGCGTACCTGCCGCAGATCGTCGAATTCGACGTGCCGGAACGAAACTTGGTCGACACGATGCTCTACTCCAAGCGCAACATCACGCCGCAGAGCGCGCGCAACCGCCTGGCCGCGTTCCACTTCACGGGCGAGGACGTTTTTAAGAGCGTCAGTGTGCTCTCGGGCGGCGAGCTTTCGCGCCTCAAGCTCTGCATCCTGATGGATGAGGAAGTGAATCTCCTGATCCTCGACGAGCCGACGAACCACCTCGATATTGCGTCGCGCGAGTGGATCGAAGAGGCGGTGGAGAGCTACGACGGGACGCTCCTGTTCGTGAGCCACGACCGCTATTTCATCAACCGCTTTGCAACGCGTGTGTGGGAGCTTGAAAACGGCGTCATCACAGACTATCCGATGGGCTTTGCGCGCTACCGGCAGGTCAAGGCACTGGAGGCGCAGAACAAGATCGACCACACGCCAAAGGCTGTAAAGGAAAAGACGGTTACAGAAAAACCGAAGCCGAACCGCTCTGCCCAGCAGGCGCGGCGGCAGCTCACCATCTGTGAAAAGGAAATTTCCGCGCAGGAGACCGCCATCGCCGAGATCGAGCAGCGCCTCGAAGAGGCGGGCGGCGACTACGAGCGCTACAGCGAAATTTATAAGGAGAAGGAAGCCGCCGAGCAGATGCTCAGCGAGCTGATGGAAAAGTGGGAAACGCTCGCCGAGCAGGCGGGCGAATGAGGAACATACCATGAAGAGACAGAAAAGACTGTGGACGGCGGCAGCAGCCTGTGCCGTGCTCGGCGCGGCGTGCCGGGCCGTCCCGGGTGTGCGCTTTGCAGGACTGCTGTTCTGGTGCCTGACGGCGCTTTTGATCGTCTTTGCGATGCTCGAGCAGTACAAAGAGCATGCGTGGGCAAAGTGGGGAAAACGCGTTCTGCTCGCGCTCGTGTGCATAGGCCTTGTCGCATTCGGGTATCTTGAATCGCTCGTTATTCGCGGCGCGCACACGGACGGGCGCGCGGAAGACGCGCAGTGCGTGGTTATTTTGGGCGCGGGCGTGAACGGCACGACGCCGTCGCTGATGCTCTCGTCGCGGCTGCAGGCGGCGCTTGACTTCATCGCGGACAAGCCGGACATCCCCATCATCTGCTCAGGCGGTCAGGGGCCGGGGGAGGATATCTCCGAGGCCGACTGCATGGCCGACTGGCTCATCGCCCACGGCGTGGACGAGAGCCGCATCTACCGCGAGGACCGATCGACCAGTACGCAGGAGAACTTTGCTTACAGCGAAGAGATCATGGCGGAGCTGGGGCTTGATGCGGGCGACACGTTCGCCTTTGTCACGAACGACTACCATATTTTTAGGGCGGGGCGCATCGCCGGAACAGATGCGGCCTGCGGCGTGGCGGCGACGCTGCCGCGCAGCGCCTATTACGATGCCTTACAGCTCAACTACTATGTGCGGGAGGCCTTTGCCACCGGTTGGCTCCTGCTGAGAGGAAACTGAGTATGAACGATAACATTTTATGCCTTTACTATTCCCGCACGGGAAACACGAAAAAAGCCATGGAGGAGGTCGCCGAGGCGCTGGACTGCGAATGTCTCGAAATTCGCGACAAGGTCGACCGCAGCGGCACGATGGGCTACCTTCGCTGCTGCTTTGACGCGATGCACAAGCGCACGAGTGCGGTTTCGCGCCCGAAATGCCAGAAGCCGCTGTCGGACTACAAGCTCGTCATCCTCGGCACGCCCGTGTGGGCGGGCCGCTGTTCGAGCGTTATTCGCGGCTTTTTGAAGCGCCGCGGCTATGAGATCCAGAACGCGGCGTATCTCATCACGCACAAGAGCGAGCAGGACTATAAGGACGTCTTCCGCCAGATGGACCTCTATTTGCAGACGCCGCACGTGGCGGAGGTCTCGCTCTGCCCCGATTCCGCGGGCTACCACTTCTGGCGAGACCAGTTCGTCAAGGCCTGCTCTGACTTCATTGCGGAGGACAAGGCCTGATGTGGGAAAAGCTCAAACAGCTCGCGCGCCGCTATGACGAGATCGGCGAGCTGCTCGAAGTGCCGGAAATTTACGCTGACCCAAAGAAGCTGCGCGCGCTCACGCGCGAGCAGAAGGAGCTTTCCACCGTGGTGGAGACCTACCGCGCGTACCAGAAGTGCGAGGACGACATCGCGCAGGCGCTGGAGCTTGTATCCGATCCCGAGCTCAAGGACATGGCGCAGGAGGAATTGAACACTGCCAAGGCGGAAAAAGAGCGCCTTTTTGACGAGCTGCGCGTGCTGCTCCTGCCGCGCGACCCGAACGACGACAAAAACGTCATCGTCGAGATCCGCGGCGGCGTGGGCGGGGAGGAGAGCGCGCTTTTTGCCGCCGACCTCTACCGCATGTATGCGATGTACGCGGAAAAGCGGGGGTACCGCGTGGAGCTGCTCAACTACAACGATACGGAGTTGGGCGGTGTTAAGGAAGCTGACTTTATCGTCAGCGGCGATGGGGCGTATTCGAGATTCAAGTTTGAATCCGGCGTTCACCGCGTCCAGCGCGTGCCGGAGACGGAGTCCGGCGGGCGTGTGCACACCTCGACCGCGACGGTCGCCGTGCTGCCGGAGATGGAGGAGGTCGACGTCGACCTCCGGCCCGAAGACATTGAGATGCAGGTCTACCGCGCTTCCGGCGCAGGCGGCCAGCACGTCAACAAGACGAGCTCTGCCGTGCGCCTCATCCACAAGCCGACGGGCATCGTCGTTTCGTGTCAGGAGGAGCGCTCCCAACTCCAGAACCGCGCCAAGTGTATGGCGATGCTCGCGAGCAAGCTCTACGAGGCTGAGCGCGAGCGCGTGGAGGGTGCGATCACGAGCGAGCGCCGCGCGCAGGTCGGCAGCGGCATGCGCAACGAGCGTATCCGCACCTATAACTTCCCGCAAAACCGCGTGACTGACCACCGCCTGACGGGCGAGAACAAGAATTTCAACATCGACGCCGTGATGAACGGCGATTTAGACCCCATCATCGACGCGCTCACGATGCAGGAGCAGGCCGAAAAGCTGCGCGAGAGCACCGAGGCTTAAGAAAGAAGAGAGAACATTGGAGACAAAATGGTTTACCCTCCGCACGGTGGAGGATAAAGAGAGCATCGCGCAGGCGGCGGACATTCTGCGCCGCGGCGGGCTTCTGGCCATCCCGACGGAGACGGTCTACGGCCTCGGCGCGAACGGCCTGGACGAGACCGCCGTGCTGCACATTTTCGAGGCCAAGGGCCGCCCGCAGGACAACCCGCTCATCCTGCACATTCCAGATGCAAGTTGGCTTACGCGCTACTGTGAGGACGTGCCGGACGCGGCCTACAAGCTGGCCGAGCGCTTCTGGCCCGGCCCGCTGACGATGATCTTAAAGAAAAAGCCCTGCGTGCCGCTGCGCACGACCGGCGGGCTCGAGACCGTCGGCATGAGATGTCCCGACCATGCGGTCACGCGCGCCATCATCGAAGCATCCGGCGTGCCGGTCGCCGCGCCGAGCGCGAACACCTCGGGCCGCCCAAGCTGCACGACGGCAGAGCACGTGCGCGAGGACATGTGGGGCAAGATCGACGGTATCGTCGACGGCGGCCCCTGTCAGGTGGGCGTGGAGTCGACGATCATCGACCTGACGGTCACGCCGCCGCAGCTGTTGCGCCCGGGCGGACTGCCGCTCGAGAGCCTGCGCGATGCGCTGGGCGAGGTGACGGTCGACAAGGCCGTGACGCAGAAGATGAATGACGGCGAAAAGCCGCGCGCCCCGGGCATGAAGTACCGCCACTATGCGCCTAAGGCCCCCGTCACGGTCGTGACCGGCGGGGCGAAGGCGAGCGCGCGCTATCTGCTCACACACGCGGGCGAGAAGTCCGGCATCATCTGCTTTGACGAGTTCACGCGGCTCTTCGACGGGCACATCGTCCACCCCCTCGGTGCGAGCGACGATAAGCGCGCGCAGGCGCAGCACGTCTTCGACGCGCTGCGGACGTTCGACGAGACGAATGTGGGCGAGATCTGGGCACAATGTCCGGACAGTAAAGGCCTTGGCCTAGCCATCGGCAACCGCCTCAAAAAGGCCGCGGGCTTCCATGTGGAGGACGCGGACGACGGCAAGATCGTCATCGGCATCACCGGCGGCACGGGCGCGGGGAAGACGAGCCTTCTGCGCGCGCTTGAAAGAAAGGGCGCATGCGTGCTCGACTGTGACGCGGTCTATCACGAGATGTTAAAAGATGACGAGCCGCTGCTGCGCGCGCTGCGCGAGGCGTTCGGCGATGTCATTTTTCGGCAGGACGGCAGCGTGGACGTCCACGCCATCGGCCTGATCGTCTTCAAGGACAGAAAAAAGCTCGCCGAGCTCGACGCCATCGTGCACGAGTGCATCCCGCGCGCGCTGGCGCAGAAAATGGCGGCGACGAACGCGGAGATCATCGGCCTCGATGCTATCAAGCTCATCGAGAGCGGCCTTGGCGCGATCTGCGACGCGACCGTCGCCGTAACGGCGCCTGAAGAGGTGCGGGTCAAGCGCATCATGGCGCGCGACAGCATCACCGAGGAGTATGCAAGGTCGCGCATCGCGGCACAGAAGGACGCGGACTATTTCCGCGCGCAGTGCGATTATGAATTTGTGAACGATCTGCCGACCGCTGAAAAGGCGGAACACGCGGCAGAGGTCTATATCAACACGATCATCAACAATTTGAAGGAGGAAACTGAGAGATGAGTGAAAAGAACAAGCTCGCTGAAAAACTGCTCTACGCCCCCAAGAATGGCTATGACCGCCTGAGCGCAGAGGATGAAAAAGCGATGGAGGCCTATTGCGAGGACTACAAGAAGTTCCTCAACAACGGCAAGACCGAGCGCCTTTGCGTGGAGTACTGCATCGAGCTGGCGGAAAAGAAGGGCTTCAAGGCCTACGAAGCGGGTATGAAGCTGAGCGCCGGCGACAAGGTCTACTTCAATAACCGCGGCAAGGGCATCATGCTCGCTGTCATCGGCAGCGAAGACCTGAGCCACGGTGCGAACATCGGCGCGGCGCACACCGACTCCCCGCGCCTCGACTTAAAGCCCCGCCCGCTTTACGAGGAGGCCGAGATGGCCTACTTCAAGACCCACCACTACGGCGGCATCCGCAAGTACCAGTGGGTGACGATCCCCCTCGAGCTGCACGGCGTCGTCGTGCTGCGCGACGGTTCGAAGGTCGACATCCACATCGGCGGCAAGGAGGACGACCCCCAGTTCATCATCAACGACCTTTTACCGCACCTTGGCCGCGAGCAGGGCAAAAAGCCGCTCAACGAGGCCATCCCGAGCGAGAGCTTGAACGTACTGCTCGGCGGAAAGCCGTTTGAAGATAAGGACTGCTCCGACCGTTTCAAGCTCGGCGTTCTCCAGTATTTGAACGCGCAGTACGGCATTACGGAGGAGGACTTCATCTCCGCCGAGCTCGAAGTCGTCCCCGCCGGCAAGGCGCGCGACATCGGCTTTGACCGCAGCTTCATCGCGTCCTACGGTCACGACGACCGCGTCTGCGCGTATGCAGAGCTTGCAGGTATTTTTGACGCTGTGTCCCCGAAGAAGACCGCGGTCTGCATCTTCGCGGACAAGGAGGAGATCGGCTCCGAGGGCGTGTCCGGTATGCTGTCTCAGGCGTTTGAGTGGTTCATGGGCGACATGTGCCGCACGCAGGGCGTCGCGCTTTCTGACTGCTTTGCCAACTCCTTCTGCCTGAGCGCAGATGTGACGGCGGCCTACGACCCGAATTTTGCCGACGTTTATGACAAGCGAAACTCTGCCTTTGTCAACTACGGCGTGGCGCTGTGCAAGTATACCGGCTCCGGCGGCAAGGGCGGCGCGAGCGACGCAAGCGCTGAGGTCGTTGGCAAGGTACGCAAGCTGATGAACGACAACGGCGTCTTCTGGCAGATGGCCGAGATGGGCAAGACCGACGCAGGCGGCGGCGGTACGGTCGCCAAGTTCATGGCCCAGCGCAACATCGACACGCTCGACGCGGGTGTGCCCGTGCTCTCGATGCACGCACCGTATGAAACGGTCGCCAAGCTCGACTGCTACATGACCTACAAGTGTATGAAGGCCATCTTTGAGCAGGCGTAAGAAAATATTCTGAGATTCCGAGAAGCGCTCTCCCACGTGCCGTGGGAGGGCGTTTTCTGCCAAAAAGTCATACAATGTTGAACAAATTGTAAAGTTTCCTGCGGTTTTGCTTGCATAAGCGAGTGTGGCGTGATATTCTGTCAGAATACCAAAGGATCAGGAAGGGAAGAGAGTCATGCTCCAGTTATTCACCGATACGTCCGCGAACCTGCCGGTCGCGCTGACGAAACAACACCACATCGCCGTCGTGCCGTTTTCCTACACGGTGGATGGAAAGGAGACGGACTATCCCGATGATGTGGATTTCGACGGCGCGGCGTTCTACGGCGCGATGCGCCGCGGCGCGGTCGTCAAGACCTCAATGGTCAATCCCGCCCTGATGGCGAAATACTTTGAGCGTGCGCTCTCTCAGGGCGACGATGTGCTCTACGTCGGCATGTCCGGCGGCATCAGCGGCACGGCGCAGGCCGCGGTTATCGCCGCGGGCGAGCTGACGGAAAAATACCCCGCACGGAAGATCGTCACGATCGACACCTACGCTGCCTCCCTTGGCGAGGGGTTACAGGTGCTCGAAGCCGCGCGCATGATCGAAGAGGGAAAGAGCCTCGATGAGATCAAAGCGCATCTCCTTTCGAGAAGATCGCACATGTGCCAGTTTTTCACGGTCGACGACCTTGCGTACTTAAAGCGCGGCGGCCGCATTTCGAGCGCGACGGCACTGATCGGCACGGTGCTGAGCATCAAGCCGATTTTGTGCGGTGACGAGACGGGGCACATCGTCTCCTGCGGCAAGGTGCGCGGCATGAAGCGCGCCTATCAGGAGCTTGCGAATTATTACGACGGCCGCGCGCTCGACAAGAGCGAGATGCTCGGCATCGCCCACGCGGACAATGAAGAGGGCGCGCAGGCGCTCATCGCGCTGCTGCGCGAAAAGGGCTTTACCGGCGAATGTCTGACCGTGGTCTACGAGCCCGTCACCGGCGCCCATGTCGGCCCGGGAACGGTGGCGCTGTTCTTCTACGGAAAAGAAAAGTGAATGCAGGGACCGCCCGAAGGGAAACCTTCGGGCGCTTTTTCTATGGTAGACTTTGCGCAAAAGGTCTGATATGATGACAGAAGAGAGATTTTGAGAGAAAATGGGAGGTATTTATGAAAAAAACGTGTCTCATCAGAGCGTTGCTGCTCGCTGCGTACTGCGTACCGTTTGCCTACCTTTCTGTGAAGGGTGACGTTACTTCGGGGACGATGCTATATTACGGCGTGATGATCGTCAGCTTTGTGATTTTGTACCGGTGCGCGCTGAAAACAAATAACGTTCCCATCATTTTTATCGGGAATATACTGAGCTTTATGTCCTCTTATTTGACGGCAAAGCTGTCGCAGTTAGACCCGATGGAATGGTACTGCAAGCCGTTTACATCCCACTCTCTGATTGTCGCGATATCGGTCGCGTCCCTCATCATCCATGCGATCATCGTATGGAGAAGAGGCAGAAAGCAGAGGAACGCACAGGGGTGTGACAGAACATGAAGAAACACAAAAAAGCGATGATCGCACTGCTGATCGTAGCCCTGTTCGGTATGATATTGGCCTGCATTTCTTCCCATCCTTTTGTTTCACGCAGGTGCGAGGTGCCGGAGGAGTATGTCGCTGAGATCCGCGCGCAGTCGGTGGGAGTTTACTCAAAGAAAGTGCCCTTGCTGCCGATTTACATTTCCATCGAGCAGTTTTCAGCGGGACGGGCCTATTATACGGTTCACTATTTCCCGTTTGGAACGCTTGGCATGTCCTATAGTTTGACCGACGGATTTTGCCAGGAAAATCCGCTGACGGGCCTGCAATAAGATGAATCGGCAGAACCGGCTGTTTTTCCACTGGATTTTTGCGCACGCTTCTGTTATGATAAACGCCAAAGAAACGCCGTGAATCGGCATTGCGTTCAAACCGTCAGCAAAGGAGAAACAAATATGGAAACGATACAGGCCATCAGAAGCAGAAGAAGCATCCGTAAGTACCAGCCAAAACCCGTTCCGCACGAGGTCATCGAGCAGATCGTCGCGGACGCGGCCTACGCCCCCTCGTGGAAGAATACGCAGATCGCGCGCTATGTGCTCGTCGAGGACCGCACGACGATCGACAAAATGGCGGAGGAGATGGTGCTTGATTTCAAGCTGAACGAGAAGACGCTCAAAAACTGCCCCGCCGTTATGGTGCTTACCTATGTGACCGGCCGCTCGGGCTACGAGCGCGACGGCTCGTTCTCGACGCCGAAGGAGGCGGGCTTTGAGATGTTCGACGCGGGCATCGCCGCGCAGACATTTTGTCTTGCCGCGTGGGAGCGCGGCGTCGGCACGGTCATCACGGGCTACTTCGACGAAGAGAAGATCACGAGACTTTTGAACCTGCCGGAGAATCAGAAGGTCGGCTGTGTTATCGGTCTTGGCTATCCCGATGAGGAGCCCGCCGCGCCGAAGCGCAAGAGCGTGGAAGATTTGCTGACGTACAAATAAAAAGCTGCAAGCGCCCGAGGAAAACGCCCTCGGGCGCTTTTTCGCTTGATTCGGACAATGCTTTCTGGTAAAATAAGCAGTATAAAAATATAGAAAAATGAGAGATATGGAGGCCATAAGATGAAAAAATACAGCTTATCGGTTATTTGCGTAGTGCTTTTTGCCCTGCTGGCTGGATGCGGCAACAAGGAAACGTCAAACATAACGGTCGATTATGGCGATTCGGCTGTCTACACAGAACAGGATATGGATGATGCGATAAAGGTGATCGAAGAGATGATCGGTTCGTGGGAAGGCTGCGAATTACATAGCATTTCATATTCGTCAGATGACGTCTGCACGGATGAAAAGAACCTTTCGTGGATGAATGATTTGGAAAAGGCAAATGACAACGATCTGGCTTTTACACAATGCATCATGTTCGACAGCAGCTTTCGCTCTCCGAAAGAGGGCGGCGGAGCTTGGGAGCCGGACACGGAATACACATGGTCCTGGTGGTTGGCTCGCAGCGATGGCGGGGAATGGAAACTGATGACTTGGGGATATTAAAGTGATTCCCGGTTTGAGGCTCGTATTTCCGACGGCACAAAGGGTATGCTTTTCGCGTCTTCTGCAAATCCTACCGGAAATGACTTTCGGGAGGACTTTGCCATGAGAAGCGAAACGAAACCCTCGCAGGACGAGGAGAAAAACGGGCAGGAGCCGCTGCTGCCGCCCATTCAGCCGGTCATCGACTTCGGCTCGGTCGTCATCAAAAATAGCCGCGCGGCCATCCACTGCCTGACGATCGCCGGACAGATCGAGGGCCACATGCAGCTGCCGAATACGCAGAAGGCGACGAAATACGAGCATGTGCTGCCGCTGCTGGCGTATCTGGAGGAGAGCGACGACATCGACGGCGTTTTGTTCCTGCTCAACACCGTCGGCGGCGATGTGGAGGCGGGGCTTGCCATCGCCGAGCTCATCTCAGGGATGAAAAAGCCGACGGTCTCGCTCGTGCTCGGCGGGGGACACTCCATCGGCGTGCCGCTTGCTGTCGCGCCGATGGTGACGATGATCGCGCCGTCGGCGTCGATGACCATCCATCCCGTGCGCACGAGCGGCACGATCATCGCCGCGCCCCAGACGTACCAGTATTTTGAGCGCTTGCAGGAGCGCATTGTGCGCTTTGTGACGAAAAACTCACGCATCGGGCGCGACGAGTTTTTGCGCCTGATGATGGACACGCAGGACCTCGCCTCTGACGTCGGCAGCGTGCTCTACGGGGAAGAAGCAGTGGCCTGCGGCCTCATCCAGCGCATCGGCAGCCTCTCCGACGCGCTCGACGCGCTGTATGTGCTCATTGACGAAAAGAAGAAGTAAAAAGCCTCGCAGAGTTTGCCGACGGAAGTCGGCAAATAGAGTTAAATCATTTTCTGTCGGGGCGTGTACCTGACAGAAAATACAACTCAGGCTGCAAGTGTGCGAATTGTTCGCCTACGGCGAACAATTCGTGCGCGCAGCAGACTGAAAAAGTTTGTCGGAAAAACCCGTTAGGGGTTTTTCGACAGTTTTAGACGCCTTCGGGCGTCTTTTTGCGCTTTGTTCATCGAATCCACTTGAAAAGACGGCGGAAAAATGGTATATAGTATTAGTCAAAATGTGTCATTATACCCTTATCGTGGGGGATGACGCCTTTTTCCAAGGAGGATATCGCTCGTGTACTTAAAGGCATTGGAGATCCAAGGGTTCAAGAGCTTCCCGGACAAGACGGTGCTCAACTTCGGTGAGGACATCACCGCCATCGTCGGGCCGAACGGAAGCGGCAAATCGAATATTTCGGACGCCATCCGCTGGGTCATGGGCGAGCAGTCGAGCAAGTCGCTGCGCGGCGTGAAGATGGAGGATGTCATTTTCGGCGGCACGGAAACGCGCAACCAGATGGGCTTCGCGCAGGTGACGCTCGTGCTCGACAACACCGAGCACATCTTCCCCAGTATGGAGGAGACCGAGGTCGCCGTCACGCGCCGGTACTACCGCAGCGGCGAATCGGAATACTATATCAACAAGCAGTCCGTCCGACTTCGTGACGTAAATGAGCTGTTCATGGACACCGGGATGGGCCGCGAGGGCTATTCCATCATTGGTCAGGGCCGCATCGACGAAATACTCTCGCAGAAGAGCGGCGACCGCCGCGAGATCTTTGAAGAGGCGGCGGGCATTTCGCGCTTCCGCTACCGCAAGGAGGAGACGGAACGTAAATTGGAGCGCACGGAAGAAAACTTGGTGCGCATCAACGACAAGATCGCCGAGCTGGAATTGCAGGTCGAACCCCTGCGTGCGCAGGCAGAGACGGCGAAGCAGTATCTTATCTACCGCGACGAACTGCGCCTTTTGGAAATTTCCGTGTGGCTTGAAAATCTGGAAACGCTCAAGACGAACGCCATCAAGCTCGACACCGACCTGTCGCTCGCGCGCGAGGAGCTCAAAAAGGCGAACGCGGACTTAGAGGCGCTGTACGCTGCGTCCGAGCAGTTCTCCGCGCGCATCCACGAGAATGACATCGCGCAGGAGGAAAAGCGCGCGCAGCTCTCGGAGCTCGACGCGCAGGTTAAAGAGCAGGAATCTGCCGTCGCGGTGCTGCAAACGGGCATCGCGCACAACGAAGAGAACATCGCACGCGTGGAGGAGGAACTCAGAAGCCAGTCTGACCGCGTGGGATCGATGGATGCGCAGATTGCGCAGCAGCGCGCGCGTATCGAAGAGCTGGAGAGAAGCAAAAACGAAGTCGAAACGGCGCTCTCCGAGCTTTTGAAGCAGGCGGAGGAGCTGTCGAAAAACGCGGGCGAGGCCGCGAGCGAGGCCGAGACCCTGCGCGCTCGCGAAGCGCTCGCCCTGTCCGCCGCGGCGGACAGCCGCGCGGAAATTGCCGCCCTGCGCTCGACGCTTTCTGAAATGGACGAGCGCGAGAGCGCCATCGCCGCCGAGCAGGAGAGCGGGGAGGCCCAGCTTTCCGAAACTCGCAAAAGCGCTGCGGAGAACCGCCGCGCGCTCGAAAGTGCGCAGGAGGAAGCCGACGCCATCCGCAACATCATCGCCGGCCACACGATGAAGATGCAGGGCAGAATCGAACGAGAGAAGGAGACGGGCGAGCAGCACGTTTCCCTCACGATGGAGATGAACAACTTAGACTCCCGCATCCGCCTGCTCGGCGAGATGGAAAAGGAGTACGAGGGCTTCAACAAGGCGGTGCGCACGGTCATGCAGGCGTCGGAGCGCAAGGCGCTGCGCGGCGTGCGCGGGCCGGTCGCCAACCTGATGAAGGTCGGCAAAAAATACGCCGTCGCGATCGAGATCGCGCTCGGCGCGGGCTTGCAGAACATCGTCGTCGAGCGCGAGGAGGACGCGAAGAGCGCCATCCAACTCTTAAAGCAGCGCGACGGCGGACGCGCGACGTTCCTGCCGCTCTCGTCGATCCGCGGCGAGGCGCTGCGCGATGCGCGCGTGCAGAACGAGTACGGCTACGTCGGCCTTGCGAGCGAGCTGGTGGAATACGACCGCGAATACGACGGCATTTTCAAGAATCTGCTCGGCCGCACGGTCGTGGTCGAGGACCTTGACTGCGGCATCACGATCTCGCGCCGGTTTTCGAACGCGTTCCGCATCGTGACGCTCGACGGCCAGGTTTTGAACCGCGGCGGCTCGATGACGGGCGGCTCGATCTCTCGCAGCGCAGGCATTCTGAGCCGCGCAGGCGAGCTGCGCGAGCTGACGGCGCGGCGCGGCAGCCTTGCCGAAAAGCTCGACCTTGCCGCCAAGGCCGCCGAGGACGCCAAGCGCGAGCTTGCCAAAGCGCGCTACGAGCTGGAGGTCGCACAGGGCCAGCAGCGCGCGGCGGAGGACGCCGTGCTCAAATTGCAGGGCGATAAAAATCATTATGACTTATTGCTCTCGTCGCTGCGCGAGCGGCTCGAGAGTTTGGATACCGAGCGCGAGACCATCGCGCGCCGCCGCGGCGAAGTGAAGCGCGTGGCGGAGGAAAAGGAAGCGCTCGCGCTTTCGCAGGAGAAGGAAGCGGGCGAGCTGCGCGCGCAGGCGGAAAAGAGCCTTTCCGGCCAGAGCGAGCTGCTGCGTTCGACATCGCGCCTCGGCGACGAGATCGCCGAGAAAAAGAGCGTACTCGCAGGCTATGCCGCCGAGCGCGAAACGACGGAAAAGTCGCTCGCGAGCTTGGAGGGCCTGCGTGTCCAGATGCAGGGCGACGAGCAGAGCAGAAAAGCGCTCATCGAGCAGTACAGGGCCGCGAGCGAGCAGTCGCAGCGCGAGATCGGCACACATGAGACTGAGATCGCCGCGCTGAGCGGCAAAATGACGGAAAAGCGCGCCGAACTCGAAGCGCTCTCCAAAGCGAAGCTCGCGCTCGAAGCCGAGCGCAGCCAGAGCGACCGCCGCGGCCGCGAACTCAACGAAAACGTGCTCAATGTCGAGCGCAGCGTCAGCAAGCTCGAACAGAAGCGCGCGACGAGCGCGATGGAGGAGCAGCAGATACTCGACAAGCTGTGGGAAAACTACGAGCTGTCGCACTCCGCCGCGCAGGAGCAGCGCATCGAGCTCGAGAGCGTCGCCAAGGCGAGCCGCCGCATCGGCGAGCTCAAGCGCGCTATCAGCGGTCTTGGCGCGGTCAACGTCGGCGCGATCGAGGAATTCGAGCGCGTGAATACGCGCTACACCTACCTCACGACCCAGCGCGACGATGTGGAAAAGGCGAAGGGTGAGCTTGTCGGCGTGATCGACAGCATCACAAGCGAGATGACCGTCATCTTTAAAGAACAGTTCGCGCTGATCCGCGAGAGCTTCCAGGAGACGTTTTTGGAGCTGTTCGGCGGCGGCAAGGCCACGCTCGAGCTCGAGGACGAGAACGACGTGCTCTCCTGCGGCATCGAGATCAAGGTTCAGCCGCCGGGCAAGGCGCTCAAGACGATCACGCTGCTCTCGGGCGGCGAAAAGGCGTTCGTCGCCATCGCGCTGTACTTCGCCATCCTGAAGGTTCATCCGACGCCGTTCTGCGTCATGGATGAGATCGAGGCGGCGCTCGACGAGCCGAACGTGGTGCGCGTGGCGAATTACATGCGCCGCATCACGCAAAAGACGCAGTTCATCGTCATCACGCACCGCCGCGGCACGATGGAGGCAGCGGACGTCCTCTACGGCGTCACGATGCAGGAGCGCGGCGTGAGCAAGGTGCTGACGATCAATATGAACGACATGGCGAAGGAACTCAACATTAAGGAATAAAGCGCGAGGAGAAACAAATGGGTATTTTTGCAAAGATCAAAAAGGCATGGTTCGACACCATCGTGTGGGAGACCATCGACGACGAATTCTATGACGAGCTTGAGGACAGCCTCATTATGGCCGACCTCGGCGCAACGGTCGCGCACGACGCGGTGAAAAAGCTGCGCGACGTCGTGTACCAGAAGAGCATCCAGCGCGGCGACGATGTGAAGCAGGCGCTGCGCGATATTTTGATTGAAAAGCTGAACGTGGGCGACACCGCGCTTGACCTGTCGACCAAGCCGAGCGTCGTGCTGGTCATCGGCGTGAACGGCGTGGGCAAGACCACGTCCATCGGCAAGATCGCCCACCGTCTGAAGGGCGAGGGCAAGCGCGTACTTTTATGCGCGGCAGATACGTTCCGCGCGGCGGCGGCGGATCAGCTTGAAATTTGGGCAAACCGCGCCGAGTGCGAGATCGTCCGCTCGAAGGAAGGGGCAGACCCCGGCGCGGTGCTGTTCGACTCGCTCGCCGCAGCGAAGGCGAGAAATGTGGATGTCGTCCTCTGCGACACGGCGGGCAGACTTCACAACAAGGTGAACCTGATGAACGAGCTCTCGAAGCTCCGCAAGATCATCGACCGAGAGCTGCCCAACGCCGCGAAGGAGACGCTTTTAGTGCTCGACGCGACGACGGGGCAGAACGGATTGCAGCAGGCTAAGGTCTTCCGCGAGACGGCGGGCCTGACGGGCATTATCCTGACGAAGCTCGACGGCACGGCCAAAGGCGGCATCTGCGTCGCCATCGCGCAGGAGCTCGGCGTGCCGGTGAAGTACGTCGGCCTCGGCGAGGGCATCGACGATCTCCAGCCGTTCAACGCGGAGGAATACGTCAAGGCGCTCATCTGATGGGAAAATCATAAACCTGCGAGACAATAAGGAGACGAATATGGAAATCACTTCTGTTTGCCCCTATTGCGGAAAGGAAATGCGAGATGGAGCCATCCCTGTCTTGCGTGATATTTACTGGTGTCCAAGAGGTGAGGGCGGCATGCTCAAAGACGGATTTGGCGACGAGAAGGAACAGGTCTGGCTTGGCAGAGCGGGGCTGTTAGGAGATTATTACACGCCCGCCCGTTACTGTGAGAGCTGCAAGGTGGTCATCGTGCCCGTGCCGGAGATCGAGTGGCCGCTCGATAAGCTCGACAAAAAGTTCACGGCATGGCAGGAAAAGATGAGCGCGCAGCGCGAAGAGCGCAAGGCGCAGCGCGAGGAAGAAAAGCGGGAAGAAAAAAGCAGAAAGAGACGGGAAAAAGACCCGTGGGAGGTTTGACGATGAAATTTGTTTTGGCAACGCAGAACCCCAAGAAATTGAAGGAAATGAGCGCCATTCTGAGCGATCTCGGCGTGGAGGTGGTGTCGGAGGCCGACCTCGGCGTAAAGATCGAGGTGGAGGAGACGGGCGAGACCTTTGCCGAGAATTCGCTTCTCAAGGCCAAGGCCGTCATGGAGGCGACGAAGCTGCCCGCCATCGCGGACGATTCGGGTCTGTGCGTCGACGCGCTGAACGGCGGCCCCGGCGTGTACAGCGCGCGCTTTGGCGGCGAGGGGCTGGATGACACCGGCCGCTACCGCCTGCTTTTGCAGATGCTGCACGGTCAGGCCGACCGCCGCGCCCACTTCCACACGACGATCACCTGCGCATTCCCGAACGGCGACGTCTTGCAGGACGACGGCGAGGTCGAGGGCACGATCGCGTTCGCACCGATGGGCGAAAACGGCTTCGGCTACGATCCCGTGTTCTTCGTGCCTGACAAGCGAAAGACCTTCGCACAGCTTTCGGCAGAAGAAAAGGCGGAGATCTCGCACCGCGGCAAGGCACTGCGGGCATTCAAGGAAACGCTCAGGAATTATCTTGCGGAACATCAATAAAAAAGGATAAGGAAATACTATGGAATTAAGCAGCAAACAGCGCGCGTATCTGCGCAGCCTTTCCAATGACCTCGACGTGATCGTCCACATCGGCAAGGACGGCATCGGCGACAACCTCGTCAAGCAGGCGAACGACGCGCTGGAGGCGCGTGAGCTCATCAAGTGCCGCGTGCTTGAAAACAGCATGCTCACCGCGCGCGAGGCGTGCGACGAGCTGAGCGCCTTGACGCGCAGCGAGCAGGTGCAGGTCATCGGCACGAAATTCGTGCTCTACCGCCCCTCGCACAAAAAGGACAAGAAGGACAAGATCGTGCTGCCCAAGGCAACGAAGAAGACCGTGTAAAAGAGAAAAAGAGGTCGAACAAACTTGAAGATCGGAATTTACGGCGGCAGCTTCAACCCGCCGCATCTGGGTCATATGGCCGCGGCCGAGAGCGCGGCAAAATATCTGGGGCTCGACGAGCTCCTGCTCATCCCGGCGGGTATCCCGCCGCACAAGATGCTCTCCGCCGACGCGGCAGGGGCGGACGACCGCCTTGCGATGACGCGCCTGATGGGCGAGCAGATCGCGCTCGACACGGGCGTAAAGGTCACAGTCTCCGACATGGAGATCGCGCGCGGCGGCAAGAGCTACACCGCGGACACGCTGCGCATTCTGCATGAGGAGCATCCCGACGATGAGCTGTGGCTTCTGATGGGGACGGACATGTTCTTGACGTTCCAGTACTGGTACAAGCCGGACGAGATCGTGCGGTATGCGGGCCTGTGCGCCTTTGGCCGCACGGAAAAGGATGGCGAGGAGCTTTTCGCCCCGCAGCGCAAGTACCTCGGCCAGCGCTTTCCGGGCAGCCGCGTCGTGACGATGACGCTGCCGAACCTTGTCGACGTCTCGTCGACGGAGCTGCGCGCGCGCATCCCGAAGAGGGAGACGGATGGGCTTCTGGCCCCCGCGGTGCTGGGATATATTTACCGCAAGCATCTTTATGGAACAAATCTCGATTTAAAACGTCTAACCTTAGAGGACCTGAGACCCATCGCGCTCTCCTACCTCAAGGCCAAGCGCATCCCGCACGTGCTCGGCACCGAGCAGACGGCCAAGGCGCTCGCGGAAAAGTACGGCGCGGACGTCGAAAAGGCGCGCTTTGCCGCGCTTCTGCATGACTCGACCAAGCGTCTTTCGATGGAAGAGCAGCTCGCGATGTGCGAGCACTACCACATCGAACTCGACGAGCTGGAGAAAAAGGCGCTCAAGCTGCTGCACGCCAAGACCGGCGCGGCGCTCGCGCGTGACATGTACGGCGCGGATGACGAGATTTACAACGCGATCCTGTGGCACACGACGGGCAAGGCAAATATGACGTTACTTGAAAAGGTCATCTACCTTGCCGATTACATCGAGCCGAACCGCGACTTCGACGGCGTGGAGGACCTCCGCAAGGTCGTGTGGGAGGATCTGGACAAGGGCCTTGAAATGGGCCTTGCCATGACCGTGGAGGAAATGGAGCAGATGGGCAACCCCGTTCACCACAACACGCTGCAAGCGCTGGAGTATTTGAGAGGACATACCCATGAGTGATCAAAGAGAGATTTACGAGAGAGACAGGGAAGACCCCTATTACGAGGGGCGGCACACGCACCGGAAAGAGGGCTTTTTCGAGCGCAACTGCGACGAGGCCTGGGAGCAGGTCAAGGAGACCTTTTCCCACCCAGGGAGGCTCTTTGCCAAGGTGCTGCTCATCGCGCTGCTGTGCGGTGTGGTTGCCGGCGGCAGCTATCTGCTGAAAATCCGCGCGCCGGAGCTGCCGAGCAAGGACACTGACAGCAAGAATAACAATAGTGAGCAGATTGACGAGATCGACTATGGCGACGGCGTGCGTCCGCGCGCGGATGGCGAGCGAAAGAGCAAGGATTTCTACACCGTGCTCGTCCTCGGGCGCGACACGGGCGGCGGCGGCAACACCGACACGATGCTGCTCGCAAGCTACGACGTGACGAACCAGAAGGCGACGGTCATGTCTATCCCGCGTGACACGATGGTCAACGTCCCCTGGGACATTAAAAAGATCAACTCCGTCTACAACTACTACGGCGCGGGCGAGAAGGGCATCAAGGCGCTCTATAAGGAGGTTTCCCAGCTCGTCGGCTTCGAGCCGGATTATCAGGTTATTATCGAATGGGACGCGGTCGGCGCGATCGTGGATGCCATGGGCGGCGTTTACTACGATGTGCCGCGCGACATGAACTACGACGACCCCTATCAGGACCTGTATATCCATCAGGCCAAGGGCTACCGCAAGCTCTCGGGCGAGGACGCTATGCAGGTGCTGCGCTACCGCCACGACAATAAGGACCCGGTGACAAGGAAGAGACGTGGTTATCTTGATGGGGACATTGGCCGCATCAAGACGCAGCAGGGACTTCTGAAAGCGATGATCGAGCAGCTTTTGCAGCTCAAGAACGTGACAAAGATCGGCGAATTTGCCCGCGTGGTGAAGAATAATGTCACCTCCGACCTCACATTTGAGGAAATGCTCTGGTTCGGCTCGCAAGCCGTGATGGGCGGGCTCAAGGTCGACGATGTGAATTTCGTCACCATGCCGAATACCGGTAAATACATCTACAGCCGCTCCATCGGCGAGCCGCTTTCCTATGTTGTGCCGAACGCGCAGGAGCTTTTGGACCTTGTGAACAATGAACTCAGCCCCTTTGTCGAGAAGTTCACGATGAGCGATCTTGACATCATGTCCGTCAATTCGGACGGCTCGGTGTCCTCGTCCACGGGCCATGTGGAAGACAGCAAGGCGGCCAAGCCGCAGAATCACCAGTCCTCCTCCGGCTCGCAGACCGGCACGGGGGACAGCGGCACGACGACCGACCCGGGTACGACCACCGATCCCGGCAATACCGGCGACAACAGCGGCACGACGGTCGACCCTGGAAATACCGGTGACAACAGCGGCGGTACGACCGTTGATCCCGGAAACACTGGCGATAACAGCGGTACGACCACGCCAAGCGAGCCCACCACGCCCGACACCGGTGATACCGGAACGACCGACCCCAGCACGGGTGACGGCAGCAATACCGGCGACAGCGGAACAAGCGGCAGCGACGAGATGCCTGATTGGCTGCGCCCGTAATGTAAAAGAATAAAAAAGATCAAAAACTCAAAATAAGAAAAGGAGACCCCCTATGTTACCTTCCAGAGAATTGGCCGAGATCGCCGTCAAGGCACTCGACAGCAAAAAGGGTAAGGAGATCAGACTCATCCGCATCGACAAGATCACGACGCTCGCAGAGTACTTTGTCATCTGCACCGGTACGTCCAACACGCAGATCAACGCGCTGTGCGACGCGGTGGAAAAGGAACTGACCGAAAAGGGCGAGGAGCCGCTGCACCGCGAGGGCTACCGCGGCGGCACGTGGGTTCTGCTCGACTACGGCTGCGTCGTCGTCCACGTCTTCAACGACGAGGCGCGCAAGTTCTATTCCCTCGAGCACCTGTGGGCCGACGGCGAGGAAGTCGACCTGAGCGCCATCCTGCCCCACGCCGAGGAAAAATAACGCTTGACAAGGCGGGACAAAACGCCTAAAATGGTCATGCTGAATTTATGCAAAACGCGATGACGGAGCAAAAAGACGCGTGATTTTCACCTGAAGAGAGCCGGCGGTCGGTGCGAGCCGGTGGGAGAATGCGCGTGGATGACTCACTCCCGAGCAGTCCGCCTGAAAGGGCAGAACGGTCGCCCCCGTTACGGGCAAGGCTATGAAGCCGCTGAGGGCTCACGGGAAACCGTGCGCTGAATCAGGGTGGTATCGCGTAATGTGTTCGTTACGTCCCTGACCGTTTGAAAAACGGTCAGGGACTTTTTTTCGCATCAAAATACTATTTCACATAAAGGAGAAGATCCATGAAGTACGATTTCGCAGCCATTGAGAAAAAATGGCAGGACAAGTGGGAGCAGGTAAAGCCCTACGCCGCCGTGACGGGGGACAAGCGCCCCAAGTTCTACGGCCTGATCGAATTCCCGTACCCCTCCGCCGCGGGTCTGCACGTCGGCCACCCGCGCCCGTTCACGGCGATGGACATCATCTGCCGCAAAAAGCGCATGCAGGGCTACAATGTCTTGAACCCCATCGGCTTTGACGCCTTCGGCCTGCCGACGGAGAACTTTGCCATCAAGAACCACATCCATCCCGCCATCGTCACGCAGCAGAACATCAAGAACTTCACCCGTCAGCTCAAGATGCTCGGCTACGGCTTCGACTGGGACCGCGTGATCGACACGACCGACCCGCAGTATTATAAGTGGACGCAGTGGATATTCCTCCAGCTCTTTAAGAATGACCTTGCCTACAAGACGACAATGCCCGTCAACTGGTGCACGAGCTGCAAGTGTGTGCTGGCCAACGAAGAGGTCGTCGAGGGCGTGTGCGAGCGCTGCGGCGCGCCCGTCATCCGCAAGGAAAAGAGCCAGTGGATGCTGCGCATCACGAAGTATGCCGACCGCCTCATCGACGATCTCGACGACGTCGACTACATCGAGCGCGTGAAGACGCAGCAGCGCAACTGGATCGGCCGCTCCACCGGTACCGAGGTCACGTTCAAGACCAACACCGAGGATGATATCACCGTTTACACCACCCGTGTCGATACGCTGTTCGGCGTGACGTACACGGTCATCTCTCCCGAGCACCCGCTGCTTAAAAAGTGGAAGGGCATCATCAAGAACTGGGACGAGGTCGAGGCATATCAGGCTGCCGCCGCCCGCAAGAGCGACTTCGAGCGCGGCGAGCTCAACAAGGATAAGACCGGCGTTCGCCTCGACGGCATTGAAGTCATCAACCCCGCGACCGGCAAGGTTGTGCCGATGTTTGTTTCGGACTACGTTTTGATGGGCTACGGCACCGGCATCGTCATGGGCGTTCCGGGCCACGACCAGCGCGACTGGGACTTCGCCAAGGCGTTCGGCCTGCCCATCGTTGAGGTCGTCGAGGGCGGCGACATCACGAAGGAGGCCTTCACGCTCAAGGATGACACCGGCATCATGGTCAACTCCGGCTTCTTAAACGGTATGACCGTCAAGGAGGCCATCCCCGCGATGAAGAAGTACGCCGTCGAGCAGGGATGGGGCCATGAAAAGGTCAACTACAAGCTGCGCGACTGGGTCTTCTCCCGTCAGCGCTACTGGGGCGAGCCCATCCCCCTCGTCAACTGCCCGAAGTGCGGCTGGGTGCCCGTGCCCGAAGAGGAGCTTCCGCTCGTTTTGCCGCAGGTGGACAGCTACGAGCTGACCGACGACGGCGAGAGCCCGCTCTCCAAGATGACCGACTGGGTCAATACCAAGTGCCCCAAGTGCGGGTGCGACGCCAAGCGCGAGACCGACACCATGCCCCAGTGGGCGGGTTCTTCGTGGTACTTCCTGCGCTATATGGATCCGCACAACGACCATGAGCCTGTCTCTCACGAGGCGGAGCAGTACTGGGGCCCTGTGGACTGGTACAACGGCGGCATGGAGCACACCACGCTGCACCTTCTCTACTCCCGCTTCTGGCACAAGTTCCTCTACGACATCGGCGTTGTGCACACGAAGGAGCCCTATGCCAAGCGCACGAGCCACGGCATGATCCTCGGCCAGAACCCGCACTACGTCGGCAACGTCTCCACGCAGGAGGAGAAGGACGCGCTGATCGCCAAGTACGGCAATCAGGCGCTGCGCCCGGCGGTCAAGATGAGCAAGTCCCTCGGCAACGTCGTCAACCCCGATGATGTCGTCAAGGCTTACGGCGCGGACACGATGCGCCTTTATATCATGTTCATCGGCGATTTTGAAAAGGTCGCCACCTGGTCGGACGATGCCGTCAAGGGCTGCAAGCGCTTCTTAGACCGCGTGTGGAACCTCGCCGATCAGCTGACGGAGGAAGATGGCGTTTCCGAGAAGAACGCGCCCATCGTCCACAAGACCATCAAGAAGGTCACGGACGATATTGACACGCTGAAGATGAACACCGCCATCGCCGCCCTCATGGCTATGGTCAACGAGTTCTATTCGAACGGTCTCAGCCGCGGCGACTTTGAGGCGCTGCTGCTCATGCTCTCTCCGTTCGCGCCCCACATGGTCGAAGAGCTGTGGGAGCAGAAGGGCTTTGCCGCCAAGTACGAGGGCAAGATGGCGATGCAGTGCGCGTGGCCGGAGTATGACGAGAGCAAGACCGTCGCCTCCTCCGTTGAGATGGCCGTTCAGGTCAGCGGCAAGTTCAAGGGCACGATCATCGTCCCCGTGGACAGCGATCAGGATACTGTTGTCGAAGCGGCGAAGGCGAGCGAGAAGGTCGCCAAGGCCATCGCCGGCATGCAGATCGTCAGGGTCATCCACGTCAAGAACAAGCTCGTCAACCTGATCGTGAAGCCCTGCTGAGCGGAATTTCGGATTTTTTCAAAAATATGAGGAAAGATTATTGACAAGCCGTGATTTTTCTCATATAATACCACCGTTAGTCATGTGAATGACTCTTAAAGAGCGCCCAGGATCAAGCCGGGTGTATCGGAGGGAGGGAAAACATAAATGTCCGAGATCCACGTCAAGGAAGGCGAATCTCTCGACAGCGCGCTCAAGCGCTTTAAGAGAAGCTGCGCCAAGGCCGGTATCGTGGCGGAGGTCCGCAAGAGAGAGTGCTATGAGAGCCCCAGTGTCAAGCGCCGCAAGAAGAGCGAGGCCGCCCGTAAGAACCGCAACAAGCGTTATTACTAATTAGTTCAGAAAAAGACCTGCCATGTCGTGGCGGGTCTTTTTTCGCGCCCACAGGGCGCGGGAGGGGTGCAGCCCGAAAGGGCTGCTTCTTTATTTCTCCCGCAGTGTGCGGGAGCTCGCAGTAAGGGGACCATTCTCTCACGTGAGAGAATGGCCCCCTTGGACCCCCAAGAGAACGCGAGGGGAGTACCCCTCGACCCCCGACATTGACAGTTTGTAGCTTGAATGGCTGCACGCGCTGCGCAATGTAAGTGCGGTGTACATGGCTTCGCCATGAATCCCTGCGAGTCGTTACCGCTTGCAACCGCGCCTTACTATCGTGAGGCGCGAGTGACGTTAGCACGGCGGCAGACTGCGTGCCGAATGCGGCATTGCTGCGCTCGCCGCATTGATGAGTGCCCCAGTAGACGGAAATTAGTCCGCACTTCTACGAGATCAGCAGAGCGGCAGCGGATAATAGAAGCAGAGGCAAATCGTCTTGCAGTTCTAACGCGGCAACGCCGCGCGCAGGCATTCCCATTCCGGAGGCATAAGAGTCGTTCAAGCCCGAAACTGCCAATCAAAGCCCTTTCTCTTGGGGGGTGTAAGGGGGGATATTCTCTTTCTGCGGAAAGAGAATATCCCCCCTTTATTCGTGCAGCGCTGCACGCGCTGCTTCCCCTTCGCACGGGTGCGAAACCGATAGCACCTTTTATATATAAAAGGTAACTATCCTGTTTTAGCACTTGCTATCGACGAGTGCTAAAAATTAAGAGTTTAGTAACAAATATCAGGAATTTCCTGCTATACTTAGATTCAAATACAATTCAGAGAGGGATGCTTTTATGGCTAAAAAACAGTTTAAAGCAGAATCGAAGCGTTTGCTCGATCTGATGATCAACTCGATTTACACGCACAAGGAGATCTTCCTGCGCGAGATCATTTCCAACGCCAGCGACGCCATCGACAAGCTATGCTATGTTGCACTGACGGACGACAAGGTCGGCATGAACCGCAGCGATTTTGCCATCACGGTGTCGGTCGACAAGGAGAACCGCACGCTGACGGTCTCGGATAACGGCATCGGCATGAGCCGCGAAGAGCTTGAAAACAACCTCGGCGTCATCGCGTCGTCGGGTTCCTACAAGTTCCGCCAGGAGACCGAGGAAAAGGACAAGAAGGACGCCGATATCGACATCATCGGCCAGTTCGGCGTGGGCTTCTACTCCGCGTTCATGGTCGCCGACAGCATCACCGTCCGCACGAAGAAGTACGGTTCGGAGCAGGCCTATGAGTGGCAGTCCTCCGGCGCGGACGGCTACACGATCACCGAATGCGACAAGGAGGCCGTCGGCACCGACGTCATCATGCACATCAAGCCCGACACGGACGAGGAGAAGTACAGCGAGTACTTGGAATCCTACCGCCTGCACGCGCTCGTGAAGAAGTACTCCGACTACATCCGCTACCCCATCCGCATGCTGCTGCCCGAGCAGAAGGTCAAAGAGGGCAGCGACCCGGAGAAGCCCGAGTACGAGACCGTCGAGGAGATGAAGACCGTCAACTCCATGGTGCCGCTCTGGCAGCGCAAGAAGAGCGACGTCACGGACGAAGAGTACAACAAGTTCTACTCCGAGCTGACGCATGAATTCGACAAGCCCCAGCGCACGATCACCGTCTCGGCCGAGGGCAGCGTGACCTATAAGGCACTGCTGTTCGTGCCGTCTTCGCGCCCGTTCAACTTCTACACGGAAGGATATGAAAAGGGATTGCAGCTCTATTCTGCGGGCGTTCTCATCATGGACAAGTGCGACTCGCTGCTGCCTGACTATCTGCGCTTTGTGCGCGGCGTGGTCGATTCGCCGGATCTGAGCCTGAACATCTCCCGCGAGCTTTTACAGCACGACCGCCAGCTCAAGGTCATCGGCCAGAACCTCGAAAAGAAGGTCCGCGCCGACCTTGAAAAATTCCTCAAGGATGACCGCGAGGGCTATGAGAAATTCTACGAGAACTTCGGCCGCCAGATCGGCTACGGCATCGTGAGCGACGGCGGCGAGAGCCGCAAGGACTCGCTCAAGGACCTGATGATGTTCTACTCCTCCACGCAGAAGAAGCTCACGACGCTTAAAGAGTACGTCGAGCGCATGAAGGAAGGCCAAAAGTGCATCTACTACGCCGCGGGCGAGAGCATCGCCGCCGTGGACAAGCTGCCGCAGACCGAGCTTTTGAAGGACAAGGACTACGAGGTCCTGTACCTGACCGGCGAGACGGACGAGTTCGTTTTGCAGGCGCTGATGAACTACGACGAAAAGCCGTTCCGCTCCATCGTGGACGGCGACCTCGAGCTTGGCGGCGAGGATGAGCAAAAGGACGACAGCGAGAGCGCCGAGCTCATGCAGTTCGTCAAGGAGACGCTCGGCGACAAGATCAAGGAGGCCAAGGTCTCGCACCGCTTGAAGACCCATCCCGTCTGCCTGACGGCGGGCGAGGGCTTCAGCTTCGAGATGGAGAAGTACTTCAAGAACTTCCAGATGCCCGAGCCCATCAAGGCCGAGCGCATCCTCGAGCTGAACGTCGATCATCCGGCGGTCAAGGCGATGGCCGCCGCGCTGGCAACGGACCGCGACAAGGCGGCGCTGTATGCCAAGATCCTCTACGATCAGGCAAACCTCATCGCGGGGCTGCCGCTCGAAGATCCCAGCGCGTACACCGACATGGTCGCGCAGCTGATGCAGTAAGTCAATATTGCTCCAAAAGGGCGCGGAGAATTCTCCGCGCCCTTTTTCACGTTTTTCATTCCTGCCGCCTATACTGGCATACAGGCGCTTTTCCGCCTGACAAACCGTAAAGGCGATGAACGGATATGCTTCGACCACTGATGCTGGCTCTGCTCGGCACGTCTTTCACGTTTCTGATGACGGCGCTGGGCGCCGCGACGGTGTTCTTTTTTGCCCGCAAGGTGTGCGAGCGCGCGCAGGGCGCGCTGCTGGGCTTTGCCGCGGGCGTGATGATGGCGGCGAGCGTGTGGAGCCTCATTCTGCCCGCCATCGAACAGACGGAGGCAGAGGGCCGCCTGCCGCCGTTTCTGCCCGCCGCGGCGGGCATTGTGCTCGGCGCGCTGACGCTCTTTCTGCTCGATGAGCTCGTGCGGCGGCGCGGCGGGGGAGAGGTGCACAGCGATTTTTTGCTCCTCTCGGCCATCACGCTGCACAACATCCCCGAGGGCATGGCCGTCGGCCTCGCGTTCGCGCTCGCGGCAGACGGGGAGAGCCTTGCCGGCGCGTTCGCGCTGGCGCTCGGCATCGGCGTGCAGAACTTTCCCGAGGGCGCGGCGGTGGCGCTGCCGGTGTACCAGGCGGGCAAGTCGAAACGGCGTGCTTTCTGGACCGGCGTGCTCTCCGGCGCGGTGGAGCCGCTGTTCGGCGCGCTCGTCGTGCTCGCGGCGGCGGGGATCCACGCGCTGATGCCGTGGCTTCTGAGCTTTGCAGCGGGGGCGATGCTCTACGTCGTGGCGGAGGAGCTGCTGCCGCGCGCGGGCGGACGGCGGGGGACGTGCGGCTTCCTCGTGGGCTTCCTTCTGATGATGATACTCGACGTCGCGCTGGGGTAAGCGCGAAAAATCCGGCATAGAATGGCGCGAGGTGATCGACCATGCACATTCATGTTGTAAAGCGCGGCGACACGCTTTCTTCCATCGCCGCGATGCACGACGCCCTGCCCGCGTTCGTCGCGGCGGACAACGGCCTTACGCTGAGTACGCCGCTTGTGATCGGCCAGGCGCTCGTCGTGCGGACGCCGAAGACACTGCACACCGTGCGCGCGGGGGAGACGCTTTCGTCCATCGCGCGGGACTATGATTTGAGCGTCAGGACGCTCCTGCGGCGGAACTTTTTCCTCCACGGACGCGAGCTTCTGCGCGAGGGCGACGTGCTTGCCATCGACTACGCAGACGAAGCGCCGCTCGGTACGCTCGGCGTGAACGCCTACGCCTACCCCTACATCGGCGGCGAGCTGCTCGACTCGGTCCTGCCGTACCTGACGTATCTGACGCCGTTCACCTACGGCATCACGCCCGCGGGAGTCCTTGTGCCGCTCGACGACGCGCGCCTGCTCGAACGAGCGGCGCACTATGGCGCAAAATCGCTCATGCACCTCTCGACGCTGACGCCGGAGGGGAATTTTTCGAGCGAAAACGCCGCGGCGCTCCTGCAAAACGACCGCGCGCAGAGCGCGCTCCTTGCCGAGATTTTGCAGACGATGGCGAAAAAGGGATACTACGGCCTCGACGTCGACTTCGAGTACGTCCCGCCGGAGCTGCGCGAGGACTACGCCGCGTTCGTCTGCCGTCTGCGCGAGGCGCTGAACGCGGAGGGAAAGCCCGTCGTCGCCGCGCTCGCGCCGAAGACGAGCGCGCAGCAGCGCGGACTGCTCTACGAGGCGCACGACTACGCGCTGCTATCAAAAGCCGCGAACGCCGTGTTCCTGATGACCTATGAATGGGGCTATGCCTACAGCGAGCCGCAGGCCATCGCGCCGCTGCCGCAGGTGCGCGCGGTGCTCGATTACGTGCTCTCGGTCACGGCGGGGGAGAACATCTTCCTCGGCGCGCCGCTGTACGCTTACGACTGGCCGCTGCCCTACGAAAAAGGCCGTACGCGGGCCGAGACGTTCTCGTCGCAGGAGGCCGTCGCGCGGGCGCGGCTGGTGGGGGCGGAAATTGAGTTTGACGAAACCGCGCGCTCGCCCTGCTACCACTACTTCGACAAAATGCGGCGCGAACACGTCGTCTGGTTCGAGGACGCGCGCTCGCTGCGCGCGAAGATCGCCCTCGCGGCGGAAAAGGGCTTGCAGGGCATCGGCTTCTGGCAGGCGGGGCGGGAGCTCACGCAGGCGTGGCCGCTGCTCGACGCGCTGCTGACGCTCGAAACCCTCTAAAAAATGCAAAAAACCGCCCAACGGGCGGCAAAGATTGACAAAGCGTGTAAAATTTTGTAAAATTACATCAGGCGCTGCACAACGGCAGGCGGTTAGTCACGTACCCCGAAAGGGGGTGACGAAATGCGAATTACGTTTCATATCAAGCAGTTTACTGTGACGATTATCGTAAAAAGCAGAAACCGCCACTCCGGCAAGTGACGGTTTCTATGATTGAAACTACTTACGAACCGGACTAACCGCTTGTCGCAGCGCCCTTTTCTACCTCCATTATACCCCGCTTTCATGCGTTGTCAAGGCAGAAAATTTTTCCTCCGCTGCACCGGTTCGTCCCAAAAACCGCTTTACAGCTTTATAGCTGTAAACGGTCCGCGCAAATGCGTGGGCTGCACAAAATGAGGAGGAAAAACATGTACAACAACACCTATGAACGACCCAGAACCCAGATCGAAAAATGCGAGCACTTAGCGCGGATGAAATTCGAAAACCCGATCGAAAAGGCGCAGCGCGAGCGCGACGAGCGCGTCTACCGCTTTTCGAGCATCGACGAGGCCATCGGCGTGCTGAGCGTCGTGCGCCGCGCGTGGTGAAAGGGGAGGACGCGATGGGAAAAACAGCCAATTACGGCCTGCCCAAGTAGGAAAAGTCGGACTTTATCAAGATGGATGACTTCAATGCGGCGTTTGGCAAGATTGACGAAACGCTCAAGGCCAACGCCGACGCGGTGGCGGCCAAGCCGGAGGCGGAGACCGTGACCGCCATTGCGCAGACGATTGCCAGCAGCAAGATTTGCCGCGCGAAGTTCGGCACATACACCGGCACCGGCCTATCGGGCCAAAATCACCCGAACAGCGTCGAATGCGGCTTTTGCCCCGCGGCGCTGGTGCTGTTCCGCGCGGACGGCGGACAGAAAACGACGGTCATACGCGGCGTGACCGCCTGCTCGTCCGGCATCATCGTCAATACCCTGTGTTGTTGCGCCTTTGTTTGCATAAAGTTTCTGGTAGGCGGCGTAATAAATATCTTCACGAAGCAGGTATCTGTAAAGCCTTGTGAATATGCCGCCTTTGTGTTCGCTGGGACACCTTTCAATACGCTCTAAAATTTCAGATGTTGGTTTCATTGAGGTTTCTCCTCCCTTTCATTCTTACATTTTAGATGTTACTAACTGGCTCCATTTGCCATGTAAGGGTTATTATCCCTCTCGGACTACTATGGAGCCTCCGTTGCCATATCCGGCGAATGAGCCGGACTTAGGCAATCCCCAGTTAGCGTTGTGCTTAGGTGAATGAAGATTGTCGGATATGCTTTCGGTTCGTTATGACGTGTTCTCACGCCTGTTTCATAACGTGTTGGCAGTTGCCCCGTCGTCAAAGATAACGTGACAGCGTTATGACATGGGTTTCAAGACTTTTCCCACACCTGCAAAAAACAGGAACTGGAACCTCACATTTGATAAACCCAATCTTATCCTCGTACCTTCTTAATATCAGGAAACAGTCGCACCTAAGTCTTTCGGTGACTATTCCTTTCTCTGCTATGCGATGTTCCCGTAAAGGATTTCTCCTTAGTCGGTAAGGCAGAATATTTCGCGCACTGCCGTGTGCGGCAGTACCTTAAACTGCTTTGCACAACGCCCTATCTGGGCGCACCTTGACGTTCTGAGTGTACACGCGATAAACGATCGCGGACACCTCAGCGCGGGTGATGTTGCCCTCGGGCTTGAAGGAACCATCCTCATAACCCTTGAACACACCCATGCCATTCAGAACGGCAACAGACTCAGCGTAATCATCGCTGATGCTCTTGTCATCCTTGAAGGCGTTGGCGCTGACGGCCAGAGACAGAGTCATGACCAGAGCCAGCACCATTGCGAGTAACTTTTTCATAGATGTTACTCTCCTTTCATAAATTTCCATCCCCTTGCGGCCGAACACCCGCCGAACCTCCCGCTTTCCCGTGATTGCCGCCAAAATTCGTAAATTCTCAAATTGCTGCAGAAACAGTAGAAAATAATCAAAATACAGCAGAATCAACACAAAATCGTTCGATTCAGTTGCTATCGCATCCCCTTAGCGACGCGGAAAAAGCCCGCCGCGCAAGGGCTCGTGGGCGCGGCTGGTAGCGGTTTGGTAGCGATTTGCCGGAAACGGGGGTTTGACGGGGCGAAAAAAGCCTGATTTTTCAAGGGCTTGGGGGCGCGAAAGGTCGGGTAGCGGTTTGGCAGCGGTCCGCAGCCAGCATAATTTTAGCACTCTTGACGCTTGAGTGCTAAAATTAAAAGTTTGTTCATCAAAAGATGTATTTTTGTTCACAGGGCGTGCCTATACTCATAATTGTTCCGAGGGGAACGAAAGAAAAGTAAACCACGCGGGCTGCAAAAGCGGCTCGCCAGAATAGATTTGGAGGCTTTGATTATGTTTGAACTGAGACCTTTTGAACGCAGAAACAACCACGTTGCGGCTTATGATCCCTGGGATCAGATGGAGCGCGCATTCTTCGGTGACGGCTCGTGGGGCCGCGGGCTGAGCGAGTTTAAGACCGATATTCAGGACAAGGGCGACAGTTACCTGCTGGAAGCTGATCTGCCGGGCTTCAAGAAAGAGGACATCCACGTCGATGTGGACGGCGACACGATGACCATTCGCGCCGAGCGCCACAGCGAGCACGAGGATCAGGACAAGAAGGGCAATTACGTCCGCTGCGAGCGCAGCTACGGCAGCTACCAGCGCGCGTTCGACATCAGCGGTGTCGAGGTCGCGAATATCTCCGCGCAGTACAATGACGGCGTGCTCAAGCTGAACATGCCGAAGAAGAGCGCGGTGGTGAACGCGAAGCAGATCGAGATTCAGTAAAGCACTTCAAAAAAGGCGGCGAAAGCCGCCTTTTTTGATTTTGGATTTCGCGCCTGCGGGCGCGAAATTTTTTTGGGTTGTACGGGGTTGTGCAAAAAATATCGGCGAAAGTCCGCTCAGGTGAGCGGGCTTTCCTTTTTTTCGGCGGGCCGCGGCTGGAAAAGGGAAATTTCGCTCCCCGCGCGGCGGCGCGGACTACTGTTACTTGCCGCCTGACCGCTGCGCGGGTCATCAGAACACAAAAAGCGGCTTAGGCCGCTTTTTTCATATTTGTGCTTATATATTATATGTATGTGGTGGCGGATAATGAGATTTTCTGTGGTTTTATGTCAAGCTGTAACAGAAGCGGCGGTTTGTTACAAGTGTGTTACAGATGGGGCGAAAGCGTTGACTTGAAATTTTGCTTGTGGTAAGGTGACAGTGCAGAAAGGGTGGGGAACGGTGCGTTCCCGACTTAGTTACGGGATCGGCATGCCACGGTAAGTAAGCCGAGAAACGCCGAAACTTGCTCCTTTCTGACAAACGAACCATCTTTAAGGGGATGCGATAGCAACTAAAATCGCGCGTTTTCCTGCAAAACGGCCAAAAATGCAAGAAAATCGAAATGTTTTGCAACTTCTTCGGTCAACTTTCATTTTCGCCCGCGAACAGCAAAATGCCCGCTTTTCGCTGCTGGAGCGCTCCAAGGGGATGGAAATTTATGAAAGGAGAGTAACATCTATGAAAAAGTTACTCGCAATGGTGCTGGCTCTGGTCATGACTCTGTCTCTGGCCGTCAGCGCCAACGCCTTCAAGGATGACAAGAGCATCAGCGATGATTACGCTGAGTCTGTTGCCGTTCTGAATGGCATGGGTGTGTTCAAGGGTTATGAGGATGGTTCCTTCAAGCCCGAGGGCAACATCACCCGCGCTGAGGTAGCTACGATCATCTATCGTATCTACACTGCCGACGTCGCCAAGAACGATAAGTCCGGCCTCTATGCCACTTATAACAAGTTCAGCGACATGGCTGGTGCCGGTTGGGCTCAGGGCTACATCGGCTACTGCGCCAACGCCTCCCTCGTCAAGGGTTATCCCGATGGCACCTTCAAGCCGTCCGGCAAGGTCACCGGCTATGAAGTCCTCGCCATGATCCTCCGCGCTGTCGGCTACGACAAGAACAACGAGTTCTCCGGCGCTGACTGGGCGCTCCATGTTGCGCAGACCGCGCAGCAGCTCGGCGTTCTGGACAACGTGGCGAAGACCACCGACCTGAACGCTCCCGCTTCCCGTGAGCTGGTTGCCGAGCTCCTGTTCCAGGGCATCCAGAAGGCTCAGGTCACCTACACCCCGGCCTTCGGCTATGTGACCGATAAGGTCATCGGCACCAAGACCAACAGCCTCGGCGAGAAGAACTTCAAGCTCGCTTCCGCTGCTGCTTCCGACAAGTGGGGCCGTCCCGCCACCAAGTGGACCTACAACACCGGCGACAAGGCTACCACCTTCGTTGAGAAGCCCGACCTGACCTACACCAAGGCTGTTGCTGAGTGCGACGTCGCTCACGACGCTGGCCTGAAGGCCGACACCGCTTACACGCTGATCGTCAACGGCCAGAAGCAGGCCACGACCTACACCGTCAACCTGACCGACACTGTCACCAAGATGGGCGCTCAGGGCCGTCTGTTCGAGGTCTACGAGGATGCCAAGACCATCGTGATGATCGACACCTTCCTTGCCAAGGTCACCTACGTTGCTGACATCACCTATGATGCTCAGGGTCACGTCAAGACTCCTGCCACCATCACCCTCGAGGTCTATGATGCCAAGAACGCTTCTACTCCTCTGACGCTCAAGGACTACGACGCCAACTATGGCTATGCCAAGGATGAGTATGTCCTCGTCAACGCTTACACCAATGACCCCAACTCCGCCACTGTCAGCGGCAAGGTGTTCAACAACACCAAGCAGTATGCCGAGATCGTCGGCAAGGCCACTTCCATCGAGGGTGCTCAGAGCGTCATCTACTGGAACGCTCAGCAGCACAACGTTGAGGGCACCGTTTATGACGATGCTGTCAAGTTCTGCCTCGATCAGGCCGCTCAGAAGGACGCCAAGTACACCTGGTACTTCGATTCCTACAACAACCTGATCGGTGCGGTTGAGATCGCTGCTGCCAACAGCTACGGCGTCATCAACTCCATCTGGTGGGCGGGCAACGCCACTGACGGTTCCGGCGTGGCGAAGGCCAACGTCACCTATGTGGACGGCACCACCGCTGTGGTCGACCTGAGCGAGATGACCTATTTTGATACGGCTCTCCAGACCGGCAAGGTCACCCACAGCACCGGCATCAATGACAAGGTCATGAAGGCTGATGCTGGCTACTTCTATGTTGATTCCTACATCAACACCAACACTGCCGTGGATGCGGGTACGAATGGCCACAAGCTCCTGAACGGCCACCTGTTCCGCTTCACCACCAAGTCCAACGGCACCCTCAAGGCTGTCGAGGTGGACAACTATCCTGCTGTGGCTAATGTTGCTGATTCCGGCAAGCTCCACAGCATCGCTTCTCTCGCGGTGTACAAGAACACCCAGATCTACACCGCTCCTAGCACTCTGGTTGTCAACGCCAACACTGTGTTCCTGGTTCGCTCCGGCGCTGGTACCACTGCTAGCCCCTATACCTTCAAGACCGTCACCGGCTTCACCAACATCGACAACTATGTTGCGGCTGAGGTTGACTACGTTGACCTGAACGGCGACAACGTTGCTGATTACGTTTACGTCATCGGCGCTACCACGACCTCCAAGGTCACGAGCCTGTTCTACTTCGACGGTCAGCAGGGCGCTTACACCCTGTCCGACGGTACGTGGGTCGTTAAGGGCTATGTCGACGGCGTTGCCGGCGAAGTCAAGTTCGCTAACTATGACGCTCTGCAGAACACCCTGCGCGATGCTTATGGCAGCAACATCAAGCACGCTCCCGCAGCCAACAAGCTCTACGTTGTGAAGCTTGAGGACGGCGTTGTGAGGGATGGCCACATGGTTTCTACCAACGGCGCAATGGTCGCTTATGATGCGGATTACCCGCTCTCTGCTGCCTATGAGTCCGGCAAGAGCTACTATGTCGACTTCGTCTCCGGTGAGAAGAACGCTACGACTGGTGCAAACGTTGACACCTTCAACGGCTCCCTCTACTATGATGCTAGCGCGGGTCAGTATTACAGCGTGATCACCGAGGGTGGAGTGACCAAGATGGTCGGCACGATGGGCAATCCTGGCGATCAGGAGTATTACTTCGTGTATGTCACCGGCGGTGCTGCTGAGAACCGTCTGTGCGTCCAGGCTTACGCCTACGACAAGGTCACGAGCCCGAGCAACCCCGACGCTGGTGCAAATGGTGTTGTCACCTACACCCTCAACATCGTGGACAACAAGACCGGCAAGGTTCTCCAGTCCTACACCAAGACCGTCAGCAACGTTGCTGATGGCACCTACACCATCACTCTCGCTGAGATGGCGGCTCTCTGGAACGTCAGCACTGCGAAGCTCACCGCTTTCGGTCCCGATAGCGCTGCTTACACTCTCGCTTCCACCGCTTCTCCCGCTGTCACCGCCGCGAGCGCGACCCTCAGCGCTTACTACGCCGACTAATTCCTGACGTAAGCGCAAAAAATCTCTGAATAGAGTTTCAGCCCCGAGGCGAAAGCCTCGGGGCTGTTTTTTGCCGTGATTCAGTTTCCCTGCTCACCGTCGTTGCTGTAGCCCAGCACCAGATAGTAATAGGTCGTGTCGATTGCGTTCATCTGGTTGCCCGACGGGGGATAATACTGGTCGTCCTGCGGGTAGTACCAGCTCACGCCGGTATCGCCCCACGTCATTTCGTTTTCGCGGTTGTTGTTGTAGTAGAACTTGTCGAATCCGCGCACCGCCCAGTAGTGGTTGCTGCTCGAGCTGTTCACCATCACCAGCAGCGGGTAGAACCCGCACTCGATGCTGACCGCGTTCGCCGCGCCGTACTTGCCGTTGCCGGTATACGAGCCGTATTTGATGCGGCAGATTTTACCGTTTGCGATCGTCTGCGCCAATGCCGTGATGTGCTCCGCCGCCGTGCCGTCGGCCTCGCTGCGCGCGTCGGTCTCCGCCTTGAGCGCCGCGTCGATGCTCGCAAACGCGGCATTGAAGTCCTGCATTTTGATCGGGTCCGCCTTGACCCACTGCGGCAGGTCGAAATTTGTCGTCTTGTTCATGTGCTTTCCCCCAAAATATAATGTTGGAAAAGGCAGCCCACACCCCCCTGCAAACGCGGGAACACTGATGCATGATTTGCCTTTTCATGATACGCCGTATCATGAAGCAGCGTTGCACACAACGCGGCAAAAAGCTGTACCGCCTCCGGTATTAGAATTCACGATACAACAACTTGCCGCGTTTTGTGCAACGATCGCCGTTGTGCGCGGGAACTTTTTCGGCTATCATACGTCTATAGAAGTATCCGAAAGAAATGAGGAACGAACGATGAAGAAGCTCCTTTCCATTCTGCTCCCCCTCGCGCTGGCCCTTTCCCTCGCCGCCTGCGGCGAAAAAAGCACAGACGAGGCCGCGCGCCAAACCCCGCCGACACTGACGGTGACAGGCGCAAACGCTTGCAGCGTCATCCTCAAAAGCAGCAGCTACGACTGGACCTACCCCCAGGGCCTACAGAGCATGACCGTCATTGCCTGCGGCGCGCACCCGCTGGACGAAACCTACCGTGACATCACGCCTGTACTGGAAATGCCCTTTACAGTGTCGGCCGCCTATTTCTACACCGTAACGCTCGATTTCGGCGATAATTCGCCCGATTCCGTCAGTCTCCGCTGCTGGCCGTCCGACGCCTGGGGCAGCACCGGCCTGCCGTCCGAGACCGTGACCGCCCAGCGGCAGGATAACGGCACATTCCGCGCAGAACTGCCGCAAAGCGACGGCATTTTCGCCGTCGACGCGCTCTGGGACGGCAGCAGCGCGACCTACACCTTCTGCACGCAGGCGGAGGGGAGCGAAGAGCTCCACCCGGGCGCGGTGCTCAGCATCGGCGAGAGCCAAGACATCCGCAAGATCGACATCTCGTGGCGCAGCGGCGGCGTGAACATCTATGCCGCCGAGCAGAGCGCGCAGATCAGCGTGAAGGAGGAATCCACCGCGCCGCTCGCCGAGAGCGAGAAGATGGTCTGCGCGATCGACGGCGACACGCTGCGCATCCGCTTCCTCGGCGATGCCTACCGCGGCAGCTACGATGGGGAAAAGTATCTCGACGTGGGACTTCCGGCGGAGCTGGTCAACGCCGGTCACTTTGAGAAGATCGAGGTCGAAACGACGGACGCCTACGCCTATGTGAGCGCCGATGCGCAGAAGATCGACCTTTCGACCGTCGGCGGCGACGCACGCGTGATGTGCGCAAGCTGCCCCGCGGTCGAGATCGAGACGGTGAGCGGCAGCGTGGGCGTGGTGGACGGCACGTGGGCAAGGGTCGATATTTCGACACTCTCCGGCGCGATCGAGCTTGCAGGCGAAGCGGAAAATGCCGAGATCGAAACCGCGAGCGGCAAGGTGGATATCGCCGGCGCGCTCGGCGCGCTGGACTTCGAAAGCGTCAGCGGCAACCTGATTTTGGCTACCGAGCGTGCGCTGCGCCTTGATGCCGAAACGGAGAGCGGCAGCATCTATCTGACCCTTCCCGCGCAGGACGGTTTTACTCTCGACTATGAAACGAAAAGCGGCGCGTTCCGCTCCGCGCTCACCGAGCGCGAAGGAGCGCTCATCGCCTGCGGCGACCGCGAAACGCACTACACCGTGCCCGCGCTCGAGGGCGGCGAGATGAGCGAGCTTACGATCGAAACGATGAGCGGCACGCTGACGATCGAAGCCTCTTCCTCCGGCAGCAACTGAAGCGAACAAAAAAGAGAGCGGCAGCGCCGCTCTCTTTTTTCGTTATTTCTTGTCGATTGCAAGCCACGTCTGGTCGAAGCCGTAGGGGAGCAGCTCTTTGATGTGCAGGTGCTTTTCCTCGTTGTCCTTGTTCAGGCACACGACCTCCATGTCGGGCCCGAACTCGTAGAGCACCTGACGGCACGCACCGCAGGGGTAGCAGTAGTCGTCGCTGCGCCCAGCGATGACGATGCGCTTGAAGCGCCGATGCCCCTCGCTCACGGCCTTAAACGCCGCGGTGCGCTCGGCGCAGTTCGTCAGGCCGTAGCTCGAATTTTCGATGTTGCAGCCGGTGAAGACCGCGCCGTCCTCGCATTCGAGCGCCGCGCCCACGGGAAAGTGGGAATACGGCACATACGCCATGTCCAGCATGGCGACGGCCTTCGCCTTGAGTTCTTCTAACGTTGCCATAAAAACGCCTCCTCACCAGTCTACGCCGAGATCAGGACGGACTTGCGTATCCATGATGTCCTCGGCGTTATAGAATTGCAGATAGCGGCTGCGCGAGTGGCGCAGCGTGGTGCCGTCCGGATGCAGACGGTCGCAGATGACGGCGGAAATGTCGTCCTTGACGTAGCTGAACGAGCTGGTGCCGACGCTCGCGAAGATGCGGAAGCCCTGGCTTTGCAGGTACTTGAAGCGCTCGCCGGTCTGGTGCCAGTCATCGCCGTCGGGACGGCCGCCGTGCGGATAGAACAAAATCTGCGTGGGGCCGACGAGCGAGCCGACCTCGTCCGCCCAGCGCTCGGTGTCGTTGATGACGGTCTGGAGCGGTTTGGTGTCGAGGCGGATGTGGCCCCAGGTGTGGCTGCCGAACGTCCAACCCGTTTCCTTGAGCCGCTCGATGACGGGCTTGACCGCCTCGATCTCGCTCGCGCGGTAGGCATCGAACGCGGGGCGGTCGGGCGAATCTGCCGCGATGTCGCGGTCATCCTGCGTGCGGTAGCCTAAAATACCCTGATAGCCCGTCAGCGAGAAGATGGCCTTCGCGCCGTTCAGCGAAAAGTCGGGGTGCTCGTAGACAAACTGGTCGAGAATGGGCGTCGCGTCGAGTTCCTTGGTCAAAAAGGTCTCATTTGTGTACGGATCGGTGCACTGCGCCCAGATCTCGCCGTCCTCGCCGACGACGAGCTTGCTCGTGAAGCCCTCGTCGAGCATATAGGGGTAGTAGTTCACGTCGTCAAAGCTGATGACGAGCGGCTTTTTGCCCTCGGGCAGCATCAGGGTGTTTCGCACCATGTGCGTGCCGGACTCGTCCGTCACCTCGCTCCAGACGTCCTCCATCGCGACTAAGATGTAGCCCTTGTCGTACACGGACTGCAAAATTTTGTTGTATTCGTCGACCGTCACCATCCAGTCGTCGAGGCCGTAGCGCTGGTCCTGACTGGCATTGCAGTCGTGGAAGGCCCACTGCGGATAGGCGATGATCGGGTGGAAAAAGAGGTGCTCCACCACCTGATCCGGCCCCCAGGCCTGCGTGAGTTGGTCCTCGGACCAGTAGCTGCGCACGGCGTCGTAGGGGTCAGTTGTATCGTCAGTATTGTTGTCGGTGTCGCTGCCATTCTCGTCCGTGACGGTCTGATCGTCGCCGTCGGACGGCGTCGTCTTATCGCCGCAGGCAGTCAGCAGCGACAGCACCATCAGCGCGCTGAGCAGCAGCGCAAAAAAGTGTTTCATGTCAAAATCTCCTCTCTCAAAACTGCGCGGTCATTATAGCAGACTTCACTTCTTTTGACTACGCTTTTCGAGCTTTTGTTCCCATTTGTAACTATTTACCACAAATAATTAAAGCGTCGCAGCTTTTCGCATCCGCAGACGCGAAATGATTTCGAATCGTTTTTTGGCGCGACATGCGCGTGCCAAAAAACTCTTCTCGCTCCGCGCGTGTCGAAGCCGCCCTTTGGGCGGCAAGGCACGAAGCGGAGTGTAATTCTCAAAAAACAAGGGACACGGTTTCCGTGTCCCTTATTTTTTGAATAATTAAAAGTCTGCGTTGCCCACGGTGCGGGGATGCAGCTCCACGTCGCGGATGTTGCCGATGCCCGTTAAATACATCACCATGCGCTCGAAGCCGAGGCCGAAGCCCGCGTGACGGCAGGAGCCGTAGCGGCGCAGGTCGCAGTACCACCAGTAGTCCTCGGGATTCATGCCGAGCTCGCGGATGCGCTTTTCGAGCAGCTCGATGCGCTCCTCGCGCTGGCTGCCGCCGATGATCTCGCCGATGCCCGGAACGAGGCAGTCCGCCGCGGCGACGGTCTTGCCGTCGTCGTTGAGGCGCATATAGAACGCCTTGATCTCCTGCGGATAGTCCGTGACGAACACGGGGCGCTTGAAGATCTGCTCGGTGAGGTAACGCTCATGCTCAGTCTGCAGGTCGATGCCCCACTCGACGGGGTAGTCGAACTTCTGGCCGCTCTCCTTTAAGAGCTTGACGGCCTCGGTATACGTCACGCGGCCAAAGTCGGAACTCTCGACGTGCTGGAGACGCTCCAGCAAACCCTTGTCGACAAAGCTGTTGAAAAACGCGAGATCATCCGGGCAGCGCTCCATCACGCGGCGGATGATATGCTTGACCATCGCCTCCATGACCTCAAGGTCGCCGTCGAGGTCGCAGAACGCCATCTCCGGCTCGATCATCCAGAACTCGGCGGCGTGGCGCGCGGTGTTGGAATTTTCGGCGCGGAACGTGGGGCCGAAGGTGTAAACGTCGCCGAACGCCATAGCGAAGTTCTCGGCGTTGAGCTGGCCGGAGACGGTCAGGCTCGTCTTCTTGCCGAAAAAGTCCTTGCTGTAATCAACCTTGCCGTCGGGCGTTCTCGGCGGGTTCTCTAGATCCAGCGTCGTGACCTGGAACATCTCGCCCGCGCCCTCGCAGTCAGAGCCGGTGATGATGGGGGTGTTGACATAGACGAAGCCGCGGCTCTGGAAGAACTCGTGCACGGCGTAGGCTGCCGCGCTTCTCACGCGGAACGCCGCGGAGAAGAGGTTCGTGCGCGGGCGCAGATGCTGAATGGTGCGCAGATATTCGACGCTGTGGCGCTTTTTCTGCAGGGGATAGTCGGGGGAGGACACGCCCTCGACCTCGATCTCTGTTGCCTTGACTTCGAGCGGCTGCTTGGCCTCGGGCGTCAGCACGACGGTGCCGCGCACGATGAGCGCGGCGCCCACGTTCTGCGCGGCGATCTCCCTATAATTAGAAAGAGAATTCGCATCCATCACGACCTGCAAATTGCGGAAGCACGAGCCGTCGTTCAGCTCGATGAATCCGAAGGTCTTCATATCGCGGATGGTCTTCGCCCAGCCGCATACGGTGACGCTTGCGCCGCCGTATTGCTCTTTGTCGGCGAAGAGCGCGGCAATTCTCACTCGTTCCATAATAATTTTCCTTCCTTTTGTGGGTTTTCACGGGATAATAGAGGTATTATATGCCACTTCCCGTGCAAATTCAAGCCCCGCTTTGTATTGACTTTTGACAAGTTGTATGTTATGATACAATCTTACCTCAAAAGGTAAACGTGAAACTTTCACCTATTACTTTACAGGAGGATTTTAACGATGAACAAGTATCTGGATATCGCCCCCGAGGTTGCCGAGGCCCTTGCCGCCGGTAAGCCCGTCGTGGCGCTCGAATCCACCATCATTTCCCACGGCATGCCCTACCCGCAGAACGTGGAGACCGCGCTCAAGGTCGAGCAGATCATTCGCGACGCGGGCGCCGTGCCCGCGACCATCGCCATCATCGGCGGACGGCTCAAGGCCGGCCTTTCCAAGGAAGAGATCGACTACCTCGGCCGCACCGGTGCGGGCATCCCGAAGGCTTCCCGCCGCGACCTGCCCGTGCTCGTCGCGCAGGGCAAGGACGGCGCGTGCACCGTCACCACCACGATGATGATCGCCGACATGGCGGGCATCCGCGTGTTCGCCACCGGCGGCATCGGCGGCGTGCACCGCGGCGCGCAGGAGACGTTCGACATCTCCGCTGACCTTGAAGAGCTGGCCAACACCTCCGTCATGGTCGTGTGCGCGGGCGCGAAGTCCATCCTCGACCTCGGATTGACGCTCGAATATCTCGAGACCCACGGCGTGACCGTCATCGGCTACGGCACGAGCGAGCTGCCTGCGTTCTACACGCGCAAGTCCGGCTTTGGCGTCGACTACGAGCTCGACACGCCCGAGCAGCTGGCCAAGGCGTTCCACGTCAAGCGCGAGCTGGGTCTGCGCGGCGGCTTACTCGTCACGAACCCGATTCCCGAAGAGTACTCCATGGACAAGGAAGTTATCGACAAGGCCATTGCCGAGGCCGTCGAGGACGCGAAGAAGGACGGCATCCACGGCAAGGCCACGACGCCTTATCTGCTCGCCAAGATCAAGGACCTCACCGGCGGCGACAGCCTGGATTCCAACATCCAGCTCGTGTTCAACAACGCCCGCCTCGGCGCGGCGGCGGCCGTGGAGCTCAGCAAGCTCGAAAAGTGAGATACTTTGTCATCTATCTCGCCGCGATCAATATTCTGACGTTCTGCGTCTACGGCGCAGACAAGCGCCGCGCCAAGATATCGGGCGCTCGGCGCGTCCCAGAAAAGACTCTATTTGCACTCGCGCTGCTGCTCGGCAGCGCGGGTGCTCTTTTCGCAATGAGGGTCTTTCACCACAAAACGCGGCACTGGTACTTCCGGTTCGGCATTCCGGCGATCTTACTTGCGCAGATCGCTCTGGGGGTGTTCGTGTATGTGCGGTTTTTCGCGGCGTAAAAAATTTTTGGGAAATTTTCGGGTTTCGTGAAACAAAACAGACGTTTCTTGCGTCTAATTAAGGAAGCAAAGGGAAACTGGGCGAAGAGGGAAGATAAAGAATTTATGAATTTTCCATTTTCCTGTTCCCTTATTTCCCGCGGCATGGTAAAATGCCATGTATGAGAAAGGCTCTGTGCGCGCGGAGCCGACAACAACAAACACGAAAGGATGAAGATCACATGAAAAAATTTCTCTCCTTGCTATTGGCTCTGACGTTGGTCCTGAGCCTCGTCGTCGTGCCTGCAAGGGCGGAAGGTGTCGAGGTTGGCGGCACATACGCCATCACCACGTCGGCGTCCTCCCTTGCAAGAGGCGACTCGACCACATTCACTGTTACCGCAACCGCCCCCACCGTCACGGATAATGGCGTAACTGCCACCGATGTAAACGTGATCGGTTATAGTTGGAGCACTCCCGGTTTTTCCGGCGCTGCCGGCACGGGTGCCACGACAGGAACGCTGACCGCCTCCAACAAGGCGGAAAATGTAGAAGTCTCCTGCACCTTAACGATCGAGTACAAGGTGACGATCGAAGGGCAGGAAATCACCAGATCTACGACTAAGGTCGTTAAAAGCAATGTCTCTATCGCTGACAAGCTTCTCCCGAGCGACATCACCACCGTCACCTTCAACAACAGAACCTATTCTGTGACGAACGGCACGGTCAACATCTCCCTTCTTGATAAAGAAACCATCGCCTCCGCCGACAACAAGTGGTCTGCCGCCGCAACCGGCTATGTGATCGATGATGCCGAGGGCAAGAAGCCCACTTACGCGGGCGGAAAGCTGACCGTGCGCGTCAAGGATTCCGCGCTGACGGCTGATGTGACGGTCAACGCCACCACCCCCACCGTGACCGCAGCGGCAAGCCTTGCTGAGGTCATCTCCGGCGGCAAGACCACGCTCACCGCCACCTCCACCGGTCTCAGCAACGCCGCCACTTATGCGTGGTTCTACAAGATCGGTAACAGTAAAGAGTTTCCGATCGGCACGGGCAAGTCCCTCGTCTGGACGGTCCCTGCAAACGTTACGACCGCGACCGACTACTCTGTTTACTGCAAGGCAAGCGAGGGCGATAAGCTCGCTAAGACGAGTGGCCTCATCACGGTCAAGAGCCTTCCCGACACCTATACCTTCACTGTCGTCCCCGCAAGCGTTACGCTGACGCAGATCGGTCAGACCGCGACTTTGGCGGCGAACTTTGTGAATACCTCCGCTTCTCCCGCTGCCCCGGTCACTCCGACCTACTCCTTTGTTTCCGCCAACCTCAACATCGCAACTGTGACGAACCAGACGACCGCCGCGCCGACGGTAACGCTCGGAGCAAGCGGCTCTACCACTGTCACCGCAAAGGCGACCTATAAGGGCAAGGACTATGTGCAGAACATCCCCGTTACCGGCGCCCTGATCGAGGCGACCCTCAGTGCTGTTCAGAACGGCACTTCTGTGAACTACAGCTACAGTGATCTTGTTAACGCCGCGCAGGCCGCCATCAACAAGACCTACAGCACCGCCTACACCTACGAGACCGTCTATTCCCTCAGCGGCGTCACGCAGGTTCCCTCCACCACCGCCTACGGTGTCGGCACGAGCAATGCTTCGTACAACTATCCCGCCGGCGGCTCCGGCTATCTCTACTTCAAGGCAAATCTCTCCGGCATCGGCACTGCAAAGTTCACCGCCACCGTGACCACCCGCGTTGCCAATACCGCCGTTCCCAAGACCTACAGCGTTACGTTTAATGTTCCCGTAACGCCCAGCTCGACCACCTATGCCGACCAGTATCCCGAGCCGGTCGCGGCTTACGGCAACACCTATCGCTATTACGTTCAGGTTCCCTCCGGCGCAAGGTATTACTATGTTGCCGGTGTGAACACCGAGCCTGTCGACTGGAACAACGGCAGCAGCCAGAAATACTATCCCACCACTGCCGCCGCCAATCTCTATTCCCTGACCGACACCAACTTCATCAATGGCAAGTGCACGCTGTATGTCGTGACGCAGGGCACCGACAATAGGCTCTACTGCGGCACCATCAGCGTCTACCAGAAGAACTACAACATCAACTACAACGGCGTGGCCGGTGAGACCGTCCAGTTCGCGCAGAGCGACTTCAACGACTTCATGAACAAGGTCGCTGAGGCCCGCGGCGACGCCAGCAAGGCCAAGTCCTATCCCTATGTCACCTTCGATTATGTGACCTTCTCCCTGCCCACCACCGCGCAGGGCACGCTGTACTATGGCGGCACCGCCATGTCCACCAGCAATTCCTCCGGCGCGTTCAACCGCAATACCAAGGTCACCAACCTCGATAGCGTGACGTTCGTCCCCAACGACAAGACCACCGCGAAGACCATCACGCTGAACTTCACCCTGTACGCGACCCGCTATTCCAGCTCCTCCACGAGCCGCGGCACGACCGTGAGCTACTCCGGCAGCGTCGTCGTCAACCTCGTGCGCGAGGACATCAAGTACACCGTCTCTCAGGGCGACAGCGTCCGCTTCGACGAGAGCGACTTCCTCAGCTACCTGCACTCCACCAAGGGCTACAGCAGCAACTACACCATCGACTACGTGACCTTTGACCAGAGCGCCGTCTCTGCCGTCAACGAGGGCTCGCTCTACACCTACTACAGCGGCTACAACTACGGCGGCTCCGTCAAGACGACTGACAAGTTCTACTACAGCGCCACCGCCAGCCAGAACGCGCTCAGCGACGTCGCGTTCCTCGCCAGCCGCTACGCCAAGACCGGCGAGACCGTCTACATCCCGTTCACCATCTACGCCCGCTACGGCACGACCGGCACCGGCACCCGCCAGCTCACCGGCACCGTGGCCATCAAGATCGGCCAGACGATGAACTTCATCGACGTCAAGACCACCGACTACTTCTACAACTCCGTCAAGTGGGCCGTCGGCAAGAACATCACCAACGGCACGTCCAGCACCACCTTCTCCCCGTACAAGTCCTGCACCCGCGCCGAGATCGTGACGTTCCTGTGGCGCGCCGCCGGCAGCCCGGAGCCGACCACCACCCGCAACCCGTTCCGTGATGTCAACGCCGTCACGCACTCGAGCTACTACAAGGCCATCCTGTGGGCCAGCCAGAAGGGCATCACCTCCGGCACCAGCACCACGGCGTTCTCCCCCGATCAGGTCTGCACCCGTGCCCAGATCGTGACCTTCCTGTACCGCTACGCGGGTCAGCCCAGCGGCTACTACTCCAACCCGTTCAAGGATGTGGGCGCCACGAGCGAGGCGAGCTATTACAACGCCATCCGCTGGGCCGTCGGTAAGGGTATCACCTCCGGCACCAGCGCCACGACGTTCTCCCCGTATGCTTCCTGCAACCGCGCCGAGGCCGTGACGTTCCTGTATCGTTACACCAACGGACTATAAAACCTAAAAAATGCGTCCAGCGAAAGCTGGACGCATTTTTTATTCCTTGCAGGCCGCTGCGCGCATAATTTGCCCGCCGATGGCGGGCAAATTCCACACTTGCGGCCTGAGAGGTATTTTCCACCACGCGCAGGTCGCGGCGGAAAATGATTTGAATTTATTTTGCCGCGGAGCGGCGAAACTCTTCGAGGCTTTTGGGGGGCGGGCCCCCTTTGCCCCCTGTAAGGCGACTGACGGGGGCGGGCGGTTTGCGTTTACTCTTTTCCATTCTGTAAACTTTTGTTCAAACGCCTTTACGGGGGTTCAAAAAGCGTGTAGAATGGCAGCATCAAGATTTTAGGAGTGTTTTTTGTGAATAAATTCCGCGATGCCCTTTACCGCTTTATGTATGGCCGCAACGGCGTAGATGCGCTGAACTGGGCGCTCGTGATCCTTGAGCTGGCCGTGAGCATTCTGAGCTCGATCATCCGCGTGCAGGGCGTGTCGCAGGCGCTGTACTTTGTGTCGATGGTGCTGATGTTCATCGTGCTCATCCGCATTTTTTCGCGCAATCTCGCGCGCCGTCAGGCCGAAAACGCGAAGTTTCTGACCTGGTGGACGCCGAAGGCGAACGCCATCCGCGGCGCGAAGGCACGCCGCGCCGACAAGGCGCACAAATACGTCCGCTGCTCCTGCGGCGCGTACTGCCGCGTGCCGAAAAACATCGGCAAGGTCGAGCTTACGTGCCCGAAGTGCGGCAAGAAAAGAGTCGTGAAAACGTGAAAGAAAAAATCCGTCCCGCGGGACGGATTTTTTTGTAAGAAAACCGGTTTTTCGCCGTCCTATAGACAGAAAGGGGGGGAGGGCGCTGACGAATTTTGAAGAGGTGTACGCCGTGTACTTCGACGATGTGTACCGGTATCTTCTCTCGTTGTCCGGAAGCGAGAGTACCGCCGAGGAGCTGACGAGTGAGACGTTTTTCCGTGCGATGGACGCCCTCGACCGCTTTCGCGGCGAGTGCAGCGTGCGCGTGTGGCTCTGCCAGATCGCGAAGAATCTCTATTATTCGCAGCTGCGGCGCGAAAAGTGCCTCGCCCCGCTCGAAGACTGCCAGATCGCCGGGGAGAGCCACGAGGAGGAGTTAGAAGATCACAGCGAGGCCGCGCGCATCCAGAAATTGCTGCACGCGCTCAGAGAGCCGTACAAGGAGGTCTTCATGTGGCGCGTGTACGGTGAGAAGAGCTTCCGCGACATCGGCGCGCTCTTCGGCAAGACGGAAAACTGGCATGCGTGACGTATCACCGCGCCAAGCGCATGATCCGCGAGGGATTGGAGGACGACTGAAATGGACAAAACTTGCAGCATCGTGCAGGACCTTCTGCCGCTCTATGAGGAAGATATGCTGCGCGAGGAGACGAAGGAATTTGTGGACGGGCATTTAGCGCAGTGCGCGGCCTGCCGCGCCGAGCTTGACGCGCTGAAGGCGGACGTGAAGCCCGCGCCCTTCAGCGCGCAGCCGCTGCGCGACTTGAAGCGGCAGCTTCGGCGCAAGAAGCTGACCGCCGTGCTGCTGGCCGTCACGCTCGCGCTGACGCTGGCGACGGCGGGGTTTGCGTACCTCACCGCGCCGCAGTATTTGCCGTACAGCGAGACAGAGTGGGCGATCTCGCGCTCGCCCAGCGCGCTCGCGGACGACGGCTCGGCAGCGGATGGGCTTTCTGATCTCAGCGGCGCGGAGAGCATCTCCGTCAGCCTGCTTGTGCCGGTCTCCGGTGCAGAGGTCACGAACACGCAGGACCCCAACAGCGGCAAAACCATCTACTTCATCACCGCATGGCGCACGCCGCTCGACACATGGCGCGGCGCATTCGACAAAACCGGGGGCACCCCGAACACACACAGCGCAAATGATCGCACACAGCGCGAGGCGGACGCACTGCAAGGCGTGCTCGCCAAGGCGGAGTCCGCGCGCACGCTCTTCACGCTCGACGCCGCGAATTGCACGGCAGTCTGCTATTCTCAGAACAACGGGCAGGACGATGTACTGCTCTGCGGCAGCATGAACGGCGGCATCATTTCTCTGCCGCGGCTGGCGCTCGGCTATTACGTTTTGCTATCATTGGCGCTCCTTATTACGTTGGGTATTGCATTTTTTGTCTGCCGCAGGAAGAAAACGGGCAAAGCGCTCGGCTATCTCGCGCTGATTCCCGCGAGCTATCTTGCCGGTCATCTACTCGTCAAGGGTTTCACGACGACGAGCTACCAGATGCAGCGCGACTTCTCGCTCATTATCCTCGCCGCCGCGCTGATCTACGCCGCGGTCATGCTGGCGATCAACCTCTGGCGGCAGAAGCGGGAGAAGGTGTAAAAGAGGAAGAGACGCATTCGCGTCTCTTCCTCTTTTGCAATCAAATTCGAATGCTCAAGGCCCTTTGAGCAAAGCCGTGATAGTCCGCAAATGCGCTTTGCAGGCCGTCGATTCCCTGCGTTTCCCATCGGTCTGCCAGATACAGCATACCGCACATACAGGCAAACTTTTCATAGTACGATCCGCAGACCGCCTCTTCAAGAAACTGCTTTTGCCTGTCTGGATCCGTCTCCGTAAGCGCGAGGCGCAATTTGGCACGGCTTGCTGCTGCGACCTCGGTAAGCTGCGGTGTATGCCAGTCCACACAGTCGATTTCTGTCGCCTGATAGGAGAGAAGATGGGCGAATCCCTCATGAAATGTGTAAGCATCCAATCTTGTCAAATAGTCTGTACTTTCCAATGCGGCATCTGCCGCCGGATAGCGGTGTCCAATCAAGAGATGCGTAATCTCATGCGTCAGCAGATTCCGAATGATGCTGTCGAGCTGGTCGAGCTCCGCATAATTGCACCAACGGATGAGGTCAAAGATGAGATGTGCCTGCCCGTCGGGCGAGTGTGCTGCAACGGCGTCGTAAGGCTCGGGATAACCGACGATCAAATCAAGTGTCGGCTGTACCGCCTCCCAATCGGGGAAAAGCGCGTCCCAAATCGGGCGGTTGACGGGGACAAAGTGCGCAGCCGCTTCACAGATACGGCGTTCGAGCTTGCGCACAGTCTCTCGGAGAGCAAGATCCTCAGGCGGCGGAGTAAATACATTCCTGCCAAGATCTGACGAAACCGAGGTGTGTTCAAAGAGCCATGAAGCACGAAAAGCGTCGACGCAGCTGCTCTCGATATATGCCTGTGCGATCGAACTGTCAATCAGCATTTTCAGTCCCTCTCTTTACGAAAAACCTCTTTTGCCGTAACAGACAAAAGAGGTTTTTCCTTGGCGCAGCGGGAGGGATTCGAACCCTCGTGAGGTTTCCCTCAAACTGATTTCGAGTCATTTCCCGCTTATGCCTTCTGGTGGAAATTAAGCGAATATGGAAGTACACAACGGAAGCCAAAATGCTGCGGTATACTGCGGATTTTGGCTTCCGCTTTTCGCTTTTATTGGAACCCACCGGGCTTTCCGAGTTCTTCCCGTTTTTACCCTGAATTATGACCGGAGGATAGAACAAGGATAGAACTGCACGCCAGATCGAGGAGTTTAACACCCATCCCTTTTTACGAAAACGCAAATCTCAATTTGATTTGTCATCCTAATTTTATTTGAACTCATTTCAAAAGTCAACATTATACGACGCACCAGTGAAGTACCTCACCTACCAATGACAGATGAACAAGAAAGTGAGTGCTGCACATGGATTTGACCAAGTATTACCCCGACATCGCCGCAAAGTATCCCGCCTATGTAACCCAACGGGAACTATGCGAGATCTGCCGCATCTGTCCCAAGACCGCCTACAATTTGGAGCAACAAGGTGAGATTCCCTACACCATTGAGCAAAACCACCTGATCCGTAGCCACAAAATCAAGCTGACGGACATTCTTGCCTATCTCTATCGGCGTGAGTGCAGACAGGAAGCAGACAGTCCCTATATCTGTGCTATGAGAACATTCTATGACAAACATCTATCTCCCTACTCAGACCTGCTTTCCGTAAAGGATATTCAGCAGATTACAGGCTTTTCGTCCTCGGCAATCGTGCGGTGGATCAGCACAGGGATTCTGAAGGCTTTCCAGCCTGGAAAGCAGTACACCGTGCCAAAGGATTTTATGCTGGACTTTCTGATAAGCCCATATTACCGCCGTATCCGCCGAAAGACCCCTGTCCAAAAGGAATTGATGGATACATTTGAGCGTCTGTGGCAGGAAAAAGGAGGCGAGTGATGTGGCACAGGTATCCAAGTATCGCTATTTACTGAATCAGTACCCAGAAACAGTCCAAAAAGAGCAATTCCGCATCATCTGTCATATCAGCAAACGCACAGCTCGTTATCTGCTGCAATCCGGTCTGGTTCCCTGCGTACAGAGTGGGAAAAAGACCCGGAATTACACCATTAAGATGAAAGACATTGTTCGCTACCTTGAGCGCAGGGAAATCCACCCCGAAAAATACAAACTTCCCCCCGGCTCATATAGCGGGACATACGCAGTCAAGCCCTTGCTTCCCGAATCTGTGACAACGGAGGAACTGCGAAAATACTACATAGAGAGTTTCCGGGACATTCCCGACATAGTTTCCACGAGAGAGGCCGCGGAATTAACAGGCGCCACGGCATCTACGGTCGCAAAATGGATCAGAACGAAAAAGCTGAAAGCTCTTTCACATGGTCCGGCATTTATCATCCCGAAGGTCAATCTGATCGACTTTATGGCCAGTGACGCATATTTGAACAAACGCTTGAAATCACAAAAATTCCACGAAAATATAGGAGGTTTTCTATCATGGAAAGCGGGAAAATAATTGTTGTAGCCAACCAGAAAGGTGGAGTAGCCAAGACCAGCACGGTCCGAAATCTGTCCTATGCGCTGGCCGAGATGGGCAAAAAGGTCTTGGTAGTTGACTTTGACCCCCAGTATAACCTCACCACCAGCTTCGGTGTCCTGCCGACCCAGACGCCCTGTAATACCGGGACTCTCATCACCAATCTGCTTCTGGACGAATCTCTGCCGGATACCAACGAGTTCATCCAGAAAATCGGCTCTGTGGACTTGATCCCTTCCAGCCGCTCTCTCACCGTTGCGGAGGCAAATCTGCTGATGACGCCGGACAGCAATGACTACCTGGCTGCTCTGCTGAACCCTCTGCGGCTGTCCTACGATTACATTATCGTGGACACCAACCCCTCTCTCGGCTCGTTGACCATCAACGCTTTAACGGCCGCCGACGAGGTAATCATCCCGATTGACCCGGAACTGTTCGCTCTGACCGGTTTGCAGGCGTTGGTGGACACCATCAAGAAAATCAAGCGGAAATTAAATCCCAGCATTGAGATCGGCGGTATCCTGTTCACCAAATGCAACAAGCGGACGAACCTGTATCGCCGTACATACGGTCAGGTCACAAAGGCATTCCAATCGCTCCCCATCTTCAACTGTCAGATTCCCTACACGGTCAAGGTGGGGGACGCAAACAGCTACGGAATGAGCGTCATGGAACTGGAGCAGGCAAACCCCGCCTCTCTTGCCTATCTGGAACTTGCAAAGGAGGTGCTGGCAAATGCCTAAAATCAATCCGCGCATCAAGTCCATTGACGATCTTCTGGGCTTGGATGCCGCAGAAGAAAGACCTATTGAACCCACCCCTTCCGTATCCTTGCCGACCAAGAACACCATCATCACCCTTCCCCCGCAGGCCATTCGTGCTTTCCGAGGCCACCCGTTCCGGCTGTATGAGGGCGACCGGCTCAATGATCTGGTAGAAAGCATTTCGGAACATGGGGTCCTGAATCCCACCATCATCCGCAAGATTGAACGGGATGAAGATGGCTTTGAGTATGAAATGCTGGCCGGTCATAACCGGCAGAACGCCGCAGCCATTGCAAACCGTGAACTTCCCTGTATCGTCAAGGAAAATCTTTCCGATGAAGATGCGTGGATTTATGTGATCGAAACCAATGTCCTGCAACGCTCCTTTTCCGAAATGCTACCCTCTGAAAAAGCGGCGGTGCTGGCTCTGCGCTACTCCAAGATGATCTGTCAGGGGCGCCGGAACGATATTATTGAGGAGCTGAAAAAGCTGGAAAACCCTGATGAAATCAAGGAAAATTCCACAAGTGGCACTCAGTGCCACAGGACGAAAAGCCGGGATATTTTAGGCGCTGAATACGACTTAAAAGGCCGCGCCGTAGCCAACTATCTCCGCATCAATGAGTTGATTACTCCGCTGAAAAGGCGAATTGATGACGCCGAGTTCCCGATTGTGGCAGCCGTACAGCTCTCCTTTTTGACCGAACAGGAACAGCAGATGGTTGACGATGTACTTTCGGAAAATGAGTACAAGGTCAATGAGGGAAAGGCTGTCCTGCTGCGGGAATATACCGGAAAGCTGACCCCGGAGCGCACCGAACAGATTCTGTCCGGCGAGTTTAACCGGAAACCAAAAAAATCCACGGCTACGGCGTTCAAGGTCAAACCGGCGATTTACAAGAAATACTTTACCGCCAGCATCAGCCAGAAAGAGTTCGACAGCATTGTGGACGAGGCGCTTGCCCTCTACTTTGCTCAGAAAGGACAGGAGTCCGAGCAAGAGGCCGGATAACCGACCATAATCACCAATACAGGAAGGAGGTCAGATACCGTTGAGAAACGATGAACGCCTGCGGACGATATATGAAGTCATGGCTCCTTATATTGTCCGAAATGAACACAACTGGCGGGATTATCTGGCATTTGCATCGCAGTTCCATAAGCACAGTTTTGACAACATACTTCTTGTGTACGCACAGGACGAGGATGTTTCGATTCTGGCAACACGAAAGCAATGGGCAGCCATAGGCAGAAATTTGATTCCCCGTGCAAAGGGCGTTGCTGTTTGTGTCTATCGGAATGCCAAACTCACCCTTGACTATCTCTTTGATGTAAGCCAGACTACTGGCAAAGAGATTCATCCTACGGACTGGCAGCTTTCCGATGAAATGAAAGAGGCCCTGACCGAGCGCCTGTCGTATGCACACGGTTTCCCCAAGCAGGGCTTTTCCCAAGCACTGTATGCGATGGCCAGCGAATCTGTCGCAGACAATTACAACCACTTTTTGCAGGAACTCAAGCAGGAAACCAAAGGCCATTTGTTCACCGAGATCCCGGCCGGTGGTTTTGAAGCCCAATACATCCAGCTTCTGACCGACAGCATTTCTTATTTCATCGGCAAAAAGTGTCACCTGCCGGATGAAGAAATCCAGTTGAGTGATGGCATGGCGACGGTCAGCCATTTCAATACACTCCCGTTGGTTGCTCATCTTGGTACGGCAGTAACCGCCCTTTCCAAAGGCATCCTGTTAGAAGTGGAACGGAACATCAAGATCATCAATCGTGAAAGGATGGCACAACATGAACAAACCGAATATCAATCTGAAATACAGAGAGCAGGACGGGATGATGCTGCCCGATCTGCAAATCTCCAACAGCAGCGAAGCAGATCAGCCTCTGGGCAGGTACGGCCGGATGGCCCTGGAATACCTCAGAGAGAATCACCCGGAGCGATTTACGACTTTGAAAATGGATGGCAGTCTGATGGAGATCATGCACCGGGTACAGGACGAGGCGACCGAGAAGATCGAAGCCCTGACCCAGCAAATGCTCCAGCAGGAGCCGATCCCGCAGACCGAGGACATCATGGAGCGGACGCGCCACCTGAACAGTCTGAAACTGATGGCGGAGGAAACCGTACTCCAGAGCGTAGTCCTGATTCCCCGCTGACCGAAGAACATCCAAATACAGAAGTGGCGCCAAGCGCCGCACCTGTGGGAGAGCCGTCTGAAAAGGACGGCTCTTTTTCTGTTCCTGCGGAACAACCGACACGCCATTTTACCGATGCAGAAGTCCGGCGCAATTATGAGTACATCCTGACCAGCACCAACCTATACCCCTCAGAACTGCACAGCGCGGTTCGCAGCGTATTGTCAGAACCGCCGCTTAATCCAGACTGGTCAGACAAAGGGCGGCAGATTGCGGCTCTCTTTACTCCCTATGGCGACCGTGAATATCAAGGCGATCTTCTCTATCGTACCCGGCTACATGGTGAGGATGGCATTTCGTTTTTCTTTGATGAAGGCTATACCTACATTCCCTGGAACGGACTGGCGTTTTTACTAGACGCCATGATCAAGGACGGCGACTATCCCAATCCTGTCGTAGAGGAGCAGCCTGATCCCATCGGGGATTATAACATCCCTGATGAAGTTGATGAAATGGGCGGTCCTCACCGGCAAATGACCATCGGAGAAGCGGATTTCGATTATGTCCTGGATTCTGTTGCCTATGAAGCCGGAGAAACCGTAGTGGAACCGGTCAAGCCACCGGCGATTGTTCAAATGGAAAACGACACACCAGCAGCCGGTGACGAGCCTGCATCCGTTCCTGACGAGAATCCCCATGCTATTGTGGAGGCCCCCGAAACAGCTCTCCCCACAGATACAGCGGAGCAGCCTGCACCGCCGCCCGTCAAGGGAAACACGACGGCGCACAAGAATTTCCGCCGCTTTCAAGAGTTGTTCCCGGAGATTGTGTCCGGTCAATATGAGTATCTGCGGCTGGAGGCCGGAGAAGCCTACTACCCTCTGGTCATTCACCATAAATACGGTTCCCATTACTGCATGGAGCATTACTATATGCAGAACGGCGACCGGATGTATGACCCCTATATGGATTTCCAAATCGACAAAGAGGCCGGAACACTTCGGGCTTTCAGCTATGAGAACAGCGGCATTGGTGTCTATAACGAGGCTGATCCCGACGACCCCGCACATGAAAAGAAAATCAATGGATTCAACAAATTCTTTGCCACTTGGCTGAACAACATCCGCAGCCAGGGCTATGAGCCGGTGCGGGCCTCTATGATGGTCAATGATGAAGAAGTCGATGTGGATTTGCGTCCGGCTGCCGAAGCTGTTCCGGTCGTGGAAGAAGAACAGCCGGAGCAGCTCTCGCTTCTGTCCCTGGAAAAGAGTACGGAAGATCTGCTTGTTGAGCGTGTCATGCAGAAAGGTCCCCTTACCGCAGGGAAAAAGGAACAAATCTACGAGTTTGCCCAGACCCACCCCACCGGATCGGAATTTACTGCTTTCCTAAAAAAGCTATATGGCTATGAAGGGTTCTCCGGTGATGAAATGGGCGTGAAATACGCCATGTTCAATAGTGAAGGTGTCACTATCGAATGGCAGGATAAGCAGGGCGAAACACAGGAAACGAAACTGTCCTGGGCGCGGGCTGCCGGTGTCGTGCAACGCCTGGTGGATGAAGGCCGCTATCTGGAAACCCCTGTTGTCAGCCAGACGGAGCAGCAGGATGAAGTGCAGCCTTTCAGTGACCAATACCGTCTGTTAGACCGTCTGTGTGCTGACTGCGAGTATTTTCTGGGGGCGGGACAGCGGGCAGAAAAGCATTTGTGGGCAGGCAGCGTGGATGCACAGATTGAGAAAATGCGGGAACTGTATGCCCAACTGCCGGAAAAACCTGATTGGATTTCCCTGGATGTAATCAACGCCTACGCCCGCCGCATGGCAGCCCCGGAGCCGGTAGAAAATACTGCGGAAGCCTCGCCGGAGGAAACGCAGATTTTGGACGAAGCCCTGGACGCCCATCATGGGCAGATTGATATGCTGATGCAGGCGGTCCGAGGTGAGCTGACGGTTGGAACCATCCGGTACAGTATTTTTGAGGGGCGGCCCCATATCAGCATGATTGAAGTCCTGGAGGACTACCGCCGTCAAGGTATCGCAACCCAGATGCTCCGCTATCTGCAAGGGCAATATCCCAATGAGGAAATTGTATGGGGGTATTTAACCGAGGATGGTTCGGCCCTGTACCAAGCTGTGGTGGATGAGCAGCCCAATCCCGACTATCTCCGGGTACAGAATGACCTTGAAGATATTACGCGGGAATTTGACGCTTATGTACGACGCCTGGATGGTGGGGCTATTCTCTCCCCCCAAGAAGCTGCCGACATGGACGATCTGGAGGACACGCAATACCGGCTGGAAAAAGAGTTGGAAGAACTGCGCCCCATTCGCGCCTTTGTACGAATGGGCGATGGTACAGCAGCAGAGGCGCCCGCTGTTATGGGTGAAGCCACTCGCACTGATCTGGCGCCCCTTCGTGAGCCGCCTGCGGCGCCGCAGGTCGCCGCACACAACTTCCGCTTTTCCGAGGACTATGACCTGTATCCAAGTGGGGCAAAGACCAAATATAAAAACAATGTCATGGCGATCAAGCTGCTCAAGCAGATTGAGCTGGAAAAGCGGACAGCGACACCAGAAGAACAAATCATCCTTGCCCGTTATGTCGGATGGGGTGGGCTTGCCAACGCTTTCTCCAGTACGGCCTCTGGTTGGGAGAACGAATATCAGGAGTTGAAGTCCCTGCTGACTGATGTGGAATACAAGGCGGCCATGAACTCCACCATCACAGCCTACTACACCGAGCCTGATCTGATCCGGCACATTTACCGCGCTCTGGAACGGTTTGGCTTTGAAGGTGGTCCCGACAGAAAAATCCTGGACCCCGGTATGGGAACCGGCAACTTCTATTCTGTGCTGCCGGAGCAGTTTCAAGAGAGCAAGCTGTTTGGCGTTGAGTTGGATTCCATCACTGGCAGAATCGCAAAGCAGCTTTATCCTGATGCGGATATTTCCATCATGGGATACGAAGCCACCAAATTTGAGGACAACAGCTTTGATGTGATTCTGGGCAATATCCCGTTCAACTCCGTGAAAATCTATGATCGGCGCTACAATGACCTGAACCCGTACATCCATGACTATTTTTTCATTAAGTCCCTGGACCTTGCGAAACCGGGCGGTATCATTGCCTTTATCACCAGCAAAGGAATTATGGATCGCAAGGACGAGAGCCTTCGAGAATATATCGCGCGGCGGGCAGAGTTCATCGGTGCTATTCGCCTACCCAACACAGCGTTCAAGGCTTTGGCGGGAACCGATGTAACAGCGGATGTTGTTTTCTTGAAAAAGAGAGCGCATCCCATAGAACTTGATCGCACGAATCTTCCGTCCTGGATTGAAACTGACCTGGACCGCAGTAAATGGATCGCCTATAACCGCTATTTCAAGGACAATCCCGAAATGCTCATGGGCGAGATGGTGAGCAGCCGGAATATGTACGGCAACGAAGATGGGACAGCCTGTGTTGCCCCGGAAGATTTTGACCTGAACCAGCATCTTACCCAAGCGGTTGATTCCCTGTATGCCCGTTTCACCGCAGAGCCGGATGAAGAAATCGAGGCGGACGAACCGGAAGAAAGCAATGCAGAGTATGAGGACGCCCCGGCCGGAACCAAAAACTTCACCTATGTTGTGCGGAACGGCGAGATCTTTTTCTGTGAAAAAGATAAGCTGATCCCACAGCCTTACACCGGCATGAAGGCCGAAAGAATCAAGGGGCTGTGTGAGATTCGTACTGCGCTGCTGGAGGTTATCAACATCCAGTCCCATGAGTATGACCCGCTTGATCTTCAGAAAGCGCAGGACACACTTAATCAGGTATATGACCGCTTCGTTGCAAAGTATGGAGCCATCAATACCAAAGGAAACATCCTCGCTTTTTCTGATGATGACCAATTCCCCCTGCTGCGCTCTATCGAGGATGAGCGGAAAGACAAGACCGGCTGGGATAAATCAGCGATCTTCACCAAAGCCACCATCCGTCCCTTCCGTCAGGTCAATCATGCAGATACCGCAGAGGACGCCCTTCAAATCTGCCTGAATCACAAGCTGCGGGTGGATCTGCCCTATATGTCCTTCCTGACGGGAAAAGAACCGGAAGAATTGGTGCGTGAACTGGATACTCGCATCTATCTCAATCCCCAAAAATACTACGGCAACCCGCTGGAGGGATGGGAACTCGCAGAAGAATATCTCAGTGGTCATGTGAGGGATAAGCTGCTCTATGCACGTCAGAAGGCGGCGGAAGAACCGGAACTCTTTGCCCGGAATGTCGAGGCTCTGGAGGAAGTACAGCCAGAGCCGCTGACTCCTGCCGACATTGAAGTGAATATGGGCGCCATCTGGGTTCCCATTGAGTATTATCGCCAATTCATGTATGAAACCTTCCAGACCAGCGGATATGAAAAGGTCATCGAGGGCGGCGACAACCGGCACCGCATTGACATCGAGTATTTCTCCTATACCACGACCTGGCGTGTCACCAATAAAAGCGCAGAACCGGATTCCGTAATGGTCAACCAGACTTTTGGAACCAAGCGGAAAAATGCTTATGAGATTTTTGAGGATTGCCTTAATATGCAGTCCACGACTGTCCGTGACCGGCAGGAATACATCAATGAAAAGGGCAACAAGTCGGTTAAATATGTAATCAACGCACAGGAAACCATGATTGCCCGTGCCAAACAGCAGCAGATTCAGGAGGCGTTTGCGTCTTGGGTTTGGAAAGAACCGGAGCGCCGGGATACGCTTCTGCGAATCTACAATGACACTTTTAACACGGTTCGTCCCCGTGAGTTTGACGGGAGCCATCTGGTATTCCCCGGCATGAACACGGAGATGAAGCTGCGGAAGCATCAGCTTGATTTTGCTGCCCGTGTCATCTATACCGGGACGGGGCTTGCTGCACATGAGGTAGGCGCCGGAAAGACCGCTGCTTTAATTGCCGCCGGGATGTACCTCAAAAACCTGGGAGCGATCCACAAGGCGGTGTTTGTAGTTCCCAATCCCCTGGTAGGCCAGTGGGCAACAGAGTTCTACCGCTTTTTCCCCAACGCAAATCTTTTGGTATCCACCGCAGAGGATTTTACCCCTAAAAACCGCAACCGCTACATTTCCAAGATCGCCACCGGAGAATATGATGCGGTGATTCTGGCGCACAGTCAATTTGAGAAAATCCCAATCTCCACAGAGCGGCAGATCGCTATGCTGGAACGGCAGATCAACGATATTGAAAATGCAATCCATGAGATCAAGAGCGAAAACGGCGAGAATTGGTCTGTCAAGCAGATGGTCATTTTCCGCAAAAATCTGGATGAGCGGCTGAAAAAGCTGTCTGCCGAGGAAAAGAAAGACGATCTGCTGACCTTTGAGCAGCTCGGTGTAGATATGATGATGGTGGACGAGGCGCACTTTTTCAAAAACTGCTTTGTCTTTACAAAACTGCGAAATGTGGCTGGTATTACAACCTCAAGCAGTCAACGCGCCTTTGATATGCTGCTCAAATGTCAGTATTTGCAGGAAACAAATCAGGGGCGCGGCGTAGTATTTGCGACTGGAACGCCAATCAGCAACTCGATTTCCGAACTGTTCGTCATGCAGCGGTATTTGCAGCCGCAGGAGTTGGAACGCTTTGGCTGGTCCTACTTCGACACCTGGATCGCTCATTTTGCCAAACGAACCTCTGTGCTGGAATTGAAGCCGGAGGGCGGCGGCTATCGGATGCGTGATCGCTTCGTCCGCTTCTACAATCTCCCTGAACTGATGGCGGTCTTTCGTGAGGTCGCTGACATCAAAACAGCGGATATGTTGGATATTCCCGGACTCCCGGCTGTTCGCACTGGTAAAGCGGAGATTGTTTCGGTGGAAGCGACCCCCGCACAGCAGGCAATTATGGCCGATTTTATCATGCGGGCAGAAGCAATCCGAACCGGCCGAGTGAAGCCGGAAGAAGATAATATGCTGAAGCTGACCGGTGAGGCTCGCCTGATGGCGATTGACCCGCGCCTGATTCGACCGGATGCGGATGGTACAGGAAGCAAGTTGAGTGTCTGCATTGAGGATGTTTATCAGGTTTGGAAGGACACCGCCGCCTCTGCTTCCACGCAGCTTGTCTTTTGTGATGTTGGCACTCCCAAAGCCGGGAAATTCAATGTATATGATGAAATAAGAAATGTGCTGCTGGCAAAGGGTGTGCCGGAATCGGAGATAGCCTTTGTTCACGACGCCACTTCTGAAGCACAGCGGCAGGAGCTGTTTGAGCGTACCCGTCAAGGAAAAGTCCGTATCCTGATCGGCAGCACCAGCAAGCTGGGAACCGGCGTGAATGTTCAGAATAAGGTAATCTCCATTGACCATCTGGACTGTCCGTGGAAACCCTCTGACATTACACAGCGAAATGGGCGTGGGGTACGGCAGGGCAACGAAAACCCGGAAATTATGATAAAGCAATTCGTGGCCAAAGGGACATTTGATGCGTATCTCTGGCAGATTCAGGAGCAGAAATTGCGGTATATCACGCAGATTCTTACCGGGAAACACATCGCCCGCTCTTGTGAGGATGTGGATGAAACCGTTCTGTCTGCCGCCCAGTTCAAGGCGGCGGCTACCGATAATCCGATGGTTGCCCAGAAGATGGAACTGGAAAACCGGGTCACGGAATTGAAAATCCTGCGGGGTGCGTGGAGTAACGAGCAGCTTTCTTTGGAGCGCAAAATCAGCACTATTTATCCTGGGCAGATAAAGCGGTATGAAAAGGAAATCGACCAGATCGGTGAGGATATTAAACTGCTGAACCAATCGGCCGGCAGCGACTTTTCGATTGTCCTGGATGGCAAACGCTATACAGAACGGTCAGAGGCCGGAGAAGCCTTCGGGCTGCTCTATCGCATGATAAAAGAAGGCGCAAAGGACGATTCGGAAGAATTTGAGATTGGTGCTTATCGCAGTTTCCCGTTGTATCTGTCGGTTGGGTATGTTTCACGATTGGTTTTGAGATATAACCACCACTACACAACGGAGGTTGGAACTTCCGCTTTAGGTGCTATCACCCGCATTGAACACCTTGCCGAACGGATTCCCGGCTATCTTAAAGAGGCCCAGCGTGAGTTAGAGGAAGTACAAAAACAACTGGCGGTTGCCCAACAACAGGTTGGACAGCCGTTTATTTATGAGGATGAGTTGTCGGAAAAGGTTGCCCAACTCACAGAAATCAATACCAAGTTGGAGTTTGAGTCATTACAGGAAAGCGAGGTGATTTTGGATGAAAACGGACAACGATCTGATGGCGAGGAAGATTGGGATTCTGAAAGAGTTCCTTCCTGCGCTTCTGCCGAAGTATAAGATCATGCTGCTGGAGGCATTCAGCCCCCATGATCTTCTCACGGCGTATATCAAAAACACACTGTCGGGCTACCCCCGTCTGGAAGATCAGAACCTGGACGACCTGACGGTGGAACTGCTGTACCCCACTGACGAGGCGGCGGAACACTGTATCAAAGAGTTCCTTGCTCTGCGCCTGGACGATGACAACGAGCATGAGCTGGAGCAGTGATGTGAGGTGGTGATATATGGGCGAGAAACATTCGGCTGTCGGCTATCTCTTTCGAGAAGGTGCTTTTTTGCCAGCCCAAGAAACAAAGCTGGTCCGCAATGAGTTTGGCCTGGACCTGTTTCAGCATAGAGGCTCCGTTTATGAAGGAAAAACCGGACTGCAATTCTGTTCTCTCCAGCAGGCGGAGGACTTGGCCGGTTTCGTTGAGAAGCATGGCGGTATTGAAAAAGTCCAAAAGCTAATTGCAGACAGTTTGGAGCGCACCGGTCTTTCTCCCCGCTATACCCGACCGGATGAAAAGAAAAAGGACATCTTTCCGCCAAAGGAAAAAGACGAGAACCGGGTTTTTGCCAAAGACCTGATGGGCAACAAGCACTACTACTACCGCTTCTACAACGAAAATGGCATTGAACTCTACACAATGGAGAAGAAACGGGAGTTCTTCCAAACGGTTTATATTCCATGTGACGGGTTTATGGTGGGCATTGACCAGCGGCACCGACTTGAAGAAGTTCTGAAATGGCTGCCCACGCTGGAGCATGGCATCCGGGGTGAGATCGAGAGGGTTTTCAATCAGAGTATGGAAGCCCCGGACCGGTGGGCTGATCTGGGATTTGCAAATCTGCTTGGACGGTATGAAGAAGCAAAAGCCCACAATGCCCCCATTGCTGCGGAACGGCAGCGGCAAGCTGATGAAAGGCGGGCGCAGCAAGAAGTCCGTGAACAACAGTTGGCACAAGAACGACAGGCCCGTTACGATTCCGCCATTCGTGAGGCCGAAGGAGATATTATGGCGGGAAAGGAGGTGATAAACCGGGAGATCAACGGTAAATCTCTCATTATGCAGCTCTTTCGAGAGCATGAAATTCCTGTTCCTCTCAAAACACAGGGCTGGATCATCAATTCGCTTCACAGCATCCGGTATGAACCCCAAAACGGAGAATGGCACTATCGTTACTTCAAAGGCAGTCGGGACAGCACCAAAATGTTTGATCTGCTTTCCAAACTGTCCGCTGCGATTCAGACCCGACAGCAGTTTGAAGAACACGGGGCATCCCCGCCGGACACCCCTGTGCTGGACTGTGAGGAAGAACAGGATATGGAACTGTAAATCTGGTTTTTGAAAGGAGCCAATATGAAAAAAGCAATCTTGAGCGTATCCGCTGCCGCCGCCATGATTGGCGGCCTTTTCTATTTTGGCTGGTATCGCAACCGCCACGGCGCCAACTAAGCAAACCGACCTGTCTGGAAGGAGGTGAAACGATATGCCGATGACAGCGACAATGGCGCCCTACACTCTTTTCATCCTGGATGATGATACCCCTATGAACCCTCGTGAGGATCACGACTGCCTGGGGAAAATGGTCTGCTGGCATAGCAGATACAGCCTGGGCGAGAAACATGATTATGACGAGCCAAGCGATTTCCTGCGAAGCCTGCTGTTCTCTGAATACTCCAGCGGCCACAACCGTAACAATCCGGTTTTCGCGTTCCTCAAATCCGGCAAGGCAAAGGATGCCCGCCTGGAATACAACCGCTCCACACGGGAGTGGGAATTGCGTGAGAATCAGCACTGGAGTTCGGACAGCGATTGGTATGTGTCCTCCAGCTATGCCGCCTCGTTGAAAGATGAAGTCCCGGACTGGTTTTTGGATGATTGCCTTTCTGCCCTCTCCACCGGCGAACTGTTTTCGCTGGTAGAACAAATGGATGGCATGGTGATTCTTCCTCTTTACCTGTACGATCACAGCGGAATCACCATGAACACCTGCGGCTTTTCTTGCCCGTGGGATTCCGGTCAGGTTGGCTGGATCTACGCGGATAAAGCGATGATCGAGCAGGAACACGGGAAAATCACTCCTGAAATATTGGAGAAGGTTCGTCAAACGCTGGAAGCCGAAGTCAAGGAGTACGACTACTACCTGACCAACCAGTGCTATGGATTCCAGCTTTTCAAGGAAGATGTGGAGGTGGATAGCTGCTGGGGATTCCTGGGGGAAATCCGGGATGTTCAGGATGCTGTAAAGGAGTATCTGCCGGAGGACTGCAACCCGGCAATCGTTGAATCGCTCCAATTTCAGTATGAGGAACCGGACATCGACGAGTATTTGGAGCGATTGCAGGAAGAAACGGAGGGATTAGACTGTGAGCCTGGATAACGCGGCGAATGTTTTCATTCTGTATGGTTGCTCCTTGAGTAAGGAGCGAAGTTCCATGCGAATCGTGGCCGCCACTACGGATGAAGAAATGCTGCATACCATCATCGGCGCCCAAATCCTCGGCGGCACAATGGACTACCGGGGATTCAGCAATATGAAGGGCTTTGAACAGTTCCGGGCGGCCTGCCGTTCCGGTGATGTTCAGTATAGCAATCTGGACTATGGCTTTGTGGAGCAGGCGGAAAATCTGATGCTCCCGGACTGTGCAAAGGAGCCGCAGTTTGAGAAAGCATATCGGCTGCTGAACCTGTCCGACCATGAGTTCAATGCCATCCGCAACGGTTCTCTGGAGAGCCTGGGCGAAGATCGCACCCGTTTGATTCTGGATAAGGCGCTGTCCTGGGCGGCACAGAACTATGCCGGATGGGACTTATACCGCCATTTGAGAGAAGAACTCGGCATGAGCAACGAGGAAATCGGGAAAGCCGGATTTGACCTTGATGAGTTCTATGAGGACGAAGCGGCGGACTCTGCGGAGTACGAAGTGGAGGCTGACTATGGCGAAGAACTTTAATCCTGCTGCTCTGCCGGAACATTGCTATGCGGTTCTTCCCAGCTCCGGGCAGCTCATAGAGGTCAGGCGCGGCGAAAAGGGTTACTATCCCTGCGCCTATTCCACCGGCGACCGTGAGTATAACAAGGTTCTGGCAAATCAGTTCAATACCCATGAGGGCATTTCAAAGGCACAGGCAGCGGCTATGCTGGCCGGGTCCATGTTTGGCTGGAATGTTCCTGCCGCCGATCCCGCCTGTTATGATGCAGAGGGCATCCCGATCCAACCGGGAGAAAAGAAAGCGCCCACCAGATCGCCAGAGTATCAGCACGAGCAGGCAAAGCTCATTCGGCAGCACTACCAGCCCGGATCAAAGGTTGTGCTGGATGAGAATATGGAAGATCCCTACTGTGAAATGCCTGCGGGACTGACCGGCATCGTGGATTCCGTTGACGATCTGGGACAAATTCATTGCCATTGGGAAAATGGTTCTTCGCTGGCGCTTATTCCGGGCGTTGACCATTTCCATCAGGATATGACACAGGAGCCTGTGATTGAGAGCAGCGAAGAACAGGAGCCTGATCTGGAACTGTGAGGTGATTTGATATGAGAAGAAGCGCCGCTGCGTATCAGAAATTTACCGAGGATGAGATTCGACAGGCAAACAGCGTGGATATTCTGTCCCTAGCCCGTGGCTATGGATATGAGCCGGAAAAAGCTGGCCGCAAAGCTGTCCACATGAAGCACAGCGGCGGGCTTTACATCTTCCCCGAAAACAACCGCTTTTTCCAATGGACGGGTCCTGATGATGGAGTCAAAGGCGGCGCCATTGATTTTGTCATGCGGGAAGAAAACCTGTCCTTCCCCGAAGCGGTGGGCAAGCTGATCGGCAAGGAGTTCTCTCCATCCGTAAAGCAGGTGGTTCCCTATGAGAAAAAAGAACGGGAGCCGCTGGTGCTGCCCGAAAAGGCAGACAACATGAAGCGGGCCTATTGGTATCTGGTTTCTGTCCGAGGTATCAGCCCTAAAATCGTAAGCCACTTTATGAATCGGAAGATGATTTATCAGGAAAAGAAGTATGGCAACTGCGTGTTTGTAGGCTACGATGCGGAAGGAACCGCCCGGTACTGCTCCATGCGGGCGGCCAGAGATAACAGCTCCTTCAAAATGGATGCGACCGGCTCTGATAAAAGCTACCCCTTCTTCCACGAGGGCAAAACCGATCTGCTGATTGTCACCGAGGCGCCCATCGACCTGATGAGCCATGCTTCTATTGCCGCTGACTTTTATGGGCGTGACTGGATGCAAGATCACCGTATCTCTACCGGTTGCCTTTGGAATGGAGCCATTGACCGTTATCTGGAAGGCCATCCGCAGATCAAGCGGCTGGTGTTTGCAGTGGACAATGACTATCTTGCCCGTGACAAGAATGGGCAACTGCGAAATTGGGGGCAGCTTACAGCGGCAAAATGGATGAAGGCATACACCGAAAAGGGATATGCCTGCGCGGTTCATGTGCCGCATTTGAATGACTTTAACACCGACCTGGTGGAAATGCGGAAGGGGCGTTCTGTGGAGGATTTAGACAGTCAGCGTATGGCGGAGCTGGAAACCGCATTTGAACAGAGCGCCGAGGAAGAACCGGAACAAGGTATGGAGGTGTAAAATTGGCAAAAATCAAAACCTTTGAATTGGATCGCTGGAGTGAGCCGGATGAAAAGCGGCGTGTCCGGCACATCGGCATGGCCGACGCAAAAGAAACCTTTGACAGACTGCAAACGCACCTGGAACTGAAAGGTCTGCTCCCGGATGAGTATTTCCTGTTCTCTGATGAACTGACGGGCGAGCTGCCTGAATTTGACCAGGCGCTCTGTATTCCCAATTTTGGGGCCAGCGAAGGTATCTATCTGGACATTTCCCTGGCCTGCCGCGACAAAGATGGCAAGCGCTATTTTCAAAACTTTGCTACCGGCAAGACATTGGGAGAAACTGCGGACGACTATTACAGGATGTTCCGCATTGCTGCCGAATGTTCCCTGATGCTCAATGGTCGTGGAAATACCTATGAACAGAAAAAAGTGGACATCGTTCTGACCGAACAAGAGGCGGAAGCGGTGGGGACCGTGGTGGATATGGAACTCTGCGGCCACCATCCGCCGGAGGCCGAGGCAATTTTGAACTCTGCGCTGGAGAAGATCGACCGGATCGCCTTTGCAAAAGTCCAGACCATCACCTGTCACGGGAAAGACGATTACTCTCTCTGGTCTGCGGAGATTCCTAAAGATATGCTGCACTCCATTCTGCACGAAGCCTGCGAACGGGTTGGAACCCTGGATGAACTGATGGACGCAATGAACCCGAAGGACGGGTATGAAATGCGGCTGTTCATTCAGACACCGGGACGGCAGTTTGCGTTCTACCGTATCCCTGAACGGCTCTCCAATCTGGAGGACTACGCCAATGAGGGCTGCTCTGTCCGAGGAACAAAGGACGAAATCATGGCGGAGATTTTTACCGAGTGGGCGCCCGCCCAAGAAGATCTGGAAGATGACTTTGAACTGTGACAGCCCGCACTTTTCTTTTCATCTGTACCTGCCCGCCCCCCTGCGGGGGCGCCCCGCAACCGGAATCCGCAGGCCACGCCCTGCGGTTCTCGGTTAAGGCAGGAATAGCCGTCATACCTGACGGCGGGCTGACAGCTTGAAAGCCGTGCTTTCAACGGGGTTTTGAGGATTTCAAAGAGTATGATTTTTTGATTCTGGTGTGATTTTTGTCATACCGCACTTTGTATCCGTTCTACCCACCGATTCTAACCATCCTCTGCGTTAGAATGGTTAGAATGTGAAAAGCATTTTGTCAGAGCGCCGGATGAACCGGCGCCTTTTCTGCTGGAAGGGAGGATTGATTTGAAGGAATCGCCCATAAAAACAGAGCGCAAGACGCTCCATCTGCCGGAGGATACCATTCGGGCGCTCAATAAGCTGGCGGCCAGGAACGGGACGGACTTTTCCAAAGAAGTGCGCAGGGCGATTGACGAATATCTGGATTTGGAAACCACCGCCGAAAATATTGACATGATAAACGGGGTCATCCGGCAGGAACTCAGCGGGCAGCTCAAAGCCCTGGGAAATCGGTTGGCCGGACTGATAAACCGCCTGACGATCATATCGGCTGCGGGCTATTATGCCAACATTGCCATTATCGCAGACCTCATTGACCAAGATCGCTATTCGTCTTTTGAAAAAATTGAGTCGGCGGCCCGAAAGCGGGCATTGGCATTTGCCAATCAGAAAAACGCGGATGCGCTGCGTACTTTCATGGATGACGAGGAAATGCAGAAAGCCATCCATGCCGTACAAGGAGGTTCCCGTGTCGATTCTGATTTATAAGCAGCGCCACCGGCACCCCAACTATAAGAAAACTCCCAAAGGCAACTATGCACATATCGGTTACATTGCAACTCGTCCCGGTGCCGTGAAGAATGAGGGGATGCGCCACGGACTGTTTGGCAAGCTGGAACCGGGGGCGGTCAAAGAGTTTGACACTTGGCAGGAAGCCGCCCGCCTGGTTCGGGAGCTGTCCTATCGCCGTGTCAATATGTATCGGGGAATTATTTCCTTTTCGCCGGAAACGGCTGCCGAATTGGGGCTGTCCGATCACAAAGCGTGGGAGGACTATATTGACCGCCACATTTTGACCCTTGCAAAGTTCAATGGAATCAGGGTGCAGGATTTGCAATGGGTGGCTGCCCACCATAACGAAAAAGGTCATCCTCACATCCATGTGGTGTTTTGGAATAAACATCAGCGAACAATGGTCCCTTTTGTCCATCCAAGCATCCCGGATAAAATCCGTAAGCAGCTCATTCGGGATACCTTTGCCGAGCGCATCAAGGCATATTGCGAGGACAAACAGCAGGCCAAGGAACACCTGTCGGCCATCACAGACGAAATGATCGACGAGTTTGAGAAGTATATGGAACAGCTTCACCCGCAGGAATATCGCCGCCTGCGTGAAGCGTTTGGGCGAATCACGGATGATGAACTGGGGACTTCCCCTTTGGACAGCGTTGTTGGTGCAATGAAGATCGCCCCCTTTCTCTCGCGCCTGTTCGCGCTGAAGGAGAAAATGCCGAAAAAGGGACGGCTGTATTACAAATTGCTGCCAGAGGATGTGAAGGTCGAAGTGGATGCCTTTGTTGCCTTCCTGAAAGAAAACAACGAGTACATCCGCAATCTGGTTCAGGACTATGTGGAGAGCAAAACCCGCCTTGCCATGCTCTATGACACCGACCCGACCCACATCAAAGAACAGCAGGAAAAGGCTGTGGCAGAGGCCGATAAGCTGATCGCCAATAAAATTCTCGATGTGATCCGCACCATGCTGTGCAAAGACCGTGAGGTCCAGTCTTTTGAATATACAGAGGCCCGGAAAGCCTACTTCACCGAACAGATGATTTGCGAAATTCTAATAGCGCTGGAGCAGGCTGCTATGAGTTTTGACATGGAATACGACGACCGGCAAAAGGCCATGAGTACCGAACTGTCAAAGGCGGCCCGAAAAGAGTGGTATCTGCGGCATAAGGACAAGGGGGTGGAACCATAGCAATCCGCAAATAAATGTATTGTCGAAAAGTTTTGCGATTATAAACCGCAAGACTGATTGACCACCTATGCGTTTTGCGGTATAATAATAGCGAATGGAGGTGGTCACGATGATTGAAAGACCGTTATATGTGGATAAGATTATGGCCTATGTAGATACTCCTTTTGTTAAAATCCTTACAGGGGTGCGCCGCTGCGGAAAATCTACCATACTGAAAATGATTATGGAAAGGCTGAAAACGGAACGAAACATCCCGGAAGATCGCATTATAAGCTGTCGTTTTGATTCTATGGAATATGAGGATATGACGGCAAAGCAGATCTACACGCTATTGAAGGATCAGCTTTCCTCCACAGGAAGGACTTATCTGTTTCTGGACGAGGTTCAGGAAATCAAAGGCTGGGAAAAGGTCGTAAACTCGCTGGCATCCGATTTTGATGTTGACTTGTATATTACAGGCTCCAACTCCAGAATGATGTCCTCTGAAATAGCGACCTATCTTACTGGCCGATACATTTCCTTCCGCATTTTTACCCTGTCTTTTGGCGAATATCTGATGTTCAAAAGCAAATTCGCCAATGTTGGGGAGCCGAAAGCAGAACTTGCCAATTATGTTCGCCTGGGAGGATTTCCGGCAACGCATTTGCAGGCGTATTCTCAGGATGAAATCTACACGATTGTCCGGGATATATACAATTCCACGATCTTCTCGGATATTGTAAAGCGAAATCAGGTTCGGAAGATCGACCAGTTGGAGCGTGTCGTAAAATACACATTCAATAATGTCGGCAACACCTTTTCCGCCAAGTCCATTGCAGATTACCTGAAAGCAGAACGGCGATCCCTCGACAACGAAACGGTTTACAGCTATTTGGAAAAGCTGGAAAAGGCATATCTGCTTCACCGCTGTTCCAGATATGACTTGCAGGGGAAGGAAATCCTGAAAACGCAGGAAAAATTCTATCTGGCCGATGTTGCCTTGCGATACAGTGTTCTCGGCTATAACGCAGACAGCGTTGCTTCCAGCCTTGAAAATATCGTATATTTGGAACTCTGCCGACGGGGATATACTGTCAATGTGGGGAAAACCGGAGATAGCGAGATTGATTTTGTAGCAGTCAGACAAAACGAAAAAATCTATGTTCAGGTGACGCAGGAGATCAACTCGGAAAAGACAGAAAAGAGAGAATATAGCCGCCTGCTTGAAATACCGGATAATTACCCCAAATTTGTTCTCACAACAGACGAATTTGCCGGTGGGAACTATGAGGGAATCAAGACAATGCACATAGCGGATTTCCTGCTCAGTGCGGAGTATTGACATCGAACACCAGATGAAACTCAATGAAAATCTACTGTCTGCCGGAAAAAGTCCCTTGAAAAAGTTGTGACTTTGGAAGAAAAGTCCCTTGAAAAAATTGATATTGCCATACAGAAAGCAGTCCTGCGGGGCTGCTTTTTCTATTTTCAGAAGATTTTTTGAAAAACAAAAAAGTGACCGGCCACCCGGTTCCAGAAAGGAGAAAGGATGAGAACAGCGAACACTTCCTATAAGCAAAATGGTGTGCCGGTGTCGATTCCGAGCGGTTCGTATGGCATTGCTCATTTGACGGTTCACCAATATGAATACCCCAAAGGACACCCCTGCCATAACTGCCCTTATACCCTGCGCACCTCTGTCCCGTCCTGTATGTTCCCTGAACGAAGGGACGGCGGCTGTCTATGGTACGATCTGAAAAAACAGCGGCGCCCTCCGCTGCCTGCGGTTTACCCCAAAAATCAGGCGGCGGCAGAGCGCATTTTTGCTTTCGTTGAAGTTCTCAAAGATGTAATGAAGCGAAAAGGTTATCAGGAAAGGAGGAAACCGATTGCGAAATAAAACCGATTTTTACAGGCTGTTCTTTGAACAGCTTGCCCGGCGCGGCTTTGATGTGAAGCGGTCCCAATCTTCCGATTACATCGCTGATATTTATTTCAAGAACCAGCTTGTGGCCTATTTCTCCAAAGCCGATACGGTGATCCAGAACCCCTTTGTCACAGTCAAGGACAAACTCATTCGCCTTATCAACGATACGGCCCAGGACACAGCGAACAAAGCGGGTATCTGCCGCGACTGTCCTTATACTGACGCCAATGAGAAACTTCCCAATGGCTCTTATAAGCTGGCAGAATACAATGGCGTGACTCTCGCCTGCAAGGAACATCATCTGTTTGGCTATGTGTTCTCCACCTACCGCACCGCCCCGGATTCCGGCGAAATGATGGCCCGCCAGATTTTTTACAACAAGGAATTTGCAGGACAGGATTTTGCCAAACGGAGCGGTTTAGTGGATGAACGTGCGCTGTTCACCGAAGAAGAACTCCGGGTCCTTCATGCGGGTTTGGTCAAAATGAGCATACTCGATCAGGATGTTTCCAACGAAGCCCGTGAATCTGTGGAACGGATTCTTGACAAAATCGAGGACATTATCCCGGAGCTGCGGGAGCAGGAAATGGAGTTTGACTTTGATATGGAGTTCGGCCAGCAGGAAGAAATGGAGATTGGAGGATAGCAAGCATGAGCAGCAAGAGAAATCAGACCATCGCTATCGCCCGTTTCCTGATGTATAAATACGGGCTGAACCAGCAGCTTGAGGGCATGACGGACGAAGAATACCTGGCGCATCCCATTGGCTTGGATGTGGGGCAATATGTAGCCGACCTGATGAAATACTGCCCGGAGCATATCGTCGATCAGGTCATGGAACATCAGGATGCTCTTTTGCGGCGCCTGGGTACGGATTACCTCACCGTCATAGCTTATATGCCTTATGAGGAAGATGGAGGGACAAAGTATGCGTGATGGACGCCCGAATCCCGATATTTGGGGAAACATCATCACTTGCGGAGAAATCGCCGTGGGTATTTATGAGATCGTCGGCACAAAAAAACGAGGGCTGGAAGTGCCGAAGGCCGTTGCCGAAGAAATCTTGCCGGAGTCTGTGATGGAACAGGCGGCACAGGACGGTGAGAACCTTTGTTTTACCGACCCTGTTTCCAACGCCATCGTTGCGGACGCTCTGCTGGAACAGGAACTTGTTACTGATCCGCAGGCGGCGGCCCGCCTGGACGCAATCCGGCAGCTTGATGATGTGACCTATGATACGGCCTTTGAACCGCCTGTTTCAGACTATGAGCTGGACGGGCTGGACTTGGAAAGATAGGAGTTTGCAATGAAAATCCTGGATTTCGATCTGGAAGGAAGTCACTTCATCATCGAAGCAGACATTTCGCCGCGCCAAGAGGCGGATGATATGGAGTGTCAATGGCTCCGGTACGACTTTGATAACACGCAGGTTTATAAAGAAACGGATGGCGTTGTTTCGCCGTTCCAAATTACAGCCGTCGCCTGGGCTGGCTATCAACTGACTGCCGATCATGCGTTGAAAGATGTGATCGGACGAATTTCCCGCAATGAAACCGGTAAGCTGACCGTGCATTATGTCTGCCCTGAACTTCAAGAGTTTTTTGATGAACTCAAAAAGTATCCGGCAATCAACGGGGAACGAACGATTCCATATTTCATTTTTCACGGCGGCGATATTGCAAAACTGGCGTATGCGACCAATGAGTTTCTGTATTACGAGGACAGTAACTATATGCCGCTGATGTTCCGTACCGTTGACGGTACTCTTGTTTCCGATAATGAATTTGCCGATATGGGCCTTTATGAATCCGAGGAAAATGTTGAGAACGGCACAGAACACATTTTGCCGTTCACAGATTACGGTTCCGATGCGGAAAGCGCCTGTGATTTAGAGGACGAGGAAGATCTGGAAATTTGAAGCTCAGAGGTTTGGGGCTATGTCCCGTCGCCGGTGGGCAGTTTTCAGCGACTTTTGCACCGTCCGTCTGTTGGGTGGATGGGCTTAATTGGGAAAGGTAGGTGTTACTTTGAGGCTGGTCTATATTTCTTCCCCTTTGCGGGGAGATATGGAAAAAAACATGGAAAAGGCAAAGGACTACTGTGCTTATGCGGCATCCTGCGGCGTGATTCCTTTGGCGCCGCACACGATTTTCACGCAATATCTGAATGACACAGTGCCGGAGCAGCGGGAACAGGGCCTGCGAATGGGTCACGAACTGCTGGAACGCTGCGATGAACTCTGGGTTATGGGTGATACCATCTCTCAGGGGATGAAGGACGAAATCGGTCTGGCTACTTTTCTGCAACTCCCGATTCTCTATGTATCTGACGATATGGTGAAGAATCAGACAATGATCCGCCAGTTGGATCGCCCTCTGGACATAAATGACTGCATCCCCGACAGTAGCCAGTACAACTACGAAAATCAATTTCTGGTTCTCAAGCCTGGGGTGAGCAGCAAGGGCGAGGACATGACTGCCGACGACTCCATCTGGTATGCCCGTGACGGTTTTGGATGTATTTATGGAGCCAGAGGTCAGGCCGTGTATGCAGAAAGCTTGTTGACCGGCAAATACATTCATTGGGAACGACATGACTTCTGTGGTATTGTCAAGCCGGAAAGTTTGAAAGAATGGCTTCTGGATAAGCCGGTCAGAAATGAGGCTGCCGAAGAACTCACCAAGTTTGTCACCCCTGAACTTATCAGCGCAGCCAAACAGAACCATACTGCCTGCGGCTATCCTTTTCTGATCGGGTATGCCCCTGCGGAGGGCGGCCTGCATGAAGCGTTCTGCCTGGACCCCGATCCGGTCAATCTTGCATCTTTTATTGTGAAAATGGGGAAAGAGCGCGGCGACCTGATGATTTGTACTCCGTTGGATACACCGTTTTTGAACACCTTCGGGACATTCATTGACCGCTGCGAGGATCAGGACTTTTTGCAAAAGCATCTATTGCCGGTCCTGGTTCCCATGCAGATGGGCGAAATGGAACCGCAGGAAATCAAGCTGACCGAGGATCAAGACAATGAAGCGTTTCTGGATGATTTTGCGGTTGAGGATGATATGGAATTATGAAAACAAAGCCTAAACTGATGGTATGTGCGCTGATCTTCGTTTCTGGCGCAATTCTCAATCTATTTTTCTCCACAGCGGTTCATGGCCTGCTGACAAGAGAGATTACCCGGCTGTCGCTTCTCCCTATCGGGGACTGCCTTGCCAGTCTGTTTTCCAACCGCCAGCACATGATGTTGTATCTGTGCCTGCAAGGGTTTGTGAGTGTGCTGGCGGTAATGTTCTTTCTTACCAACATGAGGCCGTATGAATCAGACCTGGACACGATCACCCCGGAGATTCAGACACCCAGAGCCGTGGGCCAATACCAGCACGGTTCGGCCCGGTGGATGACCGACTCCGAGAAGGACAAAGCATTTGATAGCTATATTCTTGACCCGCACAATCCAACGATCCGGCAGCTCTTAGATACCGGATACGATGGTTTGGATTTTCTCAAAGAAAAATAAGGAGGCGATAAATTGAAGTTGAACCTTCATCCCAAAGGTATTCCCAAGCAGGAACCTTTGGGAGCGGATACTCCGCTGAAAAAAGGCGGCGTGGTGGTAGGTATGCGAAAGGAGGGCGATAAAGAAAAAATCTATTTTGTCGGTGATGACTGCCACCTGCTCTGCGTTGGCGCCACTCGCTCCGGTAAATCAAGGTGTCTGGTTTTGGAAAGTATCTGCCTTTTGGGACTTGCTGGTGAATCCATCTTCTGCTCCGATCCCAAAGCCGAATTGTTCCACTACACCGCTGACTTCCTAAAAAAGTTGAGCTATGAGGTTTTGGTGCTGGACTTCAAAAACCCTGAAAAGAGTATGCGCTACAATCTGCTCCAGCCCATCATTGACGCCATCAACGAGGGCGACACCGACCGGGCAGAAATGCTGGCCTGGGACTTGACGAACAATCTGGTTGGTAAGCCGGAGGGCGAAAAGATTTGGACAAACGGCGAATGTTCCATCATAGCGGCCGCCATTCTTTGCGTGGTGTGTGATAACCAAAAACGACCGGAATTTCAGAACATGACCAATGTGTATTGGTTCATCTCGGAAATGTGCCGCACCATCGGAAATAAGATGCCGCTGTTGGAGTATGTCAAGAAACTCTCTCCATCCCACCCGGCACGGGCGCTTCTGTCCATTTCCGATGTGGCTCCGTCCCGCACCAGAGGCAGCTTCTACACCTCTGCTCTGACCACCCTGCGGCTGTTCACCTCGAAGTCCATCTATGCTATCACTCATACCAGCGATTTTACCCTTGCGGATATGGGCAGTAAAAAGCAGGCGTTGTTCGTAATCCTGCCCGACGAGAAAACCACCTTTTACCCCATTGCTTCTCTCATTGTGTCGCAGCAATATGAACTTTTGGCAGAGGCGGCAGACCGGCGCGGCGGGCGCCTGGAACGCCGTGTCAACTTCATCCTTGACGAGTATGGCAACTTTACTCCCATCAGTGACATGACCAACAAACTGACCGTGGCGGCTGGCCGTGGGATGCGATATGCGCTGTTTGTGCAGGGCTTTGACCAACTGAAAGAAAAGTACAGCGACAATATCGCCAACACAATCAAGGGCAACTGTCAGGTGTGGGCATACCTGCAAAGTGATGACCCGGAAACGCTGCGGGAGATGTCCGACAAACTCGGCAGTTACACCACATCCAGTTACCAGCTTTCGGCCAGTAACGGCAAATACACAACCCCCTCTAACTCCCAGAGCGTCAGTCTGACCGAGAGAAAACTGCTCAATACCGATGAGGTCCGGCGCGTCAAGCGTCCCCACCAAATCATCACCAGCCGCGACCACCCCGCTATGATGTATGCGCCCGACCTTTCTCAGTGGATGTTCAACAAGATGTTGGGGTTGGGTGACATGGAGCATAACCGCAGGCTGCGGGAAGAACGGGAACAGAAACGGCCAATCATCACCGACACGAAACAGGAAATCGCATTGTGGAACATCTGGATTTACTACCAGAAAGACATCATGCGCCGCCTTGCACAGCAAAAGGGCGCTATGGGCGGCGGCCTTGATGATGATTAACTCATAGGAGGTCTTGAATGAAAGAGAAAATCAACCAGACGGCGGGCAGGCTGAAACAGACTGTCCGGGCGGCAGGTGCTGGAATCGCCACACTTGCCGCCTCTTTTTTTATGTCCGCACCGGCTTATGCGGCTGGGGTGCAGGACAGCCAGATCGTCAAGGGAACCGAGCAGTTGATCGGTGATGTGACAACTTGGTTGATGGTGCTGGCGCCGGTTGTGGCCGGTCTGCTTATCATCTATTTCTGTATCCGGCGCGGCATGGCTGACGAGATGGATCAGAAAAAGTGGAACAACCGCATTGTGGTGGCGGTGGTGTCCTGCATTGGCGCCGTACTCGGTTCCGCCACCCTGAACCTGATTCTCGGCTACTACCAGTAAGCTGGGATACATTCCGTAGTACAGGCGATTTCCGCGCCTTACTAAATAAATCACTTTATTAACAGGAGGAAAAAACTATGGCTAACTTCATCCGCAACACTCAGGTTAAGGCTATGACTTCTATCTGGACTGCCAAGCAGAAGGCCCGTGAGCTGGCCGACCGCACGGCGACGGCGCTGACCGACCGCACCGGTCAGGGAACGCTGGATGTGGCAATCACTGTGCTGATCTCTATCGTCCTGGGCGCCCTGATCCTGGCCGGTCTGTACCTGATCGTGGACGACACCGTGCTGCCCACCATCACCCAGCGCATCAAGGATATGTTCAACTACGGCGGCTGATCGGAACAAGCAGCGGCGGGGCCACCGGCCCCGCCCTAATTTTTAACAGGAGGTTTTTCAATGGAGTTCAAAGCGGAAATCAAAAAGACTTTTACCGGTCCCGACAAACTGCGGGCGGTGTGCAGCGTGATCCTGGATGACTGCTTTCTGGTGAAGAATGTGCGGGTTGTCGAGGGCGAAAAGGGGCTGTTCGTGTCCCTGCCCAGCCGCCGGAATGTCAAGGGCGAGTGGGTGGAGCATTGCTTCCCCATGACGAAGGAGCTGCGGGCGAAACTCTCCGCTGCCGTACTGGAAGCGTATGAGGCTGCCGTGCAGAACGAAGCCGCCGCCGTGTCCTGATTGCCCGCCATATTCCAATCCCTATTGGGGGCGGCCGAGTGCCGCCCCCAGAAAGGAGGTGGTTGCTGATTGGAATATATCTTAGTGCTGCTGATCGTGGCCCTGCTGAATGGAGCAATCGCCTATATTGATGGGCTGATGGAAGGGATTATCCCCCTTACCCTGTATGCAGAGCAGTATATGTCCACTTTGGCTGGGGTCGATCTATTTCAGTCCCTGTTCGACATTGTGTTCGGCTTTGGTGTGTCCCTGATTGTGCTGAAGTTCCTGAAAAAAGGCTTTGAAACCTATGTGCTGTGGTCAGACGGGGATGCCGACGAGGAGCCTATTGCCATTCTCACAAACTTCTTCAAGGCAATGGCCGTGGCAATCTGTTTTCCCACCATGTATGACTGGCTCGCCACGATTGTAGAGGAAATGAGCAACAAAATGTTGGAGGCTATCGGCCTTGCCACCGCTTACGATTGGGCGGGCTGGGTATCCGGCATTTCGACAATGGGACTTGTGACGGCTATCTTTGGCCTGGTATTTGTCATCGTCTATTTCATTCTTTATTTCCAATTCCTGATGCGCGGGCTTGAAATCCTGATTTTGCGAGTGGGTATTCCGTTGGCCTGCGTAGGTCTGATTGACAACGACAAAGGCGTGTTCAAGCCCTACATGAGCAAGTTCTTCCAGTCTGCGCTCTCTGTGGTGATTCAGGTTTCTCTTGCGAAATTGGGGGTTGGCCTGATGATGAATATGCACATTTTCTGGGGCGTGGCCTGTATGATTCTTGCGGTTCGGACACCGAAGTTCCTTCAGGACTTCCTCATTACGACCGGTGGCGGTGGCGGCGGTGCCATTGTCAACAACGCATACCATTCTGTGCGGCTGGTGCAGATGGTCAAGGGCATGGGAAAGTGAGGTGATGGCCGATGGTGACAATGGACGATATTTCAAATGCCATCATCCTGCTCGTGCGAGTTGGTGCGGTAGCCCGTTTTATCTACTGCCTGGTGCGCTTGACCGCAGCCGAGGAACAGGCGGCGCAGTACAAAAAGCGCGCCCGTAACACGGTGATCTTCTACATCATCGCAGAATCCATCTGGCAGATCAAAGACATGATTCTGTACTACTATTCCTGACAGGAGGTGCAAATGGACGAAGATCTGAAACTTTACATTCCTCTGGGCGTAAAGCCGGAGGCCGAGCTGTTTACCGGTTTCGGGAAAAAGCAACTTTTTCAATCCATTGTGGGGTCCCTGGTGATGGGCGGCATAGCGGCGCTGGCCTGGCTCTTTACCGGGAATGTGACCACCACCGTTATCCTGGCTCTGGCCGGTATCTTTGGCTCTGTGATGATGACTACCAAAGACCAGAGCAATTTGTCCGTGGTGGATCAGGTGCAAAATCTGATCCGCTTTTTACGCGGACAGAAAATCTACCCGTATCGTTACGGGGATGAATGGGGGCTTGAGTGATGTACGCAACCATTCCGGTCTACTACCCCTCGCTGGAGGAAGCCGCCCGAAAGGATGAAGCGGCTCTCTGGTGTGACAGCTACAACATCAATATGTCCTGCCGCAACTTCATTCAGGATAAGGCCATGACTGCCTTCAATACCCGTGAACTGGACGCCTTTATCGAAGAATTAGTGCGCTGTTATGGAACAGAGCGGGCGATGTATGTGCTGTCCCGTACCATCCAGTTTTCCGATTGGGACGCGCGGTTCAATCAGGCCGTGCTTGACCGAGCGGGCAAAACGGACTTCCCCGACACAAGAGAGCCGAGGGAGGCACATCAGGTAGACCCGACCACCCGATATGTCACGGAGATTGATCCGTGTGTTGTAAATGCCGTCTTTGTGAAGCTGATGGAGCTTGAGGACGAACAGGAAGAAACCAACCACATGAATGAAATCGAGCAAGATGAGCTTGACGAGGATATGACGGCAGAACTGTGAGGCTGCCGATGGAGCAGATGACATTTCTGGATTTCTTCGCAGGCATCGGCGGTTTCCGCAAGGGCTTTGAGCTATGCGGGATGCGCTGTGTGGGGCATTGTGAGATTGATAAGTATGCCGACCGCAGTTACAGAGCCATTCATGATGTAAAGGAGGATGAATGGTATGCAGCCGACATCACAAAAGTCACCCCCGCAGATCTCCCCAGAGCAGACCTGTGGGCAGGAGGATTCCCGTGTCAAGATATTTCGGTCGCTGGCCGCCAGCGAGGGCTTGACGGAGCAAGAAGTGGACTCTTTTTTACACTTGCTCAACTCATCAAAGGCCAAAGTCCTGAAAATCGACCCACATGGATTGTCCTTGAAAATGTTAAGAATCTCCTATCCATTCATGGAGGATGGGACTTTGCGACCGTTCTCGATACGCTGGCCTCACTCGGCTATCATGTCGAGTACGGACTGCTCAATACAAAGTATTTCGGCCCCCCTCAAAATCGTGAGCGAGTGTTCATTGTCGCTTGCCGACATCCTGGAGCCGGACGCAGACCCAAAATATTTCCTGTCCCCGCAGGCAGTGGCAAAGCTCTTATCCAACTCATAGGGGGGATACAAGGGAAACGGGTGTATGACACAACAGGTATCAGCTGCACATTGACCTCGGAAGGCGGCGGATTTGGGGTAAAGACTGGCCTGTACTTTATTGACCTCTGCAATGGCAATCCCAAACTGACCGATCATGCCCGTTGTATCAAAGCCAAGTATAACAGCGGCATTACCAACCGTGGCGGAGACAATTCCGGTGTTCTGATCTCTCCCGCAGGGATGGACAAGGATGCGATTTTGTCCTTTGTGGACATTTGCACTGGAAAGGCGAAACTTACCAAAGAAGCCCGTTGCATTCTCTCCGCCTATAACCGCACCATCAGTAATTGGGGCGGCAGTTCCGGGGTGTTCTATGGCTGCCGTGCTGTCGTGACCCCGGATCGGGAAGAAAAACGGCAAAACGGACGGAGAATCAAGAACTGCGGAGAGCCGTCCTTCACCATTACGGCGCAGGATCGGCATGGGGTGCTATTTCAGGACTGCGATGAGTGTCCCTACGGTATGCAGATTCGAGAAGCAACAAAGAAAGGCTATGATATTGCCCGCTGCGGCGACAGCATCAACCTCTCTTTCCCAGAGAGCAAGACACGGCGTGGACGGGTTGGCAAAGACCTTGCCACGACGCTGGAAACCTCTTGCAATCAAGGCACGGCGTTTGCCGGGTGCGGCCTGATCCGCAGGCTGACGCCCCGTGAGTGCTGGCGGCTGCAAGGCTTTACGGACGAGATGTTTGATAAGGCGCGGGCGGTCAACAGCGACAATCAACTATACCGGCAAGCCGGTAATTCCGTGACGGTTCCTGTAATCTACGCCATCGGGAAGCAAATCCTTGCTGCACAGAAGGCGTTGGAATGTGGAGAATAAAATGTTTCAGAAAAATTGGAACCCGTGGTCTATTATCATCGGCATGGCGGTCGCAATGACCGCCATCGCCGTATTCTATCGACAAATCCTGTGATGGAGGTGATTCATGCTGGAAACTGACGCATTAAAAGAGAAACTGGAAATGGAAATCCATCGCTTTGCACGACCGCCGGAGGGACTTCCTTCCGGCGATCCGTATTTTGAGCAGCTTCAGACCATGCTCGCAATCCGAGATGAACTGGAAAATATTCCGCTGTGTGATATTCAGCGGAATATGCTGCTTTCGATGGAAAATGTATTGGAATCGGCATGGTCGTTCCGCAACACCCCCGTCCCGGATCGCTGCATGAACCCGAACAATATCAGCGAAGTGGTGTACTACTTCCTTCAGGACAAAGGCACCGAGTACCGGGGCGACCTGCTCTATGAACGGGCCAAAGCGGAATTTGACGCCCGTATGGAAGAACTCACCGCTCTGCCGCCCAAAGAAATTCTTGACCACGCTTACGAGAAAATCATCAAAGAAGATTTCCTCTGCCATCTGGAGGAAGGGTTGGACGAGTGGGAAACGGACGCTCTGTTGTCTTATCCGCAGCCTTTGGCGGCTCTCTACACAGAATGGATGGGAGCCGATTACTCCTGCCTGGACATAGACAGAATCCAAAGCACGGTCAAGCAAGTGGCGGGAAAACGGCTAAACGAACTTCGCCACCATGAGTTTGACATCAACGGTGAGCCACCTGCGGAATTGCGGTACTTCTATGATTTGCATAGCGAGATACTGGACAACCCGGATTTGGAGTGGGTTGGTGATATGGAGCCATGAATCCGCTGATTGTTAAAGGTGTGGTATTCGGGTTGCTGTTGGCTTTTGCTGCGCTCTGGGATATGAAAGAACGAGAAATTCCCAATCTGATTCCTGCCATGATTTTAGTCTGTGGCTTGATAGAGCTGCGCCCCGCCGCTTCTGTGGCGGGGCTTCTTGTTACGGGAGGCCCGTACCTGTTGGCCGCATTGCTGACACATGGGAAAGCCCTTGCCATTGGCGGCGGGGACATTAAGCTGATGGGGGCTTGCGGCTTTGTCCTGGGAGTGTGGCCTGGTCTGCTGCACAGCATTTTATCTCTGTTCCTGGCCGTGCTTACAGGGGTAATGCTGTTTGGGTTTCGCAGGCAGGACTTTTCTTCCATCCGGCTACCCCTTGCCCCGTTCTTCTGCATTGGCGGCGTAACTGCTTATTGGCTTGCGGCTGCGGCCGCTGTAATTTGAACAAATGGAGGTATCAACTTGAACAAGAATATTTTCAGGAACCGGACGATCATCGGTGCGGTTTGCATCCTGCTGGCCGTTCTGGTTTGTTTTGGCATCACGCCCCTTTTCAATGCGGGTTTGAAGGCCCAGACCGAAGCGGTACGGGTAAAAGCCGAGGTGATTCCCCGTGGTACTTATATCACGGCGGATATGGTTGAGGTCTACACCAGAGGCGCATCCGGTATGCCCGACAGCATTGCCACATCGCTTGACGAGGTAGTTGGCCGATATACCGATGTGGAACTTCGCAAGAATACGGATGTAAACACCGGCTGGCTTTCTTCTGAACCACTGACTCAGTACGAGTACCTGACCAAGCTGGACGGTTCCAAAGTGGCGATCTCCGTTACCATTCCCACCTTTGCCAAAGGTGGTTCCGGCAAGGTGGAAGCTGGTGACATCATCATGCTCTTTGCAACCGATAAGGACACAGGAGAAACCACCCAGCCCCCGGAACTCAAGTATGTAGAGGTCCTGGCCGCAACACAGAGTTCCGGCGCCGACAAGGAATATCAGGCGCCCCAGGATGACGAGGAAGAAAATCCCGAAGAATCGCTCCCGTCCACCATTACCCTGCTGGTAAATACCGAACAGGCACAACTCCTTGCGCATTTGGAGGAATCCAACAGTCTGCACCTGGCGTTTGTGTACCGTGGAACCCGTGAGAACGCCGAAAAGTTCCTGGCAGCTCAGGATCAGTTCTTTGTGGAGCCGGAGGAAGATACCGCAGCTCAGGATGGCGAACAGGGTGAGGTATCCGATGATAACAATGTGGCCGACAACACCGGTGATAATGCGGCCGGCAATGAACCCGCAGAGGAACAGGAGGTTGAGAATACCGATGGCGAATAAGCAGAAACAGATGCTTGCCGTGTGGGGCAGCCCTGGGGGCGGGAAAACCGTAACTGCGGTCAAACTGGCCCTGGAATTGTCCAAGCGGAAGAAAAATGTGGTGCTGGTGTTTACCGATGTGACGGCGCCCACGCTTCCGGCTGTGGTCAGCGAGAAGAAACTGCCGGATGTGTCCGTAGGCGAACTGCTGGCGGCTCCCGGAATGACGCAGGAACAGGTTCTCAAGACCTGTGTTCCCTGTGAGAAAAACCCCTATATCAGCTTTCTGGGCTACAAGGCCGGTGAAAATGTCTTTACCCATGCGGAGTACAGCAAGGAAAAGGCGGTGGATATGCTGGTTCTGCTGCGGCACATCGCAGACTATGTGATTGTGGACTGCACCAGCCTTTTGACCGGCAATGTGCTGGCGACCACCGCACTGGAGGTGGCGGATGATGTGCTGCGGGTGTGCAGCTGTGACCTGAAGGCCATCTCCTACTTCTCGTCCTATCTGTCGCTGGTTGCTGACAGAAAGTTCAAACCGGAACAGCACATCAAGGTGCTGTCCAACACGCGCCCTTATCAGGGCGGCAGCGAATACGAGAACTCCTTTGGCGGTGTGAAATACCGGCTGCCGTATCTTTCTTCGTTGGAGGAACAGGCGGCGACGCTGAAACTGCTGGAACCGCTTTCCGGTAAAGAGGCCAAGACCTATGAGCCGGTCATTGCCGCTATTGCCGGGGAGGTGTTCGGAGATGGCAAGTAATATTGACCTGTTCTTCAATACCAGCAGGAACAAGCGTACATTTCCCGAAGTGCTGGCAGAGATTCAGGAATATCTCGCCAGCAAGTATTCGACCCTGATTACCGATAACCCGGAGGAGCAGCACCAGCAGATCACCGCATACATCGCAAAGTATCTCAACGATTACAGTCTGGGCGTTGAGGGCATGAGCCATGAGGAACTGATCGACAAACTCTATACGGAAATGGCCGAGTTCTCCTTCTTGACGCCCTATCTTTTTGCAAATGATGTGGAGGAAATTAACATCAATTCGTGGAAAGATGTGAAAATCACTTATGCGGACGGGCGTGTGGTTCCCACCAAAGATCGGTTCCAGACCCCACAGCACGCTGTTGATGTAATTCGCAGACTCCTTCATAAGTCCGGCATGATTCTGGATAACAGTCAGCCGGGTGTGGTGGGCCATCTCTCCAATAAAATCCGTATCACGGTTCTGGGCAATCCGCTCACGGACAAAGAAAAAGGTGTGGCTGCATCCATTCGTATCGTGAATCCCAAGAAGTTGAGCCGTGATGATTTCATTGGCTACGGGACAGCCACCGCCGAAATGCTGGACTTTCTGGCCGAAGTTCTCCGGTTCGGTTTGTCCATCTGTGTGACTGGTTCCACCGGCAGCGGTAAAACCACGCTGATGAGCTGGATTCTCTCCACCATTCCCAACGAAAAGAGAATCTTCACCATTGAAAATGGGTGCCGCGAATTTGACCTTGTGAAAGAGGACGCCGAAGGAAATGTCATCAACAATGTAGTCCATACCGTTACCCGTTTTTCTGACGATCCCAAGCAGAACTACGATCAGGAGCGCCTTTTGGAGTTTGCCCTGACCTGTAACCCGGACATTGTGTGTGTCGGTGAGATGAAATCGGCCGAGGCTTTCGCCGCACAGGAGGCGGCCCGCACCGGCCACGCAGTTATCACCACCACCCATGCCAATAGCTGCAAAGCAACCTATTACCGCATGGTGACGCTGTGTACCCAGAAATACGACATGGGCGATAAGACCCTGTATAACCTGGTGACAGAAGCGTTTCCTATCGTTCTGTTTGTGAAGAAGCTAGAGGACAACAGCCGCCGCGTCATGGAGATCACTGAATGTGAGATTCTGGAGGACGGCACCCGGCAGCTCCACACCCTCTACCGCTATCATGTGTCGGAAACCTCTATCCAAGATGGCAAGGTAAAGGTGCATGGCGAGTTTCAAAAGGTATCCACGATCTCGGCCAGCCTGCAAAAGCGGCTTTTGGAAAACGGTATGCCGCCCCGTCTGCTGGAGCGTATCGCTGGTGGCGGTGTAAAACTGGATACTGGAAAGACCTGCTAACAAAAGTCAAGTAGAAATTTCAGGTTTTGGGAGCAGCGAAAA
>OLIY01000040.1_pt1 | contig 130791 bp, 126 predicted proteins | sample 1601431 | NCBI WGS metagenome assembly OLIY01 (sample SAMN04168659, study PRJEB22393) | human gut metagenome | biome: human gut microbiome; feature: stool | host: Homo sapiens | collected 2014-05-12
GAGCGTACGACTGATAATCGTAAGGTCGGTGGTTCGAGCCCACTCGGGCCCACCAACAGTCTAAAAGAGATAGATGGGGATATAGCTCAGCTGGGAGAGCGCCTGCCTTGCAAGCAGGAGGTCGCCGGTTCGATCCCGACTATCTCCACCAATTTCGAATTGAAGATGGATGGAAGCGGACAAGAGGTTGTACGTTTCGATCTGGTTTCAAGCGAGACTGGAAATTGCACCTTGAAAACTGAACAATGAAGAATGTGATGAAAGCAAGGCAACAGAGAGGTCTTTCAACGAAAGTTGAGAGAAGTTTGTGATATTTTAATTGTGGAACATCTGAAAAGATGTGGGTAACAATTACAATTTTGCGAAGTAACCTGTAGATTGCCTGCATAATTCAAGAGAACCAAAATCTCTTAGACGAAAGTCGACGCGAAGCGTCACCTTAAGTGTCGTTTCACAAACCAGCGAAGCGTTTGTGAAACGAAGAAGAGGCGACGCGATGGAATGTATGAGTTCTGTTGTTTACAACAGAACGAAGGATATGCAATCCGCGTCGTCTCAAGGTCAAGCTATAAAGAGCGCAAGGGGAATGCCTTGGCATCAGGAGCCGAAGAAGGACGTGACAAGCTGCGATAAGCTTCGGGGAGGAGCAAATATCCGTTGATCCGGAGATTTCCGAATGGGGAAACCCACCAGAGCAATACTCTGGTATCGTGCGTTGAATAAAATAGGCGTACGAAGGGAACGCCCTGAACTGAAACATCTAAGTAGGGGCAGGAAAAGACATCAACCGAGATTCCGCAAGTAGTGGCGAGCGAACGCGGAGGAGGCCAAACCGGAGGATTTATTCACCGGGGTTCGGACTGGCATCACGATCAGAGGTATCTAGAAGAACGGCATGGGAAGGCCGGCCATAGAGGGTGAGAGCCCCGTATTTGAAAGAGAAGACTGACAGCCAGTATCCAGAGTACCGCGGGACACGTGAAACCCCGTGGGAAGATGGGTGGACCACCATCCAAGCCTAAATACTACCTGATGACCGATAGAGGAGCAGTACCGTGAGGGAAAGGTGAAAAGGACCCCGGGAGGGGAGTGAAAGAGAACCTGAAACCTTGTGCTTACAAGCACTCAAAGCACGTTAAAGTGTGATGAGGTACTTTTTGTAGAACGGTCCGGCGAGTTATAGTAACGAGCAAGCTTAAGGTATTCAGTACCGGAGGCGAAGCGAGAGCGAGTCTGAATAGGGCGCATAAAGTTCGTTGCCATAGACCCGAAACCGGGTGACCTAACCATGAGCAGGCTGAAGTGAGAGTAAAATCTCATGGAGGGCCGAACGCACGTTCGTTGCAATGACCGGCGATGACTTGTGGTTAGCGGAGAAATTCCAATCGAACTCGGAGATAGCTGGTTCTCCCCGAAATAGCTTTAGGGCTAGCGTTGATTTAGATTACCGGAGGTAAAGCACTGAATGGGCTAGGGGGCGATAAGCTTACTGAACCCTATCAAACTCTGAATGCCGGCTAATTGATGATCAGCAGTCAGACAGTGTGAGATAAGTTTCATTGTCAAAAGGGAAACAGCCCAGACCTACAGCTAAGGTCCCAAATGTATGCTAAGTGGAAAACGATGTGGAGTTGCGAAAACAACCAGGATGTTGGCTTAGAAGCAGCCATTCATTAAAAGAGTTCGTAATAGATCACTGGTCGAGTGACTCTGCGCGGAAAATATAACGGGGCTAAGTATGCAACCGAAGCTTAGGATGTCCGCAAGGGCGTGGTAGGGGAGCGTCGTGTACGGGGTGAAGTCGCAGCGGAAGCAGCGGTGGACTGTACAGGAGTGAGAATGCCGGAATGAGTAGCGAGAATTATGTGGGAATCATAATGGCCGAAAATCTAAGGTTTCTTGGGGAAGGTTCGTCCGCCCAAGGTAAGCCGGGAGCTAAGGCGAGGCCGCGAGGCGTAGTCGATGCACATACGGTAGAAATTCCGTAGCCACCGAACTTTAAACCAGAAGGACACTTTCAGATAGCGGGACCCAGCCGTTGGTAGAGCTGGGCGCAAGGGACCGAAATATAGTAGGGAAGTCCGCGATGCTGGGAGGCGAGAAAAGCTCTGGTGTACACTAAGGTGCCCGTACCGCAAACCGACACAGGTAGATGAGGAGAGAATCCTAAGGCCAACGGGAGAAGGGTTGTTAAGGAACTCGGCAAATTGACCCCGTAACTTCGGAAGAAGGGGAGCCTCGAAAGAGGCCGCAGTGAATAGGCCCAAGCAACTGTTTACCAAAAACACAGGTCTATGCTAAATCGAAAGATGACGTATATGGGCTGACGCCTGCCCGGTGCCGGAAGGTTAAGAGGAGAGCTTAGCGCAAGCGAAGGTTTGAATTGAAGCCCCGGTAAACGGCGGCCGTAACTATAACGGTCCTAAGGTAGCGAAATTCCTTGTCAGGTAAGTTCTGACCCGCACGAATGGCGTAATGATTTGGGCACTGTCTCGACAGCCCGCCCGGCGAAATTGTAGTACTGGTGAAGATGCCAGTTACCCGCAACTAGACGGAAAGACCCCATGGAGCTTTACTGCAGTTTAATACTGGGAATCGGTAATTCATGTACAGGATAGGTGGGAGACTGAGAAGCATGGCCGTCAGGTCGTGTGGAGTCACCGGTGGGATACCACTCTTGGATTGCTGGTTTCCTAACCTGCGGCCCTGAATCGGGTCGGGGGACACTGTTAGACGGGCAGTTTGACTGGGGCGGTCGCCTCCAAAAGAGTAACGGAGGCGCTCAAAGGTTCGTTCAGCACGGACGGAAATCGTGCATTGAGTGTAAACGCATAAACGAGCCTAACTGCGAGACCGACGGGTCGAGCAGTAACGAAAGTTGGAGTTAGTGATCCGGTGGTATGTGAGTGGAAATGCCATCGCTCAACGGATAAAAGCTACCCTGGGGATAACAGGCTGATCTCCCCCAAGCGTCCACAGCGACGGGGAGGTTTGGCACCTCGATGTCGGCTCGTCGCATCCTGGGGCTGTATTCGGTCCCAAGGGTTTGGCTGTTCGCCAATTAAAGCGGCACGCGAGCTGGGTTCAGAACGTCGTGAGACAGTTCGGTCCCTATCTGTTGCGGGCGTAAGAGATTTGAAGGGAGCTGTCCTTAGTACGAGAGGACCGGGATGGACGTACCTCTGGTGCACCAGTTGTCCTGCCAAGGGCATAGCTGGGTAGCTATGTACGGACGAGATAAACGCTGAAAGCATCTAAGCGTGAAACTCTCCCTAAGATGAGATCTCTCATCCATTATGGAGTAAGGGCCCAGAAAGACGATCTGGTTGATAGGCCGGAGGTGGAAGCGCGGTAACGTGTGTAGCTGACCGGTACTAATAGCCCGAGGGCTTGACCTACAATTTGCAGGCAATCTTAGCCTTCTCCGTTCACTTCTTCATTGTTCGGTTTTGAAGGTGCAAACCTTCAATTGAATAGTTGGTGCTGATTAGGGCGAGGGTCCACCCGTTCCCATCCCGAACACGGAAGTTAAGCTCGCTTCTGCTGACAATACTTGGCTGGAGACGGCCCGGAAAGATAGGTAGCGCCAACACAAAAGCCTGTGACATTTGTCACAGGCTTTTGGCTTATATGGGAGTACGGTTCGGTATGCCTGCGGCATCTTTCCGTGACATAGAGTATTTGCCTGATTGACGTCTGCTGCAGTAGATGGTATATTGGTGGTGAACTTATACGGAGGGAATACATATGGAGCAGAAACAGCTAAAAATGTGGCTGCCCTCATTTTTGACTTGGCGGGCCGAGCGTGTATTGCAGAAACAAGCAGAGATGGGTTATCTGCTTATAGCTGTAGAAAATTTTGGAAGCTTCTATACATTCTCCTTTGAGAGTGCGCCGCCATTGCCGCGGCGGTTCTATGTATTCCGACAGGACGATATCGGAAAGTGGGGCGCACACGGAAGATCTCCGAAAGAAATCGCCGAGGAGGAGATCAGCCCCTATTGTGCAGAGATCTTCGAATGCAGCGATAGCTGCTCCTTTGTGGCGGAATTACGGCAGGATGTGCCGGATGACGTAATAAGCAAAACCGTTGAAAGACGGATGCGGAACACAGCAAAGTATCATGTGGAGCTTTTTGCAATTTGGCTATTGCTGCCAGTGATATGCCTCATTGTAGTGACCGTAACGAATACGCCATGGGAGTGGGGGAATAAGACAGCATATGCAATGCTTATGGGCGCGCTGCTGATGTATCATGCTGCGGCATCAATAATAAGTTATATACACCGATAAAAAGCACCCGCAAGGGTGCTTTTTATTTGCTCCAGTGCTTCAGCTTCGGCAGTGTCTGGCTGAAGTAGGTTCTGGCCTGCTCCGGAGGGAACTGCTCGTTGGACATATGGGTGACGAGAAACTCCAGGAGCTGCTCCATGCTGTCATAGGTGAACTTGCTGTCGGTATAGCACCACTTACAGTAGTCCTCGTTGAAGCTGCCGTCCAGATCCCGGCTGATGACCTCATCACTGTCCAAGGGCATACCACAGCACTGACAGATCAGCTTGCGAGGGTCACCCAGCAGATGATTGATGGAGGTATCAAACAGTGCGGACAACTGCTTTAATGTTTCCGGGTTGGGGACGGACTCGCCGTTTTCCCAGCGGGAGACAGCCTGTCGTGTGACGGCCAGCTTTTCAGACAGCTGATCCTGTGTCATATTGTGCCTTTGCCGTAATTCCTTCAAGACATCCTTTGCTTCCATTGCTATACCTCCCGTATGTACTGCCGCCAGTATAACAGGAAGGTGGATCGTTGGCAAGCAATTATCTATTGCGTGGGGAATAAACTGTATTTAGATATTCTGTAAAGTATAAATACATTACAGAATGACTTTACTTCACAAAAGAAGAAAAGGGTACCACGGCGGGCGGAATGGCGACATCGGACAGGCGTTTTTCCATCCAGACCACGTCGTACCAGGTGTCAAACTTGTATCCGCAGCGGTGGAAGGTGCCCACGATTTCGTAGCCGCGCCGGGTATGGAAATCAATGCTGGCGCGAGTCAGGTGGGGGTCGCCGTCCGAAACAGGTGCGGTGATGCAGGCGTACAGCACCTGTACATTCTGAGCGCGGGAGGCGTCCTCCAGCGCGTGGTACAGCCGGGTGCCAAAACCACCGCGACGGCAGTCCTGCCGCAGATAGATGCTGGTTTCCGCCGCCCAGGCGTAGGCTGCGCGGCTGCCCAACTGTCCGGTGTAGGCATAGCCCACGATCTCGCCATCGCGTTCTATGACCAGGTAAGGATGCGTGTGCAGTGTGTTTTTAATACGCTGGCGGAAGTCATCCAGCGTGGGCACTTCATATTCAAAGGTGATGGCGGTTTCGATGACATAGGGCGCATAGATATCCAGCAGCGCCGGGGCGTCATCAGAGACTGCGGGGCGGATATGTATCATATGCAACACCTTCTTTCGCTTTGTTGCGTTTGATTATACTATGGGAACGGTACCGGTGCAATAGATAAAAAACGCTAAAAAATGTAGGAGTTTTACAAAAAAATTCTTCCCAAAATCCGACAGATATGGTATACTACTCCCGATTTAATATTTGAGAACAGACCGTGGTCTGTTGTCATTTTCCAAGTGGAAAATGACAACTTCTGCAAACACACGAACGAAGGGAAGTGAGGGAACTTGAGCGAGCTGCTGCGTATGGAGCATATCAGCAAGCGGTTTGGTGATTTTTACGCCAACAAGGATATCAGCCTGACCGTCAACCGCGGCGAGGTACTGACCCTGCTGGGTGAGAACGGTGCCGGTAAGTCCACGTTGATGAACATTCTCATCGGCCTTTATCAGCCCACGGAGGGAAAGATATTCCTCAATGGCAAAGAGGTGCGGATCGAGTCCCCCAGCCAGGCAGTCAAGCTGGGAATCGGCATGGTGCACCAGCACTTTATGCTGGTGGAGGCAATGACTGTCTTTGAAAATATCATCCTGGGCGACAAGCACGCCAAGGGCCTGTTTATCGACCGGGCGGCTCGCCGCAAGGAGATCGAGGAGCTGTCTGCCAAGTACGGCCTGGACGTGCAGCTGGACAAGCTTATCACCGAGATATCCGTGGGCGAACAGCAACGCACCGAGATACTGAAGGCGCTGTACCACGGTGCGGAGCTGCTGATCCTGGACGAACCCTCTGCCGCACTGACCGATATCGAGGTCGAGGGTTTGTTTGCCATTATGCAGAAGCTCATCGGCGAAGGGAAGAGTATTATCTTCATCAGCCACAAAATGCGCGAGGTCCTGCATATCTCTGACCGCATCACCGTCCTGCGTCTGGGCGAGGTGGTGGGCACCGTGGCCCGCGCTGATACCGATGGTCAGAAACTGGCCAATATGATGATCGGTAAGGAACTGACCGAGTCACAGTACGAGAAGGTGGATGCCTCCGGCGCTGAGGTCGTGGCGTCTCTGGACCATGTGGACTATGACAAGGAACATAAGCACAGCGGTGTCAACGATATGACCCTGCAGATCCGCAGCGGTGAGATCGTAGGAATCGCCGGCGTGGACGGCAATGGTCAGACCCAGCTGGCGCAGCTGATCACCGGCGTTATCACGCCTCAAGGCGGCAAGATATACCTGAAGGATAGGAGCGTAGCGGTCTTCGACCCCCATTCTTTCATTACAGACGGCGTTTCCCACGTTCCTGAGGACCGCAACGCGCAGGGCCTGGTGGGAGATATGTCCATTGCGGAGAATTTGGTGCTCAAGGAGACCGATTCTCCCAGGTTCAGCCGGGGAAAGGGCCTGCGGCTGAACAAGCGCGCTATTCACGACTATGCCGAGGAGATGGTGCAGAAGTACGACGTGCGCTGCACCTCTGTGGGGCAGACGGTCCGCAGCCTGTCCGGTGGCAACCAGCAGAAGGTCATCCTGGCCCGTGAGCTGGAGTCCCAGCCGTCCCTGCTGGTGATGGCGCATCCCACCCGCGGCCTGGATATCGGCGCGGCCAGCTTTGTTCATGAGCAGATGATCGCTGCCCGTGAGCGCGGTGTAGGAATTCTGCTGATCAGCGCAGACTTCGATGAGATATTGGAGATGTCCGACCGCATCCTGGTCTGCTTTGAGGGGCAGATCATGGGCGAATTCTCCGGAAAAAACCCACCCATCGAGGAAATCAGCCTCGCCATGACGGGCAAGTGAGGGGAGGAGCTGCGATATGGAAAAGTTAAAACGTTCTCTGGGCAGCTTCGTTGTCCCGCTGCTGTCCATTATCCTGGCCTTTGTGATCGGCGGTATCATCATGGCGGCGCTGGGTGCCAATCCCTTTGACGCGGTGAAGTACCTTTTCCAGGGAGCTTTCGGCTCCAAGGCCAATATTGGCACGACACTTACCAAGGCCACACCTCTGATGTTCACCTCTCTGTGTGCCTGTTTCGCGTACAAGTGCGGTGTGTTCAACCTGGGCGGTGAAGGCCAGTTTCTCATGGGTTCCATCGCCGCATTCGTTACGGCGTATTTCTCCGGTGTTACCGGCTTTGCCGGTGTGCTGCTGGCGCTGCTGGCCGGTACGCTGGCCGGCGGTATCTGGGGCATGATCCCCGGCCTGCTGAAGATCGGCCGCGGCCAGAACGAGATGATCATCTCCATCATGCTCAACTATGTAGCTACCTTGTTTATGGGCGTGCTGTACACCAGCTGGATCCGCGACGCCAGCGTGCCCCAGACCCCCGCGGTGGACGACCTGGTGAAGCTGCCCCGTGTAATCACCGGAATGCGCTTTACCTGGGGCTTTGTCATCGCCGTGGTGGTGGGCCTGGTGCTGTATTACGTGCTGTTCTGGACCAGCGGCGGCTTCAAGCTGCGGGCGGTGGGCTATAACATGACCGCCAGCCGCTTTAATGGTATCCATGTGAAGCGCTGTATGCTGACCAGCTTCATTATCTCCGGGGCCATTGCCGGCCTGGGCGGCGGCGCAGAGCTGCTGGGTACCCAGTTCCGGCTGATCAACGGCTTCGGGGCGGGCTACGGTTTTGACGGTGTGGCTATGGCACTGATCGGCCAGCTGCACCCCATCGCGACGATGGTGGTGGCATTGTTCTTTGCTGTGCTGCGTGTGGGTTCCACCACTATGCAGGCGGCCACCGGTGTTCCCACCAGCGTTTCCGATATCATCCAGGCGCTGGTCATCGTGTTCTCCGTGGCCGGTATGGCGCTGACCAAGCTGCCTGAATTCCAGGCGTGGAAGGATCGCGTGTTCTCCAAGAGAAAGGCGGGTGACAAGTAATGGATTGGATCTCCAGCTTACTGTTGGCAACGGTTCGGCTTGCCATCCCTCTGCTGCTTATCTCACTGGCCGAGTTGTACGGCCAGCGGGCCGGCATGGTGAATATCGGCCTGGAGGGCCTGGCTGCCATCGGCGCGCTGGTGGGCTTTCTGATGTGCTACATTACCGGCTCCAACTGGATCGGTCTGCTGTGCGGTGCGTTGGCGGGCCTGCTGGTCAATATGATCTACGCCTTTTCAACCGTCACCCTCTGCGCGGACCATACGGTCTATGGCATGGCCATCAACATATTCGCTCCGGCGCTGGCGTCGTTTATCTACCGCATCGTGTTCGGTACCGGTTCAGACCTGAAGCAGATTATTACCATGCCCAGCATTGCTATTCCCGGCCTGAAGGACATCCCGGTCATCGGGCCACTGCTGTTTGATCAGAGTCCCATGGTCTATCTGACGCTGCTGTTGGTGGTGTTCACCTCCATTTTCTTCAACCGTACCCGTGCTGGATTGAGCTATAAATCCGTGGGAGAGCATCCGCAGGCGGCCGCTACGCTGGGTATCAATGTCATCGGCGTGAAGTATCTGGCCTGCATGATCTGCGGTGCGCTGGCTGGACTGGGCGGCGCGTACCTGACCACCTGCTATTCCAGCACCTACACCGACGGTATCGTGGCCGGCCGCGGCTTCATCGCCCTGGCTGCCGTGATCTTTGGTCGCTGGAGTGCCGGCGGCATCCTGCTGGCCTGCCTGTTCTTCGGCTTCTGCGATGCGCTGCAGATCCGGCTTCAGGTCTCCGGCATCGCCATCCCGTACCAGTTCTTCCAGATGATCCCCTATGTGGCCACCGTGGTCGTCCTCTCCGTCATCGGTACGAAGCAGGCGGGACCCAAGGCCAATGGACAGCCCTATCGCCGCGAACAGCGGTGACATGACAGTAATGATGTCCGCAAGGACGTTGTTATAGAACAAAGAGCAAGTCACAAAAAACAAGGAGGAAAACCATGAAAAAGTTTCTTGCACTGCTGCTGGCGCTCGCTATGACGCTGGCCCTCGTCGCCTGCGGCGAGAAGAAGGACGACACCAAGACGGACGGCGCCGGTGATGGCGAGAAGACCTACAAGGTCGCCATGATCTGCGACTCCAGCATCAACGACGGCGGTTGGGGCGCTGCCTGCTACAACGCCATGGTCAAGGCTGCTGAGGACAAGGGCTGGACCTACGACGTCACCGACTCCATCTCCCAGGATCAGTATTACGAGACCATCGTTGCCTTCTGCAACCTGGGCTACGACATGATCTATGCTCCCGGCAACCAGTACACCGATGCGGTCCTGCAGGCTGCTGAGGAGTATCCCGACATCGCCTTCGCTCTGCTGAACGGCGCTGAGTCCACCCCCGAAAAGGCCGCTAACGGCAATGTCGCGTCTCTGCTGCCCAACGCTGAGCAGATCGGCTGGATCGCCGGCGCTCTGGCCGGTCTGATGACCGAGTCCGGCAAACTGGGCTTCATCGGCGGTATGGAGCTGGATACCACCAAGGGCAAGATCGCGGGCTTCGAGGCTGCTGCCAAGTATGTTGGCGAGCAGGAGGGCAAGACCGTTGAGCTGCTGGCTGTTCCCTATGCCAACTCCTTCTCCGATGCCCCTAAGGGCAAGGAGTTCGCCACTGAGCTGATCTCCCAGGGCGCTGACGTGTTCTTCGGCGATGCTTCCGCCGTTGACTCCGGTGCCCGTGAGGCCATCGACGCCGCCAATGAGAAGGCCGGCGCCATCAAGATCTACGACATCGGCCAGCCTGCCGATATCCTGGGTCAGAACCCCTGCATCATTTGCTCCCAGGTCACCGATAACGCCGCTATGATCGGTGTCTGCATGGAGGCTGTTGTGGCCGGTACCTTCGGCGGCAACACCATCTTCGGCACGCTGGAGAACGGCGCCCTGTCCGCCGGTGCCATCAATACCGAGCTGGTTCCCGCTGAGAAGGTGGAGAAGTATAACGCCTATCTGCAGCAGATGATGGACGGCACCTTCATGAAGTAAGCTGTCATTCCTTTGATATCCCCCGGCCAGCGGCCGGGGGATATCTTTTCTGCATATAAAAAAAGACACGGTATATGGATCCTCCATCCATTTCCGTGTCTTTTTCCTGTTGTAAGCTTTGGGGTTCGGACTTTTGCGTGTAACGGGGTTCAGCACGCCCCAGGTGCCTCGCTGCACAGCGTCACGCCGGCGCTTCTCTTTTTTCGAGAGTTTTTCATAAGGGATGAACTTCTCCACAGGTATGCTCCTTTCAAACGCTTTCCACCATCATACCAGACCTTACACCGTTTGTCAAAGGAGCGCGCTTATTTCACTCTGCCAATATCTCCTCCGCCACTGACCGGCGCGTAACGCACCGGTCCATGGCCTGCTTTTCGATATAGCGGTGGGCCTCCTGCTCCGTCATGCCCTGCTTGTCGATCAGTGCCCATTTAGCCCGGTTCACCAGCCGTATCTCCGCCATGCGCTCCTCGATGGTGGCAGTCTTTTCTTCCATACGCCGCAGGCGCTCTCGTGTGCCGCACAGCAGCTGCATGGATTGCAGCAGCAGCGGCGGCGTGGTGGGCTTTTGCAGCAGCAGGATGCCTTGAGGCGCCAGCCGTGCCGCCAGATCCGGATAGTGTTCCGCCTTCACCAGCAGCAGCACACCGGCGCTGGATTTGTCGATGATGTGCAGCGCCAGCTTTGTACCGAATTCATCCGGCAGCGGCGTACTGATGACCACGATGTCGAAAGGCCTCTCCAGCAGGGCACGCCGTGCCTCAGACACGCTGCCTGCGGCACACATCGGGTCGTACCGATCCTCCGGCAGCATTTCACGCAGGGACATATGGAACTTGGCCGCGGCAGCGACCACCAGCACGCTGTACGTCCGGCGGCTGTCCTCCATATGCGTCCCTCCTCTCCAAAGCAGACCGGCTCAGTGGGTGTACTGCTGTATAATGGCCTTGGGTAAGTGCTCTGCGATAAATGCGCTGGATGCAGCCAGTGATCTGGCGTCCTCCAGAGTCTCCGGCAGCGTGTGGAAACGTGCCTTTACATCGTTAGCCGCCGTGTAGAAATTCACATCCGCGGCTTCCGGCAGCACCAGATGCCGCGTTACACCGTCCAGGCCGGCGCGGATCAGCAACGTAAAGGCCAGATACGGGCTGCACAGCGGATCGGGAGAGCGCAGCTCCGCGCGGCGGTACTCGCCCTGCGCGGCAGGGATGCGTATCAGCTGACTGCGGTTTTCGCTGGACCAGGAGATATATCGCGGTGCTTTGCTGCTGCCAAAGCGGTGATACGACTCCTCCCGCGTGTTCAGGAACACCGTCATCTCAGCAATATGGGCCAGAATACCGGCGATGATCTGTGGCATTACCTCTGCGCCGTCGCGGCTCTTGGCGGAGATGTTGATGTGCATCCCGTTGCCCGGCTGTCCCATCAGCGGCTTGGGAGAGAAGTCGGCTGCCAGGCCGTTTCGCACCGCCACGGAATTGACGACAGCCTTAAAGGTCACGGCGTTATCCGCCGCCGTCAGGGGATCGGAATAGCGAAAGTCGATCTCGTTTTGCCCGGGGCCCTGCTCATGGTGAGAGCACTCCGGCCGTATCCCCATCTGCTCCAGCGTCAGGCAGATCTCACGCCGTACGTTCTCGCCCTTGTCCTCCGGTGCGATGTCCATGTATCCTGCGTTGTCGTAGGGGATGTGGGTCGCTTCACCGTTTTCGTCCCGGCGGAAGAGATAGAACTCCATCTCCGTGCCGAAGGAGAAACGGATGCCCAGTGCTTCCGCGTCCGCCACCGCCTGACGCAGCAGCGCGCGGCAGTCGGCCTCGAAGGCGGCGCCATCGGGCCGCAGCACGTGGCAGAACATCCGCGCCACTCGGCCGTGATCCGGCCGCCAGGGCAGCATACAGAGGGTGCTGCTGTCCGGATGCAGAAACAGGTCCGAGTGGACCTCGTCGCCGAAGCCGGGCACAGCGGAGGCATCGAAAGCGATGCCGTAGCTGAAGGCCCGGTCCAACTCATCCGGCAAAATAGATATATTTTTCTGGCTGCCGAAAATATCGCAGAAGGCCAGACGCAGGAATTTTACATCCTCCTCCGCCGTAAACTGCCTGATCTCATCCACTGTGTACTCCATCGTGCTCCTGCCTTTCTCAGTTGGCTACATACATCTGCTGATAGGGGTTTTTGCTGTCCGGTGTGATAACGGTATAGTTGTCGCGGAGCATCGCCTCCGCGTCACGGTCAAACAGACGGCAGTACTCCCGCACATAGGGTGCGATCTCCGCCATATCTTCCGCCGTGGCGTTGTGCAGCGTGACCTGATCCGGAAACCGTATGCTGCTCACGTCACCGCGGAAAACCATTTTTCCGCCGTGCATTCCTGTGCAGGGGAAGAAGTGTACTATCGGCCGGCCGTCGGTGTGCAGGCCCAGCACCAAAATCAGCCCGCCGGCCTGGTATTCGCCCAGAAAGCTGCCGGCCCGCCCGCCGATGACGATCACCGGCTTATGCTGCTTATAGGCTTTCATGTGTATCCCGGCGCGGTAGCCCGCATTGTCCCGGATAAATATCTCACCGCCCCGCATGGCGTACCCCGCAGCGTCGCCGGTGCTGCCGTGGATCACGATGCGTCCGGCACTCATGGTGTCGCCCACCGCGTCCTGTGCATTGCCGTTTACGGTAATAGAACCGCCGCCCAGATAGGCGCCCAGCGCATTGCCGGGGATGCCGTCGATCTCCAGCCGTTTGCTGCTCATACCGGCGGCGATGAACCGCTGGCCCTGGCAGGCACAGATACGGCATTCCTTCCCGGCGTGGCGTATCGTTTCGTTCAGTTGAGAGAAGGACAGACCACTCGCCTCTATGAAATCCATATTGTACCACTCCTTTCGAGGGTTTTCCATTATTTTTCCTATAAATATCGCTTTTTCGACAGACCTTATTCACCGGCGTGGGCAATTCCCAGAATTTCCAGTTCTTTTTCATTCAGGTGAATACCCCGCAGCATGACCCGGTTGCCCCGCAGCGCCTCGATGGAGTTGATGCCCATACCGCCCATCATCTCCTTGATCTCGTGCTTCCATGCGGTTACCAGGTTTACCAGCCGCGCCGCGGCCTCCTCGGGGTCCAGACGCTTCACCAGCTCCGGACGCTGTGTGGCGATGCCCCAGCAGCACCGGCCTGTCTGGCAGGAACGGCACAAGTGGCACCCCATGGCCAGCAGTGCCGCGGTGGCAATGTAACAGGCATCCGCGCCCAGAGCAATGGCCTTGACCACGTCGGCAGCGGAGCGTATGCTGCCTCCGGCGATCAGGGATACGCTGCTGCGTATGCCCTCGTCCCGCAGCCGCTGGTCTACCGCCGCCAGCGCCAGCTCAATGGGAATACCCACATTGTCCCGTATTCGGGTGGGCGCCGCGCCGGTGCCGCCCCGAAAGCCGTCGATGGCGATGATATCCGCACCGCTGCGGGCGATGCCGCTGGCGATGGCGGCGATGTTGTGTACCGCCGCCACTTTGACGATGATCGGCTTTTTGTACGCCGTGGCTTCCTTTAGAGAGTACACCAGTTGCCGTAGGTCCTCAATGGAGTAAATGTCGTGGTGCGGAGCAGGGGAGATGGCATCCGCGCCCTCTGGTATCATCCGTGTTTTGGACACGTCGCCCACGATCTTTGCGCCAGGCAGATGTCCGCCGATACCGGGTTTGGCGCCCTGGCCCATTTTGATCTCGATGGCCGCGCCGGTGTTCAGGTATGTCTCATCGACGCCGAAACGGCCGGAGGCCACCTGTACGATAGTGTTGGCGCCGTAGGGATAGAAATCCCGGTGCAGTCCGCCCTCGCCGGTGTTGTAGCAGATGCCCAACTCCCGGGCAGCCTTGGCCAGTGCCGCATGGGCGTTGTAGCTGATGGAGCCATAGCTCATGGCCGAAAACAGAATGGGCACCGACAGCTCCAACTGCGGCGGTATTTCGGTGCATAGGCTGCCGTCACCGTTCCGTCGGACGGCCTCCGGCTTCTTGCCCAGGAATACCCGCGTCTCCATGGGCTCCCGCAGGGGATCGATGGGCGGGTTCGTCACCTGTGAGGCGTTGATGAGGATACGGTCCCAGTATACCGGCAGGGGCTGGGGGTTGCCCATGGAGCTCAGCAGCACGCCGCCGGTGGACGCTTGCTTGTATATCTCCTTGATGGTGGCGCAGGACCAGTTTGCGTTTTCCCGCAGGCAGTTGTCGCTTTTTACGATCTTAATGGCGTGGGTGGGACAGAAGGACACACAGCGCTGACAGTTGACACACTTGCTCTCGTCGCTGACCATGACCTTCCCATCCGCGTTATAGGTGTGCACGCCGTTGGCGCACTGGGATTCGCAGATGCGGCAGCGGGTGCACCGTGCGTCGTTTCGTACCACTTCAAATTCCGGTATGATGTAGTCAAGAGCCATCAATAGGCACCTTCTTTCACTTTCACGATAAACGGCTCGCCGCCCATGGGCGCATACAGGTTCTCCGCATCCGGGGCCATGACCCGTATGGCGGCCTCCTCACTGGCGATAAATACCTTGTCGTCCTTTTCCGCCGTTACCATGGAGCGCAGCTTCAGCCGGTCGTTCAGCGCCATCAGTCCGCCGTTGAACCCCAGAATGATGGAGAATGGTCCGGTGATGAGCAGGCTGGGGTATATGGTCCGCAGATAGGTCAGCTGCCGTGCCGCGGCCGGCTCTCTGGTGCGTATGGTACTCCAGAAGGGCGCCGCGATCACCGACGCCATTTCCTCCAGCGTCAGCCCCTGCCGCCGCAGCAGATAGTCGGCGATATAGGTGATGACCTCCGTATCCGTCTGCAGATTGCATTTGTAGCCATACATCTCAATACAGCGCCGATTGGCGTCGTAGGAGGATATCTCTCCGTTGTGGACGATGGACCAGTCCAGCAGGGAAAAGGGGTGCGCGCCGCCCCACCAGCCGGGGGTATTGGTGGGATAGCGCCCATGGGCCGTCCAAGTGTATCCCTCATATTCCTCCAGCCGGTAGAAGCGTCCCACATCCTCGGGATATCCTACGGCCTTGAAGGTCCCCATGTTCTTTCCACTGGAGAATACGTATGCGCCCTTCAGCTTGGTGTTGATATCCATCACGGTCCGTGCCACGAACTCCTTTTCGTCTAATTGTAGCCGTGCCAGTACCGAATTAAGGGGCCGCACAAAGTACCGCCAGATGTGGGGAATGTCCGTGATCTCCGGGATGATGCGGATGGGGATCAGCTCCGCGTCTACGAGCTCAAATCCCTCCTTCAGCATAGCCTCGCACTCCCGCCGGGTGGTGTTATCATCAAAAAAGATGTGGAAGGCGTATTCCTCCCGGTGTTCCGGGTAGATGCCGTAGGCGGCGAAGCCGCCTCCCAGACCGTTGGACCGATCATGCATGGGGACCATGCTCCTGATGATGTCCTCACCGGTCATGCGCCGCCCCTCCCGGGAAATGACCGCCGAAATGGCGCACCCGGATGGGATACGTACCTGTCCCTCCAGCTTCATAGTTTCTCACCCTTTCTTTATGTGCTTCCGTAGGTTCCAGCCGTTCCACGGAGTGATCCGCTGAAAAGCCGCCCCGGAAAGCAAAAAACGCCCATCCGGCAGGGACAAATGTCCTGCTCGGATGAACGCCTTTGCTCATCATGGTTCGGCATTATAGCATCAGATGTGCATAAAGTCAATGAATAAAACGCCAAAAATTGTGTAAAAAGCTGATTGACAAATCCGTCACAACCGCCTATAATTTCGCACATCAAAGGCAAAGGCGTCTTGAAGCTGCGGGCTTCCTGACGCCTTTTTCTATTTTCCAAATCTACAAAAGATCGGGGTGGAACACATGAAAACCGTATCGGACATTTTCGGCACACTGGTATTTGACGACCGACAGATGAAAGCACGCCTTCCCCATGACGTCTATATTTCCCTGAAGAAGACCATTGACGAGGGCGGAAGCCTGGACAACCAGGTAGCGAATGTGGTGGCGGATGCCATGAAGGATTGGGCCATCGAGCACGGCGCGACCCACTTTACCCATTGGTTCCAGCCGCTGACCGGCATTACTGCCGAGAAGCACGACAGCTTTATTACCCCCTCGCCGGATGGCGGCGTCATCATGGAGTTCTCCGGTAAAGAGTTGATCCAGGGTGAGCCGGATGCCTCCAGCTTTCCCTCCGGCGGCCTGCGTGCTACCTTCGAGGCCCGGGGCTACACCGCCTGGGATCCTACCTCTTACGCTTTTATCAAGGACAAGGCACTGTGTATCCCCACGGCATTCTGCTCCTACGGCGGTGAGGCGCTGGATAAAAAAACCCCGCTGCTGCGCTCCATGCAGGCCCTGAACAAGCAGGCCATGCGTGTCCTGAAGCTGTTTGGCAACACGGATGTCAAATGTGTTCGCACCTCTGTCGGCCCCGAGCAGGAGTATTTCCTGGTGGACCGCGCCATGTACCGCAAGCGCAAGGATCTGATCTTCTGCGGCCGCACGCTGTTCGGTGCCAGACCCCCCAAGGGTCAGGAGATGGATGACCATTACTTCGGCGCTATCAAGCCTCGTGTGGCCGAGTATATGGCCGATTTGAATGAGGAGCTCTGGAAGCTGGGTATTCTGGCCAAGACGGAGCACAATGAGGTGGCCCCGGCCCAGCATGAGCTGGCGCCCATCTACACCACCACAAATATCGCCACCGATCACAACCAGCTGACCATGGAGATCATGCAGAAGGTGGCTGCCCGCCACGGGCTGGTCTGTCTGCTGCATGAAAAGCCCTTTGACGGTGTCAATGGCTCCGGCAAGCACAACAACTGGTCTATGGCCACGGATACCGGTGTGAACCTGCTGACTCCCGGTGAGACACCCCACGAAAACGCCCAGTTCCTGCTGTTCCTGTGTGCCGTTATTCAGGCAGTGGATGACTATCAAGACCTGCTGCGTATCTCTGTGGCCACCGCCGGCAATGATCACCGTCTGGGCGCCAACGAGGCACCGCCCGCTGTGGTGTCCATCTTCCTGGGCGACGAGCTGACGGCTATTCTGGATGCCATCGAGAAGGATGAGCCGTACAGCGGCACGGAAAAGACCGTGATGAAGCTGGGAGCCCATGTGCTGCCCAAATTCCTGCGTGATACCACCGACCGAAACCGGACGTCACCCTTTGCGTTCACCGGCAATAAGTTCGAGTTCCGTATGCTTGGCTCCGCCAACTCCATTGCCTGCTGCAACATCATGCTCAACGCCGCCGTGGCGGAGTCTCTGCGTCAGTACGCGGACAAGCTGGAGAAGGCCAAGGACTTTGACGCAGCACTGCATAGTCTGATCCGGCAGACCATCAAGGAGCACAAGCGCATTATTTTCAACGGCAACGGTTATGACGATGCCTGGATCAAGGAGGCTACCGAGGTCCGCGGCCTGTTGAACCTGCGTACCACGCCGGACGCTATGCCCTATCTGCTGCACGAGAAGAACGTGAAAATGCTCACGTCCCTGAAGGTCATGTCCGAGGCGGAGATACGCTCCCGCTATGAGATCACGCTGGACAACTACCGCAAGATCGTCAATATCGAGGCCGAAACGATGGTGGATATGGCCCGCCGTCAGATCCTGCCCGCCGTGGAGAAGTTCTCCTCTAAGCTGGCGCAGGATATCGCCGTAAAGAAGTCCATCGCGCCGGTGGTGTCCGGCATTTATGAGACGACGCTGGTCACGCGCCTGTCCGATCTGGTAGAGGATATCGACGCTGCCGTGGAGGACCTGGCTGCCGCGCTGGCCACTTTCCATAAGATCGATGATGTGACCGAGAGCGCCAACATGGTCCGCGACGTGCTGCTGCCCAAGATGGCGGCGCTGCGCGCCCCCTGTGACGAGGCCGAGCAGCGCACGGCCGAGGGCTGCTGGCCATTCCCCACCTACGGCGATCTGCTGTTTGGCGTGGAGTAACTTTGCTTCCGATCCCACCGGGCTCCGCCAGGCCCTGTGGTTCCGTACCCTTGCAAACGGGGTACTTTCTCTCCTGAAAAGTGGAATGCCGTGTGCCCATGGGGCACGCGGCATTTCACTTTTCCGATCATGAAAAATAACTTGATTTGAAGCCGGGTTTATGTATTAGAATAGAGCGGGCAAAACAAAGAACAAGGAGCTTTTATCATGGATAAAAAGGTTTTAAAGCAACCGCAGGTCTTAAAACGCTTAAAATAAAAAATCTCACATCAGATTTTAGGTAGCCCGCCATCAGAATGGATTGACAATTCGACAAAATGTGATATAATCCCACTGTCTGGAAAAATATAAAGTTGTAGCACAGAGGTGTCTGCTCAAAAGCAGATGAAAAGGGAATCCGGTGTGAATCCGGAGCGATGCAGTCACTGTGTACGGGAGCGGTCTTGCAAACCACTGGGAAACCGGGAAGGGCAACGCCGTGATGAACGAAGTCAGGAGACCTGCCTCTGTGTGGAATCTCAAGCCTGCTGCCAACAGGTTGGTTTTCCTACGAACTTATGATCCGTCGCGGAGCGCCGCACGGGTGTATATGTAGTAAGAAGCACCGAGGGCGGCTGTATGAGACACAGCCGCTTTTATATTTCTTTCAGAACAAATATTTGGAAAGAGGTAGATCAACCATGAAGAAAGCACTTGCCTTTCTGATGGCGGCTGTGATGCTGATGAGCATGCTGACCGCCTGCGGCAACAAGGACAATGCCGACAAAAAGGACAACAACGACGTGAGCACCGAGGAGACCGACAAGGCCGCCGCCGACAAGGTCGCCGCCCTCATCGACGCCATCTACGTGCAGGAGCGCACCGAGGAGACCGACGCCCAGTGCGAGGCCGCCAAGGCCGCTTGGGACGCGCTGACCGACGCCCAGAAGGCGCTGGTGGAGGGTGAGGAGGCCAGCCCCGATTACTTCGGTCTGGACACCGGCGACGCCTCCAAGGACGATCCCCGCAACCAGGACGAGATCGGCGAGAAGGAGCTGCTGGTGGTATCCTTCGGTACCTCCTTCAACGACAGCCGCGTAGCCGACATCAAGAGCATTGAGGATGCCCTGCAGGAGGCCAACCCCGATTGGTCCGTGCGCCGCGCCTTCACCGCTCAGATCATCATCAACCACATCCAGGCCCGTGACGGCGAGAAGATCGACAACATGGAGCAGGCTCTGGAGCGCGCTGTCGCCAACGGCGTGAAGCAGCTGGTGGTGCAGCCCACCCATCTGATGCACGGCGCTGAGTACGACGAGATGTGCGCCGCCATCGACAAGGTCCGCGACAAGTTCGAGTCCGTTGAGATCGCCGAGCCCATGCTGGGTGAGGTGGGCAGCGACGCCACCGTCATCAACGCCGACAAGGAAGCCGTTGCCAAGGCCGTTGTCGCCGCTGCTCTGAGCGAGAGCGGCTACGAGTCCACCGCCGCCGCCAAGGAGGCCGGTGTGGCTTACGTGCTGATGGGTCACGGTACGGCTCATGTGGCGAAGGTCACTTACAGCCAGATGGCCGCCCAGATGGACAAGCTGGGCTATGAGAACGTGTTCATCGGCACCGTGGAGGGCGAGCCCGAGGATACCTCCTGCGAGGCCGTGATCGCGGCCGTCAAGGAAGCCGGTTACACCACCGTGGTGCTGCGTCCCCTGATGGTCGTGGCGGGCGACCACGCCAACAACGACATGGCCGGTGCGGACGAGGATTCCTGGAAGACCATGTTTGAGGCCGCCGGTCTCACCGTGAACTGCCAGATCTCCGGTCTGGGCCGTATCGCGGACGTGCAGGCTCTCTACGTGGCACACGCCAAGGCTGCCATCGACGCTATCGCGTAACAAGGACTGAACGGGCTCCGGGGCGGTATATTATCGCCCCGGAGCCTTTTTCAAAGTAAGGAGGACCTTGACCATGAAGAAAATTTTTTCCTATCTGCTGGCCGTTCTGATGATGGCGGCGCTGCTGGTAGGCTGCGGACAGCAGCAAACCGATGCCCCCGGCAACGATGAGCCTGACCAGCCCGCTCTGGCGGACGGCGTGTATACCGCCGACTTCAACACCGACAGCAGTATGTTCCACACCAACGAGACCTGTGACGGCAAGGGCGTGCTGACCGTGAAGGATGGCCAGATGACCATCCACGTCAGCCTGGCCTCCACCAGCATCGTCAATCTGTTCCCCGGTTTGAAGGAGGACGCACAGAAGGACGGCGCCGTGCTGCTCCAGCCCACCAAGGATACCGTCACCTATCCCGATGGCCTGACCGAGGAGGTCAACGGCTTTGACATCCCCGTGCCCGCCTTGGACACGGAGTTCGACGTGGCCCTCATCGGCAAGAAGGGTGTATGGTATGACCACAAGGTGTCCGTCTCCAACCCTGTTCTGAAGGAGGAGAACGGCGATGACGCTGCCGCCATCGCATTGGCGGACGGTACCTACACCATTGAGGTAGGCTTTGAGGGCGGCTCCGGTAAGTCCCATGTGCTGACTCCCTGCACCCTGAAGGTGGAGAACGGCGCTGCCACCGCCACTATCGTGTGGAGCAGTGAGAAGTATGACTATATGCTGGTGGACGGCCAGCGCTATGATGTCCTCACCACCGAGGGCGGCTCCACCTTCGAGATCCCCGTGCGGGCGCTGGATACCCCGCTGACGGTCATCGGCGACACCACCGCCATGAGCACCCCTCACGAGATCGAGTACACCCTGACCTTTAAGTCCGCCACGGCGGTGGAGGCTGCCCAGTGAGGCGTTTTCTCGCCGGGTTGCTGGCGGCGCTGATGGTCTTGTCCCTCTGCGCCTGCGGCGCGGCTGACGCCCCCGGCAAAACAGACGGACAAACCGCCGCCGTGTCGTGGGACGAGCTGGTCTTTGACCGTACCATGCCCCTGCGCTACGCGGAGCAGTTCTCCGTGGAGTACGCCGGGGACAGCTACAAGCGCATCACCATCAACAACGACCGGGTATACCTGCTGGTGGCGGAGGGTGCAGCTGTGCCTGACGGGGTACCTACCGGTGTCACCGTTTTGCAGCAGCCGCTGGACCAGATTTATCTGGTAGCCGCCGCTGCCATGGACTACTTCGACAAGCTGAACGCCATCGACTGCATCACCCTCAGCGGTAAAAAGCAGTCGGACTGGTATATCCAACGTGCCAAGGATGCCATGGACAGCGGAGCGCTGGTATACGCCGGCAAGTACTCCGAGCCGGATTATGAGCTGATCTTGTCGCAGGGCTGCGATCTGGCGGTGGAAAACACCATGATCTATCACTCTCCGGCGGTGCTGGAGCAACTGGAGCGGCTGGGCATCCCCGTGCTGGTGGAGACATCCAGCTACGAGACCCAGCCCTTGGGCCGGATGGAGTGGATCAAGCTGTACGCAGCGCTGCTGGATAAGGAGGACGAGGCCGAGGCGCTATTTAATGAGAAGATGGACAGCGTGGCGGACGTACTGGAGCAGCAGCCCACCGGCAAGACCGTGGCATTTTTCTACATCACCAGCAGCGGCGCTGTAAACGTCCGCAAATCCACGGACTATGTGGCGAAGTGCGTCGCCATCGCCGGCGGCGACTATGTCTCCTTCGACGAATCGGCGGAGGACAACGCTCAGTCCACCATCAATATTCAGATGGAATCCTTCTACCATGGTGCAGTGGACGCCGATGTGCTGATCTACAACAGCATCATCGACGGCGAGCTGCATACGCTGGACGAATTGGTGGCACTGGATCCACTGATGGCCGACTTCAAGGCCGTCAAGAGCGGTAACGTGTGGTGCCTGACCAAAAACTTCTATCAGGAGTCGCTGGAGCTGAGCGACCTCATTCTGGACGTCAACCATGCGTTGAACGACGCGCCGGATACGGCGTTTCACTTCCTGACACGGATGAAGTGAGCATTTTTTACATTATTGCATTATAAGGAGGAGCGGCATGAAGAGGACCCGAACACTTCGCATCTGGGGAGGCTTTTGGCTGCTCCTCCTGCTTTTATTCACATTTTTGATTTGGAACATCTTCGCGGGAAGCGTCTCTCTTTCCGCGTCTGAGATATGGCGGATCCTGCTGGGCGGCGATGTGGACTTTACGCAGAGCCAGATCATCATGAAGATCCGTCTGCCCCGGCTTCTGTCGGCGCTGATCCTGGGCGGGGCGCTGTCCCTGTCCGGCTATCTGCTGCAAACCTTTTTCCACAACCCCATCGCCGGCCCCTTTGTGCTGGGTATCTCCTCCGGAGCGAAGATGACGGTGTGCGTGGCCATGCTGGCGCTGCTGAGCCGGGGCAAGACCACCTCCTCCGCCATCCTCATCGCGGCGGCGTTCGTGGGCGCCATGGTGTCCATGGGCTTCGTGCTGCTGATTTCTCAGCGGGTCAAGCGTATGAGCCTGTTGGTGGTCTGCGGCGTGATGATCGGCTACATCTGCTCGGCGCTGACGGATTTTCTCGTGACCTTCGCCGACGATTCCAGCATCGTGAACCTGCACAACTGGTCTCTCGGATCCTTCTCCGGCATGAGCTGGGAGAATGTAAAGACCATGGCCGGTGTATGCGGCGTCACACTGCTGCTGACCTTTTTCCTGTCCAAGCCCATCCGAGCGTACCAGCTGGGCGAGGTCTACGCCCAGAACATGGGCGTCCCCCTGCGGGCCTTCCGTACGGCGCTTATCCTGCTGTCCAGCGTGCTGTCCGCCTGCGTCACGGCCTTTGCTGGCCCCATCTCTTTTGTCGGCATCGCAGTGCCGCACCTGATGAAATCCCTGTTCAAATCGGCGGAGCCGCTCGTCATGATCCCAGCCTGCTTCCTGGGCGGCGGCGTGTTCTGCCTGTTTTGCGACCTCATCGCCCGCACCGCCTTTGCCCCCACAGAGGTGAGCATCAGCTCCGTCACGGCGGTATTCGGCGCACCTATCGTCATCTACATGATGATCCACAGAAAGGCGGCGTGAGTATGGCAGCATATCTGGAAACAAAAGACCTGTCCGTGGGCTACCACGGCAAGCCGCTGATCGAGGACATAGCCCTTCATGTGCAGCGGGGCAAGATCGTGACGCTCATCGGCCCCAACGGCTCTGGAAAATCCACCATATTGAAAACCATCATCGGCCAGCTCTCCAAGGTGTCCGGCACGGTGTTTCTGGATGGAAAAGCCATGGAGGCGCGCAGCCGCAATGAGATCGCCCGGCGCATGGCCATTTTGATGACGGCCCGCATGGAGCCGGAGCTGATGACCTGCAGGGACGTGGTGAGCAGCGGCCGCTATCCCTATACGGGGCGGCTGGGCATCCTGCAGGCGGAGGATCAGGCTATCGTGGAGCGCTCTCTGGCGCAGGTAGGCGGCATGGAGTTTGCCGACCGCCCCTTCTCCGCCATCAGCGACGGACAGCGCCAGCGCATTCTGCTGGCCCGGGCGCTGTGTCAGGAGCCGGAGATCATCGTATTGGACGAGCCTACCAGCTTTTTGGACATCCGCTATAAGCTGGAGTTGTTGACGGTGCTCAAGCGCATGGTGCGGGAGAACGATCTGGCGGTACTGCTGTCGCTCCACGAGCTGGAGCTGGCGGAGCGCATTTCGGACACGGTGGTGTGTGTGGCGGGCGACCGCATCGACCGCATCGGCACCCCGGAGGAGATCTTTACCCGCGCATATATTGCAAAGCTGTACCGGATGGAGCACGGGAAGTACGACCCCTGCTTCGACAGCCTGGAATTTGTGCCGTAAGGAGTGCTATCATGGAAAAACAGGGTGTTTTTTACGCCGTCAGCGTAGGCCCCGGCGACCCGGAGCTGCTGACCCGGCAGGCCTGCCGGGTCTTGGCGGACTGTCCTGTGGTGGCAGCCCCCCGGATGAAGTCCGGGCGGATGCTGGCGCTGGACATCGCCGCCGGTGCGGTAGATATGCAGGACAAGACCATTTTGCCGCTGGACTTTACTATGGAGCGAAGCGAGGCAGTGCGGGAGGACAGCTACCGCATGGCGGCAGCCGCTATCGAAGCGGAGCTGTCGGCAGGACGGGACGTGGCCATGGTCAATCTGGGCGACGTATCCGTGTACGCCACTGCTTACTATATTCTGGAGCGCATCCGCGCTGATGGGTTTGAGACGGTGATGTGTCCCGGCGTCACCAGCTTCTGCGCCGTGGCGGCGCGGCTGGGACGGAGTTTGACCCGCATGGAGGAGCCGCTCCACATTCTGCCGGGCAGCACGGATCTGGACAACGCGCTGCCGCTGCCGGGAAGAAAGGTCGTGATGAAATCCGGCAAGGCCATCTACAAAGCGGCAGCGGCGCTGGAGCGCCACGGTCTGCTGGCAAATGCCGGGATGGTGGCGGACTGCGGACTGGAGACAGAGCGGGTCTACACCGACCTGCGGCAGCTGCCGGAGGAGATCAGCTATTTTGCCACCATCGTGGCGGATTGAGAGGGCGCTATGGAGCAAAAAGTCCCCCGGCTGGTGCTGGCCGGCACCAATAGCGGCTGCGGCAAGACCACCGTCACCTGTGCCGTCTTGCAGGCGCTGGTATCGCGGGGCCTGCGGGTAGGCGCGGCGAAATGCGGCCCTGATTATATCGACCCCATGTTCCACAGCCGGATCATTGGCGCGAAGAGCTCCAATTTGGATGCCTTCTTCTTTGATCCCGATACCCTGCGCTATCTTCTGGCCCGCAACGCCCGGGGCTGCGATGTCACGGTGATAGAGGGGGTCATGGGCTATTATGACGGCCTGGGCCTCACATCCACCCGGGCCAGCACCTACGAGGTGGCGCGGGAGACCCAAAGCCCCGTGGTGCTGGTGGTCAATGCCCGAGGGGCGGCCCTTTCCGTCCTGGCGGCGGTGGAGGGCTTTCTCCACTTCGCGCCGGACAGCGGCATCCGTGGTGTCATCCTCAACGGGTGCAGCGCCATGAGCTATGGCCCACTGGCACGGGAGCTGGAAAACCGTCTGGGCGTCCGCGCCTGCGGCTATCTGCCCCGTCTGCCGGAGTGCGCGCTGGAGAGCCGCCACTTGGGGCTCATCACAGCGGACGAGGTGGCGGATCTGCAAGAGAAGCTGCGCAAGCTGGCGGCCGAGGCGGAAAAAACGCTGGACATTCCAACACTGCTGGAGCTGGCTGACGCTGCGCCGCCCCTGCGCTATATCCCGCCGGCCCTGCCGGAGCCGGGAACGCCGGTGCGTATCGGCGTGGCCAGGGATCGGGCGTTCTGCTTTTACTACGAGGACAGTCTCGACCTGCTGCGGCAGCTGGGTGCGGAGCTGATACCCTTCAGCCCGCTGGTGGATGAGCGGCTCCCCAACGGCGTACAGGGGCTGTACTTAGGCGGCGGCTACCCGGAGCTTTACGCGGCGCAGTTGGAGGAAAACCACACCCTGCGCAGGCAAATCCGAGACGTTGTACACGCGGGGATGCCCTGTATCGCCGAGTGCGGCGGCTTTATGTACCTGACAGAGTCCATCGCAGGCCACGCCATGGTGGGTGCGCTGCCGGGGGACTGCTTTGACACGGGGAAGCTGACCCGGTTCGGCTATATTACCGCCACGGCCCGAGAGGGCAGTCTCCTGTGCCGCGCCGGGGAGCAGGTGCCGATGCATGAATTTCACCATTGGGACACGCCCCTGCCGGGCAGCGCTTTTCTGGCGGAAAAGCCCTCCGGCAAGCAGTGGCGCTGTGCGTATGCCACGGATACGCTGTACGCTGGTTTCCCTCACTTCCATTTTTACGCCAAGCCCGTCATGGCACAGCGCTTTTTGGCGGCTTGTAGAAAGGAGACGCTATGACGGAACAGATGAAGCCTATGGATATCGAGAAGCGCAGCTTCGCCATCATCACCGAGCTGCTGGGTGACCGGCGGCTGGATCCGGAGAATGAGCTGGTCATCAAACGGGTCATCCACACCACGGCGGATTTTGACTATGTGGACAATCTGGCCTTTTCCGACCACGCGGTACAAAAGGCCATTGCCGCCCTGCGGGCGGGCTGTGACATCGTCACCGATACCCAGATGGCCAAGGCCGGGATCAATAAGACGATCCTCGCCTCGCTGGGCGGAGAGGTACACTGCTTCATGTCGGACGCGGACGTGGCGGCGGAGGCTAAGGAGCGCGGTGTGACCCGTGCCTTTGTATCCATGGAGCGGGCGGCAGCCCTGCCCAAGCCCTGCATCTTTGCTATCGGCAACGCTCCCACGGCGCTTTTCTCCTTAGAGGCGCTGATGGAGGCGGGCAAGCTCCATCCCGCCCTCATCATCGGGGTGCCGGTGGGCTTTGTGAACGTGGTGGAGAGCAAGGAGCGCATCATCAAGGCCGCTGCCGCGCCCTACATCGTGGCTCGGGGCCGCAAGGGCGGCAGCAACGTGGCGGCGGCCATCTGCAACGCCATGCTCTACCAGATCAGGCGGTAGGTTATGAAGGAATTTATCATACGGGACGGAAAAAAACTCCGTCTGGGCTACACCACCGGTTCCTGTGCCGCGGCGGCAGCCAAGGCCGCCGCATGGATGCTGCTGAGCGGCAGTAAAAAGGAGTCCATCCGCCTGCTGACACCCAAGGGCATGGAACTGACGCTGGCGGTGGAGGACATCCATCTGTCCCCAAACTGTGTGCGCTGTGCCATCCGGAAGGACAGCGGTGATGACCCGGATATCACCCGTGACACCCTGATCTATGCCGAGGTGCGGAAAACAGAGACTGTTGGCATTGTCATTGACGGCGGACAGGGTGTAGGTCGGGTAACCATGCCAGGTCTTGACCAGCCGGTGGGTGCGGCGGCCATCAACTCCGTACCCCGCCGGATGATTCAGGAGAATGTGGAGGAGGTCTGCGGCCTGTTCGGATACACCGGCGGCCTGTATGTGGTGATTTCCGCTCCCGATGGCGAGACGCTGGCGAAAAAGACCTTCAATCCCCGATTAGGCATTGAGGGCGGCATATCCATCTTAGGCACCACGGGGATCGTAGAGCCTATGAGCGAGCAGGCGCTGGTGGACACCATCCATGTAGAGCTGCGGCAGCGGCGGGAGGGCGGCGCGGATTATGTACTGCTGGCCCCCGGCAACTACGGCGCAGACTATATCAAGGGTGTCATGGGCATCGACCCCGCCACGGCGGTGATGACCTCCAACTTCATCGGCGACACGATGGAGATGTGCCGGGAGCTGGGCTTCCGAGGGGCGTTGCTCATCGGTCATATCGGCAAGCTGGTAAAGCTGGCGGGCGGTATGTGGAACACCCACTCCCGCTACGGCGACTGTCGCATGGACATCCTGACGGCCTGTGCCGCCGCAGAGGGGCTGCACGGCGGTGCGGCGGCGGAGATGCTCTGCTGCGCCACCTGTGATGACGCCCTGCGGCTGTTGAAGGAGCAGGGACTTTATGACGCGGTGCTGCACCGGCTGGCCGGGCGCATCGACGACATGATGCATTATAAATGCAGTGATATAGAGACGGGAGCCATCCTCTTTTCCAAGGAATATGGCTATCTCTGTGAGACAAAGGACGCAGCGGCACTGCTGCGCCGGATAAAGGAGGACTGACAATGGTACATTTTGTGGGAGCGGGCAGCGGCGCTGCCGACCTCATCACCGTCCGGGGCGTCAAGCTGCTGGGCGAGGCCGACATGGTGATCTACGCCGGCTCACTGGTAAATCCGGCGCTGCTGGACTATACCAGGGAGGGCTGCGAGATCCACGACAGCGCCAAGCTGACGCTGGAAGAGGTCATCGCCCTCATCGAGAAGGCGGAGGCCGCCGGCAAGACCACCGTGCGCCTGCACACAGGGGATTCCAGCATCTACGGCGCAGTACGGGAGCAGTTTGACGAGCTGGAAAAACGCGGTATCGCCTACGATGTCTGCCCCGGCGTCAGCGCCTTCTGCGGCGCGGCGGCCGCTCTGCGGGCGGAGTACACCCTGCCCGATGTGAGCCAGACCGTCATCATCACCCGCGCCCCCGGCCGCACGCCGGTGCCGGAACGGGAGTCCATCCGCTCACTGGCTGCCCATCAGGCCACCATGGTGCTGTTTCTCAGCACCTCGCTGACGGAACTGCTGCAAGTCGAGCTGCTGGCAGGTGGCTATGCCGCCGAGACGCCGGTAGCAGTGGTGTATAAGGCCACTTGGCCTGAGGAGAAGATCCTCCGCTGTACGGTAGGCACGCTCCACGAGACGGTGACGGGCAACGGTCTGACCAAGACATCGTTGATCGTGGTGGGCAACTGCCTGGGCGACAACTATCTCCGGTCGCTGCTGTACCACCCCGATTTTACAACGGAGTTCCGCAAGGGGGCCCAATGAGAGCCGCCCTGTTTGCCTACAGCCGGGGCGGCTGTGCCACGGCGCGGCGGGTACTGGAGGCGCTGCCGGAGGAGGTATGGATGTGCTATACCATGCCGCGTTTTGAAGAGCCGGGCTTTCTGCCGCTGGACAGGGCGATATATGATGTGTGCTTTTCCTCCATGGACGCACTGATCTTTGTGGGGGCCTGCGGCATCGCCGTGCGGGAGATCGCCCCCTATGTCAAAAGCAAAAAAACCGACCCGGCGGTGGTGTGCATCGACGAGGCGGGGCAGTTTGTGATCCCCCTGCTCTCCGGCCACATCGGCGGCGCCAACGCGCTGGCGGAAAAGCTGGCGGAGAAGCTGGACGCCACGGCGGTGGTCACCACCGCCACCGACGTCCGGGGAAAATTCGCCGTGGACGCATGGGCCGCCCGGCACGGCTGCGCCATCTCCGACATGGGGCTTGCCAAGGCGGTGTCGGCGGCGATTTTAGAGGAGGATATCCCCCTTTGCAGCCAGTTTTCTCTGCCAACCCCCCTGCCGGAGGGTATGTTTGCCGGGGAGAGCGGCCCGCTGGGCGTCTTCATTGGCTGGCGCACAAAGGCACCCTTCGCCCGCACCCTGCGGCTTATCCCTCGCGTGCTGCGGGTAGGCGTAGGCTGCCGGCGGGGTATCTCTGCCGAAGCGGTGGTGCGTGCGGTGCAGACAGTGTTCGCGGAAAATGGCCTGGACACAGCGGCTATCCGCGGCGTCTGTTCCATCGATCTGAAGCAGGACGAGCCGGGTCTGCTGGCCGCCTGTGAGAAAAACAACTGGCCGGTGCATTTTTACACGGCGCAGCAGCTGCGGGATGTGGCGGGTGACTTCACTCCCTCCGACTTCGTCCGTTCCGTTACCGGCGTAGACAATGTCTGTGAACGGGCGGCGCTGCTGGATGCCGAAAGGCTGATCGTACAAAAAACAGCGCGGGACGGAGTGACCGTCGCCGTCGCGGCGGAGCATTGGGAGGTGCGCTTTGGGTAAGGTAATTGTAGTGGGCATCGGCCCTGGCGGCTATGAGGATATGACCATCCGGGCAGACGAGGCCCTGCAGGCGTGCGACGCCATTGTGGGGTACCCCGTCTATGTGGATCTGGTGCGGGATCGCTATCCCGGCAAGGAACTTCACTCCACGCCCATGACACGGGAGACAGAGCGCTGCCAGCTGGTGCTGGAGCTGGCGCGCAGCGGCAAGACCGCCGCCATGGTTTGCTCCGGTGACAGCGGCATCTACGGCATGGCGGCGCTGGTCTATGAGCTGAGGGGCGAGGCGCAGGAGCCTGAGATTCAGGTGGTGCCGGGATTGACGGCGGCGTGCAGCGGCGGGGCGGTGCTAGGTGCGCCGCTGACCCATGATTTCGCGGTCATCAGCCTCAGCGACCGTCTGACACCGTGGGAGACCATCGAAAAGCGCTTGGACTGCGCGGCGGCGGCGGATCTGACCATCGTCCTGTATAACCCGGCCAGCCACGGCAGACCGGATCATGTAAAGCGCGCCTGCGATATCTTGCTGCGCCGTCTGCCGGAGGACAGACTCTGCGGCATCGTCCGCAACATCGGCCGCGACGGGCAGAGCCGCCGCATCCTGACGCTGGCAGAGCTGCGGGAGGCGGAGGTGGATATGTTCTGCACCGTGTTTATCGGCAACAGTGCGGCAAAGACGGTGGCGGGACAGCTCATCACCCCCAGAGGATACCGAAATGTGTAATATCTGCGTGTTTGCCGGCACCACTGAAGGGCGGGAGCTGGTGGAATTTCTCGCCGGACAGCCGGTACAGGCCACGGTATGCGTGGCAACGGAGTATGGTGAGACGCTGCTGCCAGAGGCGGAAAACGTCACGGTTCTGGCGGGGCGCATCCCGGTGGCGGACATCATCCGGATGCTGCAAGAGACCCGGTTCGATCTGGTGATCGATGCCACCCACCCCTACGCCGCCTCCATCACCGAGAGCATCTGCACGGCCTGCCGGGAGACGGAAACAGAATATCTGCGCCTGCTGCGGCAGTCCTGTGACCCGAAGGAGGCGCTCGTGTGCGTGGAAAACGCCGCCGAGGCCGCCGCGTTTCTGGCGAATACCGAGGGCAGCATCCTCCTGACCACCGGCAGTAAGGAATTGGCGGCGTATAGCGGTATCCTCGATTTTACCCAGCGGGTATACGCCCGTGTGCTGCCTATGGATGCCTCACTGGAGGCCTGCCGCACAGCGGGGTTAAAAGCCTCTCATATCATCGCCATGCAGGGGCCTTTCTCCGAGGAGATGGATCTGGCCACACTGCGGTTTGCCAACGCCGCGTGGATGGTGACCAAGGACGGCGGCGAAGCCGGCGGCTTTCCTGCTAAGGTGTCCGCAGCCCGGAAGGCGGGCGCAGGTCTGGTGGTCATTGGTCGCCCGCCCCAGCGGGGGGGGCTTCCCTTTGCGGCGGTGCTGGATGTGCTGTGTAAGCGGTTCGGCTGCACCGTTCGGCCGCAGGTGCGGATCGTCGGCATCGGCCCCGGCAGCCGGGAGGCTATGACCCGCGAGGTCAGTGAAGCCATCGAGACGGCGGACTGTCTCATTGGCGCAAAACGGATGTTGGATGCTGTGGCGCGGCCGGGGCAGCCTACCTATGACGCCATTGCGCCGCAGGATATCGCGGACTTTATCCGCGCCCACCGGGAATACCGCCGCTTTGCGGTGGTCATGTCCGGCGACACCGGCTTTTTCAGCGGCACCAAAAAGCTGCTTCCTCTGCTGGAGGGCTGCGACACAGCGGTGCTGCCGGGTTTGAGCTCGCTGTCCTATCTGTGCGCCCGGCTGCAAACCTCCTACGAGGATGTGCGGGTGGTGAGCCTCCACGGACGGCAGCACAACATCCTGCCGGAGGTGAGGGCAAACGGCCGGCTCTTCGCGCTGGTGGGCGGTGAGCGCGGCATCAACGACCTGTGCCGCACACTGACAGCAGGCGGTCTGGGCGGCGTCACCGTGTCTGTGGGACAGCGGCTGGGCTACCCGGATGAGCGCATTGTGTGCGGCACGGCAGCAGAGCTGGCAGAAGGTGCCTATGCACCCCTGAGCGTGGCGCTCATCGAAAATCCCCACCCCGACGCGGTGGTCACGCCGGGTCTGCCGGATGACGCCTTCCTCCGCAGCGCGGAGGGAATGCCGGTGGTGCCTATGACGAAAAGCGAGGTGCGGGCGGTGTGCCTTTCCAAGCTGCGGCTGACGGAGCGGAGTGTCTGCTGGGACATCGGCGCCGGTACCGGTTCGGTGTCGGTGGAAATGGCCTTACAGGCAAAGCGGGGGCAGGTCTGCGCCGTGGAGCGGCGGGAGGACGCCGCGGCGCTGCTGGGGCAGAACCGGGAGCGGTTTTCGTTGGAGAACCTACAGGTGGTCTGCGGCAGTGCGCCGGAGGCCTGCGCCGGTTTACCCGCGCCTACCCACGCATTCATCGGCGGCAGCGCCGGGAATATGCGGGAGATCGTGGCGCTGCTGCTGGCAAGAAACCCCCGTGTCCGCATCGTGGCCACGGCCGTTTCGCTGGAGTCCGTGGCTGAGCTGACGGAGTGCCTGACGGCGTTTCCCTTTACGGAGACGGAGGTGGTGTCGCTGCAGGCGGCGCGGGACAGAAGGGCCGGAGGCTATCACCTGATGAGCGGACAGAATCCCATTTATATTTTTACGATGCAGGGCGGAGGAGAAACGGCATGATGTGGTCGCTTGCGGCACTTGTTATCGGCTTTTGCATAGACCTTCTGGTGGGCGACCCCCACAGTTTTCCCCATCCGGTAGTTCTGATTGGAAAATGTATCAGCGTGTTGGAGCGGGTGCTGCGGTACGTATGCCCCAAAACGTCGTCCGGCGAGCGGGCGGCGGGTGCCATTCTGTGGGGCGCGGTGGTCATCATATCCACCGCCGTCCCGGCTCTGCTGCTGTGGCTGTGCGGTCTGGTCAGCCCGTGGCTGCGTCTGGCGCTGGAGAGTGTGATGTGCTGGCAGATCTTGGCGGTCAAGTCCCTGCGGGACGAGACCATGAAGGTCTATGACGCGCTGGAGAGCGGCGATCTGGCCGCCTCCCGCCGTGCCGTCTCCATGATCGTGGGGCGAGACACCGACCGGCTGGACGACGCCGCCGTGACCCGCGCCGCCGTGGAGACGGTGGCGGAGAACACCTCCGACGGCGTGGTGGCGCCGCTGCTGTTTCTGGCCATCGGCGGCGCGCCGCTGGGCTTTTTCTACAAGGCGGTGAACACCATGGACTCCATGCTGGGGTATGTGGAGCCGCCCTATAAGAACATTGGTCTGGTACCCGCCAAGGCCGACGATGTGGTGAATTACATCCCGGCGCGGCTGTCAGCACTTCTGATGCTGGCGGCGGGCGGCCTGATGGGGCTGGATACGGCGGCAGGCTGGCGGATCTTCCGCCGCGACCGCCGGAAGCACGCCAGTCCCAACTCAGCCCAGACGGAATCCGTCTGCGCGGGGCTGCTGGGCGTGCGTCTGGCGGGGGATGCATGGTACCACGGCGTGCTGCACAAAAAGGAGTATATCGGCGACGCAGCGCGGGAGATCACCCACGAGGACATCCCCCGTGTGTGTCGCCTGATGACGGTCACAGCCATCCTTACCCTGCTTTTGAGCTGCGGGGTCAAGCTGCCCTTTGCGCTGTAAAGGAGACGTAGATGCTGTATCAAATGGAAAATCAACATGGTGGTGACGTGTACGGCGGCGGTATCACACTGGATTTTTCCGCCAACACCAACCCGCTTGGCACGCCCCCCGGCGTTTTGGATGCGGTGTGCCGGGCTCTGCCCCAGCTGCACCGCTACCCCGACCCCTACTGCCGCCGGCTGGTGCAGGCCATCGCAACCCATGAGCAGGTGCCGGCGTCGTATGTCCTCTGCGGGAACGGCGCGGCGGACCTGATCTACACTTACTGCGCCGCTCTGCGGCCCCGGACAGCCGTGGAGCCTGCGCCTACCTTTGCCGAGTACGGGCTGGGGCTGGCGCAGGTGGGCTGCCGCGTGACGCCGTATTTTCTGCATCAGGCGGAGAATTTCGATGTGGATGAGGGCTTTCTGCCCTTTTTGGAAGAGAAAAAGCCGGAGGCGGTATTTCTCTGCACCCCCAACAACCCCACCGGACGGCTGCTGCCGCTGCCGCTGCTGGAGTGGATCCTGCAAGGCTGTGCGGCGTGGGGTGCGCGGGTGTTTCTGGATGAGTGCTTCCTGGACCTTACGGAGGCCGGTGTCAGCGCCAAAGCCCTTTTGGCGGCGCACCCGGAGCTGCTGATCCTGAAGGCCTTTACCAAGAGCTACGGCATGGCGGGCATCCGGCTGGGGTACTGCCTGTGTGCCGACAGCGCGCTGCTGCACCGCATGGCGAGTGCATCCCAGCCGTGGAACGTATCCTCGCTGGCGCAGAGCGCCGGTGTGGCGGCGCTGACGGAGCAGGATTTCCTGCAAAGAACACGATCCCTCGTCCATACGGAGCGGCGCTGGCTCACGGATAACCTGACGGCGCTGGGCTTCTGGGTGTGTCCGTCCCAAGCCAACTACCTGCTGTTCCGCGGGCCGCGGGGCTTGCGAGAGGGGCTTCTGCGGCAGGGCATCGCCATCCGGGGCTGCGAGAATTACAGCGGGCTGGACGACGGGTGGTATCGCATCGCCGTGCGGCCCCATGAGGAAAACGAAGCGTTGATAACGGCCATCCGGCAATTCTGCAAGGAGAAATCGCTATGGCTATGAATATTATGATACAGGGAACCATGTCCAACGCCGGAAAGAGCCTGCTGGCGGCGGGACTCTGCCGCGTTCTGAAGCAGGACGGCTACCGCGTGGCACCGTTCAAGAGCCAGAATATGGCGCTAAACTCCTTCATCACCAGGGACGGCGGTGAGATGGGCCGGGCGCAGGTGGTGCAGGCAGAGGCCGCCGGGATCGAGCCGGATACCCGCATGAATCCCATCCTGCTCAAGCCCACCACCGACGTGGGCAGTCAGGTCATCGTAAACGGCCAAGTGCGGGGCAATATGCAGGCCATGGAGTATTTCCGCCGCAAGCGGGACTACATCCCCGCCGTGCTGGAGGCCTACAACAGTCTGGCCTCAGAGTACGACGTGATCGTTATCGAGGGGGCGGGCAGCCCCGCGGAGATCAATCTCAAGCAGGATGACATTGTGAACATGGGGCTTGCCAAGCTAGTGGACGCGCCGGTGCTGCTGGTAGGCGACATCGACCGGGGCGGCGTATTCGCCCAGCTCTATGGTACAGTGGCGCTGCTGGAGGAGGACGAGCGCCGCCGCATCAAGGGCGTGGTAATCAACAAGTTCCGGGGCGACCGGGCCATTCTGGAACCGGGGCTGAAGACGCTGGAGGAGCTGTGCGGAATCCCGGTGGCGGGGGTCATCCCCTACACCCATGTGGACATCGACGATGAAGACAGCCTGACCGAGCGGTTCGGCCGCTCCACGGAGCGGAAGCTTTTGGATATCGCGGTGATCCGTGTGCCGCGTATCTCCAATTTCACGGATTTCAGTCCCTTTGAACATTACGAGAACGTGTCGCTGCGCTATGTGGATCAGGTGAGCGACCTGCATCGGCCGGACATGATCCTGCTGCCGGGTACCAAGAGTACCATCGCCGACCTGCGGTGGCTGCGGCAGTCCGGTCTGGAGGCGGCCATCCTGAAAGCGGCAGACGCCGGTACGCTGATCTTCGGCGTCTGCGGCGGCTACCAGATGCTGGGACGCACCGTATCGGACCCGGAGCAGGTGGAGGCCGCCGGGGTCACGGAGATCAGCGGCATGGGGCTGCTGGACATGGACACCAAATTCCGGGGTGAAAAGGTGCAGACCCAAACGCAGGGCGTCATCAGCGGCGTGGAGGGGATGCTCTCCCCCCTGAACGGTCTGGCCTACGAGGGCTACGAGATTCACATGGGGCGCAGCCGGCAGGAGATGCCCGCCCTCAGCGGCGGCGGAAACGTGTACGGCAGCTACGTCCACGGTATTTTTGACGCGCCGGGCATCGCCGATACGATTCTGCGGACGCTGTGCGCCAAAAAAGGCGTGTCCTTTGACGCGCTGGCGACCTTCGACACCCGCGGCTACAAGGAACGGCAGTATGACCTGCTGGCAGACGTGGTGCGCGGCGGACTGGATATGTCCTTCGTCTACCGTGTGCTGCGCCGGGAAGTATAACGAAACAAACTCCACGGTCTACCACCGGAAACGCTGCACTGCGTGCTGCGCCTGTTGGGGATAACACAGATCTGCCGGTACATCTGCGGGGCTATGTAGAGGCACTGGGGGCCGGAATCCCCGCCCGGCCCGACGCGCACTCCAGAACAGCGTGGACGTAAAAACCGTGTCCTCGATGCTCGGTCATTACTCCGCGGGCTTCACGTTGGACACTTACGCCCACGTCACCACCGACGCCCAACTCAAAGCTGACCAGACAATAGGGAATATCCTCTCCTGTGCCGTCTGATGCTTTCCGCTATCCGCTCCCGTTGGGGTCAGCGTTTGGGTCAGAAAAAAGCAGCGGGAGAAAACAACAACTTATGCAAACAAAAAGACCCGAAACCTTACGGTTTCGGGTCTTTTTGGCACGCCGTGAGGGATTCGAACCCCCGGCCTTCTGGTCCGTAGGTTGTCTCAAGCACAAATCGGAGCCGTTTCGACTCCGATTTGTGCTTTTTACCGCCGTTCACTCGGCGGATTTTCCATTGTTTCCGCCCAGACCTGCCTGTTCCGGTTCCGTTCTGGGTCAAAAGTGGGTCAAAGACAGATGTACGGCAGGAGAATTCGAACAGTCAGTTCGCATTCATACCGAGAGGCTCATAGGTCAGCAGCTTTTTCTTCCAAAGGGTCTCCGTTTGGATCACTTCATCGGGCGTCACGGCCTTTGGCAGGAGCTGCAAAATCGAGAACTGGAAGTGCGTATACCTATCCGGGTAGTCGCAGAGCAGCTCCTTCATCAGCTTGTTGTCGCCGTGCAGCGACTTCACATAGTGTGTCCAGCGCCCCAATAAGCCTCCCTTGCCATAAGCGGAGCCAACATACTTCCGTCCGTTTTCCCGGTCAACAATGAGGTAGACCGCGTTGACGGTGGAAAGCGCCGTGTGCCACGATTCGTATGCTGTGGGATCCTGCACGATCTCCCGAAGCTCTTCATAGGTAAGGATCGCGTTTTCGTAGCCGGAAAAAATCTTCTTGTCCCGAATGGCCACAATAGGCTTTTCGTTTGTGCCTTTCTGCGCCCAAGCAAGCGCGCTTTTACCCCATTCGATCAAGAGTCTGCCTTCGTATTCCTTCAGCAGGTCAATGCGCTCCAGATTGTAAAACATCCGCTGCCCTTGGAACCAATCCTCCAGCGGGAAGTTCTTTGGCTTCGTGTCCTGCGTATCAATAACACCGCCGCTTACCTTGTAGCAGGCGAAAAACTTTGCCGTCGTACTCTTGTCGCTGATAAATACGCACCAATAATCATACCCGTTGCTGAAGGTTTCACTCTGTACGCGGGTGTATTCTTCCACCATGCCCTTATCATAGCATTTCTTGAATGCCTTGTCACCCAGCGAGTGTCGGATCAGCTTTACCCGCTTCGGGTCAAGCCCCACATTTTTTAACACATCGGAAAAGTTCAAAATCGCCATGACAGCCCCTCCTTATTTTGTTCTCCATTTCAAATTCTACCACAGATTTTTTCGTTGTAAAGCGCGCTTTCCCACCAACGCAGGATCTCCGCCAGCTCCGGTGTCAGGCGCATGCGGCACTCCTGCCGGAGCTCCTCCGGCACGCTGTAGAATGCCTCGGCGATGCTGCCGGTGATGGCGGCGAGGGTGTCGCTGTCACCGCCGAGGGACACTGCCGTGCGGAGAGCGTCTTCAAAATCGCTCCGTACATACGCTTACCTCCCTCTTTTCTGCACGTCCTCGTCGATGCGGCGCTTCCAGTCGGCGCTGAGGGGCCTGGCGGCGCGGACGCTGCACACAGCCTCGCCGATGACCTCGTAATTCAGTGCCGTGCCGGCCTTGTCGCACTTGTAGTTCACCGCACGGTCGGCACCGATGCCGAAACGTGCCGCCTCCTTGGCCGCGTCGATGTTTGCGCCGAGGAACAGAAATTCCCAGCCGTATCTCTCTTTCTGCCGTTCAATCATGCGGCGCACACGCTCGTAATCGTAGCGGCGGCTGGCGTTTTCGTAGCCGTCGGTGGTGATGATGAACATCGTTTTTTCCGGCACGTCCTCGTGACGGGCGTACTTGTGAATGTTGCCGATGTGGAGGATGGCGCCGCCCACGGCATCCAGCAACGCCGTGCAGCCGCAGGTGAAATACTCCTTTTCCGTCAGGGGCGGCACCTCGCTCAGCGGCAGGCGGTCGTGGATAACCGCACTCTCATTGTCAAAGAGTACGGTGGAGACCAGCGCCTCCCCCGACTCCTTCTTCTGCTTGGCGAGCATGGAGTTGAAGCCGCCGATGGTGTCCGATTCCAGCCCAGACATAGAACCGCTGCGATCCAAAATAAAAACCAATTCCGTCATAAAAAAGCCCTCCTTCGTTTGATTACGCTCCCATTGTAGCGCATCCGAAGGAGGGTTTGGTCGCCTGTGGGGCGACATTTATTGGGTTTTCAGGCGGCTCTCCCACTCGGCTTCCTTGAAGCCGACCAGCACGAAGTCATTGCCCACCAGCAGCGGGCGCCTGACCAGCATCCCGTCTGCCGCAAGGAGCTTCAGCATCTCGTTCTCGCTCATGGCGGGGAGTTTCTCCTTCAGCGCCATGGATTTATAGAGAAGACCACTGGTGTTGAAAAACTTTTTCAGCGGCGGGCCGCTGCGCTGATGCCACGCAGACAGTTCCTCATAAGTGGGATTTTCCATTTTGATGTCCCGGAATGTATAAGAAACGCCGTTCTCGTCCAGCCACTTCTGCGCCTTCTGGCAGGTGGTGCATTTGGGGTAGCAGATAAAAGTCATGGTTCACGCTCCTGCTCTATTCAATAATTTCATCACTTTGAGGATTCACCGGCTCATGCTCAAAATATTCCAACCAATCTTCGTAGCTGAGGCCCTCAATGCTGCAAATTACAACACAGCTCCAGCGGTCCTTAAGACTTTTCCCGTCAAATATTGGTGCATTGACCATCTCCTCCGCAGTTTTAAAATCGCACCCACCCACAATATCACAATAACCTACCCAGTACGGTCTGTCAAACTGCGGCAGGTATCCCAGATAATGCTCTTTCTCGTTGGTATCATCACTGAAATAAAAGCAAGTCTCGTCAATATTTACGCCGACAGTCAATTGGCGAAAAAAGAAATCCCAATCCATCTGATTATTCATTATTTTCACGCCCCCAACAAGCTCTGATCAAAGGCAAACAGCGCCTCGTTTATTTCAAAAATATCATACTTTTTCCGCCCGATGAAATACTCGATGATCACATCGAACTTGCTGCTGGGGCTGAGAGCATAGCCCGCGCGGGCGATGAGGTCGCGGGTCTCCGGCAGGCTCAGCTCCAGCGCGATGGCGAAGGCCACCGCCGTGGGCTTGGAGGGCTTGTAGTCCGGGTTGTTGCGGATTTTCGAGAACAGCTTGCGGTCTACGTTGGCCTTCTTGTAGACCTCGGCGTCCTTTTTGCCGCTGCGGTCGATGAGCTTCAACAGCGTCTCCGAAAATCCGGCATCCAGATGCGCAAGCGCCTCGTCCAGCCCGGAGGCCGCCATGGGTGTATCCTCGTAGGCGGTCAGCATCCGGCTTTCGACGACGCTCATCCGGCGCATCCGCTCCCGGCGGAAATCGGTGTGGGCGTCCACATAGTGGTCGTCGATGTAGGCGGCGATGTCCGCGAAGAGCTTATTGCCGATCTGGTACGCCGCGCGGTCGAAAATGACGATGTACACCGTCATGTCGTTTTCCGCGAGAAATTCGCTGATGGTGTCCACCGCCACCCGGAGCGCCTGATCCTTGGGATAGCCAAAAACGCCGGAGGAGATCAGCGGAAATGCCACCGTCTCGCAGCCATGCTCCTTCGCCAGCGCAAGGCTCGCCCGGTAGCAGGAGGCGAGCTGTTCCCGCTCGCCGTACTTACCGCCGTTCCACACGGGGCCGACGGTGTGGATCACATATTTGCACGGCAGGCAGTATGCGCCGGTGATCTTGGCCTCGCCAGTCCGGCAGCCGCCCAGCGTCCGGCACTCTCGGAGCAGTTCCGGCCCCGCCGCCCGGTGGATGCAGCCATCCACGCCGCCTCCGCCCAGCAGAGATTCCTTCGCCGCGTTGACGATGGCGTCCACACTCATTTTCGTGATGTCGTTTCGAACGATGATAAGTGGCATATCGTGTATCGCCTCCATTCTAGCGACCTTTTAAAATATTGTAGCAGAATACACTCGGTTTTGCAATGGACGTTGGGATGTCTAATAGCCTTGATTGAAAATTCCCATTGCTGGTCAGACTAGTAGCGGTGCAAAAATGACCACGCTGTAATCAAAGAAAAGGTTCCGCAGCCCAGCGGGGCCGCGACGCCGGAGGAAGCGGACGCACGCTGTAAACGCGCACATCCGCTTCCTCCGGCTGTTCTTTGAGTGATGAGGCGGCAACCAAATACTCCGCGTAACTACGCAAAGATGCCCCCCTGTTTCGGCGTGCGAGCCGCTGTGTGCGATTTTTCTCCGAAAGCCGAGTGTGTACCCACTTTCACTGGTGAAAACAAACGTGGCCGTTTGTGCCGGAGGTGTTGAAAACCGTATGACCGATGCATTGGAAACGTTGGTATGACTGCGTTTCCTGCGCTTTTCGAGCCTTTTTCGAGGACGAAAAGAAAGCAGGAGAAAGGCATTGGCGCTTTTCGCGCCAATGCCTATTCACAGCAGCCCGCAGTGCGAGCTGCCGCAAGGATTTGCGGGTTTTGGAAATTGACGCTTTTTTCGAGACTTCCGGAACTGTTTGACGCTAAATTTGAGAAAAGTAGCCGCAGAGCACCGTGACACAACGGTTTGCGGCGGCGCTCTGATGTGAAATTGTCGCGTTTCGCGTGACAACCGTCAACGGAAATCCTCCGTGGTAGCCCAAATATTGGTACGCCTTAAACAAAGATAAGCGGCGGTTGAGAATTGATAACTTTCTGATAATAGTGTGGCTTCCCCATAGCTTTTCTCTGCCTTTTACGGTATTGTGTGCCGTTGCAAAGGAGGTCGATTTTATGCCAAAGCGACGAGCAAACGGCGAAGGCAATATCCGCAAGCGAAAGGACGGACGCTGGGAGGGCCGCTACACAGTCGGTCACGATCCGGAAACCGGAAAAGCCATCATCAAAAATGTCCTTGGCAAGACGCAGGCCGGAGACACCGTAAAGACTGAGTTAATTTATGATCGGGAGAAAGTCCGGGCAGAAAGCTGTCCGGACTTTTCTTATATCTCACAAAAGTTGCGGTAGAATTGTTTACAGGTTTGTGGTATCATTTGAACGTAAAAAGAGAGCGGCAGATCATCACTTGAGGAGGCAGCTATGGCTTTTGATTTCAAGAAAGAATACAAGGAGTTCTATATGCCGAAGAACAAGCCGGAGATCGTAATTGTTCCGAAAGCAAATTATATTGCAGTTAAGGGAAAGGGTGATCCCAATGAAGAGGGCGGGGCATATCAGCAAGCAATCAGCGTGTTATACGCTGTTGCATACACCTTAAAAATGAGTTACAAGACTGACCATAAAATTGTCGGCTTCTTTGAATATGTCGTTCCCCCGCTTGAAGGCTTCTGGTGGCAGGATCATATAGCTGGCGTGGATTACACCGATAAGTCCGCGTTCAACTGGATCTCCGTTATCCGCTTGCCTGATTTCATAACGAAAGAGGACTTTGAATGGGCGGTCGATACTGCGGCGAAAAAGAAAAAGCTGGATTGCTCCTCGGCAGAGTTTTTGACGATTGATGAAGGTTTGTGCGTTCAAATCATGCACTTGGGCGCGTTTGATGATGAGCCCGCGACTGTCGCGCTTATGGACTCGTATTTGGAGCGGAACGGATATGTCAATGATATGAATATGGAAAGATTACATCATGAGATCTATCTGTCCGATGCAAGAAAGGTTGCTCCGGAAAAATGGAAAACGGTTATTAGACATCCGATAAAAAAGATTTAGATACACTGTTTGTCAAACGGACAAAAACCTTCAGAAACAAGAGGGCACATTCGTTTGACGCCTTGAGTCACGCACGTGTCCATCCCTCTGGGGACATGGGTCAAATTTCCGTGTCCATTTTCTTGGGTACAGTTTACGTTCCGTTGGGCTCAGCGTTTGGGTCAGGAAAAGGTGGTATCCGAAAATGACAATTTATGAAAAGCAAAAGTCCTCGAAATCAGACGATTTCGAGGACTTTTGGCACGCCGTGAGGGATTCGAACCCCCGGCCTTCTGGTCCGTAGCCAGACGCTCTATCCAGCTGAGCTAACGGCGCGTGTCTCATATCGGACAACGGTGTTATACTACCACAGCTTTCAGGGAAATGCAAGAGGAAATTTCAAATTTTTAGAAAAAATTTGGGGACAGGTCAAAACAATGAATTTGACAAGGGGCGTGTGGCAAGGGTAAAATATCATTGATTTTGATTTTTTGTAAGGAGCACACTATGGAAAATACTTTCAAAGGCAGCAAAAACTACGTTGCGAGCCCGGAGCTGATGAATGCGGTGAACATCGCGATGGCGCTCAAAAAACCGCTTCTCATCAAGGGCGAGCCGGGCACGGGAAAGACAATGCTCGCCGAGGCTGTGGCCGAGGCGCTGGGCAAAAAGCTCATCATCTGGAGCGTCAAGTCCACGACGAAGGCACAGGACGGCCTGTACGTCTACGATGTGGTGCAGCGTTTATACGACAGCCAGTTCGGCACATCCGGCGTGGACGATATCGCAAAGTATATCAAGCTCGGCAAGCTCGGCGAGGCGTTTTCCGCCGACGAGCAGGTCGTGCTGCTGATCGACGAGGCCGACAAAGCAGACCTCGAGTTCCCGAACGACCTTCTTTGGGAGCTCGACAAGATGGAATTCTACATTCCCGAGACGAAGGAGACCATCAAGGCCAAGCACCGTCCCATCGTCATCATCACCTCGAACGCGGAAAAGGAGCTGCCGGACGCGTTCCTGCGCCGCTGCATCTTCCACTATATTGAATTCCCCGACCAGCAGCAGATGGAAAAGATCATCCGCGTCCACTTCGATCATGTCGACGAGACGCTTTTGATGCAGGCGATGCAGGCGTTCTACTATATCCGCTCGATCGACTCGGTGGAGAAAAAACCCTCGACATCCGAGCTTGTCGACTGGATCCGCGCGCTCGAGCTTACCGGCGTGGACACGTCCCGCATCACGAAGGAGATCCCGTTCATCGGGGTGCTCCTCAAAAAGGACAAGGATATCTCCACCGTGCAGCGCCGACTGAGAAGATAAGAACGCCATGTTTACTGGATTTTTCTACCTTCTGCGCGCGCACGGCTTTCGCGTCAGCCTGAATGAGTGGATGACGCTCATCGAGGGGCTGATGCTGGACCTGCAGCACGATTCGCTCACGGGCTTTTACGAGCTCTGTCGCGCGGTGCTCGTCAAGTCCGAGGCGGATTACGACAAGTTCGACCAGATCTTCCTGGAATACTTCGACGGCGTGCCATATCAGGACGAGCTTCCCAAGGAGCTGATGGACTGGCTCAACAACCCTGCCGCCGCAATGGAGGAGTTCCGCAAGTTCCTGCGCACGCAGGGCTATGAGGAAAAGAGCATTGAGGAAATTCTCAAAATGTTCGAAGAGCGCCTCAAGGAGCAGACCGAGGAGCACAATGGCGGCTCGTACTGGATCGGTACGAACGGCTACTCAAACTTTGGCAATAGCGGCCACAGCCCGAAGGGCATCCGTGTGGGCGGGAAGAGCATGTACCGCCGCGCGTTTCAGGTGGCGGGGGAGCGCAGATTCCGCGACTTCCGCAAGGACAATGTGCTCGATATCCGACAGTTTCAGATGGCGTTCCGCCTGCTGCGCCAGTATTCCGAGCAGACGCAGGAGGCCAAAACGGAGTTCGACGTGGATGGGACCGTGCGCGAGACCTGCGACAACGCGGGAACGCTGTCGGTCTGCTACAAGCGTCCGCGCAAAAATACCGTCAAGGTGCTGATGCTGATGGACTCCGGCGGCTCGATGGAGTATTATTCCAACCTCTGCTCCATGCTCTTCCAAGCGGCGCGGCAGTCGAACCATTTTAAAGAGCTGCACGTCTACTACTTCCACAACTGCATTTATTCAAGCGTCTATACCGACCCGCGGATGTACCGCGAGCACGCGGTGCCGACGGACTGGATCCTGCAGAATTTCGGCAGCGAGTACAAGGTCATTTTAGTCGGCGATGCGCTGATGGACATGTACGAGCTGATGGAAAAGCGCTACGACTACCGCACCGGCGAGGCGAAATGGTCGGGCCTCGATCAGATCAAGCGCTTCTGCGAGCACTACGACCACCTGATCTGGCTCAATCCCGAGGAGCCCCCGCGCTGGGGCGGCTACTGGGGCGAGAGCTACGGCTATATCGCAAGGGCGGTGGACATGTACCCGCTGACCGTCGACGGTCTCGAGCGCGGCATGAAAAAGCTGCTCGTGAACCGGTAAAGGAATAAAAAAGAGGACGGGCTTTACCCGCCCTCTTTTTTGACCCACGGCGGCAAAATTGGTGTCCAAACGGAACAATTTCGCCCGATGGGGAAAGACAAGCGGCAAAAGCTGTTGTATACTGCCAAATGGTTAGAGATGACTAACTACAAAGGACAGGAGCGGAAGAGATGACCGCAGAGAAATTATTGGAGCATCAGGGCGCTATTTTGCTGGCGCAGAGCGACGGCTGCGCGGTCTGGCAGTTTCGAAACGAGACCGGCGACGGCACGATGACCACCTATGAGATCTTTTCGGGCGTGATGCTCGCGTTCAACGACTTTCGCATGGAGCGCTACCGCATGCAGAACAGCCCTGAGAGCAAGGCAGAGAATCCGTTCACCGATGTCAAGGCGGACGCCTACTACGCAAACGCCGTCCTGTGGGCCGTGGAAAACGGCGTGACCACCGGTGCGAGCGCGACGACTTTCGACCCCGCGGGCGACTGCACGCGCGGTCAGATCGTCACTTTCCTCTATCGTTGCCTGAGCAAGTAAGCGATAAAAGCGAACAGGAGAGCCCCCGAAGAAAACCTTCGGGGGCCTTTTTTTGCGGAACGGGTGGGAGAAATATCAACAGAAGTTGATGTTGCGTTGAGAAAGAGTTCATCTGCTTGCGGTAAAAATATAAAATCTGATGTTGTAAGTTCCGGCGGGGATGCCCGCAGATGAGGTTTTTATCTTTCAGGAAGGAAGAAACGAACGATGCGAGTGAAGATTATTTCCGACAGCACGTGCGACCTGTCGCCCGCGCTGCTCAAGCGCTATGATATTGCCGTCACGCCGCTGTGCGTCATCAAGGACGGCAAGGACCTCCACGACGGCGTGGACATCACGCCCGCCGACATTTTTGCCCACGTGGACGGCGGCGGAGACCTTTGCAGCACGTCGGCGGTCAGCCAGTACGAGTACGGCGAGATGTTCGCGCGCTACGCGAACGAGTATGACGCGGTGGTGCAGATCACCATCGGCGCGAATTTCTCCTGCTGCTATCAGAATGCCTGCGCCGCGGCGCAGGAGTACGAGAACGTCTTTGTGGTCGATTCGGAGAATCTGAGCACCGGCCAGGGCCTTCTGGTCGTCGCGGCGGCGAAGCTCGCCGAGCAGGGCCTTTCCGGCGCGGAGATCGCCGAGCGCGTGCGCGCGCTCGCGCCGAAGGTCGAGGCGAGCTTTTTGATCGAGCGCCTCGACTACATGCGAAAGGGCGGCCGCTGCTCGGCTGTGGCCGCGCTGGGCGCGAATCTTCTGCACCTGAAGCCCTGCATCGAGGTGCGAAACGGCAAGATGGCCGTGTGCAAGAAGTACCGCGGCTCGTTTGAAAAGTGCATCCGCCAGTATGTAAAAGAGCGCCTTGACGGGCGCGAGGACATCGCGCCGGAGCTCGCGTTCATCACCCACGCGGCGGCGGACGCGAACGTCGTGGCCGCGGCGAAGGAGGAAGCGGCACAGTACGGATCGTTTGAGACCGTCGAAGAGACGCAGGCGGGCTGCACCGTCTCGTGCCACTGCGGCCCGAACACGCTCGGCATCCTGTTTGTGAGAAAGTAAAGGAGAAACCACCGTATGGCTCGCCATACGGTGGTTCTTTTTCAGCATTTTGCGCTTTTTCGCCAAAAGATGACCGCGAGCGCGGTGCAGACCGCGATGGCGGCGGCGTAGGGGATGACGAGCAGAAACGCGGTGCTCGCCGGTGCGCTGTAAGAAGCGTAGCGGATGCCCCAGAGCATGTCGCAGTAGTTGAATGCGACGGCGGCGCACATCACATCGGAGAGCAGAATCGCCAGCGCGGCGAAGGTACAGGACAGAGCTTTCATGGAGAGACCTCCTTATTTGTGTTTGGTGCTTTTGAGCAGCAGCGCCGCGCCCGCGGCGATGGCCGCGACGCAGAGCAGCAGAAAAATGCCACTGCCGTCGATGCGGATCATCGACGATCCGCTGATCTGCGCGGGAACGGACGGGACAAGGATCGACAAAACGCCATAGACGATCAGCGCGGCCGCGCCGCCGAAGCAGAGAATGAGGCTCAAAAGCCGCATCGTCCGGTGCTCCTCCTGCGCTTCGGCGGGCGCGGCATTCGGCGCACCGTCTTTTAGAAGGTAGTCGAGCGAGACGCCGAAGTAATTGCTCAGCGCGAGGAGCTTGTCGCTCTCAGGCGTCGCGCTGCCGCCCTCCCATTTAGAGATGGCCTGACGCGAGACGTTCAGCGCCTCCGCGAGCTGCTCCTGCGAAAGACCGCTCTTTTTGCGCAGTGTGTAGAGTTTTTCAGGTAGTGCCATGGTTCCTCCTTTCGCAAAAAGCATAGCGTTAGTGTGCGCAAAATGCCATGTATTGCAGTAGACAATTGCGCAACCGTGGGTAGCAATGAAGACTTTTTGCGGAAAACAGTCTTGTTTTGCCCATTTTACCATGCGGAGGGGGAAAGCGCCAGCGGAGAGCAAAAAAATCGCCCGAACTGGAATTTGTTCGGGCAATTTTGGTTCAGTTCTGTTCCTCGGAGGGGGCGTTCTTCTTTTCAAGCTCCGCGCGCAGCATGCGGTTTTCAGCCTGCAGGGCGTCAAGCTTGTCGTTCAGCGGGGCGAGCTGCTTTTTGAGCTCGCGCGCGACGATGCCCTGATAGAATTTGTACCGGCTCGCTGTGCCGGCTGCGGCGCACACGACAGTCACGCCGCCGGCGATGAGGCCGGCCTTTTTCCAGTCGACCTTGCGGACGACTTGCAGCACGGCGCGCTGGTCGAGCTTTTTGCCGCGCAGCGGCGCGGGCGCAGCGCTCTCCGCGCGCACGGGGAGAATGTGGATGGTTTCGAGCATTTTCATCGGATCGTCCTCCTTGATCCATGTTATTTTTCGACTCTAAAGGTATCATGCCGCATGCGGAATGTCAACCGCGGGGATGCGTTGCAATGGATAGAAAAACGTGCTATGATGACCGAAGATTTTTGATTCGAAAGGAAGCGAGGGGAGCGATGCTCCCGCGTTGACATGATCGCGATTCTGCTTGCGCCGGTGTACCTGCTGGCGAATTATTATTTACTGCGCCGCGTGATGGGCTGGGTGAAGGCCTGGTTCCCGTTTTTTCGCACAGCGCGCCACTGGGCGCTGCCCGTGGCTGTGCAGGCGTTTCTGGCCTGCTCCATCGTCATCGCGTTTTTCCTGCCGGAGGGGCGGGCGCGGCGCGTGATGAAGCTCATCGGCAACTACTGGCTCGGCGTACTGCTGTATGTGCTGCTCGCGGTCATCGCGGCGGACCTGCTGCGGCTGCTGCTGGGGTACGTGCTGCCGTTCAAGCACATTTTCGTCACGACACAGATGCACCGCATCGCGGGCTGTGTGTGCGCGCTGGTCATTTTGATCGCATCCATCTGGGGCGTCGTCAACGCGCGCATCATCCACGTGACGCCGTATGACGTGACGGTCGATAAGACTGTTGAGGGCACGGACGAGATGAAGGTTGTGCTCGTGGCCGACCTGCACCTTGGCTACAACATCGGCGAAAAGCAGATGCAGCAGATGGTAGACAGGATCAACGAACAGGACGCCGACCTCGTCGTCATCGCGGGAGACATCTTCGATAACGAGTGGGAGGCGGTGGAAGCCCCTGAGACCATCGCTGCCACGCTGCGCAGCATCCGGTCGAAATACGGCGTTTACGCCTGCTACGGCAACCACGACATCGAAGAACCGGTGCTCGCAGGCTTCACCTTCCGCCAGAGCGAGAAGAAGGAGAGCGACCCGCGCATGGACGAATTCTTGAAGGACGCGAACATCACGCTCCTGCGTGACGAGGGCATGCTCATCGACGGAAAGTTCTACCTTTATGGCCGCCCCGACGCGCACCGCCCGGGCCGCGGCATCGAGACGCGCAAGACGCCCGATGAGATCACGGCAGGTCTGGACAAGGATAAGCCCATCATCGTCCTCGACCACCAGCCCAAAGAGCTACAGGAGCTCGCGGACGCGGGCGTCGACATAGACCTCTGCGGCCACACGCACGATGGACAGATGTTCCCGGGAAATCTCACCATCAAGCTGATGTGGGAAAATGCCTGCGGGTATCTCCAAAAGGGAAAGATGCACAACATCGTCACCTCCGGCGTCGGCCTGTTCGGACCCAACATGCGCGTGGGGACAAAAGCAGAGATTTGTCTGATTACCATCTATTTTGCATAAATGCAAAGCACTTTGCGGCACTTGTGCCGCGGGGATCGCAGCGCCGAAGGCGCTGCACGAGTCAAAGGGGCCATTCTCTTTCGCGAAAGAGAATGGCCCCTTTGGAACCCCAAGAGAAAGGCTTAGATTGGCAGTCTTGGGCTCGAAGGGGCTTTTTGCCTCCGGAATGCAACTGCCTGTGTGGCGGTATTGCTGACGCTCACCGCCATTGGTTCTGCTATACGATTTGGTCTACTTCTATTATCCGCTGCCGCTCTGCCAGTCTCGTGGCAGTGCAGCCTAATTTCCGCCTACCGAGGCACTCATCAATACGGCGAGTGCAATAATGCCGCATTCGGCACGCAGTCTGCCGCCGTGCTGTCGTCACACGCGCCTCACGATAGTAAGGCGCGGTTGCAAACGAAAACGAATCGTAGGGGCTCATGGCGAAGCCATGTACACCGCACCTGATTGCGCAGCGCGTGCAGCTCTTCAAGCCCAGCGCCGACAATGGCGGGGTCAAGGGGCAAGGCCCCTTGCGTTCTCTTGGGGGATATAAAGGGGGACATTCTCTCACGTGAGAGAATGTCCCCCTTTGCTCGCTTCCCCGCGTCAGGCGGGGAAAACCGCAGCCGTTTCGGGCCGCAAAAAAGAAGGGACCACCGTTCGGTGGTCCCCAATTTTTTACAGCTTGCGGAAGCGCTCCGCAATGACCGCCGCCGCGTCAGCGGTCGACAGCGCACCGGTGTCAAGGTAAAGATCATACCCCTCCGGCGCGCCCCAGGCCTTGTGGGTGTAGCTCTCGTAATACTTGCGGCGCTGCTTGTCCATCTTGCGGATCAGGCGGATGGCTTGGTCGCGCGTGAGCTTTTCCTGCGCCATTTTGCGCTGGATACGGTGCTCGTCCGGCGCGGCGACGAACACGGTGAGAAGCCTCACGTCTTCGCCACGCAGCACATAGTCTGCGCAGCGCCCCACGAACACACACTCCTCGTGGCGGGCGATGCGGCGGATCTCGTGGCTTTGCAGGGCGAAGAGCACTTCGCTCGTCGGTTTGCCGCGCAGCACATGGTGGTTGCCCTCGTGCACGGTCTGGAAGAGGTAGGGGTTGGTCGCCTTTTCGTCCGAGGGGGAGAGCGTTTTTTCCGAAAGCTCGCCGTACTCGCACGCGAGGCGGATCAGCTCGCGCTCATAGACGCGGATGCCGAGGAGATCCGCTGTTTTCACGGCCACTTCGTGGCCGCCGCTGCCGAACTGGCGGCTGATGCTGATGATGCGATTTCCCATAGTATGAATCTCCCTCCGCTTTTCTATTGTTTCAGCGCGTTGAGCGCCGGCTGGGGAATCGAGAATGCACGATCCGCCGGCGTGATGACGGCGGAGAGCGACACCGGAGCGTCGGAGAGGATGAGGTGCAGCGCGCCGCTGCACGAGATGTTGACGGACTGGAGCTCGCCCTGCTCGCTCACGCGGACGGAAATGCGTCCGGAGGAGAAGGTCACATCCTGTGCCTTGATATCCGGCGCGATGGCGGCGGCGAGCTCGCTCATCACGTCGGAGTTGAGCGAAAGACCGTAGAGATAGCCGTCGCTCGCCTTATCGCAGCCTGCGCTGCCGTTCAGAATGGACTGGTAGCAGAGGTCAATGAGCGACGTGGCATCGATGAGCTGCTGGCTCGCGGTGTCGATACTGTTGCCGTCCGCGTCGCAGATCTTGCTGCCGGAGAAGTAGACGGCGAGGGCGTTTTTTTGGATGCTGCCGTAGCTCTGACCGTCGATGCTGCTGCGGTCATACTGGAGCGTGCTGTTCAGCACGATCGGGCCGCAGTCGGCGGAAAGAGCAATGTCGGCGGACAGATCGTCCGCGGTCAGCTCGCCCCAGGCACCCAGCAGACGGAGCGCGTTGTCCGTCAGCGTGGAAGCGTCGTCATTGCTGCCCGAATGGATGGCGGTGAGCACATCGTCGGGGATCACCGGCGCGAGCGCGTCGGTGAAGTGCGCGGCGGCCTCCACGCGAAGATCTCCGGAGTTTTCCGCCGTGAAGCTTACGTCCATCAGCTCACCGCTCTCGGCGGTGAGATCCACGCGGATCGCGGAAAGCGATGCGGCGTTCGCGATCTCGTCCGAGGTGAGAAGACGCAGCAGTCTGCTCGCGTCGTCTCCCTCGGCGGTGAGGGTGTAGCGCTTTTCCTGCCCGTCAACGGATTTCGTCACCGTGAGCGTGCGGCAGAGCTCGGCGGTCTCATCCATGAGCTCGGCGTAATTTGGGAATGCGCCGCCGACAGCGTAGGACTTGCCGTTTTCAAGGTAGATCGCGCCGTCTGCGTAGTAGAGCGCCGCGCCGTCGCGGTCGATGCAGGTGATGGGAGCGCCGTCCTTCTTCGTGCGGGCGACGGAGGCATCCGCGCTCAGGCTGATTTTGCCATAGGAGGCATCGACCGTGACGTCCATGGTCATCGGGTCCTCTTTGACACGCGCCTCGACAAGGCGGTAGGCTTCGAGGTCCTTCTTAAAGTCGGAGTGGAGGAAGAACGCCGCAGCCGCGCCGAGCAAGACTAAAATCGTGATGAGAATAGGGAGGAAGCGGCGGTGCCTGCGCTTTTTCGGCGCGGGCGGTACTGCGGGCTGCGTGAGCACGTTTTCGCGTGCCTCGCGCTCCTCGCGAAGAAGCCGAAGTTCCTCTTCCGCGCGCGCAAGGCGCGCCTCGATGGAGTCGGGATCGGCTACGGGAGCGGGTTCGGAAGTGGGAACGCTTTCTGCGCCCTCGACCGCGGCGGTGACGACCGGCGCAGCGGTCGCTGCTACTGCCACGGCGGCGGGGACTGCCGTAGATTCAGCGGACACAGGCGCATCCGCCTGAGTGGCATCTTCGACCGCTGTAGACGCGGGGGCACCCGTCTTGGCAGGGGCTTCGTCTGCTGTGGACGCATTGGCGTCCTCGCCGCGGACGATCTGCTCGGCCTGCGAGACGGCGCTCGCGCTGCGCGCCAGCGCTTCGGCGCGTCTGCGCGCTTTGCGCTTGTGGCGGTGGACGAGCAGAACCATGATAAGGATCAGAACAGCCAGCACGGCGAGCACGCCGAGCCAGATGCCCCAGACGTCGAGCGTCCGCACGGCGGCAAACTCAACGCTGTCGCCGCTCGTGGAGAAGGTGAGGTAGCTGCCCATCGTGCCGCAGTCGGCCTCCTGCCAGCTGCCGCCGTTTTCACGGGTGTAGATGCGCAGCTCCTTCTGCCCGTCGGGCGGGAGATAGCGCATGGTGTGCGTGTCCTGCCCGTCATCGGCAAGCTCGATGCGCCACTGCTCGAGCACTTCGGCGTTGGCGACCATCGAAGGCATTTCGCCGCGGCTGAGGCAGGAGAAGTAGCCCTTCACGCGGTCGAGCACAGTGCCGGACTGCACGTCGAACGCCGCGGGCGTAAGCGGCTGGGCGGTCACGGTGATGGCGTCGCCGTCGTTGTAGTTGCCCTCGACCAAGATGACAGCCTGTCCGTTCTCTCGCGTCTGTTCAGAGGCAAGGCCGGGGGTGTAGGCCTCGTAAACAGCGGTAACGACGGTGTCAAAGTGCAGATTCGTGAGGTCGGTGCGGTCCCAGTGGACGTGACAGCCGCTCTTGGCGGGCGGCTCGGGGATGTCGCTTTCGTCGATGGAGTCGCCGTAGTTGAAAGTGCGGCTGAGCACAGTTTCATCGTCAGCAACGAAGGTGAGCGTGAAGGACTTCATGCTCTCGGGCAGGTCGCTGAGTGCGAGCAGCTGAGAATAGCTGATGGGTTCGGCCCGTCCGGCGTAGCCCTGACGGTTGATGCCGGGGAGATCGTCGGAGACATAGTAGTTATGCTCAAATGTGCCCGTGTCGCTGCCGGAGATCGCGCCCTGGTACTGCTGGCAGTCGGTGATATCGACGAGCGAGTAGTTCCAGCTCACGGTACTGCCGCTGCCGTCGACATTTTCCTGTACGCCGGAGCCGACGATGCCGCCGACATACTTCTTGCCGCTGAGCGTGCACTTGGAAAAGCTGCCGTGCACCGTTGCGCCGGTGAGACCGGCGATGCCGCCGGTGTAGCTGCCGTTTTCGTTCGTGATAGAGCAGGAGGACGTTTCGCATGCGGTCAGATAGCCGAGGTCCATGCGGCCGACAATGCCGCCGACATAGCTGCGCTTGCCGGCCACATCGCCGGTGTTGACGCACTTCTGGATGATGGAGCGGTACTCATACTGCTTGCGGTAGATGTTCGAAAGATGGCCCGTGACATCGTCCTCGGGGTCGAGCGTGTATTCAATGGTCATGGAGCCTGTGATGCCGCCGGTATTCACATCGCCGTACACCGCGCCGCTGTTGCGGCAGGAAGAGACTTTACCGAACGTGACGGAATCGATGTCGACATCGGAGGTGTCGACAATGATGTCGCCCGTGCCGCCGCTGAGCGAGGAAATGGCGGAAAACAGCGTTCCTGTCAGCTCGTTGAATTTGTTGTTGATCGAACGAATATCATTTGCCAATGTGCCGACCGTGCCGCTGGCGGCGTTGTTGAGCATCGTGACCTGACTGCTCAGGCCGTTGATCGACGAGGTCAGCCCGCCAAGATCCGGTGCAGCGACAATCTGAGTCGAGCCGGTGACGGTGCCCGAGGCATTGCCCTCGTGGCTCGCGCCCGCGCCTGCGGCACTGCCGCCCCAGATGGTGGTGCTGTGACCGCTGTCGGAATGCTCGTGGTCGATGCCGCCGGCTGCGCCCTTGCCGCCGCCGATCAGAGTGTCGGAGGAATGGGAGCCGTCGCCGGTGATGACGCTGTCAATACTGGCGTTCAGCCGGACGTTGTTCAGCTCGTTGGCGGCGTTATCCACATAGCCGGACATGCTGTTCAGGCGCGAGGCAATCTCATTCGAGCCGCCTTCGGCATGGTTGGTTGCTGTGTTGACAAGACCGCTGAGCTCGTTGAGTTGTGTTTTGAGCTGCTGCAGCAGACCGTCGGAGATCTCCATGCGGATATAGGGCTCCATTTGGCCGGCGATGCCGCCGACGTCCTTTCGCCCGCAGATCGCGCCTTCATTGCTGCACGCGAGCACTTGTCCGCTGCTGCGGCCGACCACGCCGCCAATATTGTAGCCGATGTGCTGATAACCGACGGCGGCGTAGTTTGTGCTCGACGCGATCGCGCCGGAGGAATAGCCTGCAATACCGCCGGTGTCGGTGGCGGTGTTGAGCGTGTCGGCGCGGGAGAGCTTGGCGAGGTCGAGCGAGAATTCGAGGTTCAAATTGCTCAGGTCGATGGAGGGGTCGGTGCTCTCGATGTTTACATAGGCGCGGCTGCGGCAGGAGACGATGGAACCGAGGTTCTCGCCCGCGATGCCGCCGGTCATGCTCTGGCCGAAGATCGCGCCCGAGGCGTCGCACGCGCGCACGATGCCCGTGGCGAGGTTGCGGCCCACGATGCCGCCGACGCTGCGTTTGCCGGAAACACTTCCGTTGAATGTGCAGCTTTCGATCGTGCCGTGGTTTTCACCCACGATGCCGCCGATATTTTCGCTGTCGCCGGACGGTGTGACCGTGCCCTCAACATTCAGGTTTTTGATGACGGCGTCCTTTTGCAGCACGCCGAAAAGACCGGCGGGGGAGACGCTCTGCGTGATGGAAAGGCCGCTGATGGTGTGGCCGTTGCCGTTGAACGTGCCGCCGAACGTCGGGATGGGGAGCTCGTCATCGTCGGTCAGCTCGATATCGTTGTCAAGCACAACGGCTTTACCGCGCGACCAGGAGTCGAGCGTGCAGGAATGCGCGAGGGATCGTAAGTCTTCTGCGCTCTTGATATGGATGGCGCCGTCCCCGTCTGCCAAGACCTGCGTGACAGGGAGAAGCGAGATGAGCAGCAGGCACGAGAGTGCAAGCGCGCAGAAGCGATAGAAATGATTAGTCTTCTTCATCGTCTTGCTCCTCATTTGCAGATCCGGAGATCAGATTCAGGTCGATGTCGCCCTCGACCGTGGCGTGCATGATGCCATGCACCGTACCATTGATGCTGCCGCGCACCATGCCGTTGACGGAGACCTTACCGTGACCCGATTTCTTTTCCGTGATGGACGGGACGGAGAACGAGGTCTTGTCGACGATGCCGCTGCCGATGAGCAAGATCTGCGGCAGGGCGAACATGACCATGATGATAGAGATGACCGTGCCGCGGCCAAGGCTCTCACCGATGCCCGCGATGACGGGCTCAGATGTCATGCTGCCGATCAAAAAGCCGCAGATCGAGAGGATCGAGCCGGAGGTGATGATCGTCGGGAAGGCGAAGTTCAGCGTCTCGACGATGGCGTCGCGGTGGTGCATTTTGGATTTGAGCTCCTGATAGCGGCTGGCGATGACGATGGCGTAGTCGATATTCGCGCCCATCTGGATGGAAGAAACAATTAGATATCCTAAGAAGAAGATGTACTTGCCCGTGATGGTCGGGAACGAGAAGTTGAGCCAGATGCAGCCCTGAATCACGAGGATCAGCAGCACCGGCATACCGGCGGAGTTGAACGTGAAGAGCAGCACCAGCATAACCACGAGCACCGACACGATGCTGACAACCTTGTTATCCACGGCGAAGGACTTTTCGAATTCGTATTCGTTCGTCGATTCGCCCGCGAGGTAGACGTTTTCATCGGGGTAATACTTTTCGGCAATTTCGAGAATTTTGTCGGTGAAGGCGTAGGTCTCGTCGCTGCTTTCGGGCAGCGTGAGGTAGATGAGCATGCGGTCGTAATCCGTACCTTGAAGCTGGGCCTTGGCGCTGTTCATCTGGACCTCGGCATCCTGGAGCATCTGCGTCTGGTCGTCACTGAGCGTCACGATGCCGGAATCCACCTGATCGCAGACAAAGAGAAACATGTCGATGAGCGGGACTTTGTAGGTGGCGAGATTGCCCGCAAGCTTGCCATATTCTGAATGCTGCGCGGCGTAGGCGGCGTAGACGACCTGCGCGGCCTCGTAATCGAGACCCGCGAGCTCGGCGAACTGGCGCGGCGTCAGCTTGTCGGCCAGCATGTAGCCGTCGAGTGCTTCGATGTTGGTAAGACCCATCGTGGAGTCGACCTCGTCGTACTGGCCGAGCTCGTCCAAAATGGCGGACTCCTTGTCGTAGTCGCCCGTGGGGACGATGAGCGCCAGCATGTTCTTCGAGGTGAAGTTATCCTCGATCATCTGCTGGGCAAACTGCGTCTCATTCTGCTTGGGGGCGGAGATGAGGCCATAGCCGTAGGCGTAGGGGCAGTCGGACGACAGGCGGTAGCCGATGACGGCCAGCACCACGAAGACGATGGGGATGATGTAGCGCGTGGCATAGTCGAGCTTGCCGACGAACGGGATCTTCGGCACGAAGCTGCGGTGCTGCGTGCGGTCGATCAGCGGGCCGAAAAGCATCAGAAGGCCTGGCATCACGATGAACGCCGCCAGCAGCGCGAAGAGAATGGATTTGATGAGGCACAGCGCCATATCGGGACCGAGCTTGAACTGCATGAAGAGCATCGCGACAAGGCCGCCGATGGTCGTGAGGCTGCTCGCACCGATCTCGGGGATCGACTTGCTCAGCGAGACGATGACGGCCTCACGCAGCGGCAGCAGCCGGTGCTCCTCTTTAAATCGGTTGCAGAAGATGATGGCGTAGTCGATGGACAGCGCCAACTGCAAGATGCTTGTGACCGAGTTTGAAATGAACGAGATTTTGCCCATCAGGAAGTTCGTGCCCTGATTCAGCACAAGTGCGACCACGAACGTCAGAATGAGCACCGGCACCTCGCCATAGGTCTCGGACGTGAAGAGCAGCACGATGACAATGACGATGGCGACATACACCATGATGACGCTGATCTCGTGGTCAATGGTCTCCTGCTGCGTGTTGCCAAGGTCCGTGTCGACATATAGATCGTAGTCGGACAGGTATTCCTTCACGGCTTCGAGCGAGTCGAGGCAGGCCTCGTCATCCTCACTGTAGGCAAAGGTGATGGAATAGAGGGCGGAGAGGTTATTATAATGTGCGGTGGTCTCGTCGTAGTCCACGCTCTGCACGCCCTTGATCTCCTTGATCTTGGGCTCGAGCGCGGCGGCCTGCTCTGGTGTGATGTTGGCCACCATGACCTCGGCCGTGCCATAGGTCGTGAACTGCTCGTCCATGATGTCGAGCGCCTGCTTCGTCTCGGAATCAGACGGCAGGTAGTACGTCAGGTCGCTCTCGACCTCGACCCAGTTGCGGGAAAAGGCGGAGAATACGAGCAGAATGATCGTGAGCAGAAAGATGAGATTTCGCTTGTCGACGATGACCGTCGACAGCTTTTCCATAAAGCTGGAGCCGGTCTTCTTGGTTTCGTTACTCATGGCGGTACGCATTGCCTCCTTTCTCGTGGGTGGGTCTTCGCTTCTTCATGCGCTCAAGGCCGCTTTTGATCGGCGGCTCGGGCGGGGCCAGCTGCACCACGTCGCCGAGCGAACAGTCGAGCTGGCGGCAGATGCGCACAAGCACCTCGAGCGAGACGAGCTCATTTTTCGAGAGCTTGGCGAGCGTGTTGGAGCTGATGCCGACCTCGCGCGCAAATTCCGTTTTATTTAAGCCCTTGTCGATGAGGAGCTTAAAAAGGTTGTTGTAGGTAACATACATGGTGGTACCTCCTGTTCAGTTGTCAACATTATATGAAAATATCCGGAAGAAGCAAGATTAAATTTGCAAAAGCAGATTTTTTTTGAACAAATCTGGCGAAGTGACAAAAACAGGCCAGTACAGATGAACAATGCGCAGCCCCTTTTGAAGCGGGGATTTGTTGATCGAGTGAAGGAGAAGATGAAAAAGGGCAAGGAAGCACCGGAGAGCGGTAAAAAGACATCTTGACTTTTGCACTGTCAGTTGCTATGTTTCAGTTAGAGATGACTAACTGACGTAAAATGAAAGAAAATCGGAACGAGAGCATAGCGAGACGAGGCAGAACGAAGGAAACAGGTATTTTTAGGATAAGAGGAGACTTGGCTATGAAAATTTTAGTATTCGGCGCGGGCGTGCTCGGCTGCAATCTGGCGCGGAATTTCTTCCGCGCGGGAAAGGACGTCACGCTGCTGACGCGGGGAGCATGGGGCGAGAGCATCCCAAAAAACGGCCTTCGGATCAAGGATAAGTTTTCGCCCCGCATGTCGGTCAGCCGCATTCCGGTCACGGCGGAGCTGAAAGCGGAGGACAAGTACGACGTGATCTTCATCGTCCTGCGCTATACACAGCTCGACGCGATCCTCGATACCCTGCGGACGAATCCGACAAAGAATATCGTCTTTGTGGGAAACGACATGCGCGCAAGTGCGCTGAGCGCTTCGCTGCCGGAGAAAAACGTGATGTTTGCCTTTGCGGCCTCGGCAGGCCATCGGGAGCGGGAGTATGTGGCGTCCGTCGACCTCAAAAAGCTCAAGGGCAACACGGCCTATTTAAGCCGACTGATCGACGCTAATATCGAGAGCTACCGCGCGATCAAAAACGCGGGACATGAAATTTTGCCGAAGGACAACGTGGAGTTTGAAGGCGCGGCGTACCACAAGACCTGTCTGCGCTTTTTTAAGCTCATGTCCGCCACGAGCCTCGGAAAGATCTGCGCGTCCGACCATGCGATGAACGCGGTCGACGAAATGAGCGCGCTGAACCGCGATTTGAAGGCTTTCTTCGACGAGCACGGCGCGAAATATTCCGTGTGGCAGGAGCTTGAGCAGGAAGTCGCAAAATACCTGAAGTGAACAAAGGGGAAGCGCCCGTCATTTGGCGGGCGCTTTTTTTGCCCGCTCACGGAAAAATCAGACTCCGGCGAGGCGTCGGTGAATTTTTCGACAGATATTGCCAAAGCGGATGATCCATGACTGATACTGAGAGCGCCCGGACAAAAAATGTTTGGGCACTCTTACTGTATGAATAAATTGTAATTTTCCCATGATTAAGAAGTAAATATTGTAAAGGAAACTTGACAAGATGGGCGCGTCATGCTATAGTAAGTTTGTAAAGGAAACTTGTCATGCAAGGAGGCGTTTTTTTGAAGAATAAAGTTGAGCAGTTACGAAAGGAGCGAGGATTAAATCAAGATGATTTTGCAAAAATGCTTCGTGTTTCAAGACAAACCATTAGTTCAATCGAAACAGGAAAGTATAATCCATCATTGGAATTAGCTTTTGCAATTTCAGACTTTTTTGGTAAACGGATTGAAGAAATCTTTATCTATGAAAGAGGTGCAGAAAATGAAAAAGAGTAATTTGATAACCGGGATACTATATGTGCTTTTCGGTGTGGTTTGTTTGATTGTTGCGCTATTGATTGAAACAAAGTTAGAGGGCATTTTATGGGGCTTTGCTGGCGCAGGTATCTTCCCCGGAATTATGATGATATGCAAATATTTTTATTGGAGTTCCCCCAAGAATAAAGAGCGATACGAAGAACGTTTGGAAAACGAACGAATTGAACAGCATGACGAGTTGAAAACAAAAATTAGAGATAGAGCCGGAAGATATGCTTACGGCATAGGACTGGTGGTTATTTGTTTCTCTATTTTGGTTTTCAGTATTCTCGGAGCATTGGAAGTTATCGACAATGCTCGCATGATCATACTCTATCTCAGCGGATATTTAATGTTTCAAATTATCACAGGAATTATCATTTTTAATAAGTTGATGAAAAAGTATTAAGGGAAATCCATTTAGGAACTAAAGGGCGCACTGCTATACTCTCCTATCGGGAGTATAGCACAAGGGATGATGACGGGAATGTGGAGAATAGCGGAACTCTGCTGCTGCGCATGATGTGTTGCACAAGGCGCTGCAGCAGGCGGTGGCAATCGGTTATCTGCGCTTCAATCCTGCCGATGCCTGCAAGCTGCCTCGCGTGGAGCATAAGGAGATCAAGCCGCTGGAGGGGTGAAAACAGAAAAAAGGAGCGGAGCTGCGCCCCGCTCCTTTGCTATTTACAAATCGAAGTCCAAGCAATTTTTCCTTTAAACGCGGATATTATCTTCATCAATCGATAACACCGCTCATCACATCACGATACGTCTTGTCCAAAAGCTCGCGTAAATCCGATGTGTCCGCCTGATAGCGTTCATTATTGATCGAAATGGTATCTTCATCCAGTTCAACAGGGATATCTTTGTCCGATATTTGAATCCCAAAATAGTAAAAGCTATCCGACATCCTGTCTACTTGATCCGTTGTTTCCTGCACATCCAGTTCATTGATAGCACGCACGATCTCTTTCACTCGGTCATCGTTTGTCACCATATAATTCGGCTCATTTTGAGGGTAAATTTTAAAACTGATATAGTTTGCGTTTTCGGCGTCGAGCGGAAGTACGCTGCGATCGTGGCAAAAATAGGCGATAGCCGAGACGATCAGGATCAAACCGAAAATGCAAAAAAGTTTTTTCTTCATCGCTGGCACCCCCCTTGAATACTGTTTTTAAATTCACTGATATTTTAAGTATATCATGCAAAAGCAGCCGCAGCAACTTTTTTAGACGAGTTGTGCGCTTTTGGAGTTTTCACGCATTTTCACACTGCGCATTTCGCCATTAAAAGTTGCAAAAAAGCCGTGAAATCATACGATTTCAAGGTTTTTGGCTGGTCGGAGTGTAATTATAGGATCTCAGAAAATACAGATATATCAATGGTTTGCTGGCAGTCAGCAAGAGGTATTCATCCTAAATTGAACGGTCAAGCACAGTGACCTGCGTGATCACATCACGCAGGCGATCGGAACCGACCATGTACTCAAGTGCATCATCAGCGGTGTTAAAGCAGCATTCCGTCTCGGGACAATTCCAAACATAAATTGTGATTTTGTCATCTGTTCCATATCGAATAATGCCATAATGAATGCCGTTCCATTCAATTTCTACTTCTCCGCCACATTTCATACACCACTTAAAATCGCTGATCGATTTAAAACGGTTATCTTCCAATGAGTTTTTGGATTTTAAAATGCGATAGGGCATGCCACACCTCCAATATGACTTGAAATCAGGAATATCTCCGCCCCAATAGTTTTCTGCTTTGCCCCAGTTTGGTCGGTTACCTTCCCATACAATGTTATGATCGTGAGGAATAGAGTGCTGTTTGGGATTGCCGTGATTTGAGTAATGCCGTTCCTTGACTGCCCTACCGTCTGCGCCAATCTTAGTTTCTCTTAAATCCCCGTTACGATCAGCTGTGCGGTTGATGCTGCCGGGTTCACCTAAAAAACGTTCATCATCCGGCTTAGAGGGCTTCCACTTTCCACCATAAGCGCTGCCGCCGCCTTTATATGCGCCGCCGATCCGGTACGGCTCTATTGTATCACATTCAGGTCGATATGTCTCGCCAATTTTGAAAGCGTCAAGGTCTTCCTTTTGGCGAGATCTTTCAACTTGGTGATAAAAAACGGAGTATCCCGAAGGATACTCCGTTGGTCCGAGTGTAATGATAGAATCTGGCGAAACCTTGTAAAATCAACGGTTTGCAAGCAGCAAGCAAGGTGCTTTTATCCTAAATTGTGCGAGAAATGACATTAACTTTTGTAATTACATCCCTCAAACGATCATCACCGAGCATATATTCAAGAGCATCGTCAGCCGTATCGCATACTTTTTCTGTCTCCGGTCTATTTGCTTGATAAATCGTTATTTTATTATTGGTTCCGTATCGGATAACTCCGTAAGTGACATTGTTCCAAACAAACTCAATTTCCGCTCCCCAACTCAGGCTGCGCTTGAATTCGCTGATGGTTTCAAAGTTCATGCTGCCGTCTGGGACGATAATATAGTTGTCCATAGAGAATGTCCTCACATATTGCTTAAACTCAGGTGCGCCACCGGGGTAATTGATAGGTGGTCCCGACATGGGATGTTCATCAGGAGTATTCCAATCGATTTTGTGATCATGGGGATTCGTATGTTTATCTCCGCGGTTGTGATCTGTTTCATGCCTCTCGATTTCTGCACGACCATCACTGCCAATTTTTGTTCTGAATATCTCGCCGTTGCGCATTAGATCAACGCCGCCCGGTTGTAATCCTTCTGTGCGCGATAGAACCGCATCAGAGAAATGGAAACCGTTTCGCACAGAGGTTCTTCCTGCAAATATTTTCGCCAGAGGGCCTCGGCCTCGCCGTCTTTTCCTTCAGAAAGGCAGAATTCGGCCCGCTTGTCAAGCTGCTGCAAATAGGCCTCTCGCAAGGAAGTACGCGTCCGCTCCAACCATTCCTCATATTCATAGCAGTTCGGAACGCTAAACCCTTTCAGAAACTCTCCCTGATAAGCCTCGACATCCACAGCTTTGAGAAATTCATCGACATCAATGTAAAATCCAAGTTCTGGATTAAGCTGAATTGCGCTACGCCCTGCGGGAACCACAAGCTCAATCGGTACAACCTTTTTTAGATGATAGAGATTATCGCGCAAGTGTCGGCGGGCAAGCTCATTGTCTTCCCCTCCCCAGAGGAGGCCTGTCAGCTCATCTCTTGTTGCCTTTTTATGCACCAGCAGATAAAAAAGAAGTCCCTGCGCCTTTTTTAAGCAAATTCTTATGGGTGTGCCACAGCACTCAATATGCGCGTAACCAAGTAGAAGCGCTTTGATAATTGTGTCTTCCATCACACTATCCCCTCAAAAAAGTAGTCTGATTTAATATACAACATTATCGTCACGTTTCCGTCACTTGTCAAACATCCAAGTGACGGAAATCTATAGCTTATAAAAAGTCGCAGATGGCTCTCTGACAAAATGTGTTAGAAAAGTGTTAGAAAGCGTTATTTTGCGCCTTCCGATTACCGCCAGCAGGCTAGAAAAAAGTCCTGAAATCGTAAGATTTCAGGACTTTCTGGTTGCGGAGGCATGACTCGAACCTACGTCCTCCGGGTTATGAGGGCGATACAGCCATTTTTAGAGCGTATAAACGCTTGAAATACGTACATTTGTAATCTCGTTTTGTTTTGATTGGATTGCCGTAAAGGCTTGTCCCAAGGTCCTCATAGCTTCAACGTCTGGTGGAGAAACATTACCAAGAAGAAATTGTCTGCAAACCTGTACAGCAACAGAGAAATTCGCCTTGCAAGGGTGTTTTGTTTTGAATTTCTGAATGACTACGTGTGAGGTAATCAATTCAGAGAAGTTGTACATGATAAGCCTGGCATAAATCTCCTGCGTAATGTTCCCTCTTTTTCGGCTTCTTTTAGTTTTCGGCCTTGGTCTCGCAGTACAGGCAGCGGTAGGTGCGCGTGCTCTCTTCGGTCAGTGTGAAGACCTGCGGCAGCTCCTGCTCAACGGAGGTGATGCAGCGGGGATTCTTGCAGCGGATGACGTTGGTGATGCGCTCGGGCAGCTTGAGCTGGCGCTTTTCGATGCGCTTGCCGTCCTTGATGATGTTGACGGTGATGCCGGGGTCGACATAGCCGATGACATCCCAGTCAAGGTCGAGCACCTGGTCGATCTTGATGATGTCCTTGCGGCCGAGCTTGCCGCTCGAAACGTTCTTGAGCAGCGCGACAGAGCAGTCGAGCTTGTCAAGGCCGAGGATGTTGTAGAGCTCCATCGCCTTGCCGGCGGAGATGTGGTCGATAACGATACCGTTGGAAATAGCGTCGATGATCATGTGTAAGTCCCTCCCTTATTCAATACCAAGCAGCTTGAGGATGAGCGCCATGCGGATGAAGCGGCCGTTGCGGACCTGCTTGAAGTAGCAGGCGCGGGGATCGTCGTCCACGGCGACGGAGATCTCGTTCACGCGCGGCAGCGGGTGCAGGATGCAGAGATCCTTCTTGGCGCTGCGCAGCTTCTCCGGGGTGAGGATGTAGCTGTCCTTCAGACGGAGGTAGTCTTCCTCGTTGAAGAAGCGCTCGCGCTGAACGCGGGTCATGTAGAGAATGTCGAGCTCGGGCATGACGGCTTCGAGGTCGGTCGTCTGCTCGTAGGGGATGTTGTTCTTCTTGAGCGCCTCGTTCTTCACGTAGCTGGGAAGCTTGAGCTCCTCGGGGGAGATGAGAACGATCTTGATGCCGGTGTAGCGGCTCAGGGCGCTGATGAGGGAGTGGACGGTGCGGCCGAACTTGAGGTCGCCGCAGAAGCCGACGGTCAGGTCATTGAAGCGGCCCTTTTCGCGGTTGATGGTGAGAAGGTCGGTCAGCGTCTGGGTGGGGTGGTTGTGACCGCCGTCGCCCGCGTTGATGACGGGGACCTCAGAGTGCATGGAGGCGACCAGCGGCGCGCCCTCCTTGGGGTGACGCATGGCGATGATGTCAGCATAGCAGCTGACAGTGCGCACCGTGTCGGAAACGCTCTCGCCCTTGGCGGCGGAAGAGCTGCTTGCGGACGAGAAGCCCAGCACCTTGCCGCCAAGACCGAGCATCGCGGACTCAAAGCTCAGGCGCGTGCGGGTAGAGGGCTCAAAGAAGAGCGTTGCGAGGATCTTGCCGTCGCACTTGTGTGCGTAGGCGTCGGGGTGGTCGATGATGTCGTTGGCCGTGGCGACCATATCGTCGATCTCCTGGGTGGTCAGCTGCAAAATGTCGATCAAATGCTCCATGTTAGTTCTTTCCTCCGATCCAAGATTCATCCGACGGGTCGTTGCGAAACTGAATGAGCCGCGCAACGTCCTCGGGGTGGATGTAATTTTGCTTCGCCGCTACGTCGGCGATGACGTCAAAGTTGGTCAGGCTGTGGTTCTTCACGTTGGCGGCGGCAAGGCGGTCAAGTCCCTTCTGCATCCCATAGGTGAAGATGCTCGCAATGCCCAGCACCTCCGCGCCCGCTTCACGCAGGACGTTCACAACGTCCAGAACGCTTCCGCCGGTGGAGATGAGGTCCTCGATGACGACGACCTTCTGGCCCGGCTCAAGGCGGCCCTCGATCTGGTTCTGGCGGCCGTGATCCTTGCCGGACGAGCGCACATAGCCCATGGGAAGGCCCATCATGTGGCCGACGATGGCAGCGTGGGCGATGCCCGCCGTGCTCGTGCCCATCAGTACCTCCACATCGGGATAGTCGGCGCGAATGATCTCACACAGCGCACTTTCCACCTGCGTGCGCACCTCAGGTGCGGTCAGGATCAGGCGGTTGTCGCAGTAAACGGGACTCTTGATGCCGCTGGCCCAGGTGAAGGGCTCGTTCGGGCGAAAGAATACCGCACGGATGGAGAGCAATCCCTCCGCAATGCTGCGTTCCAAATGCTCCATTTCTATCTCTTCTCCTTTCAAAATGTCAGTTTGTTGACAGAATTAGCGTTTCCAATGCCTCCGGGGTTTCGGCGATCTGGTCGGCGCCGGCGGCGGTGAGTTCTTCGCGGCTGCCGTAGCCATAAAGCACGCCGATCACGTCGAGCCCCGCAAGATGCGCGCCGATGACGTCATGCTCGCGGTCGCCGACCATGACGGCGCGGGAAAGATCGTCGCAGCCGGCTGCCTTGAGCGCGGCTTTTACGACGTTCACCTTTTTCCCCGCTTCCCTGTCGCCCTCGGGTGCGCCGCAGATGGCGTCGAAGTAGGGCGCAAGTCCGAAGTGCTCCAGAATGCGCTCAGCCATGATGTCGAGCTTCGACGTGGCGACGAAAAGACGCTTGCCCTCGCTCTTGAGATGCGCAAGCAGCGCGGGGATGCCGGGGTAGGGGGCGTTGTCGAGCCAGCCGTCCTGCTGATAGTATTCGCGGAATTTTGCGACCGCAGCGTCGACATTCTCTGCGCTCACGAAGCGTGCGAAGGTCTCGCTGAGCGGCGGGCCGACGAAGAACGACAGCTCGCGCCAGTCGCGCTCGATGCCGAACGCGCGCAGGGCATACTGTCCGGCCTTCATGATGCCGGGGCCGGAGTCGGTCAGCGTGCCGTCCAAATCAAATAAGATGATGTCGTGGTGCATTGTTTAGCCCACGAACTCGCTGACGCAGCTGCGATAGGCTGCGACGGGATCCTCCGCCTGCGTGATGGGGCGGCCGACGACGATGTAGTCCGAGCCGATCTCGCGCGCCTTTGCGGGCGTGGTGATGCGCACCTGGTCGTCCGCCTTTGCGTCAGCAAAGCGGATGCCGGGGGTGACGGTGAGAAAGTTCTTCGTGCAGGTCTCGTGGATGCGGCCGGCTTCAAGCGGAGAGCAGACCACGCCGTCGAGCCCGGCGAGTCTTGCATTTTTGGCGTAGTCGATGACCACTTCCTCAAGGGGGCGGTGAATGCCGATCTCTTCCTCCATGCTCTGCTGGCTGGTGGAGGTGAGCTGCGTGACGGCGATGAGCATCGGACGCGTGCCGTCCGCGCGGGTGAGACCCTCGAGCGCGGCGCTCATCATGGCGTGCGTACCTGCGGCGTGGAGGTTGACCATATCCACATTGAGGGATGAGAGCACGGCCATGGCCTTTTTCACGGTGTTGGGGATGTCGTGCAGCTTGAGATCGAGGAAGATCTTGTGGCCGCGGGCCTTGATCTCGCGCACGATCGCGGGGCCTTCGGCGTAGAAAAGCTCCATGCCGATCTTCACAAAGGGCTTTTCGCCGGTGAAGTGATCGAGAAACGCGAGCGTTTTTTCCTTGCTGTCAAAATCCAGCGCAATGATAACGTCCTTACCCATGGTGGGCACCTCCTATGATGTCGTTCAAATCGTTGATGTTGTATTTCTGCATGACGCGGGGCAGGTCCTCGACGATGCGGCGGCAGGCGAAGGGGTCGACAAGGTTGGCAGCGCCTACCTCGACCGCCGTTGCGCCCGCGAGCATCAGCTCGATGACGTCCTCGGCGCTCATCACGCCGCCGAGACCGACGACGGGGATGCGCACCGCTTCGTAGACCTGCCAGACCATGCGCACGGCGAGCGGGAAGATCGCCGGGCCGGACATACCGCCCGTGCCGTTGGCAAGCAGCGGACGCTTCGTTCTGGGGTCGATGCGCATGCCCATCACGGTGTTGATGAGGCTGATGCCGTCCGCGCCTGCGTCCTCGCAGGCCTTGGCAATGTCCGCAATGCTTGTGACGTTGGGCGAGAGCTTGACGATGATGGGCTTTTTGACCGCGTCCTTCACCGCGCGCGTGACCGCTGCGGCAGCCTTCGGGTCAGTGCCGAAGCTCATGCCGCCGCCGTGGACGTTGGGGCAGGAGATGTTCACCTCGAGCCAGCCAACCTGCGGACAGGTGTCGAGCTTCTGGCAGACCTCGACGTATTCATCGAGCGAAAAGCCGCTGACATTTGCCATGACGGGCTTGCGGAAAACGCGCGCGAGCTTGGGAAGCTCCTCGGCGATGACCGCGTCCACGCCGGGATTCTGAAGCCCCACGGCGTTGAGCACACCGCTTTGCATCTCGGCGATGCGCGGCTGGGGATTGCCGAGGCGGGGCTCGCGCGTCGTGCCCTTAAAGGAGAACGTGCCGAGACAGTTGATATCGTAAAGCTCCGCGAATTCGTATCCGTAGCCAAAGGTGCCGCTCGCGGGGATGACGGGGTTATCGAGCGGGAGGGAGCAGAGCGTGACGTTCGTATTTACCATTTGATCTCCTCCCTTCCGAATACGGGACCCTCGCGGCAGACGCGCTTGGGGCCGTTCACCGTGTCGATCGTGCAGCCCATGCACGCGCCGAAGCCGCAGCCCATGCGCGCTTCCAGACTGATCTGACCGGGCTTGTCCGTCTTTGCGCAGAGCGCCTTGAGCATCGGCATCGGCCCGCAGGCGCAGACGGTGTCGAACCGCTCGGGCAGCGCGTCGATCACAAAGCCGCGCGTACCGCGGCTGCCGTCCGCCGTTGCGATGACAGTCTGCACGCCGAGCGCCTTGAATTCATTTTCGTAGAAGACATCCTCCGCAGTGTTGAAACCCAGAACGGCGACGGGCGTTTTGCCCGCGGCAAGAAGGCGCTTTGAAAGGCCGAAGAGCGGCGCGACACCGATGCCACCGCCCGCAAGGAGCGTCGTTTCGCCGCGGGTGGCAACGTCAAAGCCGTTGCCGAGACCCGAGAGCGCATCGAGCGCCTGCCCCGGCGTGCAGCGGGAGAGCCAGTCCGTTCCGCCGCCGACGACTTTATAAAGGAGCGTGACGCTCTTTTCGTCCCAGTCGCAGATGGAGATGGGCCTGCGCAGGAAGAAACCGGGCAGGCGAAGGTCGAGGAACTGACCCGGCGCGGTGATGGCCGAGGTGTCGCCCTCGAGCCTCAAGCGGTAGACGCCCGAGGCAATGAGGGCGTTCTCCGCGATGGTGTAAGTTACTTCGATCAAAGCATATCCTCCTTCCAGACGATCTCGCCGCCGATCATCGTCAGCTTGCACGCGCCCGTGAGGGACGTGCCGGCGAAGGGCGTCGCGCGCCCCATGGTCAGAAATGCTTCGGGGTCGACAGTGTAGGTTTTATTGAGGTCAAATACGGTCAGGTCGGCGGGCTGGCCGACAGCGATCTCTGTGCCGCAGCCGAAGCGGCGCATCGGAGAGGTGTGCATCAGCTCGACGAGCTTTTCCAGCGGCAGGATTCCCTTTTTCACAAGATGCGTGTAGCTTGCGGCAAAGGACGTTTCCAGTCCGACAACGCCCATGGCGCTCTTTTCAAGGCCTTTGCTCTTCTCCTCGCGGCTGTGGGGCGCGTGGTCGGTGATGAGCATGTCGATCGTCCCGTCCAGAAGGCCCTCGATGAGCGCGTCGCGGTCGGCCTGATCGCGCAGGGGAGGATTCATCTTGAAGCGTCCGTCCTCCTGTAAATCGTCCTGCGTGAAGGCGAGATAGTGCGGCGCTGTTTCGCATGTCACGTCCACGCCGCGGCGCTTGGCCGCGCGGATGACCTCGACGCTTTCCTTGGTCGAAACGTGGCAGACGTGGTAGGCGCAGCCCGTTTCCTCGGCAAGTTTCACGTCGCGTGCGATCTGCCCCCACTCGCTCTCCGCGCAGATACCGCGGTGCCCGTGGGCGCGGGCATACGCGCCGTCGTGGATGTAACCACCGCGAAGCAGGGCGTTGTCCTCGCAGTGCGCGGCAAGGATCTTGCCGAGATGTCGGCACTCGGCCATCGCCTGGCGCATCATGCTCTCGGACTGCACGCCGCGCCCGTCGTCGGAAAAGGCGATGACGTCTGGTGCCATGCCCGCAAGTTCTGCAAGCCGCTCGCCCTTTTCGCCGACCGTGATCGCCCCATAGGGATGGACATGAACGAGGGCGTCCTTCTCGATGAGCGCGCGCTGGAGCGCGAGCGATTCGGCGCAGTCGGGCACGGGGTTCAGGTTCGGCATGGCGGCAATGTGAGCGAAGCCGCCGTGCGCGGCGGCCAGTGTGCCGGAGCGGATGGTTTCCTTATAAGAAAATCCCGGCTCACGAAGATGAACATGAACATCAACGAAACCGGGAAACAAAACCATATTAGAAATATCAATAACAATAGTATCATTGGAAGGGGAAACACCATCACCAATAGAAACGATCTTTCCGTCCGAAAGAAACACGTCCGCCAAATGAAACACGCCCTGCGAGAAAAACTTTGCATTCTTCAGAAGATAGCGCACTTTCATTTCCTCCTTGTGTTGTTTTCGGTGCATTATACGGGATAATCTGACGAATGTCAAGAGCAAAAGCTTCGGGAAAACGATATCGTCAGCGGCAGAAATAACAGCACAAGCGAAGCCACAATCAAAAAGCTTTGCGATGGATATTGTCACATGCGTTACAAGAATGCTTGGACGATACACTGGTGGAATGAGATCTGCTCTTTTTGGCATTCGGACCTTTCTGCGATTTTTATATGAGACCGGGATCACTGCGTATAATTTTTGTAAAGCACTTCCGGAATTTGTTTGACCTTGGAAGAATTTTCACGAAGGATTTTCCTGGATGAATTGGAACCTCTTCGATAAAAAGTTTCAAATTTTTTAGGAAAGACGAGCAATAAAAAGTATCCGAGAGCGTAGAGCCCACCATAAAGCAGGCCAAATCAGCCGAGAATTGAGTTCAAATCTTTCCTGACACTCCTAAATGCCCTTGTGTATCTATAAAACACGCTTTGAAAAAACGGGGTATAAAAACGCCGAAACCCCTGATTTCTCAGGGGTTTCGGGTGAGTGTATCTATTTTGGTCACTCAATATGGTCCGAGTGGCGAGACTTGAACTCACGGCCTCTTGACCCCCAGTCAAGCGCGCTACCAACTGCGCCACACCCGGATGATGTGTACTGCTCAATGTCAGCTTAGATAGAATAGCACACCAGTCCGGAAAATGCAAGTCCTAATTTGAAATTTTTTCAAAAATTTTGTCGAGACCTCACCACGGGACTTCTTCATCCGCGCGCAGATAGAAGTGTCCGGCCTGCGGCGTGACGCCGGCGTTGGAAAACAGCTCTTCGAGCGTAACGAACTCGTAGCCCTGCTCACTAAGAACGTCGATGGTCTGAAGTGCGGCCTCGACACTCGTGTCATATGGGTCGTGCAGGAGAACGATGTCGCCGCTTTTGGCGTTTTCGATGATGTGGTGCGCGACGAGGTCCCTGTTGCGCACGCTCCAATCCATCGTGTCGATCGTCCAGTAGATGAGCGGGACGGAGACGGCGCTTTTGAGTGCGTCGCTTGCAAAGCCCCAGGGCGGGCGCAGCCAGTAGTCACCGTCGCCGAGGATGGCGCGCAGCGTCTCGTCCGTTTTCTGGATTTCGGCGAGTGCAGCGGCGTCAGCGCTGTCAAGACGGATGTGCGTGTAGCTGTGGCCGCCGACCTGATGGCCTTCGTCTTTCATGCGGCGGACGAGATCTTCGTTGCCCGCGATCTGCTCGCCGATGAGGAAGAACGTCGCGTGCGCGCCGCGCTCCTTGAGCCCGTCGAGCAGAGCTGCGGTCGTCTGCGGGGAGGGGCCGTCGTCAAAGGTCAGCGCGATACAGCGCCGTGGCTGAGACGCAACTGAGACGGCGACAGCTTGGCCGTCTTTGGCGCAGGAAAAGCAGAGGGCAAGAAAAGTCAACAAAAACAGCAGCAAGAGCGCGAAACGTCGTTTCAAGATCATCACCTCAGCCTCTATTTTACGCAGCAGGTGGACAAAAAAGACCAACCTGTATGACAGATGATGGAAAAAGTTTGTAAAAAGGAGCTGAAAACGAGAATTCCGCTTGCATACGGCGCGAGGATATATTATAATCCAAATATGCTGAATACTAATAGGAAAGGAATATCCTATGGAGAGCAAAAAGTTAGAAGCGCTGCTGATGGCGGTAGACCTCGGCAGCTTTACCAAGGCGGCGGAGGTGATGGGCTACACGCAGTCCGGCCTGACGCACATGATGAATTCCCTCGAGCGCGAGGTCGGCTTCACGCTGCTTGAGCGCGGGCGCGGCGGCGTCCGCCTGACGAAGGACGGCGAGCGCGTGGCGCCCGCCATCCGCGAATTCTTGCAGGCCAACGCGCGGCTTGACAGCACGATCGCGCAGGTGGCGTCCTCGCGCAGCGAGGTCATCCGCGTGAGCGCATTCGCCAGCATGGCTATGCACTGGCTGCCGAGCATCATCCGCCGCTTTCGTGAGGAGCGGCCCGACGTTGATGTCGACATCCGCATGGCCGACCACATCCGCAGCCCCTATGAGCTTTTGGCGCAGGGGAAGATGGATGTCATCTTCGTCAGCCATCAGGAAGAGGAGAGCGGCTACGAGTGGATCCACCTGCGCGACGACACGATGTATGCCGTGCTGCCCAAGGACTATCCCATCGACGGGCGCACGGGGTATCCGCTGAGCGAGTTCGACGGGCGTGACTTCATTATGCCTGCGCAGGGCTTTGACAAGGACATCATGCGCATCTTCAACCGCGTGGGCGTCAAGCCGCACATCCTGCCGACGGCAGTGGACGACCCGACGGTCATCAGCATGGTCGAGCACGGCCTCGGCGTGAGCATGATGACGGAGCTGACGCTGCGCGGCCGCGGTGACAGCGTGCTGCTCGTGCCGGTGGAGCCCAAGTCGGCGCGCGAGCTCGGCATGGCCGTGCGCGCGGGCGAGGGGCGGCAGGCGTCGCTCCAGCAGTTCCTTGAGTGCGCGCAGACGGTGCTCGCCGAGCTGGAGCCCAAATGAAAAAAGACTTGTAACGCGGCGTAAAAACGGGTAAAATAATCGATACGACTCGAAAAGGAGAAAAAGGTTTTCCATGCTGACGTTCAAACCCGTTGCGCAGCGGGATCTTTCCCGCCTGCGTCGCTATTATAAGAATTGCAACTACCAATTATGCGAGTATTCTGCGCTCGTCAAGCTGATGTGGCGCGGGCACCTGCACCCGCAGTATGCCGAGGCGGCGGGCTGTCTGATCGTGAAAAACTGCATCGACGGCAAGCCCTGCTTCGACTATCCCGTGCCGGGACCGGACGGCGATGAGGAGGCCGCGCTTTGCGCCATTGAGGATTATTGCGTGGAGCAGGGCATCTCGCTCGAGCTGTCCGTCGTGCCAAAGGAGAAGGCGGCGAAGCTCTTAGAGCGCTATCCACGCTTCCACCTCAACAATTTTCGTTCCTGGCGCGACTATATTTACGAGGCGAACGATCTGCGCGAGTTCCCGGGCCGCCATTACAGCGGCCAGCGCAACCACGTCAACAAATTCCGCAAACTCTATCCCGAGGCGCAGTTCCGTGCGCTGGGGAAGGATGATCTGCCGCTGATCGAGCGCTTCTGGCAGGACTATACGGAGGTGTTTGAAAAGACCTCGCAGTCGGCCAGGCAGGAGTTGGCGCTTGCCAAGACGATGCTGCGCCTGACGGGCGTGTCGTGGCTCTATGTCGGCGGTATGGAATACGAGGGGCGGCTCATTTCTATCGCGATGGCTGAGCGCTGCGGCGAGACGCTGCACGTCCACATCGAAAAGGCGCTCTACGGCTACGAGGGCGTCTATCCCGCGACGGTGCAGGAGTTCGCCCGCTGCTACGCCGTGGACGGCGTCAGGTATTTGAACCGTGAGGACGACGCGGGCGACCGCGGCCTTCGCACCTCGAAGCTCCAGTATCTGCCATGCAAGCTCGCGGAGAAGTTCTGCTTTGATGTGAAAAACGAGCTGGAGGACTTGGACGAGATCCCGACGCTCAAGACCGAGCGTCTGACACTTTCGGCCTTTACCGACAAGGACCGCGAGGCCTACAACGCGCTTTGCCTCGACGATGAGCGCAACAAGTGGTGGGGCTACGACTACCGCACCGACTGGAAGGGTGAAGACTTAGACTCTTATTTCCTCGACGTTGTGCGAGAGGACTTTGCCAAAAAGCGCGCCATCAACTTTGCCATCCGTTTAGACGGCAAGTGCATCGGCGAGGTGCTGCTCTACCGTTTCGACGGCAAGGGCGGCGCGGAGGAAGGCTGCCGCATCGCGCCGGAATACGGCGGACAGGGCTACGGCGTCGAAGCGTTCCGCGCCGTGGCCGAATGGGGACTCTACCAGCGCCACCTGGGACACGTCGTCGCCAAGTGCTTCAAGGAGAACGACGCTTCTTATAAGATGCTTTCTTCCTGCATGAGGAAGAAGGGGGAGGATGAGAAGTTCTTCTACTTTAATAAAGAAGTTTGATATGCTCCCCGCCTGACGCGGGGGCGCGGATAAGGGGGCCATTCTCTCACGTGAGAGAATGGCCCCCTTGAACCCCCAAGAGAACGCAAGGGGCTCTGCCCCTTGACCCCGGCATTGCAAGATTGAAGCTTGAAGAGCTGCGGTGCTTGTCGAATCGGGTGCCTGCTGTTTTTTGGTGCTAAACGATTTGACTTACTTCTATCTTCGCTGTCGCTTTGCCTGCGATTCGTTAGCCTTACGCAATTTCCGCCTACTACGGATTGTATCAACCTTGCTTTTGCCTGCTAAGGCGGCATTGCTTTGCTCGCCGCAATATTTGCACTATCGTTAGTAGGCGATTACACCGCACTAAAAGAAGATGAGCAGAGCGGCAGCGGATAATAGAAGCAGAGACAAGTCGTATAGCAGAGCCAATGGCGGCGAGCGTAGCAATGCCGCCACGCAGGCAGTGCAATCGGCAAGCGCTGCACCCCTTCAAGCCACAGGCTGCCAATGTGAATCCCTTTCTCTTGGGGGTCAAAGGGGGATATTCTCTTTCCGAGGAAAGAGAATATCCCCCTTAATCGCTCCCCTGCGCGTCGCAGGGAAAATCTGCCGCCCGCGCGGCATAAAATTTCTGCTCATGAGCATAATAAGGAAAATTATGTGGCGGAGGGCGGTTATGGAGCTTTTTTCGGCAAACTACGAGGAAAACACCCACGCGCTGGATGATCTGCTTGGCGTGGGGCGGTGCTTTGATATGATCTCACGCGACTTGTATGTCGGCGGCAGGCGGGCGCGGATGTGGGTGGTGGACGGTTACGGCGACGACGCGGTTATTGAGCGGATGCTGAGCTTCTGGCTGCCGCTCAGAGACGTTAGCGACGCGCAGACGATGCAGCAGTTCATCGACCGATACATCACATTCAACGAGGTAAACGCCGAGCAAAACGTCAAAAACACGGTGACAAGCGTATTTTTGGGCAAGATGGCGCTGCTGGTCGAGGGCTATGACGAGTGCGCGCTGATCGACGCGAAGCAGTATCCCGCGCGCGGGGTGGAGGAGCCGTCGTCGGGCAAGGTGCTGCGCGGCGCGCACGACGGCTTCATCGAAACGCTTGTCGCCAACGCGGCGCTGCTGCGCCGCCGCATTCGCGACCCGCAGCTTACGCTCGAAGGTCACAAGGTGTCGGACTGCTCGCGCGCGGACGTGGTGCTCTGCTATTTGGAAAACAAGGTCGACAGAAAGCTGCTCGACGAGGTGCGGCAGAAGCTCGCGAAGATCGACGTGCGCTCGGTTTCAATGAGCCAGGAGAGCATCGCTGAGGCGATGATGGGCAAGCAGCAGTGGTGGACGCCGTTTCCTAAAGTCCGCTACTCCGAGCGGCCCGACGCCGCGACGGCCTGCGTCATGGAAGGCGACATCGTCGTGCTCGTGGACAACTCGCCCGCGGCGATGATCCTGCCGACGCACTTTTTTGACTTTGTGCAGGAGGCGAACGACTTCTACTTCCCGCCGCTGATCGGGACGTATCTGCGCATCCTGCGCATTGTGGTGTTTTTGCTCACGATGTTCATCACGCCCGTGTGGTTCCTGCTTGTGAAGGACCCGTTGCGCACGCAGGCAGGGCTTGAGTTTTTAGCCATCGACAGCGACTATTCCGTGCCGTTGCTCGTGCAGCTTCTGCTGGCGGAGTTCATTGTCGATCTATTGAAGCTCGCCTCGCTCAACACGCCGGATGTGTTCTCAAACTCGTTCAGCATGCTCGGCGCGCTCGTGCTCGGCGATTTTGCCGTGCAGGCGCACTGGCTCGTGCCGGAGGTGCTGGCCTACATGGCCTTCGTCGCCATTGCGAACTTCGCCCAGCCGAGCTATGAGCTCGGCTATGCCTTCAAGCTGTTGCGGCTGATGCTGCTGCTGTTTGTCGGCGCGCTGGACTGGATCGGGCTGGTGCTCGGGTGCATCGTGATCGTCGTGCTGCTCGCGGCGACGAAGCCGATCGTGGGGAAGGGGTATCTCTATCCGCTCTGTCCGCTTGACAAAAAGGCGCTGCTTGCGCTGCTGGTTCGAAAGCCCATCAGCCGCGACAACACCTGAGGACAACAAAAAAGGCACCCTGCGAAAGCAGGATGCCTTTTTCTAATTGGTTCATGCGCACAAATGTGCGGCACGAGAAAGTCGTGAGGGATTTTCGATTAGAAAATACCCTGAGCCATCATGGCGTCGGCGACCTTCTGGAAGCCAGCGATGTTAGCACCGGCGACCAGGTTGTAGCCCAGGCCATAGCGCTCGGCAGCCTCGACGGAAGCATCATAGATGTTCTTCATGATGGACTCCATCTTGGCGTCGACTTCCTCAGCGCTCCAGTAGATGCGCTGAGCGTTCTGAGCCATTTCGAGCTCGGAGACGGAAACGCCGCAGGCGTTAACAGCCTTGGAAGGAGCGACGGTGAGGTGCTTCTGCTCCATCAGGAAGGCCAGAGCATCGTTGGTGGTGGGCATGTTGCCGACCTCGATGTAGTAGGGAACGCCGGACCCAGCGATCTTCTTGGCCCACTCCATGTTGACATCGTTCTGGGTAGCGGCGGGCATGTAAACGTCAACATCCTTGACGCCCCAGCACTTCTGACCCTCAACGAACTCAACGCCGAACTTGTCAGCGTAGGGCTTGCAGTGCATCGGATCCTTGGCGCGCATCTCGAGGATGAAGTTGAGCTTCTCTTCGCCGCAGACGCCATCCGGATCGTGGATATAGCCGTCGGGGCCGGCGAAGTAGGTGACCTTACCGCCGAGCTCGTCGATCTTCTTCATGATGCCCCAGCCCACGTTGCCGTAGCCGGACATAGCGACGCGCAGGCCCTCAATGCCCTTGCCGTCGTGCTTCAGGACTTCGCGCAGATAATAGACAGCGCCGAAACCGGTAGCCTCGGGACGGAGGATGGAACCGCCGGTGCAGACAGCCTTACCGGACATAGCACCGAACTCGGCAGCGCCGACGATGCGGCGATACTGGCCGTACAGATAACCGACCTCGCGGCCGCCGACACCAACGTCACCAGCGGGGCAGTCGATGTCCTGACCGATGTGACGATGGAACTCGGTCATGAAAGCCTGGCAGAAGCGCATGACTTCGCCGTCGCTGCGGCCGATGGGGGAGAAGTCGGAACCGCCCTTGGCACCGCCGATGGGCAGGCAGGTCAGAGCATCCTTGAAGGTCTGCTCGAAGCCGAGGAACTTGATGATGGAAAGGTTAACGTTGGAAGCGAAACGCAGGCCGCCCTTGTAGGGGCCGAGGGCCGCGTTGTACTGCACGCGGTAACCACGGTTGACGTGATACTGAAGGTTATCGTCCATCCAGACAACACGGAACTCGATGGTGCGCTCGGGCTCGACCATGCGTTCAAGCAGGCAGGCCTTCTCGTACTCGGGGTGGGCGTTGATGACCGGCTCGAGGGAAGACAGGACTTCTTCGACGGTCTGCAGGAATTCGGGCTCATTCGCGTTCTTGGCCTTGGTCTCGGCAAGAACTCTCTCAATGTAAGCGTTCATGATAAGTAGCCTCCTCTAAAATTACCCTGAAAATCAGGGCTTGATGGTTCAGCCATCTTGTCTATGAGTTTATCACCAAAGGAAAAAATTCTCAAGCAAAACGCTATTGGCGCTGTGCAAGAAATTCTTTCTGACTTTTTGTGCATTTGGCAGAAAATTTGGCAAAAAACTTTAACTTTTTTAATAAAACATATTAGATTGATGCAAGTCAACTTTCAAAGTGGTTACTTTATTGAGGAAAACTGCTCATAATCTTGCATTTTTGTGCAATGCATTCCAAAAAGAAATAGGGGTGTCGCCACCCCTATCAAAATTTGTAATAGAAAGTGCTTTGCCGCCGCTTTACGGCATTTCCTGTGCGTTTTCGACGGGATCCGCGCTGTCCTCAGTCGAAACGCTCGTTTCTACGGGCGGTGCGCTCTGGGCGCTGCCATCCAGCAGCTCGACGTCGGACGCTTCGATCCAGTTTTCCGTGACGTAGCCGTCGCGGTAGTAGACGCACACGCGGTCGCCGACGTTCAGCAGCGGCGCATAGGCGACCTCAGCCGCGCTCATGCGCACGGAGAAGGCGCTCTCGCCGTCAAAGCGCAGGAAGTAGATGCTGTTGCCATCTACGACCGCCGTGCGGATCTCGGCGATCGTGCCCTCGATGCTCTTATAATCGCTCGGCGTGACGTCGATGGAGCCCTGATCGTCGGAGATGAGGTTATTTTTGAGCAGCATTTGACGGTAGTTCGCCTCGCAGTCGGCGACCGTCGCGCCGATGGCGACGATCTGGTACTGGTTGACATTGACCATCGCGTACATCTTGACGAGCTCGCTCGCGTCCTTGAGCGCCATGAAGTACGTCGGCTGCTCGGCGATGTTCAGCAGCAGCGGGAACGTCGCGTTGTAGCGCAGGTTCTGCACCTGACCCTCGGCGCTGTCCATGGCGCTGTACTCTGTCGCGCCTGCGCAGGGATAGTACTTTGTCTCCTTTGTGCGCTGGTTGGAGAGCAGGAAGCCAATGTTGCTCTCGTCGCCGCCAACGCTCGTGACACCCGTGTAGAGATAGACGTCGTCGCCCTCGGCAAGGTAGTTGTAGCCGTCGGTCGTGACGGTCACGTCGCGCTGGCCGAAGATCGAATTCCAGAAGCCATTGTGATACTGGCCATAGTAGTCATACTGCTCGATGATGAGCTCGGCGGAGTAGACGTGGTCGACCCACGCGGGCGGCTCTTCATAGTATTCGCTCTCGCCCGTGATGGCGTTGACGAGCACCGCGCCGTGGTTGTCCGTGCCGCCGAACAGGCCGATGGTCTTTTCCTTCTTGGCGCAGACCCAGTAGGGCGTGCCGTCCTCGTTGATCTCGAAGACCGGTTCTTCAAACATATAGGTCGGGTACGCAAAGCGCAGATGACGGTAGAGGTTGCGGGAGAAGTGCTCGGCGGTCGTGTACTTCATGCCCTCGTCAAGGCGCACGACCTCGACGTTCTGCGTGACCATGTCGATGATAAGGTAGGCGGGCAGCCCCTCCGAGCGGTTGTTGAACCACTTGATGATGTCGCCGTAGCGCAGCGGCGTGACGCGCACGGGGCGGCCATGGTAGTTGATCTGCGTGTAGTTTTCCGCGACCTCGAACTGCGAGACCATGTCGGCCAGCTCGCCGAGCTTGCGGTCGCCGAGCTTTTCGGCGCTGTCGCGGTCGAGCATCGGGATGCGGTCATACGAGACCTCTTCAATTTCGCTTGCAAAGCTGCCGCTGTCGATCGGCAGCAGCGCTTGATAGTCCTTGGCCCGCAGCACGACCCACGATGTCAGCGCGCCGACGAGCGCCGTGACGATGAGCGCCGCCACGACAAAGAAGGGCACGGTGCACTGCTTTTTGACGAACGTGAAGTAGCCCTTGGCCCCCGTGCCCTGAAAGCCGGAGGTGAAGAGCGCGCAGATGCAGTACGTGACGCAAAGCAGCAGCACGAAACCGTAGAACTCTTCGGCATGCAGGTTGATGGCGGGCATCTGCACGTAGAAGAAGACTGCGCCGATAAGCAGCGTGACGAGCGTGTTGACCGCGATGCGGCCGCCCTTGCTGCCGATCGACTTGCGGGGCTTGCGCTCGCGTTTGGGCTTGGGCGCGGCGTTCGGGTCGAACTGAAAGCCGCCGGCGTCCGAGCCGGAAAATTTGATATCCATAGAATATTTCCTTTCTGATGAAATGGGAACGGTGCTTATTTTTATAGTATACCGTGATTGCCCCATAAAAACAAGGGCAGGGGAGAAATCATACATTGCCTGGGTGAAAAGTGAAAATTGCAGGAACGCAAAAGCGATTGTGCATGTCGTACGGGGAAAGGAGTCGATATGTTGTATACAGTGGCTAAAAATGCAGTTTGTTTAAACTTTAACTTGCTATTTTCACTTTGCCTCGTTATCATGGCGGTAGAGCGGCATGCGCGTGCCGCCCAATATCGAACGAAGGAGAATTTGTATGAAAAGATTGTCTCTGAAAGCAACGTCCCTGATCCTGGCACTTGTTCTCGCGCTCAGTCTCTCCGTCACCGCCTTTGCAGATGATAACGCCGCTTCGATGACCCGCGCCGAAGTGACGCAGGAGGTCATCAAGAACATGGGCCTCGCCGCACAGGCGGAAGCGAGCGCCAAGGATGCGAGCGCATTCAAGGATGTTGCCGAGGGCAGCAAGTTTGAAGGCGCGATCAACCTCGCCTACTCCAAGGGCATTGTCAACGGCGTCAGCAAGGACGCATTTGCGCCCGACGCAGCCGTTACGCAGTTGGAAGCGGCCGCGATGATCCTGCGCAGCACCGGTCTGGACAAGGCGCTGCTGAAGGATTGGCCCGCGGACTATGACGATATGGCCGTCTGGTCCGGCCTGATGGACGGCCTGACCTACGAGGCGTCTAAGCCCGTGACGACGGCGATGCTCGAGCAGATGCTCAAGAATGCCGCGGCGATCGCGGACAAGCCGGTCATCGGCATCAGCTGGTCCTATAATGGACAGAATTACGACTCCCACAAGACGATCTTCAAGACTGTCGGCGCTATCCCCGTCGAGCTCGATCAGGTGACGAGCACGGCCGTGAAGTACGATGCCGAGGGCAAGATCGAGTCCGCGTATCTCGAAGAGAGCGGCATGCTCAAGCAGGAATACGCCGACAAGGTGAAGGAAAAGGATCTCACGGCCAGCAACGTCGGCGCTGTGATGCAGGCCATCGACGGCGTCTTCTTCACCGGCGGCGAGGATGTGAGCCCGTCTCTGTTCAAGGTCCCCGAGAAGGAAAAGAACGAGGGCGAAGAGATCAACGCCACGCGCGATATCTCCGACTACATGCTCATGGCCTACTGCCTTGAAAAGGACGTGCCGACGTTCGCGGTCTGCCGCGGCGAGCAGGTGATGTCCATCGTCTCCGGCTGCACGTTCATCCAGGATATCCCCAACTACTATAAGGAGCAGGGGAAGACCTACAACGATACGCACAGAATGCCGGCCGACGCGCCTGACCGCACCTATGCCCGCCACGATGTGGTCATCAATAAGGACGCCTCCAAGTGGCTCTATAAGATCGTCGGCTCCACGGAGCTGAAGAACGTTTCCTCCTGGCACCACCAGGCGGTCGGCGGCGTTGAGGGCACGAACCTCACCGTCGTCAGCACGGCGACGATCGACGGTGTGGAGATCATCGAGGCGGTCGAGCGTCAGGATAAGACGTTCTGCCTCGGCGTGCAGTTCCACCCCGAGAATGACTGCAAGTTCGTGCTTTACACCAAGACCCCCGAAAAGGCCCTGTGCGACTATGAGACCTGCCTGAACTTCTTCGAGATGCTGGTCGAGTACGCGGGCAAGTAAGGACACGTACCGTACAACAGAATGCATAGAAAAAAGGTCCCGTCTTCGGACGGGACCTTTTTGATGTATTGTAATTGTTTATGATGCCTTCTGTGCTTTTAGGATGGCGACGGCTTCGCGGGCGGCGGCACCGGCGTCTTCGGCGTAGTAATCTGCGCCGATCTCGTCGCAGAAGCTCTGGCTGATGGGCGCGCCGCCGACCATGACCTTGATCTGGTCCTGCAGGCCGCGCTCGTGGACGAGCTTGACGACCTCGCGCATTTCCTCCATCGTGGTGGTCAGCAGCGACGAGCAGGCAATCACGCCGCAGTGATTCTCCACGGCGGTGCTGACGAACTGCTCCGCCGACGTGTCTACGCCGAGGTCAAAGACCTCGATGCCGCTGCCCTCCATCATGATGCGGACGAGATTCTTGCCGATGTCGTGCATGTCGCCCTTCACGGTGCCGAGGCACACGCGGCCGACGGGCTCGGTGCCCTTGCCGACCATCAGGGGCTTCAGAAGCTCCGTGGCGGCGGACATGCAGCGCGCGGCCATGAGCATTTCGGGAACGAACGCGCGGTTGGCGGAGAACGCCTCGCCGAGGCGGTTCATGCCGATGATCATGCCCTTGGAGAGAATGTCGCCCGGCTCGTGGCCTTCGTCGAGTGCCTGCTGGCAGAGGGTGAGCAGCTTTTTCTGCTGGCCGCGCTCGAGCGCGCGGGCGATGTTCCCGAACACATCGGCGGACTCCTGCGCGGAGGCTGCGGCCTGCACCACCTCGGCCTTTGCGGCACCGATCTCACGCTTCGGCACGGCGGGGAGCGGCGTGACGGGAATGTGCAGCCCCGCGTTGTACTCGTTCACGGCCTGATCGAGGTACTGATCCACGTGCGGGAAGACCGTACCGGTAAGGCCGTAGGTGATCGAGGGAATGAAGTGCCCGCCGGGGCAATAGCGCGCGAGCGCGTCCCTTGCGTAGGCGAGAATTTCATCGGGCTGCGCGTCCGCACGGTCGATGGCCGCGCCAAAGCCACCCATAAGCGTGAGCTTGCCGCTTAAGTGGCGCTGGAGGGCGGGAATGTCGTTTTCCGGCAGTGTACCCTGCCAGACCTGAATGCCGATCTCGGCCATGTCGTCCACGATGGGGACGAGGTACGAGTCGGCGTGGTGGATGGCGATGACGCCGCGCGAGCGGATGTAGCCATAAAAGCGGCGGTAGGGCTCCTTGAAAAACTCGCGCCACATGTCGGGCTTCATAAAGAGGGCATTTTTCGTGCCCCAGTCATCGTGGGAGAAGATGACATCGGGCTGCAAGCCGTCGATCAGACGGCGGACATAGTCGAGACGGTACTGCGTGATCGTCTCGATGAGCTCGTGCATCTCGTCGGGATGCTCGTAGAGCGCGGTCAGCGTATCTTCAAAGCCCATGAGGAAGTGGCACTGCTCAAAAATGCCTGTGCCCATGAAGCCGGCGAGGAGCTTGCCCTCGGCGTCCGCGGCGGCGCGCGAGCGCGTGCGGCACTCCTCCCAGCCCTCGGAGCAGACACTCAGATCGGGCACGTGGATGGTCCCTTTCCAGCGGGTGACATCCGTGCAGACTGACAGCTCCGGCGTGTGGACGGGGATAGGGCCGGGCGCGTCCTCGGGAAAACTGATGGTCGTGCCCCAGCGGTCCTTGCTCACGGAGCCGCGCTTGCAGTTGCCGCGAAGATAGGTGTTGATGGGGTCCGTGAGGCACATGTGCAGCGCTTCATACTGGCAGAGCTGACGCTCGGGCTGGCCGTCGGGCTTGATGAGTTCAAGAAAAATTTCTTTCGGGGTAGACACGGGGAAGATCTCCTTTGTCAATACAGCACGCAGGCTGTGTAGGTCAAAGTGCGGGGACCATAGTTGTAGGCGAGGTTTGAGCGGACGCAGACGTCACTGACGAACAGTCCGTAGGCCTCCATCGAAGAAAGCCTCTGCTTGGGATGTCGACAGGGACGGTCCGGATAGGTGCAGGTATGGCAGAGCGTGCATGTGCCCGCCGTCAGCGGCAGGCAGTGGGGATATAAGAGCCGCGCCTGACGGGCGAAGGTCGAAAAGCGCTTTTTATGCGTCTCCAAGAGCGACGTCATACCAGTGTAATCAAATTCATCCTCGAGCTGCGCAGTGCTCTGGACTAAAATCCCCTGTGAATAGCGCTTGATTTGCGCCCTTGCCTGCTCGAGTGTGCTGCAGGCGGGCGGGCAGCTCCAGCTTTTGCCGTAGCGGCCGCAGCGGTCAGCTTTGCACATGTCGCGAACAGCTTCGAGCGGATCAAGTGCATCCATATTCACCGGTGCGCACTGGGAGAAGCCGACCTCGTGGGTGAGGGTGAGAAGGTCTGCCATAAGCAATGCCTCTTGACAATGAAATTTATTTCTGCATAAAATACTATTTATACATTATTTATCTATTATATGGGTGGGGGAAGCTCGTGTCAAGCATTCAAGTTCAGCAGGGGGCGAAAATCACGCCGGTCCCGTTCGAAGCAGGGGAGACGCTGCTCTCCGCGCTGCGGCGGGCGGGATATTCCATCCCCGCAGCCTGCGGCGGCAAGGGCCGCTGCGGCAAATGCCGCGTGAAGGTGAACGGTGTGCCGCGCCTTGCCTGCAAGACGCGGGCGCAGGACGGCGATTGGATCGACCTGCCCGAGACGATGCGCGGCGTCATCCTGACGGACACGCTCACACTGCCGAAGGCGCAGGCGGGCCGCTCGGGCCTTGGCGCGGCAGTCGACCTCGGTACGACGACGGTGGCGCTGCGGCTCTTCGACCGCGCAGACGGAAAGCTGCTCGCGCAGGCTCAGGACTGGAACGCGCAGGCGCCCTACGGCGCGGACGTTATCAGCCGCATCCAGCACACGATGGAAGCGTCCGACGGGCTCGGCGAGCTGTCGCGCTGTATCCGCGCGCAGACCGAGACGCTTTTAGGACAGACACTTTCCGCCGCCGGACGGAAGACGGAGGAGGTCAAGGAGCTCATCATTGCGGGCAATACCGTGATGCAGCACCTTTTCGACGGGCGCGAGGTCGCGTCCATCGCCCGCGCGCCGTTTCAGCCGGAGACGCTGTTTGAAGACGGCACGGGCGAGCCGCTTTCGGGCATTCCCGTGCAATTTGCCCCGTGCGTCGCGGGCTATGTCGGCGGCGATATCACGGCGGGACTGTTGGCAGACGGCCTTTTTGTGCAGCCGGAATTGCGGCTGTTTCTCGATATCGGCACGAACGGCGAAATGGCGCTGGGAAATGAGAGTGGCGCGCTCTGCTGCGCGGTCGCCTCGGGCCCAGCGTTTGAGGGCGCGGGCATCAGCTGCGGCATGCCGGGCATCACGGGCGCGGTGAGCCATGTGAGCTATGACAGGGGCTTCCTCTGCGACATTGTCGGCGAGGGAGAGGCAAAGGGCATCTGCGGCTCGGGACTGGTCGACCTCGTCGCCGTGCTTTTGGAGCGAGGTGTGATCGACGAAAGCGGGCGGCTGCTGCCGCCGCAGGACGCGCCGGAGGACATGCGCCGCTATCTGACCGAGGATGGCCAGGGCAACGGTGTCTTCCACCTGACGAAGGCCGTTAGCCTGACGGCGCGCGACGTGCGCAACCTGCAGCTTGCCAAGGCGGCGGTGGCAGGCGGTATTCGGGTGCTGCTCGAGCAGCGCGGCGTGACGGCGGACGACATTGCGAGTGTGGAGCTCGCGGGCGGGTTCGGCAACTATCTCTCGCCCGAGAATGCAGTGCGCATCGGCATGCTGCCGCGCGCGTGCCTTAGTAAAATCAGACCCCTTGGCAACGCGGCGCTCGCGGGCGCTTCGATGCTGGCGCTCGACGGGGAAAACTGGCGAAAGCTCGCGGAGATTCCCAAAAAGTGCCGCTATCTCGAGCTTTCCGGGCGCGACGACTTTTCCCGCGCGTTCACCGACAGTTTGACATTTTGAAAATCGTTCCGAACAGGAATTTTTAATGGAGGAAAACCCTATGGAAATGCAGTTTCCCGTGATTTTGGACGGCGCGACCGGCACCGAGCTCCAAAAGCGCGGTTTCACCGGTGACATGAGCGCCGAGCAATGGGTGCTCGAGCATCCCGAGAGCATCCTTGAAATTCAGCGCAAGTATGTGGCGAGCGGCTCGAATGTGCTCTACGCGCCGACGTTCGGCGGCAACCGCCAGAAGCTCGAAGAGCGCGGCATCTTCAACCGCACGGAGGAGATGAACAAAGCGCTCGCGCAGCTCTCGAAGCAGGCGGCGGACGGAAAAGCATGGGTCGCGGGCGATATCGCGCCCACGGGCCGCTTTTTAGCCCCCCTCGGCGATGCGTCGTTTGAAGAGCTCGTCGACATTTACACCGAGCAGGCGGCGGGCCTTGAGCAGGCGGGCGTCGACCTCTACGTCATTGAGACGATGATGACGCTGACCGATGCGCGTGCGGCGGTTCTGGCGATCCGCAGCATGAGCAAAAAGCCCATCCTTGTGTCCTTTACCTGCGATGAGAGCGGCAAGATCCTCTCCGGTACGGACGTGGTCGCGGCGCTTTCCGTGATGGAGGGCATGGGCGTGAGCGCATTCGGCCTGAACTGCTCGGCAGGGCCCGAGCAGATGTTGCCGCAGCTCCAACGCCTGCATAAATACGCGCGCGTGCCGCTGATCGCCAAGCCCAACGCCGGCATGCCGGAGATCGTGAACGGCGAGGCCGTGTACAACTGCCCGCCGGAGGAATTTGTCGCGCTGGTGCCCGAGATGCTCAAGGCAGGTGTGGCCCTCTTCGGCGGCTGCTGCGGCACGACGGAGGAGCACATCGCCGCGCTGAAAGCAGCGCTCAAGGACGCGGAATACGTTCGCCCCGCACCGGAATGCCTCGACCTTCTTCCCGCGGCAACGGAGAAGGAAGCCTTCTTCCTGCCCGCCGATGCGACGCACGGCGCGGTGCTGACCGCGGACGGCGATTTGGAGGACAAGCTCTCCGACGCGATGGATGACGAATGGCCGATGGTCGCGCTGAAGCTCGCGTCCTGGGCAGATGTCGACGCGCTGGCGGACTACCAGTACATGCTTAGAAAGCCGCTGTGCCTTATCTGCGACGACGCGGAGCTTTTGGAAGCGGGCCTGCGCGCCTATCAGGGAAGAGCCTTGTACGAGGGAAATCTCACCGAAGATGCCCTTGCGCCGCTGGCCGAAAAATACGGTCTGCTGGTGTAAAAAGAGAAAAAGAAGAACGGGACGGAAATGAACATTTCCGTCCCGTTCTCTATATAGTAAAGCGCGTCACGCCGCGGCGCCGCCAGTGCTGACGATGCGGAAATACGCATTCGACGTCAGGCGGTACATCGCGCAGTAGAGCAGCGCGAAAAGAAGCAGCGCCGCGCCGGTCACGCCGAGAAACAGCGTGAGGTTCTGGATGCCGAACAGCTGCATGATCTGCCAGACCATCGGCTGGGCGAAGGCGAGGTGCAGCGCCGCCGCGGCGAGCGGCAGCAGGAAAATGAGCAGCATTTGCGCGTTCACGCTCTCACGGATGTCGCGCTTGGTCATGCCCACGCGCTGCATGATGGCAAAGCGCGAGGCATCCTCATACCCCTCCACGACCTGTTTGTAGTAGAGCATCAGGAGCGTTGCGAACAGAAACAGCACGCTTAAAAGAATGCCGAGGAAGAAGAGACTGCCGTAGAGCGAGAAGAACTCCGCACGGACGTCCGCCATTTCCGTGGGATGCCAGTGATTCTGGACGGCAAGCGTGTTGATCGCGTCCTCCGCGCCAAAATAGAGGCTCGCCGTCGAGGCAAGCATCACCAGCACCATCGTCGAGAGAATGCAAATGGAGGCGAGGCCCGCGCCGTTTCGCTTCATGCGGTAGGTGAGCGACGAGAGGGAAACAAAGTTGCGCTTTTTGTAGTAAAATTTTTCATCCTTCTGGAGTGTTTTGCACAGCGTCACGCTGCCGGAGATGAAGAGAAGATACGTCGATAGAATGACCATGATGACCGCGAGGAAGAAGAGCAGCATCGCCTGTACGGGGTCGTTGATGGTCGCGGCGATGTAGTACGCGCCGAACAGCAGCGCAAGGCCGGGGATGACGAGCAGCCATTGCGACTTCGGCGGCTTTTCGCCGACGTTTTCGCTCTTCAAAAGCGCCGCGCCCTGTGCGTGGCGCAGCGACAGCACACCGCGCACATAGAGCAGCGCGAAGATGGCGATGAACGTGATGGCGCACTGCTTGATGGCGGCAAGGCTCACGGTGAAAGCCGCGGCGGGGAGAGATAAAAGCCGCAGCAGTGCGGACTGCGAGACATAGGAGAGCAGCAGGCCGAGGCCAAGCCCCGCGATCAGCGTGAACGCCGCGGCCAGAAGTGTCTCCCAGAAGAGAATGGCGCTGAGTGCGCCGCGGTCCATGCCGAGCACGCTGTAAAGGCCGAATTCCTTCTTGCGGCGACGCAGGAGAAAGCTGTTCGTGTAGAAGAGAAACAGCGCGATGAACACCGATACGACGAACGAGCCGAGGCTCATCGTCATCGCGACCGCAGAGGTGCCGGAGCCGTTCACCTTGCCATTGACCGTATAGAGCGCGGGGGTGACGGCGAGGTACGCAATGACATACAGCATCGCTGTCATGAACGCGCAGGAGAGAAGATAGGGCACATAGAGCCTTGCGTTCTTTTTGATACCCATCCACGCAAGGCGTGGGTAAAAGGTGGGCTTCATGCGCATTCGCCTCCCGTCTGCTGCTGCGTGAGCGCATCGGTGATACGCTGGTAGAACTGGGAATCCGTGTCCTTGCCGCGCTTTAACTCGAGCGAGACCTCGCCGTCGCGCAGGAACAGCACGCGCGAGGCGCAGCTCGCCGCGCGCACAGAATGCGTGACCATCACGATGGTCTGGCCAGAGGCGTTGATCTCGCCGAAGAGCTTCAAGAGCTCGTCGGTCGAGCGGGAGTCGAGCGCGCCGGTCGGCTCGTCGGCCAGCAAGATCTGCGGGCGGGTGATGAGCGCGCGGGCGACGGCGGCGCGCTGCTTCTGTCCGCCGGAGACCTCGTAGGGGTACTTTTTGAGCAGCGTCTCGATGCCGAGGTCGTAGGCGAGCGGTGAGAGCCGGTCGCGCATCTCCGTGCGCGACTTGCCCGCGAGCACGAGCGGCAGGCAGATGTTGTCCTCGAGCGAGAACGTGTCGAGCAGGCTGAAGTCCTGAAACACAAAGCCCAGATTGTCGCGGCGGAAGGCTGCGGCGGTTTCTTCGGGAATCTCGGAGAGGTTCTTGCCGCCGAGCAGCACTGTGCCGCCGGTGGGCTTGTCGAGCGCGGCGAGGATATTGAGAAGCGTCGTTTTGCCGCTGCCGCTCTCGCCCATGATGGCGACATACTCGCCGGATTCGACGGTGAAGTTGACATTTTTGAGCGCCTGGACCTTGCTGCCGCCAAAGCGCGTGGTGTAGGTCTTTTGAAGACCGGAAACAGTCAGGATTTGCATGAGATGACTCCTTTCAAACGAGTGAGTTAGAAGCTGACGGTTGACATAATATTTTGTTTTCGGAAAATTCTGCCAAAAAAAGGGCGCAAAAAAGCAGCCGGAAAAGCGGAGACCTTTCGCGGCTGCTTTTTCGAAAACGCGTTATTCGAGATTCAGTTTTTTCGTTGTGAAGAACCACGTCACGGCGTAGCCTGCCGCGGCGAAGAGCAGTTCGCCGAGCATGCCCCAGAGAAGCAGCAGCTCGATGCTCGCGGGCGCGCTGTAAACGTCCAGATACATCCAGCGTGTGGGATCGGCGTTGAAGAACGCGCCGATCATGGCGATGGCGGTGAACTGCGCAAGCTGGAAGAACACGAGCACAAGGATGGTCGTCCAGAGCGTCTTGTGCTTATTGAAGCTGTAACCGATGGAGAAGGCGGCGTAGACCACGAGCTCGGCGGCAGAAACGGCAAAGACGAAATTGCAGAAAAGCTCAAAGACGATCAGCAGCGCGTGACTGCGCAGCGAGGCCTCCATTTCGAAGAACGCTGTGAAAACATCATTGAAAAAATCGGGGACATACTGGAGAGTGCTCCAGCCGGAGACAGCAATCATCAGCGAGAGAAGTCCCACGAGGAACGCCGCAGCATACCACACGGCGGAAACGATGAGCTTGGAGATGAGCAGCTGATGGAGGCTCACCGGCAGCGTCAGCGTGAGATAGCCCTCGTCCTTGAGCACATGGTCGCGCCAGCGGACGGCGGAGAGCACCAGCGGCACAAACGCCAGCGCACCAAGGCCCATCATAAAGCCGATGACCAGCAGTACGCCGATGAGCTGTAAGAGCCAGGGAATGTGCCCGCCGTTCAGGAGCAGTTGAGAAAAACGCATCAGCGCCGTCAGAGCCAGCATTCCAAGAAAGACCGGCCACATGATGCGGCTCGTTGCGCGGAATTCATGTTTGATCAGTTTGCTCAGCATCTGAATACCTCCCGGAAGAGCTCGTCAACGCTCTTGCCCTTTTCATCTCGAATGGTCTCCACGCTCTCGTGGAGCATGACCTGCCCCTCGCGCAGGAACACGACCTCGTCAAGGATCTGCTCGACGTCGGCGATCAGGTGTGTGGAGATGATGACCGCTGCGTCCTCGCTGTAGTTGCCGATGATCGTGCGCAGGATGTAGTCGCGCGTCGCGGGGTCCACACCGCCGATGGGCTCGTCAAGGAGATAGAGCTTGGCGTCGCGGCTCATCGTCAGGATGAGCTGCGTCTTCTCGCGCATGCCTTTGGAGAGCGTCTTAATCTTCTGTGTGCGGTCAAGACCGAGGTTCATCAGCATCGCTTCGGCCACGCCGCGGCGGAAGTCCGAATAAAAGTCACCGTAGTAGTCAAGCGCCTGCGCGATCGTCATCCAGCCGGGCAGCGTGTTTCGGTCGGGCAGGTACGAGACGATGGCCTTCGTTGCGCGGCAGGGGGCCTTGCCTGCGATCAGAATTTCGCCCGACGTCGGCGTCAGAAGGCCGTTGGCGAGCTTGATGAGCGTCGTCTTGCCGCTGCCGTTGGGGCCGAGCAGGCCCACGATGCGCCCGGGTTCGATCGTGAGATCGATGCTGTCGAGCACCGTTTTGGCGCCGTAATTTTTCGTGAGCGCCTTGCATTCAAAAATACTCATTCTTCCTCCTCCTTAGCTCCCTGAATGAGAGCTATGACTTCGTCTCTCGTGCAGCCGAGCGTTTTCATCGAGTGGAGAAATTCTCCCACGCGCTCGTCCGCAATGCGGAGCTTGGCATTTGCGATCATGTTTTCATTTTCCGTGACGAACCGTCCCGCCGTGCGCTGGGAAAACACCAGACCGTCGCGTTCGAGCTCGGATAGCGCGCGCTGGACCGTGTTGGGGTTGACGCCCGCCTCCACCGCAAGCTCTCGCACGGAGGGGAGCTTTTCTCCCGGCGCGTAGATGCCGGAGACGATGGCCTCCGTCAACCGCTGTGTCAGCTGGGAGTAGATCGGCTGGTCATTGCGGAAGTTCCAGTCCATAGTGATCCTCCTTGTGTATCACTGTATTAAGCAATTAGTACAATAATACATCAAGCGGCATTTGTCAATAGCCGGACGCAAAAAAGATCAAAAAATTTTGCGGCAGAAAAAAGCCGCGAAATTGACATAAAATCCTAAAACAGATGTTGCATTTCGGGAAAAATGTGGTATCATAAATTCGAACAAATGTTGGAAGGGGCGCACAAGATGGAAAAACTGTCCAGAATGCAGCAGCGCGTATACGATTATATAGCAGAGAGCATCGCCGAACACGGCTATGCCCCCTCTGTGCGCGAAGTCGGTGAGGCGCTGGGACTCAAGTCACCCTCTACGGTCCACTTCCATATCAAGCACCTGCAGGAGATGGGGCTCATTGAGAAGAGCGCGGGCAAGGGCCGTGCCATCACGCTCAAAAAGCAGCTGCAGGCCGTTCCCGTTGCGCCGCAGCCCGTCGAGATCGACGAGCTTGCCCCGCGCCGCCGCCAGGTGCCGATCCTCGGCAATGTTGCCGCCGGTAACCCGATTTTGGCGCAGGAGTGCATCGAGGACTACCTGACGTTCGACACCGGCGGGCACGATGACGAGTATTTCGCCCTGCGTGTGCGCGGCGAGTCGATGCTCGGCGTCGGCATCCTGCCGGACGACCTTGTCGTCGTCCACCGCCAGAACCTCGCGCAGAACGGGCAGATCGTTGTTGCCCTGCTCGGTGACGAGGCAACGGTCAAAACGCTCAAGCGCAAGGGCAGCGAGGTCTGGCTCATGCCCGCAAACCCCGACTACCAGCCCATCGATGGCCGCGAGTGCACGATCTTGGGCCGCGTCGTTGCCGTGGTGCGGCAGTATTAAGCGAGAAAAGCAAACGCTCCTCCGCATTCGCGGAGGAGCGTTTTTTTGTTGTTATGGGAGAAAATGTGCTGTTGAGGGAAAGTGTTGAGATAAACTGAGATTTTAGATGAGTAATGCTGTACCACCAAAACTATTTGATAAGCCACCGTTCACGGTTTGGCATGATGCGAATATCACCGGAAAAACGCTCCAGAATCGTACCGTCTTGCGCCGAGCGGACTAATGTTTCTTCCCGATAGTCAGGATCCTCATACCAAATACTGAAGTAGAGCTTGTCTCCGTCGCGGAAATTAAGTGTTTCTCTACTACTGATTGCGAAACGTATCTGCTCAGGCCAGATGATCTCAAATGTACCATCATTTGGCTGCCGGGTCAGCGATAGCGGTGAGGGGTGAAGAATCAGATTGTAGCAGTCTTTCACCGCAGACAAAGGCAGCCGTACGACTTCCTGCGTTTTCTCTTGCTGATGTAAGAACCTCAGAATGTGTATCGCACTTTCTGTAAAGTTTACTACCAACAGTACGACAGACTCACCATCGAACACAGGATAGCCGAGATATTGCCCGTCCACAGGCAGCACAGGCTCATAGACCATACCATCTGGATAGTGGATAAGATATAGCCTATTGCTTTGCACAGAGTTTTTCTGCCGGAATAGTTCTTCAGCCTCATAGAGATCGCCGTGAACATAATCTGTTGCCCAGTACCATTCACTGGTTCCTCCCCGTACAAGTTCCATGTTAGTTATGCCACGTATGTCAATAGTCCGCATTAACGTATCTCTCTTTCACACGTTCCGATTTGTTTACGCCCTCATCCCTTGTCAAAGTGCACAGTCCAGCCTTCGATCCCGTAGAACGGGGAGGAGACAGTGGGGTTCAGTCCGTCGATGAGGCCGCTCGGCGTCAGGACCGACGCGGTCTTGAACGCGATGGGCGCGATGGGCGCGCTCTGGGCAAGGTAGCGGTACAGCGCGCGGGCGGTCTGATCCGTCTCATTGAGCGAGAACGCATCGAGCAGCGTGTTGCACTGCTCGTCCGCGTAGCGGCCGTAGTTCAGCGCGCCGCCGGTGCGCGCGAGGGATGAAATGTCCCAGTTCGCCGTCAGGCGCACCTCGCCGAGATACAGGTCAAAATTCCCGTTTTGCAGCGCGGTCAGATAGTCGCTCCACGGGAGTGAGCGCACGCTGACCGTCAGAACGTCGGTCGAGAGCGTGCGGCTCAGATAGCCGGCGATGGAGACCTTGAACGAGTCGCTCTCGCTGACCAGGATCGTCACCGTGCGGGGGCGGCTTTCCGTCACGCCCGCGCTTTCGAGCGCAGCGGCGAGGTCAGGCGAAGCGAGCGTCGACGCCATCTCCGTCGGATAGAGGCTGGAGTGCGGCGAGAGCGGGAAGCGCGCCGCCTCGGCGTGACCAGCGAGGTAGCCCGTCGTGATGGTCGCGCGGTCGATCGCACCCGCGAGGGCGCTGCGAAGCGATGCATCGGAGAGCGGCGCGCGCTGTGCGTTGAAGCCGAGGTAGATCATGTTCGCCGTCGCGTAGTCGGTGAGCGCCGTGTCCGCGCTGCGCAGATCGCCCGTGCTGCTCGTCAGGTCAGCCGAGAGCAGATGCACCTCGCGCGAGGAGAAAAGGTACGACGCCGTGTCCGCGTCCTTGACGGCGCGCAGCTCGATACGCTCGAACGGCAGCGTGCCGTCGCTGCGCCAGTCGGGGTTCTGCTTGAGGCATGCGCCGTCGCTGTCCGTGACGAAGAGATACGGCCCCGTGCCGAGCGGCACGGTGTTCTTCTCCGAACCGGATTTGACGATGGGGATGTCAAGCAGCGCGGGGAACGCGCTGTCCGCACGCGTGAGATTGACAATGAGCGCGCCGTTGCTTGCGCGCATCGAGGCGACGTTGGCAAAGCGCGCGCTGTAGCGCTCACTCTCCTGCGCGCGGCGAAGCGTCGCGAGCACATCGCTTGCCGTCAGGCTGCTGCCGTCTGAAAAGCTGACGCCGTCGCGGAGGTAAAAGGTGTAGCTCGTGCAGTCGTCGTTGTGCTCATAGCGGCTGCACAGCACATTTTGCGGCGCAAACGACTCGTCCAGCACGAAAAGCCCCTCGTAGAGCAGCGCGCCAAGCGTCTGCTGCATGCCGTCGGGGCAGGTGATGGGGTCGAGCGTCACGCCCTGCAAATACGGCAGTGCGAACGACGTGATCGGCGTCAGGGTGGAGGAGGTGTCCGCTTCCACCGGCGGCGTTTCCTCCCAGAAGTCGCCGCTGCTGTCGTCGCTCACATCGCCGCTCCAGCAGCCCGAAAGCGAAAGCGCGAGCGTCAGCGCGCACAAAAGCGCAGAGAGGCGGCGCTTCACAGCGCATCCTCCGTAAGGCAGATCATCGCCGCCATGCCGCCGCGCCGGTCGCCCATCGCGCGGTGCGACCAGTAGCGTTCGGGGTGGCACTTCGTGCAGTCGGGGTGTACGTCGATGCGCGAGGGGTCGATGCCCGCGCGCAGCAGCCACAGGCGGTTGATCGCCTTCAGGTCGATGTGGTATTTGTCGCCGCGCTTTTCGATGCGCTCGTCCATCGCGGGGTCGAGCAGGGCGAAAAAGGCGTCGGCCACGTCGCTGTCGGTCTCAAAGCAGCACTTGCCGATGCTCGGGCTGATGGCGGCGCGCAGTGTGTAGGGATCGGCGCCGTAGCAGCTCATCATCGACACGGCGGCCTTGAGCGCGATGCCGCTCGCCGTACCGCGCCAGCCAGCGTGCACCGCACCGATCGAACGCGAAGTCGGGTCGTAGAGCGTGATGACGCAGCAGTCCGTCCCATAGGCGAACAGCGGCAGGTTCGGCACGTTCGTGATGAGCCCGTCGGCGTCGTAGGGACGGTCATCCCAGAGAATTTTGCCCGCGTCCTCTTCCGATGCAATGCGGACAAGGTCAGAGTGGATCTGGCGGCAGCCGACGGCGCGGCTCGCGTCAAAGCCTACGGCCTCGCCGAGACGGCGGTAGTTTTCGAGTAAGTTTTCGCTCGTGTCGCCCTTGTTGTCGGCAAAGTTGAGTGAATCGTAGGGCGCAGGGCTCACGCCGCCGTGCCGCGTCGTGAACGCGTGCACCGCGCCGCTCCCCGCGGCGGTGATGACATCGGACGTGTCGTAGATGAGACCGTTTACGTTATGTTCGGTGAAAGACATCAAAAGTGCCTCCTTTTTCTGCACCAAAGGGTGCGGAGATGTCGCCGCCTGTCTCAGGCGGCGGGGGAAATGCGGCGTGTGCGCCGCGGCACCACACCCCCCCATTTTCTTTCCCGGGAAAGAAAACGGGCGGTGTGACCGTCCAAAAGAAAGGCGTTTGCATTGCAAGCGGGCAGCTCGAAGAGCTGCAATGCTTGCCGATTGCACTGCCCATAGCGCGGCGTTGCCGCGTTTGAAGCTGCTATACGATTTGCCTCTGCTCCTACTACCCGCTGTTGCGCAGCCGTTGGCGGCTCTGCTGCCTTACGGATGCGGCACACCCCTTGCGGGTGCCGCTCTGCCCATCTTGTAGAGGTACAGACTAATCTCCTGCTGCCAACAATGCATACCGTTTCGATAATGCGTACTGCGGCGAGCGAAGCTATGCCGCTTCGGCAGGCAATACCAGGATTGATAGAATCCGAAGTAGAACGCAGTTATGTAAGGGTAATGAATCGCAGGCAAAGCGACAGCGAAGATAGAAGTAAGTCAAATCGTTTAGATATAAAACAAGGCAGGCACCTGATTCGGCAAGCATTGCAGTTCTTCGAGCTGCTCGCTTGCAATGGCGGGGTCAAGGGGCAAGGCCCCTTGCGTTCTCTTGGGGGTCCAAGGGGGATATTCTCTCACGTGAGAGAATATCCCCCTTTTCCCGTGCAGCGCCTACGGCGCTGCTTTCCTCTTCCGCGCAATGTGCGGAAAAATATAAAAAAGAGCACCCTTACGGGTGCTCTTTTCAAATCGCTGAGAATTAGCCGAACAGGGACATCAGGACGCCTGCGGCGATAGCGGAACCGATAACACCTGCAACGTTCGGGCCCATGGCGTGCATGAGCAGGAAGTTGGAGGGGTTCTCCTTCTGGCCGACGACCTGAGAAACACGGGCGGCCATAGGAACGGCGGAAACGCCGGCGGAACCGATCAGCGGGTTGATCTTTTCCTTCAGGAACAGGTTCATGAGCTTGGCCAGCAGCACGCCGCCCGCGGTACCGAAACCGAACGCGACGATACCCATAGCCATGATCTCAAGGGTCTGAACGGAAAGGAAGGTGGTGGCGGTGGCGGTAGCACCGACGGTGAAGCCGAGGAAGATGGTGACGATGTTCATCAGCTCGTTACCGGCGGTCTTCTGCAGACGCTCCACAACGCCGGACTCCTTGAACAGGTTGCCGAGCATCAGGCACGCGATCAGAGGCGCGGCAGAAGGAACGAGCAGCGCCACGAACACGGTGATCATGATGGGGAAGATGATCTTCTCGCGTTTGCTGACCTGACGCAGCGGGCGCATCACGATGCGGCGCTCTTCCTTGGTGGTCAGAGCCTTCATGATGGGGGGCTGAATGACCGGGACGAGGGCCATGTAGGAATAAGCGGCAACGGCGATAGGACCGAGCAGCTCGGGAGCCAGACGGGAGGTGACGAAGATCGCGGTCGGGCCGTCAGCGCCGCCGATGATACCGATGGAGGCAGACTGCTGGTAAGTGAAGCCCATGAACTGGGTACCGACATAGGTCATGAAGATACCGAGCTGAGCGGCAGCGCCGAGCAGCAGGGACTTAGGGTTCGCGATCAGGGGACCGAAGTCGGTCATCGTGCCGACGCCCATGAAGATCAGGCAGGGGTAGATGCCGAGCTTAACGCCGAGGTACAGAACGTCGAGCAGGCCGAGGCTAACGGTGCTGCCAACCGCCCACGGGGCAAGCACCGCATCGGCTACGCCGGCTTCCGACATCTCTGTCAGGAATTCCTGCGTGATGGGCGCTCCTCCGAAGAGGTCCCAATGGACGTGTCCTCCGGCGAACAGGATCTCGTGGAACATGTCCGCACCGGGAAGGTTGGTGCACAGCATACCGAACGCGATGGGCAGGAGCAGCAGCGGCTCAAAGCCCTTCACGATGGCCAAATACAGCAGGACAAAGGAAACGGCGATCATAATGAGGCATTTCCAGTTGCCCTCCTGACCGAACATATAGAAGCCGGTCTGCTGCATGAAATTGATAATAGCAGGCATTTATGTTTAGATTCCTTTCACAGTTTATTGAGCAAGAGGTGCCTAACTTAGCCGATGACGCACAGAACGTCGCCGGGGTTGACAGCAGCGCCCTTGGAAACTGCAACGGAGGAAACGGTGCCGGCGCAGGGAGCGAAGATCTCGTTCTCCATCTTCATGGCCTCGAGGATGAACAGCAGATCTCCTTCCTTGACGGCCTGGCCAGCGGCGACCTTCACATCGAGGATGGTGCCGGGCATGGGGCTGGAGACAGTGCCGGCGCCTGCGGGAGCGGCAGCCTTGGGAGCGGCAGCGGGAGCAGCGGCAGGCGCGGGAGCAGCAGCGGGAGCGGGAGCGGCAGCGCGGGCAACGGGAGCAGCGGCAGCGCGGGAGACGGGAGCGGAAGCCATACGGCTGCCGCCGGCGGCGGACTCGACGGTGACTTCGTAGGTGGTACCGTTAACGGTGACATTGTACTGCTTGATCATGTTTGTTCTCTCCTAAAAATTAAATTAGATTTTTTTGATGTTCACGATGTTCATGCTGCGGGACGAGATACCGACCTCTTCCGAGAGAGCGGCAGTGATCGCGGCCACGATCTCAGGCTGCATGCCCTGCGGCGCGGGGACCGGCGCGGGGGCGGCAGCAGGAGCGGCGGCAGCGGCGGCCGGTGCTTTCTCTTTGCCCTTGAGGATCGCACCCATTGCCATGGTGAGGAAAATGATGCAGATCAGGCCAAAGAACACCGTGCCAATACCCATCAGGGTAACGAACAGGCTGCTGTATTCCATTTCTTCCTTTTACCTTTCAATATTGGATTATAACAAAGCGATTACATGAATTGCAAGCGCGTATGCACTTTTTGCGCGTTTTTAACGGCTTTTCCCTCCTGCCTTGCACGGCAGGAGGGAAAAGAGACTTTCCTTACTGCACGGAGAGCACGTCGGCAAACGCCTGAATGGCGGTCGCCGCCTGGCCGAAGTCGCGCATCTGCTGGTCGATGCCGAGCTTGATGAAGGGGATCCCAGCGGCGTCGAGCGCCTTCTTTAGGTACGGGAACTCCATCTCCTCGGGATCGCAGAACTGCTGCATGAAGAGCACGAGGCCCTGTGCGCCGGACTCCTTGACCATGTTGGCCACGAACTCGCCGCGGCGGTTCTGGTTGGACTGCGGATCGTAGAGCAGGACGTCGTAGTCGATGTTGGTGAACTGATCGACGAGCGCCATCATCGGGTCGCCCTCTTCGCTTGCGTCGGTGCGGAAGGCACGGGACTCATGGGCGACATCGTCCGCCGCGATGGCAACGTTGTTGTCCTTGAAGATCTTGAGCAGCGTCGGGTTGTCGCAGATGATGCCGGAGGTGACGACCTTCACGCCGTTCCACTTGGCCTCGGGCAGCGCGGCGATCTCGGCGTTGAGGGCCTCGAGCTTCTCGGTGTACTCGGCCTTATCCATGAACCAGGCAGCCTTTAAGACGGCCGAGCGCATGATCGGGTCGATAACGTCGCAGTGGTCGCTTGCGAGCTTGACGAACTCACGGCGGGCAGCGCGGGACTTGTTGTAGACCTTGATGGCCGCAGCGATGTCCTCGCTCTTGATCTCGTGACCGGCGATCTTTTCAAGACCGGCCTTGACGTTGTTGTACTGATCCAGGCAGAACTGCTTGCCCCAGTCGGCAAAGCGGTTCTGAGGATGGGCGAGGAAGATGCACGGCAGCTTCTCACTCATGGCGACGCGGATGTTCTGGCTCATGGGGCGCAGCGTGTCGCAGATGGTCGGGGTGATAACGCCGTCCAGCAGATCCATCGTGCCGTCAAGCAGCATCTCGAGGTCGAGCTGGGCGATGGTGCAATAGAAGGTCGCGCAGTATTCCTTGGAGCGCTGCTCGGTCTTGTTGTTGCTGCCCCACATGCCGAACGGCATCATACCGGCGGCGTAAACCAGCTCTTCGGGGGCGTAATAAGGCATCACGCCGATGCACTTTTTGCCTGCGTCCTTATAGGCCTTGAGCTGGCCCTTGGGATTGGCGGCAACAGCGGAAAATTCATTAACGATAGCTTCGATACTCATTTTTGCACGCCTCCTTAGTCTTTCTTGTTGGCTTCCATAGCCTCGACCAGACCCTGCACGCGGGTCGCGTACTGCGCTTCGTTGAAGTTGCGCGGGTCAGCCTGGTCGCCGTCGAAACCGGCGCAGGGCACGCCGAGGTCAGCGGTGAAGCGGCGCTGCATTTCAGCCATGTAACCGGACCAGGGCTTGCAGGAGCGGTTGTAGTGGACGAGCACGCCGTCGACCTTATTGTCGCGGCAGATGCCCTCACGCCAGGCAACGCCCTGCTCGATGCAGACGGAGTTCGGAGCCTTGTAGTAAGCGCGGGCCATTTCGTCCATGTTGTTGTAAACAAAGCCGAACGCAGGCGCGTACACAACTGCGGTGACGTTGATGCCGTTCTCCTTGAGGGGCTTAAAGAGGTTCGGGAGCTTCGGCCAGCAGGGGATGCCCTCGAACATGACGCGGTACTGCTCGGGGAAGGGCAGCGTGGAGGTGCCTTCCTCAATGTTCTTCTGCAGGTCCTTGGACAGGAGTTCGAAGGCGTCGGCAGCAGCTTCCTTGCCGCGGGCAGTGACGACGTCGGCCATGTGGTTAAACAGGTCGAAGCCGCTCATCGGGGCGGGCTTGTACTGCAGGAAGTCGCAGACCTTCAGCCAGTTCTGCGCGGTGCGGTTCGCGTGCTTGCAGGCAAGCTCGAACTTCTTCTCGTCGAACTTCTTGCCGGTGAGCTTTTCGAGCTCATGGATGGCGTTGTCGAACTGGGCGCGGACGTACTTGACAGCGGAATCGCTGACTTCCACGGTGTTGTTGTAGGGGATATCGACCATGATGAGGGGGATGTTGCACATACGGGCGATATTCTCGTACCACTTGGTCATGCAGTTGCAGATGTTGTTGCAGCACAGGACAAAGTCCGGCTGGGGGATGCGCATCTGCTTGTAGGGCTTGATGGCCTCGCGGCGGAAGTTCTTATAGGCGATCTCCTTCTCGGTGGTCTCGGGCAGAGCCTCGATCTCGTGGATATCGTCCAGAACCGTGTAGGGGACCTGCGTCTTGGGGTCCTTCTTGGGCTTGCCGGTCTCAGGATCGATGACGACCTTGCCGTTTTCGTCCTTGAGGGGCTTGCCGCTGTTGGGGTCGATGATGAACTCGAGCGTTTCGGGGTCGAACTTGCGGCTGGCGCGCTTACCGGCGGCGTAAGCCAGGGAGATACGTGCGTAACCGCAGATATCGTTGTCGAAGCCGAGATCCTCGGCAGCCTGGCACATGATCTCACCGTCGCGCTGGGCGGCAATACCGGCAGCCTGGTTCTCGGGATACATCACGTTGAGGTCAAAGGCCTCAGCAAGCTCACAGGGGAACTTGGAGCTGGACCAACCGACCAGCTTACCCTGCTTCTTCGCTTCACGGGCGTCGGCATAGACGTCATCGACGACCTTGCGCAGAGCAAGCACGCCGGGACTGACTTGTTTAGCCATGATTGATTCCTCCTAATGCGATATAGAAAAATTTGATAACGAATGATGGGGATTATTTGTTCTTCAAAGCCTTCTGGTAGGCAAACAGAGCGGCGCCGAGCGCACCGTTATACTGCGTGAGGGGCGTGGTGTGGATCTCGTGGCCGAGCTGCTCCTGAAGGGCTTTCACGATGCCGTGGTTCTGTGCGACACCGCCGGTCATCACCACATCGTCGCGCACACCAATGCGGTGGCAGAGGCCGGAAACGCGGCCCGCGACGGACTTGTGGATGCCGTGGATGATGTCGCACTTGTTTGTGCCCATGGCGAGCTGCGAGATGACCTCGCTCTCGGCAAACACCGTGCAGGTCGAGCTGATACCGACCTCCTTGGTCGACTTGTCGCCAAGATCGCCCAGTTCTTCGACCTTCACCTCAAGCACGCGGGCCATGACATCGAGGAAGCGGCCGGTACCGGCTGCGCACTTGTCGTTCATGACGAAATTTTTCATCATGCCGTTCTCGATCTCGATGACCTTCACGTCCTGCCCGCCGATATCGACGACCGTGCGCACGTTCGGAAACAGGAACGCCGCGCCCTTGGCGTGGCAGGAAAGCTCGCTCATCTGCATGTCGGCAAGGCCGTCAAGGCTGTTGCGCCCGTAGCCCGTGGCAAGGACGAAATCCATCTGCTCGCGCGTCATGCCCGCGTTTTCCAACACCTGAGCGATCGCGCGGGATGGACCCGACGTGCCCGTGCCGACAGCGACGAGGGACTTGGCAACGATCTCGCTGCCGTCTTTTAAGATCACACATTTCGACGCGGTGGAGCCGACGTCGATACCCATGGTATAAATGCTCATTGTACTCTCCGTTTGCCTTCCCGTGCGCTGCGCGGTTCTTGCCTCCGCGCAGCGCCGGGAAAAGCATTGTTGTGATATTTTACTGCGCGTTCAGTGCGTCGTAGTCGCGGATGACGCGCGGCAGCAGCATCTGATGAACCGGGCAGATGCTCTCGGGGTTCTGATAGCAGGCGTTGGCGAAGGCCTGGATGTAGGGACGGATGTCGTTCATGTCGACGATCTCGTCGGTCAGGCCTGCCTTGGCGCAGAACTTCGGGCTGGACTTCTTGGCGTAGTCCTGGATCAGCGCGTTCATCTTGTCGATGGTGGGCTGCAGATCCTCGCCGGCCTTCTCTTCCTTCACGAGACGGCGGGCATACATGGCGGCCGCAGCGGTCTCGCCGTGCATGACGTAGATCTCGGTGGTAGCGGTGCCGATGGAGAAGGCGTTGTTGTCGTTGCCCTGCGGGCCGCCGAGGACGTAGTGCGCCGCGGCGGTGCCCTTGCGGAGCGTGATCTCCATCATCGGCAGCTTGCTGGACTGGATGGAGTAGATCAGGCTCTGGCCGAGGCCGAGGAGCTCAGCGCGCTCAGCGTCGTTGCCGACGTCGATACCGGTGGTATCCTGGACCCACAGCATCGGGATGCGGTCACGCGCGCAGAGGGTGACAAACTCGTTCATCTTGATGAGGCCCTGACGGTACAGCTTGCCGCCCACGCCCATCGCCTGGCCGTAAGTCGCCATCTTGTACTCGGGGTAGTTCATCAGCATGCCCTGATAGTTGGCGACAACGCCGACGAGCAGACCGTCGATCTTGGCAAGGCCGGTGATCATCTCGGGGCCGTAGCCGTGCTTGTACTCCATGAACTCGGAGCCGTCGAAAAGGCGCGCCAGAACTTCGACCATGTCGTAGGAGCGCTTCTGGTTGAACGGAACGATGCTGTAGAGGTCGTTGGCGTCGAACAGGGGCTCCTTGGGATCGTCGACGCGGAAGAACTCGGGATCGTAAGCGGGCAGCATGTCGATGTACTTGCGGATACCGGCGAGCACGCCCTCTTCATCGGCGTAGACCTCGCGGAAGAAGCCGGTCTCGCCATAGTGGATGGCGACAGTGCCGGGGATGTCGCTCTTGAGGTTCTTCTGTGCCTTGATGAGCGCCTCAGCAGCCTCCTTGTCGACATGGCCCTTGGGGCTCATACCGCCGACGATACCGGCGCCGCCGACTGCCATGTTGGCGTCCTGATGCGCGATCAGGATGGTCGGGGAGATGGAGTGATAGCCGCCGCCGGCGGGGTTCGTGCCGTAGATGCCGACGATGACGGGCACGCCCATCTGGTTGAGCTCGCTGTTGCGATAGAACGGCGTACCGCCGCCGCGGCGGTTGGGGTACACCTTCTCCTGCTCGTCGAGCTTAACGCCGGAGCAGTTCAGCACGTACACGAGGGGGATGCGCAGGCGCTTGGCCGTGTCGCTGCCGCGCAGCAGGCTGTCGGCCTGGCCGGGGACCCAGGCGCCGGCGAGCTTCTTGTTGTCGCTCGCGATGATGACGGCCCATTTGCCGTCGATACGGCCGAGGCCCTTGACGATGCCAACGCTGCCGTTCTTGTTGTCCTGGGGGTTATAGAGGCTGTTGAGGGGGCACCAGGTGCCTTCGTCAACGAGCTCCATGATGCGCTGCATCGCCGTCCACTGGCCGGACTCGTTGAGCGCCTCGGTGCTCTTACCGGCTTCGAGGGCAGCCTCGCGGATCTCATGGATCTCCTGCTCCACCGCCTGGATCTCAGCGGCGTTGTCCTCGTGGAATGCGCTCAGATCCTTGCCGATGACCGGCATGCTCTGGAAATAAGAGGGCATGGAATATTCGCTCATATTAAGTTCTCCTTCTTAAATCGAAATAACAAATTACTTATCCTTGGGAACCTTGATGAATGCCTGACCCGGGTCGATCTCCTCACGGATGAGGCGGATGATCTCCGGAGAGGGACCTTCCATCAGCTCGGCGCGGGAGACGTCGATCTCGAAGCCGGTGTTCTCCTGAACCATCTCGGGAGAGGAGAACGGATAGTAGTAAGCGAGGTACATGCGCTTGGTCTCTTCATCAAACTTCATGATGCCGAGGTCGGTGACGACCATCTGAGGACCGCGGTTGCCGGGCAGGCCCGCGCGCTCACGGCCTCCGGGGCCGTCCATCCAGCCGCAGGAGGTGATGTAGTCGACATGGTCCATGAAGCGGCGCTTCTGGTGCTGCATCATGATGATGGTGTTGCAGTAGGTGGCAATGCCGTTGGCGCCGCCGGAACCGGTGAAACGAGTGGTGGGCTGCAGGTAGTCGCCCTTGCCGAAAATGCAGGTGGAGTTCACGTTGCCGTACGGGTCGATCTGCGCGCCGCCGATGAAGGCAACGAGACGATCCTCGTCGTGCAGCCACTCGTTGGCCTCGAAGCCGACGAAGCGGATGTTGGGCCACTGCACGGCGCAGTGCGCCATGAAGCGGTTATCGCCGACGGAGCGGGGGACCTCAACGGGGTCGCAGTCCATCAGACCCGACTCGACGATGGGGTGGCAGCTGGGGCAGACCGCGCGCTTGGCAAGGGACGCACCGATCAGCGGCAGGCCCGTACCAACGATGACGATCTGGTTTTCCTTGATATTCTTAGCAATGGCATACGCCTGCATTTCCTGCTTGGTATACTTCGTATAATCAGACATTTCTATTTAGCCTCCCAAACCTTAATGTGTAGTGGAATAGCCGAGGTGCGGCTCGTTCTTCAGGCGCATCAGACGGCTGCCGCCGAGCTTATCGAGCAGAGCGGACTGATCTTCGCAGCTGTAGACCCACTTTTCGAGGAAATCCTTGAAGGTCTCGGGAATCTTCTCACCGCTCTTGGCGAGCTCGAAGGCCTTCTGGGCGTTTTCGGCGGCGAGCTTGAGCTTCTCGTCCTCGGGAGCCTTCTCCAGCGCCTTGGCAGCCTTGGCCGCAGCCTTTTCAAGCTGTTTGACGGCATCCTCGGCATCCTGATACTTGGAGGCCTTGTCGTATTCCTTCAGGCCGGCGTCGTCGTCGTCATAGTAATCATAGCACTGAGCGGGCCATGCGCCATAGGGAGCCTTGACGACCGCCTGCACGCACTCGCCGAAGATACGGGTCTTGGTCGGGTCGCGGCGGATGAACTCGTCGGAGACGATCTCCTCGCAGGTGACGATGGTCTTGCGCGCGGCGATCGCGATGTCGATATCATGGAACTCATCGCCCATGATGATGCAGGTGCCGTCCGGAGAGGCCTGCTGGACGTGGATGATGGCGGTGTCGATCTTGGGCACGGGCACGGCTACGACCTTCTGCCCCGGCACCATCGGGTTCTCGATCTCGGCGCACTTGAGATTTTCGATCTTGGGCATGGTCTTGCGCTTTTCCTCGCTGATGCCCCAGAACTTCATCAGGCCGCTGCCCTGCATCAGGCGGACCGGCAGGAACGGAAGGCCGAGAGAAGAGGCGTGCAGCATGAGCATCAGCACGTCCTGAGAATAGTCCTCATACGTGAGCTTGCCCTGCTCGATGGCAGCGCGGAAGCGGCGGGAAACGTTGGTGTAGCCGGAGTTAGCGGTGTAGCAGTTGATGTAAGCAGCCACGCGGCCCTCGCCGATGAGCATATCGACTTCGCCGCCGCCGGGGCCGGCATAAACGATGAAGTCCTTCTGACCCTGACGCAGGATCTCACTAACCGTGGCATACGGCTTACGGTTGGTGGTGAAACCGCCGATCGCAAGAGTATCGCCATTCTCGACGTACTTTGCAACGGCATCGTGCAGTGACATGACCTTATTCAAGATAAAACCCTCCCTGATTTTGATAAACATTTTTATCGCCGAAGAGCCCTCTCTGCTTGCATGGATTCCGTCAAAAATTCTTCGAAAGATGCTCATACAGGCTTCAGTGTAAATTATAGTGGAACTTCCTCGCAAAATCAATGAAAACCCGTTCAGAAAGCGAAAAAAAACTGAACAAATTTTAGTGGCGCTTTTTGTCGTTTCCGTGGAGACGTTTCACGTTCTTTTTGTGCAAAGCATGTAATTTGCAAGATTTCCTGCAAGTTTTCTGTCGTGACAGCGCAAAAAAGCGTCGGAGGGGAGACCCTCCGGCGCTTTTACCTGTTCCTTTAGTCACTTGCCGTGCTGCATCGCGTCATAGCGCTGCATCAGCACCGCCATCTGCTCGCGCGTCAAAAAGCTGCGGTACTGTTTGTTCCCCGCCTCGTCTCCCGCGATCAGGCCGTTTTTCTCCGCCCAGGCGCGCGCCTCCGCGCTCCAGCCTGCCGGCGTCTGCTGCGCCAGTCTTTTCAGGTAGTTTTCCATCATCGCGTCAAACTGCTGTTGCGTCATCTCTTCCTCCTCATAGCGCGGCATGGGCGGCGGATAGCGCTTCGCGCGGATCATCGCGCTCGTGTACGTGGCGCCCGCGTCCCACTGAAAATGCGGCCGGTCGGGAAAGCTCCCCCAGTCTCCTCCCCAGGAAAATCCGAGCATTTTCCCAATCTCTCCGACCCTTATAAAGAACGCAGGATCGTCGTACTCGTGCCCCGCCTCATTTTTGCAGATATCAAAGGCCAATCCTGCATGCTCGGCGTGGAACGACGGCGTCACCGCTCCTTTGGCCGCGTAGCCCTTCTCGGCGAGCATCCGCTGATACGCCGCATCGCGCACCGTCTCCGTCACCAGAACGCTCAACCCCTCGCGCTCAGCGAGCATAAGCAGCGTCCGGCAGTTCTCCGCCACGTCCGCGCGCAGGTCGCTGATGCTTCTGCTGTGGCGCATTTACGTTTCCTCCTGCGCGTTTTTGCCGTTCTGCGTGCCGAAATAAAACGCGATCACCATGAGATACACCGTGTTGAACTCCTGCGTCACCTTTGCCTGCACCGTCAGCACACAGAACGTGATCGTCAGGCACAGCGTCACGATGCTCTTCACGCTCAAAAGATTCGCCAGTCTCTTTTTCATAAGCTCCATGCTCTCTCACCCCTCGCAGTCCTGCCCGCGGCACACCGTTTCATACGTCACACCGCCCGCCGTATTTTCCGCCTTTGCCTTGGCATAGTAGCACGCGGCGCTCGTGCCGTAAGCGCCCCACGCCGCCGTCACCATCGTCGCGATCCATGGGAGCGTGCCCATAAAGCCCAGTTCGATCGCGAGCTTCGCGATCCCGAAGCCCTCATACGTCGTATAAAGCACGATCCCGCTCTCGAGCAGCAGCAAGAGCTTGGAAAAGCTCACGCGTTTCTTTTTTGTGCGCCTTCTTTTCCCTTTCATAAGCTCCCCCCGGTCATCAGCAGGGAGATCGCCGCCCCGATGAGCACGTACAGCACGCGGTCGATCATCGCATCCCAGCGCTTTCCGCCCTTCTGCGTGATGGTCTTCACGTCCGCCTTGATCTCCTTGACGTCCGTCTCCACGCCCTTTTCGCGCGAGGCGAGCACCTCCACTGCCGTTACCAGCTTATTCAGGTCCTTCTGCTGCTGTTCCAGCTTTTCGATGCGGTGCGTGTTCGACTTGGCGCGCTGCTCGGTCTCCGTCAGTTTGACCGAGATCTCCTGTTCCGTCATTCTTCTTTCGGCACCGCCTTTTCAAAGCTCTCCCACGTGTGGTGCGCGTCCTCCACACTCTGCCACGTGAATCCCACTCTCTCGCACTCGAGCCACGTCAGATACCGGAAGTAGAACTCCACCAGCAAATGGCACGGGATGATATCGAGGATGATGCTCTCCACCTGTGAAAACTCATCCGGCACGCCCACGGTGTTCGGAAACCACACCTTGACCGTTCCCTTTTTCTCCGTCTCCTCCGCCAGCGCCTTGATGCCACAGCCGCTGAGCGTCGAGTTGATCGCATCCAACGTGAAGCTGTCGGCGTTGATGCGCGCGAGCGCCGCGATGGCTTCGCGCCGCAGCGCAGTCGAAACGCTGACCGGGCAGCGGGAAAAGAGCTTCTCCCGCCTTGCAAGGCCCTCGCCCTCCGCCGTCTGCAAAAGGCCCTCCTGCTCGGCGTATTCCATCGCGCCGTCCGCTTTATCCAGCGCTTTGCCCGCCGCGTACAGCTCTCCGCCGCTCAGCGTGCCGCGCTCGGTGCGGTAAACGCGCATCGGCTCCAAAAGGCGGCAGAGATAGTCATAATACGTCATGCCTCACCCGCCCCGATCTCCGTGATCGTCACCGTGCCGAGCACCGGCAGCTCCGTCGCGCTCACGCTCACATCCTCGTCCGGCGTGAGCAGGTGACAGTTCTTCACGCCCTCCACACCGTAGAGGATGCTCGCGAGCTTCGCCGTATACACCGCTTCACCCAGCCGCTCGCCGGTGAAGTACGCCTGCAGCGCCGCCGTCGCCGCGTCGGTGATCTCCTGCATCGTCCAGCCCTGCTCCGCCGTCAGCTCCGCGCTCATGTTGACGGTCTTCTCTGTCGGCGCCTTGACCTCCACATCCACCGCGATCTCGCGCTTTTTCTGCAAGACCGCCTCGATCTCGCCGAGCAGCTTCTCATCCGGCGCGCCCGCGTGCGTCGAAACATACACATCCACCGTGCCGATGCCGCGGGCGCGGCCGACCGCTTTCGCCGCCGCCACGTTCGGAAAGCTCATCGCCTCCTGCTCGTAAAACGCCGCGTTCGCGCCGTTCGGCAGGCGCTTGTAGCTTGCTAGTACGCGCTCGCGCAGCTTTTCGTCGCTCTCCTCGTCGCTGCCGCCGGAAAACGCCTCAGGATTTGTGCACTGCGTGATGCCCACCGGATACACGGACATCAGATGGATCGCCCCCGCGATGGCGTTGCCGCTCACCCCCGCCTCCACGGCGCTCGCCGGCACATCCACATACGTTTCGCCCTTTGCAAGCGTCGCCTTCTCCGTCGTCTCAAAGCGCACGCCGCCGCTCGTCATCGCGACGCTTCCCGCATCGATCTCATAATCCGTCACCGCCGCCGACGGCGCGGAAAAGCGCAGCACGCCCGCCGCTTTCGCCGCCGGAAGGCGCGTCAGCGCCCGCGTCTCGGCGTGATAATCAAGATACTGCCCCACCGCCGTCTGCGGAAAGCTCTGATCCAGCACCCAGTCCGCCTGCGCCAGAAGCGACTGTACCTCGCTCGCCAGCGCATAGAGGCGCACCATCGCGTCGCAGCCGTCGTTCGGCACAAAGCCCGCCTCCTCGGCAAAGATCGCGCGCATCCGCTCGTAGATCGCGTTCAGCTCTTCCATTCTTCACTCTCCCCCTATCGTCACGACCGCCTCGCCCGTTTCGTTCTCATAGCGCAGCAGCACGCGCAGCTCCAAAAATCCATTCTTTTCCGCAAGCTCCATGCCCGTCACGCTCAGCCCCTCTTCGTCCGCCAGTGCCTCGGCCACGTACTGCTTTGCCGCCGTCGCGCGGCTCTCGCCCTTTTCCCGCCACAAAAGGTGCAGCTTGCTGCCAAGCTCCGGCGCGAGCGCGAAGCTCCCGCGCCGCACGCTCAGCTTGAAGAGCACGCGTTCGAGCAGCTCGTCCCAGCCGCTCACGCGCACGAGCCCGCCCGCGCCGTCGGCCACATAATCGCGGTCTCTGATCTTCAGCTCCATCCTCAGCCCCCCATTCCCAGATACGGCATCCCGTTGATGAAAAGGAGCCCGTTGATGTCGATGCGCCCGTTGTTGCGCAGCACGATCTCCGTCCCCGCCGCGGCGGAGCGAATGCGCACCTCGCCGGGTGCCAGGTCGTCCGCGCTCTGCCCCACCGCGCCCACGGCGTAGGCCTCCTCGCCAAAGGTCCCGCCGCGCACCACCAGCACATCCTCGCCCTTTTTCGGCTGCCACTCATAGCCGCCGGGCGCGGCGGTCTTCACCTCGCGCTTTTCCCCGCTGCTGAACACCGCCAGCTCGCCGCCCTCGACCGTCACCGTTCCGTCCTGCGCCGAGGCCACGTCCTGCATCTCATGCTGGCTCAGCTTTCTCGATAGCCACATCGTCTCTCACTCCCTCTGCATCGTCACTTCGCACGCCTCTCCGCTCTCGCCAAAGCGCCTCACACACTCGATCACGCGGAAATTGCCCACAATGCCGATCTTCGTCCCGCTCACCGCCGCGATATCCCCCGGCGCGGCGGTGAACCGCCCCGCGATCGTCACGCGCAGCGTCTCCGCGCCCTCCTTCGACTTTGCGATCTGATACTCCCCCGTGTAGCGCATTGCCTGCGTGCCGCTGCGCGCAGGCACGTAAAATACGCGCCTGCTCGTGCCGCCGCGAGCACAGAACGCCTCGTTTTTCACGCTCTGCTTCACGCCCGCCTTGCTGTCCACCACCAGTGCCTCGGCGATCACGCCGTAGCGCTTATCGCAGTAGGAAAGCGCCGTCACCGGCGTTTTGGCGTCGATGCTCACGCGCGCGGCCTTGCGGTTTTTCTTCACCTCCAGCGCGCCCGTCTTGTCGAAATACGGTGCGATCCCTCCGTGCAGCGCTGCAAAATCGTTCAGCGCCTTCCACTGGCTCGACCCGTTCGCCACGCGGTACCGTGCCGCAGCCGTCACCGCGTCATAGCCCGTGCACACAATGCCGTACGGCGTCACATGGTTTTTGAGGATCTCCTCCATCGTCGCCCACTGATAGCTCACGCTCTCTGCCTCGTTGTCGAGCAGCAGCGCCGCCATGCCGCGTCCGCTCACCTCAAGCTGCAAGCCCTTTTCATCGCATGTCACGCCGCACTCGTCCACAACGCCCGCAAATTCGACCGTGCCGTCCTCTCTCGCCGTGAAGCGCACCGCCCGCCGCAGCGTCTCCGCCATCGCAGGCTCGTATGCGCACCGCAGCGTAAAGCTGTCGCACGGCACGCTTCCCGTGTAGGAAAATTCCCACTTCAGCAGCGTCGGCAGCTCAAACTGCGCACCGTCGCACGTCGTCAGATACCCCTTCATCACGGCAGCGTCACCCGCTCTCCCACGGCGATCCTGTTGGGATTTTTGATCTGCGGATTCACGTTCAAAAGCGCCGTCAGCGTCACGCCATACGTGTTCGCGATGCCCCACAGCGTGTCGCCGCGCTTGACCGTGTAGTACGAGCTCGCCGTTTTCGTTCCCGTGCCCGCGCTGCCGCTTCCGCCGCTCACGCGGATGAGCGACGTATCGAGTGGGCTCGTCTCCCAGAAGGCAAAGCGGTAGCGCACGTAGTTTTCAAGCGGCTGCTGCGCCAGTTCCAGCAACACAAAGTACGCCTGCGACGCCTGCCACACCGGATGGATCAGCAGCCCCGGCCCGCCCTGATAGAAGACCGATGCCAGCTTTTTGAACTCGTCGTAGGCGCCCTTCCCCGCAAAAACGCCTTCGCCCTCCATCACGCGGTAGCTCATTCCGAGATCCTGCATCCCGTAGCGCCCGAACGGCACCTTCGCCACTGCCACCTGCCGCTTGAACGAGATGGTGTAGGTCTCCGGGTTGTGCGGCCAGACATAATCCTTGTATCGCATCGGTGCAAGGTTCATCCTCCCGCCCCTTTCTCAGTAAAATAAAAATCCGCCGTCGTATCGGCGCGCGTCGCGCTCCAAGCTCAGTGAAAACGACTCCGTCTCACGCACCTCCTGCTCCTGCGCAAGTGAAAAGTCATTTTTCCCTCGCGCTGCCGCCGCGCTCGCCCCGTCGCGGCCGTCCGCGCTCAGGAGCTTTCTTATCCAGTCGGACGCATTGTCCGCGCTCTCGGCCTCCCTCGCGCGCAGAAGCGCAGCGTTCGCCGCCGCAGTGCCCGCCAAATCGGCAGAAAACGCCGTCTCCCTCTCCGAGCCATCATCTTCTTGCGTCGCACCCAGCCCGAGCTTTTGCCCAAGCCGCACCGCCACCGTCTCCACCGGATCATCCGCTGCTTCTGCCACAGTTTCCGCGCCGCCGCTCATCTCCGCATCCTGCGCCGCGGCTTCCTCTTCCGAAAGCTGCGCCTCCGCCGCCTTTTTCTGCGCCGTCCCCTCCGGCACAAGGGAGAGGCGCTTTTTCAGCGCCTCTTCCCGCGCGCGCCACAGCTCTGCGCCTCTTTGCAGCGCCCATTCGATGTAATTCAAGGTTTTCGCCCCTCCTTCATGCGGATAAAGCGCGCCATATCAAAGCTCGCGTTGCCGCCGCCTGCGGTTTCGCTGAGCTTTGCGCCGCAAATGCTGCACCGTGCCTCCTCCGCGCGCGTCCGGCACTCGGGGCACAGCCGCTCCATCGCCTCCTCGCGGTCGAGCATCTCGTGCACAAGGCAATAGAGGTAGTCCGCGTCCGTCATCTCCTGAGCGCGCTTTTCGCTCGGCAGCGCGCCAGCATATCGGAGCACGCGCCATTTCAGCCGTTCGTAGGGCGCGTGCTCCATGCTTTTTTTAGCGCTTCCACCTTCTCGCGCCCGTCCTCGCTCGACGGGTTCTCCGCCCCGTCAAGCAGCGCGTAGCACCGCACCAGCTCGTTGATCTCGCCGACGCTCAGTGCATTTTCAACGTCCTCCGCGCTTGCAAAGGCCGCCTCTCCGCCCTCCGTCAGGCTTCTTTTGAGCAGCGCCGCGTTCGCGCGCAACGCACGCTCTTCTTCGTCGGCGCAGTCAAGCTGCGCGATCTCGCGCCGCAGCGAGAGCGTCTCGCGGGCCGAAAGCAGCCGCATCGCGCACGTTCTCTCCCCGATGCGCACCGTCTTCTCCCGCTCGCGCCCCAAAAAGTTCAGCAGAAGCTCGTCCATCAGCTTGCGATCTCCATGCGCTTACGCGCGATGATCGTCACCTTCTCCGCCGCCGGGTCGCCGAGCTTGCCCGCCTCTTCAATGCTGCTCCAGCGGCACTGCGAGTAGATGATGCGCTTGTCCGGCTTGCAGATCACAAGCGAAAAGTCGTTCAGATCATAGAAGTTGATGCCGTCGCTGATGGCCTCATCCGTCGCGTACAGGCGGCTCAACTCCAGCGTGTACTTGTTTGCGCCCGCGATCGTCGCCACCGGCTCGTTTTCGCCAAAGGCCTCGATCTCGCGGCTCGTGCGCGTCGCTCTCGTCGTGTAGCTCTGCACCACCGCCACCTTTTTGCCGTCGACTTCGAGATAGATGTCGCTGCTCAGCGGCAATACCGTATTCGCCATATTTTTCCTCCTTACACCGTGATGTGCGCCGTCAGATAGATGCGGTTCAGCCCGTGCGCCACCGTAAAGCTGAATTCCACCAGGCACACCGTCGGGTCGCTCTTGAGCGCGCTCACCAGCACCTCGCCGTAGCTGTCCACGATCTCGCGGCTCTTCATCTCCTCGAGCTCCAGCACCACCTGCGAGCGGATGGCCCCGCGGCTCTGCGCGGTGTTCTTGCTTCTGGCAAAGCGCGTGCGCAGCGCGCTGCGGATCGTCGGGATGACCTCATCCACGATCAAAATGGTCGTCAGCTCGCGCCACGTCGTGTCCGCCGCCCCGCCGCTCGAAGTCTTCGTCGTGATACCTCGCACCGGCGAGGAAACGCCGCCCACCGTCTCGATCGGCGTCACGCCGCCGCGCACCAGCTGGTCGATCTCATTGTCACTCAGTCTCTTGCCCGCCGCGCCGAAAAGCGTCAGCTCCGCGCCGTTGATAGGCACGGACGGGTCGTTGTTTCCCGCGATCACCGCCGCCACCGCCGCCGCGGCAAACACCGCGCTCATCGTACCGCCGTCGTCCGATGCGATATCCGGTCCCACCAGCACTACGCGCTCGCTGTTGACAGCCTTCGCGCGGTTCACCATCTGCGCGACCGTCTCTTCCGAACCACCGATGACCGCGATGCGCTCGCGTCTCGCCGCCGAGGCCTCCTCTGCCGCCGTTTTGAGGAGCAGATGCACGCTCTGCGCCGCGCTGTCGCACACCATCACGCCGACATCTTCCTCATCAGAGAGCGCCGCAAACGCGCTCGCGTAGTCCTTCTCTTCACTCTCGTCCTTGCCCACGGCCACAGCCTTCACTGCACCCGCGCCGTTGGCGAAGAGGAATCTGAGCAGCGTGCTCATGCCATACACGCCGCTCGCATCCTCCCCGAATACGCTCTTTCCCTCTTCATACGAGGTGATGAGCTCCACCTTATTGACCGTCCCCTTCGTCGCCACCGCTGCCGCGCCGATCGTCTTCGCCGCAGCGCTCGCGCTCACCACGCTCGATGCGTCGTAGGACGAATACACGCCCGGCCGCTCATGGATCGTACTATTCACGTTCTTTCACCGTGCCTTTCAATACAAAATCGGTAAACACCGTCTCATCCTCCGCCGCCTCTGCGACAAAGTACGCCGCATATTTCGCGTTCGCGTCCAGCCGGAACATGCCCGTCGTCTTGTCCCAGCCGGTCTTGCCCCACTGGAGCGATCCGAGCTTCAGCCCCTCCGGCAGCGCCGTCATCAGTGCCTGCGTCACCGCCTCCGCCGCTTTTTCGCAGCCCGCTGCGCCCAGCGTCCTCGGCGCATACACCTCGATGAGCAGCGTCAGCAGCATTTTTCTCCCGTAGACAGATACTGTCTCCTGCGTCGCCTCGTCGACCTTTTCTCCCAGATACTGGGCCGCGCCGCTCTCCTCGATCACCGTCTCCTTCGTGCCGACCGCCGCCACCGCGGTCGCATACCGCTTGAGCTGTTCTTCGCTGTAACTCTCGATCGCCGCGCACCCCGCCGCCTTGATCGCCGCAGCCACCGCGCGCTTCACCTGTCCGACCGCCGTCATGCCTCTTCCTCCTTCGGATGTAGCATCGCCCAGTAGTAGGCGATCTCCTCACCCACGTAAAACGGCCCCGCCGCGCGCACGACGTACCGCCTCTCTCCGCACTGCACAAAGTCGCCCATCGCGACCGCAACGTCCGCCGCCCCCAGGTACCGCCAGCACTGCTCGTCGACCGCGCCCAGCGCCGTTACAGAGAACGGCTCCTTGCCGTTCTCCCTCTTCACAAGCTGCAAAAATGCCTTCGTCTCCGCCGTCTCTCCGCCGTGCAGCACCGAAACGCTCATGCCGTAGCGCGCAAATGCCTCACTCAGCGCCCGCTTCACGTCTCCACCCCGCGGAAGCAGAACCCGCCGTCCGTCGTATACGGGCGCATCAGCGCCCACGCCTGCTCGCGCAGCAGCGACAGCCTTTTGCTCCCCTCATCGGACGAACGCTTCGTCACTGTCAGGTCGCCCGCGCGCAGGGAGGAAAACTCCTCCCCACCCGCTCTCGCGCTCTCCAGCGCGGCCGCCGCCAACCACGACGCCGCGCAGATAAACGCGCTCTCGCAGTCCTCCTTGGCGACGCCCTCTTTCAGCGCGCGCACAAGGCTCTCCTCCTGCGCCGTGCAGATCATTCGGAGCATGCTCTTCTCGCTCTCGTCCGCCTTGCTCAGCGCGCACGCGATCGAAAAGATCTGCTCGCTCATGCTCTCCGCCATTCGCTCTTCCTCCTTACTTTTTACTGTAAGGACAGCACCTTCGAGGCCTCCTGATACGGCTTTGCAAAGCCGGAAATGCTCGTGATGGCCGCGCGCTCCAGCTGGCGGTCGATGAGCTTGTCGTACTCGACCAGCACCTCGCTGCCACAGATGCGCTCGAGCGCATAGTTCTTGTCAAGGCCGATGATCTTGCCCGCGGGCATTGCGCTCGTGCGCAGGAGCTTCGCACCCAGCGGGGTCGCGAGCGTGCCCGTGCCCTGGAAGTTGAGGCCCGTCAGCGGGTTCTGGAACTCCGAGAGCTTGAGCATCGCGAGCATCATGTCGCTGCCCATCAGCATCGTGTTCATCGTATAGGGGTCAAACTGCGACCAGAAGCCCAGCAGCGCGTCATAGCTCAGCGTGCCCTTCGTGCCGCCGATGCCGTCATCGCCGATGGTATAGCTTGTTGCCGCATTGTTGTTGCCGTCGCCGTTCATCAAAACGTCGATGGCGTCCTTTAAGTGCATGCGCGCGATGTACGCGCCGATCTGGCGCAGCGTCACAGAGAAGAGGTCCAGTCGCTGGAAGCGGATAGCCTCATAGGACGCGACCAGCATTCTGCCGCGCTTGTGGAGCTTCACAAGATTTTCCTGCGTGCGGATGCTGGTCGTCGGGATGCCCGCGCCCTCCTCCACGCGCTTGAGCTCCTTGTCGTCATCCGTCGGAACGGACGCGATAGAGCGGTAGTCCATGCCGTCAAAATTCGTCACGGTCGCAGTGATGTCGGGCAGGATGTCGCTTTCCATGCCCTGGAGCACCACGCGGGAGACGAACTCCGGGAACAGCACGGACGATTCGCTCGTGTGGAAAAACTTTTCCACCATGTCGCTGCCCGCGCCCTTGACGTGGATATCAAAGCGCTTGAGCTGGCGCTGAAAGGCGTCCAGCCCCTCGAGCGCCGTGCCCTTGTAGTTCTCGCTCGGGTCGAGCGATTCGAGCACCTTCAGAAAACTTCTGCCGCTTTGACCGTACATGCCCTTTTCGAGCTTCACATTTTCATACTGATAAGCCATTTGTCCTTCTCCTCCTTAAAGCTTGATGACGGCCTTGTCCGCCGCGCTGTCCACGCTCAGCACAAGATAGCTGCTGCCGCTCTGGTTCTCGCCCGGCTTGCTCACGCCGCCCGAGCCGTCCGCCATCAGCTCAGTGTAGCCCACCGCAGGCGCCGTGCCGCTGTATTTCACGCTCGCAAGGCCGCCGAGCTGCACCGTGCAGGCCTTGCCGTCATGTGCGACGGCGCGCACCACGCCGCAGAAGCCGTCGCCCGCCGTGCACTTGCCCACCGTGCCGTTCGCGCTCACCTTCACAATGTCGCCCTCACTGACCGCGCCGCAAACAAACGTTGCGCACCACTCGCCGATGCCCTCATAAGAAATGCTCATACCGTTCCTCCTTGATCTGTTGTTCTATCCAAAAAGCGCCGCTGCTTTTTGTTCCTTTTCACACGCGAAAGTCGCTCTCGTCCTCCGCCGCTTTCGTCTTCTCTCCGTAAGTGAGCTGCGTGCGCAGCCCCAGCTTTTTCGCCATCTTCCCGCGATACAGCTTCTCCATCTCCTTGAGCTCGCTCTCGTCGAGCTTTTCCGCGAGCTTTTCAATGGCCTCGCCATCCGCCTCCTGCTCGCACACGAGCATCAGCCGCTTCACCTCGCCGCGCAGCTCACTCAAGTAGCGCTTACCGACCTCCGCCTGCTTTTCAAGGCTTTCAAGCTCCCTCTGGTTCGCTCTTGACCCGCGCCGCTTGACGAGCGTCTTGAGCGTGCCCGCGTCCTCTCCGCCGCAGCGCTTCAAAACGCCCGCTCTCGGCTGCGCCGGCACCGCTACAAAGCTCCACTCATACGCGTCCTGCGCGTTCACAAGCTCCGCGCAGCACACCTTGCCGCCGTACACCTCGCCCTTTTTGTGCGCGCAGGTGTTGATGTCCTCACCACAGATGGAGCACACGCACCTTTCCACGCTGCACCCCACGCTCACTTCCTTTTTGATGCCGCCCTCGATCTGCGCGATCAGCGCGTCGTTCTCGCCGCCGCGCAGCATATACGCATAGCCCTTGAGATAGCAGCGCCCCTCGCCCTGCGAGCAAACGCCCTCTTCCTCCACGATCTCCGTGCGGTAGATGCGCGCCGCCTGCCCCTTCGCCGTCCACTCGTGGTCAAAAATGCCGCTTTTGCCCACAAACAGCTCCGCGAGCTCTTCGAGCGTCGCGCGCGGAAAGCGCTCGCCGTCCCGGTCCACCTCGTTGTCGCACAGCCGCACGGCAAAGGTGTAGGCCTCGTCCTCTTTGAGCGCGCGCTTCGTGAACTGGTTGATGATTGCCAGTTCCTCGCGCGTCACCATGCTGTTTTTGAGCCCATTGCTCTCTTTTCTCACTTCCATGCTCATTTCCCCTCCGCTTCGTCATTTTCCTGCCTGAGCTTTCGCGCCTGCTGCAAGTAGAGTGCCGCTTTGGCCTCCTCCACCTCATCCTGCAGGTTGATGTCCTCCCAGTCCACCACCGCACGGCAGCCGTAGCCGTGCATCCTAAGCCACAGCGTACAGACGCGCTCGATGACCGGTTCGAGCGTGCGCCGCAGCGCCGTGATCTCGCTTGTCAGCATATCCGCCTGCTGCGAGCTCATCCGCTCGGTCGACGACCAGCTCAGCCCCAGCATAAACGGCGGCAGCCCCGTCTTCGCCACCAGCTGCTCTAAGATCTGCCGTACCGGCGTCTCGCTGTCGAGGATCTGGTTGTCCGCGCCGATGGCCTTGATCGATACATCGCCCACCGATACAAAGTCGCGCACGCTGCCGTTTCTGCCCTCCTGCATCGCCCGCGACCATTCCTCGGCGATCTGCTCGGCGCGCTCCTGTGCCGCCCCGCGGTCGAGCTCGCCGTCCTGCGGCTTATAGGTCACCGCAAAGCGCACATTGCCGCAGCGGTCCCAGTTCTTTCCCATCGCGTCGTAAATTTTCAGCAGCAGCCCCGTTAAGTACGGCATCGAGCGCAGCATCGAAACGCCGTAAGGGTGCCCCGCTTCGGGGTTGAGCGGCGTAAAGAGCAGCAGGTCCTGATACTCGAGCGGCACGCTGCGCCCGCCGCCATCCACACCGCACAGGCAGAATTCGAGCGGATTGTCCCCCTCGCGCACCTCCACCTGCGAAACGTCCGCGCACAGCACCGCCGCGATCTCGCGTCCTTCCGCGTCCGGTACGATCTCGCCCACCGCGCGCCCGCAGGTCAAAAGCGAATCGAGGTAACAGTCCAAAAAGGCGTTGATGCCCCTCTGCCCTCTGCCCACCGGCACCTCGCACAAAAAGCGCTGCAAGCCCTGCTCCGCCCGCTCGTTGCCGCATGCCACGCGCACGCCGCCCGTCAGCCGGATCAGCTTGCAGATGGCCGCGTCCACCACCGGCACCGCCTCGCGCACCTCGCGGTAAAGCGCTGTCTCCCCGTCCAGCAGCGGCACATAGCTCTCAAGCCGTCCGAATGTACTGCGTCCGCCGCTGCGCAGCTGCACGGCGGTCTCGCCGCCCGTGCTTCTCTCCTTCTGCCAGGGTACTTTCATCCTGTCCTCTCCTTTTCCGTTTTGTTCATCGCGCCGCGCGCTCCACCGCGCGCATCGCAATGCCGCCTCCGCGTTCCTTTTTCGCGATCGACACGGCAAAATACCGCATCTCATCCATCGCGTGATCTCTCTCCTTTTTCGGCCGGTCTCTTCCCGTTCCGCTCTCCTCCCAGCAGTACGCCGCGATCTCGCTAAGGCAGCTCTCGCAGCCCTCGCAGATCACGATCTTTCGCTGCTTCAATAGGTTCGCCGTCACGCGGATGCCGTCCGCCACATCGTTGTCCGCCCTGCTCACAGGGAATCCCTCGCGCCGCAGCGCCTCAATAAAGCTCGCCGCCGACGGGTCGACGATCACCTTTTCCACTGTCTCCCCCGCCGCAAACTTTTTAAGGTCCGCCACATACTCCGTGTCCGTCTTCTGCCGCCCCTCTCTGCGCGAATCGAAGTAATACTCCCGCGCCCGGTACCACACCCCGTCCTTGAGCGCCCACAGGCCAAAACTCGTCGGATTCACCGTCCCGTAGTCGATGGAGATCCTCACCCGCTCCCACGGCTTTTCCGGCACACGAGCGCAATACTCCTGCGGCGTAAAGAAGTCATAGATGAGCCCCTTCGCCGCCGTCCACTCGCCCAGGATGAACCGCCGGTAAAATGTCCCGCTGTATGCCTTTTCGTACCGCGCCCGAATGCGCGGCGAGAGCGACGGATTGTCGTCCATCGTAAAGTGCAGATACAGCGCCCCGCGCTCCTCCGCGCGTAAGATCCACTCGCGGTAGAACCAGTGCATCGGCCCCTCGGGGTTGCAGTTGAACCACAGCTTGCTGCCCGATACGCTGCATCGCGCGCTCGCCTGCTCCACAAACGAGCGCGGCATCAGCGCCGCCTCGTCGAACAACACCCCCGCCAGCGTCACGCCCTGGATGAGCGCCGCGCTCCCCTCGTCGTATCCGCCGAAGAGGTAAAAGCGGTTTTCCCGCCCTCCGCTTCGCACGATCACTAAATTCTCGCTCCGCTTCTCCTCGCAGTGAAAGCCCAGCACCGTCACCTTCGGTAAAATCTCATGCAACACGTTGCGCCGCAGCGACACGATCGTCTTCCCGCACAGCGCAAATTGCTCGCCGCTAAAGCGCCGCATCGCCCACAGGAAAAAGCCCATCCCCATCGACAGCGTCTTTCCGCTTCGCACCGCCCCGTCGCAGATGATCGCGTCGTACTCTTGGTACCTTGGATTCGCCCACCAGGTCATTGCCGTCTTCTGCTTGGCGGAAAACTGCTTCACGCCCGCCAATCGTCCTTCTCCTCTCCCGCCTGCTCCAGCGCCTGCAAGAACTCCGCCGCCTCGTCCGCGTCTCCGCCGCCCAGCATGTCATAGAGCGCGCTGAGCGCCTTCACCCGGTCGACGAACTTGACCTCCACCGTGCCGTTGCCGTTTCTCTTGAACTCCGCCACCGCCGACAAGTCCATCTTTCGGATGAGCTGCGCCGTCGGCTCGCTCAGATACGTCAGCTCCACCCCGCGGTTCACCCGTCCGAACGCGATCTCCTTGAGCGCCTCGATCACATCCTCGCGCCCCAGCTCCTTTTTCTCCATCGTGTCCCCCCATTTTGTTTTCTCTTTTCACTCGAACCCCGCCGCACCCGTTTTGTTGCACAGTCGTATGCACGCGCGCAAAATTTTGCGCGCAAAAAATGCCGCAGTACCTGCGGCAGCGAAAAAGGGAGGGGCATCTCTTTTCAAAAAGAGATGCCCCTCCCTTAAACCCTCCCAGAGAAAATTTTACATTGCAAGCGAGCAGCTCGAAGAGCTGCAATGCTTGCCGATTGCACTGCCAAGCGCGCGGCGTTGCCGCGTTTGATTTTGCTATACGATTTGGCTTGCTCCTACTATCCGCTGCCGCTCTGCCCATCTTGTAGAAGTAGAGCCTAATTTCCGTCTACCGGAGCACTCCACAATGCGGCGAGCGTTAGCAATGCCGCATTCGGCAGGCAGTCTGCCGCCGAACAAACGTCACTCGCGCCTCACGGTAGTAAGGCGCGGTTGAGAGTGGTCACGAATTGCAGGGGTTCATGGCGAAGCCATGTACACCGCACTTACATTGCGCAGCGCGTGCAGTTCTTCGAGCTACAAACTGCCAATGTGCGGGGTCAAGGGGCAAGGCCCCTTGCGTTCTCTTGGGGGATCAAAAGGGGGCCATTCTCTCACGTGAGAGAATGGCCCCCTTTGCCCGTTCCCCTGCCAGCAGGGAAACAACACGCTTCCCCCGCAGGGGGAAATTACTGTTTTTTCCTGATCAGAATAAACGGCGTGCACTGGTCATCCTGACCCGCGGGGTTATCGCGGATGATCTCACACAGCTGCTCGTCGGTGAGGGTCACGTTGTCGCCCTTGCCGAGGATGTCGCGCGTGAAGTCGTTCGCGTCGACGATCATCGCGCGCACGCCGGTCTTCTCATAGATCTCGTTGCACACGCCCGAGGGATTTTCCGGAATACGGATGCCGTAGTCGCCGTAGACGGGGAACACGTCGGGGTAGAAGCCGTCGAGGCCCGTGACCTCCATGCCGACCATATCGTAGAAGATGCCGTGCTTGCCGACGAGCTTGCCAAAGCCCGCGCAGATCGCGGCCCAGAGGACCTTCCACGCGCCGCACTCGTCGATGGCGAACTGCATCTTGCACACCTCACCCACGCCGATGCCGGCGCTGTTGTGCTGGATGGCAAAGCGGCTGAGGAATTTCGCCAGCCACGAAATTTTCATATCCTTGCGGTAGACCACTCGCTTCTGGCACAGGGCGATGATCTTTTCGCTGATGCTCAGCAGGTCGCCCTCCTCGTAGAGGGGCTTGACGTAGCGGTTGACGAGTTCGATGTAATCCTCGCCGATCTCGACAAAGTGCGTCTGGATGGCGTGGCGCAGATAGACGCCCGTGGACGTCTCAATTTCAACGTTTTTGGAGCCGTTTGCAACAAAATCCATGAAAAAAGCCTCTTTCGTGCAGTATTTAGATCGATAAAATATGAACCGATGGTATTGTACCACAAAATCCGCAAAATGCTACTGTAAATTGCAAAAATTCAGAAAAGAAAAAAGCGCGCCGTCCGCGGCGCGTGCTTGACGCGGCGGACGGCGTGGAATGACGAAAGACGAAAAGGCGGAGCGCTTACTTTTCGGTGATGACCTTGATCACCTTTTCATAGCTCTCCTGGGCGATGGGTACAGCGTGCGCGAGCAGCGCCTCGCCCTTCTGGCAGCACTCGTCGCGGAACGCCTTGTCCTTTAAGGACGAGAGGTTAATGAGCACGTTGAGCCATGCGCTCTCCATCGCGGTTTTGAGCGTGAGCGCGGCAATACCGAGGTCGCTGACGACGTTCGGGTTCGTCGTGCCGACGAGACCAGCGCACAGGTCGATGGCCTCGGAGCAAATTTCCATCATTGTCAGCGGCACCAGCGTGCAGTTGCGGAAGCTCGCCTGCACCGCGCCGCGGCGGATGGCCTTGTGCTCATCGTCGTCCTTCGGGAGGGCCAGAGATTCGATCAGGACATCGAAGACCTCGCTGTCGCGGTTCATCACGTCGATGAAGCGCTCCTTGAGCTCATTGCCCTTGGCAATGGCGTCCAAAAGGCGCTCGCGGTCGTTTTCAAAGCCCTTCTTGTCGAGCGTCAGGCCGTTGACCATCATCGTCAGCGCCACGCCGACGCCGCCGGCAAGGCCTGCCACCGCGCCGCCGCCGGGGGCGGGAGTGCCCGCGCCGACTTCGTTGATGAGCTCGGTTACTTTCATATCTGCGATCTTCATAGTGCCCTCCCTGGGTTAAAATTAAAAATTCATCAGGAACAGGCGGAGGCGCGCTCCACCTGTTCCTGGGCTTGTACAATTAAAACAGGCCGGTGATCTTGCCGTTTTCGTCGACGTCGATCTTCTCGGCGGACGGGACCTTGGGAAGGCCCGGCATCGTCATGATGTCGCCGGTCTTGGCGACCAGGAAGCCCGCACCGGCGTTGACCTTGAGGTCGCGGACGGTGATCTTGAAGCCGCGGGGCGCGCCGAGCTTGCTGGCGTCATCGGAGAAGGAGAACTGCGTCTTGGCCATGCAGATGGGCAGCTTGTCAAAGCCGAGCTCGGTGAGCTGCTTAAGCTGCTTCTTGGCGGAAGCGGCGATGACCACGCCGTCGGCGTGATAAACCTTCGTGGCGATGGCGTTGAGCTTGTCCTCAATGCTGTCGTTGACGTCGTAGACGAACTGGAAGTGGTTGGGCTCGTCGCACAGGCGCACGACTTCCTCAGCCAGCGCAAGGCCGCCTTCGCCGCCCTTGGCCCACACTTCGCTCAGGCGGACGTTGACGCCCAGCTCGCGGCACTTGCTCTCGACGAGGTCGAGCTCGGCCTTGGTGTCGGTCGGGAACGCGTTGATGGCGACGACGCAGGGGAGACCGTAGACGTTCTTCACGTTGTCGACGTGCTGGAGGAGGTTGGGCAGGCCCTTTTCAAGCGCCTCAAGGTTCTCGCTGTTGAGCTCGGCCTTGGGCACGCCGCCGTGATACTTGAGCGCGCGAACGGTCGCAACGATGACGACAGCGTCGGGGTGGAAGCCCGCGGCGCGGCACTTGATGTCGAGGAACTTCTCGGCGCCGAGGTCGGCGGCGAAGCCGGCTTCCGTGACGGTATAGTCGCTCAGGCGCATCGCGGTCTCAGTGGCCTGGATGGAGTTGCAGCCGTGGGCGATGTTTGCGAACGGGCCGCCGTGGATGAACGCGGGAGTGCCTTCGAGCGTCTGGACCATGTTGGGCTTGATGGCATCCTTTAAGAGCGCGGCCATCGCGCCCTCAGCCTTCAGGTCGTGCGCGGTGACGGGCTTGTCGTCATAGGTGTAGGCGACGACCATCTTGCCGAGGCGCTCCTTGAGGTCGGCGAGGCCGGTCGCAAGGCAGAGAACTGCCATGACTTCGCTCGCGACGGTGATCTCAAAGCCGTCCTCGCGGGGTACGCCGCTGGCCTTGCCGCCAAGGCCGTCGATGATGTGGCGGAGCTGGCGGTCGTTCATGTCGACGGCGCGCTTCCACACGATCTTGCGCGGGTCGATACCGAGCACGTTGCCCTGCTGGATGTGGTTATCGAGCATGGCGGCGAGCAGGTTGTTCGCCGCGCCGATGGCGTGGAAGTCGCCGGTGAAGTGCAGGTTGATATCCTCCATGGGGACGACCTGAGCGTAGCCGCCGCCGGCAGCGCCGCCCTTGACGCCGAACACGGGGCCGAGAGAGGGCTCGCGCAGGCAGACCATGGTGTTCTTGCCGAGCTTGTTGAGCGCGTCGGCAAGGCCGACGGACGTGGTGGTCTTGCCCTCGCCCGCGGGGGTGGGGCTGATGGCGGTGACGAGGATCAGCTTTGCCTTGCGGGGCAGCTTGCGGATCTCGCTTAAGTCGAGCTTGGCCTTGTAGTTGCCGTAGAGCTCGAGGTGCTTTTCGTCAATGCCGGCCTTGGCGGCGACGTCGACGATTTTTTCCATTTTATGTGCCTGGGCGATCTCAATGTCGGTCATGGGGAATACCTCCTAAATAATTATGTATTTAAAAGCGGAGAATTGTCTCTTATTGACAAAATCAATTATAGCCGAACGATAGAGAAAGGTAAACTGTTTTGCAAGCCTCTTTTTTCCAAAAACCTTAAAAAATTAAGCGTTGGTTCGCGTGCCTTAAAAAGGAAAAACGGGAGATTTTTGGACGAATTTTTAACGCTTGCGGCAAAGGTCAAAACAAGAAAAGCGAAAGTTGCCAGCGCCCGGCTTTCATTTCACTCTGCCGCGTCACAGCGTGATGCGCATGGGCTCATCCAGCGTGACCTCGCCGCCGATGCTCGCGGCGATGACGTTTCCGCCTTGGCGCTCGACGCTTGCGCGGACCGTGCCCGCGGGCTGCCGGTATTCGCACGAAAAACCGCCGTTTTCCATGCGTTCGCTCTGTGCGACGGCGCAGGCGACGCTGCCGCTGCCGCAGCTGCCCTCCCAGACGAGGGAGCCTGTCTCGATGACCTTGACGAGCGGGATCATGCTGCGCTTTTCCGCATCGAGGAAAATGACGCCGCAGGCGTCAAGCCCTGCAATTCCGGAAAAGATCGACTCCGCCGCGCGGAAGAACCCTTCGCTCGGCTCCACGCCCTCAACGACGAAGTGGGCGATGCCTGTTAAGTCGACGAGCGTGCCCTCGTGACCATTCACCGTGACACGCTTCACGCTGCGCGGACAGGGCATTTCAGCGCGCGCTGTGCCGGATTTCAGATCGACCTGCGCGGTGACGGCATGGTCGCAGCCGCTCACGCGCAGTCTGACCGAGGAAAGGCCGCCCTTTTGCTGGGCAATATACATGCCGTAGGCGCGCGTCGCGTTGCCGCAGAATTCGCCGCCCATCATCTCCATGTGGCCGTCGACGTCGTCTTCCGACGGGCAGGCGTAGCCGACCTGCTCGGCCTTGAGTGCGGGGATCGCCATGATCTTCTCCGCGATGGCCGCGCGCTGTGCCTTTTCGACCGGATCGAGCACGAACACCGTAATGTTCCCCGCCGGGTCCGCCCGTAAAATGTTCAGTTCCATAGTAAGTTCCTCCTAAAAAAAGAAGGTGTAAAGCCAAAATAACTTTACACCTTCTTTTACATCCTGTCAATTCGTGTCAAAACACAAATCTTTCAGCATTATTGGCCCCAAATCGGTAGCAATAACCATTTTTGAGACGCATCACATTTGCGGCTGCGCACGCCGCAAACAATTTGGATTGTCCCGGAGGACGACATGTGCGTCCGCAGGGACACCTTACAAATATTTTCGCGGTGAGCGAAAATATTTGAAGCCCCTATTTCATTTGGGCCGATGGCCCAAATGAAAGGTCTCAAAATTGCGTCGTAGACGCAATTTTGACTTATTCAAAGTCGGGGATATACTCCTTGACGATATCCAGCAGCTCGCCGGAGCGGATCATCGCTTCCACCGCACGGATGTCGGGCCAGATCTCACGGTCGATCTCATAGAAAGCGACCTTCTCGCGCACGTGCTGATAGAGAGCCTCATGCAGCGGGGTCATGCCCTGGCCGTGGGTGTTCAGGCGGCGGCGGATGTCGATGGCCTGGCAGGCGGTCATCAGCTCGTCGGCGAGGACGTCCTGCGTGTTCTGCAGGATCATCTTGGCCTTACGGGCAGCGGTGGTACCCATGGAGACGATGTCCTCCTGGTTGGCGGAGGAGGGGATGGAGTCGACGGAAGCGGGGTGAGCGTAGATCTTGTTCTCGCTGACCATGGAAGCGGCAGCGTACTGAACGATCATGAAACCGGAGTTGACACCGGCCTCGGTGGTCAGGAACGCGGTCAGGCCGTTGGACAGAGCCGGGTTGACCATACGCTCGGTGCGGCGCTCGGAAGCGTCGGCCAGCTCGCTCGCGGCGATGCCGAGGAAGTCGAACGGCAGGGCCATGGGCTCGCCATGGAAGTTACCGCCGGAGATAACGGCCTCGTCATCAAGGAACATCAGCGGGTTATCGGTGACGGCGTTGAGCTCGATCTCGACCTTCTCGCGGACGTAATCGAGAGCGTCACGGCAGGCGCCGTGCAGCTGCGGGATGCAGCGCAGGGCGTAAGCGTCCTGAACGCGGTCCTTCTGGCAGTTGTCGAGGATCTCGGAGCCGTCGAGCAGCTTGCGCATGTTCGCGGCGACGAGCATCTGGCCCTTCTGGCCGCGCACCTGATGGATGCGGGGGTCGAAGGCGTTGCGCAGGCCGGTCAGGCCCTCGAAGGACATGGACGCGATCACGTCGCCGAGCTGGGCGGCGCAGATGGTGTCGTACAGCGCGAGAGCACCGACGGAGGTCATCGCGCAGGTGCCGTTCGTCATGCCGAGGCCTTCCTTGGAGACCAGGGTGTCGAGCGTCTTGATGCCAGCCTTGGCCATGGCCTCAGCACCGGGCATCTTCACGCCCTCGTACATGGCCTCGCCCTTGCCGAGCATGGGGAGCGTCATGTGAGCGAGAGGAGCCAGGTCGCCGGAGGAGCCGAGAGAGCCCTTCTGCGGGACGACGGGGGTCACGCCCTTGTTGAGCATCTCGAGCAGCATCTCGACGAGGATGGGACGAACGCCGCTCACGCCGCCGCACAGAGCGTTGGCACGCAGCAGCATCATGCCGCGGACGATCTCGTCAGCATACGGCTCGCCGGCGGCGGTGCAATGGCTGAGGATCAGGTTGGTGGAGAGCTGATTGCTCATCTCCTTGGGGACGGCGACCTTCTGGAACTCGCCGAAGCCCGTGGTGATGCCGTAAGCGACGCGGCCCTCAGCGGCGATCTTCTCGGCCAGGGCGCGGGACTTCTTCATGGCTTCCAGAGCGGAGGGAGCCAGCTCGACGGTCGCATTGTAGCGAGCGATGGCGACGAAGGATTCGAGCGTCAGGCTGTGGCCATCGACGACGACATGCTTGATCGCAGTAGGATTCATGATCATGGTAGTGTCCTCTCTTTTCTCAAAGTTCCGGTGTGGCCCGGTCGGCGTGTCCGGTTGCCCGAACCGCCCAAGTGCAAGAAACGTGTCGAAGCGTTCCCCTTGCTTTCCGCGCATGCCCGTGCGTGGATGACGCTCCGCCTGTGGAAAAGTCCCACAGGATTGTTCTGGAAACAGTATAGCACATTTTTGTGCAAAATCAATAGTTTTTTGCCGAAAAAAGTTTTCTTTGTTGTGCGTTATCACCATATTTGGATAACACACTATCAGGGTACAGTGATAGAATTGGACAGAATAGATAAAAAAAGCGCCCCGCAAAAGCGGGGCGCCCTTCATTCTTTGTGGAAAGGTCACAGTTGTTCACTTCTTGTGCTTCTTGCCGGTCTTCGGTTCGGGCGCGGCATAATCCATGATGCGGATCGCCGGATTCTTCTTTTTGATGAACGCGTAGATCTCGTCGAGATCCTCACGCGGGAAGAAGAGAGCCTTTTCCGTGTTGCCGTGGCCGATGTGCAGGCGCACCATGTCGGCATGGCCGCGGTCCTCGCACACGATCGCGTTGATGTCCTCCCAGGGGTAGAACTCATAGTTGGTGGTGAACTGCATGTCGTAGTAGATCTCGAGACCGCGGTTCGTGAGAGCGGCGCTCTTTTTGGTCATCAGCGTCAGCAGATACAGCACGGAAAACGCGAGCGAGACGAAGGCGAGCAGCGGATTTCTGCTGCGGGTCGAAATGCCGAACAGCAGCAACAGAACGACCAGAATCCATCCGCCGGCCTGCACCCACTTTTTGCGTGGCTTGAGCGATGCCTGTGCGGGGTAGATCGGAGGCGGGACGGATTCCCAGGGAAGCGAATGTTTCACAGCGGTGATTCCTTTCTAAGTAAAGCGGGGGAGGGGGCTTACGCGTTGATCTTGGGGGCCTTGCCGGCGGCACGGCGAGCCTCAAGGTTCGCGATGGCCTTGGCGTGGGCTTCCTCGGGAGCACCGGCGGGCTTGCCGGCCTTGGTCTTGCCGAAGATGTTGGTGTAGGAACCGTCAGCCCAGAAGATGTTGCGGCCGAACGCAGCGGTCACATAGGCGAAGATGGGGTTGAGCAGGTTGACGAACGCATACGGGAAGAACACCAGCGGGCTCATGCCGAGAACGCCGGTCTGGTAAGCGCCGCAGCCGGTCCAGGGGAACATAACGGCCCAGAGGGTACCGGCATCTTCCAGAGAACGGGAGAGCATATTGCGGCCGAGACCGAGCTCGTCGTACTTGTCAGCATAGATGGGGGCGGGAACGCCGATGCCGAGGAACTGGTCGCACATGGTGGCGTCGCAGAAGATGGAGGTCAGCAGGGTGGCGAGGATCAGGCTGCCGACGGAGTGGATCTTGTGCTTCAGGCCGCCGAACAGACGCTCGACGCAGCCGCAGCGCTCCAGAGCACCGCCGTAGGCGAGCGCGAGGAGGATGAGGTTGATGGTCCACATGGTGCCGTTCATACCGCCGGCCTTGCCGAGGATGGAGTCAGCGACTTCGTTGCCGGTCTCAACGATGATACCGTTGTGCAGCATGTTGAAGATGTCGCCCAAGGCGCGGGAGCCGTAGATGGAGGTGGGCTGGAAGATCATCATGAAGATGGTCGCGGTGGCAACGGAGATGGCGATACCGACGAGGCCGGGCACGCGCAGGATGCACATCACGATAACCACGATGATGGGGATGAGCAGAACGGGGGAGATCACGAAGGCCTCGCGGAACGCGTCCTGAATGGACTGGGCGACGGTCGGATCGTAGGCGCTGGCGTCGATGTTCAGGCCCATGATGGTGTAGAGGATGAGGGCGATGAGCAAAGTCGGGCCGGTGGAGGAGACCATCGCGGTAACGTGGTCGAACAGACCGGTCTCGGCAACAGCCGCGGCGAGGTTGGTGGTATCGGACAGGGGGGAGAACTTATCGCCGACATACGCGCCGGAGATGATCATACCGGCGGTGAGGGCGGGATTGATGCCAAGGCCCGCGCCGATGCCGAGGAACGCAAGACCGATGGTGGCGGTGGTGGTCCAGGAGGAGCCGCACGCCATACCGACGATCGCGCAGAGGATGCAGCCGATGGGCAGGAACAGCTTCGGGGTCAGCAGATCCAGACCGTAGACGATCAGGGAGGGGATCGCACCGGAGGCCATGAAGCTCGAGACCAGGAAACCGACGGTGCAGAGGATCAGGACCGCTTCCATGGAAGCGCTCAGGCGCTCGATCATACCGGAGAGCATATCCTTGAAGTCGTGACCGCAGAAGTGACCGACGATGCACGCGACGACGATGGACATGACCAGGGGCATGTGCGCGTCATGATAACCGGATTCGGAATGACCGAGGAAGCAGTAAAGCATGAACCCGATCATTGCCACAATGGGAACTAACGCCAGCAGAAAACTGGGCTCCCGTGCGACTTTCTTTTCGTTTGCCATTGATAAAATACCTCTCTCTTCATAAAAATACTTGCCCGTCAGGAAGCGGGAAGCCGCTCCTCCCCGTGACGAACACGCTGCACACCGCACGCGGGGACGTGCGTTTTCTGTGGAGGGGTCCCACAGAAAAACAGACACAGAACTTAGGCAACAGCACCGTCGGGCAACGGTTTCTTGCACGCTGTTTCCCATGCCCTAATCTATTTGTGAACTAATTGTAACATACCTGTTCAGCAAAAGCAATAAAATTCGCGTAGATTCCAAAAAATATTTTAGTCAATTCTTCTATATCAGGATGACGTGATGTTATACTGATATGCTTCTGCGGCATTGCAATAAAGCAAAACAGGCAAAAAGGAGCAGGCGCTTAGCGCCTGCTCTGATCAAAATGACGAATGGCTTACTTTTCTTCTTTGGCCCGCTCGAGCAGCAGCTTATAGCCGTCCGCCCCGTAGCAAAGGCACTTATTCACGCGCGTGATGGTCGTGGACGAAACGCCGATCTTCTGCGAGATCTGCGTGAAGGTCTTGCCATCGGCGAGAAGCGACGCCACCTCGAAGCGCTGGGACATCGCCTCGATCTCGCTGAAGGTGCAGAGATCGTCGAAGAAGCGGTAGCATTCTTCCTCCGTTTTCAAAGATAAGATCGCCTTGAACAGGTGATCGGTCTCTTCGCTTTTCATTTTGCTCTGGTACATCCAACGTTCCTCCTCAACGATCCGATCGGATCGACTCCTGCCCGCGCGGTGTGGCCGCGGCGGACGCCGAATGACGGCTGCCCGGAAGCTGCTTGCGGGCAAACCTCGGTTTTCGGAGCTTGCCCGTTGATATTGTCTCTATGGTAACAAAAAGCGGCAGTTCCGTCAAGCGCAATTCGTGCTTTTTGGCGGATATCTTCATTTTTCGTGAACACTGTCCGCGACGGAAAGAAAAATTTTTGCACCGCAGGCGGCGAAAGCTATGGCAATTCCGCGCGGAAAATGCTATACTGTCTCGAAAGTGGAAAAAACGGCCGCGGACGCTTGACAATCCCTGCGCCGTACCGTAAAATATCTGTCAACCACTCCGATACGCTGCTGTGCCACCGCAGTACAGTACGCTGTCCATACATTCTATTAGGAAAGGACACACACTATCATGGCAACGATCAAAGCTCACACCTTATCCGGCTTTATGGAGCTGCTTCCCGCGCCGCAGACCCAGATGGAGCGCCTTATGGAGGTGCTGCGCTCGTCCTACGGCGTCTATGGCTTTACCCCGCTCGACACGCCCATCATCGAAGCGAGCGATGTGCTGCTCGCCAAGGGCGGCGGCGAGACCGAAAAGCAGATCTACCGTTTCTCCAAGGGCGACAGCGACCTGTCCCTTCGCTTCGACCTGACGGTGCCTCTGGCGAAATACGTTGCCCTGCATTATGCCGACCTCGCTTTCCCGTTCCGCCGTTTCCAGATCGGAAAGGTCTATCGCGGCGAGCGCGCGCAGCGCGGCCGCTTCCGCGAGTTCTATCAGGCAGATATCGACGTCATCGGCGACGGCGAGCTCGACATCACGAACGATGCCGAGATCCCTGCTATTATCTATACCGTCTTCTCCCGCCTCGGCCTGTCCCGTTTCCAGATCCGCATCAACAACCGCCGCATCTTAAACGGCTTCTACGCGATGCTGGGCCTTTCCGACAAGTCCGGCGATATCATGCGCACCGTCGACAAGATCGAAAAGATCGGCCCTGACCTCGTGCGCGCGATCTTGGTCGACGACTACGCCATCGAGGGCGAAAAGGCGGATGAGATCCTCGCCTTCATCGGCATCAAGGGCACGAACGAAGAGGTGCTCGCTTCTCTTGAAAAGTACCGCGGCCGCAACGAGATGTTCGACCAGGGCCTCGACGAGCTGACGACCGTCGCCAAGTACCTCGGCGCGTTCGGCGTGCCGCAGGAGAACTTCGCGGTCGACCTGACCATCGCGCGCGGCCTCGACTACTACACCGGCACGGTGTACGAGACGACGCTGCTCGACCACCCCGAGATCGGCTCGGTCTGCTCCGGCGGCCGCTACGATAACCTTGCGGAGTACTATACTGACCGCAAGCTCCCCGGCGTCGGCATTTCGATCGGCGTGACGCGCCTGTTCTATGTCCTCGGTGAGCAGGGCCTTCTGAATAGCGACATCTGCACCGCGCCGGCGGACGTGCTTATCCTGCCGATGACCGAGGACCTGAGCGAGGCCATCTCGCTCGCGACCGACCTTCGTGCCGCGGGCGTCAGCACGCAGATCTACACGGAAAAGAAGAAATTCAAGGCCAAGATGAACTACGCCGACAAGCTCAAGGTGCCCTACGTCTACTTCCTCGGCGAAGACGAGATCAACGCGGGCGTCGTGTCCTGCAAGGACATGCGCACCGGCGAGCAGGTGAAGCTCCCCCGCGCGGAAGCGGTGGAAAAGGCCAAGGCCTTTGTGGAGTCTGACCGCCAAAAGCCGGTCATTTGTGAAAAGTAAAAAAGTGGCAGCCCGAAAGGGCTGCTTCTTTTTTGCGCTCCCTCGGGGGAGCGGTTGCTTTCCGCGCAGAGCGCGGAGGGAAAATGCGGCGTGCGCGCCGCAGCACCAAAGGGGGTATTCTCTTTCCGAAGAGAATACCCCCTTTGAATCCCCCAGAGAAAGGCGAGGGGAGGGCCCCTCGACCCCCGACATTGCGGGTTTGCAGCTTGAAGAGCTGCACGCGCTGCGCAATGTAAGTGCGGTGTACATGGCTTCGCCA
>OLIY01000041.1_pt1 | contig 127659 bp, 95 predicted proteins | sample 1601431 | NCBI WGS metagenome assembly OLIY01 (sample SAMN04168659, study PRJEB22393) | human gut metagenome | biome: human gut microbiome; feature: stool | host: Homo sapiens | collected 2014-05-12
GTGTAATTAATAGAGGGTAGGGTACCCTACCCTCTATTAATTACACGGGGATTTTTCTTTTAAAAAAAGAAGAAAATACGCCTGCGCGCGTATATAATAATGTGAATATAAAATTTATGGACAAAAAAAGGTATTTCATTGATAAAGTTCGTAACTTTGCAACATTATATAAACAGGAACACATTTATGATAGAAGTAACAGATGCTGCTCTGCAAAAAGCTGCGGGTGAAGGGATGGATGAGTTTATCCAGGTATTTACTGATAAATATAAAGAAGTGATAGGGGGTGAGCTGACTGCCGAAACGATGGTTTTGCTTACAGGTGAACAACATTCGCTGTTGGCCTATCAGATTTTTCGTGATGAGATTATGACGGGAGGTTTTTGTCAATTGATACAGAATGGTTATGGGGGATATATTTTTGATAATCCTTTTGCCAAAGTGATGCGTCTGTGGGGGGCTGAAGAATTTTCCAAATTGATTTACCGGGCGAAAAAGATATATGATGCTCATCGTGCTGATCTTGAAAAAGAGCGAACCGAAGATGAATTCATGGCAATGTATGAGCAGTATGAAGCTTTTGACGAACTTGAAGAAGAATATTTTGAAATGGAAGAACAGGTAACTGCGACAGTAGCAGGGTATTTGGATGATCATTTGGAGTTATTTGCAAAAATAATAAAGTAGTCGGTGCAGTATTTTTTAAGTATCTGCATTTACTTATTGTGAATTGGAATTTATATCTTTGCAAACTCTAATAATAGATTTATGAAACAAGTGAAAATTTTGATGTTAGCCCTGGTTGTATTGATGGGCGTTGGTTTTACTTCATGTATGAATGGAGATGATGATACTACAGTGAGACGGGATGCTTTTGTTAAAGTATATACTGGGGGACTTGGAAGTATTTATTTTAAAGATGCTAATGGATTTAAGTATTATCCGTCAGCAACTTCCATGGCTACGATGAAAAGTACCTATGGCTTTGATCCGAGTTCGGGCGACATGGCTTATATTATATACCAGTATGATTCCGCTACACAGACGGTTACAGAAAATACAGAGTCTTTGCAGAATTTGCAGTTGGTGTATGCATTTGGATTGGATGCCACTGTAGAATCTGTATCAGAAAAAGGGGCTTCTAATGATTCGATAGCAAAGGCTCCTATCAGAAGTTTGGATGGAACAATTGGTTCTTCTTATAAATACGAACCTGTGATGTTTGACGAAAGTACGTTACTGCTTCAGATTGATTATTTTATGGGAATAGATGGTATATTATCTCATTATTTTACGCTTGTTTATTATCCTAATGAACCTGCTGAAGAGAATACCATAAAATTGTATTTACGTCATAATAACGGAAAGGATACTTCTACCAATTATACAAGCGTAAATTTATCAGGGCAATATCCATTTGTATTCTATAAGGCATTCAATCTGAGAAAACTTAATGTGCCTATTAATACAGATACAAAAATTATTATTGAAACACAGGTGAATAATACTAATATAGACCTGGAAGATAAAAATAATACGTCATCTAAAACATACGAAGTACAAATTAAGGCTAAAGAATAAATTTGGATTACAAAGAGTTATTTAAAATAGCAATGTCATTAATTTCCTCTCCGGCCAAGGCCTGGGAGGAAATTCGTTTGGAAGAGGATAGGCGAAAAGTCTTTGTGGCTTTTGTCTATCCTATGATTGGTTTATGCGGTCTTGCTGTCTTTATTGGCTCTTTATTGGCCAATGGATGGGGAGGTCCGCAAAGTTTTCAGATAGCCATGACGCAATGCTGTGCTGTGGCTGTAGCCTTGTTCGGTGGCTACTTTTTGGCGGCTTATGCCATCAACCAACTGAGGGTACAGATGTTTGGAATGTCAGATGATATCCCTCTGACTCAGCAGTTTGCAGGATACGCACTGGTTGTCAGTTTCCTGCTGAAAATAATTACCGGACTGTTGCCTGATTTTAGCATCATCGGCTGGTTGTTGCAGTTCTATATCGTTTATGTGGTGTGGGAAGGTGCTCCGATTGTGATGCAGGTTGAAGAAAAGAATCGGTTACGATTCACCATTTTGTCGTCTTTGTTGTTAATACTATGTCCGGCAGTGATTCAATTTGTGTTCAATAAACTAACAGCAATATTAAATTAAGAAAATAATGAAACTGGCTCCTGTAAATATAAAGAATAAACGTGCTACATTTGACTATGAGTTACTGGATACTTATACTGCGGGTATTGTGCTCACCGGAACGGAGATAAAGTCTATTCGCCTGGGAAAGGCAAGTCTGGTAGATACGTTTTGTTACTTTGCAAAAGGTGAGTTGTGGGTGAAGAATATGCACATTGCCGAATATTTTTATGGCTCGTACAATAATCATGCAGCCCGTAGAGACAGGAAGCTGTTACTCAATAAGAAGGAGTTGAAGAAACTGGAACGGGGAACGAAGGAAACAGGATTTACCATTGTGCCCGTTCGTATGTTTGTCAACGAAAAAGGATTGGCTAAAGTTGTTGTGGCTTTGGCTAAAGGTAAAAAGCAATATGACAAACGCGAGTCTTTGAAGGAAAAAGATGATCGTCGTGATATGGACCGGATGTTTAAGAGATAGGGGATAAGGTTATAAAGTTATAGGGTTATAAGGTTATAATAGGGCTATAAAGGTTATAGAGGTATAAAAAGAGATGGCGAAAGCAACTATTCCACAATTAATATCCCAACGCATCCTTATATTGGATGGGGCGATGGGAACTATGATTCAGCAATACAACTTAAAGGAAGAAGATTTCCGTGGTGAACGTTTTGCACACATTCCCGGACAATTGAAAGGGAACAATGATTTGTTGTGTCTGACCCGTCCGGATGTAATTCAGAATATTCACCGTAAATACCTGGAAGCAGGTGCCGATATCATCGAAACCAATACCTTTAGTTCGACTACGGTTTCTATGGCCGATTATCACGTAGAAGAGTATGTACGTGAGATCAACCTTGCTGCTGTGAAACTGGCACGTGAAGTGGCGGATGAATATACAGCAAAGAATCCGCAAAAGCCTCGTTTTGTGGCAGGTTCGGTAGGGCCTACCAATAAGACCTGCTCTATGAGTCCTGATGTGAATAATCCGGCCTTTCGTGCATTAAGCTATGATGGATTGGCTACCGCTTATCAGCAGCAAATGGAAGCTATGCTCGAAGGAGGAGTGGATGCCATTCTGATTGAAACTATCTTTGATACGCTGAATGCCAAGGCAGCTATCTATGCAGCAGAACAGGCAATGAAAAAGACAGGTATTGAAGTCCCCATTATGCTATCTGTTACTGTTTCTGATACGGGTGGACGTACACTTTCGGGGCAGACATTGGATGCTTTCCTGGCTTCTGTGCAACATGCTAATATACTTTCGGTGGGATTGAATTGCTCGTTTGGTGCCAAACAATTAAAGCCATTTCTTGAGCAGCTTGCCAACCGTGCACCTTATTACATCAGTGCTTATCCGAATGCCGGACTTCCTAATAGTCTGGGTAAATATGATCAGACCCCGGCCGATATGGCTCATGAAGTAAAAGAATACATCCATGAAGGATTAATAAATATCATTGGTGGCTGTTGTGGTACTACGGATGCTTATATCGCAGAATATCCGGCCCTGATAGAAGGAGCAAAGCCCCATGTACCTGTTCCTGAGCCTGATTGTCTCTGGCTTTCGGGGTTGGAATTGCTGGAGGTGAAACCCGAAATCAATTTCGTAAATATCGGTGAGCGTTGCAATGTAGCCGGTTCGCGTAAGTTCTTGCGGCTTATTAATGAGAAGAAATATGATGAAGCACTTTCCATAGCCCGTCAGCAAGTAGAAGATGGTGCGTTGATCATTGACGTAAATATGGATGATGGGTTGTTGGATGCACGTCAGGAGATGACAACTTTCCTCAATCTGATAGCTTCGGAGCCTGATATAGCTCGTGTGCCTGTAATGATTGACTCTTCTAAGTGGGAGGTCATTGAAGCCGGACTGAAATGCCTGCAAGGTAAATCGGTAGTGAATTCTATCTCTTTAAAAGAAGGAGAAGAGAAGTTCTTAGAGCATGCCCGCATTATTAAACAATATGGTGCTGCTACTGTGGTAATGGCTTTCGACGAAAAAGGGCAGGCAGATACTGCTGCCCGTAAAATAGAAGTCTGTGAGCGGGCTTACCGTTTGTTGGTTGATAAGATAGGATTCAATCCGCATGATATTATTTTTGACCCGAATGTTCTTGCTGTAGCTACGGGTATCGAAGAGCACAATAATTACGCTGTCGACTTTATCAATGCAACCGGCTGGATTCGTAAAAATCTTCCCGGTGCACATGTGAGTGGTGGTATTAGTAATCTTTCATTCTCTTTCCGCGGAAACAACTACATCCGGGAAGCAATGCATGCTGTCTTTCTTTATCATGCTATTCAGCAAGGGATGGATATGGGAATTGTCAATCCGGCTACTTCCGTACTCTATACGGATATTCCGGCCGATGTGCTCGAAAAGATAGAGGATGTTGTTCTGAATCGTCGTCCTGATGCTGCCGAACGTCTGATCGAACTTGCCGAAGCGTTGAAAGCCGAAAAGAATGGCGAACTTCCAACTCCCAATTCTCAGGTTTCAACTCATTTAGCCTGGAGAGAGGGTACTGTGCAGGAACGTTTGCAGTACGCATTAGTGAAGGGTATTGGTGACTTTCTGGAAGAAGATCTGGCGGAAGCATTGCCACTGTATGATAAGGCGGTGGATGTGATTGAGGGACCATTGATGGAGGGTATGAATCATGTAGGCGAACTGTTTGGAGTGGGGAAAATGTTTTTACCCCAAGTTGTGAAAACTGCACGTACCATGAAAAAGGCAGTGGCTATTTTACAACCGATTATTGAATCGGAGAAACAGGAAGGTGCTTCTACAGCCGGTAAGGTGCTGCTCGCTACTGTCAAAGGAGATGTGCATGATATCGGTAAGAATATTGTATCTGTAGTGATGGCTTGTAACGGTTATGATATTGTAGATTTAGGGGTAATGGTACCTGCCGAAACCATTGTACAGCATGCTATTGAAGAGAAAGTGGATATGATCGGTCTGAGCGGACTGATTACTCCTTCTTTGGAGGAGATGGTTCATGTAGCTATGGAATTGGAAAAAGCAGGTTTGGATATTCCTTTGTTGATTGGTGGCGCTACGACTTCGAAGATGCATACGGCTTTGAAAATAGCTCCTGTTTATCATGCTCCGGTAGTGCATTTGAAGGATGCATCTCAAAATGCCGGTGTAGCAGCACGGTTGCTTAATCCAAAGGCAAAAGAGGAACTGGTGGCAGAATTGGCAAAAGAATACAAGGATTTGCGTGATAAAAGCGGTATGAAGCGTCGTGAGACAGTATCGCTTGAAGAAGCACAAAAGAATAAACTGAATCTGTTTTAATTGATATGGACGTAAGAAAGATTTATTTTTTGTTGTTATCGACAGTTGTCCTACTGACTACTGTTTTTTCTTGCTCTTCTGTTTCGCAAAAAACAGAGTCTGTTTCTGCTAACGCTGCTTTGGATAATATCTTTGCGCGTAAGAGTGTGCGAACTTACTTGAACAAAGGAGTTGAAGAGGAAAAGATAGACTTGATGCTTCGTGCCGGTATGGCTGCTCCTTCGGGTAAAGATTTGCGTCCTTGGGAGTTTATTGTTGTAACCAAACGTGCTTCCCTTGATTCTATGGCTGCAGCTTTGCCTTATGCTAAGATGCTTACCGAAGCTCGTTATGCTATTGTTGTCTGTGGTGACTCTACCCGATCTTCTTATTGGTATTTGGATTGTTCGGCTGCTGCGCAAAATATTCTTTTAGCTGCCGAAAGTTTGGGATTAGGTGCTGTATGGACTGCTGCTTATCCTTATGAGGATCGTATGGAAGTAGTACGCAAGTATACTGCTCTTCCCAAAAACATTTTACCACTATGTGTCATACCTTTCGGATATCCTGCTATTCAACAGCAACCGAAGCAAAAGTATGACGCAAAGAAAATACATTATCAGTAAATATTGTAAAAAATATTGTAAATTCTCGTTGTTAGTTGTTTTTTTGTATTGTTTTCTGTCTTAAAAAAAGGTAAGATCATTTGTTGTATGGACTAATTTTGAAAAACAGACTGATGAAAATAAATATTAAGGGTAAATATGAAGACCATTTAGCTTTGTTTTTCTATAAAAAAAGGAAAATATGAATAGAAACACTTGATTTATGGATAGTATTTATACGATATAAGCTACTAAATTTGTGCTTATTTATCGTATGAGCATTATGAAAAGATTACTATTCATTTTTTCTTTTTTCTACCTATCGGTTACGAGTGGAAGTGCACAAGATACTCTGACACTTGAAAACTGTCTTGAAATGGGTATAGAAAATAATCTGTCTTTACAGAGTAAGCGCAATGAAATACAGAAAGGTAGATATGGTATTTCTGAAAACCGCGCTAAGCTACTTCCACAAATTAATGGTTTCGCCAATTATAATGATAACATTGATCCGCCTGTATCTGTAACCGATGGTTCTGTATATGGTACCCCTTACAATGTAACTCATACTTTGCGGTATAATGCCAATGCTGGATTGCAGTTACAAATGCCACTCTATAATCAAACTCTTTATACTACTTTATCTATTGCCAGGACAATGGATGAGATGAATCGCCTTTCTTACGAAAAGGCGAGGGAAGACCTTATCCTGCAAATCTGTAAAATGTATTATTTGGGACAAGTTACTGCAGAGCAAATTGTACTGGTAAAAGCCAATATCATCCGTCTTGAAGAGTTAAAGGATATTACACAGGCATTTTACGATAACGGGATGGCTATGGAAGTAGATGTGAAACGGGTGAATATCAATTTGGAAAACTTGAAAGTACAGTATGACAACGCCCAGGCAATGTTAGAACAACAACTGAATCTTTTGAAATATATCATTGATTATCCGGCTGAGAAAAATATTGCATTGACACCTGTCAATACCGACAACATCATTCCGGTTGCTCTGACCGGTTTGTCAGAAAACCTCTATGAACTGCAGTTACTACAATCTCAAAAGCAACTGGCTGAGCAACAGAAAAAGATGATCGGCTATGGTTATATGCCCTCACTGAACCTTACAGGCAGTTGGATGTTTTCGGCTTACACAGACAAAGCTTATCACTGGTTCCATTCCGGACCTTCCAATCATTGGTTTCGTTCGTATGGTTTGGGTTTGTCTTTGCGTGTACCAATATTCGACGGATTTGATAAACGCTATAAAAGTCGTAAAGCAGCTATTGATATTGAAAATATGAAGATAGCACAAGAAAATACCCGAAAGAATCTGCAAGTCCAATATTTGAATGCCACAAATGATTTGATGAACAATCAGCGTAATTTCAAAAAACAAAAGGACAATTATCTATTGGCTGAGGATGTTTATGCAGTCACTATGAATCGTTACCGGGAAGGGATTACTTCGATGACCGAAGTATTGCAGGATGAGATGCGCATGAGTGAAGCGCAAAATAACTATATAAGTGCACATTATAATTACCGTATCACTACTTTAATGTTACTTAAGCTTACCGGACGGATAGATTCCTTGGTAAATGATTAATTAAACAAGAATATTAAAACAATACAAAAGATATGAGAACAAAAGAAAACGACAGTGTAGCAAGTATACATCAGGAGAAAGCAAAAAAACTGAAAAAACTACGCCGTTGGCAAATAGTAGTCAGTATGTTGGGAATCGTGGTCATTGCGTGGGGGATAATTCAGGTGGTGTGCCTTTTTCTGAATTACAAAAGTTGTGAGACCAGTAACGATGCTCAAATAGAACAATATATATCCCCTATCAATTTGCGTGCATCGGGGTATATTAAAAAGATTTGTTTCACCGAACATCAGGAAATACATAAAGGGGATACATTATTGGTACTTGACGACCGTGAATACAAAATACGGGTAATGGAGGCCGAAGCAGCACTGAAAGACGCATTGGCAGGTGCTACTGTTATTGGAGCAACTTTGCAAACTACCCAAACCACAGCCTCTGTTTATGATGCTTCCATTGCAGAGATAGAAATACGTCTTGTCAAATTGGAGAAAGACCGTCAACGGTATCAGAACCTGGTTAAAAGAAATGCAGCTACTCCCATACAATTGGAGCAGATAGAAACGGAATATGAAGCAACTCATAAAAAACTTGAAGCAGTAAAGCGGCAACAAAAGGCGGCTCTATCAGGAGTAAATGAAGTTTCACACCGTCGTGAGAATACAGAGGCTGCTATTCAGCGAGCAACGGCAGCCCTCGAAATGGCAAAACTTAATCTCTCGTATACGGTAGTAACAGCTCCTTGTGACGGTAAGTTGGGGCGTCGTACTTTAGAAGAAGGACAGTTTATTACAGCGGGACAAACGATTACTTATATTCTTCCTGATACTCAAAAATGGATTATTGCCAACTATAAAGAGACTCAGATAGAGAACCTGCATCTGGGACAGGAGGTTATTGTTACAGTGGATGCCATCAGTGATAAAAAATTTACCGGAAAAATAACGGCGATTTCCGGTGCTACAGGATCCAAATATTCTTTGGTTCCCACGGATAATTCTGCCGGAAACTTCGTAAAAATACAACAACGTATACCGGTACGTATTGATTTTACTAATTTATCTAAAGAAGACAATGAGAGGTTGGCGGCAGGTATGATGGTAGTTGTAAAAGTAAAACTCTGAAGCTATGCCATCGTACCCTAAAAATTATCCTTTCTACAATTGGGTGCCGAAACCGGTAGGCATCATTATCCTAATATTGTTTTTCCTTCCGATACTTACGGTAGGAGGGACTTATTCGGTAAACAGTACTGAGATGATGAACGGATTGGGGATTATTTCCGAACATATCCAGTTCACTAATTTCGCCACTTCTATAGGTATGGCAGCTTTCTGTCCTTTTTTATATAGATTAGTACTTATTCGCAGAGAGAAAATGATGTGTATTGCCGGTTTCTCGTTGATGTACATATTCAGCTATATCTGCGCTAAGACAGACAGTGTATTTCTGTTGGCGCTTTGTAGTCTGTTTACGGGATTTCTCCGGATGGTATTGATGATGGTTAATCTTTTTACACTTATCAAGTATGCAGGGCATATTGAAGCTTATGAGAAAATCACTCCTGGTAATGAACCGGCAACCGGAGAAGGATGGGATAAACTGGATATCGAACGAAGTGCTGCACAGCCGGCCATTTACCTGTTCTTTATGATATTGGGACAAATAGGGACCTCGCTTACTGCATGGCTTGCTTTTGAATATGAATGGCAATATGTTTACTATTTCATGATGGGGCTGTTGTTACTTTGTATTCTCATTACATTTATTACGATGCCTTATCATAAATATGTTACACGGCGGTTTCCTATTAATTTCAAACAGTTCGGTAATGCTTCTATATTTAGTATTATGTTGCTCTGTATCACTTATATACTGACTTACGGTAAGGTACTTGACTGGTATGATAATCCTACCATACAATGGGCTACGGTCGGTGCTATCATTACAGGGGGCATATTCATTTACATAGAAGCCACTCAGCGCAATCCTTACTATCAACTGGATGTATTCAAATTACGCACTATTCGTATTGGTTTTCTGCTATACTTTCTGTTGATGGTGTTGAATTCCAGTGCTATGTTTGTCAATGTATTTACAGGGATAAGCATGAAACTGGATAACTTCCAAAATGCTACATTGGGCAATTGGAGTATGTTGGGGTACTTTATTGGTGGTATTGTAACTATCTGGCTTAGTGTAAAAGGAGTGCATTTCAAATATTTATTTGCCGCTGGTTTTCTTTTATTGGGACTGTCTGCTATGTTTATGTATTTTGAAGTCCAAGGTGCCGGATTGTATGAACGTATGAAGTATCCGGTTATAATCCGTTCCACAGGTATGATGCTACTTTATTCGTTGATACCTACATTTGCAACCCAGCGCATGCCTTATAAGTTTCTGTCTTCTTGGATTTGTACTATGCTTACCGTACGTATGGTACTGGCCCCATCCATCGGTACGGCTCTCTATACTAATATATTGCAGGAAAGACAGCAATACTACATCACACGTTATGCACAGAATGTGGATATGTTACATCCCGAAGCATCCTCCTCTTTTATTCAGACCATGAAAGGAATGCAATATCAAGGAAAAAGCAGGACTGAATCTATAAACATGGCTGCCATATCCACTAAAGGGCGTATTCAAGTACAAGCCACGCTCTCGGCCGTAAAAGAGATGGCTGGCTGGACATTATATGCCTGCCTTATTTGTATGATATTTGCGGTTGTGATACCTTATCCTAAGCGAAAATTACTAACTTAGCACAGTTTTAATGTGAATCGGTAATTTTTATATGATGAATATTTTGCAAGAACGCTTATCCCGTCTTAATTATGCACTACTGAACAAGGAGAATATTTGCAGCTCGAAAGGTATGCTCCATACCTTTCCTGCTTCTTTAAAAGAGCCATTTCTTATTAATGGTGTAGGGTTGGTAATTTGCCGTCAGGGGAGTTTTATGTTTTCCCTCAATCAGAAAATTTATTCAGCAAAAGCTGGAGAAACTCTTTTTATACCGGAAGATTCTCTTTTTCAGGTGCTTCAGGAATCTGAGAATGTAGAACTGTTTATTCTCGTTTATCAGATAGAGCCGATACGGGATATTATAGGTAATTCTGTAGCTTCCATGTATTTGTACTCACAGCTCAGGACAGAGCCGTGTTATGTCTGGAATACTGGAGATGAAGAGGAAGTATTGAAATACATGTCCTTATTGGATAGTACTTTGGAAATGGAAGACAATACCTTCAGCCGGTACGAACAGAAGCTTCTGCTCTTAGGATTGACATACCGGATATGTTCCATTTATAATCGTAAACCCATTAATTTGAAATCTTCAGTAGGACGTAAGTATGAAATTTTTATTAAATTGATTCAGTTGATAGATGAGTATTATACAGAACAGCGTGGTGTAGAGTTTTATGCAGGTAAGCTCTGTTTATCCCCTAAATACATTTCTGTATTATCTAAGTCCATCTGTGGCTATACGGTACAGGAATTAATATTCAGGTCTATTACCCGAAAAAGTATTTCACTGCTTAAAAATACTCAAAAAAGTATTCAAGAGATTTCCGATTACTTCAATTTTCCGAATGCTTCTTATTTTGGTACATTTTTTAAAAAACAAACAGGACAGTCGCCACAACAATACCGTAAAGGATAGGTCTTAAATGATTATTCTTTTATTTTTTTCTTATATGACTCATACCTTGACATAATATCTTTCACGAAGTTATATGTTTCTATTCCACGGAAGTAACCGTTTTTACAAACGGGATCGGTAAAGTATTCTTCATTACTTTTCAGCAGGATATAGTTTTCTACATTGTTGTCCCATATATTTTTATTTTTTCCATACTTATCAGCCAGTGCAATGGCATCGTATACATGTCCTAATCCGGCATTGTAGGAAGCAAGAATGAACTTAATGCGTTCTTGTTTATCGGGAATCATTCTAAGACTCCTGTCAGTGCTTGCTATATACTTCACAGCTGCTTTAATGCTTTCTTCCGGATTTTGTTCTTTGCCGGGAGGTATTCCCATAGCACGTGCTGTTTGGGGCATAAGCTGCATCAAGCCTTTGGCTCCTGCCCATGATACAGCTGTTGTATCAAAGTTAGATTCCGTGTAGGCCAGTGATGCCAGTAAACGCCAGTCCCAATCTATCTCTTTTGCATACTTTTTAAATAGTTTATCGTAATGAGAAATTTTTCCTTCACGTAATGAGAGAATAGGGGAGTGAGGAACTGCCTTACTGATTTCAAAATATCGCTTCATACTGGCACTATAAGCCGGTGAAGTCATATTATCTTCGTGCCATTTGTCTGCGGCAGCAGCCAGTTGAGGGCAGTCTTTCCGTACAGCCCATGATGCTCGCTGATCAAAACTGATAGAGAGTTTGATATTCAGATTCGGATAATAAGTGGTGTTTAACTTTGCCAAATCGTTATCTGCCACTGTGTAGGGGATTTTTCCTTGTGCTACTTGCGTGATAAGATCTTCGGTTGTGATACTGTCACCTGTTATCTTGTGAATCTGTATGCCGCCTCCCAGTTCGCTGTTCAGATTGACGAGCCTGTCGTAATATTTACCGGGTTTTACATATACATCTTTACCGATAAGTTCCGTTACATCGGTTATTGGTTTTGTTTTACCATTGTTTCGCTGTACAATTACCTGATGTGTAATAACTTCCTCTCCACAATAGATCAGGCTATCTTTCAATTCTTTGGTGATAGGAAGATTGTATGCGATAAGATCACCCTCACCAGCCAAAAGCTTTTCAATTAGTTCAGATACATTTCGTGCTACTTCAATGCGTAACTTTACACCCAGGCTTTTGGCAAATTGTTCGCTCAACTCATATTGGAACCCCATTTCCTGGCCGCGGTAAATGAAATAGGTTGTTGAACTGTATAATGTCAGTACAACCAGTTCACCACTGTCTTTAATCTGTGCCAAATCATATTCTCCCACTTCTTCTGTCGGGTGGTGTCTGTGTCTACAGGCCAATACAGAAAAGAGGATGATGAGGAAGAAAGGCAGTATGGAGCGCCGGACTGTCATTCTTATTTCAAATGTTTCTTAATATACATTGTCAGGATATTAATTGCCACATTGTTGTTGCCTCCTTCGGGTACAATAAGATCGGCATATCTCTTACAAGGTTCGATAAACTGCTGATGCATTGGTTTTAATATACGCGTATAACGTTCCATAACAGCTTCAGCTGTACGTCCGCGTTCCACTACATCCCGTTGTATTACACGTATCAGACGTTCATCCGGATCGGCATCTACAAAAATTTTAAGATCCATCATATTGCGCAGTTTTTTATCGCAAAGGGCAAGAATTCCTTCAATAATAACCACTTCACGCGGTTCAATATGGATGGTTTCAGATTGGCGGGTACAAGTAAGATAGGAATAAGTAGGCTGTTCTATGCTTTTACCTTCCTTCAACATAGAAACATGTTTTGAGAGCAGGCTCCATTCAAATGCATCCGGATGGTCAAAGTTGATATTCTGTCGTTCCTCAACAGGGACATGGCTACTGTCTTTGTAATATGAATCCTGTGGAAGCAATACAACTTCACCGGCTGGGAGACTTTCAATAATTTTCCGTACGACGGTGGTCTTTCCCGAACCTGTTCCGCCTGCTATTCCTATTATTAACATCTGTTTATAGTGTATATTTAAAACAAATAGAGTAATTTTGCATTGAAAAGATAATGCAGCTTCGGCTGACAAATATATAAACAATAAATTAAAATAGCAACGTTATGGTGAAACACATTGTATTATTTAAGTTAAAGGATGAAGTGCCGGAAGCCGAGAAGCTGGTTGTGATGAATAAATTTAAGGAGGCGATAGAAGCTCTTCCTGCTGTAATTCCTGTTATTCGTAAAATCGAAGTGGGACTAAATACCAATCCGGGTGAGACGTGGCATATTGCATTATATAGTGAGTTTGATAACTTGGATGACGTGAAGTTCTATGCTACTCATCCTCTTCATGTAGCTGCCGGCAAAATCATAGCTGAGGCAAAAGAGAGCCGTGCCTGTGTGGACTATGAATAAGTAAGTGAACCAGAGCGTTTGCATAACTGTTATAATTTAAAATACTGAATAGAGAATGAGAAAATTATGTTCTTTTTTGTTGCTGATGTTTGTTGTCTTGGCGGCTCATGCACAGATTCAAGATCCTGTAAAGTTTAAGACAGAGTTGAAAGCACTGTCTGACACTGAGGGTGAAATAATATTTACTGCCGCCATTGATCCGGGATGGCATGTATATTCTACTAATTTAGGTGATGGCGGGCCTATCTCGGCAACATTCAATGTTGATAAAAAGAATGGTTTGGAATTGGTTGGCAAGCTGAAGCCGGTAGGAAATGAGATCTCAACATTTGATAAACTTTTCCAAATGAAAGTGCGCTATTTTGAGAGTACTGCACAGTTTGTTCAGAAGATAAAGTTTATTGCCAGTACATATACTATTGAAGGATATCTGGAATATGGGGCATGTGATGACGAAAGTTGTTTACCACCGACACAGGTTCCGTTTAATTTATCAGGCAAAACTACCTTAAAGGCTACAGAACCGGTAGCAGAGTCTAAAGTTGAGCTTCAAAAAGAGGTGGAGATTGAACCTGAAACAGTTGCTACATCTGCAGACACTGCTGCAGTTGTAAAACCGGCTGTTTCTGCTGACATCCTTTGGAAACCGGTAATTGACGATTTACAAGCTTATGGCGAAGAACATTCTCAGGAAGATATGTCATGGATTTATATCTTTATTACCGGATTCTTGGGAGGGTTGCTTGCACTGTTCACTCCTTGTGTATGGCCTATTATCCCGATGACCGTAAGTTTCTTCCTGAAACGTAGTAAAGATAGAAAGAAAGGTATCCGTGATGCTTGGACATATGGTGCTTCTATCGTTGTGATTTACGTTACATTGGGACTTGCTATTACGGCTATCTTTGGTGCGAGTGCATTGAACGCTTTGTCTACCAATGCTGTCTTTAATATTCTTTTCTGTTTGATGCTGATTGTATTTGCAGCTTCTTTCTTTGGTGCATTTGAGATTACGCTTCCTTCAAAATGGAGTAATGCAGTGGATAGTAAGGCAGAAGCTACAGGAGGTCTGATTAGTATCTTTTTGATGGCATTCACTCTGTCACTGGTATCTTTCTCTTGTACAGGTCCTATTATTGGATTTTTATTAGTACAGGTATCTACCACAGGTAGTGTGATAGCTCCTGCTATCGGCATGCTTGGTTTTGCCATTGCTTTGGCACTTCCGTTTACACTGTTTGCTCTTTTCCCATCCTGGTTAAAGTCTATGCCGAAGTCTGGTGGCTGGATGAATGTGATAAAAGTAACACTTGGTTTCCTCGAATTGGCTTTTGCTTTGAAGTTTTTATCTGTCGCCGATCTGGCTTACGGATGGAGAATTCTTGATCGCGAAACATTCCTGGCTTTGTGGATTGTGATATTTGCGTTACTTGGTTTCTACTTGTTGGGTAAGATTAAATTTCCTCACGATGATGATGATACCAAAATAGGCGTATCCCGTTTCTTTATGGCGCTCGTATCACTTGCTTTTGCAGTATATATGGTACCCGGTTTATGGGGAGCACCGTTGAAAGCCGTTAGTGCATTTGCTCCACCTATGAAAACGCAGGATTTCAATCTGTATACAAATGAGGTACATGCTAAATTTGATGATTATGATTTGGGGATGGAGTATGCCAGATTGCACAATAAGCCGGTCATGCTTGACTTTACAGGTTATGGTTGTGTTAACTGCCGTAAAATGGAGCTTGCTGTGTGGACTGATCCGACAGTAAGTAAAATTATTAATGATGACTATGTATTGATTACTCTGTATGTAGACAATAAGACTCCGCTTTCTGAACCGGTGAAGATTATGGAGAACGGAACGGAACGTACTTTGCGTACCGTAGGGGATAAATGGAGCTATCTGCAACGTGTGAAGTTTGGTGCCAATGCCCAACCCTTCTATGTGTTGATAGATAATGAAGGAAAGCCTTTGAATAAGTCTTATGCTTATAATGAAGATATTCCTAAATACATCGAATTCCTGAGAACTGGGCTTGAAAACTATCGGAAGGAAAAATAATATGCTGATTATTCGATATATGCCGATTGAATAATTTATTAATAGTGGAATCAGTAATTTCCTCTGATTCCACTATTAGGTAAGATCAGATAAATGAATATGATGGCAATTTTTCCCATCTAAATTTTAGCTCTTTTTGAAAGTCATAAATTAGAATAGTGAGTAAATTTGTTATTCTAAATATACTGACTTTCAATTCACCAAAAAGAGATGAATGAGATAGCTGAATAATAATGTTTTAACTTATTAAATCAGCAAATGATTTACGATTACTGATTAGCATTAACAATATAAAGAATGTCAACCTTTGAATCTTATAATGAACTGGACTTATGGAAATTGTTTCTTGAAGGGGATAAGGAAGCCTTTTCTGTCTTCTATCGTCACAATTATAGAAAACTCTATTCTTATGGTATAAGTTTAGGTATGGACAGTGAATTAATTGATGATATTATACAAGAATTATTTGTTAAACTTTATACTCGTCCTCAATTAATAAAAGATTTTTCTACCATTCAGGCATTTCTTTATGCAGCTATGAGAAATGCCTTTGTTAATCATGAAAAACAAAGGAAAAAGTATTTGTATCTGGATGAATTTGAAAACTTTGAACTACCTTATTTTGTTGAAAACACCCAAATTGAAGATGAAGAAGAATTAAAGGCTTTAAAGGAAAAGATACATAGAATAATTAATAGCTTGACTCCTCGACAAAAAGAAATCATTTATTTACGATTTTTACATCAAAAAGAATATGAAGAAATAGCCCAGATTATGGATATGTCTGAACAGGCCGCGCGCAATCTGACATATAGAGCTATGGAAAAGATCAGAAAAGAAAATAATGATTTCTTCGTATTACTATTCATGATCGCTTTGTTCTCGGACTATCATTTCTAATGAGAAAATAATCTCTTTTAAAAAACAATTTTATTTTTAATTGTATTAAATTTATTTGCTGATAATAAGGTGATTAAATGATATATTTGTGCCTGTGGAAGATATTTTTGTAGTATAGCTATAAAAAATGTCTTGTATAGTGATTACAAAATAAAGATAGAATTGTACTACTAATAGAAATAAAGATAGAATGGAAAATAGAAACAACATAGAGTTTTGGATTTTTGATGAGAAACTTATCAATATTGCTAAGGAAAATGATCAAGAAGCCTTGAAGCAGATGATGCACCTTCATCCTGAGCAATGTGAAGCCATTGAAAATGCATTTCTTTTATTGCAGAATATGAAGGTTGAAGAAGCTGTTGTTTCTGATTTGCAAGTTGAACGTAGTCTTAAAGGTTTCTGGGATCGGGTTGATCGTAGAAAAAACAGAAGAAGGCTATATTGGATTTCAACGGCATGTGCTGCTTGTATATCCGTTATATTGGTAGTATCGTCATTATTATTAATAGGAAGAGATTATGTTGGTAATAAAGAAGAGGTATTAGCTTTACTTGACTCCATACAAAGTACATCCAATGAAATTCTTATAATTTCGGGTGGTTTAAGAACTACTATTCCAAATAATGAAGTCATTAATCAGACAGCACAAGGGGATTTTGTTGTGGGCACTGAGAAGAAAATGAAATTTTCTGATTTGCAGGGAGAGATGATTCAGGTGGTTGTGCCGGTGGGCAAACGTACTGCTATCAGATTTAATGATGGTACGGTTGCCTGGCTTAATGCCGGTAGTAAGTTGTTGTATCCGAAGACCTTTTTAGAAGACAGACGTGATATATATATAGAAGGAGAGACATATCTGGAAGTAGAAAAAGATCAATCCCGTCCATTTTTTGTACATACAAAAGATTTTGATGTTTCTGTTTTAGGAACGAAGTTTAATGTGAGTGCGTATAAAGAGGATCTTCAAAAGTCTGTGGTATTAGTAGAAGGTAGTGTTGAAGTGGGATCGGATAATAACAAGTATAAATTGATTCCTAAGGAGGGTTTCTTTTATGCAAAGAATTCTTCGGTTGTAAAAAAGGTTGATACCTACGCTTATACCTGTTGGAAAGATGGTATTATGCAAATTCAGAATGAACCGTTGGAGCATATCTTTACCCGTTTAGAGAAATACTATGGAGTGAAAATTATATTTGATAGTTCCGTATCGAAAAAGAAATATATTGGAAATCTTAATCTTTACGATTCTATTAGTGAAGTATTACATAATTTGTCACATTCAACGCCCTTTACATTTGAATATAATAAAGAAACAAATGTTGTGAAGGTGTATCAGAAAAAGAAACGCTATAGCAAATAAATAACATCTAATTAATTTTTTATTATTATGAGAAACTATCGTCTACCACCTTAGTATAGGGGATCGTATGCTTCTTTTGAAGCTTTTTTAGAGCTGTGATTTGAATTTATAAAATAAAAGCATAGATAACTATGAGGACACAAGTAAGTATTTATAAATGTAATTCCATTAAAAAATATATTGGATTTCAATTGCTCTGTTTCGTAATTAGTATTATAGGAAACACATTGAATGCACAAAACACTCTTTCCCAAACTAATATTTCACTACAAGTACGTGATATTACTATTAAAGAATTATTTTCTACCATAGAAAAACATACAAATTATGTAATTCTGTATGAGGAAGATGTCCCTGTGAAAGAAAGAGTATCTGTATTTGCTGAGAATAAAAGTGTAGAAAGTATTTTGAATGAAGTTTTAACTCCCCGTGGTATTAAATATTATTTGAACGGAAAGCAGATTATCGTAACGGTAGATAAGACTAAGCAGCAATCCAGGCAAAGTAATGCTAAGAAATCATGGGTTAGTGGTACGGTTGTTGATATTGCCGGTGAAGCTATGATTGGGGTGACCATTGCTGTACAGGGCGCTCAAACCGGTACAGTAACTGATGCGGATGGTAAATATAGAATTGAAGCCCAGCCGGGTGATATACTTGTATTTTCATTTGTCGGCATGAAAAAACAGGAAGTAACTTTTAACGGTAAAAAACAGGTTATTGATATAGTAATGGATGAGGAAACCAATTTGATGGATGAGGTTGTAGTTGTTGGTTTCGGAACTCAGAAAAAGGTAAATCTAACAGGTGCCGTAGGAGTGATAGAATCTAAATCTTTGGAGGCTCGTCCGGTAGGAAATGCAGTACAGGCTTTGCAGGGGTTACTTCCGGGACTTAATATTACTACTTCGAATAATGGTGCCGAATTAAATGCTACGCCTTCTATTAATATACGTGGAACGGCAACTATTGGTTCGACATCGAGTGGTAGTCCATTGGTGCTTATTGATGGTATGGAGGGGAGTCTTTCGAATATCAATCCGCAGGACATTGATAATATTTCAGTGTTGAAGGATGCGGCCGCTTCATCAATTTATGGTTCCAGAGCACCATTTGGTGTAATTTTGGTAACTACTAAATCCGGGAAGAAAGGTAAGTCTACTGTGAATTATAGCAATAACTTCCGTTTTAAAACTCCTGTAATGTTGCCAAAGATGGCTAGTTCATGGGATTATATAAATTATTTCAATGATGCCAATTTTAATAATGCCGGTGCTTATCTTTATGATGATACTCAGGTACAAAATGTTTGGGATTATATGCACGGTACATTGAATGATGGAGGCATTCAACCGAATAGTAATGGAAAGTGGGATACTGGTACAGCTTATGCCAATGTGGATTGGTTGAGAGAGTATTATAAGGATTGGTCACCATCTCAGGAGCATAATCTGAGTGTAAGTGGTGGAACAGATAAGCTGACATATTATGTGTCGGTTAATTATCAGACTCAAGATGGATTTTTGCGTTATGGCACTGATAATCAGAAACGATTTGCAACAACAGGTAAGATTTCATCTCAGGTAACAGATTTTATTAAGATGGATTATACAACCCGTTTTTCACGTACTGATTATGGGCGTCCGAGTCAGATGTCCAGTAATTTCTATAATGAAGTACTTCGTCGTTCGGTTCCGTTGATTCCGGTAACTGATCCGAATGGATATCGATTGGCAGATGTGACATATACAGAGCATTTAGAGAATGGAGGTAGAAGACAGGAGCAGAATGATGATTTATATCAGCAATTGAAACTGACAATTACTCCGGTTAAGAATTGGAATATAATGGCGGAAATGAATGCGCGTATTACCAATGACTGGCAACATGAAGTTTGGAATCTGGTATACGGGCATTATGCGACAGAGCCTTTGAAGACTTATGTATCCAATTTGAGCCAGAAGAAGAGTCGTGTATATGAGTATGCATATCGCGCTACTCACTTGACCCCTAATTTTTATTCTAATTATAATATTACGTTAGGAGAGCATAATCTGGCAGCAATGGTAGGATTCCAGTTAGAGTCTTATAAAAATCGTATGCTTAGCGGACAGCGCAATGATTTAATATCCGATGATATTCCGGTTTTAGATCAAACTACTGATGTTGAGAATGCTACGCTGAAAGGTAACTATAATGAATGGTGTACAGTAGGTTTCTTTGGCCGTGTTAATTATGATTATAAAGAGCGTTATCTACTGGAAGTAAATGTGCGTAGAGATGGTAGTTCGCGTTATCGTCGTGATAAACGCTGGATAACTTCTCCTTCTGCTTCTTTAGGTTGGAATATAGCGCGAGAAGAGTTTATGAAGGGTACGGCTGATTATATTCAACTGTTGAAGTTGAGAGCTTCTTATGGTGTTTTGGCCAATCAGAATGCTAAAAGTTATTACCCTACTTACCTCACAATGACAACCGCCGCAGGAAAGGGAGATTGGTTAATTGACGGTTTACGCCCTAATACAGCGGCTGCTCCAGGATTAATATCTACTTCTTTAACTTGGGAAAAGATTAAAACGTTGAACTTTGGTCTTGATTGGGGAGTACTAAATAATCGTTTGACAGGTTCTTTTGATATCTACAGCCGTACTACAAAAGATATGATGGGACCTGGAGTAGACCTACCCGGAACATTGGGAACAAGTGCTCCTGCAACCAATAACACAGATTTAGTAACTAAAGGTTGGGAATTGCAGATTGGCTGGAAAGATCGTATTAATGAGTTTCAATATGGAGTGTCATTCAATTTATCAGACAGTAGAACGAAAATATTGAAATATCCGAATCTGACAGGTTCATTGAGTACTTATTATGAAGGACAAATTCTGGGAGATATTTTTGGATATGAAACGATTGGAATAGCAAAAACCGATGAGGAGATGGAAGCACATTTAGCCTCATTACCCAATGGTGGACAAAATGCGTTAGGTAGTAAGTGGGCTGCCGGTGATATTATGTATGCCGATACTAACGGTGACGGAAAGGTAAGTAATGGCTCAAATACAATCTATGATATGGGTGATTTGAGGAAAATAGGGAATAGTACTCCGCGTTTCCGTACAGGCATTAGTTTGGATGCTTCCTGGCGAGGTTTTGCAATTTCAATGTTCTGGCAAGGAGTATTAAAGCAGGATTACTATCCGGACGCAAAGGTCGGTTCTGCATCTACTGATTTGAATTTTGTATTTTGGGGAGCAACATCAGGTGGAAAATCCTGGTCTGTCGTTTTTGATGAGCATATGAATTATTTCCGTGATGAAGATAGTCGTTTAGGGGCTAATTATGATGCGTATTATCCACGGCCTTTGTGGGCTAATAAGAATAAATCCACTCAGACACGCTATTTGCAGAATGCTTCGTATATGCGTTTGAAAAACTTGCAACTATCGTATACTTTCCCTGCAAAATGGATGAGGCGGGCATATATTCAAAACCTGCGTTTATTTGTCTCTGGTGAGAATCTGCTTACATTTACTAAACTGTCTAAGACTATGGATCCTGAAACTGCCGGCATCGGTCTTAAGGGTGGTATGGTATATCCGTTGTCAAAGACCTATTCATTTGGCTTAAGTGTGACCTTTTAATAGAATATAAACCAGAAAATTTACAAATATGAAAAATATATATAGTTCTATTGCGAAGATAATAGCAGTCAATACTTTATTGTTTGCTATGGTTGGATGTGATGATTTCCTGGATGTAACTCCTCCATCTACTATATCTCCTGAGAAATATTTATGGGAAGAATCGCATCTTGCTGCATATACGATTAATTACTATACAAAGCTGGATAGCTATACAGGTAATCCTGCTGATTCTCCTTATTGGAGTGATATATGTACGGACAATGCCGTAGGACGTAATGGGGATAACAAATTTATGCCAGGACAGATTAAAGTCGGTTCAACAGGAGGTTCATGGAGTTTTACAGATATCAGACCTTTGAATTTTTATTTGGAGACGGTTGTTCCTCGTTATGAGAAAGGGGAGTTGAAAGGAGATCCGGCCAATGTTAAACATTATATAGGTGAGGGATATTTTTTAAGAGCCTATGAATATTTTAAAAAGTTGAAAGCTTTAGGAGATTTTCCTATAATAACGACTACTTTGCCGGATGATTTGGAAACATTGACAGAAGTTTCCAAACGTAGACCACGTAATGAAGTAGCCAGGTTTATTCTGAGCGATTTGGATAAGGCGATTGATATGATGAAAAATACAGCTCCGCAAGGAGGTCGTACACGTTTGAATAAAAATGCGGCTCTGATAATGAAATCCAGAGTAGCACTATTTGAAGGTACCTGGCTGAAACATCATAAAGGAACGGCACATGTGCCTCTGGGACCTAATTGGCCCGGTAACCAAAAAGAGTATCTGAAGGATTATCAATATCCAAGTGGCAGTATTGATGCGGAAATAGATTTTTTTCTGGACGCAGCGATGGATGCAGCTCAACAAGTAGCTGATAAAGTAACATTGACTGCCAACAATAAGACAATCAGAGAGTCTGCTTCTCAAGCTGTTAATCCTTACTATGATTTATTTGCAAGTAAAGATCCCGCAGCATATCCGGAAGCTGTGATGTACCGGACTTATTCCATTGATTTGGCAACTCAGGTGAAACATGGATACAATGGTGGAGTTTATTATGGTTATTCTGTAGGATATACCCAGCAGTTTGCCGATGTCTTTTTAATGGAGAATGGCCTTCCATATTATGCTACTGGCAGTAATTATAAAGGCGACGATTACATAGCTGATACTAAAGTGAACCGTGACTGGCGTTGGCGTTTGTTTATGAAGGCTCCGGGAGAGGTACGTGTATTGGAGAATATGTTGGTTGAACATGATGAGTTTCCAAGTCCTGCTGAGATTTATAGTAAAGATTATACGAAATCTACAACGACCGGTTATCTGTTGGGTAAAGGACAATCTCACGATTTCAATATGGTGTCCAGTGATATAACAGCTTTCGTTGTATTCCGTGCTGTTGAGGCTTATTTGAACTATATGGAAGCTTGTTATGAGAAGACTGGAAGAATTGATGCTAAAGCGGAGAAATATTGGAAAGATATTCGTAGACGTGCGGGAGTTGATGTGAATTATCAGAATACCATTGACCATACTAATATGGATATTGAAGCTCAGAATGATTGGGGAGCTTATTCCCATGGAGTTCTTGTGGATAAGACATTGTATAATATTCGTCGGGAGAGGCGTTGTGAATTTATAGGAGAAGGACGTCGTTATGAAGATTTAATCCGTTGGAGAGCATTAGACCAATTAAATCAGAACCCTTGTCTTCTGAAAGGCTGTAAGGTATGGGGACCGATGCAATCGCTATATACATCAAAACAATTATTGCATGATCAGGCTGCTGATAGTAAGAATATTATGTCGTCTCCAAGTTTGAGTGATTACTTAATACCATTGTCTGTTACTAAAACCAATAATTTATTCTTTGATGGTTTACGTTATTGTAGTGCTCATTATCTGGACCCGATTGCAAGAAAGCACTTCTTGTTGACATCACCGGATTCTCAAACGGCAGAAAACTCGGTTATTTATCAAAATCCGGGATGGTCTTTAGAGGCCGGAGAAGGGCCATTAGACCTGTAATCTCTTTTTTAAAACAAGATAGGGCATCAGGCCCTATCTTATCTGATTTTATTTGCCAAACGGGAGGATACCTGTTATTGGTATCCCCCAATATATCCATATTTGAAGATGAATTACTTAAAACGAATATTAATATTTCTATTTGTTGGATTGAGTTGTATAAACCTGAATGCAAAAAAAAGTGATCCTAAGACGATATTGGTTGTCTCGGGGTGGCAGGATGTGAATATAGGTGATATTGCTCACACTCCGGGGCTACTACATATATTGGAAACCTATCTCCCGGACGCAAATATCATTGTTTGGGAAAAGAATGTTGGTAAAGAGGTGGAAGAATTCTTATATAAAAACTTTCCAAGAATAAGAATTGTGCATGGGACTGTTGATAAGAATGCACAAGTGGATGCGCAGGAAGTTCTTAAAGCATTTCAAACGGCAGATTTAATGATACATAGTTCGGGGCCTTATGTTGTGGGGCAGTATCATTTGGAAGCCTGGGTGAAATATACGAATGGAAAACCTTTTGGCATTTTCGGAACAACTATTCCCAAGGTAGATAACCGTTTAAAGAATCTTTTGGAACAGGCTGATTTTATTTATACCCGTGAGACGGCTTCCATAGATGTATTAAAGCAGGCGGGTATCACAGGTACTCATATCCGCTTTGTACCGGATGCTACATTTTTCTTTAATCTGCATGATAAGAAAAAAGGAAATGCTTTTTTGAAAGCAAATGGTCTGGAAAAGGGCAAATTTATCTGTGCCGTACCACGTTTACGCCGTACACCTTATTACCGGATAAAAAACAGGCATTTGTGGAGTGAAGCCAAAATATGCGAAGTGGAAGCATATAATAATAAATATAAAGAAGAAGATCATTCAAAATTGAGAGAAGCCATTATCAGTTGGGTACGTGAGACGAAAAATAAAGTGCTGGTTTGCCCTGAAATGACTTATCAGGTTGATTTTATGGATGAATTGCTGATTGATTCTCTACCTGCTGATGTAAAACCATATGTTGTGAAAAGAGGATATTGGTTGCCGGATGAGGCTGCTTCTGTTTATGTTGCATCTTTTGCGGTATTAAGTTTTGAATGTCATTCTCCTATAATAGCGGCTGCTAATGGGATACCCTTCTTTTATTTAAGGCAACCGGATGATACCATTAAAGGACAAATGTATTATGATTTAGGATATTCGGATTGGATATTTGAAATAGAAGAGACAACCGGAACTCAAATAGCCAATCGATTGACAGAAATGGGAGCTCATTATTCCGATGCAAAAAGAAAGGTTATAACTAGTCTGCAAGAGATCTCGGATATATATAAGAAAGCATGTGTACCGATTAGTAATCTATTGTATCAGTGAATAATAACACAAAACACATCTATATATAATTGGTAATTTGAAGAATAAAAAATAAGGAGAATGAAAAGACGGGAATTCTTAAATATTGGTTTGTTGACTTTGGGTGGTGTATTGGTTGGAAGGAATTTTGCTTTTGCCGATGCACTTACTGAAACTCAGGAAGTGTTTCGGAAAGCCGATCCTGTGTCGTCATATGATATGATCATAAATGGAGCCGGTTTATGTGGTTTTTTTATTGCTTTGGAAGCTGTAAAAAAAGGGTTGAAAGTATTAATTGTAGATAAACGTACTTCTCCGGGATTTGATATTGCAGCCAAAAGAAAACTTTGGTTATCAGCAGAAGGGCTTGAAGAGTGGGATAAGAGTCTGCTTGATCTTTTTTTTCCGACAGATGAACAGGAAGAGAGTTTGAACAATACTTTGGAATCTCCGCGCAAGAGTCGTTCCGGAAACGAACTTCTTTTGTTTGCCGGTAGTATAAAGAAAGGCATGCTTCGTTCTTTACTGGTTAACCAGGTGGATGTGTTGCTAATGAATGATGTATGTGGTATATTAACGAATGACAGAAGTGAGACTTCCGGAGTGTTGGTTGCTTCCAAACATGGAGTTTTTTCTATTCCATGCAGGAGTTTTGTTGATGCTACTGATGGGGTTTTATTTACCCGGGAATTATTTGCTCAGAAATACCAGATACGTGAGGCCGGATTTGTTCTCGAAATGGATTCTGTTCACAAAAACTCACTTGGCAAACTACATTTATCAGGGCTTAATCTGTTAAATGATACTGTAAGTGTACATGCAGGTAAAAAGGACAAAGATCAATATTTCGTAGAATATCGGTTTGCTACGGAAGATAATGATTTAAGTCATATTGAACAACGGGCCCGCCTACTCTCAGCAATGGTAAGTAAGCAAATCCGGGAAGCGGACCCGGCTTTTTCTAAAGCACGGACGCGATATGCCGCATTAGAATGTTCTTTAAATATTGAAGGGGAAATAGATTCTCAAAAGATAGGGATAAAGAACTACTACTATATGGAAAATTCATCGGAATTTTATACCTGTAAGACAGTTTGTGGTATAAAAGAACAGGCGAAATCTTTAGTAGAAAAAATCGAAAAATCACCTGATATGAATTCTGTCTCTCAGGTTTATTATATTGGAGGGAAAGCCGAGTGCAATGTAGTACCCGAATGTTATAAAGAAAATGGGTTTATGACTCCGTTATCTCCCTTTCCGGTAGATATTCTGAAGTTGGATAAACACAAAACTGTATTATTGGTGGCAGGAGCCGGAACGGCAGGTGCAATGGCTGCTCTTTCAGCTTCTCAAAAACAGATTCAGACAGTTGTAGTTGAATATTTTAATGAACTTGGGGGAACCAAAACAGTAGCAGGAGTAAATGGTTATTATCGAGGATATCAGGAACATAAGTTTATAAAAGAGTTAGAGCAAAAAATTAAGACTGTAGCTGCTGAAACGAATTTAGTGACAACTTTACCGCGGAGTTACTACTATTTGCAATCGCTTTTGGAACATAAATGCAAAATCATCAATGGTGCCATATTATGTGCGGCAGAAGTTGATAAGACTAAACTTAAAAGTGTAACGGTTTGCCAGAATGGCAGGCTATATAAGATTTTGGCCGAGTTGACTATTGATGCAACAGGCGATGGAGATGTTGCTTATTTTGCAGGAGAAAATTACAGTGTAGGAGATTCGCGGATGGGAATTACCCAGAATTATAGTCATTGGGACATTCCTTTTAAACCTAAAATAAAGGATTATAACCGTGATTATGATATTATTAATAACTGTGAGATACTGGAGACTCAACGTGGTTTGTATTTATCTCATTATGAATCTCATTTTTATGATTTTTATCCTATGTTGGCTATCCGTGAGTCGCGTAGAATAAATGCCGTGTACAATCTTAGTACCAGAGATATTATTTCCGATACATGTTATGAAGATACGATTGCACAGGCAAGGAGTGATTATGACCCTCATTATTTTTCAAGTTCAGAGTCATCACGTTGTGGTTTTATGTTGCCTCATTTTGATAATATGTCCATGGTGAATATTCCTTATAGATCGATTGTACCACGGAAAATTGATGGTTTATTGCTTTCCGGAAAATCAATCGGACAGTCATATAAGGCTTTACAATTTACGCGTATGTCTGCTGATATAACTGTATTGGGATATGTGACTGGCATGCTTGCTGCTCAGATTTTAAAAAAGAAATGTAATGTGCGTGAACTTGATGTAACTCCTGTACAAAAAGAGTTAATAGCAAGCTCTTATTTACCAGCAGATGCAACAGTTGCCAGAAAAGTAGATTTACAGGATATAGTGGATAAACTGAGTACGGGAGACGAAACGGTTTTATTTAAATGTTGCATGCAGGAAAAAAAACAGATTCTTCCTCTTTTGCAAGCCGCTTTCGAAAAGAGACCGGAAATATTTCTGGCAAAGGCATTGGCATGGTTTGGTGACACGTCGGGAAGTAACTATATTATTGATGAATTGAAAACTCTCTATAGACAGGAACAGCAAGAAGGACATGCTTCGAGTTATTTTGAAAAATATGATGATAAGTTACTTTATTGGCAAATTAATAAAGACATAGCTTTGTTGGGAATGATGTCTGCCACAGAGGATGGCAATGAGATGATAAACTATATACTGGAAGAAACTAAGTCAGGAGGAGAAATGGTTGTATCCGATGATGCTTATACCAAGGGGCGTATTGATTTGCAATTAATCCCATATTATAACCGGATTGTGAATCTGTGTTTCTATCTGGAACGTAATCCGGATGTCAAGTTTATCGAGAATCTCGAGAAGCTGATGGATGATCCTAATATCAAAGGATATAAAACAAGCGAATACAATCAGACACGCTGGCGAATATACGGAGCCAATTTGGAACTTTTATTAGCTGTTGCTGCTATCCGTTGCGGTTCAATGAAAGGAACCGAGTGTCTAATTAGCTATTTGGAAGATATCCACTCAAACTTCCGGTATTTTTCAAGAAATGAACTGTGTAGTGTTTACGGAAAAGACGGTGGGTATGATAGGGCTGCATGGCGTAAGTTGGTCAAGGATAAAAAGTCGCTCAAAGTATCACCCCTAAAGAAATCAATTGAAGTATAATAGACAAACTAATAAAAAACATGAAACGAATTATATGGGTGTTTTTTTTCACCTTGGTGGCTTTTCAGCTTTCGGCAAAGAAATTCTATCATATAGAATCACCGGATAAGATGATCTCTCTGAAAGTGTATATTACTGATAAGGTGGAATATACAGTTTCTCATGGTGAGGATACCGTTTTGGAGAAATCACCGGTGTCTATGTCATTGACGGATGGAACTGGTTTTGGGGTGAATCCTGTTCTCAGGAAAGCCGAGATCAAGACGGTCAAAGAATACATAGACGCTCCAATTTATAAAAAGAAGGTCGTTGCGGATATTTACAATGGATTGCTTCTTAAATTCAGGGGAGATTATGCTCTGGAATTCCGGGTATATGATGATGGGGTAGCTTATCGGTTCATTTCTGAAAAGAAAGTGTCTTTTTGTGTACAAAATGAACAGGCTGTTTTCAATTTTCCGAAACAATCCAAGGCGTATGTGGCTTATGTCAGAGAGAATGGATACCATGCTGATAACAGAGGGAATAAAGGAACTTTTGAGGAGCAGTTTTTTAAGTCATTCGTGAATACGTACTCTTACATGAATTTATCAGACTGGAATCCGAAACGTCTTGCTTTTATGCCTTTATTGGTAGAACTGGGGCATGGAAAGAAGGTTTGCCTGACTGAAGCTGACTTATTGAACTATCCAGGTATGTATCTAAATAATTCAGGAGATTCTGATACTTTGGAAGGTGTTTTTGCTCCTTATCCCCGTACTGTGAAACAAGGAGGAGTTGAGAATATGCAGGAAGTTGTATTGACACGTGAAAACTATATAGCCAAGTGTGAAGGACGTACGAATTTTCCATGGCGTACTCTGATTGTTTCCGTAAAAGATGCTGAGTTGGCAAATAGTGATATGGTATATCGTCTTTCAACACCTAATCAGTTGGAAGATCTTTCTTGGATAAAGCCTGGTAAGGCTGCATGGGAGTGGTGGAATAGTTGTAGTCTTTATGGAGTAGATTTTATTGCTGGTATCAATAATGAAACTTATAAGTATTATATCCGGTTTGCAGCCGATAACAATTTAGAGTATATCGTCATAGATGCCGGATGGTATAAAGGTACTGATATCCTGGATGTGGTAGATGAACTGGACTTGAAAGAGCTGGTCGAGTATGGAAGAGAGCGTAATGTCGGTATCGTCCTTTGGACGGGTTCTTACCCGTTTATGCAGAATATTGAAAAAGTCTGTAAGCATTATTCTGCGATTGGAATAAAGGGTTTTAAAATTGATTTTATGGATCGGGATGATCAGTCTATGGTTAATTTTCATTATAGTGCAGCAAAGACTGCCGCAAAATATAAGCTTATCATTGATTTTCATGGGACTTATAAACCAACCGGATTGAACCGGACCTGTCCGAATGTATTGACTTTTGAAGCAGTTCAGGGGCTTGAACACATGAAATGGGCGGCTCCCAATGTCGATCAGGTCACTTATGATGTGACTATGCCATATATACGTATGGTTGCAGGTCCTTTGGATTATACTCAGGGCGCAATGCGTAATGCGAGCAAGCGAAATTATCGTCCGGTGAACAGTGAACCTATGAGTCAGGGAACAAGATGTCGGCAGTTAGCTGAGTATGTTATTTTTGAATCTCCTTTCAGTATGCTTTGTGATTCACCTTCTGCTTATATGAAGGAAACGGAATGTACCGATTTTATTGCCGGAATTCCTGTTGTATGGGATACTACCCTCGCTTTGAATGGAGAAATAACGAAGTTTTTGACTTTGGCCCGTAAAAAAGAGAATGTTTGGTATGTCGCGTCGATTAATAACTGGGATATACGTAGCATAGAACTGGATTTGAGCTTTTTAGGTGAAGGCAACTTTAAGGCTGAGATATTTCGGGACGGATTAAATGCCGATAAAGTAGCGCGAGACTATAAACGGGAAGTAGTAGATATACCTTCTGAACGAAAGTTGTCGTTTACAATGGCTCCGGGTGGCGGATATATAATGAAAATATTTAAAGATTAGAAAGCCGGATGAGAGGAATTAATATTATTTCTATGTTAATTGGTTTTTGGGGATTTAATATATTTCCCATGTTGGCACAAACACAAGTAAAACCGGAAAGCGTCGATAATCTGATATGCTTCTGGAGTTTTATGGAAGAGAGTGGGACTGAAAGAATTTCTTCCGGACGTTGTCAATATGCCTTACGAGAAGGAACTCCTTTTATAGAAAGAGTAAAAGAGGGTGTTTTTGGTGAATATTCTGCACGGATAAAAGAGGGAGAATGGTTTTATATACCTCGTGCTCAATGTCCTGCATTGAACATTCATGGAAAGGATGGAGAGGTGACTGTTGTTGCATGGATTAAACGTGATGTGAAACAATACAGCCAATGTGAAGCGGTTGCCGGGATGTGGGATGAAACCCGGAAAAAGAGACAATATTGTTTGTTTCTGGATTTACGGATATGGGGCAGTAGTCAGCAAGCAGGAGGACATGTGTCCGGAACGGGAGGTGCTACCGAAGGATATAAATATTGTATGGACGCTGCGATTGGTAAAAGTAAGATTCCGTATTCCGAATGGGAATGTATCGGATTTACTTATGATACGAAAAAAGTCAGTGTTTATGTAAACGGATATCTGGATGTACGAAAAGAGCGTAATCCTTATCAGTATGATTTGGGATTATTTGACGGAGGTTATCAGGGAAGTGATTTTACGGTTGGTGCGGTCAACCGTTCCGGGGAAATGGGAAATTTTTTTGTGGGACAAATCGGTGGACTGGCTGTATATGACCGTGCTTTGACGAAGGAAGAAATGCGCTATTTATCTTCAAATATAAATAAATAATTATTATGATACGGAAAATTCAATTATTGTTGGTTATCTCTTTTTTTTATGGGGTTAATGTATGGAGTCAAGAGAAACTTCCGGTTTATCTGGATGATTCAAAGAGTATAGAACAACGGGTAGAAGATGCTTTGTCCCGGATGACTTTGGAAGAAAAAGTGGCTATGATTCATGCGCAATCTAAATTCAGTACACCTGGTTGTCCGCGTTTGGGTATCCCGGAACTTTGGATGAGTGATGGTCCTCACGGAATAAGAGCAGAAATCAGTTGGGACAGTTGGGGGCATGCCGGTTGGACAAATGATTCTTGTACGGCATTTCCGGCGTTAACTTGTCTGGCGGCAACCTTTAACCCTGCATTATCATTAGAATATGGAAAAGCTATAGGAGAAGAAGCACGGTTTCGGAAAAAAGAAGTATTACTGGGACCAGGTGTGAATATTTACCGAACTCCATTGAATGGACGAAATTTTGAATATATGGGTGAAGATCCATATCTGGCTTCTCAAATGGTGGTTCCTTATATTCATGGAGTGCAACAGAATGGGGTATCAGCTTGTCTGAAACATTTTGCTGCTAATAATCAGGAACTTTGGCGTAAACGTATCAATGTTATAGTCAGTGAAAGAGCTTTGCGTGAAATTTATTTTCCCGCTTTTAAAGCAGGAGTCGAAAAGGGACATGTATGGTCTGTAATGGGGTCTTATAATAAATATGAGAATCAATATTGTACACACAACGACTGGCTGGTTAATAAGGTATTGAAAGGAGAGTGGGGATTCGATGGAGTGTTTGTATCCGACTGGGGAAGTACTCATGATACGGATGAGGCAGCATCCAATGGATTGGATATTGAGATGGGAACCCGTACTGATGGATTGAATTATACAGAGAAAATGGCATATGATAATTATTATCTGGCAAAACCATATCTGGTAAAGTTACGAAACGGAGAGCTACCCATGAAAGATCTTAATGATAAAGTACGGCGTGTTTTAAGATTAAATTTCCGTACCAATATGAATCGTAATCGTGGTTATGGTAGTTTTAGTACTCCTGAACATCGTAACGTAGCACGTCGTATTGCCGAGGAAGGGGTGGTTTTATTAAAGAATCAAGCTGATTTCTTTCCGATACCGGTTGGGAAGTATCAGAAGATAGCAGTGATTGGGGATAATGCAGTGCGTTCTTTGACTTTAGGAGGCGGTTCTTCCGAATTAAAAGTAAAAAAAGAAATATCTCCTTTAGAAGGATTGAAGGCACTTTATGGAGATGATAAAATTATTTATTCTGTCGGGTATACTTCCGGACCCAGTAAGTTCCATCCGCATCTGTTACCTCAACAGAAGGCTGATTCGTTAATTCAGGCAGCAGTCAATGTAGCGAAAGATGCGGATATTGTATTGTACTTTGGTGGATTGAATAAAAATCTGTATCAGGACTGTGAAGAGGTAGATCGTTTGGATTATAATCTACCTTATAGACAAGATGAGTTGCTAACAGCACTTTTGAATGTCAATAAGAATGTCGGTGTAATAATAATCAGTGGCAATGCGGTAGCCATGCCTTGGGTTAATAAAGTTCCGGCATTGATTCAATCGTGGTATCTTGGCTCGGAAGCCGGTCATGCCATTGCTGATGTGATAGCAGGAAACGTAATTCCAACAGGTAAGCTACCTTTCAGTATACCTGAAAAGTTGGCAGATAACGGCGCTCATTATTATGGACAAAAATCTTATCCCGGTGATACACTGAATGTGGTTTATCAGGAAGATATCTTGGTTGGATATCGTTGGCATGATACGAAAAGAATTCCGGCATTATTCCCATTCGGTTATGGCTTGTCCTATACCACTTTTGAATATGGAAAAGTAACAACCGATAAGAAGGAATATTTTTCAGGTGATACAGTCCGAATCTGTTTTACTTTGACTAATACGGGTAAATCGGAAGGATCAGAAGTTGTTCAGTTATATGTAGGACAGAATAAGCCTTCTGTTTTACGTCCGGTGAAGGAATTGAAAGCGTTTGATAAAATAAGGCTTCTTCCCGGAGAAAGTAAGGAAGTATCTCTTGCAATACCAGTGAAAGAATTTGCCTATTTCGATGATGTTAGAAAGGCCTGGGTTGTAGAACCAGATTACTATACTTTATATTGTGGTGCTTCTTCAAGGGATATAAAGAGTATAATAAAGATAAAAGTAAGGCAATGAAATTTCTTGTATGTTTTATCGGGCTGTTGCTTGGGTTAGGAAATAAAGCCGATGCGCAGCAATGTGCTTCTATGGCAGATATAAAAAAAGTGCATGATTTCATTGCGGCTTCATGGAATAAAACGGTCCGTTTCAGCCCTGAAGATACGGGAACCCTGATTGGATTACCGTATCGTTATACCGTTCCGAGCATGAATGACTCTTTTCAGGAAATGTACTATTGGGATACTTTTTTTACGGGGGAAGGATTGATAGCAGATGGTTATGGTGATTTGGCTCAGTCGAATGTAGAGAATATGCTTTATATGGTTGAGCGCTATGGGAAGATGTTGAACGGAAACCGGACTTTTTTTGAAAACCGTTCTCAACCCCCATATCTGAGCAAGATGATAGAACATATTTATCTGAAGACTCATGATAAAGAATGGTTGAAAAAAGTACTTCCCGGTTTGAAAAAAGAATATTTCTTTTGGATGACACGACGTCTCACTCCTATTGGATTGAACCGATATTCAAATGAAGCAACCACTTCTGATAAAAAGAGAATCCTTTCTGTTTTACAAAGGCGTTTGGGTGATGGCTTTCGTGATAAAATAGAACGAATGAGTGATGGAGAACGTATGGAAGTGGCCTCTCACTATATTGCTGAGTGTGAATCCGGATGGGATTTCAGTCCCCGCTTTCAGACACGTTGTGAACATTTTTGTCCGATAGACTTGAATGCCAACCTTTATGGATATGAAAAGAACTTTGAATTTTTTGCAGAAGAATTAGGTTTTGGAGAAGAGGCACGGCAATGGCATCAGAAAGCGGAGCAACGTAAGGCATTAATACGGAAATATTGTAGGGATGAGAATAGCGGACTCTATTATGATTATGATTTTCTCAACGAGAAGCGTTCCGATGTTCTTTCGGCAGCTGTATTCAGCCTTTTATTTAATGGAGTTTTGTCCGATGAAGAGGCGCGTCGGCTGATTCCTGCGGTATTATCTCTATTGGAGTTCAGGTATGGTATATCTGCATGTGAGAATAAAGAGTATGGGATTGTTTATCAATGGTCGTATCCTAATGGGTGGGCACCACTGAATTATCTGGCAGTAAATGGGCTCGATCGGTATGGTTATAAGGAAGAAGCATTCCGTATTGCCCGAAAATATCAAATGGCTGTTGTGAATATTTATAAGGCAACGGGTAATCTATGGGAGAAATATAATGTGAATGAAGGTAATGTGAATGTTACAAACGAGTATAAGCTGCCTGCCATGCTTGGTTGGACAGCCGGAACATTTGTCTGGGTTTCCCAATATTTAGCTTCAGACAAATGATGATCGGGATGATTTGCCCGGATTGATTACAAAAGCCTTTATTGTTTGTAATACATATATAAAGGGAAAAACACTTTAAAGATTTATCTAAAATGAAACACGCTTTATTATTTTTGGTTGGGTTACTATTTTCTTCTTTTTGTCAGGGGACGATTGATGAAAGGTATCTGGACCCGTCACTTCCGATAGATAAACGAGTACGTATTCTGATGCGGCAAATGACGTTGGAAGAGAAGGTTGCTCAATTGTGCCAGTACGTAGGATTACAATACGGACGCAAAGACAAACCGATTGCATTTGAAAGCACCGATCCGGATACTCTTATTCGGAGTTTGTTGGAATCCAATGGGATAGCCCGAAATATATCTTTGGGTAAAGTAGGGGCATGTTTACATGTATATAGTGTTGAAGAAGCGAATATCCTGCAGATGATAGCCCGAACGAGCCGTCTGAAAATTCCTTTATTGATAGCTATCGATGCCATTCATGGAAATTGTATGCATAGAGGTTGTACGGTTTACCCTACTTCCATTGGAATGGCTTCTTCTTTTAACCCGGTTTTGCTGAAAGAAATAGGTCGGCAAACTGCTGTTGAAATGCGCTCTTCAGGAGTACACTGGACTTTTAACCCTAATATTGAATTGGCTCGTGATGCCCGTTGGGGGCGTGTAGGAGAGACCTTTGGAGAGGATACTTATCTGGTGACACAGATGGGGACGGCACTGATTCTCGGATTACAGGGAGAGAATGGTTTTGATGGTTCCGGAGTATTGGCTTGTGCCAAGCATTTTGTAGGTGGAGGAGAACCTGCCGGTGGAATCAATGCTGCACCTATGGATATGTCTGAACAGAAATTACGCGATTTGTATTTGTCCCCTTTTGCCGAGGCTATCAATAAAGCTTATGTGGCTACGGTTATGCCGGCTCACAATGAATTGAATGGCGTTCCTTGTCATGCCAATCATTATCTTTTACAAGAAATTCTGCGAAATGAATTAGGCTTTCAAGGATTTGTGATAAGTGACTGGATGGATATCGAACGTTTGCATGAGATGCATCATTATGCTCCTTCCCAAGAAGAAGCGTTTCGTATGGCCGTGAAAGCAGGAGTTGATATGCACATGCAGGGAGATGGCTTCTTGGAAGCGATTGTAGAGGCAGTCAAGAATAAATATATTCCGGAAACAAGAATAGATTTAGCAGTTTATAAAATCTTAGAGGCTAAATTCCGGTTGGGATTGTTTGAGAATCCGTTGGTTGATATTCCGGCTTCCCGTTCTCTTATCTATACAGAGGATCATCAGGCTACTGCATTAGAAGCAGCAAGACAATCAATTGTTTTGTTGAAAAATGATAATTACTTACTTCCGTTGAAACAGGGTCGGTATAAAAAGATTCTTGTTACAGGACCCAATGCCAATAGTCCGACGATAATGGGAGATTGGACTACGCGGCAGCCGGAAGAAAATGTGATAACTGTGTTGGCAGGAATACAACAACAGGTACCGGATGCTGTAATTGATACGGTTTGTTTTTCCAATAAAATAAGGAAAATGGATCGTTCATTGATTAAGACTGCTGCACAGAAAGCTGTTGAAGCGGATATTAATATTGTCGTGGTAGGAGAGAATTCTGAACGGTATAACAGTGATCGTACTTGTGGAGAAAATTGTGACCGTGATAATCTGGAATTACCTACTCATCAACAGGAATTATTGGAAGCTGTATATGCTTCGGGTAAACCTGTTATTTTGGTTCTTCTTAATGGGCGGCCATTGAGTGTTACATGGGCACAGCAACATATACCGGCCATTGTTGAGGCTTGGGAACCCGGAGGAATGGGTGGACGGGCTATAGCCGAGATATTGTTCGGAAAGGTTAATCCAAGTGGAAAGTTACCCATCACTTTTCCCCGCAGCGTCGGGCAGATTCAGACTGTATACAACCATAAAGCATCTCAATATTCCCGTAAATTCGCATTGACTACTACCGGCCCATTATATCATTTCGGATATGGGCTTAGTTATACAACATTTGAATATGGAAATCCGGTTTTGTCAAAAGATACCATACATACCAATGAAGCAGTTTCCGTATCTTTTGAATTAGCCAATACAGGTCTTTGTCAGGGTACAGAGATTGCTCAACTGTATATACAGGATGAGTATGGAACGGTTACTCGTCCGGTGAAGGAGTTGAAAGGGTTTCAGCGAATAACTTTAAACCCGGGAGAAAAGCAACGGGTGAGTTTCTTAATCACTCCTGATAAGTTAGCTTTTTTTACGTCGGGAAAGAAATATGAGGTTGAACCCGGTAGTTTTAAAATAATGGTGGGAGCCTCTTCGCGGGAGCAGGATTTAAAAACTGTTTCATTAATGGTCAAATGATAATAACTTAAATAATTATTATATGAAGAAATATGCAAAACCTATATGGGTATGGATCATTTTGGGGATATTCCTTCCGGTATGTCATGCTCAGGAGTGTCTTACAAAGTTTCCCGAAGAATGTAATCCGGAACGGATTGGTTTAAAACTTGCCGAACGTTTTTTGGCGAGTGGGCATATGAGTCCGAGATTAATATCCTATCCGGAAGTCTGTACCTGGTATGGAACTTTGAGATTTGCTGATGTGACGAATAATAAGGAATTACAAGATCGTTTGGAAGCACGTTTTCAACCACTTTATACGACAGAAAAACATTTATTTCCAAAGAAGAATCATGTTGACTTTAATATGTTCGGTAGTCTCCCTCTTGAATTGTATAATTTGACGAAAAATGTGAAATACTACGATTTAGGTATGTCTTACGCCGATGCACAATGGGAACTTCCGGAAGATGCTACTCCTGAACAAAGAGCTTATGCCGCGAGGGGGCTTTCCTGGCAGACACGTATGTGGATTGATGATATGTATATGATTACCATTTTACAGTCAAAAGCTTATCAGGTGACGGGTGATTCTAAATACATGGATCGTGCTGCCAAAGAGATGGTAGCCTATTTAGATAGCATTCAGCAGCCTAATGGTCTGTTTTATCATGCTCCGGATGTTCCGTTTTATTGGGCACGTGGTAATGGTTGGTTTGCTGTAGGTATGGCTGAGATGTTGTCTTATTTACCTGAAAAACATCCTGATAGGCCCCGGATTCTGAAAGGATATCTGAAGATGATGGAAACGCTAAAGAACTATCAGAATCCTCAAGGTACATGGTATCAGCTGATTGATAAGCCGGATACCTGGGTTGAAACATCGGGTTCAGCCATGTTCGTATATGCTATGATCCAAGGTGTAAGAAATGGTTGGTTGGATGTAAACGTGTATGGGAGTGTGGCTCGTAAAGGTTGGATCGGACTGATTCCTTATATCAATGCCGACGGGGATGTAACTGAAGTATGTAAAGGTACAGGTAAGAAGAATGATGAACAGTATTATTACGATCGTCCTCGTATTGTTGGTGATTTTCATGGTCAGGCACCTATGCTATGGTGTGCATACTCTTTGACTGAAGTAAACAGATAAGAATTTATTTTACTTTTTTATCTGCTATTCTAAGTAATATCTTTCTAATTACAATTTAATTCGTTGATTATGAAATTATTAAAGGTAGAGTGTTTGTTGATGCTTTTTTGTTTTACTACAGGACTGTCTGCTTGCGGAGGAGATGAAGATGAACCGATCAAGGATGATGTTCCTACACCGGAACTTTATGGACCTAAGCATGGTACGGGGTGGGTGGAACATACGTATGATTATTATATTCAAAAGCCCTGGAATTTAAATCTGGAAGAGAGATACACGTATGATAAAGAGAATGACGAACATACATTTAAAATAATCAAGGGGGATGAACCTTTTAAGCAAGGTGATCATACTTCTCCCCGTTGTGAACTCCGTATGCGAAATGATTATACAGAAGGCAATCATCAATTTGAAGCCGATTATTATGTAGTGGAAGGAACACATCGTACCGCAGTGATGCAAATATTTGGTTATCCTGTTGCTATTAATATTAAAGCTTATGAAGAGAATGGAGGAACATTGAAGTGGCATGATTCTCATGATATTGTTTCTCCTGTCTACAATAAGTGGGTACATCTGAATGTGGTACATATGTTTACAGAACGTCAGATTTATGTTTATGTGGATGGTAAATTAATCCGTTCTTTTAGAGTGAAGGAAGATGCTCCATCTTATTATTTTAAATGTGGGGTTTATTCAACAGTAAGTGAAGTAAGCGAGGTAAAAATAAAGAATATCAAATATTATTTCAAACCATAATAGAGGTAATTAAACTGCATAAATAAGAAGATGATGAAAATGATTGTTTTGAGATATTTGTTGCTCGTGCTGGGATGTGTAATCGTACCGGATAATATGTGGGGATTTGAGTTAGTGAGTACATCTACTCCGCTGACGGTATATCATTCACAGAATGAGGCCGATGTAGTTCATACTGCTGTAAACTTATTTATTGATGATATGGAAGCCGTGTCCGGACAGCTACCGGTAAAGACTGATTTGTTGAAGAATGCCCGGCTTCTGATTGGGACCTTAGGGCAAGAATCTTCTTTTGACCGTTATTTGTCCGACTGGAATATTCCCACAGAGGATATTGCAGGGAAATGGGAAGCTTTTAAAATAAAGGTAGTGGAACGAAAAGGTGTACAATATTTACTTGTATTAGGGAGTGATGCTCGTGGGACAGCCTATGGAGTTTTAGAATTATCACGTATTATGGGTGTTTCTCCCTGGTATTGGTGGGCTGATGTATCTATTGAGAAGCGTAAATCGTGTGTGCTTCCTGTCGGATATGAAAATGTGCAGTCTCCTTCGGTTCAGTTTCGAGGTTTCTTTATTAATGACGAAGATTGGGGATTAGTTCCCTGGAGTACGAAAAATTTTGATCCTCAACCTCATACTACACTTGGGACAAAAACGTATGAAAAAGTTTTTGAATTATTGCTTCGTTTGCGGGCAAACACTTTATGGCCGGCAATGCATGGTTGTTCCACTCCTTTTTACTTTATCGACGGTGCCAGAGAGATGGCTGATAAATATGGCATCGTAATGGGGACTTCCCATTGTGAGCCATTGATGCGAAACACAAATGGTGAATGGGATAAAACCCGGAGAGAAGCATATAATTATGTGACTAACAAGGAAGAAGTACAAACCTTTTGGATGGAACGTCTGAATGAGTTGAAGCATTCGGAAAATATATATACTATCGGGATGCGTGGAGTTCATGATGGTAAAATGCAGGGTACCGGGAGCTTGGACGAACAGACACAGGTATTGTCCCAGGTGATAGCTGACCAGAGAACTTTGCTTACTCAATCTTTGGAAACCGATATTACCCGGATTCCTCAGGCTTTCATGCCCTATAAAGAGGTGCTTGATATATATAATAACGGTCTTAAAGTACCGGAAGATGTAACGATTGTGTGGTGTGATGATAATTATGGTTATATAACCCGGCTGAATGATAAAGAAGAACAAAAAAGAAAGGGAGGAGCCGGCATCTATTATCACATTTCTTATTTTGGAAAACCCCATGATTATTTGTGGCTATATAGTACGCAACCGGCATTAATATATAAAGAAATGCGACAAGCCTGGGATTATGGAGTACGTAAGTTGTGGATATTAAATGTCGGTGATATAAAACCAGCCGAATATGGTATCGAATTTTTTCTTGATATGGCATGGAATATTAATAGTATCTGTTCAAATACAATTTCGGAACATATGACTCAATGGTTGAATCGTGAGTTCGGAAAGTCACTGGCCGGGCCATTGACAAAAGTCCTTGAAGAGTATTTTCATTTGGCAGGTATTCGTAAACCGGAATTTATGGGCTGGAGTAAAGTACAGGAGTATCAAAAAGCTAAACGTAAAGGGGGAATGACCGAAGTGCAGGATAGCGAATTTAATCCTTTTATGTTTGGTGACGAGCTTCAAAGTAGAGTGGACTGTTATGAAACTATGGTGCAATCTGTACTTGCATGTGCCGAACAGCTACCTTTATCCCGTAAAGATGCTTACTTTGAACTGGTACAATATCCGGTTCTTGCTGCATCGGCAATGAATCGTAAACATTTGTATGCTCAAAAAGCCCGTTTATTTGCAACATATTACTATCCGGCGGCCAATGAATATGCCCGTAAAAGCCGTGAAGCATACAATGAAATAGCAGCTTTGACAAGGACATATAATAAAGATATTCAGAATGGGAAATGGGATGGAATGATGGACATGGCTCCTCGTAAACTACCTGTTTTTGAAGCGCCGCTCTTACCGGATGAAGTAAAGAGGAATCATTTGCTTCCGGCAGAAATCTGGATGGATGGGCACATAGGACCTTTGGTGCCGGATAGGGTAACAGAACTTCCTCTATGGAGTTTGGGACGGGATACAGAGTTACTTTTTTCCTTATTCAGCCGGGGAAACCGGAAGATTGACTGGAAAGTCATTGAACAACCGGTATGGCTGGATATTATAGAGAAAGAGCGGGATTTACTATATGAAAAGACTCTGGCATTGAAGGTGAAAGAGGAGAAAGTGCAACTATTGAAAAACACAAAACAGAAATTCCGTTTACAGGTGGACGGGCAAACTTATGATTTTAATATATCGTTTGCTCGGTTACCTGACGGAGTAAAAGCTGAGACACGGGGAATGATTGCATGGAATGCGTCGGATTACAACGGAGAACCGGATGCTCAAATAATAAAAGGACTTGGACACAGCCAGTCGGCCGTACTGCTTCCAAAAGGTAAAACATTGACTTACGAAGTGTATACTGCATCTTCTGGTAACGCAGTATTGCGTACTGCTTTATTACCCGGACATGCTGTGAATGGAGGTCATCTGCGATATTCGGTTTCTGTGGATGAACTACCTTCCCAGATTGTAGCCTATGATGCTGTAATAGGGACCGGAGAGTGGAAATCAAATGTTCTGAGAGGGCAAACCTTGAAAGAAACTTTCTTTCAGCTTGATACTCCCGGAAGACACATCATTCGCATCAAGGCATTGGATAATGATGTAGTTATTGACCAGTTAATGTTAGATTTTGATGTGGAACGAAAATTTTATCAGTTTCCTGTCAGATAGAGTGCTAAATACAAATTTAAAATAATGAACGATGAAAAGAAGAACTTACCGTACTCATCTGATTGGTTGTATTTTGATGGGATGTGTGCTTTTGTTGGGGATTATTTCTTGTGGGAATGATGATAATACTTTGGACGAAGCAGATCCGGAGTGCTCTGTATTGCCCGAAGTTGATTGGGAACACGATTCTTTTAAAATACTTAAAGGAGTAAATATTAGTGGCTGGTTGTCACAAACTTCTACGCGGAAAGTGGGGGTAGATGCTTTCTTTACTAAAAAAGATGCGCAGAAGTTGGCAGGCTGGGGATTCGACCATATCCGTTTACCGGTAGACGAGGTTGAGATCTTTACGGAAAAGGGGGAATGGAAAGAAAAAGAACGTGGGTTGATTCATAAAGCTGTTGAGTGGTGTAAAGATTTGAATATGCGTGTTATTCTCGACTTTCATATTCTTCGTTCTCATTATTTTAATGATACGGAAAATATGACTTTGTGGAGTAGTAAAGCTGAGCAGGATAAACTATCCGATATGTGGAAAAAACTGTCTGCAGAATTTAATCAATACCCCAACAGCCTTTTGGCATATGAACTTCTGAATGAACCGGTTCCGGATACTCCCGGACAATGGAATAAACTGTCTTCCCGGCTGATAAATGAATTGCGCGTATTGGAACCGGATCGGATGATTGTGCTTGATGCAAGTAGTCATAGTTCGATAGGGGCATTGAGTACACTTGAAATTCCCCAGAATGATCCGAATATTATACTTTCAGTACATTTTTATACTCCTCATTTATTAACGCACTATCAGGCAGGATGGTGGCCGGCATTAAAACGATTGACTATCAAATTACATTATCCGGGACAATTGGTATCCCATCAGGATGTGGATACCATCCGGGACTCTGAAAATCTTCGGGTCGTAAATTATTATAATGGATATTATGATAAGGCTATTTTGACGGAAAAGATACAAATTGCATTAGATAAATCGAAAGAAACCGGATTACAGATACATATTGGCGAAGTGGGCTGTATAGAGAATACAGATCCTACGGTAAGACTGAACTGGATGAGTGATGTGGCAGCCATCTGTAAAGAACATAATGTTGCATTTTCCGTATGAGGATATAAAGCTGGATTTGGTATAATGAATGATAATGGTACGGCTAAAGACCAGCGTGTGATAGATGTATTAACCCGATAAAGGAAGAGTAAACGAAGATAGTAGATTTATATACTTTCTCACTACAATTGAATAATACTCTGCCGATATTCATCTCTAGGTATTGGCCTCACAACACCCGGATGTTTTATATCACAACACCCGGATGTTGTTGTACAAAACATCCGGATGTTGTGAGGGTAAAGAAGTATACTTTTGTATAGTAAGATTATGTATAATCGATTACTACATATATAGGATTATAATCGATTAAAGTATATACTTGTTAGATTCGAACTATTAAGCTATTTTTTCGAATATCTGAAAAATAACTGTTAGATAGTGATTACATTTATATCCTTTGTTTGTAATATAGATATAAAAGGCCTGTCTACTATTAGAACACGCACCTTCTTAAAATAACGATATAGTGTTGCAACCTCTATTATATTAAAAAATTGTTCTTTTATTTAATCATTAAATTTATTATGAAAAAAGAAATTACACTTTTGGCTATTTCAATGTTTGTAGCGACGGGGATTAACGCACAGCAGGAATTAACAGTAACTCATACCACGGCAGGGGCCATGGAAGCTGAAATAAATGCGGCTTTAGGAACTACCGGAGCAGAAGAGATTCAGACTTTGATCATTAATGGAGATGCCAATGTGACTTATGAAGATTGTTCGGCAATCGCAGCAAAGTTTCCTACTATTTCTCTTAAAAAGCTGGATTTAGGTACTGCTAAATTTGAAAATGACAGTACTCCCGGTAATAAAGAAGGAGCAAGTACAGGGGCGTTTGATATAAAAGGTAACGGAATGCAGGTAGAAGAAGTGGTACTACCGGCCGGTTTAAAGGTTATTGGTCCGCGTACTTTCCGGAAATTCAGCAAGATGAAGAAAATTAATTTACCTAATACTCTGGTTAAGTTGGGGGAAGGATGTTTTACAGGTTGTGGTAGTCTCGATCTGGAAAAATTACCTGAAGGTCTGAAGACGATTGAAGGATATGTTTTCTATCAGGCTTATGCTATGAAATCATTGGAGGAACTGCCGGCTGGATTGGAGGGAGTACTTGGAGCTCTGTCTTTTGCTCAGACCTCTGTGGCAATCTCTTATATTCCGGAGGGTATTACAGAGATTGGAAGTTCTGCTTTTAATGCCAATACCCGGCCTGTTTCATTAACTTCATTAACGATGTATGAGAAGTTAGCAAAAATAGGTTCCAATGCATTTAAAAACCAGAAGATGCTGAATGATATTGAGTTAAATCGTATGACTCCTCCGGAAACAACAGAAGATGCCTTTACTGGTATAGAATTGGGAAAAGTGATTTTATATATTCCTAAAGGTTCCAGAGCTGCTTATGAAGCTGTGGCACCGTGGAATCAAATGGATATTTATGATGTTTTGGAACCACCTACGGGAATTGAGAATACGGAAATTACTGCTATTGGTATATACCCGAATCCTGTGGTGAACACAATTTCTATTTCTGTTCAGGATGCTGCTATGATAAAAAGTATAAAAATAATAGACTTGGCAGGAACTGTGGTGAAAAACTTGCATCCTGAGGGAACACTTACTTTTGATGTTTCCGATTTGGTAAATGGTATGTATTTTCTGCAATTAAACGATGATACTACAGTTAAGTTTATAAAGAAATAAATTAGTTTTTTGGGGTAAACAGATTCATACTAACAGCTTCATAATAAAAGTGAAGCCGTTAGCTACTATCTTTTTGCTTTTAATTTTATCTCTTTTTTATTATTTAAAGTATGAAAATAAAAAAAATAATCTCTCTGTTTTTTATCTTTTCTGTTTCGGCCACTTTACTTGCACAAAACTACCCGGTTACGCTTAGGGTAGTTGATAAGACATTCGGAGTACGAACAAGTAATGATATCAGTCAGGATGAGAAGAATATAGTTGCCGGTTTGAGTGAGGAACTGAAGTTTCAGGGACAAGGAGGAGGAAAATGGTATTATCCTCTGTTCAAAATGCCGGGAACTACAGGGGAAGTGGTGAAGAATGATACTGCCTGGATTTGGCAGGCTACGATTCAGGCTCCTGTAGGTGAACATTCCTGGCGGCCATGTATGAAGTCGGCAGGTTATAATAGTTTGAACAAAGTGGTTGCTTACTACGGAGAGAAAGATGAACTGACTTTTAATGTAGATGCTTCGGGGAAAGTGAACGGGACAACTGAAATAACGATTCGGGATGAAAAATATCCTGTAGTATTGAAAGTTATTGATAAGAGCAAAGGGAAAAAGACGAATGCTGGTGCTTTCAGTGAAGAGAATATTTATTTAGTAGGAGGAAAGCCTAATGAACCGGCTAATGCACGTACAAACCTACAAAATGAATTTGTGCTTCATAACGCAATACCCAATTTTTCGGATGATAAATTTGATTTTAGTTCCGGAGTGAATATCGGAGTGTGGCTCTCGCAGACAAGTAACCGGGGAGGAAGTGCAATCAATTACTTCAAGAAAACAGATCTAAAAAAATTGGCAGATATGGGATATGATCATATACGATTGCCTGTTGATGAAAAAGAAGTTTTTGATACAGATTTGAACTTTAATCCGGAAACCCGGCAACTTATTCACGATGCTATTGCATGGTGCAAGGAATATAATATGCGTATTATATTGGACATGCATATTACCCGCTCGCACTATTTCAATGATGATAAGAATTCTATTATATTATGGAAAGAACAGGCGGAACAGGACAAACTGGTTAATATTTGGGACAAACTGTCACAGGAATTCGGACATTATCCGATTGGTTTGTTAGCGTACGAACTTCTGAATGAAGCCAACGCACCGAATGCTGATGTGTGGAATAATTTGTCGGCGCGAATTATTGCCAAGATACGTGAACGCGAACCGGATCGTTATTTAATAGTAGGAGGCATCAGTCACAATTCGGCCAGTGCATTGTCTACATTAACTCTTCCTGAAAACGATAAGAAGTTAATCCTTGCTTTTCATTTTTATTCACCGCACCTGCTTACTCATTATCAGGCCAGTTGGATGGATGGTTTGAAAGATTTGGTTATTCCTTTACATTATCCGGGGCAACTTGTTGTTAAAAAGGATGTGGATGCTATTAAAAATGAGAAACATAAGAGTGTGGTGAATTATTATAATGGTTTTTATAATAAATCTATTTTGAAGCAACAGATGCAAGTTGCCATAAATCGTGCAACTGAATTAGGGTTGAAGCTGTATTGTTCTGAATATGGTTGTATCAGCAATACGAATAAAGAAGTTAAACAAAGGTGGATACACGATGTGGCAGAAATTTTTCGGGAGAATGACATTGCATTTTCTATTTGGGGGTGGAAAGCTAATTTTGGTATATTGGATAATAGTGGGAATATCCGGGATCAACGGGTAATTGATGAAACGACCCGTGGACGAGGTACTAAATTTAATTTATTCCCTTTTACAGGGCATGTCATCGAAAAAAATGATACAGCGTGGATTTGGTCCGCAGAAATAGAAGCACGCACCGGATGTTATTCATGGACTCCTTGTGCTTATTCTACCGGGAAGTCTATTAATGAAAGTATTTATCAATATGATACGAGTGAAGCTAATGGAGCATTACAGTTTGCCGTAGGTTTGGATGGTACAGTGTCAGGTAACACGACTTTGATTATTCCGGATGGTGGTAGTGCGACTTCACTTGTTAATGTAAAATATCCGGAGGAGATTAGAGTCTCTCCTGTTATATTTTCCAAGTTTGTTTCGATAAAAGGGGGGCAGAATAATATTAAGATGTATACTTTATCTGGTATAAAAATTTTAGAAAAAGAAACTTGTTCCGATATTGATATCAACACCTCTCATTTAGCCAAAGGATTTTATGTTCTGGTTGTTGACGATAAATACAGCTATAAGTTAAGTAAAGTTGCAGAATAAGCAAACAAAAATAAGATATGAGAAAAGAAATTTGGGCACTGTTGTTCATTGCGATTTTGATGGGTTGTGCTGGGAAAGATGAAATGGATGCAGTTATTGAGAAAGGACTGTCTGTTTCTGTAGAACAATCTAAATTAATGGCAAAATCCATATGGGAACAAAAGACTTTATTGCCGAGAACACTTGATAAAGAAGGAAAACTCATCACATCAGACTCGAAGTGGTGGACCAGTGGCTTTTTTCCAGGAGTACTCTGGTATCTGTATGAGGCAACGGGTGATACTCTTTTGAAAGAGTATGCTTGTGATTATACTTCCCGGGTGGAAAAGGAGAAATATAATAAGGGAAATCATGATGTAGGGTTTATGCTGTATTGTAGTTTTGGTAATGGATATCGTCTGACTGGTAATGAAAAATACAAACAGGTGTTATTAAAAGGTGCGGAATCTTTGTCTACCCGTTATAAAGATCATATCGGAGTCATTCGTTCGTGGGATTTTAATAGGGCAGTGTGGCAGTATCCGGTCATTATCGATAATATGATGAATCTGGAATTGCTTGAGTGGGCTTCAAAAAATTCAGATAATTCGCGTTTTGCTGCAATAGCCCGTTCTCATGCGGATGTGACTTTGAAAAATCATTTTCGGGCAGATTATAGTTGCTGGCATGTGGTATCTTATGATACTATCACCGGACAACCGGAAAAGAAACATACCCGGCAAGGTTATTCTCACGAATCTTCCTGGTCGAGGGGAGAAGCCTGGGCTTTATATGGTTATGTTATGATGTATAGAGAAACGCAACAAAAGCATTATTTGGCGCATGCGAAGAAAATTGCAAATTACATTTTAACTCATCCGCGTATGCCCGAAGATGGTATTCCATATTGGGATTATGATGCTCCTGATATACCGGATACTTATCGTGATGCTTCTGCCGGAGCTATAATGGCTTCTGCTTTCATTGAGTTAAGCACGATGATTCAGGGTGAACTGTCCCGGAAATGTCTTATGATGGCTGAGACACAATTGAAAACACTTACCTCTCCCGAGTACCTGGCGGAGCCGGGTACGAACGGAAACTTTATCTTAAAACACTCGGTTGGGAGTTTGATGGAGCACTCTGAAGTCGATGTTCCTCTCACTTATGCTGATTATTATTATGTTGAGGCCTTGTTGCGCTACCAGAAAGTAAAGTCCGAATAGATTTATAAAACTGAGATAAATGAATTTACGTATGAAATCTATATTTTATTCTTTTTTATTTGCTTGTTTTTTCGGAGTTAAGTGTGTATTTGCCCAACAGCTTTCGCCTATGATAGGTTTTGACCTCTCAGAACTTACAGAGACGAGGGATGGTATAAAAAAAGGAGAAAGTTCACTTATTAAGTCCTACAATGATTTGATAAAAGAAGCAGATGCCTGTCTTACATTGAAACCGGAGACAGTGACGGATGGTATGCTTCCCCCTTCGGGAGATAAACACGATTTTTATGCGATTGGAAAATATGCATGGCCTAATCCGAAAAGTGCCGACGGTATGCCCTATATTCGAAAGGACTGTAGTATTAATCCGGAAGCGAACGGTCCGAAATTTGATCTTGCCAGGTATAATAATACGGTTGATAGAATTAAGTTACTGAGTCTTGCCTGGTTTTACTCTCAGGATGAAAGATATGCGAAGAAGGCAACTCAGTTGCTGCGGGTGTGGTTTATTGATGAAGATACCCGGATGAATCCACATTTCGAATGTGCGTCTGCCCTTCCCGGGGTTTATAAAGGAATGGCGATCGGTATTATTTTTGGCGTGACATTGGTTGAAATGACAGATTGTGTGAAGTTACTTTCATTGTCTGAAAGTTGGACCGGTAAAGATGATACAGCTTTGAAACAATGGTTCTCTGACTATGTACAGTGGTTGCGTACCAGTAAATTTGGAATACAGGAAAAGAAAGCGCAAAATAACCATGGCACTTGGTACTCTGCACAAATAGCCGCTTATTCTCTGTATACGGGTGAGCTGGAATATGTAAAAGAAATGGTTGAATTTGGAAAACAGCAGATACGGGAACAGATTGCGCTTAATGGTAGTCTGCCACATGAAATGAAACGTGATTGGGCTTTTTCTTATTCGGTATACGGCTTGAGAGCTTTTACTGTGTTGGCAGAATGCGGAGAACGTATTGGTGAAGATCTTTGGAATTATAAAACGCCTGATGGATACAATCTGCAATCTGCTTATTTGTTTTTGGCTCCTTATCTTTCCGGACAGAAAGAGTGGGAGTGGGGGAGTGTACGTGAAAATGAACAAACGGAACGGATCGCTTTGCCAATGATGAAAAGGGCGGCAAAGAAATATGACTCAACTATTCTGATGCAAGCCGTCAGGCATTTGCAGACTTTGTATGGAAAAAGTTTGAAGTATGATTGGATATAAAAAATATCTTGAAATGGGTATTCGTATTAAAAGGTTTATGTTTGTATGTATATGCCTTTTGTGGGGGATGATAATAACAGCCCATTGCCAATCTGTTTTGGTAGAGGCCGAACTTTTTAAGAATAAAGGGGGCTGGTCGGTAGATACTCAGTTTATCGATCAGATGGGCTCACCTTATTTGTTGGCTCATGGTTTGGGGGAGGCGGTAAAGGATGCTGTAACTGAGGTGTTTTTTCAACAAACAGGCATTTACTATGTTTGGGTACGGACAAAAGATTGGGCACCCTATCCGAAAGGACCTGGTAAATTCAGGATAGCAATTGATGGAGAAGAGTTGGAACAAACACTTGGAGCGTCAGGAGACGCTGAATGGAAATGGTATCAATGTGGAACTGTGTGTATAAATAAACAACTAACGGAAATTCGTTTGAAAGATTTGACAGGTTTTGACGGAAGGTGTGATGCTCTGTTTTTCTCAAAATCCAAAGATACTAAATTGCCCGATGATCTGGAAAGTTTACGACTTTTCAGACAGGAAATGCTTCGGTTACCGGCTCCGTATAATGAGGGTGAATATGATTTTATTGTCGTTGGAGGGGGAGTTGCCGGGATATGTGCTGCTATACAGGCTGCGAGATTAGGACTAAAGGTGGCATTAATTAATAACCGTCCCGTATTAGGTGGCAACAGCAGCTCGGAGATAAGAGTTCCTACAGATGGAGATCTCTTTAAAAACCGATATTCAAAGATTGGTGCTATTATGAGAGAGATAGATAATGGCTTTGCCGGGGTAGGCAATAAAGATGCTTCTATGTATAGAGATGACTGGAGGTGGAAGATTATTAAAAATGAAAAGAATATTTCCTTATTTGAAAATATGCATGTATATGCGGCCGATATGGATGGGGCTGTAATAAGCGGAGTAAAGGCTATAAATACAAATACATTGGAGATACATCATTTTAGAGGTCAATTGTTTGCAGATTGTACAGGAGATGCCTCTTTAGGTTTATTAGCCGGTGCTGATCATCTTTACGGCCGTGAAAGCAGAGCGCAGACAGGTGAACCGGAGGCTCCGGAACAACCGGATGGACTGACTATGGGAACCTCCAATCAGTGGTATGCTACGTTAACAGATGAGGCTTCTGAATTTCCGATAGAAGAATGGATGTTGAAATTTACTTCAGATTATCATTTTGAACTGACAAAGTCGGTCTGGAACTGGGAAACCGGATTCGGGAATTTTCATACGGTAGAAGATGCCGAACGGATAAGGGATCATAATTTCAGAGTTATTTATGGTAATTGGGCATACCTCAAAACTTATATGAAAGATAAATATGGGAAGTACAAACTGGCGTATTTATCTTATAATGCGGGTAAACGCGAATCATACCGTTTAATTGGGGATGTTTTATTGACAGGTATAGATGTTAAGAATAAAGTGGATTATCCGGATGCGATTGTTACTGCTACCTGGGGAATTGATTTACATTATCCGGACAAACGAAATTCGAAGTATTTTCCCGGAGAAGAATTTATAGCATATGCAGTCCATCCGGATAAGCGGAAGGATGTGTATACTTTCCCTTATCGTTGTTTGTATTCACGTAATATAGAAAACTTGTTTATGGCGGGACGTAACATTAGTGTCACTCATATTGCATTGGGTACAGTACGTGTACAACGTACTACCGGAATGATGGGGGAAGTAATAGGATTGGCAGCCTTTTTGTGTTCAAAGAATCATTGTTCTCCCCGTCAGTTATATACAAATCATCTGAAAGAATTGCTTGATAGTGTATTATGATTGAGTCTTGCAGATAAGGTGTTTAATTTCAAAAGGTGTTAGAATGAAAAATAAAATTATACTACTGAACTTATATTTATTATTTTCTGCTGTTAGCTTTTCACTTTTTGCCCAACAGTCGGTGAAAGTCCTTGCTATCGGAAATAGTTTTTCAGCGGATGCTGTTGAGGAATTCCTGGATGGTTTGAGTACGGAAGGAGGTACGGAAATAACTGTTGCAAATGCTTTTATCGGTGGTTGTTCTTTAGAAAAACATTGGGAAAATATAGAAAAAGATCTGCCAATGTATTCTTATCGAAAAATAGCAGGAAGTAAAAAGACTATTTCTAAGAGAACATTATTGCAATGTATTCAGGATGAAAAGTGGGATTATATTACTTTTCAACAGGTAAGCACTCTATCGGGAGTGTTATCCAGCTATTTTCCATATCTGACATATCTTGTAGATTACGTTAAACAACATGCTACTAATCCGCAGGTCAGATTTGCCATGCATCAAACCTGGGCATATCCTCAAAGTTCGTCAAAACCGGCTTTTGATACTTACAATAGAAAACAGATAGATATGTATGAGGCTATTGTCAAATCTGTATGGTCAGCTGCGGATTCTGTTGGGATTGACATGATAATTCCTTCGGGAACGGCTATTCAGAATGCACGTACAAGTGTTTTGGGAGATACTTTTAATAGGGATGGTTCTCATTTGAATAAGATTGGAAAATATACAGCGGCTTGTACCTGGTATGAAGCTCTTACTGGTGCCTCTCCGGTTGGAAATCGTTTTATACCGGGTTATTTTAATACCTGTCAGATAACTATTGCTCAAAATGCAGCACATCTGGCATTACAAAATCCTAAACAAATATCTCCTATGTTAACTTTTAAATGTCCGGATGCACCTAATAAACATTTAAAGCGAAGTGAACTTCTGTTATTTCAGTCCGGTTTTGAAGATAATGTAACCATAATACCTGCCGGACAATATAACCATCATATCGTAGGGAAGGAAAATATGTTGATAAAAAGCGATTGGGAAAGAGATATTGAATCAATCATGGATCGGGTTTCCGTCACTTATACGAAAGGTGATTCCACTCAACGTCTGGCGAGTATAGTATCTGACCCGGTTAACTCACATAACAGGGTTTTGCAATTTCTTATAAAAGAACCCTGGATGACCGATACGACGGAGAAAGCAAGAATACAATGTGATTTTTATGGGATTAAAAAAGGATTGAGGGAGTTTACGCAATCAATGAGAGTTTATTTGCATGAGGATCTGAGAGAACTTTGCAATTATCCGGATGTTATCAATTGGTTTACAATTGTTGAATTATGGAATAATGTTGCCTGGAGGCCAACGGTTCCTTATGGCGGGCGTGTTACTTTGGGAATAACTAAACCTGTTGTGGGTAAAGGGGAACTTTATTTTAAAGTGGATGCACAGGATATTGATCGTAGATTACCTGCTGATAAGCGATTTAAAACCCTTTGGTTAGAGAAGAATACTGAAGTAAAAGTACCTGTTGGCGAATGGTTTACTTTGGAGTATTATTGTAAAGAAGGAGATAGAGAGAATGGACGTTTTTACATGACTATTGAGACAAAAGGGGGAGATAAACAAACTGTTTTTGATATCACAAATTATACACATAATAGTCAGGATCCATCACCTGACGGAATTACAGATTTTAATCCATTAAAACTTTATACTTCAAAAGAGATCGCCAATTATATGAAGTCGAAGAATAAATCTTTACTAATATATTGGGATGACTTGAAACTATGGGGAAGATAATTGTTCAGATACTATTGGAAGGAGATGAACATCGCCTTAGACTTGATTAAAAGAATGTGCCAATTAGTCAACGAATTTATAGTATGGCTAATTGGCATACCTCTTTTAATGTACAGTTTTAATGAAACACCAGTTTGATTGTTTTTGAATACTTCGAACTTTGTACCTGCATAAAATAAACTCCTTTTGTATTTAATTCTATATGGAATTTATTATTAATGGGGTGATTGATTACTGATAGGATATTTCCTGATATAGAATATATGTGTACTTTCTCTACAGGATCAGGAGAGGTGATTTCTATTTCTCCACTATTTCTATCATAAATATAGTTGAATGCCGGATGTGTTTCTTGTTGGAGTGAGGTCATTTGTAAGATATCATAAAGTCCGGCAATGGCATCAAGTTTTCCCATACCATACTTTGCATTAATAGTATTGCCTGTATTTGAATCATGATATGCAGTTTTTTCGATAATCTTTTTTACTTCTTTTAAAGTCAGTTCCGGACATGCTTCCAGCCATAGAGCGAGTGTACCTGTAACTACGGGAGTAGCCATAGAAGTTCCGTTTGCTATCCCCCATGAGTATTTTCTATTAGAAAAAGAATCTGTTACTTCTAAAGTTTTATCGGAAGGCCCTACGCTGTAAGATGCAGCGTATGAGTTGAAGGAGGATATCACAGTTGCACCGGGAGCTACGATATCCGGTTTGATGCGTTCGTCATAAGTCGGACCTTTTCCTGAAAGAGGATAGAGGATTTCTTTTTCCCAATCCGATTGGTGAAGTGTACCTGAGATGTCTTTATAAGTCTTTTTAGAAACATATGCTCCTACAGATATAGCTTCATGTCCTGTAGCTGTACATGCTATTGTATAATCTGTGGAACCATTGGCATAGTCATTTCTACCGGCAGATGTAAAACTTCCGTAATCACTGCTAATCATATATTTACCTCCGTCTGATGAGAATGATATTTCCCAAACTTCACTTTCCGGTTTGGTGTATATAAGGTTGATGTTAAAGTAAGGATTTTGATTAATGGGATTTAAAGAAGCAGAAATATTTAATTTGGAATTGTCGGACTTATTTAAGCCAAAATTTTGAAAACTTTTACTCCATTGTTCGCCAGATGTGAAAGTTTCAGAAAATCGGTATGTATTTGTTAGTGTATCTTTTAAAGATATGGTTAGATGGTAAATGTGATCTGCCGTACCTTGTATGAAAAGGTTGTCTCTGCCATAAGAGGGAGGGATAAGTAGGCTTTTTACATTGTGCATTGTCGAATTGAATTTACCTGTAAGGGTAGATTTGCGATGTCCTTCATTTCCGGCAGCAATAGCTAATATTTTCCCTTTTCTATCTTTCATAAGGTGATCTGCCAATATAGAGAAGTTATCAGTGCCGTCTTTAAATCCCAAAATTGTTCCCATGCTTAAATTGATGGCAAGGGGGCGATTGGCTTTGTCGGAATACTGTAATAGAAAATCAATTCCATCCAATATTCCTTGTTCCGTTTTGTTAACAGAGACAAGAACTATTTCTGCTTTTGGTGCTACACCTCTGTATATATTGTTATAACTTCCGGCTGCTATTCCTGCTACATGTGTACCATGTGTATCGCCGGACATATCGTGTTTTACAGTTGCAATCTGTTCTGGAGTAGAATAAATAACTCCATAGCCATACGGAGAGTTAGAGATGGTAAACAGATTGTTTTGATCCCATACACAAGTAATGCGATTTTTTCCGTCAGCATCTTTAAAATTAGGATGTGTGAAATCAAATCCGCTATCTATTATTCCTATAATAGTTCCTTCCCCTTGATAAGAGTGGGAAAGTCCGTTTCCGACAAATGCCGGGTCTATATTTGTATATATTCTCACAGAATCCATCATCATTCTGACTTCTGTGCTCGCATCGATATTCATTACTGTACTGTCCCGAGCGAAAGTTCTGAGCTGTTCCATTGGGATAATAGCCGTATAGATTCCACCAGCACCAGTATTAAGTCGCACTCCGTATTTTTCATTTAGGACATTCGTATCTGTTTGGGGGATAAGGCGGACATACGCAAATAGAAATTCATTATTATTAACTCCACGTGTCGTTATCGATTCGTATTGTTGAAGTTGACTTACTGTTATAGCTGATAGTTTAGGTGAATAGTCAGTACATATTGTTTGGGAAAAGCAATGTACTGAAAATAAAAAAGAGAAAATAATTCCGGTGATTATAAATTTCATGAAGGTAGAAGATTTTAATAGAATACAGGATGAGGCTGAAATCAAAAAAAATATTTTGAGACAGCCTCATCCTCATTCTGTAAAGTTAATTATTTAATAACCACTTTGGACGTATATTGTTGACCGTTAATATTAACGGTTACAATATAAATACCATTGTCAGTTATATTGAGAGAGTTATTTTTTAGAAATGTTTGGCTATTGATTATTTCCCCGTTTAAATTGATTACATTCATTTGACAAGGTACGTTTTCGGAACATTCCACAACGATAGATTTGTCTACTATATATATATTACAATCAGTTTTTTCACTTGCATTCTGAATTCCAGTAACCGGACTTGATTGCCATACAAGAATGGGAAATCCTCCGTTTATATTTCTTGTGTCGGCAGTCCATGCTATTGGATTTTGTCCTCCATTAAGTAAGGTAATAAAAGAAGCTGCTTTCATCTCTTCAACACTTTTTTCAGATATACCGTTCGTTATCTCTTCTCCAATATTTGTCAGTTCTTTTGAATAATAGCAATTTTTGATAACGAAAGGATCCATGTCTGTTGCTCCGACAATGGCATTGACGAAAAGTGGTCCGTCAGATATCATTCCAATGTTGTAGCTATTTGTTATTGTTCCGGCATACATAAGTCCGACAAGACCTCCCACGAAAAGACCTGAAGCATTGATCATACCGCAGTTATAGCAGTTGTCTATAGTAAAGTTCTTATCAACATATCCTACGATACCTCCAACGTCACTTACTCCTTTCACCATCCCGGTATTATAACAATTAGTTATTTTACCATATTCTCCGACTCCGATTAGTCCACCGGTAAAAAAACTCCCCCCGATTCCTGTCACTAATCCTTCATTGTAACAATTTTCAATGATACCTCCTTTCATGTTTCCTACCAGTGATCCAGTGCCATCACCTCCTTCGATAATAGAGTTCTCTCCGATTCCTAAATTTTTTATTGCAGCTCCTGTAGAGATACAGGCAAACAATCCGGTACCACCAACTGATTGTTCATCAATGAAAAAGACATGAATATTATCTATCTTTTTATTGTTACCGTCAAATACTCCTAAAAAGTATTTCGAATCATCGACGATTCCCAGTTCTGGCTTTGACGAGTCGGTATACTCATCAAATACACCAATAGGAGTGAATTTATGATCAGCAGTTGCTCCCATATCCAAATCGTTGTTTAACTTGAAGAACTTATTTTTGTAAGTTTCTCCATTGCGTACTTGTTCGGACAGGTAAGCTAAATGTTGTCCATTCTCAATTAAATAAGGATTTGTACTTGTTCCATCACCTTTGGTCCATGTCATTGCAGTTCCATCCCATACGGATTGTGCATTGATGGTAAATCCCAACATTGTAAATAATAATAATACGTAACACTTTTTCATAAGTTGTAATTGTTTTTGTTAAACATTAATCTATAGTTCTCTGATAATTGTCTGTTTAACGGGCAGGAATAGTAAATTTTTCCTCAAAAGCAGCCCCTGATAATATTCCCCATTGCCCATCTTGTTCAACAAGGAACGTTAATTGCATTATGACGGTGTTGGTGGTTTTGTCCAAAAATCCTGTTCCTACCACATATACTATTCCATAGGCTTCAAGTCGAAAAGCCTTTTGTTGCTCGATGGTAACATTTCCGTCATTATCCATATCCACACGAATATCTCCGTTTGCTACATAGCAATCTTTTATGATATAGAAAGGGGCTTCTTCGGCTTTTAGTATTGTAACCTCTTTCTCTGTATTTAAAAATCCTGAAGTGTAGATACCTTTTTCTTCAAATTGTTTCCAGGTAGGTTTACGGTTTAAAGACAGGGTCAATGCTGTTTTACCGAAAGTAGAAAAGGGGGCTGTTTCAGTAGCTCTCAGTTTTATCTGGGCTTTAGCTTTAGTCAGATAGTCTAATTGCGAAAGATTTATATTTAATATTATATTACTAATATTTTCTCCATCTTTAAATTCTATTATGTTGTTCTCTAAAGATATAAACTCTCTTCCGGGAACCTCTGTACCATCTGGATTTTGTTGAAACAACAATTCGGCAATAACTGTCATTTTTCCTTGCTTATTTTCGCGATAAACAGGGATAATCAGATTGTTTTCATCTTTTTCTATTTCTTTGTTTAGTTTTTCAGTACGAAAAGATACATAACAATTTGTGTCCGATTCATAAATTAATTTTTCATTATCAGAGTTACAGCCTGTTAGTAAAAAACAACTTAATAATGTGCTGGTTATATATGTTTTGAAATTCATCTTAATCTTTTTTTTGAGGTTGGTAGTCAAACAATGGTTTATAATGGATTTTGATCTGCTATAGGATCCATGTTGATATTGCCGTCGAACTCCGTTTGTGGGATGGTTAATATAAAACCTTTATAGTCTGGCAAACGAGTATCGTCGTTTAGCTTAACTACGTGATTAGAACCTTCATACCCACGATAATATCCGGTTTTTAAACGGAGTATATCGAACAGACGACCTGTTTCTCCCCATAACTCGATACGCCGTTGTAATAATATCTCATCCAAAAGAGTTTTGATTTCCGGAGTTGTACCGGTACCGTATACATCCAGCGTCAATGAATTGTCATCAATAACTTTATCGAGCCGATTGCGTACATAACTCTTTTCACGTATTGTACCGAATGTTTCCATAATACTCCTTGCTTCTTTATATTTTTTTAAATGACATAGAGCTTCTGCTTCTGTAAGAAGTAACTCTTCTGCACGCATATAAATATTATCTCCTAAATAGGAAGAATAATCACTAAAACGGAATTTCATTGTACAATAGCTTTTTTGTGCCCCTTGAGTACTCTCTAATGCAGGAGCGATACTTCCTTTCCACCAATTTACCCGGCGAAGATCCTGTAATCCCATTTGTTTGTATAACCATGCACTTATGCATTTGCGATCATATGATCCGTGCATGCCGGCCATAGCATCCATATGGCAAAAAAATGAAGCGTATGCACCGATCTGGTCACTTTTCTGAATTTCGGCTCCCCAAAGTACCGATGACATGTTGATATCGTTGAATCCTCCCACTAATTCGGAAGCATTGGCTGTTTTTAAATCAGGTTTTTTTAGTGCGAGTACGGCAGCATCTACTGCATCCTGCCATCGTTCTTGCACGAGTGCTATTCTTGATTTGATTCCGTTGGCTATATAATAGTCAATGTGTGATTTATGCTTTTGTGTTATACCTCCGTCTTCTGCTTGTTTTAATAATTCTATTCCGTATTCTATGTCATTATTGATTTGTATGTATACATTTTCTACGGTACCTCTTGGTTTTCCCGGAGTAGAAGATGTAGTAGGGGTCGTGTATACTGGAACTCCCAAAGATTGTTCGTGCCCTTTATAGGTTTGTTGATACAGTTGGATTAAATGAAAATAACACATAGCACGCAAAGCATATGCTTGCCCAAATAAATTTGCTTTGTCTGCAGGAAGTCCATATAAATCATTCTCATGTGCAATTATATAATTTAAATTTGAGATCAAAGTATAGTAAAAGTTCCATTCAGAATAGGGGCGGTATAAAGTACTTGAATAGAAATTTCTTTCTTGCAGATTGTAATCCATCGAAAACCAACCTTTTACCGATGAAGATACAATCATATCATCACCCATAACCCCGGATACCAACATGGTTGACATATATCCGAAGGCGTGTGTAGAGTTGTCTCCAGCCCAGCCGGATGAGTACATCATGCGGTACACACCGTTCATCGCTACCATTCCTCCTTCTACGTCTTTGAAGATGACGTTACCCGATATCTGGTCGGTGGGATTGGTATTTAAGTTATCACTACATGAGCAAAAGGTAGATAAGAAGATAATAGTTAGCAGTGTATAATATTTTATTTTCATATCGTCTCTGATTTATTAGAATTTTATATCAATACCTATAGAATATGTCCGTGAAGGGGTATAAGTGTATCCCACAGTGCCAGTAAAGTTATATTGGGGATCCATTCCTTTGAGGTGACTGAATAATGCTAAATTATTTGCTGTGGCATATACTCTGATATTGTCCATTTTGATTTTTGTTAGCCAGTCTTTTGGAAATGTATAGCCCAAAGTAATATTTTTGATAGCAAAGTAAGAGGCATTTATCAGATCTTTATCTGTTACACGTAATTGTTGATCCCACATAATTTTAGGGATATCGGTTATGTCGCCCGGTTGCTGCCATCTGCGGAGAGCATTTTTATGCCATACGTATCCTTTGTAACCTACATTCATCATACTTCCGTATACTCCATCCAACATTTCTCCACCTATAGAATAGGTAGTCAGTATTGAAAAATCGATTCCTTTGTAACTAAAATCATTCGTTATGCTTCCATATAAATCGGGGATGCGGTTACCAACAATTTCTCTACTATTGGCTGTTAGGGTTACATCGTCTGTTTTGTACTTAGATACTATGTTACTATTTTTGTCGTGATCGACCCAATAGAGTTGATTCCCGGTTAGTGGATCTACTCCTGCTGAAATTGGTAAATAAAATGAGTTGACAGTTTCACCTTCTTTGAAGATATTTGATCCTGAAATAATCTCCGGTTTGTCGGCTAATTTTAGAATTTTATTACGAATATGGCTTCCCATGGCTATTAATGTCCATTTCAAATCAGAATTTTTAAGAATATCAACAGTTGCGGTGACGTCAAGACCCATATTTCTCATGCTTCCTATATTGGCCGGATATGCATCGAAACCGCTGGAGGTAGCTTTAGGCATATTTAGAAGTAGGTCTTTTGTATGTTTATTGAAAAACTCGGCTGTCAAAGATAATCTATTAAACAAACGAGCTTCAATTCCGATATTCAAATTCTCGTTTTTCTCCCATTTGAGATCCTTATTTTCTAATGAATTAATTCCTGCACCGTTTAAACTGCCATTAGATAGTCCCATATTATATAAACTTTGGTAAGCATAATAACTACCGATATTGTCATTCCCTTGTGAACCAAAACTGGCTTTCAAGGTTAAATTGTTTACCCAGTCATATTTTTTCATGAAACTTTCTTCTGATATTCTCCATGAAGTTCCTAATGACCAGAATTTTCCCCATCGGCTGTCTTTATGAAATCGAGAGGAACCGTCGGTTCGAAAACTGGCTGAGAAGTAATATTTTTGGGCAAAATTATAGTTTACGCGGCTTAGAAACGATTCGATAGCATATTTATCAGTTTGTGAACTTGCTCCACTAAGAGTTGCAGCAGCAGACAGTTCATACAATCCACCAAACGGGAATCCTGTTTTTTGTGCTCCCAGAAACTGCTGCTTTAATTCATAATATTCATGTCCTATCATAACATCTAATGAATGGGAACGGATGTTGCGTTGATAAGTCAATAATTGATTAAATGTATAACTTAGTTGGCGTTGTACAGCCTTTGTTAAACTACCTGCAGTTGTTGCTGCATTACCAGTATAAGGATTGCTGTAACTCATTTCATGAGTATTGAAATAATCTAATCCCAGGTTGGCCATCAGTGAGAAACCTTTAAATATTCCATATTCATCATCGTTTGTAGATAATTGGATATAGGTTCTGGCACTCAAATTATCCCGGGTATTATTTTCTTTATCTTCATGTAATAAAGCTATTGCATTTGAATTGGCAAGGGCTATTCGGTTCTTTCCGTAATCGTATATTTTATTTCCGTTAGCATCTGTTTTAAGCGAACCATCTGTGTTATGTTCATACACGGGATAGATTGGAGCCATAATCTGACTGGTATACCATAGATTGGATATGACAGAGCCAGAAGCACTATTGTAATTGGTACTGGTTTGAGCAAATGAGGCATTAAAACCTGTTTTGAACCATTTTTTTGCTTGGGTATCAATGTTAACACGCCCTGTATAACGTTCAAATTCAGTTGTCTGTAAGAGTCCTACTTCATCAAGATATCCCATTGATATCATATATTGGGTTTTCTTGTTCCCTCCGGTCACTGATAATTGATACTCTTGACGGAGTGGGTTATGATTACTCAGCTCATCTTTCCAATCTTCATGATATTTTAGTTGGGCTGTCGGATTAATTTTACCAGTAATAGGGTTAATCAACTCTTGTAACGGCATGTTGAAAGGATTATATTCTTCATTATACCCTAACACTCCTTTGGCCATTCCTTTCATTACTTCGATGGCCTGTGTTCCCGCTAATAACGGATCAATTCCTTCTGTATAAATCAGTTCATTTTTATATGCTTCGAAAGCAAGTTCCAAGTATTCCGCTTCGTTTACTGTTTCATATTTGGGTATAGCTCTTGAAGAAATACCCCAATTAGCTTTTAGATTGATAGATATCTGATTATCATCTCTTTCTCCGCGTTTAGTTGTAATCATTACAACACCATTTGCACCTCTCGAACCATATAATGCTCCAGCAGATGCATCTTTTAGAACAGTTACTGATTCTATATCATTCGGATTAATTGTGTTCAATGCTCCGTCAAACGGTACTCCGTCTACTACATATAGTGGAGTGTTGGAAGCTGAGATAGAGCCAAAACCACGAATAACCATAGAAGCACCTGAACCCGGCTGTCCGCTTCCTGAAGTACTTTGTACACCGGCTACTGTACCTTCTAATGCTTTAGAAACATCAGCTACAACTCTTTTTTCGATACGATCTTGTTTGACTACTTCTGCTGAACCTGTGAATGAACTTTTTTTAGCTGTTCCATAGGCTACTACTACTATTTCCTCTAATTGTTTAGTGTTCTCCTTCATCACAATTTGCAGGTTTTTCTTTTTGTTTACAGGAATCTCTTCCGTATCATAGCCTATATAGGAGATTATCAGTATTCCATTTTCCGGTACATTGCTTAATGAAAATTGTCCGTTATAATCGGTAATTGTACCAATTCCGGTGTTTTTTATTTGAATACTTGCTCCGATGACTGGGTCTCCATTATTATCCTTAATGGTACCTGTTATTTTCTCTTTTGGGGATTGAATCGGTTGCTTACTGTTTGTTTCCCAGTTGACTGAAATTGTGTTGTTGATTCGTTGAAAATTTAATCCGGTTTGAACGGAAAGCATGTTTAGTACTTCCTGTAGAGGCATGTCTTTCACGTTTAGTGTAACGGATGATGCTTTACTGAGAATAGCTGGATCATAGAAAAAATTGAGGCTTGTTTCTTTATTGATTCTTTTTAAAACTTTCTCTACTGATTCATTTTTTACATTAATGGTTACGGTGTTTTTCTTCACTTCCTGGGCTATACTTACAATTGATGTTCCCCATAGAAATAAAATCAGTAACATGGTACAAATAACAAATTTGTGTTTTTCTCTTGTCATAAATTAATATTTAGTTAGATTGATTGGAGTGTTATCTTAATGTATTTATTGCTTTCGTTATTGATATAACAGTATATAATCTTTTTCTTTTTTATATTTCACGCCTGTCGCATGTCCTATTGATTTTAATACTGCTTGTAGGTTAATGTTATCGTGTTCACCACTTAAATGATAATTAAACTGTTGATTGGGGGCAAACTTTATCCGACAATTATAGATACGTTCCAAATCCTTAATTACATCATATAAGGGGGTCTTGTTATAGTGTAATGTGTTTTGAAGCCATGCCATTGCATGTTGGTAACTCTCTTTTCTTTTTGTGTATTCATTAGATTGCCGATTTATCTGCAGTTGTTCATTGGCTACCAATTTCATCATTGCTTCTGGTAATTCCACCTGTACCTTTCCGCTTTTTACGCTGACTAATGATGTTTCGTTATTTTCATATGATTTGACATCAAAACATGTACCTAGAACCTTTACATCAAATCCTGCTGTTTTTATGATAAAAGGTTTTTTTTCATCTCTGTTGACCTGAAAAAAGGCTTCACCGGTTAGTTCGATTTTTCGTTCTTTTTCAGTGAATCGCTCAGGATATCTGAGGGTTGTACATGCATTTAGATTTACTTTGGAACCATCGGGCAGTGTCCATTCCTTCTTTTCACCAAATGAAGTTGAAATTTCTGTATACAACGGTTTCTCTATCTGGGTAAATCGGTAACTATTTACTCCTAACCCAATCATTATGATTAGAGTGATGCAGGCGGCTACCCACATAATTTTTTTGTAAGAGGAACGTTTGTTTATTTTTTTTAGAAGAGTTGCAGCTTCACGCCGGTATTGTTCATGTTCTATATCACTGTGAAAAGGCGGCTGCTCCATGTTCTCTTCCCATAGCTCATCTGCAACTTCTTCGATAATATTTTGCATTTCAGGATTTTGCATATTTTTTAATAGTTCAGTAACTTCTGATTTGCAATATATACCATCTAAATAATGACGCACTTTTTGCTTTATAGCTTTTTCTTTTTTCATAAAGTTATGAATATAATATTTCTGCTTGTATATAGTTAATACACAAGAGAAGAGATAATCTAGGGTGTCTTTAACGTTTATTAATACGAGAAGCTAATAGGAAGTATTAATAAGAGTAATAAAAGATCGGCGTACGGACCATTGTTTTTAGTGAAATAGGTTCGTATGATTTTAAGAGAAGTTGAAATATGCTCTTGCACAGTATTTACAGATATTCCCAATGTTTCGGCAATTTCTTTATGAGACATTTCCCTGTTTCTACTCATGTTGAATATTTCCCGTTGCCGGGGAGTCAACTTTTGCATTGCCTGATTTATCAATTCCATGAAGTCTTTAGAATGAATAGTTTCTTCAGTACTGTCATTGGCATCTATTGCCTGGGCAAAGATATTATTTTTTAGTTGCTGCTCATTTTCCAGATCACGTAACGTGTTCAGAATACGGTTTCGCATGATAGTATAGAGATAGGTAGAAAAAGATGCATCGGGATTTATAAATTTGCGACTTTGCCAGACTACTGTAAACGTATCTTGAAATATGTCTTCTGCGAATACCTGCGATTTGAGAAACTTCATAGCAAAGTAGATAAGCCTGTTTCTGTAAACTGAATATAGCTCACAGAATGCACTTTCATCATCATTAATAAGTCGTAATACGAGTTCGTGTTCTTGCACGGATGGGGTATTGAGATACATATAATAAAGTTTACTACTTTGCAGATTTTGTTCAATCTGAAATGCAAACCTATGTCTTTTTTTTGTAATACACAAATTGTCGATTATTAAAAAAGGTAAAATAATAGTTTCGAAAATAGTTGTTTTAAGCAATAAAAATACACCTTTTCCGATAAAATATTCTCGATAAGATAGCAGAATAAACGAATATTGGTAATATTGTAATTTTTTTGTAATGAATGAGGATCTGATATTGCTTGAATCTAATATTATTTGTAAATGATGATTGATTGAGGTTGATCTTTACGAAGTAATGAATGACCATATGGTTACTTTTAAAAAGAACAGAAGTCATTCATATGACAGATGGTTTAATTTTGTGAAAATGGAAATGATTGTAACTATTTGGTGTAATTTCAAGATGTTTTCAGAATTTGCTTCTTATCTTTGTATCTTAAATTTTTCATAATGTACGAAGGAATATTGAAAAAATATAGTTTGTTTTTATTGTTATTGTGCTACATGGCTCCCATTTTGTATGCACAGTCTGATGATTTTACAACATGGACTACAATGAAGGTTAGTCATAAATTTACTTCCCACTTTACAATGACGGGAAAAATGGAACTGCGTACAAAAGATTCGATGAAAACGATGGATCGTTGGGGAACTTCATTATCAGGATCTTATCAACTGTTCCCATTTTTGAAAGCAGAAGGTGGTTATGAATTGCATCATCGTGATAGGGGAATAGAAGGGTGGAAATACCGACATCGTTATAATCTGGGAGTCACGGGAAGTGTGAAGTGGCAACGGATGAAGTTTTCACTCAGAGAGCGTTTTCAACAGACCTTTTCGGATGGAAATGCAGAAAATCGATTACGTTCCCGGTTAAAAGTAGGTTATGAGCCGAAGAAGGGGATTTTTTTGCCTTATTTCTCTGCTGAATTGTATCAGGCAATTGGGGGGGCGGCTTTTTTTGATGTGGCACGTATGCGATACAGACCAGGTGTGGAAATTGAAATTTCCGACAAGTGGTCATTGGATGTTTTTTATTGCTATCAATATGAACCAGATAAGAGTAAGCATATTGTAGGGATAGAATGCAGCTTTGCATTCTGAGAAGCTTCACCACAAGAGTAACACTGAGTTTCACAGAGTACTATTTATCAGTTTTAGATATTAAGAACAAAAGAACATATTATTTACATAACCCGCCTTTAAGCTCTTATCTCAGCTTTTTGTTCTTATGTCTAAAAAACTCTGTGAAACTCAGTGTTACTCTGTGGTGAGATGACTTTTCAATTGAGCTATAAAATATAAATCAGACTGATCCCCAGCTTTGTGGGGCCGAAATAGTTTTTATGTCCACTATTTAATTTAGAACCACAGTCGCGGCAATTATAGCGATCATAGCTGACACGTGCATATCCTACACCGATAGTGGCCTCCATACTCCATCTTTTTTTCAATATCCAGTGATAACCGTATGAAATGCCGGCTCCATAAAGATTACCCTGATAACGGTGATCTTTTAAACCCGGATAGAGTCCAAATGGTAATTTTATTCCTTTGGCGTTGAATTCGGCATAATGTACATGTATACCGAAAAAAGAACCATTAAATGTCTCGCACATCCAATAACGTAGTTCCGGCTGCACAAGCCAGTGTTTGAACTGTTTGTTGCCATTGAATTCCCATGGATTGTAGTTACCCGATATATCGAGGGTGAGTTTGGAGTCTAGTGCTACTTCCACTCCCAGGTTAAGAGAAGTGGTAGCATCGTAAAGCAGATTACTCTTTATTCCTACTACCTGACTATATATATTGCAGGAAAGTAGGACGAATGCTAATAATAGGAAGTTTTTTTTCATCTGTTTCTGGTTTTATTCAATATTTAGTTACTGCACTCCAACTACCCGATAAGGTCAGATTATCGACTCCTAATAACGGGAGGTTAATAGGTACGGATACAACGATATTCCCTATTAATCCCTTTACGACTCCATTAAGTAGCGGACCAAGTACAGGTATACCTGTTAATATGCCATTTAGATTGGCTATATCTCCCAACCGGACCGATAGTGTCAATGAATGATTACCATCTGTCTGTGCCGTATATGATTTCAGACCCAGATCTACAAATGAATAATCAGCTTTATATCTGTAATTAGTTTCAACAATGGCTTGTATAGGATCTGTGATATCAATAAATGCTCCGTTTAATAATAAAGAGCTGTCTATGATCTGATCAACAACTAACCCAGAGATGAGCCCCTGTTTAATAACGTTTATACGACGTACATCAAATGTTCCGTTGAATCCTTTGATAAGTATATCCTTTTCGTCATATACACTACCTCCGGTGAAAGTATATCTGAAACGCTGGTCGCCGGTATAATAGTCTTTTATCTTCAGATTGAAATCCATTGTCTTAGGAAAATTCCGAATGGTAACAATGGCTGTATGTGCCTCATTTGTGGCCCATGGATTTAATAAGACCCCCAAACCTGCCAAGGCTCCTTGCTGGTTGGCATTTCCGGTCAGTGCCATTCCTATCTGATTGGTAAGTTGCTGCAATAATAATGCATGGAGAGCACTGGTGACAGGAACCAACAGGGCATTCTTTACAAGATTGACTGCTCCGTCCAAACCTCCTACAACTGCATATACTGCATTGCCTACAACGCCTAAATCCAATGCCGTTTTCAATAATCCGGGAAGTGCCCCATTGACAGTGGTTTGAATAAGATCATCATATTTCATTTGAGTGATAATATTATTCTCCAGTTGGTTCAATGCAGTTTGGGCGTCCACAAAATTACGGTGTAAATTCAGCATGCTAATGATTCTTTGCAATAATACGGTGGGTTGCGGAGAAGCATCAGAAAAGTTGATTTTTGCCCAGTAATATTCAGAGGTATCGGTAAACTCTGCATTGGGCAGTACAATCCGGGCATCAGCCAGAGTCGTTTTATAATTAGTCAGTACTTCAGCATAACTGGTGCTACCTCCCGTTCCGGGGATGGGAAACATTGTTTTTTCTACGTTTGCGAGAAACACAGCTGTATATTGTCCTTTTGGCAACGTGTCTTTGACAGCACTAAAAGGCCACGTTGGAACAGGGTTGACGGGCTGAAGCACTACTTTCTCTTTTATATATTCTCCTGTGGATTTATATATTACATAGCGGAGATGCCGGACTCTTCCATCAGGTCCGGTTACTGCCGCACGGGTAACGTCGTCTTGTCCGGGCGAAAAGCTTACAACAAAATAACCTTCAGGAACATTTTCTTCTGTTTCAGTTGGTGTTAGTTGTATCTCTTCAGTATCTTTCTCACATCCTGCAAGCAGAAATAGAGAGAGTATACTTGTTGTTATGAATAGAGTTGTTCTCATCTCCGTTTTGTTTTAATAGTTATATAATTCCATCCCAGGCATTATCGTCCAGATTAATGGTTCCGGAAAGGATAAAAACCAGGCCGCTGTTGGTAAAATTACCAGTTATCTTTACCCAATGATTAGGAGAAAAGGTAATCCGGTTACCCGAAACTACATTGGGTTCATTGGTTATCTGCATCGTATAACGTTGAGGTATACCTCCATAAGTGACATCCAGATAGAAAAGTGTTTTTCTTGCATCCGGTATAGCCAGTATGTATTGGTTGAATTTCACTTTTCCGGCTATAGGTGTCCTACTACCGATAAGTTTGCTACTGGCGTCGCCGGCTGTTTGCCACAGAGTTGGTATACCATCGGTAGCACGACTTGCGGTTACCAATTGTTCGGCGGTTAATGAAATAGAAGTGACATAAGCCGGAATATTGGTTATATCCAGTGTAAAGCCACTGACAATGCGTTTTAATGTACCTTTGATACTGTTGACTTGCTCTGGTTTGAAGCTGGTTCCTATCAATTTCCCTTTCATATGTCCCTCACTTATGCAGGTGAAAAATTCCGGAACGACAGTAGGCAACATTGGCTGTAGGTGAAAGTTTGCGAGTGTCACGGGTGTTGTAACCGATCCGATACTAAAGCTCCGGGATGGGTTACTTTGATTCGTAAAATCAAAGTCATTTCGATTGTATCCTATGATTAGTATCTTATAGGTTATTGCCGGTGTGAGAGTAAACTTTGTCACTACATTCGGGAAAGTGGCTACGTCAATCTGTTTTGCTGAACCGTATACAGGAATGAAATTAGCATCATCATTAGTCAGCCCTTCATTCGTCTTACGGAAAGGCAATATCAGGATACGGTTTACTGAGGAAGCAACATCTCCTGGTGCACGGGAGAATACCTTATAGTCTCTGATATTGAGTTCTATGGGTATTGTTTCCGTGGAAGCTACTCCGATAGCTTCGTCCTGAGAGCATGCACTCATCAGGACAGCTATCAGAGTGACTATAAGACCATAAATATGTTTTATACTATCCATTCCTTTAGGATTATTTTATTGTATGATCAGGTTATGGATAAGTTCCCAAGCGGGACTGATGGTTATGACAATGTTCTGGTCGGTCAATAAGTCGATAGGATCATCGTCATCTCCCGGGTCATCGGTACCACCGTTTACATTTCCTGCCTGTACCTTCATTCCGAGAGAATAGAAATGATTTGCCAGAATGTTAAAGGTTGTTACACCACCAGTGTCTTTTACACTCCATGTTTTGATAGCGTTTCCATTGGCTTCGTATAATCCGAGTGTAAGCGTAACAGAACTGACCGGCATGAAATAAGAACCACTCAGCTGAGAGTTGGCAACCTTTACTACGCCTTGTGCAGAGAGGTTATTACCTGTGTATATTCCATTGGTAACCGTTTGTCCGGAGAGATTAAGATCAATAATATTATAAGCAGCCGGACTTGTGTTGACTCCCACACCATTTGTCAGATTCACTTGCTGGTTGGAATTGCTTGCGCTAAGACGAAGGAACGTTACTGTTTTTCCATCTAAGATTTGAGGTACATTTTTGAAGTATCCCAAAACGCCTGCTACTTTACGGGTCATTTCAATGCTCACACGACTACCTTTATCCAGTACTTGTGCAGTAGTAGTACCTGAAAAAATCTCCGATTCATTTCCACTTTGAGCAATTGTTGCCATCATGCTGGAGTAAGATTGCCCTACAGAAGGAGATGTAACAGTAAACTGGTCCGCGGCATCGCGTCCAACGGCCAAAAATTTGTAATCACCTGCAGGTAGTTTATCACCCTCGGCCACTACGTAGCGTTTGAATGTAGTACCATCTGACCATCCGCTAATATCGTATGTTTTAGCGTATACATAGTCGGAACCATTATTAGAGAAAGCATAAACCGAGACACGGGTGACGTGCTGGGTGGCTTCCTGACTGTAGACATTCCCACGGCTCATACCGTTGTTCAGCTTATTTACAGTTGAGATGTCGAAGACTACACTTCCTTCGGGGATGCTATTGTCAACAACCGGTGAAGGGTCATCACTCTCGGAGCATGCGAACAGAAAAGCGCTCGCCATTGCAAGAAACATTAATTTTTTTCATGATGTAAAGTTTAATTGAAATGAATAGATAGAAAAACAGATTATTTAATATCAAGATGATGGATCATATTCCATTCACCATTGATGAATGTCCATATTTCCCAGGCATTGCCTGGTGCATCATAGTCTACGGCAACAGCTGATATCTCATTACGACGTATCGTTATGTCCATTGGCGGGACAGTCAGAACTGGTGTAGCCGCACGACTATTTGTAAAAAAGTTCAAGTCTAATTTTGTAGAGTTTCCCTGAGGGGTGGGGGCTACAAAAGTTTCGTTGATTGCTTGGGCTCCTGTTGTTTTCTGTATGTTCGCACTTCCTTGATAATTAAGAAGTGCATCTGTTGATTAATATACAGGAGAAAGTTTCAGGCTCATTTGAGCAACTTCGGTGGGGAAATTACGACAGAATATAACTAATTTACCCTTTGCTCTTTCCAATTCCAGGGTTTGTTCCTGATTTTGTGACAGGATTGTGAGTCGGGCATATCCGGTATATATATCGGTGTGTTCCAATCCGTTTTGATGGAGGATTCCTAAAGGAATCTCTTTTGTTATATTTCCCCAGACAGATAGTTCGTATTTTCCTTCGGACAAATCGTTGAAGGAAAGAGAGAAGTCCGGGGTGTTTCCTACTGGTACTATTATATCAGACTGACGTACTATCTGACCGGTAGTTGTGTTGGTCAGAATATAACAGATTGTTCCGGAGAAATGAGTGAAAGGCTGTGCGGAGTCTTCGGGGGACAGTTCGCTGAATTGTGCTATATTGAAATAGTTAGTATCTTTAATGACTAACTTTACAACTAACTGAGGTGGGCACTCCGGTAGGGTATCCTTGATGCATGAACTGGTAATAAAAACCAGTAAAACTACCATGCAGAAACTATGTGCTCCTCTACTCATAACGTCACATTTTTTTATATTACTAAATATTATAAAACAGAATTGCCAAAACATTTGGTTCCCGGGTATGGTAACCTTATGACAGCCCTGGAGTGATTCTCAGGCGTTGTCATGAGAGAACATAAAGCGTTGAGATTTGTTTTCGAAAACAGGATTATTTTTATGGTTAAAAAATGATAAGGATAAAAAGCTTCATAAAATAGTGGATAATTGCTGTTTAAGGTGGCTTTTTCTTTATAAACGATGTGGTAATACATTGATCGGTTTTGAGTGTATTTTACCACAGAGTAACACGGAGTTCCACAGAGTTTAAATCTTTATTGAAACGCAGATTTTCGCAAAGGGAAACAAATCTAAGATAAAGAACTACAATCTTTTAATCTGTGTTTATGTGTTAATCCGCGTTTCATCAGATAAATAATACTTTGTGAAACTCTGTGCTACTCTGTGGTGAGTTCAGTTCATGTCCGATCAGTAATGAATCAATGAAAATTAAAGATACCAACATAGGGTAAACGCCATTTTTAGTGTCTAAAAAGAAAGTGGGTAGTAATACTAAATGATAGTCCCACAGTTAAAGTAGAATCATTAATTAAATCAATTTCATGAAAAAAGGTTTTATGGTCCTTGTTGCCTATCTGATCGGAACTGTAGCATCGGCACAGGTACCTTTCACAAAGGCAGCCACCAAAGAAGTGATGAAAAGAGTAGCTGATTGGCAGATAGCCAATCCCAACAACGGAGCTGAGCACGACGACTTGGACTGGACGCACGCAGCCCTCTACATGGGCATGATAGACTGGGCAGAAATAGCTGAACAGGAAGACGGTAACGATACCTACTACAAATGGTTATTGAAGATAGGGCGGAAGAATCATTTCCAGGTAGGAAAATGGATGTACCACGCCGATTTCATTGCGGTGGGGCAACCCTTTATCGACTTATACAAGAAGTACAAACAGGAGAAAATGATCATGCCGGTAATGGCCCGCGCCAACTGGGTGGTAGAACATCCTGCCAAAACAACCCTGGAACTGGATTACGGAAAGTTAGAGACACTGGACCGCTGGGCATGGTGCGATGCCCTTTTCATGGCACCTCCCGTATATGCCAAACTTTATGCCCTCACGGGAGAGAAAAAATACATAAAGTTCATGAATAAAGAATACAAGGCTACTTACGACTATCTTTTCGATAAAGAGGAAAACTTATTTTACCGTGACCGCCGCTACTTCGGAAAAAAAGAAGCTAACGGAAAGAAGGTTTTCTGGGGACGTGGTAACGGTTGGGTACTCGGAGGTCTTGCCGAAATACTCCAGGCACTCCCTAAAAAAGACAAGAATCGTGACTTTTATGCAAAATTATTTGTTACTTTGTGCACGCGTGTAGCAGAGTTACAGAGTCCGGACGGATATTGGCATGCCAGCCTGCTCGACCCCGCTTCTTACCCTTCGCCCGAAACCAGTGCCACCGGCTTTATTGTCTATGCCTTGGCATATGGAGTGAACGAGGGATTGCTGGATAAAAACACCTTCGCGCCTGTTATCACAAAAGGTTGGCAGGCTATGCTGGATGCCGTAGCACCGGACGGCAAATTAGGTTATGTACAACCCATCGGAGCAGATCCGCGCAAAGTAACCCGCGATATGACCGAAGTGTACGGAGTCGGTGCATTTTTGTTGGCCGGCAGTCAAATTTACAAGATGGCAAACTAATAATCATACTATACAGTGAAGAAACATATTTATATCTATTTATTGCTCATCGCTTGCTTATGCAGCTACACGTCTTTCTTGCACGCCCGTGAGACAATAAGTTTCAATCAAGGCTGGCTATTCAAAAAAGGCCCTTTTTCAAGTGAACCGGCAAAGGTTGTCTCCCAATGGAATTCCAAATGGGAGGAAGTGGAAATTCCCCACACCTGGAATGCTAAAGACATGCAGGTAAAAGTGAACTCCTTTTACGAAGGAACAGGATACTATAAAAAGAACTATTATGCGGACAAGAGTTTGCAGGGCAAACGAGTATTCTTACGATTTGAAGGAGTAGGAACCTGTACCGAAGTTTATGTAAACGGAAAACTGGTAGGTACACACAAAGGTGCGTATTCCGCTTTCGCCACAGAGATAGGAACAGCTCTAAAATATGGTGAAGATAACGAGATTCTTGTAAAAACTGATAATACGGCCCGTCCGGATGTTATCCCGGTCAATCACAGTCTTTTTGGAGTATATGGAGGCATGTATCGCCCCGTGTGGCTGATCGTTACGGAACAAAGTAACATAACAGTTATGGATTGTGCTTCGCCCGGTATCTATATCACACAAAAAAATGTATCGCATCAATCGGCAGATATTACCGTAAAAGTGAAACTGGACAATGGCAGTCTGAAACCGGAATTTTTGGTACTTCAAAATACAATTTACACACAGGAGGGAAAGAAAGTAGCTTCTGACGATCAAGACATTGAGCTTACTCCACAAGGAACTCAAAGTTATTACACTACTTTTAAACTCAAGAAACCTCATTTATGGCAAGGCCGCAAAGACCCTTATTTATACAAAGTTGTTTCCCGTCTGTTGGCCGATGGTAAAGTGATTGATGAAGTGACCCAGCCATTGGGAGTACGCAAATACGAGATTATAGCCGGCAAAGGTTTCTATCTGAACGGAGAGAAATATCCGATGTATGGAGTGACAAGACATCAGGACTGGTGGGGCCTGGGAAGTGCTCTTAAAAATGAGCAACACGATTTTGACCTGGCTACTATCATGGATGTAGGAGCTACTACCGTTCGTTTTGCCCATTACCAACAATCCGATTATCTCTATTCCCGTTGTGATAGTCTTGGATTGATTATCTGGGCCGAAATACCTTTCGTTAATCGTGTAACCGGCTATGAAGCAGAAAACGCACAGACGCAATTGCGCGAACTGATCAGGCAGAGTTTCAATCATCCTTCCATTTACGTATGGGGACTCCATAATGAAGTATACCAACCACATGAATATACGGCTTCATTAACACAAGCCTTACATGATTTGGCTAAAACGGAAGATCCCGACAGGTATACAGTCTCAGTAAACGGATATGGGCATGCAGAACATCCTGTAAACCAAAACGCCGACATACAGGGGATGAACCGTTATTTCGGTTGGTACGAAAAGAAGGTTCAGGACATTAAGCCCTGGATAGAAAATATGGAAAAAGAGTATCCCTGGCAAAAGCTAATGCTTACGGAATACGGAGCAGATGCCAATATCGAGCACCAAACCGAATATTTAGGAGATGCCCTGAACTGGACCAAACCCTTCTATCCGGAAACCTTCCAGACAAAAACACACGAATATCAATGGAGCGTGATAGCCGAACATCCATCTATCATTGCTTCTTACCTTTGGAATACGTTTGATTTCGCTGTCCCGATGTGGGGACGCGGCGGAGTACCTGCACGTAATTTAAAAGGACTGGTTACTTTTGACCGGAAAATAAAAAAAGATTCTTACTTTTGGTACAAAGCTAATTGGAGTAAAGATCCGGTGCTGTATCTTACACAACGCAGAAACACCGAACGAGAGAAAAAAGTAACTTCCGTCACTATATATTCCAATATAGGTACTCCGAAAGTATATCTTAACGGTCAAGAGTTGAATGGCATACGAAAAGGATATACAGACGTACATTACGTCTTTGACGAAGTGACCTTGAATAATGGTAAAAATACATTAACAGCTATCGTCCGGTATAAAGGCAAAGAATATAAAGACGAGATTGAATGGAACTATACCGGTGAGAAAAAACGGGAAGCAGACTCCTATGTCAACAAAAGTGTACATGCCGGCTGGTAATACACAAAGTATCAAACTTGTTTTGCCACATTTTTAAACTATAAATTATATATCATGAAAGGATTAAAGTTTTTATTATTGAGTGCTTGTGTAGCTTTTGCCGCATGCTCTGCCCAGTCACCATCCGTACAAGTATCGGATAAAGGAACCCACTGGAGCTGGGATAAAGGAACCATCGTAGTGGAAATTCCGGAACGCCCCGCAGGACAGGCCAGTGTAGTCGGGCTGACTACTCCGAAAATGGATGTCGTCCGCGTTGGTTTTGTAGGATTGGGCATGCGTGGCCCTGGTGCAGTAGAGCGTTTCACCCACATTCCGGGTACACAGATTGTAGCCCTTTGTGATTACGAACAAGAACGTGCTGAAAAGTGTCAGCAATATCTGAAAAAAGCTTCTATGCCTAAAGCAGCTGTTTACTCGGGTGAAAAAGGATACGAAGAGTTATGTAAACGTGACGATATAGACCTGGTTTATATTGCTACCGACTGGTTACACCACTTCCCGGTTGCTATCTGTGCTATGGAAAACGGTAAGAATGTAGCCATTGAAGTTCCTTCGGCTATGAACCTGGAAGAGTGCTGGGCATTGATCGACATGTCAGAAAAGACACGCAAGCACTGCATGATTCTGGAAAACTGCTGTTATGACTGGTTTGAAATGAATACATTGAATATGGCTCAACAAGGAGTATTCGGAGAAGTTCTCCGCGCCCAGGGTGCTTATATTCATAATCTGGAGCCATTCTGGGATCATTATTGGAAGAACGGAGAAGCTGACAAGTTAGGCTGGCGCCTGGATTATAATATGAAACACCGGGGTGATGTATACGCTACTCATGGACTTGGCCCTGTAGCTCAGGCACTGGATATACACCGTGGAGACCGTATGAAAACACTGGTTGCCATGGATACCAAATCGGCAGTAGGCAAAGCACTGGTAGAAGAGAGAACCGGTGAGGCCTGCAACAACTTCCGCAATGGTGACCACACTACAACACTCATCCGTACAGAGAATGGAAAAGTGATCGAAATACAGCACAATGTAATGACTCCGCAACCTTACAACCGTTTATATCAGCTTACAGGAACCAAAGGCTTTGCTAACAAATACCCGGTACAGGGTTATGCACTGGATGCTAAGCAAATGAGTGCTTCGGGAGTAGAACCCAAAGTGGACGACCTTAGCTCTCATAGCTTCCTGCCCAAAGATGAGATGAACGCTTTAGTAGAGAAATACCAGCACCCTATTCTGAAAAAATATGGTGAAATGGCTAAAGAAGTAGGCGGACATGGCGGTATGGACTTCATCATGGACAGCCGTCTGGTATACTGTCTGCAAAATGGCTTGCCACTGGATATGGATGTATATGATATGGCAGAATGGTGTTGCCTGGCAGAACTGGGAGAATTGTCTATGGATAACAATTGTGCTGCAGTTGCTTTCCCTGACTTTACCCGTGGCGAATGGAATAAAGTACAAGGTTACAAGCACGCTTATGCCAGCCCTGAAGACGAAGCTGCCACTATGGAAAAGGCCAAAGCTTTCACAGAAAAACTGAAAGAACAGGGAGCCAAAGAGTGGGCTGAAGAGAAATAAAAGAAGTTTATAGCTTCTAATCATAAAGAGAGCCATCCTCAATCTGTCCGGGCAGGTTGAAGATGGCTCTTCTTTTAACCGATAAGCATTACAAATGCAAAGGTACACTAAGTATATTCTACCGTAGATTATTCAGTAACCCGCTACAGGCATCTTCAAGCACATCAATCACATACTCAAAACCTTCAGCACCTCCATAATACGGATCGGGAACGTGATCGGCAGGAATACGGGTACAATATTCCGTCATGCGATGAATTTTCTTCTGCTCTTCCGGCCCCGGGGCACGCTCTTTCAAATCATCAATGTTCCGGTCGTCCATTCCGATAATAAGATCGAAATCATAAAAATCTTCAGTACGTACCGGACGGGAACGGTGAACCAGATTGTAACCACGACGGGCAGCATGAGCACGCATCCGGCTATCCGGCAACTCTCCCTGATGATAAGATAAAATGCCGGCAGAGTCTATCACAAACTCCTTTTCCAGACCAGCTTCTTTCAGAAGATGCAACATCACCCCTTCGGCTGTAGAGGAGCGGCATATATTACCGAGGCAAACAAACAATATTTTCTTCATAAATTCAGCAAGTTTAATTGATTAAGAGACAAGGGAACAAGAAACTGCGTCTATTTTTATGGTACACCATACTCCCACACTACAATGAGTTCAAAATCTCATTCGCCCTATTTACAGTTACAGCAGCAGGTGTCTCCGGGAAATCAGTCAGACGGAAAGCAGACAACATTTTCTCTATCTTTTTCCAGCCTGCTTTATTACCTTTCTCTAAAAATTCTTTACGCAGTAAAGTTATCTTTTCATGTGCCTGAATCCCTTCAACCAGCTTTTCGAACCGGATAGAACTACGCGCACCGGGATATACCAGATACGTATCCCCTCCTGCCCAGGTACGGAAACGAGAGTCGAGCAAGGGTTCGAGCGGCCAACTATTGTATGCCCAACGCAGATAACCATTCAAATGTTTCTGTGCTGAATAGAAACTCATCCAAGCAGCCTCGGCCGGATCAGAAAAGGTAAATGTATTGGGATAAGCCTCAGCACAAGAGGTATAATAAGTGGTCGGTTTATTCTCCGAAGCGCGGCGCATACGCACATCTACCGGAAACTCCTGTCCGATACTGATACAGTAATCATAAAGAGCCGGTTCAATCTCTGCATGATAATTACCTGCCAAAGATACTTTGAACTCCGGATCGGCTTTGCGAATCACTGCCAATGTCTTTTGCATCACTTCCATCGGACGTTCATCCATAGCAATCGTACAAATATCAAACCATCCTTTTTCCCGTAAATGTTTCGAAAAGGAAGATAACATAGCCACCCACATCTCTTCGTACTCTTTTTCTCCGGGAGCTGTCTTCACCGCTTGCAGCGTATTGGAAGCCTGGTCAAAATATTGAAATGAGAGTTCCCAGGGTACCATTGAATAACAATTTATCTGCCGGTTGATACCCGTACTCATCATAAACTCTACCCAACGGTCGAACACTGTATAATCAAAGCTCCAGGTACCATCCGCTTTTTTCATCCAAGTCACCATTGTTTCAAAGAAATCTTCTGTCTGTCCGTTCCAGGGTTTGTGCATTATACTGGCAGTAATAATCTTCTGGCCAGCATCTGCCAACATCTTCATCAACGGCCGCATGGCATCCAGATGTTCCTGACTCCAAAGCGGTACCTGATAATAACGGGCCACAGCAAACGGATTTTGCCAAAGATCGAGATGGTAAGCCCATTGGGAAGGAACAGGCAATACCCGGTTGGACACCTGAATTTCTAACCGAAGCTTACCCAACAATTGTTCACCATCTTTAATCAGTAAATCTCCTTTATAAACTCCGGGAGCTACCGATTGCGGTATCTGACATTTTACCCAAACAGGTTGTGTAGACATTGGCAGAAGTTGCATATCCTGTATGGTATGATCTATTGGATCTGCCACCAATAAAGAATCAAATAAAGAATGATCGGGGCGATATCCGCAACCACCTTTCTTATCCTTATTCAGTTCATCCGTCATTACATAACGGACAAAGCCAAGGTTGCAGGCATCAGCAGGAATCAGGTCACCTTTGTTATTCTTCAAATCAGTGAGACTGCAATTCAACTCTTTTACCTCTCTACCTGTCCATACAACAGCCTGCGCATTTACTCTTTCACCACGCCAGGCACGCAACCGAAGGGTGTTTTGCTGTTTTAACCCTGGCACAGCATGTTTTGCATAATGTACATCTGTGGTTCCCCAGGAAGTGTGCGGAGATTTAACCGCAACCCATTCCTGCGCCGAGGGCTGCACCGGGTCCGGCAACTCTATATAAGAATTCACCGGGTAAGGAGCTTGCCCGGTCGGCACTCCACACTGGGTTGTTCCTTGCTGAGCAAAGGAGATTCCCGTGCCCAACATACAAGAAAATAAAAATACCGTAATTCGCTTCATAGTTTCTATTCTAAGGATAAATAAATATATAAATCTACATAGGATCGACATCGTAGTACACGATTAGTGATTTGAAACGCTCATCTTCAATCATTTCCCGCTGTACTTGCAGGAGTAACTCCCGCGCACGGCTCATAGGAGCATTATACTCTATCTTCACAACGATCTTCTTTATAAAAAAAGTCTGAATACGCCCCACCGGAGGTTTATCCGGGCCTAACACCCGTGCCCCGAATACCGAACGTAATTTCCCTGCCATTACATCAGCAGTTTGTTCCAGCATTGCTTCATTCCGGTTTTTCAGGTATACATAGACCAACCGGTAATAAGGAGGATAATGGAACATCTGTCTTTCGGCAAGCTGCCCGTCTACCATTTGTTCATAATCATTTGCCATCACCTGTGAGATAATAGGATGATCTATACTTTTGGTCTGCAATACAACACGGCCTTGCTTATTTCTTCTTCCGGCACGTCCGGACACTTGCGCCATCAACTGAAAAGCCCGTTCATAGGAACGAAAATCCGGATAATTCAACATAGTATCGGCATTCAGAATTCCCACCACACTGACATGATCAAAATCCAATCCCTTAGACACCATCTGTGTACCGATAAGAATATCCGTCTTTCCCTGTTCAAAGTCGGCAATAATCTTTTCATAAGCAGAACGGGTACGAGTGGTATCCAAATCCATACGCGCCACAGCTGCCTGGGGAAAAGCTATTTTTATATCATCTTCTATCTTCTCCGTACCAAATCCTCTATTGACCAGCTCTGTTCCATCACAGGCAGGACAGGAACGGGGCAACTGATAAGTATACCCACAATAATGGCAAGTCAGCTGATTGATACCTTTATGATAAGTCAGACTGACATCACAATTCTTACACTTAGGTACCCAGCCACAAGTGCGGCATTCAATCATCGGAGCAAACCCACGACGGTTCTGAAACAGAATAACCTGCTCTTTTTGCTCCAGTGCCTCACGTATGTATTGAAGAAGCAACGGAGAGAATTGCCCTACCATCCGCTTCTTGCGATGCAGTTCCTTTATATCAACGGGAATAATCTCCGGTAACCTGATTTCTTTATATCGCTCTTTCAACTCAACCAAACCGTATTTGCCGGTAGTAGCATTATACCAGGTTTCCACTGAAGGAGTAGCAGTACCCAATAAAACTTTCGCACCATACAAAGAAGACAAGACAATTGCCGCATTACGGGCATGGTAACGAGGTGCAGGGTCTTGCTGTTTATAGGTATTCTCATGTTCTTCATCCACTATCACCAACCCGAGGTTGCGAAATGGAAGAAAAACCGAAGAACGTACTCCCAATATTATATCATATCCTTCAGTACCCAATTGCTTTTGCCAGATTTCCACACGTTCCGCATCCGGAAACTTTGAATGGTAAATCCCCAAACGAGCTCCAAATACCCGTTTCAAGCGTTCGGTAATCTGAGTAGTAAGCGCTATTTCCGGCAACAGATACAGTACCTGTTTCCCCTGTCGGATCATTTCATTAATCAAATGAATATATACTTCTGTCTTTCCACTGGAAGTAACACCATGCAGCAAACAGACATTCTTATCCCGAAACCGCTCTGTTATCTCATCATATGCACGCTGTTGGTGTTCATTCAACGGATTGAGAGATACCACATCGTTGACCTGAACATTCAAACGCCCGATTTCATAAGGGTAGACCTCAAAGATCTTCTTCTCCACCAATCCATTCAGCACAGCGGGAGAAACACCGGAACGTTCCAGCAATTCTTTCTTAGACACCTCTCTCACAGGAGCATTACCTAAGACTCCCGAAAGCTCTACATATTTCATCAACAAGGCCAACTGCTTGGGCGCCCGGGAGAGAATGTCAAACAGAATATGCAGACGTCTTTCATCGGGAACACCTGCCAGACGAACACGAACCTCGATTTTGGGTTTATAAGTTCGTCGAAGTTCCTCCTTCACAAAAAGAGCCTCTTTATCAAGCAAAGATTTAATAACAGTAAGAATGTTTTTAATACCACTCTCCTTCTCCAGCTTGGTGACGCATTGCTCCGGTTCTTTAGACAATAAATCAAGAATGAGTTGCTCTTTCTCAGACAAACGTCCTTCCGCCTCAAAATCCGGATTATACTCTACAATTGTCTCGCTCTCGAGTTTAAGCCCTGAGGGCAGAGCAGCTTTGTAAACATCTCCCTGCGTACAGAGATAGTAATCCGCCAACCACTCCCAGAATTTAAACTGCACCGGCAGTAAAACAGGATCAGTATCAAGTATAGCAGATATTTCTTTTACTTCATACTCAACAGGGGCATAAAAATGTACATTACAAACAATAGCCGTATAAAACTTCTTCCGTCCGAAAGGAACCACAACCCGACACCCCGGCTGAATATTTTCCGCACCCTCATCGGGGAGAGAATACGTAAAGCTCCGGGGAAGCGGCAGTGGCAATATGACATCAACATATTTTTTCATTACGAGGACAAAGATAATGCAAACCGGGAGCAGAATAAAATGAACCCGTTCCTTTTTTATGCCAAGATGCAGTTTATCTCCGCTTTGGAGCAGAGATACAAAGCAGAGAAACGTATGAAAAGTGAGTTAAAGGGCTCAATTGACTACTTTAAACAAAAACGCGGATTAACGCAAATTTACGCAGATAGTATGTTTAATCTGTGTAAATTTGCGTTAATCCGCGTTATATAATAATAGCTATTTTAGAAAAGATAAGCAGCAGAAATCTGCCAAGTCTTGGTTTTATAACTATCTGCTTTAAAGACACTATCAAAACCATCTTTCCATGTTACATCACCTGATTTTCCTAAAGGAATGTTATAATTAAAACCTATCTGCAAATGCTTAATTAACTTCAAGCCGGCACCTACATTGACACCTACCATTGCACGTCTCTTGTCATAACCATTTTCATTGCCTTTGAAATCAAAATAAAAATCAGGACCTGCAGCGAGATAAATTCCCAGCAAACTTCCCAAACCTATATTATACTTCAGATTCACAGGAATATCCAATCCATATTGCTTTACAGCGTCGTTATCAGCCTTAATACCTTTCTGAGAGAACAACAGCGAACCATCGATTCCCAGTCCTACAACAGGAATTGTAAATTCAGCCATCGGGCCGATAAAGAAACCTGCCATATTATCTGATTTCAGAAGTTTATCATCAAAAGTCACTTTCGCAACATTCACACCACCTTTAACACCCCACTTAAGTTGTGCCTGAGCAGGCATAGCCATACCTATACATACAGCTACCAATAATGCACTTATAATTCTTTTCATAATCAAATTGTGTTTAAAATTCGGGACAAAGATATGTATTTAAAATTAAAAAACACAAATTAGGACTATTTTGTTCACCGTCTTTGTCTACGAACTGAAGCTTTAGGAGCAGCCGCCTCACGTTTAGAGCCTTGACGAGCGCTGGAAGTACTCGTTGTTTTTTCACGCCCTTTCTTTTTTGAATTCGTTTTTACAGTTTCCTCAGGTTGAACAGCAGCTTCCTGTCCCACCGCTGTCTCTTCGGCAGCCGCTTTTGCAGTTTTCTTTGCAGAAACTTTTTCTTTGATAGCTGGTTTGGCAACTGTAGAAAGTGTATCCGATCCATACAAATGTTTCTCAAAGCTAACCAGTTCTGTTTCTATCCTCTTCTGCTCCTTCATCATTGCACTATCGGTCTTACAATATTCGGCCAAAGGACGATTCTGTAAATTGGTAGTTTTATAGATCTCCCCGTTATATTGACGGGTAACAAAGAAATCATCCATACTACGGTTGGCCACATTATTAAAGTTGCTGGCCATCACCATAGCTCCATTTAAATAAGGAGCAATATCTTTATAGTTCACCCAAAACATAGGTAATTTTACCCGTTCCGAACTAAAATCTTCTGAGCGATGATATACCGGACAAAGAGCTGTTATCACCGAACCGTAAGTAGAAGAACGTTGGTCAAAATACCACACTTCCTTCACAAAATAACTCAATATATCACCAGAAGGTATATCACTGTTTTCTATAACCAATACGCTATCACGACGATCTTTCAGCTTTCTCTGTTCGTAATAGATACTGAAACGGTCAAGCACATCCTTAAACTTGATCTCATTATCAGCCGTCAATCGCTCTGTGCCATCCAACGTATACTCATACGCCGGAATCTTCTTTTGCCCCAACAATTTAAAAATCAACGAGAAAAGATTCATTCTGTCTCCCATTGGTTCTACCGGATAATAAAGTGCTCCGTTCTCTTCTTTCGTCATATCCAATGTACGATAAATCTCACGTGTCCATACCACATCTTGCGGAAGTGATTTGGAACCAGGATATCTGGTCTGAGCACGGACAGAGAGTTCGTTGGCACTCTTATTCTCTTCCTGAGCAGCGCGGGCCTTCGGTTGTGCCCATGTGGGAAGTATCCCTAACAACATGGTAACTCCAACAGCTATAATAATTTTACGTTTCATCATTCGTAACTCGTAATTTGTAATTCGTTATTAATTCACTATCACTTCCAGTGTCGTTGGCAATGAACGTTCTACACCATCCGGCCCTTTAGCACGTACCCGTGAGATATAAAAGCGTTTTCCACGTGACAAGCGACGGAACATCTCTTTCTGCCGGGACGAGAAACTGGCACCGGATGAAACTTCCGGTACAGCATTACCCATATTATCAAAGAAAGTAGTTTCGAAGCCTAATACCTGGAAATTAATATTCAGCAGTCCATCATCAATGGCAGCAATAATACCGTCTGTATTCATCAGCACAGCTTTTGGCAAACCACTTCCGCCACGATAACGTTTCATATTACCATTGGCATCCTTATACTCTATAAACGGAGAAGGATCGGGCAATTGGCGCACCCGGTACGAATAATCGCCCATAACCTGTGTACGTCCATCTACTGTTGCCGTAACACGTATCACAGCTTCTTTTCCGATAGCTGTAGGACGTGCCACATAGCCACCGCCTACCCGTTGCAGTGTTCCATTGCCATTTGCAATACTTGCCTGTACCTGTCCGCTGGGAACCCCCGGTACGGAAATACTGATCGGGTTGTCATATCCGGCATACAACACATTCATCAAAGTAGCAGAAACAGTAGCAGAAGGCTCTACCACATGATATTTCTGAGAGAAATCACGACGCAATATATCACCATTCCCACGGTTTAATTCCATATATCCCTGAAGAGTAAACTCACCGGTAGTATTACAAACCGTCTCATAAAATCCATGAGCGTCTTCGGGCAATTGCTTATCACCAATGTAAATAGTAGGGCGTTGGGTAGAATCCACTGCTGCCAGAATAATCTGTGCACTCAATTTACCACCACGCACCACATTCTGCGAGCTGGGAATGACGTAAGCATTAATCTGATTCACACGCACATCATGTACATCAATGTCTTTTGTCAATGTATGTAACACTTCACCTTCGGCATAACGTATATCGCTCTGCAGTTTTGTAAGTAGAGTAACTGCAGCAGCTACCGGAGTACCTTCAAAAAGACGGGGAATGTTCAGCGTAAGGTTATCGCTGATGATTTTCTTTTGTACCGGATCTTCTATCTGTGCCAGAATTTCGGTTTTATATTTACTGATCCACGAAGCCAATTCTTTTCCTTTGCCCGTACGGGGGGAAAACATCACAAAAGAAGCTGCTTCCAGATCTTCCTGGCTTGATTCATTAATCTTCGCTTTCAGGTCTCCCACGAAAACATAGAGTGAGTCGGACATCCGCTTTACATGCATTGCTTTATCATACCACGGTCCCACCTTTTCAGGATTTTTCTCCATAGACTCCGCCAATGCATTGTACAGCGATCGGTTCTGTTCGGAGGAATTGGATGTAGTACGCGTCAGACTTTCATCCACAAGGGTAAAGCCACGCAACACATCCGAGGAGACGTTGAGTGCCAGCAATGCCATAAGAACGATATACATAAGGTTTATCATCTTCTGGCGCGGTGTCTGTGATCCAAAGCTCATAATTGTTCTTTTTTATTTTGAAGTCATAGCCTGCAACATACGGGCATACACTTCGTTGAGTTCTTCAATCTGCCGGGCCATTCTGCGAGTTTGTTCATGTACCTGGTCAATGGTTCCTATTTGTGTACTTACACTACGCAACTGCATTTCGTAAATAGCATTGATACCTGCAAGGTTTTTGCTCAACAGATTCATTTGTTCCGTATCCTGAGAAATAGTCTGTGCCTGTTCCGTACAACGGGAAAGCATTTCAGTCATCGCCTTCAACTGCTCCAGATAAGCAGCAGTAGCTTCTTCCATCTCCGGAGTAACAGGTGCATTATTCACCGGATCAGCAACAGACTGCACGGATGGCACCGGAGCACCTGCCTGTACAGGCCCACCACCTTGTACCACTACTATCGAAGGGCTTCCTCCGGTTGCAGCTACATTCCCTCCGAGCATAGCACCTGTATTCACCGGCGTTGCTCCCTGCTGAGACATAGCATCACCTGCAACCACAGTCCCAGCGGGCATAGCACCCACTACCATTGAATCTCCTGTCTCCTCTTTCCGCTTCACACCCGAAAGATCGAAAGCAGAAAGGAAGAATATCAATACCTCAGTACCCATCCCGGCAAACAACATAAAGTTGGCCCCCGGCAAGTGAGTTAATTTAAAGAGCGTACCCATGATTACTACCGATGCTCCCCAGTTGTAAGCGTAGTTCATGATTGTCTGTCCCTTGGGAGTAGACATAAAATCCTGTATTTTCTGTCGCAGACTTCTCTTATTATCTCTATTTGCCATAATTATCTTCCTTTCTTATTATAACCAACCTGTGTACGCACGCATCGGAAACCGATATAGGAACGCTGTTCGTTTTGATATTCTGAAGTCCGGGCGTCCGAACGAATAAATGCATTGACATCTTTCCATGAACCACCACGAACTACTTTCTTCTTCATCCTGTAGGGATCTTCTATAGCAGCATTGTAACGCAAATCCGGATTGACGTCGCTCATTGACATCACGCCCGACTCCGTATATACTGTCGATGTCCATTCAGAGACATTACCTGCCATATCATAAAGTCCGTTCACATTGGGTGAATATGCCCCTACCCGGGTAGTAATCAAGTTACCGTCTTTCGTATAGTCTCCCTTACCAGGTTTGTAGTTAGCTTTGTAGCATCCCTTCTCATCTTTCGTCTCTTCGTCAGACCACGGGTATTTATTGCCATCACGTCCGCGTGCTGCAAATTCCCATTCAGCCTCTGTCGGGAGGCGATAGCGCTGTATGAACCGGGCCTGTCCTTTGAGTCCGGCAAGCAAATAATTGGTACGCCACACGCAGAAAGCATTTGCCTGCTCCCAGCTGATACCCACAATCGGATTGTCATTATAACTTGGATGGTTGAAATACAGACGCATATATGACTCATGGTTTGCATTCGGGAAGTCATTTACCCAGCACGTTGTATCGGGATAGATATTAATGATGTAACTGTTCAGAAAATCCCATTCGCTGGAGAGCGGACGCGTAATCGTACGATTCACAATACGACCGTCATCATCAATGTAAGCCGTATCCTTAGAAATCATAATCACCTCATCCGGATTGGCAGGAATATCTGTATTCTTATTGCGTTCCGTAGGATTCAAACGGTTACGGCGCTTTGCAGCCTCCACATAGTCATAAACTTCATAGTAATAGTTCATTTGTGAAGCGTCCAGCATCATCGTCCCATCCACCGGATGTTTCCTATAAACGCTCTGGATAGCCATCTGCTCATCTTCTGTAGCTTTTCTCCATGGAATAGGTTTCGACCAGTTAAGATAAGGTTTGATAGGATTGCCTTCCCGGTCTTCTTCTATTTTATAAAGTTCATTGCCTCCGTATGCCGGATCAGCAAGACGTTCACGAATAATAGAATCGCGCACCCAATATACAAACTGTTTGTATTTGGCCACGGAAACCTCCGTCTCATCCATCCAAAAAGACTCCACCGATATTTCTTTTGTCGGTACGGGAGCACCCCAAAGCGAATCCTGTTCTTCGGGGCCCATCTTCAGAGAACCTCGTTTTATCAGCACCATGCCATAAGGGGCGGGTTCGTTCCATGCCGTAGTACTGACACCTGTCACCTCTCCGCCAGGTGCGCCGGAGCCTCCTCCTACCATGCGTCCCATACACGAAGAAAGCAAAGCGACCAGCAACGTCACTGCTATACAGTTTTTACTTCTCATTCTTTTCTTCACAATTATAAGATTCGTATACTCTTATGTTTATTCTTACTTTTCTTAAACAAATTGATATCCATCGCATAACTTACCACCAGATCATGGCTCCCGTTTCCGATCCCAATCTTCGATGTATAAGCCTCGTAAGCATATCCTACTGTTACTCCACGAATCGTAGCTCCCAGACTGATTGTAACAGAAACTCCCGGCGAATAGGTGAGTCCACCAACAAATACTCTTTCGTTAAAAGTGTACAATACACGACCTGTCATATCGAGTCTTACCGAAGTTAAATTACTCTGTAATAAGAGCGATGGTTGTATGGAAACTAACGGATTACGAGTCTGAATATTGTATCCTCCCGTGAAATAAAGCATTGGATCAACCTTAAATTCATTGGTCGTACCGCTCTCTTGTGCCCCGAATTCTACGGTTGGTGAGGTTAAATGTTGCCCAGAGAAACCGACATAAAATTTCGGATGCGAATAAAATCCACCTATCCCCAAATCAAGCCCCATACCACTTTGTTGCTGGGTAGGAAAAGCCGGATCATCCTGTTGGTCTTCTCCGAGATAAATATCCGCAGGATCAAAGGAGATATTGAGAAAGCCCACCTGTAAACCAATGCCCAACCTTCCTTTCCGTATCTGGTGCTTATAAGAATACTGCAGCCAGACACGTTGATTTCTAAAGAGTCCGATACCCTCATTGAAAAAACCCGCTCCTACTCCATGCTTTTTATTGAACAGCGAAAAAGGCATATCAGCACCAAAATACATACTACGCGGAGCATGGGTGAAGTTCATCATTTGCATAGAGTATGTACCGGAAATATTGAGTTTATCAGTCTGTCCCGCCCACGCAGGGTTATAAAAGCCCTTCAAATCCCAGTATTGAGTGAAGTGCACATCAAACTGCGCCTTGACTTTCAAAGAAGAGAACAAAGCCAGGGTAGTGAGGATACATATAAAAAGAAACCGGTTCATCAGTATAAAGAACTGAGAAACTGAAAAAAAATTGTGCGGAAGGAGTAAATCAACTATTTTTCTGTTAATCAGATTTTCAGAAAACACGAAATTCGCATATCAAACCAATGAATGGGCAACAAAACAACCGGATTTTGTTAAATAAGAAACAACAAGAGAGCTAAAATCCTGCGTAAATCATGAAGTGCTGAAGTATAAAGAGACTTTACCGTATTAACGGAAATAGCCAGTTTATCTGCCACCTCCTGATTAGTACTATTATGGTATAATTTCATCTCTACCACTCTGCGTTTCTGGGGTGAAAGTTCCCGAATGGCTTGTTGAACATCATCCAATCGTTTTTCTTTAAGTATTTTTATTTCTTTATCGCTGGAATCATCAATTACATGATTGACATAATCCTCTACATTTTCATGATAATGCTGCGACTTCAATATATTCAGCAAGTGATTTTTTGCAATGGTAAAAAGAAAGTTTCTGAAAGGTGTGTTTTTATCTTTAGTACGCCTTTTGTCCCAGATCCTAAAAAAGATATCCTGTAAAGCATCCTCCGCCAACTCTGCAGAATGCAGATAATGATAACACAGCACATAAACAGCCCGCCCATACTTTTTGTACAGGTGTGTAAACGCAAGCTGACTGTCATGTTCTTGCATTTGTTTTACTAAATAGTAATCATCGGGCAACATTTATGAGTCTGTATTATAATAAGAAAGAGTCACCGGAAAGACAATATCCTCCCGGTAAATCCTTCAATGTCACTGTCTTTTATAAAATTCCAATGTCTTTGTTTCCTGATCTATTAAAGATTAGAAGATAGTTTGCAAGGCAAATAAAACATATTAGTGCTCTCCACATATACCACAACGGAACCCACATGGAAGGGTTTCCCATTGAAAGTACCCACAGACTTATTCGCCTGAACAGACAAAGTATTCTTCCCTTTTTTCACTGTTAAAACAGGAAAATGGGGATCTGTTTTATCAATACTCCATTTACAATCTGCAAAGACATCCGTATGTTTACTGAATAACTCGCGGGACAGCGCAGGCAAACTTTTATCAAAGCCGGAAACATCGGTCAGATAACGGTTAATCTCTATATTGGTATTAAGTCCCATAGGTACATCCCCCTTGGGATGGTAGCAAGCCAATATAACATCTTCCCCGGTATGCATTCCGGAAGTAAAACCAATGTAGTTATGCCGGTTGAGTATATTGCTCAATGCTCCGACAAGAGTCTGTTCGTCACTGGCTTTCATATAGTCCTGAGGTATTTGTTTCTGAACCGACACAAGCATGGCTACTTCATCATCGGTGATATCGATATTTGTATATCTCTTAACAATACCTTTGTAATCCTGAGATTGAGCTTTCTTAAGCAAATCACCCAAATGGCGGACACTGGCACGAACCTCGGATAAAGAATGAAACAAGGTATCAATGCTTGCTCTCGTACAATCATTCAAATCATATCTTCCGATAGAGAAACCACTATTGCCATGATCGGATAATATAACGACTGTAGTATTCCCATCTTGTTTAGCAAAGGTAATTGCAGAATGAATGGCCCGGTCGAAATCAAGATATTCGGTGATACACGCTGCCGGATCATGGGCATGGGCAGCCCAATCTACTTTACTCCCCTCCACCATTAAAAAGAATCCGTTGGGATTCTGAGACAACAGTTCAATCGCTTTTTCTGTCATTTCTTGTAAAGACGGTATTCGTGTCGTATCTGTATCAAGCACATATGGTAAGTCCATGTCTTCCCAAAGCGCCCATACTTTGCCCTCTTTATGCCTGCGGAATCCTTGCAGATCATTACACAAATAAGTCGTATTGGTACTCTGAAGATGTATTTTCATGTCATCAGTTATCAATGAATTTCCTCCTCCGAACATAACATCCAGATTCTGATAAATCATTTGTGAGCCGAGCTCGGTATAATTACTACGACGAGGTCCATGGGCAGAACAAGCAGCCGGAGTAGCATGTGGAAATTCCACAGTGACTACCAAACCGGCAGACCTACTTTTTAATATTTTTGCAGCCTCCAGAACGGTTGCCAAAGGTTGGTATGCCATTGTAGAATCAACCTCCAACAAATCATTTGCACCATCTGCCGGCGGATAAACAGATATATTCCCCGATTGTTGAGGCATCCCTGTCATATAGGCACTCATTGCCGGAGCTGAATCAACAATAGGAGCATTCGACGAATACGTCTTTACTAAACCACATAGCCAGGGGTCAATATATAGATTGCTGCCACCAAGCTGATTGTAAATCTGATACCAGCGGGCAGCCGATAATATATCAACCGAAGTACCATCAGTAAGCATCACAATGAGATTCTTTGTCGGTCTCACGACAGAACGATAATGTGCAGCACCATCGTCCTGTCCCATTACCAGCATTCCATTCAATGCCAGAACAAAATACAGAAGAAATCGCTTCCGTAGACTCAGTTTTAAATAATAAGACATCTTATAAACCTAAATTTATTATTAAATCACACATCATTCTTTTATAAATCGCAATACTTCCTGATGGGTAGCAGTACGTACTAATGCTATATAGAATCCGGTTGGCAAAGCGGTACCAATATGTACACCCTTTTCATTAAAATTCTTTATCAGAACCACTCTTCCTGTCCTGTCATAAACATGGCAAGATGCTCCCACAGGTACCTTATCCGAATCCGCGACCAGCCAACCATCAACATAACTCAACAAATAACCATTCTCTTTTGTAGTAGAAATGCCCACATTTACACCACATTCGATCGCTCCAATGGTACTACTTCCCAAAACGGAACGTGCAGTTCCTATCTGGTCATACAATAAAAAGCTTTGAAGAGCACCATCATTATCCAGATCAATATGAAGCGATTCTTCACTCAACTGTCCGGTTGATAAAATATTAATAGAGTTTCCGGCAAACTCAGGATTTTTAATGCGGACATATGCACTATACGGCATCTGCTCCAGCTGAGCAGTAAACACCCCTTCGCTGACATCTCCTTCAAACAGGAGGTTAATAGCATTCAGACCATCGGATGGGGTGTAAGCCAGAATATCTGTAGCTCCAGATTTTATATTATTACTTTCGGGTGACGTATATACATTGTATTGAGACGTAAGTAGCGTTGCGTCGGCCGAGAAATAGATATCTCCACCTGTTGTTGCCGTAGAAAAATTACCAGCAATAACATTGTTATACAGATTCACATTACCTTTCCGGATATAAACAGCCGCACCATAGAAATTCGCACCCAAACCACCATCCGGCTTTAAACACTCATTATAATTACCGGTAATCGTATTGTTTACAAGCGAAACGGTTGCACCGGAAGCTGCATATATGTAAATGCCGCCTCCCATGATAGAATTCATAATACCGCTTGCCACACGACAGGAATTATTGGCAAACGTATTATTTACCAAAGTTATTGTAGCAGCGGTACCAGCATCATCAAAACAGAAAGTTCCTTGTTGGGAAGCTGTATTCGTAACAAATGAGTTCGCATACATATAACCATTCGACGTACCACCCACATGTATAGCAGCACCCGATGTTGCCGTATTATCACTAAACAATGAATGCCTGATATCATACGGCCACAATGAAGAATCAATACGTATGGCACCTCCGGTTACAGCCCGGTTTGAAGCAAACCTGCAACCATCCAACAGCACTTTCCCCGTTGAATAAATACAGGCACCACAGCCACTAACATAGTTTTCTATAAAATCCGTATTGACAGCTTTCACCCCTAAACCAGATGCCTGTATAGCACCACCATTGACCGACAAGCTCTCATCGGAATAGAAATCACATATCGTAAAATTTTCAAGATGCAGAAAAGCCGGAGCATTTGCCACTATAAAATGCCGGGAGTTGTCTTCACAAGAACCATTTTGATTATAATCTCCGGATACAACAGTCTTTCCTGTAATCCGGGTAAAGTTATCGTTATATCCACCTATAAAACTGAGCGTCTGGGGTAATACTAAACATTCATCACGGGTATTACCAATATAAAACTGACCTTCGGTCACACATATGGTATCACATTGCTGCGCAATGGTCGTAGCCTTTTGCAAAGTACGTAGTGGCTTATTAAGAGAGCCATCGTTATCATCATTCCCCTGAGTAGAAACATAAATACGGGGAGTTCTGTTAACCTCCTTAAGGCTAACCGTAATTTGTACCGGGAAGTGATCCGAAGGAGTCATTCCCCGTCCAAAATCTTCGTTTATCGTTGCATACGATCCCACATCGGCTTTACGGCAGTAAATATAATCAATACGCTGAGAACCGAAAGAGAGAGCCCAATTACTATAGGTACCTTCCTGTCCTGTCGGTTCAGTAGCCGATAAAAGACGACTGTCTCTAAAGAAAGCACCAAAGGTAGTATGCACCATTGTCTCTCCCGGAGATGAGTTGAAATCACCACAAATAAAACAAGGATAGTTCCCGGCTATCCCGAGCATTGTTTCTACATTGACACGAGCCCCCTCACGTCTGGCAATGGTGCCTGCATTGTCGAGATGCGTAGAGCAATAGTAGAATATTTCATCCGTCTGTTTATCCTGCAGTTTTACCCATACCGAAATACGCCGGTAAGCGGCATCCCATGATATAACAGGTTTCTCAGTATCCTCTGAAAGAAAGAAACGTCCCTTATCCAGCAATGTATACCGGCTGGTACGCCAGGCAACTCCCACACCTTCGCCCACATCACTTAAAAGATGAGAATCACGCCCCCAATATTCCAGACCATAATCTGGCAGAAGCGATTTCAGGTCATTGTACTGGACTTTTTTCATCTCCTGAATGCCTATAACATCGTACTCCTTACCGGTAATGATACGGGCGACATACTCTTTCCGATTCGTCCATGCCTTGTCACCGGTATCCTTGTCGGAAAGTACCCGGATATTATAAGACCCCATCCGGTGAATATCTGCATGCAACGGAGCAACCAGCAACAGCAACAGACCCAATATGTAAATACATTTTTTCATATACGGTATTTTGAAAGTTATTTAGACAAACGTACCTTAATCTGTACCGGAATATGATCAGAAGGCATTAGTGCCCGACCGTAGTCCTTCACGATCGTTTTATAAGACAGAACCTCTGCTTTACGGCAGTACACATAGTCTATCCGTTGGGTAGTAGGCTGATGTAACCAATTACAGTAGGTACCTTCATAACCTTCCGGCTTCTTTTTTGAGACAATACGGCTATCTTCAAATTGCCCAGCAAACACCTCGTGAACAGCCGTTTCATGCGGTTCGGCATTCAAATCACCCACAATAAAAGCGGGAGTATCTCCGGCAATCTCCAATATCTTGCTGACATTCAGTCCGGCTCCTTTCATACGTGCCGTCTTACCCTCATTATCAAAATGCGTAGAACAGAAACAAAAAACATCACCTGTCCTTTTATCTTTGAGTTTCACATAAACCGATACACGTTTATAGGCAGCATCCCATGCAATCCCCGGCTCCCCGGGATTCTCCGTCAAAAAGAAGTGTCCCTGTTCAAGAAGCGTATAACGGTCTTTCAAAAAAGCAACTCCTACTCCTTCCCCCTCACTGTCAGAAGCAGAGTTACGCCCCCAGGCAACTAACTCATAGTTGGGTAAAAGTGCCTCTAAATCCTGTTTCTGCCGACTGCCTGCAATTTCCTGAAAACCGATAACATCGTATTTATTGTCAATAACAGTTCTTGCAATATAACCCTTACGATTGTCCCAATCCTTTTCTCCCGTATCTTTGGAAGTCTGTATACGCAAATTGTAAGTACCCAACCGATAGGTATGCGCAGCCATGCCCATAAAGGGCATGACCAACGCAAATAACACTAATAAATGGATTCGTTTCATCTCAACACTTTATAAGTAACCCCATCTGTTTTTAGCAAATATACTCCTTTTGCCAAATCAGACAAATCAACCGTTTCCCCCTTCGTATCAAGAAGTAAAGAACCATTGATGCCGAATACCCGGATATTGGTCGCCCCTTCAATGAAATAACGCCCCGGACTCAATTCTACAAGTCTCTTTATTTCTTTCGCAGTAATATTCAATCCGACTGTACCACTCACGTCAATGGCACCGATAGAAGAATTTACTTTTCTTACATAACCACGTTGGTCACGATTAAAAGCCACATCAACAGGACATTTCCATTGGGCAAAAATGCTTTGCAAATCGGTTAATGAAGCTCCAGCAGTATTGCTAACCGGCATAATAGTATAGGTACCTCCACCATTATCAGCCAGTTCGTTTGTACCGAACATATCAGCATATACATGTACATCAACAGGGGTACCGGGCTGATCGGTCGTTTTCCATACCGTATTCCAGACAGGGTCCTGATACTTTTTGGTTAAATCATAGAATGTACCTACATAATTATATCCTCCGGATATAAAATAGTTTTCAATGCCTTTGGTATAATTCTCTGTGTAGCACGTAGGATTTCGTTTATCTCCTACATCTTCAGGTCCCTCCAGTGAAATACTATTAGCAATATACAACACAGCCTCTTTCTCCATACGAATGGACGAACCATAACTGTTTGGTTTACCCAGGTCTATTTGTACACGGGTACATACATTATTAGCCAAAGTGGAAGATACAATACGAACCGTATCACCATCACTTACAGATATGCCTGCACCATTGCAATAAGCTTTATTATTGGCTATCGTAGAATTGATTATCCACATATTGCCATGCCTTATCTGAATAGCTGCCCCGTATTTTCCATCGGTGCTGTTATATTCCAGCACATTATCTGTAAGCTGACAGCGTTCGAGTACACAAAGGCTTTTACGACCACCATTCTCCGCACTTGCATTATCCACCAAAATAGCACCTCCTCTTGATTTTGCCTTATTATTCGTAAAAGCACAATCAATCAAATGTGTAAAGGAACCTACTGTAGTAAATCCCGCACCACCGTGAAAAGTAGACGTATTATCTCTGAAAGTACAATTCTTCAGTACAACATTCGACAAATTGGTATAAACGGAACCGGCTCCATAGTCTCCACCCTGATAATAAGCACATCTGAATTCAATTCCCTGCACAGTAACAGTATCGGTACTGTTTATAACCAGAAGGTTTTGGATATCTCCGGCATTGGGCATTCCGTCGTTATTACGATCACCGGAGAAAATTGTTGGTGTAGCCGAAGGATAGACAGGCAGTGCAGTATCAGTGCCCTTAAGATTACCAGCATATCCACCTATCAGTTTTACTCCCTGTGTGATGCGGAAATTCTCCACATTCGAGTTTGGAATATAACTACCACCAGCCAAATGAAAGATATCTCCCGGAGTGGCAAGTTCATTAGCCAATAACATCTGAAAATCGGAGACACATAATGCGCCTTCCCAACTATGCCCATCCCCAGCCGTTGTTACGATATCGGGGCGTACAAACCAATCTTCAGCGAAGACCTGCGAAACAAATAAAGTACTACATGCTACAAGTAGCATTTTCATTTTTTGTGTATTCATATCACTATTATTAAAAAGTTAATATATGGTTATAAATCTAATTTATCATCCCACCCGGGATTTTGTTTGAGTGTACCGTTGGTAAGAATACGGTCATTGACCGGTATAGGATATAGATAATCCCTATCTTCACGGAACGTGCGTCCACCCGAAGGGTTATCTACAGAGCCGTGTATCAGCAAACACCCATGAGTTTCCTGAGACAGCGTAATGTCTTTTCCTATCTGCAGATACTCAGCACCGAAGACCAAAGGACGGGTTGTTTTCCAGACCACAAGATCGGTCTTCCCATCTCCGTCAAGGTCATAAAGGCCTTCACCATTGAAACTCTGCCCATGAAAAGGTTGCATCAGGGCTGCCCCTTCCTTCCAGCGCATCAAATCAGAATATCGGAAACCCTCCAGCACAAGTTCAATATCCCGTTCACGCCGGATTTCTAATATGACACCCAGTTGATCACCCGGAATAACGTTGGGATAGAGCGCCTTCATATAGGTATCGGGATGAGCATTGGCATCTCCCAAATTGAGATGAGGCATACCTACACGGTCACGCAACCTATTGACAGAAATATCAATATCGTTCTGCGTAATGGTTCCCAGTTCGGCTTTAGCCTCCGCATAATTAAGATATACCTCCCCTAAACGGAATAAGGGCATGTCGCATTCCGAACTGTTGTATACATCGTACTTGCTCTCCATTGCATATTTGATAATCTGATACCCCGTAACGGATGTCTTCATCGAAAACTTCGACAGACTGGTTTCTCCCTTTCTCACATAAACACCCGGCTTAAATATCGTCTGACTCATACGAGGATCACGATCTGTCATTTCATCGTGCAAACTAAGCGTATCGTAACAGGATATATCAGTGAAACGTGAACCGTCAATAGTAAGATACTGGTTGACAAACCGTTTGGTAAATCCCGGGCTCCCCTGTGTAAAAGATACCGTATAACTCGTAGCATTGTGGAATAAACCTAACGACGCATTGTACCGGCGAGAAAGAATGACCTCTTTCGTATCAGAATGATTGCTTGCAAAAAGAGTACGATAGGGTTCCTCACCTGCTTTATAAAGCGTATAGCCTCCTTTATTCATCAGTTCAAGCGAAGCCTCGGCACATTTCTGTAACAATTCTTCTCCACTACCAATGCCATGATATTTACGGTAGGTTCCTTCAAACAGGCATACACGTGATTTTAAGGCTAAAGCCGTCCATTTATTAACCGTATAGGTAGTGGATTCTCCGGGCAACAATCTGATAGCATTGTCCAAATCTCCAATAATATTGCCGACAACCAACTCACGGCTATCACGAGATTTATTTAAAAGTTCGTCCTCGCTACTTCCTATAGGTTGATCATACCAAGGAACGTCTCCAAATCGCTTCACCTTATCAAAATAAAAGAAAGCTCTGAAAAAATAAGCAATGCCTTCATAATGATTACGCTCTTCCACATCATCGCATTGAGAACTATGCTGTAAAAAATAATTAATATGCCGTAACATATCCCATGTCCAATATTCATCACCACTGGTTATATTACGGGTACCCATTACTTCAGGAGGCAGATTTGTAGTGATCACTTCATCCGATAATTCTCCATACAGGTCCGAAGCGTCTGGCAATATCATATAAAACTGATCGGTATACAATTTTAGATCACTACCAGTGGCAAAGAATACTTTGGAGTTAGTAGAGTCTTTGGGATAACGGTCCAAACAATCGTCGCAAGCAGTAGAAATAAATAAGAGAGCGACTAACAGTGCAATATATGTATTTTTTATTTTCATGGCTGTTTTTTTATAATGTAATAGATACTCCAAAAGAGAAAGTCTTACTAAAATTGTAAGCTACACCCGTATTTTCATACCGTGTATCAGAAGAAGTGGCCTGTTCGGGATCTACATACTTAGAATGTTTCTTCAAAGGCGAAAAATAAAACAAGTTCTCACCCGAAAAATAAACACGTAAATCCTTTATGAAGCGTGGTAAAACAGGTATGGTATAACCGATTGTCAGATTCTTGAGCCGGAAGTAAGCTATATTCTGCAAATAACGGTCATTAGGCGAACCCAATGAATAATTGGTCTGCAATGCTTCATAGCCACGGGCGCGCGGAAAATAGGCACTAGTATTGGTTTCAGTCCATACTTCATCCATAAACTGAGTAGGAATAAAGCTACAATAAGGACGACTATACGGTCCCCAAAATGAAATCGCATTTCCTGCCGGATACCAGTCCTGATGTCCTATTCCCTGAAAGAATGCAGAAAAGTCAACCCCATTCCAGGAGGCTCCCAATTTAAAATTGTAAGCATAACGCGGCAGTGTATTACCTATGATTCTCTGGTCGCCGGGATTATCAACCGTGTTAGAGCCAATACTTATTTCATTATCACCATCAAGATCAAGGTATTTCACATCACCCGCACGCAATCCGCGCTCACCTACTGAAGTTATAATCTGTTGATTCAGATAACTCTGATCAACCGGGTAATTGGCAGCTTCTTCATCGCTAACGAAAAACCCGCCTACAGAAAAGCCCCATAACTCACCTAAAGTCTGTCCCACATAGTATTTACTAAGAAGTTTGGAGGGATTATTATAACGTGTCACTTTAGTGGTGTAGTCACTCACTCCGGCCGATATGGAATAATTCAGAGGTTTACCCGCTACAGCCAACCGGTCTTGCCAAGCTACACTTAGTTCCCAACCCCGGGTACGCATATCGGCAATATTCTGACGAGGGACCTGAGCACCATAAACCGATGGTAACTGCATCCCATCGCACAACATATTTTTCGTATCACGCATGTATACATCGGCAGTTATGTTAAGCCGGTTGCCGAAGAAACCCAGATCGATCCCCAAGTCATAGGTAGTAGCAGTCTCCCAGGTAAGGTCAGAAGCTTTCGGAGCATCTTCTACTGCTATATTGGCTTTTGATTCTCCATCAAAAGTATAATTGATGGTTCCACTGGTATCAATACTTTCTATATAAGTGTAATAATCGTCGACATTCTGATTACCCAAGCTACCTACCGACAAACGTACTTTGCAATTATCCCATACATTTTTCAAAGGTTTCCAGAATTCTTCTTCGCTGATGCGCCAGCCCAGAGAACCCGATGGTACAAATACCCAGCGATGCCCCCGTGCGAAACGCGATGAACCATCGGTACGCCCCGAAAGTTCTACCAGATATCGACCTTGATAATCGTAGTTGAGGCGCCCGAAGAATCCCAATGTAGCAGACTCTTTGATGCTGCCCTCTAAAACAGTAATCTCACCTGTAGCCAGATTGAAAGCATCCAGTTCATCACTCTTCAGATCGAGCTGACGCGCTTTCATATTGTTATTGCCATAACTTTCATATTGACTTCCGACCATGAATTTTAAATTATGGCTGTGATTAAAGCTGGCATCATAAGTAGCAAAAACATTTACATTATGATTCTGTACACGATAATGCTGTTCCTGATAATAATCCTGATTCTTTTCTGTGGTGAGCCACTGTACTTCACCTGCCTTTTCAGAATACGGCACATTGGTTGAACGATTACGATATTCACGGTATCTGAACGAATAAGCATGTTCGGCTATCAGATTCAATCCCTTACAAATCTGAAAATCAAACCTGTTACTGGTAATCACCTCCCGATCATAATTTGTATTCCGGTGCTTATTGTGCAGCAACAAAGCACTCACACCATCCATAACGGTAGCCGTAGCATTTGAATTGGGATTGATGTACACAGCAGTGCCGTCGGGATTGGTAGCCGGAACACAAGCCAATGCATGGACATAAGACAAACGTAGCGTGTTCGCCATGGATGACATGCCGGGAAAGAAACGTTTAGACGTATAATAACTGGTATTATTAGAATACCTCAACCATGAGGTGGCTTGTACATTTATCTTTGAACGGATGGAATAGCTGTCATATTTATCATTATGCACATTCATAATACCGTCCTGATGAAAATAGCGACCGCTTATGTAATAATTTACTTTATTATTCCCTCCACTGATAGACAAATTATGTTCTTGTTGCGGACGATTTTTACGATACATATAATCGTACCAATCGAAATTAGCATAATATTTATAGCTGCCGTCGGGTTGTTGTACTACCCATGGGCGTTCAGGATTCTCTGTTTTATCGTTTACGCGTGCATAGAGTTCGTCATAATCTTCATCGGTATAATTGGTATAACCATATCCCTTGTAGGGATACATAAACAAGTCATTAATCTTTGCCGACCAATAACCGGTAGTAATATAATCGGTGGAGGTCGTATTTTGTGAAACCCCGAAACGATAAGAGTAGTTAATCTTCGCCACATCCTCGCTACCGCTTTTGGTGGTTACCAAAACTACACCTGCCGAAGCTTTTGCACCATAAATGGCTGCTGCCGAAGCATCTTTCAGAATTGATACGGATTCAATATCATTGGCATTTAACCGATTCAGACTCCCTTCAACACCATCAATCAGAATAAGAGGAGTAGCACCGCTTGTAAGCGACGATATACCACGTATGTTAATATTATAGCCTGCATCGGGAGATCCGCTGTTAAGGGTTAAGTTCAATCCGGGGTCGGTACCTTGCAAAGCCATGGCGGCCGATGCAACCGAACGATTATTCACATCTTTACTATTAACAACGCTAACAGCTCCCGTCAGATTTACCTTTTTCTGAGTTCCGTAACCCACCACAACAACTTCATTCAACTGTTCATTTTTCTCTTGCAATACAATATTCATATTACTACCCGCCTTCACCTCTTTGGGCTGATAACCAATGTATGAAATCTGTAAAGAGGCATTCAAAGGAACCTCCATTGAAAATAGTCCGTCAAGATCTGTTACAGTAGCTATCCGGGCACCTTTTACCTGTATATTGGCACCAATAATCGGTTCGCCACCCGGATCTGTAACCACTCCCTTTATTTTTATCTTCTTCTCGTCCGGGCTATCCGAAGATTTCTTTTCTTTCTGTTTCGGGAAAAGTAGTATTTCCTGTCCCTCTACTTTAAAATCTATATTAGTAGAGCTTAACATCTTCTCCAATGCTACCGATAGATCGGCATTCTTAACCGACAAGCTTACAAGAGTTTGCATATTCACTGTTTCCTGACTATAGGACACTTGCATATCAACGTACTTGCATATCTGCTCCATAGCGTGCTGTAAAGTGATTCCGGTAAAATCGAACGATACTTTGGGAACCTGTGCCTGAACGTAGAAACTGCAAAAAAGCAAGCCTGACGCAATAACAATCTTTTGAAATAGATTTCTCATAATATTAAAATTAACATGTTGCTTATTAGATTTATCTTGGGTATATACAATAGTGTCCGTCTGAAATTTGCTTTATACGGATAGGGGTTATCATTTCCATCCGCTTAAAAATATTGCCAAACTCTTCCTGTTTACTACGAAATGTATAACTATACTTCAATAATGAGTCATCAACCAGACTGATCGATATATTATATTTGCGTTCGAGTGTTTTTACAACATTACTAATAGAAGTATTAAAAAAGCTCAGATTACCTTCTTTCCAATCTGTACTATAGCCCTTTTCTTTGCTATTCACTATATTACAGTTTTGGCTTGTGACATCATATACGGCTGTTTTTCCTACTACAAGGTCGGCTTCATATTTAGAATTTCCGGTAAGTTTTAGTTTTACTTTTCCGGTTTCGAGTGACACTGATGCCACGTTCTCATCCGCATAGTCGTGTACATTGAAAGTTGTTCCCAAAACCTCTACTTGCAGATGATTGGTTGTTACAATAAAGGGGTGTTCCGGTTTTTTAGTTACATCAAAGAAACCTTCACCTTCTATATTCACCTGCCGTGTTTTGCCTTTAAATTGCTTTGGATACGAGAGCTTGCTACCAGCATTCAGCCAGACACGTGAACCATCGGGTAAAGCCACTATGTACTTTTCACCATACGCAACTGTTATTTCGCGATACTCTTCGGAGATATCACCGGTGAAGTGAAATACGGAAAATACTCCTATCAGGAGAACTACGGCAGCAGCAATATTTAGTTTCCATCGACGTCTTATAACACGTTGACGTTCAATACGTACCAACACTTTCTCTAAACTACGATACAAAATAGAATCTTCGTCGGGACCAGGCTGAGTACTATCTACCAACTGATCAATACGTTCGATCGTTTTATCTATCGCGTCGTTCCACTTATCTATGTCGTCATTTTTATACTTCATGTCTTCGTTTTAAGTTGCTTTATATATAGAAGACAACGCCGTACCAAAAAGTATTAGACCAAAAACAAAAAAAATCTCTTTACCTTAAAAAAAGATAAAGAAGATCCCAACATAAACCATACGTTCTTTACACCTAAACATACATATATATAGCATGTGACATATCAACTTCTTACATCAGCAAACAGTACTACCCTATTATAAAAACATCCGGATGTTCACATCAAGAACACCCGGATGTTTTACACAATAACATGGGGATGTTCTTTATAAGAACATCCCCATGTTGTGTTTGCTAAACTCAGTTATCCCGCATCCCGGAAAGCTATGATATGCTTGCAAAGAAGCCTATGGAATACACATGGAATAACGTATTGTCTTTATCTGCTATTCAACCTCATCCATAAAGCCTTATTTATTCGGCTTTATATCCAGCTTCACCGGTTTTATCATATTCTCCGGTTTCAAAATAGTATCGAGGTCTTTCTTAGAGAGAATATCATGCTCCAACACCAGTTCATAGACACCTTTTCCGGTTTCAAGAGCCTCTTTGGCAATCTTCGTAGAGTTCTTGTAACCAATCACCGGATTGAGTGCAGTAACCACACCGATACTGTCGTGCACATGACGACGGCAGGTTTCTTCGTTGGCCGTGATACCATTAACGCACAAAGTACGCAAAGTATCAAATCCATTCATCAACAGATCGGCTGATTCAAAGCAACACTGTGCCATGACAGGCTCCATAGCATTCAGCTCCATTTGTGCAGCTTCACCACTCATGGCTACACAAAGATCATTACCTATCACTTTATAAGCTACCTGATTCATGACTTCAGGAATCACCGGATTTACCTTACCCGGCATAATAGACGAACCGGGTTGCATGGCAGGAAGGTTAATCTCACCCAATCCGCAACGCGGACCGGAAGCCAATAAACGCAGGTCATTACAAATCTTATTCATTTTGACGGCCACACGCCGCATTGCTGCCGAATATCCTACCATAGAGGAAGTATCCGAAGTAGCCCCTACCAGATCATCGGCCAGTTTTATATCCAGTCCGGTTATTTTCCGCAGGGCTTCAATGCATTTTTCCGCATACCCGGGTTCAGCCGTTATGCCGGTTCCGATAGCAGTAGCACCCATATTTACCGTCAGAAAGTCCTGAGCTGCAAAATCCAGATTTTTAATTTCATCCCGAAGAATACTTGCAAAACCATTGAAGGTCTGCCCTAAAGTCATCGGTACGGCATCTTCCAGCTGAGTACGCCCCATTTTAATGATATGTGCAAATTCTCCAGCTTTCTTCTGGAAAGCTTCAATAAGTTCATTAAAATGTTTCATTAGTTTGAGATGGGTATAATACAGACCAATATGGATAGCTGTAGGATAAGCATCATTGGTAGATTGTGAACGGTTGACATGATCATTGGGCGAGCAATACTGATACTCTCCCCGCTTATGTCCCATCAACTCAAGAGCACGGTTGGCAATCACCTCATTGGCATTCATATTGGTAGTAGTACCGGCACCTCCTTGAATCATATCTACCGGAAACTGCTCGTGATGCTTACCTTCAAGAATTTCTTTACAGGCTTTCAGGATAACATCTACTTGTTCTTTAGTCAACAGATGAAGTTCATAGTTGGCAACCGCTGCTCCCATTTTAGTTATAGCAAGCGCATTTATAAACAAAGGATATTCATTGAGATGAAATTTGCTGATCTGAAAATTCTCAATGCCTCTTAATGTCTGTACACCATACAAAGCACTCTCCGGTACTTCACGACTTCCTATCAAATCACTTTCAGTACGGGTTTCTTTTGATAAATTCTGTTCCATAATATCTCTTTTTTAACAATGACGTTTTATAAGTTTCTGTTATAATAACCAAACCCGGCTCTTATTGTTTTAATAAATATGCGAAAACCATTCAACTTATTTTTTTGTTGTTTTATCATATTAGCAGATTTCTGTTATCTTTATCCGACCTTAAAAAAGAAAGATATGATTTTACAATTAGCATTTGTACTAACAGCAATTATTATCGGAGCTCGCTTAGGCGGCATCGGATTAGGAGTAATGGGAGGTGTCGGATTAGCGATACTTACCTTCGTATTCGGTCTGCAACCGACTGCGCCTCCTATTGATGTGATGTTGATGATTGCCGCTGTTATCTCAGCAGCCTCCTGTATGCAAGCGGCCGGAGGACTCGACTACATGGTAAAATTAGCCGAAAAGCTGCTACGCAAAAACCCTTCGCATGTCACGATCCTCAGCCCGATTGTGACGTATTTGTTCACTTTCGTTGCAGGAACAGGGCACGTAGCCTATTCGGTCCTACCGGTTATTGCAGAGGTTGCCACTGAAACCAAAATACGCCCGGAAAGACCGCTCGGGATAGCTGTTATTGCTTCGCAACAGGCTATTACGGCAAGTCCTATTTCTGCTGCTACAGTTGCTCTGTTGGGACTATTGGCCGGATTCGATATCACCCTGTTTGATATTCTAAAAATAACAATCCCGGCTACAATCATAGGCGTACTGGTAGGCGCTTTTTTCTCCATGCGGGTAGGTAAAGAACTGATAGACGATCCGGAATATCAAAAGCGCGTTGCAGAAGGACTGATAAAAGAGCACAAAGTGGAGATCAAAGATGTGCAGAACAAACGCCATGCGCTGGTTTCGGTACTCATTTTCATATTAGCCACCGTATTTATTGTATTCTTCGGCTCATTTGAGGGAATGCGCCCTTCATTCCTTATCGACGGAGAAATCGTCACATTAGGTATGTCTTCCATCATAGAGATTGTCATGCTATCGGCAGCTGCCCTTATTCTTTTGTTTACCAAGACTGATGGGCTCAAAGCTACACAAGGTTCTGTTTTCCCGGCAGGAATGCAAGCGGTAATCGCTATCTTCGGAATAGCATGGATGGGTGATACATTCCTTCAGGGGAATATGGACGAACTAACCCAATCTATCGAAGGAGTTGTGCGCGAAATGCCCTGGTTATTTGGTATCGCACTATTCGTCATGTCTATTCTGCTTTACAGCCAGGCTGCCACTGTACGTGCACTGATGCCGTTAGGTATTGCCCTGGGCATTTCACCCTATATGTTGATAGCCATGTTCCCGGCAGTGAATGGATATTTTTTCATTCCGAATTATCCTACTGTGGTAGCAGCTATCAATTTTGACCGTACGGGCACAACAAAAATAGGTAAATACGTGTTGAATCATTCCTTTATGATGCCTGGCATTGTATCTACAGTGGTAGCAATCGTATTGGGACTCTTGTTCATACAAATTTATTAAACCGATATATTATTAACCTAAACAACCATTTAGTCATGAAAGAATTAAAAAAACTGAGTCTGGTAGTAGTCTCGTTACTATTCTCCGTCACCCTAACTTTTGCTGCGGGAAAACCTAATATCCATATTCTTGCCACAGGCGGAACCATTGCCGGAACAGGTACATCGGCTACTTCAACCAACTACACCGCCGGGCAAGTAGCGATCAGCACGCTGCTGGATGCAGTACCCGGATTGAACGACATAGCTAATGTAACCGGTGAACAGATTGTAAAAATCGGTTCGCAGGATATGAATGATGCGGTGTGGTTAACGCTTGCAAAAAAGATAAACGAGTTGCTGAGACGTCCGGATATAGACGGTATCGTCATCACCCACGGAACGGACACTATGGAGGAAACGGCCTATTTCCTTAACCTGACGGTGAAAAGTTTCAAACCCGTTGTGCTGGTAGGCGCCATGCGTCCTTCCACTGCATTGAGTGCCGATGGTCCGTTGAATATATACAATGCCGTAGTTACTGCCGGTGCCAAAGAATCAAGCGGCAAGGGAGTATTGGTTGCAATGAACGGCCTTATCCTCGGAGCAGAAAGTGTACAAAAGATGAACACCATTGATGTACAGACTTTTCAGGCTCCCAACTCTGGTGCGCTGGGATATATCTTCAATGGAAAGGTATTCTACAATCAGTCACCTCTGAAAAAACATACAATGCAGTCCGTTTTTGATGTGACTTACCTGGAATCACTCCCCAAAGTAGGGATCGTTTATAGTTATTCGAATATAGAAGCTGATATGGTGACTCCTTTACTGAACAACGGATACAAAGGTATTATTCATGCCGGCGTAGGTAACGGAAATATCCACAAAAATATCTTCCCGATACTGACGGAAGCCCGCAAAAAGGGAATTCTGGTAGTCCGCTCTTCCAGAGTACCTACCGGCCCGACTACTCTGGACGCAGAAGTAGATGATGCTCAATATCAATTTGTTGCTTCTCAGGAACTGAATCCGCAAAAAGCACGTGTATTGTTGATGCTTGCATTGACAAAAACGAACGACTGGGAACAGATTCAGAAATACTTTAATGAATACTAAAAATGAGTGATTAATGATTAGTGATAAGTGATAAGCAGCTGCGCTTTTACGCCGCATGGCACTAATCACTTATCACTAATCACTAACCGCTAATTCATCGATCCGATTATGAAAAAAATAATGTTTATACTGCTCATCATGGGTAGTATCCAGGGGATATATGCTCAAAAGACTGAGAAGAGTAAGAAATTTATGGTTGATAAAACACTATTCGAAGAACTGACGGATGTCAAAAAGAAATCGGATAAGTTCAACCTTTACCTCAATATGCAGGGAAGCTTCGACGCGAACTTCAGAGACGGATTTGAAGAAGGTACTTTTAAAATGCGCCAGCTCCGTATCGAGATGAAAGGAAATATCAATAACTGGCTCTCGTATCGCTATCGCCAGCGACTGAACCGCTCTAACGAAGGGGGTGGTATGATTGACAATATACCTACCTCCATAGACTACGCGGGAATAGGTATCAAGCTGAATGACCAGTTCAATCTCTTTGCCGGTAAACAATGTGCGGCTTACGGTGGTATTGAATTCGACTTGAATCCGATAGACATCTACGAGTATAGTGACATGATTGAGAACATGAGTAACTTCATGACGGGATTGAACATCGGTTATAATCTTACTTCGACCCAACAACTCAATCTGCAAATATTGAACAGCCGCAACGGTTCATTCGACAGCACCTATGGTATCACAGAAAATGAAGAGGGGCAACGCCCCGATCTACGCTCCGGTAAATTGCCACTGGTGTACACATTGAACTGGAATGGTAATTTCAATGATGTATTCAAGACCCGCTGGTCGGCCTCCATCCTGAGTGAAGCTAAAAGTAAGAATATGTATTATTATGCATTGGGTAATGAACTGAACCTGGATAAGTTCAATATGTTCCTCGACTTTATGTATTCTCACGAAGATATAGACCGGAATGGTACAATCACCGGTATAGTAGGACGTCCGGACGGTCATAATGCTTTTGATGCCGGATACCTCTCTGTGGTAACCAAACTGAACTATCGGTTCTGCCCCAAATGGAATGCGTTTGTAAAAGGTATGTACGAAACAGCCTCTGTCACCAAAAGTACGGAAGGAATAGCCAGAGGTAATTATCGCACTTCCTGGGGCTATCTTACGGGTATAGAGTATTATCCGATGAAAACCAATCTGCACTTCTTCCTCACCTATGTGGGACGAACCTATAATTTCACTTCCCGTGCTAAAGTACTGGGACAAGAAGATTACAGCACCAACCGTGTATCCGTAGGATTTATCTGGCAGATGCCGGTATTTTAATCACATATATTATAATTGATAAAATCGGCTTAACCTATGTATAAGTCGATTTTATTTTATCCGCATCATGAATCACATAAGTCCATTTTTAAGAAATCTTATTCCGTCAATAAAATAAAAATTCATCATTTTTATTTTGCGCACAAAACAGAAATGCACTATCTTTGTTATGGCAATAGAATAAAAATAAGAAAATATGAACAAGAATATCCTGAAAACGGTTATTGCGGATAATCAAATGGAAGTCCCCAAACACAAGGTAATCCCTCGCGATTTCACCTTTGAAGGATTTGGGAACTACGTCTTTGTAGGTATTCGGCGAGCAGGAAAATCTTACCTGCTCTATCAACGGATGCAAGAGTTACTCGCACAAGGCGTGCAGTGGGATGAAATGCTTTATATCAATTTTGAGGATGAACGCCTTACCGGAATGGTGGCAGAGGATTTAAATTTGCTATTGGAAGTCCATTTGGAAATGTATGGAAAGAAACCGATTCTATTTCTTGATGAAATACAAAACGTTCCCGGATGGGAAAAATTTGCCCGCCGTATGGCTGATAGCAAACATCGGGTTTATATCACAGGGAGCAATGCTAAAATGCTGAGCCAAGATATTCAAACTACTTTAGGCGGCCGCTATATTCCTATTGATGTTTATCCATACTCTTTTAAAGAATTTCTAATCGCAAACAATGTTCCCGTCACCGGCAATCATCTGTTATCAACAGAAGGCAAAGCCGAAATATTGCGAAAGTTCAATGATTATTTCTATTTTGGCGGTTTCCCTGAAGGAGCAGAATTTTCGGTAAAGCGGGATTACCTGACCAGTGTTTATCAAAAAATCTACTTGGGAGATATTGCAGCCCGTCATACAATAGATAACACATTTGCCTTACGTATCATATTCAAAAAACTGGCTGAAAGCGTAAAACAGCCTTTGTCATTTACCCGGATAGCAAACATTGTATCATCAACCGGAGCAAAAGTAGGAACGCAGACAGTCATTAACTATATGGAGTATGCTAAAGATGCATGGTTAATCAATCCCGTCCAAAACATAGCAGGTAAATTAGCCGACAAAGAGACTTCGCCTAAATATTATTTCACTGACAACGGCATTCTGAACCTCTTTTTATTGGACGGAAACACTTCTTTGCTGGAGAATATGGTAGCCATTAATTTATTGCGTAAATACGGGAGAAATGATGCCATTTATTTCTACAACCAGAATATTGAAATTGATTTCTATATTCCCGATGATTACACAGCAATCCAGGTCTGTTACAACCTCGATAACAACGAGGGCACATTTGATCGGGAGGTAAAAGCTCTGCTGAAAATTACCGAAGTATTAGAATGCAGGCAACTCCTTATTATTACTCGTGATACGGAGCAAACGATAGAGATGAATGGTAAAACAATTAAGGTTGTTCCAATATGGAAATGGTTACTCAGTTTATAATAATAAAAAGCAAAGAAAGAACAGAGAACAGCTGGAAGAATCTATGATTGCTCTTTGCAAATCTCATCAGAAATAACAATCGTCTCTATTTGTTTTTTGAAATCAACATTTAAATCATCATATCAGAATTTACTTCTCATACCGGAATTCAAAAACTTGTTCATTACCAATAATAGAGATGTTTTGCAGCATAATATATTTTTGAATAAGACTATAAAGCACCAGCGCGACAAACAATTCTTCATTGTTTATCGCGCTGATATTTAATTATTTAATTTATTTGTAAACTGCTAATATTCCTCTTCATTGAAAAAGAAATCTTCCTTACTTGGATAATCCGGCCAAATATCTTCTATACTCTCATAGATTTCGCCCTCATCTTCCATTTCTTGCAGATTTTCTATCACTTCAAGAGGAGCTCCCGAACGCATGGCATAATCAATTAGTTCATCCTTAGTTGCCGGCCAAGGAGCATCTTCCAGTTTTGATGCTAATTCCAATGTCCAATACATAAGCTATAAGTATTTAAATTGTGAATATTAATCTTAGATTCTCATTTTTCGGCAAAAGTATAACAAAATATTTCACTTGCAACTATTATTCCAAAATATTTCTTCTTTTCCTTCGTTAAAATTGATTTTTCGTGATAAAACGAAGAAATAATCTGATAATCTGTTTACATAAGCCAACAAATCAGAAGAAATTGTACAGGTTTCGGATAAAGCAAGTATCCGACGCTCTGCACGACGGCAAACCGTACGGCAAATATGAGCGACAGCAGCACCAGTAGCACCTCCTGGCAACACAAAGGAGTGTAGGGGAGGAAGAATTTCGTCTGCAGCATCTATCTCATGTTCAATCTGCTCCACATCGTCAGGAATGATGATACTAACTTTATTTAGTTGAACTTTTTCCTGATCAGTAGCCAAATGAGAACCGACAGCAAACAATTTATTTTGAACTTTCTGTAGAAACGTCCTGTCACGTTCATCATTCAGGTACGTTATCAACAATCCAATATTTGAATTCAATTCGTCTATTGTGCCATAAGCTTCCAGACGGATATGAGTCTTCGGGACACGTGTGCCACCAATCAATCCGGTAGTCCCCAGATCACCGGTCTTTGTATATACAAGGCTCTTTTTCATAATCTTTATTTTATGAGTGATTCTTTTCTATGGTTAACACACAAAGATAATCAGAAGTTGACTATATAGTGCTGTTTTATCTTTGTTTTATCAAAGAAAAGAATTCCCACATCATAAAGATCAAATGTAATGCCTACTTTATCATCGGTTTTCAAGCGTTTCCAAAGCTGTTTCATCGCTCCGGAATAATGTATGCCACCGATAACAAAAACACTTTGCTGCGTAGAACGGGCCGCACAGATGCGAAATACCTCTTCTACAAAAGATGGATCCTTCGCCTTATGAATATAGAGGAAATCAACCGGCACGCCTGCCTCCAGAAATAACTCGGAAAGCTCCGAAGCAAATGTATAATCGGCCGTTGCTTTTCCGGATTGCAGATAGAGCGAGGAGGAGGAAGGTACGCCTGCGTCTACAATAGTATCGGGCTGTACTCTGTTGACCAGGCGGAACAACAACCGCTTCACTTTCCGGGATTCACTTTTCCAACCCTTACCGTGATTCCGTTTCTGTTTCTTCTCTTCCGTTTCCAGTTCTTTATAAGCATAGTAAGGAGCTTTCTCATAAATGAGACAAGTAATCAGCTCAAAAGCAAAGGGGGAATGTACTCCGTATCCGCAACGATGGCGAATGCGGGAAAGCCAGATAAAAGGACGTTTCAAAGTCAGTATAAGATTCATCGTTTGCTATATTGGAATTTTCATGCAAAGATATAGTTTTTTCGTTTATCAACCAGCCTGAACCCCAATAGACTCTAAGCAAAAAAAATGAGCCGGCTCGTTTGCAACCGGGCCGACTCATTTATTAAATCATTTAAAAGACCTTACTGTAATCTGAATGTCACAGGCACTGTGTATTTCACTCTGACCGCTTGGTTTCTCTGCATTCCGGGAGTCCATTTCGGCATAGCTTTAATAACACGAAGCGCTTCCTTATCCAGATAAGGGTCTACACTGCGTACTACTACAGGGTCGGTAATTGTTCCATCTCTGTCAACAACAAACTGGATAATTACTTTTCCCTGAATCCCTTGTTCCTGAGGGACCACAGGATACTTAATGTTTTTGTTCAGGTATTGGAACAATGCTCCGTCTCCACCCGGAAACGCTGGCATCTTTTCAACAAGAACAAAAAGATCATCTTCGACTGGCTCGTTTTCTGGTTCTACCACAACCGGTTTGTATTTTATCACAACCGGGTCCCTTAGATCCTCAGAGCCTATAATCACTGCATCTGCTTCCAAATCGGTATCATCAACTATTTCGAGCAATTCTGCCACTTTCATAGCGGGTGGTGGAGGCGGTTCCAGCTTCTCTTCAGGATACGTAATAGGGAGAAGTGTCTCAACGAAAACGGGTTCATCGGCGAGCGAGCCGGTAGCAACTTTGATGTCATGTTGTGTCCATTCGAACGTAACGAACATGAAAGCAAGCACTACAACAAAACCCACAAGCAACCAAGTGCCGCGTTGGCTCTCAATCGCTGCTCTTTTGGATTTCTTTACTTCCATAAAAAATGAATTTAAGTAATTAATAATAGAAAATATATATAGTATATACTATCTCTTGCTCAGATTACTTAACGCGCTTTTTATTTGTTGTGAATATAGCATTTTTACCGATAGGATGTTCATTGTCAAACGATTATTTAAGAAATAAGTGCGTTATTTTCTTAAAATTAAGCTAAAAACAGTATCTTTGTCTCAGAGAATATAAACTTTTGATTGTATGGAGGCAAAAAACAAAGCCTGGAAAACCCTTAGTAGTGAATATATCTTCCGTCGTCCCTGGCTTACCGTACGCCAGGATGAGTTTCTGCTACCCACGGGTAACCGCATTCCGGAGTACTATATTCTGGAATATCCGGATTGGGTAAATATGATTGCGATCACCCGCGACGGACGCTTTGTTTTTGTACGCCAATACAGACCCGGAATTGCGCGGACATGTTATGAACTATGCGCAGGAGTATGTGAGAAAGAAGATGCCACTCCACTCATTTCAGCACAACGCGAACTGCTGGAAGAAACAGGATACGGCAATGGAAACTGGCAGGAATATATGGTAATTTCTCCGAATCCCAGTACACATACCAATATCACATATTGCTTTTTAGCCACAGACGTGGAACTCATTTCATCGCAGCATCTCGAAGATACCGAAGATCTGACAGTGCATCTGTTCACACTGGAAGAGGTGAAACAATTGCTACTGGACAACGAAATAATTCAATCATTGCATGCTGCACCGCTTTGGAAGTACATGGCAGAACAACGACTTACCTGAAAACGTCTCAACGAATAGCAGATATGAAAAAAACAATCACGACACTCTTGCTCCTGTTACTCTCACTCCGTATGACGGGACAAATTGACTACCTGGAACCGATCAAAGACTACTCTAAGTATAAGAGTGAATTAAGCGGATATTATAGCAATGTACTCTCACTGCTGAGTACAGGACTGAGCAAAAAGCCCTACGCCTGTTATGCAGTGATCCCCTCCTTTTCACCGGAATATGCAGTATCAGCAGAAAGCAAAAACGGTAAGTATTATCTGATTTCAAATACATTGTCTCAAAATAGTTGGCAGGCTGAAAAAAGTGCAATAAAAATAAATACAAAATCTACGGAAATAAGCAAAACACTCTATCAGGCATTAGGCGAACTCCTGCGGATGACTACCCATCAAATTCAGGACATGGACGGCTCAACAACAGGACTGGATGGAACGACTTATTATTTTAGTACTACCAATGGTAAGGGAGAAGTATTGACCGGAAAAAAATGGTCGCCGGACAGAGCCACATTAATGGGACGCCTGGTACAGATCTATGAATCAGTCTATGCACTGTCTACAGGGAAAGCCATTCCGGAAAGTCTTATTATAAACGATGCCGGGATCTTATTAAAAGATTTGCAGGAGAGAAGTAAAGCCTTTCCCGATGAATATAAGCAACCTAAATACGCCGGTATCTTTCCTGCCGGTCTGTGGCAAAGCATAGAATCAGGCAGAGAGTTGGAGTCTGTTCCCGAGTTTCCCGATTATACACCGGAAAGTTATACAGCGAAACATCTGATATATCCTCCGGGCCTGTTGGCCAAAGCAGCAAAAGGATACGCCTTATGCCAATTCACAATCAACAGAGAGGGAGAGGTTATTAATGCACACATATTGAAATACTCCCATTCTGAGTTCGCAAACGAAGCGTTGAGAATTGTTAAGAGTATGCCTAAAGCGGTTCCGGCTATGTCTGAAGGTAGTCCGGTGGCATGTAACTATGTACTTTATATCCCTTTTCGTCCCACACTTGCCCGCCATTAACAAAAAGATAACGTAACGATAACAATGTGATAACATACTAATAAGTTTGAGTGCCCTACCTTTGCAACATCAAAAGGAACAAAAACTTAAAAAAATAAATAGTATGAACGCAACAGTTATTCTTTCAGCAGTAATGGCAATGGCCACATCAGTAGCTTCAGTATCAAACTTCGCCTACAACAGTGAAATTAATAATGGCAAAGTAGAATCGCAAACCGTATACGAAGTACAAAACCAGAAGTATCTGCAGCCTCATCTAAAGTATAACTATACGTATGACGAACAGAATCGCCTCATACAAAAAGAAGTACTGAAATGGAATAAGCAAGCGCAAAAATACGATAAAGACCGTTGTCTGACCATAACATACGGTACTGACAAGACAGCCGTTGAATATGCCTCCTGGAATACCGGAACAAACGCCTATTCAAATATTAAAGAAAAAGCCGTATATCGTGAAAATGCAATGGGAATGGCCGAAAACTATCAGAGTTATGCATGGAATGAGCGACAGAACGAATGGGATCTGGTAGTAGAACATGCTACACTCAGTTGGGAGGAGGCACTACTAACGATGAAATAAAAAGATCCGGAAAAAAGATAATTTGTCCTGATTTAAAAATAGGAAATTACAGATTGCTCGTATACTCTATTAAAACCAACTATTTTATAAAAATTATATCTTTAATAAAAATCCCATTTCATGACTCTATTATCTGTTTTCATAACAATTGATAATTATTTTCGTTTTTATGTTTATACAAGTTGTTGTATCTTATGAATATTCAGTTTGTTCCTTGATGAGAAACGACCCGTTTCTCGTAGAGTTTCGACCCGATCTCCGTAGAGAAACGAGGTGTTTCTCGTAGAGGAACAAACAGCCGGCATAAAACATTGACATACAACAAATTACAAACCAAACAAAGTGTTACATATTTTCAATATCCAAACGATCTCTTTATCTGTTTATTTAGCATTTGCATATATCTGAAATCACAACACATCTTGGGTAATTTTGTATAAGAGACTTTATACAACCTTACAGCAAAGCCCCCTATAAACAATTATAATGCTTATAGAGGGTTTATATTTTAATATGCTCTACTGCTTAACAAGGATTCACACTGTAAGGCAATATATAGTTACCCAAAAGAAAATAACTGTTCAACAATGATCAAACAAAAAATAGTATCTTTGCAGATAATATAAGCATTGGTAATAATAAATGAATGTATCTATGAAATTCCTACACATCAGCTGTCTATCACTCTTCTTGCTAAGTACTATAACGATGGGGGCTATGGCCCAGATCAACCAATTGGCTCCACCTGTTATGGGTTGGAGTTCATGGAATACCTATCGTATTCATATCAACGAAGCGTTGATCAAGAAACAGGCCGATGCAATGGTCAGCCAAGGTTTGAAAGAAGCCGGCTATCTGTATGTAAATGTAGATGATGGTTTCTTTGGCTGGCGTGATGAAAACGGAAAGTTACAAACTCATCCCGAACGTTTCCCCAATGGCTTAAAGTGTGTAGCCGACTATATCCATTCCAAAGGTTTAAAAGCGGGCATTTATTCCGATGCCGGAAGTAATACCTGTGGCTCTATTTGGGACAAAGACCCCAATGGTGTTGGCGTAGGATTGTATGGACACGAAAAGCAGGATGCTGACCTGTTCTTCAACGAATGGGGCTTCGACTTTATCAAGATAGACTACTGTGGTGCAGGACAGTCATTGGCATTGGAAGAACAGAAGCGTTATACCGAAATTCGTCAGGCTATCGATGCGGTTTGTAACCGGAATATTTCATTAAACATCTGTCGCTGGGCATTTCCCGGAACATGGGCCAAAGACCTTGCTCGCTCATGGCGTATCAGTGCAGATATCACTCCCCAATGGGAATCCATCAAATATATTATCGGTAAAAACCTGTATTTATCTGCGTATGCCGGAGGCGGACATTATAACGATATGGATATGTTGGAAATTGGTCGCGGGCTGAAACCGGAAGAAGAGGAAGTACACTTCGGTATGTGGTGTATCATGAGTTCACCGTTACTTATCGGTTGTGATCTAACAACAATTCCCGAATCTTCTCTGGAATTATTGAAAAACAGAGAACTCATTGCACTCAATCAAGACCCTTTAGGCTTGCAAGCCTATGTAGTACAACATAAGAATGGAGGGTATGTACTGACGAAAGATATGGAACAAAAGCGAGGCAAAGTGCGTGCAGTGGCATTCTATAATCCTTCTGACACAATTTGCTCTTTTTCGATACCAACGACACAACTCGAATTGGGAGGAAAAATAAAAGTACGTGATTTAATAAAACGCCAATCAACCGGTATCGTTACCAATAAGCTGGTATACGAACTACCTCCTCATAGCGTAAAAATACTTCGCCTGGAAGCCGAAGAACGCCTGGAGCCCACCCACTATGAAGCAGAATGGGCATATCTGCCATGCTATAACGATTTGGCTACGCATCCCAGGAATATTCTCTATGCCCCACTCAAAGATGCATCAGGTGGCATGATTGTGCGTTATCTGGGCGGACAGGCAGAGAATTATGCCGAATGGAACGAAGTATACAGTGAAAAAGGTGGACGGTATAAATTACACATTTCTTATGTCCCGGGTACAGACCGCAAACTGGAAGTCGAAGTAAATGGCAAAAAAACGATGCTAAAAGATCTACAAACCGATGAGTCAAAAGGTATGGCAATCATCACATTACCTGTAGAATTAAAAGCCGGGAATAATGTAATACGTATGTGCAGCCCCTACTGCTGGGCACCGGATATAGATTGTTTCACGTTAGAGAAAGACATTTAGGATAAAAGCATAATGATAGATTATTTTGCTATATGATCTATTAATTCATTCAAATTGAAAAATATATTTTCAGTATATATTTTTAATTTACATGGTGTATCTAAAGTAAAGTATACCAAATGTATGTCATTGCGTCGACATAGTTCATGTTTGTTTAAATCATTTTCCTGGAGCCTTTCCAAATTTAATTGTGCCCATTTCTCACCTTTGTTTCCAAAATCAACAGGTTGGAAATGTTGAATTCCCTGACATTCAATGGCTATACGATAATGTGGTAGATAAAAGTCTAATCTTTGCCTACCCAACCAATTGAATTTCTTTTGCTGTTCAAACTCAATATTGTATTGAATAAGAGTCTCTTTTACACTTTTCTCTAAATTGGAAGTTTTGCATTTGCAGCACCCATGACCCTTTAGATGATGCTCGGCTCTTTGCCAAAATTCTCCATGCTCGGGACATATAATACACACTTTTTCTTTAGCGTTCTTATATGTTACATTAGAATAATCATATTTTCTTTGATGAATTTCATTTGCTTTTTCAATAAACTCTTTAGTCGTTTTTTTGTGTATTCCACTACACATTATACAAATATGTCCAGCTAAATGATGTTCAGCTTTTTGCCAGAACTTTCCATGTTCCGGACATATAATACATATTTTTTGTTTAGCACTTTTATAAACAGCCTTTGAATAATTATATCTATTATGATGAATTTTATTCGCTTTTTCAATAAATTCTTTAGTAGTTAACTTTTTAACACCACTACAAATAGCACATCCAGCCTGATGATAAATATGGGAATTAGGAGTAGTGTAAAACTCCCCATGTTTTGGACAAATAATACATAATTTCGTTTTAGCTTTTGTGTATATGGACTTGGAATAATCGTATTTATCTTTATGAATTATTTTAGCTCTCTCAATAAATTCTTCTGTCGTCAACTTTATTCTCCAACATATCGGACAACCTGATTTACTGTTTATATGAATATTAGGAGTCGTTTGAAAATCTCCATGTTCCCGACAGGTGATAACTATTTTGCTCCTGCTATTTACATATATGGATTTAGAATAGTCATATCTGTTATTATGGATTCTATTTGCTTTTTCTATAAAATCTTGTGTCGTAAACTTTATTCTACTGCAAATCGGACAACCAGTTTGATTATTAACATGTCCAAATGGCGTAAGATAAAATTTTCCATGTTGGGGACATATCACGCAAATATGTGTACTTGAATTTACATAAGTAGACTGTGAGTAATCATATTTATGCCCATGAATTACTTGAGCTTTTCTTATAAAATCTTCTAAGGTTTTCTTCGACTTATTACAGCGTGGACAACCTGACTTTTTACGGATATGATTACCAGGCGTAGGATAGAATTCTCCATGCTCCGGACATATCACGCAAACAGGGGTGTTAGTATTTATATAAACTGATTGGGAGTAATCATATTTACTTCCATGAATTGTTTGGGCTTCTTTAATAAACTTCTCGGTTGTTTTCTTTTTATTTCCACTACATTGGGGGCAACCTTGTTGGTGAAAGATATGATTTTTAGGCAATTGGTAAAACTCACCGTGTTTGTAACATCTAATACAGACTTTGATATTACTATTTTTATAAATTACTTGGGAATAATCGTATATAGAGCCATGGACTTCCTGAGCTCTTTTTATAAATTGTATCTGTTTTTCATTTTGCATATTATCGATGAAATAGTTCGGTTTCAGAGTATATTTACAATATCCTTTGTCATGACAAAATATAAATTATCAGCAACATAATAACTACCTGCAATTACCACATAAATAAACTTTTATTTTTTATACTGTTAAGTTCTTCATCAACTTCTTCCAACTTTCACCTAAATTCATGCTATTTTATTCTTTCAACCAGATCATATATATCCTTATTTCTCAACTTACAAAGATAATAACAAGGGATAGGGAATGAATAGTTTCACCATTATTTATTGTACTTTTTACCAATTCATAATAATAGAGTTTATTTAATTGTCTCATTATCCAATCTCCCTTTATTATCGAATCCTCTCCCTTAAATCATTCCCCCTCCATCTTGAAGAATTTCAACATCATAATGGCAGCATTTAGGGTCATAAAAAATAAAGTGTCTTTCTTACTTATACAGACTGGTTATTATTTATACATAAAAGAGAGATTCATCAGATTTTCACACTCCCCCCCCTAAATCCCTCAGGTTTTTACGTCAATTCCAGTAAACAGTATGTTGGAGAGATACACCAAAGAAGCCTCAACCATGAAACAGCAGATTGAAATGCGTGAGAGCCCTAACCGTGGCAATATCGAACCAAAACAAAGCTACTCTATCAGTCTGATAAACAATATAGATATCTACATAAGGGATGCACCAGTAAGAATAAACATCAAACTGATAAGTTCGATGTTTCCCGAAAAAATCGAATTTGGCGGAAAAACGGCTCAGTAGATTTTTAGTGGGGATAATTTTTTATACTCGTGCCGTATAGCGTACTTTGCAATATGGAAAATGATAATTTGAATATGCTTGCCCGCATCGTACTGCCTGCACAGATATTAGACTACTTTCTCATCTCAGGAGTTGAACAGACCTCCCAAGAGATTTATATCAGTCTGGATGAAAAAATGAATCTGGAATTGAGTAAAGATGTACATTTTGAGTCCAAAGGTTTTATGGAAGCTGTAAGTGTGACAGACTTCCCGATAAGAGACCACAAGGTAATTCTCAAGATCAGACGCAGACGTTGGACAGATTTACGCACCGGCAAGAGTTTCAGTATACCAATTGACCTCGATGTGGTGGCCAAAGGCACGAGATACTCCAAAGAATTTGGAGCTTTTTTAAAAGAGACGTATGGAGATGTCCCCGGTGACCTGCCGTATGCTTGAGGAATTCTATCATATAGACGGTCACACATTTGAAAAGCAATATAAGGAAATTCTCAGCGGATACCGCAGGTGGAACCAGTTGGATCATGCCGATAAATGGATGCTGTTTCCGGACAATATGGGTTCGCGTCTGGCAATCGATGAAACGTCGCTTTCCAACGGTGAATTGTATACGTTCGTGACCAATCGTGATGCCTGTACACGGGAGTGTTCCCTGATAGCTGTTGTGGCCGGCACCAAATCAGAAGATGTAATCGCAGTACTGCAACAGATTGACGAGGAGCGCCGATACGCTGTTGAAGAAGTAACACTTGACCTTTCAGATTCCATGCGCAAGATTGTACGGACAGCATTCCCTAAAGCCAGTCGTGTCATCGACCGTTTCCATATTCAGAAACTGGCTTGTGATGCCGTGCAGGAATTGCGTATCAGGCACCGATGGGATGCCATACAGCAGGCCAACGAGGAAATGGAGAAGGTAAAACAGTACGACGGGGACTATGTACCGTACCGATATCCCAACGGCGATACCCGTAGGGAACTGCTTATACGTTCCCGCTATCTGTTATTCAAGTCTGCCAACAAATGGACCGAGAAACAAAAACAAAGAGCGGTAATACTATTCAAGGAATATCCCGACATCCAGAGGGCATATGGTTTGTGCCATTCCCTACGAATGATCTTTTCAAAAAACACTGTCAAGGATGCCGCACGTTTGGCCATGGCACGATGGTATAATAAAGTTGAAGAAGCCAGGTTGCATTCCTTTAACGTCATTGCTGCTACATTCTATGAACACTATGATGAAATCCTTAATTTCTACAACAATCGTTCTTCGAATGCAATAGCGGAATCTTTCAATGCTAAAATCAAATTGTTCAGGGCAAACCTTAGAGGTGTTGCTGACAAGAAGTTCTTCCTTTTCAGAATAGCTAAATTATATGCTTATACCCACTAAAAATCTACTGACCCGGAAAAACATATCGAACCAATTCTTATAATAAAATACTTGATTTAATCTATCAGCAAACCAACGAGTTACGAGGAGAGAAAAGAAAAAGCGGAGAAAGTTTTTCAACTTTCTCCGCTTCAGTACCCAGACCCGGGGTCGAACCGGGATGGAAGTGAATCCACTGGTGTTTGAGACCAGCGCGTCTACCGATTCCGCCATCTGGGCATTTGGTTTCAATTGCGGTGCAAAGATACGTCTTTTTTCTAAACCCACAAGCATTTTGATAAAAAAAGGAGGAAAAATTTATAAAACATCCCTTAAACACTTCTCTGTTCAAAGAATAAACCGTAAATTAGCAGAAACTTTTAAAACAGTCAATATCATGACAGGTAAAGATAATTATTGTGTAATTATGGGAGGTGGCATTGGCAGCCGCTTCTGGCCATTTAGTCGCAAAACTCTGCCTAAACAATTTCTGGATTTCTTTGGTACCGGACGCTCTTTGTTACAGCAAACTTTTGATCGCTTTAACAAAGTAATCCCTACGGAAAATATACTCATCGTAACCAATGCGATGTATGCAGACCTGGTGAAAGAACAGCTTCCGGAATTGAACCCGAATCAAATTTTGCTTGAACCGGCAAGAAGAAATACCGCTCCCTGTATCGCGTGGGCTTCCTATCATATCCGTGCAATAAACCCGAACGCTAACATAGTAGTAGCTCCTTCAGACCATTTGATACTGAAAGAAGGTGAGTTTCTGGAAGCCATTGAAAAAGGACTCGACTTTGTTGCACATTCAGACAAACTACTCACATTAGGTATTAAACCGAATCGGCCGGAAACAGGTTACGGATATATTCAGATAGCCGAACAGGATGGAGAAAATTTCTACAAAGTAAAAACTTTTACAGAAAAGCCGGAACTAGAACTGGCTAAAGTATTTGTAGAAAGTGGTGAGTTCTATTGGAACTCCGGATTATTTATATGGAACGTTAATACCATTATTAAAGCCAGCGAAATATTATTACCCGAATTAGCATCAAAATTAGGAGCAGGAAAAGATTTCTACGGAACTCCCGAAGAAACCTCTTTTATTGAAGAGAACTTTCCTGCTTGTCCCAATGTATCCATTGACTTTGGTGTTATGGAAAAAGCAGATAATGTTTATGTGTCACTTGGGGACTTTGGCTGGTCGGATTTAGGAACATGGGGATCATTATATGACCTCTCTCCGAAAGACGAGAACAACAATGTCACTTTGAAAAGTGAATCATTGATCTACAATAGCAAAAACAATATAGTTGTCTTACCTGAAGGAAAACTGGCAGTCATTGAAGGACTTGAAGGATTCCTGGTTGCTGAATCAGAAAACGTATTGCTTATCTGCAAAAAAGACGAAGAACATGCTATACGAAAATATGTCAATGATGCTCAGATGAAAATGGGCGATGACTACATTTAAATAAAGGAGGGGTTAAAAAAGCCCCTTTTTTTTATCAAGTAATGCTCCATCTCAGTTTTAGCAAAAGATATATAGGTATTAAAAACTATTCCTTTATCTTTGCAAAAAATCTATTACCATTCCGGACATGTTTCCGGTTAATAAAACAGCACCAACTGAGAAATGGACAAAACTCTTCAAAACTCTCACAGACTCAATGTAGTAGATGCACTACGTGGTTTTGCCTTACTGGCCATTGTATTATTACATAACTTAGAACATTACAATATTTATTTTATTCCTGAAGCTCAACCTGAATGGTTGCAAACGTTGGACAAGGGGGTATGGAATACGCTGTTTTTCTTATTTGCGGGAAAAGCTTATGCAACATTCTCACTCCTTTTTGGATTTAGTTTCTACATTCAATACCACAATGCCGAAAAGCGGGGAATAGATTTCCGCGGACGTTTTGCCTGGCGTATGGTCTTGCTATTCCTTTTTTCCCAATTGCATGCTTTATTTTATAACGGTGACATCTTACTGCTTTACTCCGTCGTTGGACTCACACTAATTCCCGTTTGCAGACTAAAAGATAAAACGGTCTTCCGGATTGCACTGATTCTACTACTCCAACCTTTTGAATGGGGTCGAATGATTTATGCACTATTAAACCCCGATTACATAATAAGCGCAGATAAGTTCATGCCTTATGCCCTACTTGCCCAAGAGGCTACCAGTCACGGAACTTTCCTTGAGGTTTTAAACAATAATATATGGAACGGACAATTATACAGTAATATCTGGCAGGTAGAAAATGGACGCCTATTTCAAACTGCCGCTTTATTTATGTTTGGGATGTTACTGGGACGCAGGAAATACTTTATCAAAAGTACATCTACAATCTGTATCTGGAAACGCATCCTTAGACTATCTGTTATCGCTTTTATTCCACTCCATATCCTTCGCGTTCTTGCTCCGGCATACATTCATAACCAGTCTGTACTAACGCCCTTCAACATAGCTATTCCATCGCTGGCAAACTTTACTTTCATGCTTATTTTAATCTCTGCATTTACATTGTTATGGTTTAAGAAAGGCGACGGATATAAATGGCAGCAGATCGTTATTCCCTATGGTCGAATGAGCCTGACTAACTATATCTCACAGTCCATCATAGGCGTTTGTATCTACTATGGCTTTGGGTTAGGACTTTACACATCTACCGGAGCAACCGCAACGCTATTCATCGGATTATTCATATTTACGATCCAGCTGATATTCAGTCGCTACTGGCTGGAACGCCATAAACAAGGGCCACTTGAGTTTTTATGGCGCAAAGGTACATGGATAAAGATATAAAAACAACAAAGCGCACTATCCACCCGGACAATGCGCTTTTCCATTATTTAGAAGAAGAAGGTTTTTATTTCACCCATGCCTGATGAATGCTTCCGGCTATTTCCTTAAACTCTTCATCAGATAATTTTAGTTTGGGATTGGAGATTATCATATCCGATTCCTTATTAATAGGAATAAGATGAATATGAGCATGAGGAACCTCCAGCCCCATAACAGCCATCCCCACACGCTTGCAAGGAACAGCTTTCTCAATAGCACGAGCTACCGATTTGGCAAAGACATGCATGGCTGCCAGATCATCATCACTCAAATCGAAAATATAATCAATCTCCTGCTTGGGGATAACCAACACATGCCCTTTCACCAGCGGATTGATATCAAGGAAAGCAAAAAAGCGTTCATCTTCTGCCACCTTATAACAGGGAATTTCACCTGCGATAATTCTACTGAATATTGTTGCCATAACCTAAATATATAAAATAAGGCAAGCCCTTATAATGGACCTGCCTTAGTGTTAAAACGAAATGTTTACTACCTCCAGACTGATTTTACCTTGTGGAACCTGAATCTCAGCAACATCACCCACCTTCTTGCCAAGTAATCCCTGAGCAATCGGGGTACTTACGGAAATCTTTCCTTCTTTCAGGTTAGCTTCACTTTCGGATACAATGGTATAAGTCATCTTCATACCATTCTTTGTATTCTTCAGCTCTACTTTATTCAAAATCTGTACTGAATCTGTTTTCAGTTTCGACTCATCAATAATCTTCGCGTCTGCAATAATTGCCTTCAGCTTATTGATTTTCATCTCAAGCATACCTTGCGCCTCCTTTGCAGCATCATACTCTGCATTTTCTGACAAGTCACCTTTATCACGTGCTTCGGCTATTGCCGCAGAAATCTTAGGGCGCTCTACTGTTTCCAGTTCTTTTAGTTCTGCCATTAATTTCTTGTAACCTTCTTCTGACATATAAGCCATGATGTTTTTCCTCCTTTAATTTAAACGGTCATATAAAACAAAAAAGAATTCCAACATGAACCATGCTGGAACCCTCTTTTCATTATTTCTTTTGCAAAGATAGGCTTTTAAATGATACGCGTCAAGTAAAAACCAATGCTATGTAACATATTTAAATGAAATCTTCTAATTTATAACAACTTAAAGTAATGATTTGATCGCACTCTCCAGGTCTTTCACATCTTCACCGCGTGCACTCAGTTCATTATTCCGGTTCACAAGAAAAAGAGCAGGCACCTGACGAACATTGTATAATGCAGCAGTATTAGAATATATTCCATTACCGTCACGCACACAAATCCAGGGCAGATTGTCGGCTGATGTTTTCCAGAAATGCTCATCTGCATCCAAAGACACCTGATAAATTTCAAATCCCTGATTTGCATATTTATTATAAAGCTCACGCAACATCAGATTGTGGGGAGCACCTGCCTGAGACTGATAAACAGAAAAATCCAGCAAAACAACCTTCCCCTTTAGTTCGCTGAGCTTACGAACATTTCCTTTTATATCCCGCAAGCTAATATCAATTACGCCGGTTTCTGCTATCTTATCCTCAGGTATCTCTATCGTTTTCTGCTTAGGAGCACGCGTATTCTTCATGCCCTTTATTACAATATTATACAGATTCTTGGAGCGAATAGCATGAGGATAAGAATTATTCAAACTGGTAGCCACCGCTGCAAAACACTTAATATCGTCTTTACTATTTAAAGGATCGAAAATAAGATAGTCATTCAACTTCTGAAATAAAGCAAAATAAGCAGCGGCTGTATTAGGAGCAGCAAAAATATAGTTCACTTTCACATCATCCTTATAATTTTTGAGCAACACAGACAAACTATCTTCAAAAACATCATGCCCCAATTTATTGGAACGGGCAGCCGCCAGTAACGCATTCACCTGACTCTGCAAACGAGCCTGCTTCAAACCTAATTCCTTAATTTTCTGGCTATTTTCAGAACCTTCTACCGTATAAGCAGCAGCAAAATCAACATAAGGCGCCTTTATCTCAATAGTCTCTGTTGAATCAACTGAAAAATTAATAACTTTGTCGTCTACACGCAACCGGTAAAACTCAGGAGATTCCGGGCGAGCTTGCCGAAAACTGAACGAACCATTTCCCTTCAACTTCACTGAGTCCAAAGGTATAATACCCTCAAGAGCTGATGATTCCAGATAAAGCATTTTACCATTGGCATCCGAAACCACTCCATTCACTTTAAACTGAGGGCCGGAATTACAAGAGCTCAAGGCTAAGGCAGCAAGTGCTACAAAAGTTAATTTTTTCATATCTATGCATGTTATTTTTCGAACTGCAAATATAGTTCTTTTCGAGACTCATCAAAGCATTTTGTTCTGTTCTTCACCCTTTTTTTGAAAAAAAACCAAATAAGCAATAACTTTTTATCTCATTCCCACGATATTAGAACGATAAATATATATCTTTGCAGGAATTTTGAAAGAAAATATAGATAAAACAATTTTTATGATCAACCCAATTGTTAAGACGATCGAGTTAGGAGATGGCAGAACCATCACGCTCGAAACGGGAAAGTTGGCAAAACAGGCAGACGGTTCTGTAATGCTTCGCATGGGTAACACCATGTTACTTGCTACTGTTTGTGCCGCTAAAGATGCAGTTCCCGGAACAGATTTCATGCCGCTTCAGGTAGAGTACAAAGAAAAATTTGCAGCATTTGGCCGCTTTCCCGGTGGTTTTACAAAAAGAGAAGGAAGAGCTTCTGATTATGAGATTCTTACTTGCCGCTTAGTAGACCGTGCTCTCCGCCCCCTATTCCCCGATAATTATCACGCAGAAGTTTATGTAAATATTATCCTGTTCTCAGCAGATGGTGTTGACATGCCCGATGCATTGGCAGGACTTGCCGCTTCAGCAGCACTTGCCGTATCAGATATTCCATTCAACGGACCGATTTCAGAAGTACGTGTAGCACGTATTGATGGTAAGTTCGTTATCAATCCTACTTTCGACCAGCTTGAACAAGCAGATATGGACCTCATGGTTGCCGCTACTTATGAAAATATCATGATGGTAGAAGGCGAAATGCACGAAGTATCAGAAGCTGAACTGCTGGAAGCAATGAAAGTAGCTCACGAAGCTATTAAGATTCATTGTAAAGCACAGATGGAACTAACTCAGGAAGTTGGTAAAACTGTAAAACGTGAATACTCACACGAAGAAAACGATGAAGAACTTCGTAAGGCTGTTCGCGAGGCTTGCTATGACAAATCATATGCTATTGCAGCTTCCGGAAACAGGAACAAGCACGAACGTCAGGAAGCTTTCGATGCTATCCGCGACGAATTCAAAGCTCAGTTTACTGAAGAAGAACTGGCTGAGAAAAGCGCATTGATCGACCGCTACTACCATGATGTAGAAAAAGAAGCCATGCGTCGTTGCATTCTGGACGAAGGTAAACGTCTGGACGGACGTAAGACAAACGAGATTCGTCCTATCTGGAGCGAAGTCAATCCATTACCGGGACCTCACGGATCAGCTATCTTCACTCGTGGAGAAACTCAGTCACTGACATCTGTTACACTTGGAACCAAACTCGATGAAAAGACAATAGACGATGTACTGGTTCACGGAAAAGAACGTTTCTTATTGCATTATAACTTCCCTCCCTTCTCTACAGGAGAAGCAAAAGCACAGCGTGGTGTAGGACGTCGTGAAATTGGTCACGGACACTTGGCATGGCGTGCATTAAAAGGTATGATCCCTACAGATTATCCTTACGTGGTTCGTGTTGTTTCTGATATCCTCGAATCCAACGGTTCTTCTTCCATGGCTACTGTTTGTGCCGGAACATTGGCACTGATGGATGCTGGTGTAAAGATCAAAAAACCGGTATCTGGTATCGCTATGGGATTAATCAAGAATGCAGGTGAAGACAAATATGCAGTACTTTCGGATATCCTTGGTGATGAAGACCACTTGGGAGATATGGACTTCAAAGTAACCGGAACCGAAAACGGTATCACTGCTACGCAGATGGATATTAAGGTAGACGGCTTGTCATTTGATATCCTTGAACGTGCATTGAATCAGGCAAAAGAAGGACGTATGCATATCCTCGGCAAGATGCTCGAAACAATTGACGAACCTCGCACTGAACTGAAAGACCATGCTCCACGTATTGAAACAATGACTATTCCGAAAGAATTCATCGGAGCCATTATTGGCCCGGGCGGAAAGATCATTCAGGGCATGCAGGAAGATACAGGTGCTACTATCACCATCGAAGAAACAGACGGAGTAGGTCGTATCGAAATAGCCGGAACCAACAAGAAAAGTATTGACGACGCTATGCGTATCATCAAAGGCATCGTTGCTGTACCCGAAGTTGGTGAAATATACAAAGGTAAAGTTCGTTCTATTATGCCTTATGGTGCATTCGTTGAATTCCTGCCGGGTAAAGACGGATTGCTCCACATCTCTGAAATCGACTGGAAACGTCTGGAAACAGTAGAAGAAGCCGGAATCAAAGAAGGTGACGAGATTGAAGTGAAACTAATGGATGTTGACCCTAAAACTGGCAAATTTAAGCTGTCCAGAAAAGTATTACTTCCAAAACCGGAAAAGAAATAACAAAGCATTGCTTTCTATAAGATAGAAGATGGCTGAACTACAATAAGTTCAGCCATTTTTTTTATCAATAAGTTTGTTTTCTAGAAAAACACTTCCCAAAGAATGAATCATTCAGAAAAACGACTGACTTACTTATCAGATCAACAATCAGAGCGTACATGAAATGTTATAGAAAAGTCCGATTCTCTCTGAAAAAGAGAATCGGAAAGTACCCCCATACTTTCCGATTCGAAACAGTCAAAAATCG